>WBZN01000102.1_pt1 | contig 128916 bp, 119 predicted proteins | sample 5204281 | NCBI WGS metagenome assembly WBZN01 (sample SAMN12344347, study PRJNA552823) | activated sludge metagenome | biome: Activated sludge suspended growth; feature: Nitrification reactor; material: Wastewater; isolation source: activated sludge from nitrification reactor of wastewater... | reverse complement strand
CGCGACGAACCTCCGAAACTCTCTCCAACGCCATCGCCGAGACGCTCGACACAGTCTCAAGCCAAGAATGCTCAAACTATCTCGTCAACGCCGGATACGCTCGCACATAATCCCATCATGCTCTAGCATCAAAATCTCGATTTAGAATAAACAAACTGGCAACTCATGCCTCGGCGAGATCGAGCCGTCTTTCGATACGATCGAGCCGATCGACGATGCGATCGAGGCGGACCGATTGCTCGGCCATCGCGACATGCGGATTGCCGATGGCGGCGTGCAAGCCGCCGGCGTCGTCTCCAACCGGCCGATGCGGGATTTCATCTCGCGGAGATCTTCGCGATTTTCGCGCAGCGCGTCGAGGACGCGTGGGTCATTTGGCCGAGGAGGTCGAGCGTGATTTCGGTCATGTGACTCAGCCTATCATGTTTCGGGCTGCGCCGCGCTCCTTCCTCAGCCGGATGCCGGACTCTTCGCCGTTCTCATCGAAGAGGTGGCCACAGGACAAGCGTTCTAAAACAGCGATCCCTGTTCGCGTTTTTTAGCGTCGGCCTTGGCGGCGGGCTTCCTGGCCGAAAGAAGTCGCTCCCCGGCCACCGCGCTCCTGCGCCCGTCAGCAAATTCAATGTCGAGCACTGCGCCGTCCGCTATCGCCGCAGCGAGCCGCACCGGTTTCTGCTCGGCGTCGCGCACCAAGGCAAAACCGCGCGCGAGCACGTTCTTGTAGCCAAGGCTCGCGAGCAACTGATCGAGGCTTGCGAGTCTTGCGCGGCGCGAGTCGAGGCGCATTCGCTCGGCCTGCCTCATGCGCGCATAAAGCCCATCGAGCCGATGCCGCGCCGCTGAGGTTCTCTCGCGCGCCGCTCGCGCGCGGGAGGCATAGGCGTTGACTAGGCGGGCGCCGAGCGTCGCCATGATGTGTGCGCGCCTCTCCTGACAGATCACCAGAGAGCGCTGCATCCGCTGCTCCAGCGCGGCGAGGCGCTCGCCCGCGCGCCCCAGCCGCGCCTGCGGCGATTGCCGCGCGAGCCGCTGCGACAGTTTTCCGAGCGCGATACGCTGGCGGTCATGCGCGCGCAGAACAGCGCCCGACAGCCGGCGCGAGGCATGGTCGAGCCTCTGGCGGGGCAGGGCAAGAATGTCCTCCGCCCGGGGCAATGCGCGGATCAGGGCGCGGAGCTCCCCCCGGCGGCGCTCGATGAGCCGGGCGACCGCGCCGATCTGCCGCCGCGCCAGATCGGAAAGGCTCGCCAGCAGCTCAAGGCGCACGGGCACGGCCTTTTCCGCCGCGCCGGTCGGCGTCGGCGCGCGCAAATCGGCGACATGATCAATCAGCGTCCAGTCGGTCTCATGGCCGATCGCGGATATCAGCGGGATCGTGCTGGCGGCGGCGGCGCGAACGACGATCTCCTCGTTGAAGCTCCAGAGGTCTTCGAGTGAGCCGCCGCCGCGCGCGACGATGATGACGTCGGGCCGCCAAAGACCGCCCTCATTGGCGCCGTCCGGGGCCAGCGCGTTGAAGCCGGCGATCGCGGCGGCGACCTCAGCGGCGGATGTCTCGCCCTGCACCCGCACCGGCCAGATCAGCACATGGCGCGGAAAGCGGTCGCCGAGCCGGTGCAGAATGTCGCGGATGACGGCGCCCGTCGGCGAGGTGACGACGCCGATGCGCAGCGGCAGGAAAGGCAAGGGACGCTTGCGCGCTTCGTCGAACAGGCCCTCGGCTGCGAGCTTGCGCCGGCGCTCCTCGAAAAGCGCCATCAGCGCGCCGAGGCCTGCAGGCTCGATCGCCTCGATGACAATCTGATAGCTCGATTTGCCCGGAAAGGTCGTGATCCGGCCGGCCGCCACGACCTCGAGGCCCTCCTGCGGCTTGACGCGCAGGCGCGCGAGCGTGCTTTTCCAGACGACGGCGTCGATGCGGGCGGAGGCGTCCTTCAGGCAGAAATAGGCGTGGCCGGACGAATGCGGCCCGCGATAATTCGAGATTTCGCCGCGAAGGCGCACGAAGCCGAAACGGTCCTCGATGGTGCGCTTGAGCGCGTTCGACAATTCCGAGACGGTGAGTTCCGGCGCGTTGGTGGCGGCTGTTTCGGGCATGGCTGGAATTTTACGCGGCCCCATGGCGCCCACGCAAACTCAAAACTCGATGCCGATCGTGACCTCAGCCTTGTTGCGCGAAAAATGAACGAGATCGAGCGGCCTCGAATCGCCCGACGCCCCGCCTGCGATCTGCGTCGAGATCGCGCCGGCGAGAAAGAGCGTGTCGTTGAAATGGAAATAGAACGTCGGGCCGAAATAAAGCGCGTCGCCATTGAACGCCTTGAGGCCGAAACCGTGCGATGAGCGGTAATATTCAAGCTCCGCGCCGAGCACCGCCTGCTTGAGCCCCGGCGCGAGACTCGGATCGAGCCGATAGGCGAGCGCGCAGGCAAAGCCGAACGTGTTCGAGCGCGCCCACACGGAGATCTGTTCGGCGGCGACGCTTTCCGGCGCGTAGATCGCATTGAAGGATGCGTAGAGCGTCTCAGGGACAAGCTCGGTATCGAGGATCAGCCGCGTCTCGACCGAAAAGCCGGAGCCGACGCGGCCTTCATCGCCGACGCGCGACCATTCCGGCTCGACGGAGACGGTGAGGCCGACGGGCGTCGCCGGCGTCCTGTGAATCATGACGAAGCTGAATTTCGACTCGATGCCGCCGAAATTCGCGCCGCTTCGATCCTCGAATCCCTCGACGCCTTTGATCTGATTGAAGGAGGCGCGAACGCCCGTGTCGACCTCGAGCCAGGCGAAGGGATTATATTCGAGCGTCGCTTTCTGACCGCCGACGTTATAGCTCCCGCCGCGCCGGATGAAGGCGAGATCAGTCTCGAGCTCGATCTCGCGATCGCGCTCCGGGCCAATGTCCGTGCCTGAGGTGAAGCCGAAGATGTTCTTGGTTTCGAGCCTTTCGGGAGCTTTGTCGGCGTCCGCCTCCTGCGCGTTGGCGATGGCAGGCGCTCCGGCGCAAAGGCCTCCCACCGCAGCAAGCGCAGGGAGCCAGACCAAGCCGCGCGGGAGAAGAAGGCGCAAGCTTGCGATCGACCCGCGGGCCGCGGCGAATTGGGCGGGAGCGGCCTTGCGCTGCAATCTGATGTCCTCCGCTTGTCGCGCGCGGCCGTGGGATCGATGGCGGCAGTCTAGCAAAAGCGAAGCGTCATTCCTGCATCGGATGACGAAATTCGATGCTTGATCATGAATCTCTCCGCGCCGCTCTCTATTCCTTGATCAGCTGGCCCGAATAGACAATAGGCCCGGTCGGTTCGCCGGTCGGCGAGCCGCCGTTCGGCTCGACTGTGACGGCGAAGCTCGCCTTGTCCAGGTTCATCCCCGCAGGAAGCGGCATCCGGATCTCGTCCGAGCCGATGAGCCCCATGGATTTCGGCGGCTTGTCCGCGCCGATGTACCAAAGCTCCAGGCTCTTGCCCGACGGCGCCTCCGCGGCGACAGGGCGCACGAAAACCGCGCCGCTCGCGAGGTCGACGCGCACGACGAGCGCCGGCAGGTCGCCGCCGCGATTGACGACCGCGACATAGGAGGGCTGCACGGCAGGGTGCTGGATAAGCACGCGGTCGGCGATAAAAATAGCGAGGCCGGCGGCGAGAGCGCCTGTGGCGACGGTGGCGACACGCCAGCGGGCGAGCGAACGGCGCAGCGCCGGGACCGCAGGACCTTCCTCGCCGAGCCCGCCTTCGACGACGGCGAAGGGACGCGTTGAAGGCAAGGCGCTCTCGATCCGCGACCAAAGCTCTGGCGGCGGGGCGACCTCATCGAGGGCGGCGCTGAGCGGCGCGAGACGCGTCTCCCATGCGGCGACGGCTGCGCGTGCCTCGGGGTCATTGGCAAGAGTGCTCATAAGCAGGGTCCGCTCGTCGCGATGCAGCGTGCCGAGCACATATTCCGCAGCGAGAAGGTCGATTTCCTCGGTCATAACCCTGTTTCCATACAGGTCCTGAGGGCCGCAAGACTGCGATGCAGCCAGCTCTTGATCGTGTTCACGGGCTTCGCAAAGCGCTCGGCAAGCTCTTCGCGAGAATAGCCCTCATAATAAGCGAGGAGCACGCAGCTCCGATGCGGCTCCTCGATGGCGCCAAGACAGCGCCGCAGCGCCGCCGTGTCCGCGATGTCGGCCTCGGCGTCGCGCGGCGCGGGGATCTTCTCGTACCAGTCGCCGCCGTTCTCCTCGGCCGGAAAAGGCGCGAAGCTTTTCTGCCGGATCTGATCGATTGTCCGGTTACGCGCGATGGCGTTGAGCCAGGCTGAAGGTGAACCCTGATCGAGAGAATAGCTGCGCGCATTGCGCCAAATTCTCAAGTAGACGTCCTGCAAAATGTCTTCTGCAAGCGGCCTGTTGCGGATCATACGCAGGACAATCGCGAAAAGTTTCGCCGAGGTCTTGTCATAGAGCGCGCGGAAAGCGGCGCGGTCGCCATTGGCGACGGCGGCGATCAGATCGGCGAGCGCGGCGTCCTCGGTGCTTCGCAAGAGCGCTTCCCCTTCTGCCGGTCAGGTTCGAGCGGCGCTTGTCCCGGTCTTGCGGGCTTCCACGTCGCCGTGGCGGAGAAGGCCGCGACCACAGCATATATTCACAAGATACTTGCGCAAGACAGGTGCGCAAGCCGCCGGCGCAACTCTCCGGATGGGATCGGTCAGTCTTTGGCCCGTCCGAAATGGTCGAGCACATAGCGAGTCATCGCGTTGGCGAGCTCCTGCTCACCGAGGAATACGATTCCTGCTTTCTCCTGCCGGAGCAAGCCGGCCTCCTCCTCATTGTGCGTGCGCACGACCGTCTTGATCGCAGGATTGACCTTGTTTGCGGTGCTGATCATCTGGCGAACGTCGAGCGTGTCCGGCGTCGCGATGACGAGCAGGCTCGCCTTCGCGATATGCGCCTGGATCAGCACCGCCATTTCGGCGGCGTCGCCGGAAACGGCGGGAATGCCGTGGGCGCGGCAATCTTCGACCCTCTCGCGATTCTGGTCGACGACGACGAAGGGAATGTCCGCCTTGATCAGGGCGGCTCCGATGCGGCGCCCGACGCGCCCATAGCCGACAAGAACGGCCTGCTTTGCGAGATATTTGTCCTCCGTGGACATCGGAAGCTCGGCCAGAGGATCGTCCGGCCTGTCGAGGAGCCGGGCCAGCGCCGATCGCGACTTGACCCGGGCCTGGATCGGCTCCAGCGCTCGGAAGACAAGCGAATTCAAGGTGATCGAAATCAGCGCGCCGGCCAGGATGAGGTTCTGCCCCTCATGCGGCAAAAGGTCGAGACTCACCCCGAGGCCGGCCAGGATAAAGGAGAATTCGCCGATTTGCGCAAGACTCGCCGAAACCGTGAGCGCGGTGCTGAGCGGATAGCGGAACAGGAGAACGAGGGCGGCGGCCGCCAGCGATTTGCCGATGATGATGATGCCGACCACCGCCAGAATGCGCAGAGGCTGTTCGATCAGCACGGCGGGGTTGAACAGCATCCCGACCGACACGAAGAACAGGACGGCGAAAGCGTCGCGCAGCGGCAGCGATTCCTCGGCGGCGCGATGACTGAATTCCGACTCGCGGATCACCATGCCGGCGAAGAAGGCGCCGAGAGCGAAGGAGACGCCGAACAATTCGGCAGCGCCATAGGCGAGGCTGACCGCCGCGGCGACGACGCAAAGGGTGAAAAGCTCGCGCGAGCCGGTGCCGGCCACCTGCCAGAGCAGCCTGGGAAAGACTCTCTGGCCGATGAGCAGCATCAGCGCGACGAAGGCGACAATTTTCGCCAGCGTGACTTCGAGCGTCCACAAAAGATCGGCCCCGCCTTCGGCGATCCTGCCGCCCAGCGCGCCCGAAAGCGGCGGCAGCAGCACGAGAACGAGGACCATGGCCAGGTCCTCGACGATCAGCCAGCCGACCGCGATGCGTCCGTTCGGGCTGTCGAGGACGCCACGACTCTCCAGTGCTTTCAAGAGGACAACGGTGCTGGCGACGGAAAGGGCGAGGCCGAAAACAAGCGCGCCGCCAAGGCTCCAGCCCCAGTAGAGCGCGAAAGCCGCGCCGAGTGCGGTGGCGACGGCGATCTGCAGAATGGCGCCGGGCAGGGCGACCTTGCGCACGTCCCAAAGATCGTCGAGAGAAAAATGCAGCCCGACGCCGAACATCAAAAGCATCACGCCGATTTCTGCGAGCTGCGCGGCGATTTCGCTATTGGCGGTAAACCCAGGCGAATACGGGCCAATGATAATGCCCGCGAGGAGATAGCCGACCAGCGCAGGCAGCTTCAGCTTTGCCGCAAAAAAGCCGAGTACGAGCGCAAAGCCGAATGCCGTCGCAATGGTGGTGATGAGCGGGACTGCGTGATGCACCAAATTTCCCTTTGCCGGCCGCTCTGAAATCCGCCCCGGCCAAGCCGGAAGGCGCACGCAGCATTGCGGATTTGCCGCCTCGGGCCAAATGAATTTCCGTCGCCGGGCGCCGCGTCGCAGGACGCGCGCTCAATGGGCGCCGGTCAATCGACGGGGTGGCGCTCGCGCAGGCGCCTGACGTTCCACCAGACGAATGCGCCGATGAAGGGAACCGCGATGGCGGTCGCGAGCGCCGGGTTCAGCCCATGCTCCTGCTGATGGACTCCTTCGAGGATCAAATGGGCGATTGACGAAATGTAATAGGTGATGGCGGCGACGGAGAGACCCTCGACCGTCTGCTGCAGGCGCAGCTGCATGCGAACGCGTTCGTTCATCTTGCGCAGCAGGTCCTGGTTCTGGCTTTCGAGCTCGACTTCGACGCGCGTGCGCAAGAGTTGCGCCGCCCGCGCCAGTTTCTCCGAGAGATTCTGTTGGCGGCCTTCGACGGCCGCGCAGGTCCTGATCGCCGGCGTGAGGCGGCGGGCGAGGAAGGCCGCAAGCGTCGGCACATTGGGCAAGGCACGCTCGCGGAGCGCCTCGATCCGGGTCTGCAGAAGCTCATAATAGGCCCTTGTCGCGCCGAAACGAAAAAGGCTCTGCGCAGCTCCCATCTCGAGATCGGCGGCGAGGCCGTTCAGGCGATTGAGCAATTGGCGGCTGGCGTCGAGCCGCGCGCTGTCGCTCATCTGGCTGATAAGGAGTGGAAGTTCGGCCTCGATGCGGCCGATCCCCGGGCTCAGATCCTGCGCCCTCGGCAGGCCGAGCAACGCCAGCGTGCGATAGGTGTCGAGTTCGAGCAGGCGCTGCGTCAGCGCTCCGGCCTCGGCTTCCGCAAGCCCGCGATCGAGCACGAGAATGCGCACGAAGCCGAAGACGTCGGGGTGAAAGTCGGTGGCGACGACGGCCGCCCCGCCCTGCACCTCGGAGGCGGCGAGTTCAGTGACTCCGAAAAGTCGCCGCCAGCTGTCATTGACGCAGGATTCCGGCAACACGTCGAGATCGACTGCGACGAGAAGGGGACCCGGCTGCGGCAACATCCGCATGACATGCGACAACTCCCGCGCGTCCGGCCGGAATGCGGTCGTCTCCGCGTCGCCTGCGGCCGTGCTGACGTCCTTCGGGAACTCCCAGGTATAGGTGACGAATTCGCCGTGCCGCTCCCAGCGCAGGACGGCGGGGGCGAGATCGACGCGGTGGCGCTTGGTGTCGGCCATTGGCGGCGGCGCGGCGCGCTCCAGACAGAACTTCGCCAGCGCCTCCTGCGAGTCGTCCGCCGCTTGATGATCGGTCATAAAGGCGAAATGCAGGATGCGCTTGCAGCCCATCATCGGTTCGAAGGGGCGGGCGTGGACCTCGGCCAGCACGCGCGCGCGCAAGTCGTGTTCCGTGAAGCCGAGATTTGCGGAGCTCAATTCGTCCAGCACCTGTAAACCCCAGCCTCAGGCCGTTTGATGTTCAAGGCCGGCATGGCGGCGAAAGTCGCCGCCCTGTCCTGTGCCGTTCTACTAAAGCAGTTTTGCGAAAACGGCAAAAGCGAGACCGGGGCTCTGCCAATCAGGCGGCGGCCGCATCCTTCAGCGACATGGCTTTCGCTTCCGCGAGCAGCGCGCGCGAAAGCGGCGGCATCGGTTCCCGGCGCGGCAGCACGAGCCCGATCCTTTGCACCTCCTGCGGCTCGACGATCGGGATCGAGCGAAAGGGCTCCTTGAGGCCAAGAATGTCAGCAAAGGATTCCGGAATGATGCTCGACCATCCGCCGGTGCGCACATGCGCCGCGAGGACGACCATGGAATTTGATTCAAGCGTCGGCGGCGGCGTGGCTCCGCCGCCGAGCATGCGGTCGATGATGCGCCGGTTCTGCATGTCGGGGGTCAGAAGGCAGAGAGGGATCTGCGCGACCTCCTTCCAGGTGACGGTCGCGCGGTCGCCGAGCGGCCGATGCGCCGAGGTGAGCAGCCGGTACCGCTCGTAATAGAGCGGCGCGGTCCTGATCTGGCCGAGCGGTTCATTGTCGAGATAGGTCAGTCCGGCGTCGATCTGAAGGTCTTCGAGCATGGCGAGAATTTCGCGCGAGGTCTGCGCCAGGATCGTGAGGCGGACTTCCGGATGCTTTTTGAGAAAGGGTTCGGTGAGTTGCTGAATCATGCCGAGCGCCGTCGGCACGGCGGCGATCTTGAGATGGCCGACGAGAGACGTCTTCGGCGCGCGAACCTCCTGGCGCATGGCGCGCGTGTCGCTGACGATGCGCTTTGCCCATTCGAGCACGCACTCGCCATCGGCCGTCAGACTATGATAGCGCGAACTGCGGTTGACGAGCAGCACGCCGAGCGTGTCCTCGAGCTGCTTGATGCCCGCCGAGAGCGTCGGCTGGGTAACGCCGCAACTCTCCGCCGCGCGGCTGAAATTACGCTCGCGCGCAAGCGCCAGCAGGAATTCGAGTTTTTCGATCATCCGTCGGCTCCCGCCGAGGTTTCAAAGGCTGCGTCCCGGCTCGCGCAGGCGCTGATGAAAGCGGCGTGGCTCCAGGCGAGATTCTTGGCCGATGTCTGTGCGCCGCTCGTCTGGTCGAATTGCTCCGAAAGATCGCCGCCCTGCGGCGTATAGGCCGCAACGGTCGCCATGAACATGTCGCCGCGCCGCAAAGCCTCGTCGAAAGACAAGCCAGGATGCCCGTCATGTAGCAGACCGTCGCCTGCGGCTCTTGCCGCACGATAGTGGAATTCCGCGGCGCCGAGCGTTGAAAAATAATAAGCGCCTCCGCTGTAGTAAGCGTCGCCGCGATAACGGCCCATCGCCGCCGCGCGGTCGTGCGGGAGCGGTTGATTGATCTTGTAAAGGCCGGCGAAGAGCTCCTCGAGCCGCCGCGCGGTGGCGTGGGCGCGGGGGTCGGCGACGCTATGGGCCCCATGCTCACGCCCGGCATGGACGACGGCGAGCAGGGCCGCGATGTCGAGTTCCTTTTCGCCGCTCCCGCCAATGCGGCTCTTGTAGAAGCCATCGCTTTCGCTCCAGAAATCGTCGAGGCCCGCGTCGATCTGTTGCGCGGCCGCGCGGCAGGCGCGGCCGCGCTCCGCCTCGTCTGCCTCTTCGAACCATTTTGCGCCTCCGGCCAGCGCCTCGCACTGCACAAGCTGCGTGTAATAGTGGCGGCCTTGCTCCTCTTCCCAGATGTCGAACGACGGCTCGCGCCAATGCTTCAGCGTGAAGTCGAGATCGCGCGGCAACAGCTCGCTCGCGAGCTGCAACGCGCTCGCGTCCGTCGCCGCCGCCGTCGAGCAGAACCTCATCACAGAGAGCGCGCGCAAGGCGGGTCCGTCATGCTGCGGGCGCGACCATTTCAAAATGTCGATCGAGCCGTCCGGATCGAAGCGCGGCTCGCCCAGAACGGCGTCGCCGGACAAGGACGAAAGTTCGCTGTCGGGGCGGACATATTGGAGAAAAAAGGGGTCGACCTTCGCGCGGAAATCCCCGGCCGCCGCTAAGAAGGCGGGGCCGTCGAGGGCCGAGAGCTTCAGGCTGAAGCGAAGGAAGTCCTTGAAGTGCGCAAGGCCGGCGACCTGCGCGATCTCGCCGCTCGAGATGAGGATGCGCAAGGCGTCTATGATGACGGCGGAATCGCGCAGCCAATGGAAGAAATAGTCCGGGTCCGGATCATAGGCCGCAATTGCAGGAGAAGCGAGGATCGAGCCCTTCGCCGGGCGAATGACGCGCCCGAACCCGCGCCGCTCCTTGACAAGGCCGGTCGCCGATATGGCGCTCATCATCTTTTGCGCGGACAATGAATATTGCCGGCGCATCCATTGCGCGAGCTGCGGCCGCGGCTCCTCGAATGAGGCCGTCTGAACGGGAGTCGACATGTCAGGCCCCAAGATGCGCCGATTTGAAGCCGAGCCGCGCAAGACCGCGCCTGACGTCGGGATCGCGCATGAAGAAGCGCCAGAGCAGGCCGCTGCGGTAATTCTCGATCATGGCGACGATGGGCCCCTGGTCGATCGCAAGATAAGAATCGGCGATCCAGCCATGCGTCTCGCTGAAGGCGTCGACAAAGCCGAAACGGCCGAAGAGGCTGTCGCCGAGATTTTCGTGGAAATGCCGCAAAGCCCGCATCGCCTCGAGCGGCGCATAGGGAAAGCTCGACAGAGCGGCCGTCGGCGAGATCACGCCATTATCATTGTCCGGCGCATGAGCCATATACCCCGACGGATCGTCGCTCGCCGTCAATCCCCAGCACGACTGTCCATAGCCTTTGTGGCCGTTCGGGTTGCGCGCGCAATGCTCGTAGTTGATCCGCGTGTGCTGCACGTTCTGGCGCCAATAGTCGGCATAGTCGTCGCTGAGGCCGCGCGGATCGAGTCCACAGAAGGAATAATGCGCGAAGAAGAGCGGGCCGCCGAAATCGGGGCCGAGCGGCAGCTCATGATCGTAGAAGACGCGCCGATTGATGAAGGTCCGGCTCTGCGCAAAGCCGCCATGATAGGCTGCGGGGTCGATCGGAAAGCGCGGCGCGGAGGCGGCGAGAATATAAGCCATCAGGCATTCGTTCCAGCCGCGGACTTCGTGATCGAGGCTGAAGCCGTTGTTCGGGCTCCAGTGCCATGTCAGGGCCTTGCGCCCGTCACGCGTATGCCAGTTCCACTCGACGTCCGCCCAGAGCCACGTGATGTGGTCGCGCAGGCTCTTCTCGGCCGCATTTTCGGCGTCGAAAAACTGCCTCGCACACAAGAGGCCCTGGAAGAGAAAAGCGGTCTCTACGATGTCGCCGCCGTCGTCCTTGCGGCCGAAGGGAATTGTCGCCCCCGTGCGCCCGTTCATGAAATGCGGGAACATGCCGTGATAGGAAGGCGTGCGCTCGAGAAACGCGACCATCGCCGCGAGCCGTGTGACGGCTTCATCGCGCGCAATCCAACCCCGCGCAACCGCTACAATGATCGCCATCATGCCGAAGCCGGAGCCGCCGATCGAGATCAGATCGTCGGCTGCGTCGGCGTCGCGGCCGGTGCGGTCGCGCGCAAGATAGCTCGAGGGGTGCGCGCCCTCCCAGAAGAAGCCAAAGGTCTGCCGCTGGACGAGATCGAGCAGCGCTTCATCCGGCAGTCGCGGAGAATTTGAATGAGTCAATGAGCGTCTCCGCTGAGCGTCCCATTATCGTCTGGCGCTTCGGCGATCCTAGTGTATCGTCGGCGCAATTGGAATTATCGCGCTTCCTATCCCCTTGTTTGGCGCGCAATGCTTTTTCATTTGGACGCCATGCCCTCATCGGCGAGATTGGCGTTGACAGCGGCGTCGGCGACCTCAGCCTTGGGCGCCAAGGGCGCCGCGAGCTTTTCGCCGCCGGGATCATCGATGAGATGAAGCACCCGGAAGAAGAACCCGTTCTGCGTGTCGGGGCGGCCGATGTTGAGAATGGCTGCGTCGCACAATTCCAGCGCGAACACGTCGAGGACAAGGGCGCGCGTCTCCTCGTCGAGCGCGTCGAGCGCTTCATTGATCACGATCCAGCGCGGCCGGTGCAGGAGAAGCCGAACGAACTGCAGCGCCTGCTGCTCGTCGCTTGCGAGTTCGCGCTCCCACCGGCCAATGCGGTCGAGCTCGGGAACGAGCCGCGAGAGGCCGAGCCGCGCAAGGGCGATGGCGAAGGCGTTGTCGGGGAAATTGGCCGCGGGCAGGGGATAGGCGAGCGCCGCGCGCAAGGAGCCGGGCGGCAGATAGGGCCGATTGGAGACGAACATCACTGATGAGGAGCCGGGCAAGGAAATACGCCCCTGTCCCCAGGGCCAGAGACCCGCAATCGCGCTAAAGAAATTGCTGCGCCCGGGACCGGGCTTGGCGCAGATCAAAATGCGCTCGCCGGGCCTGATCGTCACATGGCGCTCGCTGAGCCTTGTGCAGGCGGCGGGCGAGGCGACATATACCTCGTCGAATTGCAGCCTGTCATCGGGAGAGGCGACGAGCTCGATCCGGCGGGCCTTGTCGCCGAGCTTGTCCATGTCGACGAGCGCCTGCCGGAAACTCGCGACCCTCAGAAGCGTTGCCCGCCAGTCGGCGATGGTGCTGAAATTATCGACGAACCAGCGAAGCGCCTGCTGCACCTGGTTGAATGCGCCGACGACCATCATCAGTCCGCCGAGCGTCAGATCGCCGCTGAAAAACCCCGGCGCCGCGACGACGATTGGCGCGACGATGGCGAACCAGCCGTAGCCCGCCGTTATCCAGGTGAGCCGCGTGACCCCGGCGACGAGCCGCCGCATGATCGAGAGCACGGGCTCGAGCTCATGATGCAGTCGCTCCTTTTCGTCCTCCGCGCCGCCGTAAAGGGCGATGGCGTCGATGCGCTGATTGACGCGCACGAGGGCGAAGCGCAGATCGGCTTCGCGCGCATAGCGTTCGGCGTTGAGCTCGATCAGTGGGCGTCCGACGCGCCAGCTCATCCAGGACGCGGCGCCCGCATAGATCAGCGCCGCCCAGACCATATAGCCCGGCGCTGCGATGCGGCGGTCGAACAGCGTCAGCGCCACCCCGCTCGACAAAATCCACAACACGCCGATGAAGCTCGCCAGCAGAAGCGTCGCCTGCAGGAGGCCTATGCCGAGGTCGGTCGTGAGCTCGACGAGATGACGGACGTCCTCGTGAATCCGCTGGTCCGGATTGGCCCCGATCTCGCCGGCGTTGGCGAGGCGAAAGGCCCGCGTCCGCCCGAGCCAGAGGTCGATCATGTCGCGCGTCAGCCGTGCGCGGAGCCGCACCTTGGCCATCTGATTCAGCCAGTTCTGGGCGACGTTCAGGATCAGGAGGCCGCCGGCGATCTTGGCGAAGGCCAAGAGCTGGCGCAGGAACTCGGGCAGATCCTTGCGAGCCAGCGAATCATAGAAGGGGTGGTTCCACGCGTTGAGCTTGATCTGGCCGAAGGCCGTAGCGCCGACGACGACGCAGATCGCGAAAGCGAGCAGAAAGAACTCATTGCGCTCGGGCGTCGCAACGAGAGCCCTGATCATCGTCAGGAGCTGGCTCGCGAACCTGTTCTTTCGCGCAGCGGCGGCGGGTTTTCGTGGCTCGTCTCTCATCAGAGCGGATTTCTTCAATGCCAGGCGTCTCTCACAAGCTTCTCTTGATATGAGGTTTCAACAGGTCGCAGTCAGGATCCTCCGAGCAAATCCGGTCCTTTCTCGCGGTTCCGATTCTCACTTCCCGGCGGTTTCCGCCATTCTTGGTCAGTTCAGAATAAAAATTCTCCTGATTTGTCTGCGGATTCGCAAAAATCGCAAGCTTTGGCAGAACGGACGCCATGGACAGGATCGAAAAGCTTCTCGCCACGATGACGCTCGAGGAAAAAATCGGCCAGCTCGTCATGGCGGCCGGAAGCCAGGCTGTGACCGGACCGGTCCTTGGCGGGGACGTGACGCAAGATGTCCGCGCCGGACGCGTCGGCAGCCTTCTCAATTTCTGGGGCGCCGAAGAAACGCGCGCGATCCAGGCCGTCGCCGCCGAGAGCCGGCTAAAAATTCCCCTCATCATCGGCTTCGACGTGCTGCACGGACACAAGACCATCTTTCCTGTTCCGCTCGGCGAGGCGGCGGCCTTTGACCCCGCCCTCTGGATGGCGACGGCGCGCGCCGCAGCCGTCGAGGCGGCGGCGGACGGGATTTCGATGGTTTTCGCGCCGATGCTCGACGTGGCCCGCGATCCGCGCTGGGGCCGGATCGTCGAGGGGGCGGGCGAAGATCCTTTCGTCGCCGTCGAATTCGCCCGGGCGAAGATCGCCGGCTTTCAAGGCGCGGATCTGGCCGACGCCTCAGCCGTGGCCGCAACAGCCAAGCATTTTTGCGCCTATGGCGCCGCGGAAGGCGGTCGCGACTACGCCTCGGCCGAGGTTTCCGAGCGCGCGCTGCATGAGGTCTATCTGCCGCCTTTCGCGGCGGCGGTCGCGGCGGGATGCGCGGCGATCATGCCGGCCTTCATGGATCTCGCCGGCGTTCCGATGACCGCCCATGCGGCGCTGCTACAAGGCTGGCTGCGCCGAGCGCAAGGCTTCGAAGGCGTTATCGTCAGCGACTACAACGCGATCGCGGAATTGTTGCGCCATGGCGTCGCCGCCGATCTCGTCGATGCGGCGGTCCTGGCGTTGAAGGCCGGCATCGACATCGACATGATGAGCGGCGCCTATCGCGCCGGCCTGCCGAAGGCGCTGGATCAGGGGAGGGTCTCGATCCGCGAGATCGACGCCGCCGTGCTTCGGGTGCTGCGGCTAAAGGAACGGCTCGGCCTGTTTGACGATCCTTGTCGCCGCGGAAAGCGCAGCGCCGGGGGCGAGGAGGCGAGAGCGCTGGCGCGCGAGGCGGCGCGGCGCGCCATTGTGCTGCTCGTCAATGACGGCGTCCTGCCGCTCAGCCCTTCGATCAAGAAAATCGCCCTCATCGGCCCGCTGGCGGATGCGGGCTATGAAATGGACGGGCCTTGGGCCGGCGCCAGCCAACGCCGGTCCGTGTCGATCCGCGAAGGTCTCGCCTCGGCTCTTCCGGGGGCCGAGATCGCCTTTGCGGCGGGCGAGGGAGACGACGCGCAAATGGCGGCTGAGCTCGAGGCCTGCCGCGAGGCGGAAATTATTGTTCTTTCCCTCGGCGAGACCGCGGGTATGAGCGGCGAAGCCGCCTCCCGCGCCGATTTGGGCCTGCCGGATGGCCAACGGGCGTTGGCCGAGGCGGCGCTCGGCCTCGGCAAGCCCGTTGTCGCGCTCCTGTCGAGCGGCCGACCGTTGACCGTTCCCTGGCTCTTTGAAAGGGCGTCCGCCGTGTTGACGACGTGGTTTCTCGGCGCGGAAGCGGGCAACGCCATCGCCGGTGTGCTGACCGGGCGCTTCAACCCTGTTGGGCGTTTGCCGATCAGCTGGCCCCGCGCGGTCGGGCAAATCCCGATTTTCTACGCCGCGCGGCCTAGCGGGCGACCTTATAGTCCGGACGACCCCTACACTAGCAACTATCTCGATCTATCCGTAGCGCCACAGTTTCATTTCGGGCACGGGCTGTCCTATTGCCCCTTCACGCTCGCCAATCTGCGCGCCGAGCGGGAGAGTTTCGGCCCGGCCGACACGCTCCAATTTTCGGTCGAAATCTCTAATGAAGGGCCGATGGCCGGCGAGGCGACGGTCTTTCTTTTTGCGCGGGACGTCGTCGCCTCCGTCGCGCGGCCTCTGCTCGAACTGAAACGATTTGGCAAGATCGCGCTTGATGCGGGCGAGAGCGGCGTCTTTCGCTTTGCTTTGCCGGCTTCCGAACTCGCCTTTCCCGGCCTCGATTTCCGGCCCGGCATCGAACCCGGCGTCTTTGAGTTTTCAGCCGGCTTCAGCGCCGACGCGCAAAAGCTGCTGACCCTTCGGCTTGAGGCCGCAGGGCGCAACCGGATCGGCGCGTAGCGAAACGCCGTCCGGAGGCGTCTGAAGCAGAACGGGAAGCGGGCCGGCGCCTCACGCCGGCCCGCGACGATTGGAACCGCAGCTCAAGTCCCGCCGATCGTTCGCGCTCCGGCGCAACCCTCAGGTTCGCGGTTTGCGAACTCGCCATAGGGGCTGACACAATCTCAGACTCGCCTTCGCCGAGGATCAGCGACACCTCAAGGCCGAGGCGGTTGTGGAAAGGCGAGGACCTCGCTGGTGTAGGTCTCGATTACCTCGCTGAAGGGCGCGCCGTCCGGCAAGATCAGCACGGCGCGATGTTCAAGCACGGCGGCCGGGATCTTGAGCGGCGCGGGGCCTTCGATGGGCGCCGGCGGCGCCATTTCCCAGCCCTGCGGCAGAGGCGACCACAGCAGCTTCGCCGAGAGCGTGCGGCGCTGGAAATGCAAAGGTTGCAAGGCGCGGCCAAAAGCGACATCTGTCGTGTCCAGCGCGCGATTCATTTCAGGCGTAAGCCGGGCGGGCACATACCAATTGTCTGCTTCAGACAAGACGTGATCGCCACAAGCGAGCCGAACCCTGCGGTAGTGGATCGGCTCGGCCTCGCCGACGCCGAGGAGCTGACGTTGCTCCCACGTCGGCGGCTTTTCGAGGCCTCTCACTCGCTCGGCGACGACATTTGCGGGCGAGGCTAAATGATGCGCCTCGCACCAGCGATCGAGCGTCAGGGTCGCGCTGTCATGGCTCAGCAAGTCCGCGTTCAAGGTCTCCAGCAAGGCGAGAGCTTCGACGCGAGTCGTGTAGCTGTCGATCCAGACCGGAGCATGCTCACTGTCCGCCCGCGCTGCGCCGATCAGAATAAGAAAGGCGGAGCAAGCTGCAGGGAGCGTTTGAACGCCAGAGCGCATGATCAAGCTCCTGGTCGTCTCGATTGGTTTCAGGCCGGCGCTGAAAAGCTCAGCACGCGATCTTGCGGAAAATCATAGAGCTTGCCGGTCTCGGTCCAATCGGGCGCGCAGATCGTGGCGATTTTCGGCGCGAGCTCTTCCGGCGTCTTGAGGCTCATCGGGTCCTCGCCCGGCATGGCGAGCGCGCGCATCTTGGTGCGCAGCGGCCCTGGATTGACGCCCATGACCTTGATCGCGGTGATGTTCATCGTCTCGGCTGCATAGGTCCGAAGCAGCGCCTCGAGCGCGGCCTTGGAGATCGCGTAAGGCCCCCAATAGGGCCGCATTTCGGCGGTATGCGCCAAGCCCGAGGTGATGAAGATTGCGCGACCTGCGTCCGAAGCGCGGAGCAGCGGATCGAGCGACCGGATGAGGCGCCAATTGGCGGTGACATTGACCGCGAAAGTGTCATCCCACTGGCGCGGCTCGACATGGCCGAGCGGCGTGATCGGTCCGAGCGCCCCGGCGTTGCCAAGGAAGATGTCGAGCTTACCCCAGCGGTCGAAAATCGCCCGTCCGAGGCGGTCGAGCGCGTCGAAATCCTTGACGTCGCAGGGAACGAGCGTCGCCTCGCCGCCATGGCCGCGGATGGCGTCGTCGAGCTCCTCGAGCGCGCCCTGGGTGCGGGCGAGCGCGATAATATGGGCGCCTTTTCTGGCGAGTTCCAGCGCGACGGCGCGGCCGATGCCACGCGACGCTCCGGTGACGAGCGCGATGCGGCCTTGAAGGGATGCTGGCATGAAGGATTTCAGCTCGACGTGAAGCCTTGACGAGCGGCAAGCTCTAGCGCCATTCCCACGCCGACGAAAGCCGTTTCAGGAAGACGGTCAGGGCGATCGGGAGCCTGCCCTCGCCCTGCACCCTGCGGAAGGCGCGAAGCGCCTGTCTCGAAGCACGAGGGCGGAGAAGCGCCTCAGCTCGCCTCCGCCAGAAGCGAGAGCTGGCTCTTGGTCGCGCCGGTGAGGTCGGTGAGATTGGTCGGATAATCGCCGGTGAAGCAATGGTCGGTAAATTGCGGGCACAACGGATCGCGTGCCGGCTCGCCCATGGCGCGATAGGTGCCCTCGATCGACAGGAAGGCGAGGGAGTCGCAGCCAATATAGTCGCGCATTTCTTCGAGCGTATGCGTGGCTGCGAGGAGATTTTCGCGCACCGGAGTATCGATGCCGTAATAGTCGGGATAGGTGATGGGCGGCGAAGAGATCCGGAAATGCACTTCGCGGGCGCCGGCTTCCCGCATCATCTGCACGATCTTGACCGAGGTCGTCCCGCGCACGATCGAATCGTCGATCAGCACGATGCGCTTGCCGGCGACCACAGCGCGATTGGCGCTGTGCTTGAGGCGCACGCCCAGTTCACGAACCGATTGGGTCGGCTGGATGAAGGTGCGCCCGACATAATGATTGCGGATGATGCCGAGCTCGAAGGGAACGCCCGAGGCCTGGGCGTAGCCGATCGCCGCCGGGACGCCTGAATCGGGCACGGGCACCACGACGTCGGCGTCGACGCCTGACTCGCGCGCAAGCTCCGCGCCCATTTCCTTGCGCACGTTGTAGACGGGACGGCCATGGACGATCGAATCCGGCCGGGCGAAATAAATATACTCGAAGATGCAGGGCCGCATCGGTCGCGGCGGGAAGGGGCGCAGGCTCTCGACGCCGTCTTCCGAGATGACGACGATCTCGCCGTTTTCGATGTCGCGCACGAAATGCGCGCCGATAATGTCGAGAGCGCAGGTCTCGGAAGCGAGAAGATAATGGCCGTCAAGCTCGCCGAGCACCAGCGGCCGGATGCCGAGCGGATCGCGCGCGCCGATCAGCATAGTGTTCGAGAGGGCGACAAGGGCGTAGGAGCCTTCGAGCGCGCGCAGCGCCTCGATGAAGCGCTCGACGATCCGAAGCCGGCGGCTTCTCGCCATCAGATGCAGGATGACCTCGGTGTCGGAAGTCGATTGATAGATGGAGCCGCTCTGCACGAGATCGCGGCGCAAAGTCAGCCCATTGGTCAGATTGCCATTATGGGCGACGGCGAAGCCGCCGGAATTCAATTCGGCGAAGAGCGGCTGCACATTGCGCAGGATGGTCTCGCCGGTCGTCGAATAGCGGACATGGCCGATCGCCGCCTCGCCCGGCAGCCTCTCGATGGTCGAGGCCTTGGAGAAATGATCGCCGACGAGGCCGAGGCTGCGCTCGGAATTGTAGCGCTGGCCGTCGAAGGAGACGATGCCGGCCGCCTCCTGGCCGCGGTGCTGCAGGGCGTGCAGACCAAGCGCGGTGACGGCGGCGGCTTCCGGATGGCCGAAAATGCCGAAGACGCCGCATTCCTCGCGCAGCCGGTCGGCTTCGAGATCGAGGTCCGTCAGGCTTGCGCCGGATTGGCTCGCGCCAGATTGGGTTACAGGGTCCATAACCGTCTCCTGCCGCGGCGCCGTCCTGCGTGCGGCGATCAGATGCAGGCGCACATCAATGCCGCGGCTCGTCCTCACCAGACTTGAGCCACGCTGACGCCACAAAACTTACATAATGGAATTCACCTGAGTCGTCGAGAGCGCAAGAGCGCAATAAACGTCGCATCCCTTAATTTTGTGATTCGAAAACGGCGTCAGGTGCGGCTGCCCGGGGGCTTTGACGGCGGGAGCGGCGGCGCCTTCTGCTCGACGTCGCTGTCCGGCGCGGCCTCTTCGTTGGGGAGCGCCTTAGGCTGCTTGAGCTTGGCGAGAATCCCCTCCGGGTCGTCGGGCAGCATCGCCATCAGCTGATCTCCCGTGGTCTGCAGCAAGGGCCGCATGCGAGCCGCCTTTACCCATTCAGGCTGCGTCTTTTCCGGCACCAGCCAGTTGAAGAAGATGAAAGCGATGACGCAAAGGAGAAGGCCGCGCACCGCGCCGAACAGAAAGCCGAGCGAGCGATCGAGCGCTCCGACCTTTGAATCGAGGATCGCGTCGGAAAATTTGATGGTGATGAGCGAGACGACGATCAGGGTCACGAAGAAGACGGCGGCGGCCGAAAGCGCGAGCGCCACGACGTCTTTCGAGACGTAGGGCTTTATATAGGGCAGGACCAGGGGATGCAGATAGACCGCGGCGACGGCGGCCGCGCCCCAGGAGGCTATGGCCAGAACCTCGCGCGTGAAGCCGCGCAGCATGGCGAGGAAGGCGGAGATCAGAATAACGGCGATCAAGCCCAGATCGAGATAGGACATATGTGCTTCTTGCCCGTTGATCCCATGTCCGACGACGGCGGCCCGGCGCGGTTTGCGCGTCTTCCGCTGCGGCAGCATCGAAGATGCCTCGTGCTTCTTGAGGCCTCTTGTTCAAACGAAGCGGCCGCCGCCTCGACGGAGACTGCTCTATCGCCTGAAAATGCCGGGTAATCCAGCGCCTAAACAAGAAAAAGCCGAAGGCGAGGCAAAAACGCCGCAAATCAGGAGTGCGCCGCCGCGGCGCGCCGCTTGCTCGCTCCGATCTCCGCCGTCAGCCCGGAAATATGCTTGCAACTTGTCACGGCAAGTTCGCTTGGCCGCGCCCGCTCGCCGCGCTCGGCCGGACCATGCGGGATGGTGGCGCGGCGAAAGCCGAGCTTTTCCGCCTCCTTGAGCCGCGCCGCGCCGTGTCCGACCGGCCGGATGGCGCCGGACAGAGCGACCTCGCCGAAAAACACCGAGTCGGCCGGCAAGGCGACGCCGGCGAGCGAGGAAACGAGCGCAGCCGCCGCGGCAAGATCGGCGGCGGGCTCGCCGACGCGTAGGCCGCCCGCGACGCTGAGGTAAATGTCGTATTGGCCGAGCCTCATGCCGGCGTGGCTTTCGAGAACGGCGACGATCATCGCAAGTCGCGAGGCGTCCCAGCCGACGACGGCGCGGCGCGGCGTGCCGAGCGAACTCTGCGCAACGAGAGCCTGGAACTCGACGAGCAGCGGCCGCGAGCCTTCCATGCCGGCGAAAACAGCCGCGCCGGGGGCCGCGGCGTCCCGCGCGGAGAGAAACAGCGCGGAAGGATTGGGGACTTCCGCAAGGCCGCGTCCGGTCATTTCGAAGACGCCGATCTCGTCCGTCGGCCCGAAGCGGTTCTTGACCGCACGGAGCACGCGCAGATCCCTGCCGCCCTCGCCTTCGAAGGACAGCACCGCGTCGACCATATGCTCGACGACGCGGGGGCCGGCGATCTGCCCGTCCTTGGTGACATGGCCGACGAGGATCACCGCCGCGCCCGTCGTTTTGGCGAAACGGATCAGCGCCTGCGCCGCGCCACGCACCTGGCTTACTGTGCCAGGCGTCGATTCGATGAGGCTCGTCCACATGGTCTGGATCGAATCGATGACGACGAGGGCAGGGCGCTTGCCGCGCTGCAGCGTCTCGACGATGTCCTCGACGCTGGTCTCCGCCGCAAGCTCGACCGGGCTTTTGGCGAGGCCGAGACGATGCGCCCTGAGGCGCACCTGATCGACCGCCTCCTCACCCGAAATATAGACAACGCGCCTCTCCTTGTTGGCGAGGGCGGCGCAGGCCTGGATCAGCAGCGTCGATTTGCCGATGCCGGGCTCGCCGCCGAGAAGCAGCACCGAGCCGGCGACAAAACCGCCGCCCGTCACGCGGTCGAGCTCGGCGATGCCGGTCAGAATGCGCGCCGGGGCCGGGCGGTCGGTTTCGGCGAGGGTCGAAAGGTCGAAAACTCGGCCTTTGCGCGAGGGCCGCGCATGCGCGCCGATCCCCGCCGCCGCGCCTTCCTCGACGATCGTGTTCCATTCGCCGCAGGCGTCGCAGCGGCCCTGCCAGCGCCCTGTGACGGCGCCGCAGTTCTGGCAGACGAAAGAGACGTGCGGCTTCGCCATCGGCGCTCAGATATGGTCGGGCAGGGCGTCTTCCCGCGCGAGATTGGAGAAGCGCGTCACCTCGGCCTCGAAAGCGAGCTCGACGGTTCCCGTCGGGCCGTGGCGCTGCTTGCCGATGATGACCTCGGCCTTGCCGTGCACGCGCTCCATGTCGGTCTGCCACGTGACGAATTCTTCAGAGCCTTCGCGCGGCTGCCTGTTCTTCAAGTAATATTCCTCGCGGAACACGAACATCACGACGTCGGCGTCCTGCTCGATCGAGCCTGATTCGCGCAGGTCCGACAGCTGCGGGTGCTTGTCGTCGCGGCTTTCGACCTGACGCGACAATTGCGAGAGGGCGAGGATCGGCACGTTCATCTCCTTCGCCAGCGCCTTGAGGCCGGTCGTGATCTCGGTCACTTCCTGCACGCGGCTGTCGCTGCGGGTCTTCGAGCCGCCGAGGAGCTGCAGATAGTCGATGACGAGGACGTCGAGGCCGCGCTGGCGCTTGAGGCGGCGGGCGCGAGCGGTCAGCTGGGCGATCGAGAGGCCGCCGGTCTGGTCGATGTAGAAAGGGATCTGCTGCATGGCGCGGGCGGCTTCCGCAATGCGATGGAATTCCGGCTCGGTGATGTCGCCGCGCCGGATCTTGTAGGAAGGCACGCCCGCCTGCTCGGCGATGATGCGGGTCGCCAACTGCTCGGCCGACATTTCGAGCGAGAAGAAGCCGACGACGCCGCCGTTCAGCGTCTCATGTGTGCCGTCGGGGCGCGCCCTGAACTCATAGGCGTTTGCGATATTGAAGGCGATATTGGTCGCGAGCGCCGTCTTGCCCATGCCGGGGCGCCCGGCGACAATGACGAGGTCGGAGGACTGCAAGCCGCCCATATAGCGGTCGAGGTCAGTAAGCCCGGTCGCGATGCCGGACAGCCGCCCGTCGCGCTCGAAGGCTTTCGCCGCCATGTCGACGGCGGTCGTCAGCGCGTCGGAGAAGCGCTGGAAGCCGCCCTCGTAGCGGCCGGTCTCGGCGACCGAATAGAGCTTGCGCTCGGCCTCCTCGATCTGCTCGCGCGGCGAGGCGGCGACGGGCGCGTCATAGGCGGCGTTGACGATATCCTCGCCGATCAGGATGAGGTCGCGGCGGATCGCGAGGTCATGGATGGTGCGGCCGTAATCCTCGGCGTTGATGACCGTCGTCGCCTCGGCGGCGAGGCGGGCGAGATATTGCGGCGCGGTCATGCCGCCGAGGTCGGCTTCGCCGAGATAGGTCTTCAACGTGATCGGCGAGGCCAGTTTTCCGGCGCGGATCAGCTGCCCGGCGATGTCGAAAATGCGCTTATGAATCTCCTCGGAAAAATGCTCGGGCCGCAGAAAATCCGAGATGCGGTCGAAGGCGTCGTTATTGACGAGGATCGCGCCCAAGAGCGCCTGCTCCGCCTCGATGTTGTGCGGCGCGAGGCGGTAGGTCGGGGTTTCGGGACTGGAGCGGGCCGCGCCGGGGCGGAGATTGTCTATGGTTGACATTCAAACGTTCCAGCAGGACCGGCGGTCCGACAAAGCGAGTCGGGCAAGAGCCTTTCGGATGCCACAGGTCCCGACGCGACGCAAAGCGCCTGGAATCCAGCCCTCGCTATCCACAGCACGGCGGGCAGCCTCATAAGTCTCGCTCGCAGGCCGAGCCGGCCAAGCGGACGGATCGACCGCGGCGGGTCCGTCCAACCTTCAGCCGTTCCGTCGCCGCGCCGGCGATGGGCGCGCGATCGCCTGCGCGTCGAGAGAGCTTGACGGCGCTGGGAAAGCGCAGGCCAGGGCACGCTGCCGCTATCGCAGGGATACGTCAGCTTGAGGCCGCCTGGGCACGACGGGGTTAACAGCGCCAAGGTCCGCTTGGGGCAAAACCAGATCTCAATATCCGCTGTACCTCCCTACCACTCCTCATCCTGCTTGCCGCCGCACTCCCTTCTTTCGAGGCACTGGCAGCGGCCGGTGCCTTGCTGGCAATAGGGCTTGCGTGTGTTTTTGCATTTATAGCTGGCGCCGTCCTGGGCGGTGTATGAGCCTCCGCATTGGTTCGCGGCATATTGGGCGTTGGCGGCCGAAGCGAGGCCCAGAAATCCAAAAACGACAACAATGAAAGCTCTAACAATCATGTCTGCGTCCTGTTGGTCGCGTAAATCTCTTCTAAACCGCCTCATCCTGAGGAGGCCCGAAGGGCCGTCTCGATGGGGCGCTCGCGCGCAACGATGCCCTCATGGTTCGAGACGGTTCCACTCCTCACTATGAGGGCTTCAAGGCGACCGCCCTCGTGGTTCGAGACGCCGCTTCGCGGCTCCTCACCATGAGGGCTTCGCGGCTCTCTCCGATCGCCCGCTTCCATTGCGTTCTGCGAATCGCTTCGCTCGCAATTGGAGCTCGGGCTTCCTGTCGCTGACCATGAGGGCCTTGCCGCCGCAGACTCATCCGCCCCTCAGCGCACGCGCCACGCGCGGCGCGAAGTAGGTGAGCACCGCGTCCGCCCCCGCGCGTTTGAAGGCGAGGAGGCTCTCCATCATCGCCTTGTCGCCGTCGAGCCAGCCGTTCTGCGCCGCGCCCTCGATCATGGCGTATTCGCCGGACACCTGATAGGCGAAGGTCGGCAGGCCGAAACTTTCCTTCACGCGCCAGATGATGTCGAGATAGGGCAGGCCCGGCTTCACCATCACGATGTCGGCGCCTTCCGCAATGTCGAGCGCCACCTCGCGCAGCGCCTCATTCGTGTTGGCCGGGTCCATCTGATAGGTGCGCTTGTCGCCGGTGAGCGTCTTGCTGGTGCCGACGGCGTCGCGGAAAGGGCCGTAGAAGGCCGAGGCGTATTTCGCCGCATAGGCGAGGATCTGCACCTGCTGGTAACCTTCGGCGTCGAGGCCTGAGCGGATCGCCCGCACGCGGCCGTCCATCATGTCGGAGGGGGCGATCATATCGGCGCCGGCGCGCGCCTGATTCAGCGCCTGCTGGACCAGCACCTCGACGGTCTCGTCATTCAGGATTTCCTCGCCGCGCATCAGCCCGTCATGGCCGTGGCTCGTATAGGGATCGAGCGCGACGTCGGTGATGATCCCGAGCCCCGGCGTCGTGTCCTTGATCGCCCGCACGGCGCGGCAGATGAGATTGTCGGGGTTCAGCGCCTCGCTGCCCGTGGCGTTGCGCAGGCCAGGGTCGGTATAGGGAAAGAGCGCGATGGCGGGGACGCCAAGCTCGTGCGCTTCCCGCGCGCTCTCCACCGCCGCATCGATCGAAAGCCGCTCGACGCCGGGCATGGAGGCGACCGGCTCATGCTGCTTGACGCCCTCGCGGACGAAAATCGGCCAGATCAGATCGTCGGCGGTCAGCACATGTTCGCGCACGAGCCGGCGCGTCCATTCGGCCTTGCGGTTGCGGCGCATGCGGACGGCGGGGTCGTGTTTCTCATGCGCCGGCGCCTCGGGGGCGAGGGCCAGAAGCCCCGGCAAAGCCCGAGGCAGGCGTTTCGATTTTGGATTGAGCGGCCAGATCATGCAAAGCTCTCCGCAAGGCCTCAGGCGATGATCTCTAAGCTCAGCCCCGTCACGCCGCAAGGCGGCGGCGCTCCTTCAGCCGCTCCTTGGGGGCCGCCGAGCATGGGTTGCCCGTCGCCGCGCCTTGCGGCTGTCCGATGCGCAGGCGGCAATCTTACCAAAAGGCTTCGCGTGGAATAATTTGGCGCGACCAAGCCTGATTCGAGCCCTTGCCCGACCAAGAGCGCCCATGCCTGCGCCCATGCCTGTCCGCCGCCTTGACCCCGTGCTGATCGACCGTATCGCCGCGGGCGAGGTCGTGGAAAGGCCGGCCTCGGCGCTGAAGGAATTGATCGAAAATTCGCTCGACGCCGGCGCGACGCGAATCGACATTGCGATCGAGGCGGGCGGCAAGAGGCTGATCCGCGTCATCGACAATGGCGCCGGCATGTCCGCAGACGATCTCGACCTCGCCGTCGAGCGCCATGCGACCTCGAAGCTGCCGGACGGCGATCTGTCGGCGATCGGCACCTTGGGTTTTCGCGGCGAGGCGCTGCCCTCGATCGGCTCGATCGCCACGCTCGAGATTTTTACGCGCGCCAGGGACGCCGCCGAGGGCTGCCGCATCCGCGTCGATCAGGGCCTGAGGCAGCTGGTCTGCCCGGCGAGCCAGCCGCAGGGCGCGCGGGTCGAAATCCGCGACCTTTTCGCCGCTGCGCCGGCGCGGCTCAAATTCTTGAAGAGCGACCGCGCCGAGGCGCGCGCCGCGGCCGACGTCGCCGAACGCCTCGCCATGGCGCATCAAAGCGTGCGCTTTTCCTTCGCCTCGTCCGAGACGTCCGGCTTTGACCTGCCCGCCTGCCCGGCGGGCGAAGAGGGCCTCCTGTCGCGGCTTGCCGCCATCCTCGGCCCTGATTTCCGCGCCAATGCGCTGCGCGTTGCGGCCGAGCGCGAAGGCTTCATCCTCGAAGGCTTCGCCGGCCTGCCGAGCTGGCATCGCGCTAGCGCTGCGATGCAATATCTCTTCGTCAACGGCCGCCCGGTGCGTGACCGGCTGCTGATCTCGGCCGTGCGCGCGGCCTATATGGATTTTCTGCCGGCCGGGCGGCATCCGGCGGCGGTGCTTTTTCTCTCATGCGAGCCCCGCGCGGTCGACGTCAATGTGCATCCGGCAAAGGCCGAAGTGCGCTTCCGCGACGGCGGGCTGGTGCGCGGCCTCGTGATCGGCGCCTTGAAGCAGACGCTGGCGCAGGCGCTCCATCGCGCGACCCCCGCCAACGGCGCGGCGGCGCTCAGCCTCCTCGCCCGACGCGCGGCGTCCGCCGCCCCCGCCTCGGCGCCTCGCCCGGCAAACTGGGACTGGCGGCTGTCTCCAGCGCGACCCACTCCTCTTGAAACCGCAACCGGCGTCGCCGAGGCCGCAGCGGCCTTTGATCGTCTCGCGCCGGCCTCGGACGCCCGCGCGCATGAGACCGCGCCCGCCCTGGAGGATTTGGACGCGCCCCTCGGGGCCGCGCGGGCGCAGATCCATGAAACTTATATTGTGGCGCAAACGCGCGACGGCATCGTCATCGTCGATCAACATGCGGCGCATGAGCGCCTCGTCTATGAGCGGCTGAAGGCGGCGCGGGCCGGCCGCAGGCCGCCGAGTCAGCCGCTGCTCATTCCGGCGGTGGTCGACATGGCGGCGAGCGAAGTCGGCCGGGTCGCCGAGGCCGCCCCTGTCCTTGCCGAATTCGGCCTTGTCGTCGAGCCTTTCGGCCCCGGCGCGATCGCCGTCCACGAAACGCCAGCCGCTTTGCAGAGCGTCGACGCCGCGCGCCTCCTGCGCGATCTCGCTTCTGTGCTCATCGAGGACGACCAAAGCGCCGCGCCGCTCGAGCGGCGGCTCGACCATGTGCTCGCCACCATGGCCTGCCATCATTCGATCCGCGCCGGGCGGCGGCTGAAACCGGAAGAAATGAACGCGCTCTTGCGCGAGATGGAGGCGACGCCGGGCTCGGGCCAGTGCAATCACGGCCGCCCGACTTATGTCGAACTGAAGCTTTCCGACGTCGAGAGACTATTCGGGCGAAGGTGAGCTCGGCTTGCCGGGCTGCGGCGGCAGATAGTCGAATTTCAAGAGCGGCCGCAGAAACGGCGCTGGAAATTCGCAGCTGTAGGAGCCCTCGACATAGGCGCCGAGCGCGTAAGGATCGAAGGTGATTTCGGCCTTCTGCGCCGAAAAGCTCCAGCTCGTCAGATCACTGACGCTGTCCTCGATCGTCTTTTTCTGCTCCGCCTCGCTGACGACGGCAAAGGGCGCGTCCGGCATTTTCTCCTGCTTCTGCCGCGCGATCTGATCGATGCAGGACCGCACGAATTTATCTTTCGCGTCGGCGCGAAACATTGCGCCCGATTCGAGCTCCTTGCCGGTTGCAAGATCGATCGCAAAATTCGACGTCGTCGAATTGCCGTGGGCGCCGCCGGAAAAAACGTAAAGCTTGACATGGGCCGAAACGAAGGCCGGCGACGCGAAGGGCGCCGACACGTCGAGCCAGTAGGAATAGGTCTGCCCGTCGCGGATGTCCTTGGCGCGCACCGGCGGAACGTCCTTGAGCAAGGCGTCGATCTTGCTGTTGAAGAGCTGTTCGCCCGGATGCGCCGGGTCGACGAATTTCAGCGCGTCGACATCGATGTCATATTCGCCGGCCTTGCCGACGTGCTGGATGAACAGCGGCGCGAAGCCGGGCGGCGCGCCGGGCCCGCTTTGCGGTTCGCCGGACAGAAACGCGCGGCGCGCCTGCGTCTTCCCGACAAGACAATGATCGACCTCCTTGCCGTCCTCGCTGACGCACAGGCTCGCGCGCTCCTTGAGCCAGCGGCGCTGCGAGGCGACGAGCGCGAGGCGATGCTGCGGAGCGAGGGTCGCCATGAGCGCGTCATAGGCTTTGCTCATCGCCTCGTCCGCGGCTTCGGCGGCGGGATCGCCGCAGACCGCCCGTTCGACCGGCGCCGTCGCTTTGGCGCAATCGAGCGCGAGGGCGGGAGCGCCGCCGAGGGCGACGAAAGCCGCCAGGACAGGACCAATGACGCGCATGAGGCCTCAAGCAAGGGCGTGGCGCCGCATTGTTCACCCAAGGCCGCGGCGATTCAAGCTTCAGCGGAACGTCTTGCGCAGCGTTCCGACCGAGACATGGGGCCAGCTGAAATTCGCCGGCGGCGGCCACGCGCCGAGGACTGGAAAGTTCAGCATCACCGACTGAACATATTGAAGCTGAAGGAAGTTTTGGACCGGGTGGCGTATCGTCTCGATCCAGAAGGTGGCGGAGCCCAGCGCGACGCCTGCGCTTGTTTCGGGGAATGGAATGTTTTCAATCCCGCCTGCGCCTGCCGCGCCGGCCCCGACGTCGAGGCTCGCGGCCGTCGTGATGTTGATCACAATCATCTGTTCGATGAACTGACCCTCGATCGCCGCCTGCAAGAGCCGCGTCGGATCATTGACCACTGTCTGCATCGGCACTCCGTCGATTTGCGACGGCAGAGCCACTTGGGGGAAATTGCCGAAAGGCGTCCTGAAATTCGCCGCTTCGGGCGAGGCGTTGGAGACGTCATAGGCGGCAAAACCGCCCCCTTGAAGAGTCGGGCCAAAAGCCGGCGTTCCTCCGATCGGCATTGGCGCTCCGACAGGGAACGGCGCCGTGTTTAGAGGAGGGATCTCGAACGTGCCGTTCTTCAGCGTAGGCACATGAATGGCCGAGCCTTGCGCGAGCATCGCGTTGCCGTGCCTGCTGGTCGCCATGCGGGCGACGGTCTGTCCAGCGGTCGGAGGCGAAAAGGGCGACGCGTTTGCGGGCTCAGTCACCCAGATGCCGGGCTCGATGTGCAGCGCCCCGCCCGTGACGGAATCGCTGATCTTCTGCAGATAGGTGAGTCCGAAAAGCTCGATGTCGGGCTGCGCAAAACCGAGATTGGGAATTAAGGTTGCGATTGGATCGATCTTCAAGGTCTCGCGCGTCTGATTGAGCTCGAGGAAGAGCGGTCCGCGGCCTCCTTTGTCTGGGCGCGCGATCAGGTCGAAGCCGCGCCCGCGCCAGTTGCCGATGAGCAGGCGGAGGAGGCCGAGCTGTTGCACCACGACCGCGCTGTCGGGACTGAGACGGACCGCCGATATGCGCATTGGAGGTCTTTGTTTGTCGAGCATCTCATTCTCCTTGGGGTTGAGAGCCGCTCGCGCGACCGGCCCCGGCGTCCGCCAAGATGCGTCCGCGGGCCGGAATGGTCCTTATGACCCGCTTATGATCCTCTTAAGTTTTCTAGAGGGGCGGCTCTCCATGCCCGCAGCTTGAAATCGGCGCCGCCAGCGCTGATAAGGAGGCGCGGCCTTGCGCCGCGACGGCGGAGGCTGCGGGCGGCGATGAACGTACTTCTTCTCGGCTCCGGCGGGCGCGAACATGCGCTCGCCCGCGCGCTTGCCAAGAGTCCGCTGTTGACGCGGCTTTTCGCGGCGCCCGGCAATCCGGGCATTGCGGCGCTTGCGCAACTCGCGGCGTTGAACCTTGCCGATCATGGCGCGATCGTCGCCTTCTGCAGGGCGAAGGCTATCGATCTCGTGATCGTCGGACCCGAGGCGCCGCTCGTCGCGGGCCTCGTTGACGATCTCGGGGCCGCGGGCGTCAAAGCCTTCGGGCCGAGCAAGGCGGCGGCGCAGCTCGAAGGCTCGAAGGGCTTCGCCAAGGAGTTTTGCGCGCGATTTGCCATCCCGACGGCGGCCTTCGGCCGCTTCAATGAGGCGGCGTCGGCCAAGGCCTATGTGCGCACAAAGGGCGCGCCGATCGTCGTCAAGGCCGACGGGCTCGCGGCCGGCAAGGGCGTCGTCGTCGCGGCGAGCGTTGCGGAGGCCGAGGCGGCGATCGAACGCATGTTCGCCGGCGGTTTCGGCGCCGCCGGAAAGACGATCGTCGTCGAAGAATTTCTTGCCGGCGAGGAGGCCTCCTTCTTTGCGCTCTGCGACGGCGAGAGGGCGCTCGCCTTCGCCTCCGCGCAAGACCACAAGCGCGTCGGCGAAGGCGAGACGGGGCCGAACACCGGCGGCATGGGCGCCTATTCGCCGGCGCCGGTCATGAACGAAGGAATGTCGGCGCGAGTCATGCGCGAGATCGTCGAGCCGACGCTGAAGGGCATGGCGGCGATGGGCGCGTCATTCAGGGGCGTGCTCTTCGCCGGCTTGATGATCGATGAGCATGGCCCGAAGCTCATCGAATATAATGTGCGCTTTGGCGATCCGGAGACGCAAGCCATGCTGCCGCGTCTCGACGATGATTTGCTGACGCTCATCATCTCATGCGTCGAAGGGCGCCTGCCGCGGCGTGAGATCAAGCTGTCGCCGCGGACGGCCCTCTGCATCGTCCTCGCCGCCAAGGGCTATCCCGATGCGCCCCTGAAGGGCGGCGAGATCAAGGGCATCGCGCGCGCCGAAGCCATGCCTTTCGTGACGGTGACGCAGGCCGGCACGAAACGTGACGGCGACAGGCTTGTCGCCGAGGGCGGCCGCGTCCTCAACGTGACGGCGCTCGGCGACGACATTGCCGAGGCGCGAGCCCGCGCCTATGCCGCGGTCGAGGCGATCGACTTCGCCGACGGATTCTGCCGCCGCGACATCGGCTGGCGGGCGCTGAAACTTTTCGGAGAGCGCGTCCGTAAGGTCTGACATCCGGCCGTTGAGCCGGTCTGACCAGGAGCCTCCCATGAAACTCAATCGCTTTGCGCTTGCCGCCGCCTTCATCGCCGCCGCCGGCGTCTCCAGCATCGCCTCCGCCGAAATGACTAAAATGGTCGGCGGCGCGGCCATGTATCCCAGCCGCAACATCATTCAGAACGCCGTCAATTCGAAGGCGAATACGACGCTCGTCGCCGCGGTGAAAGCGGCAGGGCTTGTCGACACGCTCGAGGGCCCCGGCCCATTTACTGTTTTCGCGCCGACCGATGCGGCCTTCAACGAACTGCCGCCCGGCACGGTCGGCAATCTGCTGAAGCCCGAGAACAAGGGCGATCTCACCGGCGTTTTGACCTATCACGTCATTCCTGGCCGCCTCACCACCGAAGACCTTGGCGCGGCGGTGAAGCAAGGCGGCGGCAAGGCGACCTTCAAGACCGTGCAGGGCGAGCCTCTGACCATCACGGAAAAAGGCAAGGCCTTCGACATCACCGACTCGAAGGGCCGCATGGCCCGCATCACCATCGCCGACGTGCTGCAATCGAACGGCGTGATCCACGTCATCAACAAGGTCCTGCTGCCCTGACCTTGCGCGGTTGAGCCGGATGACTTCGGACGCAATCACGGCGCGATCCGTCCGAAGTCTCGCCCCGTTTGCGCAAAATTATCGTGATCTCGTCATGGCGCTCTGGCGAAAAGAATCTGCGTGTCGCCGGAACGGCGAGTCTCGATATGCGTGAAGCCTTCGGGCAGGGCGATCTCCGTTTCCGCCCCTTCCTCGATCACGATGAGCGCGTCCTGTTCGAGCCACCCGCCGTCTCGCAACGATCGAAGCGCGGGAAGTGCGAGACCCCTGCCATAGGGTGGATCGACAAAGGCGAGGCGATAGCGTTCGCCCTCGGGCGCCGGGCCGAGCCTCCGCGCATCGCGGCGCAGGAAGCGCGCCATGCCGGAAAGGCGAAGCGCCTCGATGTTGCCGCGAATGACCGCCGCGGCGGCCGCGTCCTCATCGACGAAGAGCGCGAAGCGCGCGCCGCGCGACAGCGCCTCGACGCCAAGCGCGCCGGTGCCAGCGAAAAGGTCGACGACCCGCGCGCCTTCGATCGCGTCATAGGCGTGCATCAGAATATTGAACAGCGATTCGCGCAGGCGGTCCGACGTCGGCCGTGTCGGCGAGGCCGGGCCTTTCAGGACGCGGCCCTTGAGCCGCCCGCCGATAACGCGCATCGCTCAGGTTTTTCCGCGCGGTCGTCTCTTGCCTGGCTCTCGGGGGCCGCCGGGTGCGCCGCGCGGCTTGTCGCCCGGGCTGCTCGCGCCCCTGCCGCGCGCGCTCCCCTCGTCGCGAGAGCGGCCGCCTTCGCCGCCTTTCGCGCGGCGCCCTTCGCTGGAACGAGCGTCGGTGCGCGCGTTGAAGGGCCTTCGTTCCTCCGCCTCCGGGAGATCGCCGAAGCGCTTGTTTCCACGCGCCGGCGCCTCGCCCCACGACTTACTGCGCGACTCTGCGCGCTTCCCGCTGGCCCATGCGTTCGGCCCCCCGCGCTGTCCATCGGCGGGCGCGTCGCTGCGTGCGTTCCCCGCCCGCCTTTCGCGGAGCACGTCCGCCGCGGGGTGCTTTCCAGCCCGCACCTTCGCTTCCGCGCGCCGTCGCTGATCGGCCCGCGAGTCGCCGCTCGCGTCATGCCGATGCGGTTCATTCCGCGACCCGTGTCGCGCCCCCGTCTGCGCCCCGGACCCGGTCGCACGCCCTTTGGCGTCGCGCACGTCGGCCCCGCCGCCTCCTGCTGTAAGCTTCGGCCGGCGCGGCGTTTCGTCAAAGCTTCTCGCCGCATCCCGTCGCGGCCGCGGTCTTGCCCCGTCGCGCGCCTCTTCGACCCGGCGCGTCTGGCCGTCGCCGGGGGCTCGGCCGCGATAGTCCGAGCGCGGAGCCGCCGCAAAATCGCGCGCGGGCCTCGCGCCGCTCGCGCTTCGTCCCGGAGACGCCTTTCGTCCTGCAGAAGCAGCGTGCTCTCGCCGTTCGTTCGTTTCCTCCCCGCGCCGCTGCTTGCGCTCGGCCTCGAAGCGCCGGGCATTGCGCGTCGTCGCCCCGCCCTTGTCCGGCGCTGAGCTGTCTCGGCCCTTGCCTGCTTGCGCGCGCGGGGCCTGGACCACGCGCTCCACGGCGACGGCGCGCCCGCTGCGATCCTCCGTCGCGCTGCGCTCGATCCTCGTGCGGGCCGACCTCGACCAAGCGCTGTCCTCGCGCATCGCCGATACATGCTTTCGCGGCGCCGGCGCGGGTTTTCTGCGCAGAGGCGCCTTCGTCTCGATCCGCGGGCGCTCGGTGCGGGTTGCGCGCTCCTCGGGCCGCCTGCCTTTCGCGTGCTCGTTCTTGAAGCCTGTCCCGCCAGCGTCGCGCTCGGACCTTGCGCGAGGCTCGCGCGGCCGTTCCTCGACGGGACTGGCGAAATCCACCCCCGCCGCTTCGGCGAGGGTGGGCCCGAGCTGGTCGCGCAGCACGCGGGGGCGCACCTCATCGAGTGCGCCTTCCGGGAGGTCGGCCAGCTGAAACGGACCGAAAGAGAGCCGGATCAGGCGGTTGACCTCGAGCCCCAGATGTTCGAGCACACGCTTGATTTCACGGTTCTTGCCTTCGCGCAGGCTCATGGTGAGCCAGGAGTTCGCGCCCTGCGTGCGGTCGAGCTGCGCCTCGATCCCGGCATAGACGACGCCGTCGACCGTCACGCCCTCGCGCAAGGCGTCGAGCGCCGCTTGATCGGGCGCGCCTTTGGCGCGCACGCGGTAGCGCCGCGCCCAGCCGGTCGCGGGCAGTTCGAGCGTCCGCGCGAGGCCGCCATCGTTTGTCAGCAGCAACAGCCCTTCGGTGTTGATGTCGAGCCGGCCAATGCTGACGAGGCGCGGCGCCTCGGGAAAGCTCTCGCGGATATAATCGAAGACTGTCGGGCGCCCTTCGGGGTCGCGCTCCGTCGTGACGAGCCCGCGCGGCTTGTGAAACAGAAAGAGCCGGGTCGGCGCGCGTCTTGCGAGCGGAACGCCGTCGATCGTGATGATGTCGCCAGCGCCGACATTGACGGCGGGGCTCGTCAGCGTGAGACCGTTCAGCGCGACGCGGCCTTCGCCAATCAGGAGCTCCGCGTCACGGCGCGAGCAGGCGCCGGCTCTAGCCATCGCCTTGGCGATCCGCTCGCCGGCGCCTGCGGCGGAGCTTCCGGCTGGCGCCGGCTGGCGCTCAGGCCCGGACAGAGGCGCGAATTTCTTGAGCGCCCGGCCGAATTTTTCAGGCGAGGGGCGATGTGTGGAGCAGGAAGAGGGGGGATGGTGTTTCGTCGGGTCGTCGCGCATAGTTCCACATAGCAGACTGCGCGCCGAAAAGGGAATTTTACGCCAATGGAAAAGGCGTCATTCGCGAGCGCTCGTGCTCAGGAGCTTCGCGACAGCGTCTCGCCCTTCTATAGACGCAGGTTTTCGATAGACTCGGGATGAGTCCGTGAGGGCGATTTTGACGCCGGGCCTTCGAGACCTTGCCATGGACCCCATGTCCTGCGCCTTCGATGAGGCCGAGGCGGCTTTTGCGCGAGGCGAGGTTCCTGTCGGCGCGGTCGTCGCACGGGCGGGCGAGATCATCGCCCGCGCGGGAAATCGGACGCTCGAACGCAATGACCCGACTGCCCATGCCGAAATACTGGCGATTCGCGAAGCCTGCCGCGCGCTCGGCTCGCAAAGGTTGGAGGCCTGCGACCTCTATGTGACCCTCGAGCCCTGCGCGATGTGCGCGGCGGCGATTTCTTTCGCTCGCGTGCGGCGGCTTTATTTCGCGGCGAGCGATCCCAAGGGCGGCGCGGTCGAGCACGGGCCGCGATTCTTCTCGCAGGCGACCTGCCATCACGCGCCGGAGGTTTATGGCGGCATCAGGGAGAGCGGCGCGGCCGAACTGCTGCGGCGGTTCTTCCAGGCGCGACGGTGACGGCCGTGGCTCATATCGGGGCCAGAACGCCGCGAACCTGGGGCAGGGCGCCGCCTTCATCCATCCGCCAAGCATACTTTGACGCCAGGAAGCCATCCGGCCAAGAAAGATCCACTCCTTTGTTGTGCGCCGGAGGGCGGCTATCCGCAGAACTGCTTTGCGCTGGCGACCCAGGTCAGCGGAGGGCGAGTCTGTACGGGCGACGCCTTGGCGGGTCCAAAAATCAAGCGCCTTTGCTGGTTTTTTTCTGTCCTTCACAAAAACCCCATGAGCGCCTCCAATGTCGCCTTAGGGTTCTCTTCCGGCAAAAAATGGCCGCCGGCGATCGCCTGGCCCTCGACCTTGCCCGCCCATCCGCGCCAGATGTCGAGGGTTGAGGCGTCGCCGCCGCCGATGCCGCGCTGGCCCCATAAAACGAGCAGAGACGCGAAGACCTTCTTGCCGGCGACCTGATCGGCCTCGTCGTCGGCGCGATCAATCGTCGCGCCGGCGCGATAGTCCTCGCAGGTCGCATGAATGCGCGACGGCTCGTTCAACGCTGCGCGGTAATGGGCCAGCGCGCGGGGATCGAACGCCGAAAGGTCCTTCGCCGCCGTCCAGCTTGCGAGCGTGTAATCGACATAGAATTCCGCCGCCGCGCCGATCAGCCTTTCGGGCAGGGGCTCCGGCTGGGCGAGGAACATCCAGTGATAGGCTTTGAGCGCTTCCGTGGCGTTTAGGCCCTGCCAGCGGGCGGCGGTCGGCATGATGTCGATGAGGGCGAGCTTATCGAGCCGCTCCGGATGATCGAGCGCCAACCTGTAGGCGGCGCGGGCGCCGCGGTCATGCGCGACGATGCTGAAGCGGATGTGGCCGAGCTTGCCCATCACCTCGATTGCGTCCCGCGCCATCAGCCGCTTCGTGTAGGCTTCGCCTTTTTCGCTGCGCGGCGCGAAGGACCAGCCGTAGCCGCGCAGGTCCATCAGGACTACGGAGAAGCGCGTCGCCAGTTGCGGCGCGATCTTGTGCCATTCGACATGGGTCTGCGGATAGCCGTGCAGCAAAAGGAGCGGCGGCCCCTCGCCATGCGCGCGGACGAAGAAGCGGCCAGCGTTAGTGTCGACCCAATGGGTCGCAAAGCCCGGAAAAAGATCGGCGAGATCGGACATGAGACCTCCTCCCTGGGGCTTTCGCGGTCGCCGCGGCGCGCCGCCGCTCCCTGGCCATGCTTGACTTTGCGGCGGCCGGACCCCAAACCTTTGGCATCTCAAGCGAGCGCTGCATGTCCGTCAAGCCGAAGCTCCACGTTCTCCTTTGCGCGCCGCGCGGCTTCTGCGCCGGCGTCGTCCGCGCGATCGACGCCGTCGAGGAGGCGCTGCGCCTCTATGGCGCGCCCGTCTATGTGCGCCACGAGATCGTGCACAATAAATATGTCGTCGAGACACTGAAGGCGAAAGGCGCGATTTTCGTCGAGGAGCTCGACGAAGTGCCGGACACGTCGCAGCCGGTGATCTTTTCCGCCCATGGCGTGCCGAAATCCATTCCGGTCGAGGCCGAGGCGCGCAACATTTTCGCGATCGACGCCACCTGCCCGCTGGTCACCAAGGTGCACCGCGAAGCCGAGCTGCACAACAAGCGGGGCCGCCAGATTCTTCTCGTCGGCCATGCCGGCCATCCGGAAGTCGTCGGCACTATCGGCCAGCTGCCGCCGGGGTCCATCATTCTCGTCCAAACGGTCGAGGACATCGCGGCGCTGTCGGTCGAGGATGAGAACAATCTCGCCTATGTCACGCAGACGACGCTGTCGGTCGACGACACACGCAGCATGGTCGATGCGCTGACGCGGCGTTTCCCCGCTATCATCGGGCCGCATCGCCAGGATATTTGCTACGCTACGACGAACCGGCAGGAGGCGGTGAAGCGCATTGCGCCGATCGTCGACGCCTTGATCGTCGTCGGCTCGTCGAACTCCTCGAACTCCCAGCGCTTGAAGGAAGTCGCCGAACGTTCGGGCTGCAAGCTCGCCCGTCTCGTGCTGCGCGCCGAGGACGTAGAATGGGATCTGTTCTCGCACATCTCCTCGCTCGGAATCACTGCGGGCGCCTCCGCCCCGGAAATTCTCGTCGAAGAGATCATGGGGGCTTTCGCTGAGCGCTTCGATCTCCATGTCGAGGAAGTCTCGACGGCGAATGAGGGCGTGTTCTTCCCGCTTCCGCGCGAATTGCGCCGCGCGACGGTCTGAGCTTTCAACCCCCGCGCCGCCGTCCGCCGCTCGTCTCTAACGCCGCTTTCGCCGCCGCTGGTGCGTCCCTTGGTGCGTCCCTGCACATAATTCAGGGGCCCGACGCGGCAGAAGTGATCTTGAGGCGCCGCTTGGCGCAGGATCATTCTGGAGACGGCGATGCAATTCGAACAATTCGACAGCGGCGACGCAGGTCCGACGGCTTCGTCGAAAGATCATGCCAGCAAGTTTCCCAACTGCGGCAATTATCTCAAGAATTCAATGAATCCGCAGAAGCTCAAGAAGGACAAGCCCAAGATCTGGGCCGCTTTCGTTAAATGGTGCGGCAACGAGGTCTGGGCGACGACGGCGTGCACGTGGGGCAAGGGGCCGATGGTCCAGATCAACAGCAAGAAGGTCCGCCGCGCCAATGGCCGCACCACGGGCGACGACGTCGAGCATGTGATGTGCTTCATTCATGGCAAGGTCGCCAACAAGTATGAACAGGGCAATGTCGCGATCGTTTGGGAATCGACCGTCCTGCACGAACTCGTGCATTGGGCGCGCTGGAAGCAGAAACTTGTCGATCCGACGGACGACAGCGGCACGGAGATCGAAGTCGGCAAGGCCTTCGAGAAAGAGGCCTATGGAGGCGACGTTTCCTTGCAGACGCCCAATCCGTCCAACCCCTGACGGGGATTTGGGCGCTCTTTGAGCGAACCACGGATGTTTGTCCCGACGACTGAGAAAGCGGCGCTGGGCAAATCTCCTTTCGGTTCGACGGGTTTCGCTTATGGTCCTTTCGAGCGGCGCCAGAGCCAAAGCGCTGTGAGGACGACCAGCGATCCGATGAAAGCGGCGACAACGTCTCTCAGCGAGATCACGATCCTGCCGAGACCCGGGAAAAGGGGAAGGAAGCTGAACAACAGGCCCCCGACCAGGGCGCCCGCGAGGCCGACCGCCAGATTGCGGAAAAAGCCAAATCCTTTGCGATCCCACTTGATGACCAGCCCGGCAAGGCTTCCTCCAAGCAGGCCGACGATGATCCAGGCGACGAGTTGAGCGAGCGACGGCATTGCAGTCTCCAGGGCGAGGGGCGGCCAGCCGTTGGCTCCAAGATCCGGCTCGAGTCTCCTGTCGGCGCCGGGCTGGCGAAGATTTGAGCCCCGTGTGTCGAGACATGATGTTGAGAGATATTGCAGATTAACACGAAAACCGGCTGCATGGCCGCTCGTGCGCCGCGGCACATAAATTCGAACCGGCGTGGATAAGATCGCGCAGACCGGCGGCAAGCGCCGAGATCATTTTCCGGAGGCCATTAGCGATGCGGTTCGAGCAATTCGACAGCGGCGATGCGGGGCCGACTGAATTGTCGAAGAATTATGCGAGCAAATTTCCGTACTGCGGCAATTATTTGAAGAACTGGCTGAACCCGCAGACGCTGAAAGCCAAGGTTCCAGAACGCTGGAAAATCTTCGTGAAATGGTGCGGCAATGAGGTCTGGGCGACGGAGGCCTGCACCTGGGGCAGAGGTCCGCTGGTGCAGATCAACAGCGCCAAGGTCGGCGCCGCCCAGGGGCGTACGACGGGCGACGACCCCCAGCACGTCATCTGCTTTATCCACGCCCAGGTTGCGAACGCCTATGAACAGGGCGACGGTTGGATCATCTGGGAATCGACCGTGCTGCACGAACTCGTTCACTGGTCGCGTTGGAAGGGGAAATTGAGGTCCGATCGCGACGAAAACGGCAATGAGTATGGCAAATCCTTCGAAAAGGAAGCTTACGGCTCCGACATCGGCATAGGCACGCCCTGGCGCCCGGGGCCGTGAGGCGGCCGCCAATGTGATGAGCGGGACTGCGACGCTGGAGCGGGATGCAATCAAACACAAGCGCATCCCGCTCTTGATTTCTCGCATGGTCTGCGTCGAAAAGTCGGCAAGTTTTTCGGATCATGCTTTAAAGGACGATCGGCATTGCATTCCAGCGCAAGATCGCCCGCCATTCTTTGAAAGCACCTTCCTCACCTTTGTCGGCGGTTCTCGTCGCCGGGCCGACGGCGAGCGGCAAATCCGCCCTCGCGCTGCGTCTTGCCGTCGCCTCGGGAGGCGTCGTGATCAACGCAGATTCGATGCAGGTCTATCGCGACCTTCGCGTATTGACCGCGCGCCCCGGCGTCGAGGATGAGGAGCGCGCGCCCCATCGCCTGTTCGGCCATGTCGACGCTTCGGTGAATTATTCCGTGGGCCTCTGGCTCGCAGCCGCCCGGAGCGCCTTCGACGAGGCGCGCGGCGCCGGCCGCCTGCCGATCTTCGTCGGCGGCACGGGCCTATATTTCAAGGCTCTGACGCAGGGCCTCTCGGCCATTCCGCCCGTGCCGGAAGAGGTCCGCGCGGCCGTCCGCGCGCGTGGCGCGAAGATGTCCCCAGCCGAGCTGCATGCCGAACTTGCCTTTCGCGATCCGGTGATGGCCGCGCGTCTGCGGCCGAGTGATCCGCAGCGCCTGCTGCGCGCGCTCGAGGTTCTGGAGGCGACCGGGCGGAGCCTTGCGACGTTTCAGGGCGTCCGCGCGCCGCCCCTCCTTGCCATGACCGATGTGCGAGCGATCTTTCTCGCGCCCGAGCGCGACGAGCTGAAGCGGCGGATTGACGCGCGCTTCGACGCCATGCTGGAGGCGGGGGCCTTGGAGGAGGCCGACGCGCTGCGCCGCCGGGCGCTCGACCCGGCGCTGCCACTCATGCGGGCGCACGGGCTTCGGCACTTGATGGCCCATCTTGAGGGCGAAATCAGCCTTCAGGAGGCGAGCCTTCGCGGCAAGCGCGACACATGGACCTATGCCCGGCGCCAATTCACCTTCGCGCGGCATCAACTGTCGGGCTTTCAATGGACGAGCGCGGAGGAGCTGCCGTCGAAGGCTTAGGCGCGGTTTGAGCCCGGTCCATTCGAACCGATTGTTCGGCGCTTCGTAGCGCTGGCCCATCTCCGCGCGCGGCGAGCCCGGTTTCGACATGACCGAGCCTAACCGTAATCTCGTCAAGGTGGGTTTCGATTCGATCGAGGCTGGCCTGCATCTGATGAAGATGTTCGAGAACGGGGCTTTCGGGTTCAGCCATGTATAATTGGCCATAATACATAGGCTCGGACGGAGCCAGTTTGGCGCCGCTTCAGATAGGACATCAAAGCGCTTGCTCTGTTCAAGCTCCGCCGGCGCGGCTCAATGGGCGGCCGGCTGGTCCAGTCCGGCGATGGCTTTGGCGAAATCTTGCGCCTCGAAGGGGGCAAGATCGCCCGGGCCTTCGCCGACGCCGATGAAATGGATCGGCAGCTCGAATTTTTCAGCGATCGCGACAAGAATGCCGCCACGCGCGGTGCCGTCGAGCTTGGTCATCACGAGGCCGGTGACGCCGGCGACCCTTCCAAAAATTTCCACCTGGCTCATCGCGTTCTGGCCGACCGTCGCGTCGAGGACGAGCAGCACCGCGTGGGGCGCGGCGGGCTCGAGTTTGCGCATGACACGGATGATTTTCTCGAGCTCGGCCATCAATTCGGCGCGGTTTTGCAGCCGGCCGGCCGTGTCCATCATCAAAATATCGGCGCCGGTCTCCCGCGCGGCGTTGATTGCGTCGAAGGCGAGGCCCGCCGCGTCCGAGCCCTGATCGCGGGCGATGACCTCGACGCCGAGCCGCGCGCCCCAGATGCGCAATTGCTCGATGGCCGCGGCGCGAAAGGTGTCGCCGGCGGCCAGCATCACGCGACGCCCCTCCTTCTTGAATTGCGCCGCGAGCTTGCCGATGGTGGTGGTCTTGCCCGAGCCGTTGACGCCAACGACGAGAATGATGAAGGGCTTGGCGCTGGCGTCGATCACGAGCGGCCGCGCGTAGGGGGCGAGCACGCGCTCGACCTCGGCGGCCAGGATCTCCTTCACCTCCTCGACCTCGATCGTCTTGTCGTAGCGGCCCTTGCCGACAGCGCCCGCGATGCGGGACGCGGCCGAGACGCCGAGATCGGCCCGGATCAGCACGTCTTCCAGATCATCGAGCATCGCGGCGTCGAGGCGCCGCTTGGTGAAAATCGAGACGAGGCCGGAGCCGATCGACTCGGAGGATCGCGCGAGGCCCTGGCGCAGCCGCGCCCACCAGCCCTGCCTGGCGGGCGGCTCGGGCGACGGAGCGGCCGGCGGCGTTGCCGCCTCGGAGCGGGGCTCCGGCGCTGTCTGGGCGGGTTCCAGGGCGGCGGGAGCGTGAGTGTCCGCCTGCGGTTTCGGTTCCTCCTGGGGCCGCACGCGGCCGAAGACGCGGCCGAAAAATCCCGTCTTCGCCTTTGCTGCGTCGTCCTCAGTCATGATCTCTTGTCATGCGCCATTCCCGCTCCCGGCCTTCCAGCATGTGCGATCAGGATGAGACAAATCAGTGTCAGTTCCTGATGTTAGATAATGTTCTTCACGTATTGCGGGAGCCTTCCTGGAAAATGCAGCAGGGGAGGCGTCCTACGCGCCCTATCCCCCTATATAGGCCGTTCGCCCTCAATTGAAGGCGTCGATCCGACCGGGCGTGACTTTCATCATTTGCGCCCGGCCTTCGAGGCCGGCGAAGGCGAGCGGGTCGGCGCCTGTCAGCCAGACCTGGCCGCCGAGGCGCTCGAGAAGATCATAAAGCGCCTGTCGGCGCGTCGGATCGAAATGCGCCGCGATCTCGTCGAGGAGAACGAGCGGCGCGATCCCGCTCATCGCCTTGACGAGCCGCGCCTGCGCGAGCATCAGCCCGACGAGGAGGGCCTTCTGTTCCCCGGTTGACGTCTGCGCCGCCTCGGTCTGCTTCGGCCCGTGGCGGACCGCGAGGTCGCTCGTCTGCGGCCCGATCAGCGCGCGGCCCGCGGCGGCGTCGCGGCTGCGATTGTCGCGCAGAAGCCGGCGATAGGCGTCCTCGGCCTCGATCGCCGGCCGCGTTTCGACAAGCCGGTCGATTTCGCCCTGAAGTTCGAGCTCGGCAAAGGGAAAGACGGCGTCCGCGCCGGATTGCGCCTTTCGGATGAGAGCCGAGAGTTTCGAGACCGTCTCGAAACGGGCGGCGGCGACGGCGACGCCGAGTTCGGCGATCTCGCGCTCGATGGCGTCCAGCCAGCCGCGCTCGCCGCGGTCTTCCAGCAGGCGGTTGCGGCCGCGCAGCGCCCGTTCGAGCGCATTGACCCGTGCGCCATGGTCGGAGTCGAGCGAGAGCACCAGGCGATCGAGAAAGCGCCGCCGCTCGCCGGCAGGGCCGGCAAAAAGCCCGTCCATCGCTGGGGTGAGCCAGACGACGCGCACATGATCGCAAAAAGCGCGGATCGAGGGGGCGGGCTCGCGGTCGATCCGATATTTGCGCGGCGAGGCGGTTTCGCGGTTCGCCTCGATCCCTGTCCCGAGCTGGATCACGCCCGCGCCCGTCGCGATCTCGACCGAGACCGCGAAGCCGCCGGCGCCGCCGCGGCGCGCGATTTCGCCGAACTCCGCCCGGCGCAGGCCACGCCCCGGCGTGAGCAGCGACAGCGCCTCGAGCGCGTTGGTCTTGCCCGCGCCATTGTCGCCGGTCAGCACGATCATCTGTGCGCCGACCGCGAGATCAAGCGCGGCGTAGGAGCGGAAATCGGCGAGCGCGAGCCTAGTGACGCCGCACTCCGACGGCTGGATCGGAGTTTTCGAGGTTTCGCGCGACAGCGCTTCTGTCTGCATCATTCCCGAGATCACATAATGAGTCGCGCCCGGCGCGGACCCATTCAAGAACTGCGGCATTCCCGCTTGCCGCTCAAGCCGGAAATGTCCTAGAGCCGCAACATGACAAAGCGCGTTTCTGGCTCTTCCATGCGCCTGCGCCGAAGAACCGGGGCGGACCTCGAGCCGCTCGAAGAGCTATGGGCGGCAAGCTGGGCCGAGGCGATGCCGGCGATCGATTTCTCGGCGCGCCGGGACTGGTTTCGCGCCCATCTGCCCGCGCTCGAGGCGGAAGGCGGCGCGACGATCTGCGCCTGCGCCGAAAACGGCGAGATGCTCGGCTTCGTCGTTATCAACCCCGTGACCGGCTATCTCGACCAGATCGCCGTCGCCCCCCATGCGAAGGGATCCGGCGCGGCGACGGCGCTGCTCCGCGAGGCCCGGCGGATTTCGCGCCGTCCCGTCTTTCTCGACGTTAACCAGGATAATCCGCGCGCGCTTCGCTTCTATATGAGGGAAGGGTTCGAAATTGCCGAGGCCGGGGTTAATTCCCGCTCCGGCCTGAAAACATGGCGCCTGCACGCGCGGGTGAAAGAGTAAAGAAAATTTCCGCCCGGCGCCGAGCCAAAAAAATTTGCGGAGGGCCTTGAGAAATTTTCTCAACCGCGGCATGAAGGCCCCGCATATAACGGCGGCCTCCGAAAGGCCGCCCGCGCGGCTACGCGCATGGAGATTTATTAATGCTTCAGCAGTTTGTCACGGTACAGGATTTTGGCGGAAAGCCGCTCAAACGCGTTCTGATGACGACTTCCGAGCAGGGGGTCCATGTCGCCGACCCGGGAATGCTTCTCGCGATCAAATTCGGCATCAGCGCGCCGACCGCTGTCGATCCCGAGCATGTCTTCAACTTCGACGAGCCGATCTTCGACGATCTGATGTCGCAGTGGCAAGCGAAAAAAGAGACTTGCGCGAAGACCTGGGCCAAGCTCGGACAGTTTCAGCCCGCAGATCACGAAGAAGACGACGATTGCGGCGAATAGCCGCAGGCAAAACGTCGTTCACTTCGTTGTCGATTTAGGAAAGCGCCCCTCGATTTTGAGCGGCGCGCTTTTTTATTGCCGGCTCTATTCGGCGGCCGCTACTCGGCCGCCTCGTCTGCCTTGAGAGCCGCGGAGCCGGTCTCGAATTGCAGCTTGGCGAGCCGGGCGTAGAGGCCATTCCGGGCGACGAGGCTCGCATGCGTGCCTTGCTCGACGACGCGGCCTCTGTCGAGCACCAGAATCCGGTTGGCGTTCAGCACGGTCGCCAGCCGGTGCGCAATGACGAGCGTGGTGCGCTCCGACATGACTTTTTCCAGCGCGGTCTGGACCAGCACCTCATTTTCCGAGTCGAGCGCCGAAGTCGCTTCGTCGAGCAGCAACACCGGCGCGTTCTGCAGGATCGCCCGCGCAATGGCGATCCGCTGACGTTGGCCGCCGGAGAGGGTCACGCCGCGTTCGCCCGCATGCGTTTCATAGCCTTCCGGCAGGGCGCTGACGAAATCGTCGGCTGCGGCCCGGCGGGCGGCGTCTTGGACGGCCTCAATGCTCGCCTCGGGCTTGCCGTAGCGGATATTGTCAGCAATCGAGATCCCAAAGATCACAGGATCTTGTGGAACGTTCCTGATGCGCTGTCGCAATTCCGCGGGATCGACGCTTCTGATATCGACGCCGTCGAGGAGGATGCGGCCCGCGCTTGGATCATAGAAGCGTTGCAGCAGCTGGAAGAGGGTGGTCTTGCCGGCGCCCGAGGGACCGACGATCGCAACCGTTTCGCCCGGGGCGATCGTGAAGGTGAGATCCGTCAGGGCGTCGTCGTCCGGCCGGGTCGGATAGGAAAAGGCGACGTCCTCGAAGCGGATCTCGCCGCGCGCCGGGACGGGCAAAGCGACGGGCGATGCGGGGGCGATGATGGCAGGTTCCAGCGCCAGGATCTCGCCGATCCGGCCTGCGGCGCCGGCGGCGGCGGAGATTTCGCCCCAGACCCCGCTGAGCTCGCCGAGCGCGCTCGCGGCCAGAATCGCGTAGATCAGGAATTGCGACAGCATGCCGCCGGTGATCCTTCCGGCGAGCACGTCATGGGCGCCGAACCACAGCACGCCGACTATGCTCGAAAAAACGAAAAAGATGACGACAATAGTGAGCCGCGCCCGCGCTTCGGCCGCCTTCTGCGCGGCGTCATAGGCCTCCTCGGCGGCGCCCTTGAAGCGCAAAGCGGTCGCGCGCTCCGCGCCATAGGCCTGCATGACCCTGACCGCGCCGAGATTTTCCGACGCATAGGCGGTCGCTTCGGCGAGCCTATCCTGCGCCAGCCGCGAACGCTTGCGCACGAGGCGTCCCGAGGCGACGAGCGGCAGCACGATGATCGGAATAGCGATGAGAACGAAGGCCGACAGCTTCGGGCTCGTATAGATCATCAGCCCGACCGCACCGACGAAAAGGAAGAAATTGCGCAGCGCCAGCGCCGAAGTGGCGCTGAAGGCCGATTTGAGCTGCGTCGTGTCGGCGGTGAGGCGCGACATCAGCTCGCCGATCCGCGCCGTGTCGAAAAAGGCGGCGTCGAGACGGCACAAATGTTCGAACACCTTGGCGCGAAGGTCGGCGACGACACGCTCGCCAAGGGTCGTCACGAAATAGAAGCGCGCGCCGGAGGCCGCGGCGAGCACGGCGGCTACGCCGATAAGGGCGAAGAAATACTGGTTGATCAGGCCGCCGCCCGCCTGCGCGAAGCCGAAATCGATGACACGCCGCAGCGCCATGGGCACGGCGAGCGTCGCCGCCGCCGCGGCCGTGACGGCGATCAGCGCGCCGGCGATGCGGCCCTTGTAACGGAGCACATAGGGCGTCAGCGGCAAGAGCTGGCGCGGCGAGGACTTTGCCGGCTTGTCGGCGGGCGCATCGGCGGGGGAGAGAGGGGCGGCCGTATCTGTGACGCTGTCTGTCATTAGGGTCTTACCAGGGTCTTGATCCATCGGCTTGGCTCTCCTCGCGTTAGGACGCCGAGGCGCCGGCCAGTTTAGGGTTCCCGATCAGCGGAGCATGGTCCGCTGATCGGATTGTTTCGGTTCACGAAGCGGCTTCAGGCGGCCGAGGCGCGCAGGGCGGTCTGCGCTTCGATCGCGGCGAGCAGGATGCAGAGCGCGATGCACTCGGAGGCGGCGCGCACGTCGGCGAGCGCCGGAACGGTCGGCGCAAGTCGCAGATTGCTGTCATGCGGGTCCTCGCCATAGGGCCAGGTGGCGCCGGCCGGCGTGAGCGCGACGCCGGCCGCCTTGGCGAGATCGACGACACGCTTCGCCGTGCCCTCGATCACCTCGACGCTGATGAAATAGCCGCCTTCCGGGGCGCTCCAGCGTGCGGTGCCGGACCCCCCGAGATGGCGTTGCAGCGCGTCCGTAACCGCGACGAATTTCGGAGCGAGCAGGGCGCGGTGCGCATCCATATGGCGCTCGAGCCCGGCAAGGTCGCGCAGGAAACGGACGTGGCGGAGCTGGTTCAGCTTGTCGGGGCCGATCGTGCGCTTGCCTGCGCGGGCGAGATACCAGCGCACATTGGCCGGCGAGGAGGCGAAAAAGGCGAGCCCCGCGCCGGCGAACGTCATTTTCGAGGTCGAGGCGAAGACGAAAGCGCGGTCGGGATGGCATGCGCGGCCGCATTCCTCAAGGATGTTCGCGATTTCGTTGCGCCGTTCCGTCAGGTGATGGAGACAGTAGGCGTTGTCCCAGAAGAGCCGGAAGTCGGGCGCAGCCGTCGGCATGGCGGCGAGCCTTGCGACGGTCTCGTCGGAATAGATCTCGCCGGTCGGGTTCGAATATTTCGGCACGCACCACATGCCTTTGACCGCGGGATCGGCCGCGAGCTTCTCGACGGCGTCCATGTCCGGCCCATGGTCGGTCATCGCGACCGGCAGCATCCGAATGCCGAAGTCCTCGAGAATGGCGAAATGCCGGTCATAGCCCGGCGTCGGGCAGATGAAGGCCGGAGTTTGTTCCTTCGACCAGGGCCGCTGCGAGCCGGGAACGCCTTTCAAGAGCGCATAGACGATACAATCATGCATCAAGGCCAGGCTCGAATTGTCGCCGACGACGATCTGTTCCGGCGGCGCGCCGAGGACCGGCGCGAACAAGGCGCGCGCCTCGGCGAGGCCCTGCAGATTGCCGTAATTGCGCGTGTCCTCGCCGCTGGCGCTGAGATAATCGCCGTTGCCGGGCAGGGCGATCATGGCGTTTGCGAGATCGAGCTGATCGGACGCCGGCTTGCCGCGGGTCATGTCGAGCTTCAGGCCCTGCGCGCGAAAGGCGTCATATCTGGCTTCAACGCTGCTGCGCAGCGCCGCCAGTTCGGCGAGGGACAGTTCGGCGATCGGACTCATGAGCCCTCTTCGTTGGATGCCATGCAGTGAATTCGCGGCCTTCATATCCCTCCGCGCGCATCAGCGCCAGCGCGTCATCGCCGCGCGCCGCGCCCGAAGGCAGTTGCTGACCTGACGCCAGAGGTGATATTGCCGCGGCAGGCGGAGGGCGCCAGGCGATCGAGAGTTGAAAGGGAACAGCGCGGCGTGACTGGCGACAAGGTTCTGGTCACAGGGGCTTCGGGCTTCGTCGGATCCGCCGTCGCGCGCGCGCTCGTTGGCTCGGGCTATAACGTCAGAGCGCTGCTGCGCCCGACCGCCAGCCGGCAGAATCTCGTCGATCTCGACGCCGAGATCTGTCACGGAGACATGTGCGAGCCGCACTCCGTCGCCAAGGCGATGGCCGGCGCGCGTTTCTTGTTTCACGTCGCCGCCGATTACCGGCTCTGGGCGCGCGATCCGCAGGAGATCCTGCGCACCAACGCGGAGGGAACGCGTGTCCTGATGCGGGCGGCGCGCGCAGCAGGCGTCGAGCGCGTGGTTTATACGAGCAGCGTCGCCACTATCGCCTGCGCGCTCGATGGCGCCCCGGCGGACGAGACGCGCAGTCTTCCCGAATGCCGCGCAGTCGGGGCCTACAAGCGCAGCAAGATCGTCGCCGAACGGATCGTCGACGGGATGATCGCCCGCGAGGGCCTGCCCGCCGTCATCGTGCATCCCTCGACGCCGATCGGCCCTCGCGACGTCAAGCCGACGCCGACCGGACGCATCATCGTCGAGGCGGCGAAGGGCCGGATGCCCGGCTATGTCGATACCGGGCTCAATCTCGTCCATGTCGACGACGTCGCGCACGGCCATATCGCCGCGCTGCGCCAGGGCAAGATCGGCGAGCGTTACATTCTCGGCGGCCAGGACGTGACGCTCGCGAGAATGCTGGAGGACATCGCCGAGCTTTGCGGCCGCAAGCCGCCACGGCTGCGTTTCCCGCGGGCGCTCGTCTATCCGCTGGCCTTCGCGGCCGAAGCGGCCGCGCGCGTGACGCGCAAGGAGCCTTTCGTCACCGTCGACGGTTTGCGCATGTCGAAGCACCGGATGTTCTACACCTCGGCCAAGGCGGAGCGCTGCCTCGGCTATGCAGCGCGCCCCTATCGCGAGGCGCTGGCCGACGCCCTCACGTGGTTCGTCGAGAATGGGCATGTAAAATGAGCGTGGCCGCGACCGAACCCTCGAAGACGCACAAGGGCGAGAATTTTCCCGTCGCCTCGCTCTTGATCGCGCCGCGCCATCGCGCCGCCATCCTCGCCTATTACCGCTTCGCCCGTGGCGCCGACGACGTCGCCGACAGCTCCAACCTCTCGCCACAGCAAAAGCTCGACGGCCTCGACGCCTTCGAGGCGACGCTGACCGGCAGGAGCGAGGCGGTCGAGGCGGCGAAGCCGCTGCGCGCCGTTCTCGCCGCCGACAGGCGTCTGTCGGCGCGCCATGCGCTCGACCTGCTTGCCGCCTTCCGCATGGACGCGGTGAAGACGCGCTACGCGAATTGGGACGAATTGATGCATTACTGCGCCTATTCGGCGGCGCCGGTCGGACGCTTCGTGCTCGACGTGCATGGCGAGAGCGAGGTCACATGGGAGGCGTCCGACGCGCTTTGCAGCGCGCTGCAGGTCATCAACCATTTGCAGGATTGCGCTCTCGACTATCGCAATCTCGACCGGGTCTATATTCCGCTCGATGCGCTCGCCCACGAAAGGATCGGCGTCGAAGCGCTCACAGCTGAAAAGGCCTCGCCGCAGCTTCGCGCCTGCCTCGATGGTCTTATCGCGCGCACCGCCGCTCTGGTCGAACAGGGTGCAAGGCTGCCGGCCGAAGTCGCAGACCTCAGGATTTCGCTCGAGACGGCGGTCATCGCCCGGCTCGCGGAGCGGCTCGTCGCCATTCTGCGCGAGCGCGATCCGTTGAGCGAGGAAACGCATTTGAGCAAGCCCGCGGCCCTCGGCGTCGCCTGCTTCGGCGTGGCCTCGGGCCTCTTCGACTTCGCCCGGCGCTCTTTCGCCGTTGCGCCGAAGGCTCGAGCATGACGGGCCATGCCTGGACAGGCGCCTGCGCTGAAGCGGCGGACGGCGCCGTCGCGGCGAGGCAATCGCGCGGCAGCTCCTTTTATGCAGCGATGCGCATCCTGCCGCCGCCGCAACGCGCGGCGATGTTCGAGATCTATTCCTTCTGCCGCGCTGTCGACGACATCGCCGACGACGGTGGCCCGCGTCCGGCGCGCAAGGCTGCGCTGACCCAATGGCGGCGCGATATCGACGCGCTCTACGCCGGATCGCCGCCGAAGACGCTCGCGCCAGGACTCGTTTCCGCCGTTGCGCAATTCGGCCTCGAGCGCGAGGACTTCCAGGCGGTCATCGACGGAATGCAAATGGACGTCGACGCCGACATCGCGGCGCCCGATCTCGCGACGCTCGATCTTTATTGCGACCGCGTCGCCAGCGCCGTCGGACGCCTCAGCGTTCGCGTCTTCGGGCTGCCCGGCGCGGCGGGCGACGCGCTGGCGCATCATCTCGGCCGAGCGCTCCAGCTGACCAATATCCTGCGCGATCTCGACGAAGACGCGGCGATCGGGCGGCTCTATCTGCCGCGCGAGGCGCTGCTTGCCGCCGGCATCGAGGATTTCTCGCCGCAGGCGGTTCTCGCCCATCCGGCGCTCGCCGAAGCCTGCGCGCCGGTCATCGCCCGCGCGGACGCCCATTTCCGCGACGCGCGCGCCGTCATGGCGCGCTGTCCGCGCTGCGCCATCCGCGCCCCGATCATCATGGCCGACGCCTATCAGCCGATCCTGCGCCGGCTGACCGAGCGCGGCTTCGCGCCGCCGCGCCAGCGGGTCAGGACGTCGAAACTGCGCATCCTGCTCGCCATCCTGCGGCGCGGAATCGTCTGATGGCGCGGCCGGTCGTTCACATCATCGGCGCGGGGCTTGCCGGGCTCGCCGCCGCGGTCCGGCTCGCCGGCGGCTCCCGCGATGTCGTCGTCTATGAGGCGGCGCGCCAGGCGGGGGGCCGCTGCCGCTCCTATTTCGACACGACGCTCGGCGGGGTAATCGACAACGGCAATCATCTGCTGTTGTCGGGCAACGCCGAAGCGCTCGAATTTCTGCGGGTCGTCGGCGGCCTCAAGGCGCTGTCCATGGCGAAGACCGCCGATTTCGCCTTCGTCGACCTTGCCACGAATGAGCGCTGGCGGCTGCGCCCCAACGCCGGGCCGGCGCCATGGTGGATTTTCGCCGAAGGCCGACGGGTCCCCGGAACCGGCTGGCGCGACTATCTCTCTCTCGGCCGCCTCCTGCTGCCCGGTCCCGACCGGCCGATCGGCGAGGTCATGGCCTGTCGTGGCCCGCTCTACGGGCGGCTCTGGCGGCCGTTTCTTCTCGCCGCGCTCAACACCGATCCGCCGGAGGGCTCGTCGCTTCTCGCCGGCCAGGTCGTGCGCGAAACGCTCGCGCGGGGAGGCGGGGCCTGCCGGCCGATCGTCGCGCATGGGCTCTCTGCCGCCTTCATCGAGCCGGCGCTGCTCTATCTCGTGAACCGCGGCGCCGATGTCAGGCTCGACCACCGGCTACGGAAGATTGTTTTTGCCGGGGATCGCGCGGCTGCGCTCGATTTCGGCGACGCGCGGACAGAGCTCCAGCCGGACGATCATGTCATCCTCGCGACGCCGCCGACGGTCGCGCAGGACCTCGTTCCGGGGATTTCAGCGCCGCAGTCGTTCCGTGCTATCGTCAACGCACATTTCAAGATCGCGCCGCCGGCGGGCCAGCCGACGATCCTCGGCGTCGTGAACGGCGAGATCGAATGGCTCTTCGCCTTCAAGGACCGGCTTTCGGTGACGATCAGCGGCGCCGACCGTCTGCTCGACGTCGGCCGCGAAGAGCTCGCCCAACGGCTCTGGGCCGAGGTGGCGCAAGCTGCACATATTGATCAGCCGCTTCCGCCATGGCAGATCATAAAGGAAAGGCGCGCGACCTTCGCGGCGACGCCGGAGCAGAACGCTCTGCGTCCGGGGCCTTCGACCGCCATCGCCAATCTGACGCTCGCCGGCGATTGGACGGCGACCGGGCTGCCGGCGACGATCGAAGGCGCAATCCGCTCCGGCCACAGGGCGGCGGCGCGGATCGTGGAGAAGCGCTGCGACTGAAAGGATGCTTGAGGTGGAAAGTAATTTCAGCTCGGCCGCGACGCTACAGGCAGGCGGGCCCGACGCGATCGAAGCCGCCATTTCGCGCGCGACACAGGCGCTTCTCGCCACACAGCGTCCCGACGGGCATTTCGTCTTCGAGCTCGAAGCCGACGTTTCGATCCCGGCCGAATATATTCTCTTCCGGCACTTTTTCGGCGATCCCGCCGATGCGGAGTTGGAAGAGAAGATCGCTGTCTATCTGCGCCGCAGCCAAACGGCGGAGGACGGCTGGCCGCTTTTCGCTGAAGGCGGCTTCAACATCAGCTCCTCGGTCAAGGCCTATTTTGCTCTGAAGATGATCGGCGACGCGCCGGACGCCCCGCATATGCGACGCGCCCGCGCCGCGATCCTGAAGCATGGCGGCGTCGCGCGTGCGAATGTCTTCACTCGCTCGCTTCTTGCGCTCTATGGCGCGACGCCCTGGCGCTCCGTGCCGGCGATGCCGGTCGAAATCATGCATCTGCCGCGCTGGTTTCCGTTCCATATGAGCAAGGTCTCCTACTGGAGCCGGACGGTGCTGACGCCGCTCCTTGTCGTCAACGCCCTGAAGCCTAAGGCGGTCAATCCGCGGGGCGTCGGCATAGAGGAACTTTTCGTCGAGCCGGCCGAGCGGGTCCGCAAATGGGCCGGCTCGCCGCAGCAGAAGTTTCCCTGGACACAAATCTTCGCCGGGCTCGACAAGGTCCTGCACTGGGCGGAGCCATATTTTCCCAGGGCCTCCCGAGAGAGCGCGATCGAAAAGGCCGTCGCTTTCGTGACCGAGCGCCTGAACGGCAAGGATGGTCTTGGGGCGATCTATCCGGCCATGGCCTATTCCGCCATGATGTTTCTCGCGCTTGGCGTTCCGGCGAACGATCCGCGGATTGTCCAGATCCGGCAGGCGATCGAGAGATTGCTCGTCGTCAAGGACGATGAGGCCTATTGCCAGCCCTGCGTCTCGCCAGTGTGGGATACGGCGCTCGCGAGCCATGCTTTGATGGAGAGCGCCGGTCTAGACGCCGCCGCGCGGAGCGGGCCCATTGGCGGGGCCGTTCGATCAGCGTTGCAATGGCTCGCTCCTTTGCAGGTTCTCGACGTCAAAGGCGACTGGGCGACGCAAAAGCCGAATGTGCGTCCGGGCGGCTGGGCGTTCCAATACGCCAATCCGCATTATCCCGATCTCGACGACACGGCGGTCGTCGCTCTCGCCATGGACCGCGCGGCGAAGGCTTTGCCGAAGCACGACGCCGACCCTGAAGCGATCTCACGCGCGAAGGAATGGATTCTCGGGCTGCAGAGCGCCAATGGCGGCTTCGGCGCCTTCGACGCCGACAATGACCGCGATTACCTGAACGCCATTCCCTTCGCCGATCATGGCGCCCTCCTCGATCCGCCGACCGCAGATGTGACGGCGCGTTGCATTTCGATGCTGGGCCAGCTCGGCGAGACGGCCGCGACATGCGCGCCGCTGTCCCGCGCCATCGACTATCTGCTCCGCGAGCAGGAGCCGGACGGCAGCTGGTTCGGCCGCTGGGGCATGAATTACGTCTATGGGACTTGGTCGGTCCTCAGCGCCTTCAACGCCATCGATTACGATCCGGCGTCGACGCCTGTGCGGAGAGCCGTCGCTTGGCTGAAGCGCATCCAGAATGCCGATGGCGGCTGGGGTGAGGGTGGTGAAAGTTACGCTTTGGATTATAAAGGGTATCAGCCGGCGCCGAGCACAGCGTCGCAGACGGCATGGGCTTTGCTGGCGCTGATGGCGGCGGGGGAAGTCGACTCAGCCGAGGCGGCGGCGGGACTGGCCTATCTGTCGAAGACCCAGGCGGGGGACGGGTTTTGGAAAGAAGAGCGCTTTACCGCGACAGGCTTTCCGCGGGTTTTCTATCTGCGCTATCACGGCTATTCCAAATTCTTCCCGCTTTGGGCGATGGCGCGCTACCGCAACCTCAAGAGCGGCAACCGCCCTGCGACGGAATTCGGGCTTTAGAATTCAATTCTAGGGACTGGCGCGTGATCGCCGTCACCGGCCTCAAGGCCGAGGCGAAGCTCGCCGCCGGCCCGCGGATCCACGTCATCTCGGGAGGTGGCGACGGCGAAAGGTTGCGGCGCGAATTGGAGGCTCATGCCTCCGGCGCAACGGCGATCATCAGCTTCGGCGTCGCCGGCGGCCTTGCGCCCGGCCTTCCGCCGGGTTCGCTCCTCGTCGCGCGCTCCATCATTTTCGGGGACGGCCAAAGAGTTCACGCCGATCTCGCCTGGTCGCATGAGCTGGCGCAAAGGCTTGGCGCGCCCCTTGTCGATTTCGCCGGCGTCGACGAGCCGGTTGCGGACAGCGCCGGCAAGCGCGATCTCCATCTTCGCACCGGCGCGCATGTAGCGGACATGGAATCGCATATCGCCGCTGAGATCGCCGCGGCGCGAAGGATTCCCTTCGCGGCGCTGCGTGTCGTCAGCGATCCGGCGGAGCGGGAGCTGCCCCATGCGGCGCTCGTCGCCATGCGGCCCGACGGCGCCATTGCTTTTGGCGCTCTGATCCGTTCGCTCCTCGACGATCCGCGCCAGATCCCGCAGCTGATCCAAACCGCCCGCGACGCGCGCGCGGCCTTCGCGGCGCTACTCCGCGGCCGACAGATGCTCGCCGGCGGATTTAGCTTCCCGAATCTCGGCGAGCTTATGCTCGACATGCCGGCTGAAGACGAACTCGGCGGGCCTCTGGCGGTCTAGGGCAATGTCGGGCGACATCGGACCACTCGTGCGGATGCCGCCGACGGCGACCTTCAACGCGGCGAGCGGATTGTGGAACGCCTCTTCGACGGCGGTCGCCTCGAAGCCGCAATGGACCATGCAGTCGGCGCATTTCTCATAATTGCCGACGCCATAGCGGTCCCAGTCGGTGCCCTCCATCAATTCCTTGAAGGTCGCCACATAGCCTTCGCCGAGCAGATAGCAGGGTCGCTGCCAGCCGAACACGGTACGGGTCGGATTGCCCCAGGGCGTGCAGTGATAGGTCCGGTTGCCAGCGAGGAAGTCGAGGAACAAGGTGGACTGGAAGAAGGGCCACGCCTTTCCGCCCCGGCCGCGCGCGAAGATGTCGCGGAAGAGAGCCTTGGTCTTCTCGCGGTTCAAGAAATGCTGCTGGTCCGGCGCCCGCTCATAGGCGTAGCCGGGAGAGACCGTGATCCCCTCGATGCCGATCGCCGCAATCTCGTCGAAGAAGGCGGCGACACGGGCGGGCTCCGCGTTGTTGAACAAGGTGCAATTGATCGTGACGCGAAAGCCCCGTTCCTTGGCGAGCTTCAAAGCCTTCAGCGCGCGGTCGAAGACGCCCGGCTGGCAGACCGAATGGTCGTGCATCTCGCGGTCGCCGTCGAGATGGATCGACCAGTTGAAATAGCGGTTCGGCTTGAACTTCTCGATGTTCTTCTCGAGCAGCAGGGCATTGGTGCAGACCGTGACATATTTGCGGCGCGCGATCGCGCCCTCGACAATCTGCGGCAGCTCCTTGTGGAGCAGGGGCTCGCCGCCGGCGATGACGACGACAGGCGCGCCGCATTCGTCGATCGCATGGAGGCAATCGGCGAGCGGCAGCCGCTGATTGAGAATTTCATCCGGATAATCGATCTTGCCGCAGCCGGCGCAGGCGAGATTGCAGCGAAACAGCGGCTCCAGCATGAGGACGAGCGGAAATTTTTTGCGGCCCGAGATGCGTTGGCGGAGCACATATCCGCCGATCTGGGCCATCTGCAAAAATGATATTCCCAATGCTTGCTCCTTGACAAAAGCATGAAGAAAGAGACGCCAGCCGGTCAGCCCGACCTCAACGCCGACCCTGTCAGGATCGATCGAATCCTTAACTTCAATAAACCGGGATGCTGAATTTACCAAGACCTGCGGCACTCCGGCGTTCGCAAGCGCCTTGGGACTTTCGGCTTAATTGTCTGCTTTTCCTTGAAGTTTTCATCGAAGGAGACAGCAAATTCCGTGCGCTCGCAAGGCGCCTTATGACGCACGCCCGGAACGCCGATCGAATTCGCTGTTTTTGCTCGGGGCCGTGCGTTCACAAATTTGCCTAGCGCTGAACCAGATGAGCCCTTAGAAGCAGCTAAAGGTGTGTTTTTCCAAGCTTTGCCTCAGCTGGTGACGACGACAATCCTCTTGTCAAACGCCTCACTCTCCTGAAACGCTGCAAATTGCGGGGATGGATCTTCCGGACGCCGTCGGGCGACGTCGCGCCCTTCGCTCTCCGCCAAACCCGCAAGCCGGGCTTTCTCGATTGGCGAAGGACCCTATGATCAAGCACCAGGACGACTCCGATAAGGCTCTCGCCGGCCACCATGCAGAGCCGATCTCGAGAGCGATCACGGCCATCGTCGATTTCTGCCGGCGGCTCAAATGGAGCGTCGTCGCCTTCGCGACGTTTCTCACCGTCGCCTGCGGCTATTACGCCGTGACGCATTTCGACATCAACACGGACACCAACGAATTCATCTCGGCCAGCCTGCCCTGGCGGCAGAATCTGATCGCCATGGACAAGGCGTTTCCGCAACGCGCCGACCAGATCGTCATCGTTGTCGACGCCAAGACGCCGGAACTCGCGGAAGAGGCGACGCAACGCCTGACGGAGCGTCTGAAGACGCGCCCCGATCTGTTCTCCTCCGTCCTGCGACCCGACGGCGGCCCATTCTTCAACAAGAACGGCCTCTTGTATCTGCCTGTTTCCGAGGTCCAGAGCACGGTCGACGGACTATTCAAGGCGCAGCCATTTCTTTCCATTCTCGCATCCGACCAGAGCTTGCGCGGCGTCGCGGACGCGTTTTCCTTCATCAACCGGGGCGTCCGCAGCAAGGCCGGAACCTATGATGATTTCGACCGGCCGCTCGTCGCGCTCGGCGACGCTTTCGATTCCATTCTCGCCGGGCGGCCGGCCTTTTTCTCGTGGCGCGGCCTGCTCACTGGAGCGCCTCCAGACCCCCGCGAATTGCGGCGCTTCATCCAGGTGAAGCCGATTCTCGATTATGCGGCGCTGACGCCCGGCGAGGCGCCGAGCAGTTTCATCCGCTCGAGCTGGGCCGAGCTCGGCTATGCCGGCGATCCGGGCGCGCGGCTGCGACTGACCGGCCCGGTGCCGCTCGCCGACGAGGAATTCGCGACCGTCGAGGACGGCGCGGGCGTCAATGGCGCAGTCACCGCCCTGATCGTCCTTTTCATCATCTGGCGCGCGCTGAAATCACCGAGCATCGTGCTCGCCGTCACGCTCAGCGTTGTCGTCGGCCTCGCCGTGACCTTCGCCGCGGGGCTGTGGATGGTCGGCGCGCTGAATTTGATCTCCGTCGCTTTCGCCGTTCTCTTCGTCGGCATCGGCGTCGATTTCGGCATTCAATTCAGCGTCCGCTATCGCGCGGAACGCTATAAGACGCCCGAATTCGATGCGGCGCTGTCGCATGCGGCGACTAGGGCCGGGCGTCCGCTGGCGCTCGCCGCGGCGGCCACGGCGGCGGGCTTCTACTCTTTTCTGCCGACCGATTATCGCGGCGTCTCCGAACTCGGCCTGATCGCCGGCACCGGCATGTTCATCGCCTTTTTCGCCTCGATTACCGTTTTGCCTGCGCTTCTTGCGATCCTGAAGCCGCCGGCCGAGGCGGAGCCGGTCGGCTATCTCTTTCTCGCCCCGGTCGACGAGTTCATGGCGCGCCACCGCTACGCGATCGTCATCGGAACGCTGGGCGTCGCCCTCCTCGGAACGCCTCTGCTGGCGCACCTGCATTTCGACTTCAACCCGCTCAATCTGCGCAGTCCCAAGGTCGAATCGGTCGCGACGCTGCTCGACCTCATGAAGGACCCGTCGACGGACACGAGCACGATCGACGTGCTTGCGCCGTCGATCGCAGATGCGCGAAAACTCGCGGCGCGTCTCGCGGCGCTGCCGGAAGTCGCCCAGGTGGTGACGATCGAAAGCTTCGTGCCGGAGGACCAGGATCAGAAGCTGCCGATCATTGAGCGCGCCGCGGAGGCTTTCGCTCCCATTCTCGATCCGACCCGCGTCCGGACGCCGCCGACCGATGCGGACGACGTCGCGGCGATGGCGAAGGTGGCGGCCGCCTTCGCCGCTACCGCAGATGACCTCAAGGGGAAGGGAGCCGACGACGCGCGGCGGCTTTCGGCTCTCTTGACCAAAATGGCGGAGGCGCCGCCGGAAGTTCGCGAAGCCGCCCGCAAGGCGCTTCTGCCCGGCCTCAGGACGATGATCGGTCTTCTGCGCGATTCTCTTTCTGCGCAAAAGACGACGATCGCCTCCATCCCGCCCGATCTGGCGCGCGATTGGGTGACGGCCGACGGGCGCGCCCGCATCGCCGTCTCGCCGAAGGGCGATCCCAATGACAATGCGACGCTCGCCCGCTTCACCCATGCGGTGCAGCAGATCGACCCGAAGGCGACAGGAGAGCCGATCGCCGTTCAGGAATCAGGCGACACCATCGTGCGCGCCTTCATCGAGGCGGGCGCCTGGGCGCTATTGTCGATCAGCATCCTGCTCTGGGTCGTGCTGCGACGGGTGGTCGACGTACTCTTGACGCTGGTGCCGCTGCTGCTCGCCGGCGCCGTGACGCTCGAGATCACGGTGCTGATCGGCTTGCCGCTGAATTTCGCAAACATCATCGCCTTGCCGCTCTTGCTCGGCCTTGGCGTCGCGTTCAAGATCTATTTTGTCATGGCCTGGCGCGCCGGGACGACCAATCTTCTCCAGTCGAGCCTGACCCGCGCCGTGTTCTTCAGCGCCATGACCACCGCGACGGCCTTCGGCAGCCTCTGGCTGTCGAAACATCCCGGCACATCGAGCATGGGCAAGCTTCTGGCTTTGTCGCTCGTCTGCACGCTGGCGGCGGCGATTCTGTTTCAGCCCGCATTGATGGGGCCGCCGCGCAAGATCGCGGACACGGGCGAGGACGCATGATCGCACGCTTCGCCTGAGGAGCGCCGCGGAGCGGGAAGCGGCGTCGGCTTTATAACGGAGAGCCGTGCGCCGCCTTAGGACGCTCGCGTGGTTGGCCGCTACTGAACGACCCGGAATCTCGGCGCGTTATTGCCTTCGCTGGCGCCGCCAGTCCCGGCGCCGAGATTGTTGGCGTCCTTGATGCCGCCAGTCCCGGCGCCGATCGCGCTACCCTGGACGCCGCCTGTGGCGATGCCCTGGTTGAACACGTCTTTGACGCCGCCAGTCTGGGCGTTGAAGCCAAGGCCGGCGCCGGTGACGCCGCCCGTATATCCGCCACGGGTTGCAAGATCGTCAAAGCCGCCGCTTCCCGCGCCGATTGCATTGTCTTTCACGCCTCCGACGGCGTTGCCCATGCCGAGGCTGAGGCTGCCGGTCCCTGCGCCGATATGCGCCCCGCCGGACAGCACCGCCGCGGAGCGCGCTGCGGCGTTGGTCGGGGTCGCCGACGACGTTGTCGCAGACGTCGTCGTCGTCGGAGTCCTTCCGGCAAAGGTCGAGGTGTTGCTCGTCGTAACGCTGGTCGGTCTTGACGTGGTGGAGCCAGCTGCGGCTCCGGCGGCCCCGAAGGCTGTGCCGGCAATGCCGCCGTTGCGTGTGATCACCGGCGCCGTCGGCAACGACGGAGCGCCTTGTGCAAAAGCGAAAGCCGGAAGCGCGGCCAGAAAAGTCGCGGCGAGAGAAAGCGTCGACAGGCGCATCGCGGGTCCCGAAATCTAAAAAATCCCCGCCGATTGGGGTCGTCGAAGGATGACCCCGGATCCGGCCGGCGAAATCAATCTATACCACAGAAGCTGCGTCTTTGCTAACCGCCGCCGCTCCGTCAGGAAGGGGAGCCTGATCGCGCCAAAAGCGCTCTGCCTGGCGGCGGCGCTCGCGTCCAGCAGGCAGTGGCAGGCCTCAGCTGTCCTGGCGATTTTTCTCCTCGAGAGCGGCCTTCAGCACGAGCAACTTCGCAAAAGGCGAATTCGGATCAGGCGGCCGGTCGTAGGATTTCGTCTCTCCCGGCACGACAGATCCGCGGCCATGACGGCGCTCGGCCTCGCGGCGGGGGGGGCCATTCGCAGCGCCGCCCTCCGGCCTTTCACGGCGGCCCTCGAAGCGCGGCCGCGACTGGCCTCGCGCCTGCTGGCCGGACGGCCCCAAGGGGCCTGCATTCTTGTGCGGACGGCGGCGGTGCTCTCTCGGTGCAGGCGCATTCCCTGCTTCGACCGCTTCGCCGCCTGCGTCCGCCAAAACGGGTTCTACCTTTTCCGGTCGCGGCGTTTCGCTCGGCGCGGGACGTTGGCCGGAAGCCGCGGCCGCCGGCGCCCCGTGGCGCCGCTCAGGACGCTTGTCGGCGCGGGAATCGGGGCGTCGTCCATGGTGATGCTGGCGGTGCGGCCGCCAGACCTCGATCTGGACCGGCGGCGCGGGTTCAACAGAAGAGTCGGGGGCCTCCGCGAGCGGCTCCGCCGAAACCTGCGGCTGCGCGCCGTCCGCCGTTTCCGCCTGGAGCGCTTCGGCCATTTCCGGCGCATCCATAAAGGCTTCGACGCAAGGCGCAGCCGCGGGGATGGCCGGGATCTCCGCCGCCTCGGTGGCGGGCGCCGGATCGACCGTATCGATGAGATGCTCCGACGCACCGGGATCGCCTGAGAATTCCGGAGTCAAATCGGGCGCAGGCGCATCGAGAGCGGGCGCGGGGTGCGCCGCTTCATGCTCCCCTTCGCCCTTATCCGTCTCCGCAGGCACCGCAGGCGCAAGCGGCGTGGTCGCCGCCTTGGGCAGCAGCGTGACGGTGATCGGCGGTCCAGCCCGGCGCTCCGACGCGTAGCCGAGCGAGCGAAGGATGGACGCAAAACTGTCGCCGGAACAGCCCGCGAGCGACGTCATCGCCACCGTGACCACGAAGCCGTCGCCATCGGCGGCGCCGGGCGGCGGATCGCCCGCCGTCACACCCGGACGATAGACGATCGCAGGCCGGATCAGATCGGCGAGCCGCTCCAGAATGTCGACGCGCACGGCGCGGTCGCCGCAGACGCGAAAGCCCGCCGCCCGGTAGAAGCCCTTCGGCACGGTCTTGTCGGCGACAAAAGATGTGCGGCCTGAGGCCGCGAGATGAGGAACGTCGTCGAGGCCTTTCACCTCTTCGACTCCGCCGTTCTTCAACGCCCAGAGCTGGGCGGCGAGGGCCCGCGGGGCGGGCTTCACGAGCGCCGGCAGATAAAGATGATAAGCCCCGAAGCGGACGCCGAGCTTGCGCAGCGCCGCGCGCGCTTCCTGCGGCAGCGATTTCACGTCGTCGGCGACCCGCGCGCGGTCGAGCACGCCGAGCGCTTCGGCGATCTGGAACGCAACGCCGCGGGCAAGTCCTTCGAGCCCTTCTCCCTTCTCGAGATCAGCGAGGGGGCCAAGCAGCTTTTTCACATGTTGCCCGAGCCAAAGCTCCAGCCGGCGCTGGACGGTCTCGAGCGCGGGGCCCGTCAGTTGATCGTCCGCGAGAATGCGCAGCGCCGGCTCCAGCATATGGCCGCCGGCCGCGATCTTTGCGACTGGCTCGCCGAGCCAGCGGATGATCCCGTCATTGGCGAGCACGAAAGCTTCGTCGACCGCATCGCGGACCCGCGCGGCGCGGCCTTCGATCTCACTGGCGAGCGCCCTCTGCGCCGCGGCGTTCAGCGCCTTGGCGGCCTCGCCGACCGCATGCGGATCGCCGGTGAAGCGAAATCCATTGAGTTGGCCGACGTGTTGGCCTTCCACCATCACGTCTCCGCTTGTCGTGACTTCCGCTTCCAGCATGGCGTTCTCTCTCAATCGCCGCATCAGCACGCTTGTCCTGCGGTCGACGAACCTTTGGGCGAGACGGGCATGCAATGCGTCGGACAATATGTCCTCTACCCGACGCGTGATCCCCTGCCAATGTTCAGGATCAAGCAACCAGTCGGATCGATTGGCGATAAAAGTCCAGGTCCGCACCTGAGCGATACGCGCGGAGAGGGCGTCAAGGTCGCCGTCGACCCGGTTCAGAGCCTCAATGCGCCGGGCGAACCACCCGTCGGGAACGCGCCCGGCGCGCACGATGAATGCGTAGATGGACAAGACCAGCTCGGCATGAGCCGCAGGCGACAATTTATGATAATCTGGAATTTGGCAACAGTCCCACAGCCGCGCGACGTCGGCTTTCGTCTTCGTCTCGCGCAGGACCTTTTCGTCGCGCGCGGCGAGATCGAGCACCATCTGGTCCTCGGCGAGCGGCGCCCGGGTCAGCCCCGGCTCGGCGGGCAGCACGTCGAGCGAGGCGCGGAGATCGTCGATCGAGGAAAAATCAAGCGCGGCGTTGCGCCATTGCAACATGCGGACGCCGTCGAAATGATGCTCCTCGAGCGCCTCGACGAGTTCTTCGTCAAAGGGCGGGCAGCGTCCCGTGGTGCCGAATGTGCCGTCCTGCAGATGGCGGCCGGCGCGCCCGGCGATCTGGCCGAATTCCGCCGGCGTCAAATGGCGGTGCTGCCAGCCGTCGAATTTGCGATCGGCGGCGAAAGCGATGTGCTCGACGTCGAGATTGAGACCCATGCCGATCGCGTCGGTCGCGACGATGTAGTCGACATCGCCGCTCTGGAACATCTCGACCTGGGCGTTGCGCGTGCGCGGCGAGAGCGCGCCGAGCACGACCGCCGCGCCGCCTCGCTGTCGGCGGATCCATTCGGCGATGGCGTAGACGTCTTCCGCCGAGAAGGCGACGATGGCGCTGCGCCGCGGCAGCCGCGTCATTTTCTTCTCGCCCGCGAAGCTGAGCCTCGACAGCCGCGGCCGCGATATGATTCTGGCGCCGGGCAACAGCTCCTCGACGGCGCGCCGCATCGTCCCGGCGCCGAGCAGAAGCGTCTCGCGCCGGCCGCGCTGACGCAGCAAGCGGTCGGTGAAGACATGCCCGCGGTCGAGATCGGCGGCGAGCTGGATCTCGTCGACCGCGACGAAATCGAGATCGAGGTCGCGCGGCATCGCCTCGACCGTCGAGACGAAATAGCGCGCGCCCTTTGGCTTGATCTTCTCCTCGCCGGTGATCAGCGCGACGGCGTCGGCTCCGACCTTTTCGACCGCGCGATTATAGACTTCGCGGGCGAGAAGTCGCAGCGGGAGGCCAATCATTCCGTTTGCATGCGAGAGCATTCGCTCGATCGCATAATGCGTCTTGCCGGTGTTGGTCGGCCCCAGAATCGCCGCGACGCCTTTGCCGCGATCAAACCCGGCCGGTCTCGCGGCGGGATGGGTGATATTCATGGTTAACAGCCGGAGCGTTCGGGCCGAGGGGAGGCGTCGTCATTTCAAAATGAGAATATCGGCGTTTTGCAAAAGCGGCTTGTCGCCTCGACTCGAACGAGCGCGCGCCCTTAAGGTTCCGCCACGCTCCCGCATCCCTGTTTTAGCGCTGAGGCGCGGATGCGAGAGCCCGCACGGCTGAGTCTCTGTATCATATTGAGGCGCGGACGCGCATCCCGTTTAACGCTTCGAACGGGATAGGAACGAATCGCGCTCGAATCGGCGTCCCCGCTCGAATCCGGTTTTGTTCACCACGAGATTTCGGGGGTGCGCGCCGGAGGGCTCGCTACAACTAGTGAAATTGACGAAATTGGCCGCGAAAGCGCAAGGGTTTTTCGAAGATTGCGCGGCGCGTTGCGCAGACTCCGAAGCGCACGCTTGTCAAGGCTTTCGACGCAATAGGCGGGAAAGAGCGCCCGCGCCGCCGTTCAAGGCGCAACCGGGGCGGCGATCCTCAAAGCAACCTCTCCCGCCCTCTCGTCGCGCGCAAGACGCGGGCGGCCCCGAACCTCAGTTCGCAACCGTCTCCATGGTCACATTGGCCAGTCCGGCTTGACGAAAGCCGAGCGCGTCGGCCGCGCTGGTCGAAACATCGACGATGCGGCCCGCGATGAAGGGGCCGCGATCGTTGACGGTCAGCAGGACGGAACGATGATTCGAAAGATTGGTGACGCGCACATGCGTTCCGAAGGGCAGAGACCTGTGTGCGCAAGTCATATGACCGCGCGCTCTATAGTATGAGGCCTTCCCGCGCCAGCTTTGCGCCTCGGCCACTGAGGAAAGGCTCAGAATCGCGACGGTCATGATGATTATTTTCTTCAATAGGTAAACCCCCATATCTCTTCAAAAAAGGCGCTCAGCTCTATGAACTGACGGCGATATGCGGGAACTATGTGATAAAAAAATGGCGATGTAACCAAGCAATGACGCATAAGCAATTCACGATAGTATATTATATAGTTATATTTACGATGTTGTGCGATGCACAACAGGTTGTGTATTGCATTTGCTCTAAGTAACCGCAGCTAATAGAAGAAATAGTCAGCGGCAAGTCGCGTAAGAAGTGTGGAATATACGCAAAAGTTGCGCCAGAGACCGCCCGGCGGCGTTCATTTCGCAGTTGCAATAGAACTGAAGCGTGGGCAAGACGAGGCTCTCCCGCCGCCAAGTCCTAAGGTGCGGAGACAGGCGCCTGCCGCGCCTTGGGGATCGGCGCGGCGACGACAATCCAAAAAAGGGGGCCGTTTTGTCACAGCCCCGCTATGCAATCACAAAAAAATGCATTAGCGTAAGATCTGTGAGCATTTCGCGTTCGCCGACGTGCGTCGGGGAACGCGAGGGTGCTTTATTTTGCCGGCGACAATTCGGAAGCCTGACAAAAAACCGGAGGCGGCGGCCAAGAATGAAGAAGCCGAGGGTCTTGCCAGAAACGGTCCAAGTCTAGTGAGGGGCAGAAGGGCTTCCGCGACAATCCCATTGGCGCAGAGCTATTCTGATTTGCGGGCGACGCATAAGAAAGAGAGTGTCAGGCTGAAAGCGTCGAACGGCATTTTGAAGAAATCCAGCGAGCAGTGTGGGGCGGTCCGAAAGGCCCGTTGTTTCTGAATGACGGCCTCGTTCGCGACGCTGCTGGATTTCTCGACGACTAACACGAGGCCGCGGTTCACGCGGTCTCGCAATTTTTCAAATTCGGGGACTGAGCCCGGAGGAGATCGCACGGATCGTGGTGGCGTTGTCGGCCCAACAACACAGGCGTCGGCGTCAGAGGCGGGCGGCTCCGGCAGCGGACCGGCCTCCGGAAGAAAATAAAGAGGCCGCTTGCGTTGCCACAAGCGGCCCAAGTCTAGGGAGGAAACGCCCAAGGAGGGCATCGGCGACAACATCGTTGCCGCACCGCAATAATATGCACGTGCAGCGCACAAAAAGCAAGGCCTATTGACCTAAATTTTTTCGTTGCCTGCGTTAGTCGTCTTAACTATTTGTTTTTGTTGGCCTTATTGCGGCCGGCCAGGAACTGGCGCATGTGGATTGACGGTTTTTCTGAACAAGGCGGGTGATTCGACCAGGCGGGTCTCCACGCCCGCGCCGCCTTGCTCAACCGGGCAGGATGCTGACATCGTCGAGCGCCGTTCAGTTTCCCCTTGGGCTTGGCGGCTGATCTCTCCTAAACTCTCTGTGTGGCGCAAGATCCTGCTTCGGGCCGGGTACTGACATCCGCGGTCGAACCTGCTTCTGGGCCAAGATCCCTAAGTTAGAGGCCAAGGAAAAGCGCGTTCATGACAGCCGTTGATTTTGCCGCCTTCGTCGGCAAGCTCGCCGATATCGCTAGCGAAACCATCCTTCCCTTTTTTCGCACGGCCCTCACCGCCCAAGACAAAAGCGCGGGCGGGGCGTTCGACCCGGTGACGGAGGCGGATCACGCCGCGGAGGCGGCGATGCGCCGCCTCATCGTGGCGACCTTTCCGCATCACGGGATCATCGGTGAAGAATTCGGCTCGACCGCAACCGATTCGGAATATGTCTGGGTGCTCGACCCGATCGACGGCACCAAAAGCTTCATCGCTGGCCTGCCCACATGGGGCAGCCTGATCGGGCTGTTGCGCCACGGCGTTCCGACCTATGGCATGGTCGTTCAGCCGTTTACCCGCGAGCGCTTCATCGGCGACGGCGCTGGCGCGCTTTGGCGTGGGCCTGGAGCCAATTGGAAGCCGGCCGAGCGCAAGCTCACGACCCGCGCTTGCGCCAGCCTTGGTGAGGCGACCCTGCTCACCACCTCGCCGCTTCTCTACACGGAAGAGAAGCTTGCGGCCTTCCGCCGGGTGGAGCAACAGGTCTGCCTGTCGCGCTATGGCGGCGATTGCTACGCTTTCGCCATGTTGGCGGCGGGCCATGTCGATTGCGTGATCGAATCGGGGCTCAAGATCTATGACATCGCGCCTCTCATCCCAATCATCGAAGGGGCGGGCGGAGTTGTGACAAATTGGGAGGGCGGCAGCGCGACGCAGGGCGGCGATGTTATCGCCGCCGGATCGCCGGAGATCCACGAGGCGGCGCTCAGCCTCCTTGGAGCAAAATGATCCGGAATGAGCGGCGCCGGATCTCCAGCAGGCAAGGCGCTTCAAGCTGGCGCGGCGGTCGAGGAACCTGCCGCGCCAGGGGCTTCTATTCGAGAGCGCGCAGGACTGATTCGACGACTTTCTTGGCGTCACCGAAGAGCATTGTCGTATTCGGGCGGAAGAACAGCTCGTTTTCGACGCCGGCATAGCCGGAGCCCATGCCGCGCTTGACGAAGAGCACGGTCTTGGCGTCCTCGACGTCGAGCACGGGCATGCCGTAGATCGGCGATTTCGAGTCGGTCTTGGCGGCGGGGTTGGTCACGTCGTTCGCCCCGATGACGAAAGCGATGTCGGCCTTCTTGAACTCGTCGTTGATCTCTTCGAGCTCGAACACCTCGTCATAGGGCACGTTCGCTTCGGCGAGCAGGACGTTCATATGGCCGGGCATGCGTCCCGCGACGGGATGGATCGCGTATTTGACCTCGCCGCCGTTTTTCTTGATGGCGTCAGCCATTTCGCGCAGCGCGTGCTGGGCTTGAGCTACCGCCATTCCATAGCCCGGCGCGACGATCACCAGTTTGGCCGCCATGAGGAGTTTGGCCGCCTCTTCGGGCGTTCCCTGCTTCACCGGACGCGCCTCGACCGCGCCGCCCGCAGCCGGCGCAGGGGCCGCCACTTCGCCGCCGAAGCCGCCCAGAATCACCGAGATGAAGGAGCGGTTCATGCCCCGGCACATGATGTAGGACAGAATGGCGCCGGAGGAGCCGACCAGCGCGCCGGTGATGATCAGCGCGAGATTGCTGAGCGTGAAGCCGATGCCGACGGCGGCCCAGCCCGAATAGGAGTTCAGCATCGAGATCACGACCGGCATGTCCGCGCCGCCGATCGGAACGATCAAAAGCACTCCGAGGAGGAAGGAGATGATGGCGATCGCCCAGAAGACGGTGTGATCGCCGGTCGAGGCGAAGGCGACGATGAAGAGGAGCAGCAGGACGCCGAGACCGATGTTGATGAGGTGGCGGTGCGGCAGCAGGATCGGCTTGCCGGACATCCGCCCGTCGAGCTTCAGGAAGGCGATGACCGAGCCCGTGAAGGTCAAGGCGCCGATTCCGGCGCCGAGCGACATTTCGACGAGGCTGCCGGCATGGATCGGCGAGCCGAGCGCAAAGGCCTGCGGCGCATAGAGCGCGCTTGCGCCGACCAGCACGGCGGCAAGGCCGACGAGAGCGTGGAAGAAGGCGACGAGCTGCGGCATCGCCGTCATTTGAATCGTGCGCGCGCGCCAGGCGCCGATGCCGGCGCCGATGGCGACGCCGACGGCTACGATCAGGAAGGAGAATGCGCCGGTCGGCGGCTGGTAGAGCAGTGTCGTGACCATGGCGATCGCCATGCCGACCATGCCGGCGTAATTGCCGCGTCGCGAGGTCTCGGGCGACGAGAGGCCGCGCAGGGCGAAAATGAACAGAAGGCCGGATATGAGATAAAGGACGGCCGCGAGATTGGCGTTCATCAATCAGCCCTTCTTCTTGTACATCGCCAGCATGCGCGCGGTGACGAGGAACCCGCCGAAGATGTTAATCGAGGCGAGAACGAGGGCGATGAAGCCGAAGATCTTGGCGGCGACCGCGCCGGAGGCGGCCGCCGCGTCGACGCTGGCCGACAGCAGCGCGCCGACGACGATCACCGAGGAAATCGCGTTGGTGACGGACATCAATGGCGTATGCAGGGCGGGCTTGACCGACCAGATGACGTAATAGCCGACGACCACGGCGAGCGCGAAAATTGCGAGACGAAAGACAAACGGATCAATGACTCCGCCCGTCACGGCGTGCGCGCCGCCGCCGAGCTGCTCGGCGTAGGTCTCGGCGCTTTCCGCCGCATGGCGGGCCGCAGCAACCGCGTCATGCAGCTTCTGCAGCGCTTCTTGATTGAGTTCAGTTGCCATATGGACTTTCCTCCAGAAATGGATGCGCCCGGAAGGTCTTTTCGCGGCGGGGCGTCACGACCCGTTCTGGCCGGATCCTTTGCCCGGACGCGACCTTTGCCGGGGTTTCGTCGAGGCGGCAGGCCGTGGCGAGGGCTCGGCGGGGGCAGGCTTCGCATCCGAGGCAGCCGGCTCGGCCGCTCCGATCTCTCCCGCCAAGGGCTCGCTTGCCAAGCGCTCGCTTGCAGACGCCGCCGAGGTTTCTTGCCCCTGGGGCGCGGGCTCGGCGGGCGTTTCGACCGCGGCCTCGGGGGAGGGTTCAGCGGCGGGGGCTGGCGCCTGATCTTGCGCCGGCGCCTGAAAATTGGGGTGGGTCAGCGCGCCGTCGCGCGTCAGAAGCGTCGCTTTGACGATTTCATCGTCCCAATTGATCGCGAGCGCCTTCGCTTGCGGATCGATCAGCGGCTTCAGGAAGTTGAGCAGATTGCGGGCATAGAGCGCCGAGGCGCTCGCCGCGACGCGGCCGGGAACGTTCAGATAGCCGATGATCTTGACGCCATTGTCGCTGACGATGGTTTCGCCCGGCCGCGAGAGCTCGCAATTGCCGCCGCGCTCGACGGCGAGATCGACGATGATTGAGCCGGGCTGCATCGAGCGGACCATGTCGGCCGTGATCAGCACCGGAGCCGCGCGTCCAGGGATCAGCGCGGTGGTGACGACAATATCCTGCTTGGCGATGTGGGAGGCGGTGAGCGCCGCCTGTTTCGCCTGATATTCGGGCGACATAGGCTTGGCGTAGCCGGCCGCTGTCTCGGCGGCGGCGAATTCCTCGTCCTCCACGGCGATAAATTTCGCGCCAAGCGAGAGAACCTGCTCTTTGGTGGCGGGCCGGACGTCGGTCGCGGTGACGACGCCGCCGATACGCCGCGCCGTCGCAATCGCCTGCAGGCCGGCGACTCCGACGCCCATGATGAAGATGCGCGCCGGCTGAATCGAGCCCGCCGCCGTCATCATCATCGGAATGGCGCGGTCATAGGCGGCGGCGGCGTCGACGATCGCGCGGTAGCCCGCAAGATTGGCCTGGCTCGACAGCACGTCCATCGTCTGCGCCCGCGTGATGCGCGGAATCAACTCCATCGCGAAAGCGCTGACGCCCGCGCCGGCGAGCGCCTGCAGCGCGGCGATATGCTCGTAAGGATCGAGAATAGCCAGCAGGACTGCGCCCTTCGCGACGCCTGCCAGTTCCGAGGCGTCGGGCCGGCGCACCCGCAAGACGATGTCGGCGTCCTTGGCTGCCGCGGCGGCATCCGGAGCAATCGTCGCTCCGGCGGCGGCGTAGGCATCGTCGAGAAGCGCGGATTTCCGTCCGGCCCCGGTTTCGACCGCGACTTCGGCGCCAAGCCCTATGAACGATTTGACCGTCTCCGGCGTCGCTGCGACGCGGCTCTCGTTGGCGTCGGTTTCGGCTTGGACGGCTATTCGCATGAGAATCTCCGATTGATCATCGAGCCCCGGAGGCCGGGACTAGTGCGGCCGGCGGGAAGCCGGCGGTCGGATTGCTGCAATCAGCCCGCGATCAGGGCCAACAAGACGAGGACTCCGGCGACGACGGCGGCGCTGATGGTTAGCAGCCGAACGAATAATTTGTAGGTTCTTTCGTGCTCTGCGAAATCCATCCCCGTCTGGTCGGCGGGTTCCGCATGCTCATTCGCCATTCGCCACTCTCCTCGCCTTTTTGACGCCAGAGAAGCTTTGGCAATGAATCCCGCGCCACGCAAGGGGCTTGAAGCAAAGCGCGACGATTTTGAAGCGGCCCCTCGTGGCGACTGGCGCGGCCGGCGTCATCGGGGCAGATCGAGGCCCGCCGCCAGCAACGCGGAGGACTGCCGTTCGCGCAGCGCCGCAACGGAAAACTCGGCAATCGCTTCAGTGAACATGCGATGAAAATTCAAGCGTGCGTCAAGATGCAGAAATGCCCCGCCGAGACCGATCGCGGCGCGGTCCATGAAGACGAATTCGCGAGGCACCAGAACCGGTCCCTTGCGCCGCAAGGCCTGATGCACCTCGAAGGCCTGTTTGCGCCCGTATCGGCCGGGCGACACGCCATCGGCGACCGTCCGCACGCGGTCGTCAAGGAGGGGCCCGTAAATGAACCGTGCCCAGATGTTCAGAATTTCGGCGAGGTCTTTGGTCAGCCCCTTAAAGCCCCAGTTTTCATAAGCATGAAACGTGCGGGCGAAATCGTTGTGCAGCAGACCCTCATAAAGATCGACGACCCCGCCGACGAATTCAGGAGTGAAGATACGGATGCAGCCATAATCGAGCAGATTGATGCCCGCGGCCGCGTTCGGCTCGTTGGCTCCCCTGTCGGCGAACACCGTATAGTTGCCTAGATGCGGATCGCCATGGATGACGCCGAACTGGCTGAAGGGAATCCACCAGGCTTTGAACATCGCCGCCGCGATGCGCGCGCGAGCGCCCTCGTTCGCCCGAGTGAACTCTAAAAGCTTGCCGCCTTCGAGCCAGGCCATCGTCAAAAGGCGCCCGGTCGACAGATCGCCCAGAACGGCGGGAACGCGAATATCCTCGAAGCGCGAAAGAATGCCGCGGTAAAGCTCGGCGTGCTTGGCTTCGCGGCCGTAGTCGAGCTCCTCGCGCACGCGCGCGCCGATTTCCTTCGTTATTTCTCTTGTATCGATCACAGGGTTGAGGCGCCGGTGCAAGGCGAACAGCACCTCGAGCTGGCTCAGATCCGCCTCGACGGCCGATTTCATATCCGGATATTGCAGCTTGCAGGCGAGAGCCGCGCCGTCGGGCGCGACCGCCCGGTGCACTTGGCCAAGCGAGGCCGCGGCCGCTGGATGAAGATCGAACTCCTTGAAGCGGGCGCGCCAGTCGGGGCCGAGTTCGGCCTGCATGCGCCGCTTGACGAAAGCCGCGCCCATCGCCGGCGCGTCGCTCTGCAAGGTCTGCAGCTCCTCGACATATTCCGGCGGCAAAAGGTCGGGGATCGTCGCCATCATCTGGGCGACCTTCATCATCGGGCCTTTGAGGCCGCCGAGCGCCTGCGCCAGAGCGGCGGCGTTCGCCGCGTCGCCGTCGCGCGAGCCGATGAGCCGCGAGCCGGCGATGCGCGCGGCGACGCCGCCGACATTTGCTCCGACCCGGGCGTAGCGCAATGCGCGCGCGGAAAAACGATTGGCTTCGCCGTCCTTCATCGACGTCCCGCGGGAAGATGTGGAGGAGCGCCGGTCAGCCCGGCCGTCGCGCTTTCGCGGCTGCCTGCTTCGAGCTCTCGCGCGGCGCCCGGCGAGGATGACCTCCCCGCTATCGTTCGCGAGTCTGCCGCGCAGAGGTCCGCGTCATGGCGAGAGTCCCCCATAAAGCGAGATCCTCCAAAACCACCTGGCCCTTGAGCGGCTCAGATCATGATGATTTTGGACGGAAACAGTCCAAAATCATGAACGTGACCGGGATTCATGCGAAAAACCGGATGCCTTTCCCATTCTGCTCAAGGCCGGCGAACGTCGACCAACTGTTCTCTTTTGAGGCGATCGCGCCGGCGTCTGTCAAGACAGGCGCGCCCCACACGCCTCGTCGACGCTTGTTCGCGTCGACGTCTCCTCTTCCCCGGGGCGCCTCGTTCAGGAACCCGCGGGCCGAGCGCCCGAAGGCGTCAGCTTGCCCGCAGCTCCACTTCCATGCGGGCGTCATATTCCGCGAAATCGAGCGTGACTTCGATCGTATTGTCTTCCGTCCGCTTCGACACGAAGCCGAGTTCGCCGACCATTTGCAGCATCTTGAAATTGTCGGCGGAAATCACGCCGGTCACCGATTTCAGGCCGCGCCTGCGGGCGCACTGAAGAATTTCGGTCATCAGGCGATAGCCGAGCCCGTGCTGCTTGAAGTCCGAACGCACCATGACGTCATATTCGGCCGTCTCGGCGCCGGGAGTCTCCTGGCCGATGTGGACAATGCCGAAAATCTCTTCTTGCCCGAGCTCGGGTAGGGCGGTCGCCACGATCGCCGCGTCCTTTTGCGGATCGAGATGCGTGAACCGTTCCGCCATGAATCCCGCAAAGTCGCGCACCGAGCCGAGGAGCCGGAAGCGAACGTCCTCAGGCGAGGCGTGCGAAAACATCTCCTCGAGGCGTTCCTTGTCGTCGGGACGCACATAACGGAGCTGGAACAGCTCCCCCTCAGGGAGCTTGATCATATGCTGACGGTCAGACCGTCTAATCGGCTGGTTCATAAGTTGGGCCTCTCATGACCTTACACACTATATGGCCGCGCCTGAAGTCCATGCCCTCCTCATGCGCGTATCAGACAGCGTCTTCCACGCCTTCGTCTGATGGTTCAAAACACGAATCGATAGGAGCGGCCTCGAGCATGGCGCCGCTGGCTGTCGTCAGGCTGGATCAAGCTGAAGCGAGCAGCCCCGGCGCTCGTCTCTCAATTTCGAACTTCGTCGAATTGGCAGGGACAAGCCGTCTCTCTCTTGCCGCCATATATGCCTCAGTCGAGGCTATTTCGCAAGTGCAGCAATCCTGCAGCACGGCTTGCGCAAAGGTGGAAAACGCCGCTTTCCCTCGGGGCCTGCTCCTTTTTGGAGCGGCGACACGTCGCGGTTTGATCAGGGCGCGGGCAGCGAAAAAACCTCTATCCGGCGGCGATGAGGTGGAAAAAACTGCCGCTGATGCGCCCGCGGCGGCTGCCTTCCATCCAGCTGTCGCCGCCATGCGCGTCGCAGACTGCGGCGAAAGGCGCATCCGGCTCGCCGGACAGCTCCATGGCGGTCGCGTAATGGAATTCGTGACCGCGCAGCCGCGCCCCGGCGGCGCCTAAGGCGTGTGCAGAAATGAGCTTAGCGTTTCGATAACCAAGATGGAGTTTTTTTTTGGCGAAGCTGAAAATCGGGCTGAGCAGTCCGGCCATCCGGTGCGGCGCGCCGGAGGCGTCGACGAGGCTCTCGCCCAAAACCATGTAGCCTCCGCATTCCCCGTGCACGGGCCGCGTCTCGGCGAAGGCGGCAAGATCTGCGAAAAATCCACGCGCGGCGGCGAGCCGGCCCGCATGCAGCTCGGGATAGCCGCCAGGCAGCCAACAGACGTCGCAGTCGTCCGGCGGCGGCTCGTCGGCGAGCGGCGAAAAGAACCGGAGTTCTGCGCCGAGCCTTCGCCAGCCTTGCAGAATATGCGGATAGACAAAGGAAAAGGCGACGTCGCGCGCGACGGCGATGCGCTGCCCCGGCGGCGGCACGACGGCGAGCTCGCCGCCCCGGTAATCGGCGCTTGCGGAAGGAGCGGCGCTCGCCGCGGCGAGAATGGCGTTCATGTCGCAATTCGCGGCGACGAATTCGGCGGTTCTGTCGAGAAGCGCCTCGAGATTCGCCGTTTCCTGAGCCTGCACCAGGCCGAGATGGCGTTCGGGCAGCTCGATCTTCGCCGTGCGGGGCAGGGCGCCGAGCACGCGAATGCCCAAAGCCTCGATCGCCCCTGTGGCGAGCCTGCGATGGCGCTCGCTCGCGACCCGGTTCAGGATGACGCCCGCTATGGCGATGCGAGGGTCATAGGCCGCGCAGCCCTTGACGATGGCGGCCGCCGACTGCGCCTGCCCGCTGACATCGATGCAAAGCACGATCGGCCAGCCGAGCGCCGCGGCCACGTCGGCTGAGGCGCCGGTCCGCCCAGGCGGGCCGGGGACGCCGTCGTATAGCCCCATCGAGCCTTCGCAAATGACAAGGCTGCAAGGGACGCCGCTCGTGGTTTCGCCAGCAGACGCGGCGAGAGCGCGAATCTGCGCAGGCGACATCGCCCAGCTGTCGAGATTGACGCTCGTCCCAAAGGTCGCCGCGGCGTGGAAGGCTGGATCGATATAGTCGGGTCCGCATTTCGCGGCGCCGACGGCAAGCCCCCTTTTCGTGAAAGCGCGCATCAGACCGAGCGTCAGCAGGGTCTTGCCGCTGCCGGAGCGCGGCGCAGCGATCAACAGGCCGGGCGGCGCCGTCATAGCGGCTCCCCGCGGAAACGGCGGCGATAGTCCCTGCTGTAGAGCGCGCTCTCGCAAAAATCCGGCGCCTCCAGAACCTTGCCGACAAAGATCAGAGCCGTGCGCTCCATCGGCGAAGCGGCGAGCGCGGCTCCGATCGTCGCGAGGGTTCCGCGCAGGATCGCCTCATCCGGCCAGGAGGCGCGAAATACGATCGCCACAGGGCAGTCCGCGCCATAGTGCGGCGTGAGTTCGGCGACGACGCGGTCGAGCGCATGGATCGAGAGATGAATCGCCAGCGTCGTCCCGGTCGCCGCGAAGGCCGCGAGCGTCTCGCGCGGCGGCATGGACGAGGCGCGCCCCTGCGTGCGCGTCAAGACCAGCGATTGCGCGACCTCCGGCAAAGTGAGCTCTGAGCCGAGCGCGGCGGCGCCGGCGGCGAAAGCCGGAACGCCGGGCGTGATCGTGTAGGGAATAGCGAGCGCATCGAGACGACGCAGCTGCTCCCCCATGGCGCTCCAGATGGAGAGATCGCCGGAATGCAGCCGCGCGACATCGAGGTCCTCCCGATGAGCGCGCTGGAATTCCGCGCAGATCTGGTCGAGGTCGAGCGCCGAGGTGTCGAGGATGCGCGCACCCGCGGGGCAATGATCAAGGACCGCGAGGGGCACTAGCGATCCGGCGTAAAGACAGACCGGTGAGCGCGCGATGAGATCGCGTCCGCGCAGCGTGATGAGGTCCGGCGCGCCGGGGCCGGCGCCGATGAAATGAATGGTCATGACCCCTCTTTCGCGACGGCGCAGCTCGCCCCGCCCTCGCTGATGCGCGGCACGATGAGACGCGAGCCTTCGCCTGCCCCTGCAAGCGCCGCCGTCTCGGCGATGGATGGCACGCCGAAAAGCGCGAGAACTTTCTCCGATCGCGTCTCTGCATGGGCCGAGGCGCCGAGGAGTTCCTTGGGTCCGAGAAAAACGAGCGGCATTTGAAGCTCCGAGGCCGCGGCGATGAGGCCTGGCTCCGTGTCTTTGTCCTGATGCGTATAGAGCGCCGCAGGTTCGCCCTGATAGCCGGCCCGTTCCAGCGCACGGCGCGCGATCGCAACGATCGCCTGGCTCGCGCAGCCTTTGCGGCATCCGACGCCGATCGCGAGCTTCATTTGACAAAAATCCATTGCGTGACCGGCATCGAGGGGCGCCAGCCGTGAAAGCCGCCGAGCGGATCGGCGCGGGCGAGGTCGATCTTTGTCAATTCGCCGCCTCGCGTTTTGAAGCGGCAAATGAGCTCTGCTTCGGCCTCGAGCGTCACGGCGTTGGCGACGAGGCGTCCGCCCGGCGCGAGCGCGCCGTCCGCTGCGTCGAGAAGCGCCTTGTCGCTGGCGCCCCCGCCGATGAAGATCGCCTGCGGCTGCGGCAGACCGTCGAAAGCCTCGGGCGCTTTCGCGCAGACGATTTTGATCCCCGGAGCGCCGAGGCGTTTCGCATTGCGCAGGATTCGTTCGGCCCGGTCGGCACGCGCCTCGATCGCAATGGCGCGGTTTGCGGAATCGAGCAGCAGCCATTCGATGGCGATCGAGCCCGAGCCCGCGCCGACGTCCCACAGAAGGTCGCCGCGCCGCGGGGCCAGGGCCGACAGCGTCATGGCGCGAATGGCGCGCTTGGTGATCTGCCCGTCATGCTCGAACAGCGCGTCGTCAAGGCCCGGCGCGATTGGGATGAAGCTTGCGCGGGGCTCGGAAACGAGGTCGATCGCGACGACATTGAGTGGGTCGATGTCTTCGAGCGCAAATGTCTCGGCGCGGCCGCTACGGATGCGCTCCTTCGGACCTCCCATCGCTTCGAGGACGGTGATCATCGATGTGCCGAGTCCGCGCTCGTTGAGAAGGGCTGCGATGCGCGGCGGCGTCGTCGCGTCCCAAGAGAGGCAGAGGAGCCGCGCGCCGGGCTGCAAAGCCGGAACGATCCGCTCGAAGTCGCGGCCATGCAGCGATAAGAGCCGGCAGTCCTGCAGGCTCCAGCGCAGTCGGGCGGCCGCCAGACTGAACGCCGAGGGCTGCGGAATACATAGCATTTCATCCTGCACGACATGCGCGGCGAGAAGCGAGCCGACGCCATAAAAAAATGGGTCGCCCGAAGCGAGCACGCAAACCGCTTCGCCGCGCCGCGCGAGAATTTGCGGAATGGCGGCTTCAATCGGCGAGGGCCAGACCAACGTTCTAGCGGAAAGGCGCCCTGCGAGCTTCAGATGACGCGCGCCGCCGACAACAAAAGAGGCTTGCGCGAGGCGCTCCCGCGCGGCAGGAATGAGGCCGCTCTCGCCGTCTTCGCCGATGCCGATCAGCGAGAGCCAGGCTCGTTGCGCCGCCGTCATCGCGCGGGCGCCGTGCAACCGGAGCAGGACTTATGAAAGTTCTCGTGCTCGGCGGAACGTCGGAGGCGCGCGGGCTCGCCGCTCTCCTGGCCGCGTGCTCTGGCGTCGAGGCCGTGATGTCGCTCGCCGGCCGCACCAGCGCGCCCGCGCCGCAGCCGATCCCGGTCCGGGTAGGCGGCTTCGGCGGCGCGGAAGGCCTTGCGCATTACCTTGACGAACAGAGGATCGACGTTCTCGTCGACGCGACACATCCCTTCGCCGCCAATATCTCGCGCAATGCGGAGATCGCCGCCGCGGCGCTTGATATTCCGCTCGTCATATTGTCGCGGCTGGCCTGGACCCGCGACCCGCAGGACCGCTGGGTAGAGGTCCCAGACATGGTGGCCGCGGCAGAGACTCTGGGGCAGGAGCCCCGGCGCGTCTTTCTCGCGATCGGACGGCTTCAGCTCGCCGCCTTCAGAGCTGCGCCGCAGCACTTCTATCTGATTCGCAGCATCGATCCCATGAAGTGCGATCTTCCGCATTACCGCGTCATCCTCGCGCGGGGACCCTTCGACGCCGACGCCGAGGAGCGCCTGCTGATTGATGAAAGAATCGACGTGATCATCGCGAAAAACAGCGGCGCGCCGGCGGTCTTCGGCAAGATCCTCGCGGCGCGCCGGCTCGGCCTGCCCGTCGTCATGGTCGCGCGGCCGCATCGCGCGGCGCAGGCGGCGCATGATCCTGAAACTGCGCTCCATCTCATTCTTCATCATGGCGCGCGTCATCGTTTGCGCGCCCCTGCGCCGCGCGGCGTATAGACATAGGGCGTTCCGCTGTCGCGAGGGATGACGTTTGTCGCGCTCGAGCCGACAATGACGAGCGTCGCCATATCGGCAACGTCGGGATCGGCCTCGGCGAGATTGGTCACGAGAATGCGCTCGTCGCTGCGGCCGACTGCCCGGGCGAAGATGACGGGCGTCATGGGACCCTTGCGCCGGCGCAGCAGATCGAAAGCCGCGTGGATCTGCTCGCGGCGCGTGCGCGAGGCCGGATTATAAAGCGCCATGACGAAATCGCCTTCCGCCGCGGCGCGCAGCCGCTTCTCGATGAGCGCCCAGGGCTTCAGATTGTCGGACAGCGAGATTGCACAAAAATCGTGGCCGAGCGGCGCGCCGACCCGCGCCGCCGCCGCCTGCATCGCCGAGACGCCGGGGCACACGGCGACGTCAATTCTGCGCCACGCGGGTTCGCCTGCGTCGATCGCTTCGAAGACGGCGGCCGCCATGGCGAAAACGCCGGGGTCGCCGCCCGAGACGACAGCGACGTGCTTGCCGTCTTCGGCGAGGCGCAAGGCGAAACGCGCTCGATCGATCTCGACCTTGTTGTCGCTCGCGTGCCGCTCCTGGTCTAGCCGCAGGGAGCAACGGTCGAGATAGGGCCCATAGCCGACGAGATCGCTCGCCTCGGCGAGGATTGCCGACGTCTCCGGCGTGATCCAGGCGTCAAGGCCGGGTCCGACGCCGACGACGCGCAGCGAGCCCGCGGGACGCTCCAGATTCGTCATGGCCGCCGCCCCTCGCCGGGAATGAGAATCAGCGAAAAATAGGGCGCGAGATCGTCGATCTTGTCTTCGAGTCTCACAACTTTCTCCGCTGCTTGCGTTCCATGTTCGACATAGATCGCGTCGCGCTCGCGCCCGGCTGCGCGAATCGCCGCGCGGACCTTGGAAAGATTGGCGCCGAGCTTCATGATGATGGCGGCGTCGCAAGCTTCGATTCCGCGCGTGAGATCAAGCTCCCCGAGAGTCCCCGGCAGCACGCTCAAAACGTCGTCGCCCCAGGCGATCGGTAGCTGCGCGACGCTCCAGCAGCCGGACATGCCGGTGACGCCCGGAACGACCTCGATTGCGAAACGCTCCCTCAGCCGCACATAGAGATGCATGAAGGAGCCATAAAAGAGCGGATCGCCTTCGCAGATCAGCGCGACGTCGCGGCCGGCGTCGAGATGACCGGCGATTTCGGCTGTCGCGCTCTCGTAGAAATGGCGCAGCGCGTCGACATAAAGCGAATCGGTGAAATGCCTTTCCGTCGTCAACGGATAATGCAGCGGCAGTTCGAGGCATGTGGGACAGAGCCACTGATCGACAATGCCCCGCGCGTGCCCGCGGCGGCCCTTCTTGGCGAAATAGGCGACGACCGGCGCGCTCTTTAAAACCTTGACCGCCTTGACGGTCAAAAGGTCGGGATCGCCCGGCCCGAGCCCGACGCCGTAAAGGCGCCCCGGAAGCGGCGCGGCTTGCATCATTCCGGTTCGCCTGCCAGCGCATTGAGGGCGGCCGCGGTCATCGCGCTTCCACCCTTTCGACCGCGCACCGTCATGAAAGGCGCGGGCTGAACCGCGATGAGCGCCTCCTTCGATTCCGCCGCGCCGACGAAGCCGACCGGCATGCCGATGATGCAGGCCGGGCGGCCGGCGCCCTGGCGCAGCATGTCGATCAAATAAAACAACGCTGTCGGCGCATTGCCGATGGCGACGATTGCGCCAGAAAGACGCCCGCGCCAGAGCTCCAGCGCCGCCGCGCTGCGCGTATTGCCGATCTCGCGCGCCAGGGCGACGACAGACGCATCGCCAAGCGTGCACAGAACCTCATTGTTGTTCGGCAGCCGCGCGCGCGTCACGCCTTCGGCGACCATTTTCGAATCGCACAGAATCGGCGCGCCCTGCCGCAAAGCCTCGCGAGCAGCCAATGCTGCGCCCGGCGAAAAAACAAGATCGGACGCGATCTCGACCATGCCGCAGGCATGGATCACCCGCACGGCGACGATCTCTTCCTCTTTTGTGAAGTGGGCAAGATCGGCTTCGCTGCGGATCGTCGCGAAGGAGCGTCGATAGATCTCGGCGCCGTCGCGGATGTAGTCGACTGCTGCTGTTCCGGACATCATGCGCATTTGCTTTTCATCTGTTCGCCGCGCTCATGCGCCATCGATTCGAGGATCTCCCGCGCGGCCGTCAACGTCAGGTTCTGTTGGATGCTTTGATCGAAAGGCGCGCCGGCGAGAACGAGGTCATAAAGCCCATCGGCGCCGACGAGAGTGATTGGCGTCGCGCGGGGCCTCGCGCAACCCTTGGCGCAGCCCGATATATGCAGGGCGACGCCGGGACCGGCGATGCGGCGGGCGAGCGCGGCGAGGCGCAAGGCATGCTCATGCGTTGTCGTCGTCGCGCGCGCGCAGGCCGCCCGGCCGCCGCAGGCGGCAACGGCAAGACGCGGATCGTCAGGGTCGATGATGAAGCCTGCCGTCGCGAAATGGCGCCGCGTGGCCTCGGTGGCGCTGATGTCGGCATGTGGGAGAATCAGCGCGCGCCAGGGCGTCAGCCTGATCTCACCGGCGGCGAAAGCCTGTGCCGCTTCGGCTGCGGCGTCGAGCATGGCGGAAGACAGGCGACCGAAAGTCGCGCCGGCGCCAAAGCAGGAGACCGCGCCGGCGTTGAAAAAACCGATCGGCGGCGGCGCGGCGGCACCCTGCCGCCCTTGCGGCGCGCCGAGCGTCATTCCCGCTGCGGCGGCGATTTCGCCCGCACGGCGCGATGAGATGAGGTCCGTCATTCTGCGCGGCGGGTCGACGAGTCCTGCGCCGAGCGCGAGAAAGGCGCGGGCGAGTCGCAACGCTGTATCGACGACGTCTGCTGGGGCGCAAAACCCGAGCGCAACGGCTTCATCCGCTCGGCCGCCTATCGAAATCGCAAAAGCGGTCTCCGCCTCGCACCAGACGAAGCGGACGTCGGCGGTTTCGTCGTCGAGGGACAGCGGGCCGCCATCGTCGATCAGAAAGCCGAATTTCCCAGGCAGCCGATGCAGGTCGCGGGCGGCGACGAGCGCGTGCTCCAGCGCCACGCCAATGGGACGAATGTCGATCCCCGCGCCGAGGCCCGCAAGCGGGCTGACCATGACATTGCGCACCGCTTCGGCGCCGGCGTCGTGGTCGACAAGACCGAGTTCGTCGAAAGTCTCGACGAGAAGCGGCAGGCTCGCCTCGGCAACGCCGCGCAATTGCAGATTGCCCCGCGCGGAAAGATCGACGAGGCCATTGCCATAGAAGCGGGAGGCCGCGGCGATGCGCCGGAGCGCGTCCGCTGAGAGCGCGCCGCCGCTGAGGCGCAGTCGCACGAGCAGACCATCCTTCGCCTGCATCGGCGAAAGCGCGCCGGGACACCAGCCTTTTCTATAGTCGGCCCGAGTCAGCATGGCAGGCTATCGCGCAGCGCGGCGAGGCGGTCGAGCGTCGAATTGCGCCGGTTGTCCCAAAAGCCGCGGCGCAGGGCCTCGTCAAAGCGCGAGACGATGGCGAGCGCCGCTTTCGGATTGGCCTCGACAAGAAACTCGCGCACTTCGGCGTCGCCGCAGGTCGCCTCGAACAGCAGGTCGAAATGGCGGCCCGGGACAGCGTCGGTCAGGACGGCGAGCGCAAAAAGATGATCGACGGACTCCGCAATCTCGGCCGCGCCACGATGGCCATGGCGCATCTGTCCGCGGATCCAGCGCGGATTGGCGGCGCGTCCACGCAGGACGCGGGCGATCTCTTCGGCAAGCGTGCGCGCCTTGATCGCGCCGGGGCGGCTCGTATCGATGTGGTAGACCGGCGCGTCATTGCCTAGCGCCTGCGCGGCGGCGGCGAAACCGCCTTCGTGATCGACGATCGCGTCGGATTCGAGGAGGTCCTGCTCGACCTGATCCTGAACGTGGACCATGGCGTCGGCGGAGGCGACGCGATCAGCGAAGGCTTGCGTCGCGACGCCCTCGCCGCGCGCGCCGAAATAGGCGTGTGAGGTCGCGTCGAGATAGAGCTGCCCGAGGTCTTCGCGCGACATCGAAGGAGCCTCGTCGATCGCCCGCGACAGGCCGAGCCCATAGGTCGAAGGCGCCGCTCCGAAAATGCGCAATGGAGCCTCTCCTTTCCGGCTCGCCGCGGCGAGAGGATTATGACCGTCATCTTCGTCGCTCTCGCTCAGCGCTCGTACGGCCTGATCGAAAAGGGCGATTTGCGCCGGAAAGACATCCCGGAACAGGCCGGAGATGCGCAAGGTGACGTCGACGCGCGGATGATCGAGCGTTGCGAGCGGGAGGATTTCGAATCCTGTGACGCGCGTGGAGGCATCGTCCCATAATGGCTTCACGCCGAGCAAGGCAAGAGCCTGCGCGAGGTCGTCGCCGCCTGTGCGCATGGTGGCGCTGGCCCAAATGTCCATGACGATCCGCTTCGGCCAATCGCCGTGGTCACGGGCGTGCCGATCGAGCATTTCGCGAGCGGCGCGCCGCCCGATCTCCCAGGCGGTGCGGGTCGGAACCGCGCGCGGATCGACGCCGTAGAGATTGCGCCCGGTCGGCAGCACGTCAATGCGCCCGCGCGAGGGCGCGCCGCCCGGCCCCGGCGGGACGAAGCGCCCGTCGAGCGCGGCGAGCAGCCCTTCGCGCTCGGCGTCGGCGCAGCCGCCGATCAGCGCGGAGATTTGCGCCGGAGAATTGTCCCCGGACTCTGAGAGGGTTGCGACAAGCGCATCGCGTGGCGAGGGCAGGGGGGCCCGCCCGAAAACATGCAGTCCGTCGCCGATGCGCATATCTTTGAGATCACACAGCCAGGCGTCGAGCTTCTGCAGCGCGGCGGCGGGTTCGGCGCCTTCCGTGAAGCCGCAGTCCTGGGCGAGGCCGCATTCCATCGCGCGGTCAAGGATCACTTTCGCCAGAAGCCTCGCGCGCTTGGGGTCGAGCGTTTCGGCGCTGGCGTATTCGTCGAGCAGAGCCTCGATCTCGATCGCCGCGCCATGACTGCCAGCCGACGAAAGCGGCGGCGTTAGATGGCCGATAATCAACGCGCTGATGCGGCGCTTGGCCTGCGCGGCCTCGCCCGGATTGTTGACGATGAAAGGATAAACGACCGGCGTCGGCCCGAGCACGGCCTCGGGCGCGCAAGCCTCCGTCAGCGCCGCAGCCTTGCCCGGCAGCCATTCGAGCGTGCCATGCGCGCCGCAATGAATGATGGCGTGGACCTGCGCGATCCGGCGCAGCCAGACGTAGAAGGCCACATAGGCGTGGCGCGGCGCGAGCGACGTATCATGATATTGCGCCTTGCGCTCGGTTGCCGAGCCACGATGCGGCTGAAGCGCAATGCAGAGATTGCCGGCCTGCAGAATCGAAAATGAAAATGCGCCGTCGCTGGAGTCGGGATCGCTCGCGGGGTCTCCCCATTGCGCTTGAAGCGCGTCGACGAAAGAAGACGGCAGCTCCTGCAACGCTGCGTTATAATCCTCGAGGCTCAGACGCTCGACCGAGATCCGAGATTCGAGGATCTTCATGATATGATCATCGTCAGGCAAAGGTCCGACGGCATATCCTGCGGCGCTGAGAAAGCGCGCGATCGACGCGACGCTCTTCGCCGTGTCGAGGCCGACCGCGTAGCCGCCGCGGCCCGCTTTGCCGGGATAATCGGAGAGAACGCAGGCGATCCGGCGATCCGCGGCCGGCGTGTTGCGCAGACGGACCCAGGCGGCGGCGAGGTCGGCGACGAAGTTTACGCGCGAGGCGATCGGCTTATGGACGAGCGGGGTAAATTCGAGATCGGGACGCGGCGCGGCCTCGACCTTGAAGGCCACGGCGCGTGCGATGAGGCGGCCGTCCATTTCCGGCAGGACGACATTCATCGCAAGGTCTGCGGGGTTAAGGCCGCGCGGGTCGTCGCGCCAGCGCTGCTCTGTCCCATGACCAAAAATCGTCTGCAACACCGGAGCGTCGGCCTCGTCGAGCACGCATTCGCCGCTGTCGAGCCGGCCTGAAAACGCGGTGGCGTTCAGAATCACGTCGGGGCGTGACCTTGCAAAGCGCGCGCGCAGGAAGCTGATCGCCGCTCTGTCTTTCAGGCTCGAAACGAAAACAGCTTCGACGGCGAGGCCGCGCGCGCAAAGAGCGTCGGCGAGCGCGGTCACAGGCGTCGTGTCTCCGGCGACAAGATATGATCGATAGAATATGATGAGCGCGCTTTGCCTGACGCCAGACGCTCGCCGGCAGGCTTCCTCGAAGTCGCCTGCCGCGGGCGCCTGGCCGCCTCTCGCCGCCAGTCGTTCTGCGCCGGCGCCCGCCACCCAATCGAGTAGCGCCGCCATGTCTTGCGCGCCGCCGTTCTGGAAGCGCGCCGAAACCTGGGCGAGATCGTCGAGCGGGACGGTGGAGGCTTCGGCGAGGCGCTGGTCTTGCCTTTGATCGCCCGGAATGACGGCGAGCCGTACGCCATATTGCCGCGCGGCGCGGGAAAACTCTTCGACGCCATAGCGCCAATAATCGAGGCCGCCGAGCAGACGCACCACCACGAAGCGGGATTTGGCGACGACCTTTTCGACATAGAGATCGATCGAATAGGGATGTTTCAGGCAAGCGAGATTGGCGAGGCGCAGGCTCAAGGCCCGGTCCGCGCGCGATTGCGCGGCGGCCGCGACGGCGGCGAGATCGCTGTCGGAAAATGAGAGAAACACGAAATCGGCAGGCGTCTGCCCGAGGTCGACGGCGGCCTCGGCCTCGTCAAGCGGTCGCTTGTCCGTCCGCAGGAGGTGCATTCAGCGCTCCAGCATCGCTCTGATCGCGTCAGCGTTAAGGCCTTTCTCGCCGATGACCACGAGCCGGCCGCGCCGGGACTCGCCAGCCTCCCAGGGGCGGTCGAAACTATGTTGAAAGCGCGCGCCGACTCCCTGGACGAGGAGCCGCCGCGGCTTGCCGCGCACCTCGATGAAGCCCTTCATGCGGAGCACGTCATGCTCAGCCGCGATGGCGGCGAGCCGGTCGATGAAAGAAGCCGGCTCGTCGATTGCGGGCGCGTCGATGACATGGCTTTCGAAATCATCATGGTCGTGCGGTGCCTCGCCGTCGTGGTGCGAGCGGCGGTTCGCGAGATCGTTCTCCGCCGCGGCGCCAAGGCCGAGCAGAACGGCTGCGCTGACGCGCCCCTGCTGCGCCGCGACAATTTTGACCGCGCGGGGAATGAGCGCCTTGATGTCGGCGCCGACGCGGGCCTCGTCAGCCCCGGCGAGGAGATCGGTCTTGTTCAGCACGATGAGGTCGGCGCAGAGCAGCTGATCCTCAAACACTTCCTCGAGCGGATTGTCGTGCTCGATCGAGGGATCGGCCTCGCGCTGGCGGGCGAGCTTTTCGGGATCGTCGGCGAAGCGCCCGTCAGCGACGGCGGCGCCGTCGACGACGGCGACGACGCCGTCGACGGTGAGGCGGGCCCGCACCGCCGGCCAGTCGAATGCCTTGACGAGCGGTTTCGGCAAGGCGAGGCCGGAGGTCTCGATGATGATATGTTCCGGCGGCGGATCGAGCGCGAGCAGGCGTTCGATCGCGGGCAGGAAATCGTCGGCGACGGTGCAGCAGATGCAACCATTGGCGAGCTCTATGATGCTGTCCGCGGCGCAGGCGGCGTCGCCGCAATCCTTGAGGATCTCGCCGTCGACGCCAATGTCGCCGAACTCGTTGATGATGAGGGCGAGGCGGCGCCCCTGCGCGTCGGATAGGAGATGGCGGATCAGCGTCGTTTTTCCGGCGCCGAGAAAGCCCGTGACGATGGTCGCCGGAATCCGCGAAAGGCGAAGGCGGGAAAGGTCGTTCATGAAGCCCCGGTCCTCTGTCACGCGGGGCTCTGCGCAGAGCCGGGAGCGGCCCCTTCGCCGGCGGCGCCGGCATCGATTGCGGCCAGAGCGCCCCGCCGGCCTTATCGATCGAACGGCAGGTTTCCTGGCTCGCGGATCGGCGTCGCGCGCCGCCTTCCCGGGGCCTTTCGGCTCCCAGTGGCGATTCGGCATGCGACTACCCGCTCACAGTTGCGGGGGCAGCTGTGGATTCCCGCGCCCGCTCTCGAAGGCCGCGGCCCACATTCCCATTTATCCCTCGTGGAGAGGGACCGTTACGACGCCGAGACTAGACGGAATGGGCGCTATGTCAATCGAACGCGATCCGCCGTCATGAGAAACAAGCATCGATAGTCTTGTCCCAATCGGCGGGCTTGTCCTCGTGCTTCGTCGGCCTTTCGCGGCCGAGCGCGCCGTCGGAGCGCGCGCGCAGATAGACGTAAATGGGGTTCAAATAGCACATGACGTTCTTGTTCTCGCCGAAGGTCGGCATGACCAGATCCTGCGAGGCGGTGACGTCCCGCTTGCCGCCGATGATGGCGCCGAGCGCCTGCTGCGTCGTGAGCGACTTTAAGGAGTCGACGAGGGAAGGCGCGTAGGAGGAGCCGAGCGCGTCCGGGCCGTGGCATTGCAGGCAGTTCGCCCCGTACATTCGGTAGCCGATGAAAGTGTACCAGTCGACCGTTCCGTCCTTTTCGATCTTGAAGGTCGGATTGCCGGCCTTGTCGAAATATTGGCCATCGGTCGAGGCGAAGGGCGTAGGGTCGCCGGCTCCATCGGAACGGGCGGCGCTCGCCGCCCCGATGAAACCGATGGCGAGCAGGCAACGAAGCATTGCCGCATTCTTCATTCCGGATCCTCCCAAGGCGTCGACTGGCGCCTTTTTTGACGCGCCGCTCAGATCAAAAGACTGACGGCGGCGAAGGAAGATTGTGTTAGGTCAAGAAGGCGTTTGCCAATCGGCAAAGAGGCCGCAGTTCCAGAAATCTTCCGCGGCGAGGAGGGGACGACTGGCGATGGATCGATCAATTGACGAGGCTCGGCATCGCGAGAAAATGGCGAAGCGCAAGGCCGTCCAGGACGCCGAGGTCGCTAGCAAGACCATCGCCGAAAAGGGGCTGCTCATCGTCCACACCGGCGCGGGCAAGGGGAAATCCACGGCCGCCTTCGGGCTTTTGCTGAGGGCCCTCGGCCATGGCTGGCGCTGCGGCGTCGTGCAATTCGTCAAGGGCGCCTGGCAAACCGGCGAGCGTGACGCCATACGCGCGTTCGGCGATCGCGTCATATGGCATACGATGGGCGAAGGCTTCACCTGGGAGACGCAGGATCGCGCGCGCGACGCGGCGGCGGCCGAGGCGGCCTGGGCCAAGGCGATAGAACTGATGGCCGATCCGTTAATCCAGCTCCTCCTGCTCGACGAATTGAACATCGCCCTGCGTTACGGCCAATTGCCGGTCGCCGGGGTCGTGGCGCAATTGCGGGCGCGACGGCACGCTCTCCACATTGTCGTCACCGGCCGCAACGCCAAGCCCGAGCTCATCGAGGCCGCCGATCTCGTGACGGAAATGGCGGCGGTGAAGCATCATTTTGCGGCCGGCGTCAAAGCTCAGGCGGGAATCGAATTTTGATTCGGCGCGCCAGCGCGCTGATGCTGCAAGGCACGGGGTCGGACGTCGGCAAGTCGCTGATCGTCGCCGGCCTTTGCCGCGCCTATCGCAATCGCGGTCTGAAGGTCCTGCCGTTCAAGCCGCAGAACATGTCGAACAACGCCGCGGTGACGGCGGACGGCGGCGAGATCGGCCGCGCCCAGGCGCTGCAGGCGCGGGCGTGCGGCGAGGCGCCTTCCGTCCATATGAATCCCGTGCTTCTCAAGCCGCAGAGCGGCGTCGGCGCGCAAGTCGTCGTGCAGGGGCGCGTCCTCGGCGCCGCCGCCGCGCGGGATTATCAAAGCTGGAAGCCGAAGCTGCTCGGCGCCGTGCTCGAAAGCTTCGGGCGGCTCGCGGAGGCGGCCGATCTCGTCGTCGTGGAAGGCGCCGGAAGCGCCTCCGAGATCAACCTGCGCAAGAACGACATCGCCAATATGGGGTTCGCACAAGCGGCGAACGTCCCAGTCGTCCTTGCCGGCGACATCGATCGGGGCGGGGTCATTGCGCAGATCGTCGGCACGAAAGCCGTCCTCGATCCGGCCGACGCCGCGATGATCAAAGGCTTTCTCGTCAATAAATTCCGCGGCGATCCGGCGCTTTTCGCCGACGGCATGGGGCTGATCGAGCACATGACCGGCTGGCCGGCGCTTGGGCTCGTCCCCTTTTTCCCGGAGGCGGCGCGCCTGCCCGCTGAGGACTCCTTCGGCCTCGCCGCGCCCAAGACGCGAGGCGGCGGCAGGATCGTCATCGCCGTGCCGGTGCTGCCGGGGATTTCCAATTTCGACGATCTCGATCCATTGGCGCTAGAAGAAGAGGTTTCGGTGGTTCTCGTCCGCGCGGGCGAGACCTTGCCGGCGCAGGCGAGCCTCGTTCTGCTGCCGGGGTCGAAGACGACGATCGCCGATCTTGCGGCCTTTCGGCGCGAAGGGTGGGACATCGATCTTGCCGCGCATCTGCGGCGCGGCGGCGCTATCGTCGGGCTTTGCGGCGGCTATCAGATGCTCGGCCGCGCGATCCGCGACCCGAGGGGCTTCGAGGGGCTGCCAGGGGAGGCGGTCGGTCTTGGCCTCCTCGACTTTGAAACCGAGCTGACGGGGGAAAAAATTCTGGCGCCCGTCGCGGGCGTCGGCGCAGGAGATGGCGCACGCTTTAGCGGCTACGAAATGCACCTTGGCCGCACCTTCGGCCCCGGCTGCGAGCGGCCGATGCTCATTTTCGACGACGGGCGGCGCGACGGCGCCGTCTCCGCCGACGGCCGCGTCAGCGGCTGCTATGTCCACGGGCTCTTCAGCGAGCCGGAGCAGCGCGCGAGCCTTCTGGAACGGCTCGGCGGCCGCGGCTCGGGCCTTTCCTATGAGGCGTCGGTCGAAGCCGCGCTCGATGCGGCGGCGGCGCACCTTGCGGGGCACATCGACCTCGACCGCTTGCTCACCCTCGCGCGATGAGGAGGAGCGCCAGGCCCGCCAGCACCCCACCATTGACGAGACAGGCGCGACGATAGAGCGCCAGCGCGCGGAAAATGTCGGACGGACCGGCTGCGCTGCTTTCGCCAAAGCCGATCCAACGGTCCGCGATCTCCTTGCCGGCATAGGAGCGCGGGCCTCCGAGCTTCAGGCCGAGCGCTCCGGCGACGGCCGCTTCGGGCCAGCCGGCATTGGGCGAGGGGTGGCCGCGCGCGTCGCGGCGCATCACGCGCCAGGCGCCCGCCGGGTCCGCTTGGAGGAAGACAGCGGCGATCACGATCCACAAGGCGGAGAGCCGCGCCGGCCCCAGGTTGACGAGATCATCGAGCCTCGCGGCGGCCCAGCCGAAAGCCTCATAGCGCTCCGTGCGGTGGCCGATCATGCTGTCCGCCGTATTGATCGCCTTGTAGCACACGCCGCCCGGCAGGCCGCCCAGCGCCAGCCAAAAGAGCGGCGCGACGATTCCATCCGAGAAATTCTCGGCAAGGCTCTCGATCGCCGCGCGGGCCACTCCTGCCTCGTCGAGCACCGAGACGTCGCGGCCGACGATCGCCGCGACCGCCTTACGCCCGGCTTCGAGTCCGCCGTCATCCAGCGCTCGCGCGACCGCTTCGACATGCTGATGGAGGCTGCGTTGGGCGATGAGGCTCGAGGCGATGAGCGCGACGAAGAGAAGGGCGGCGAAGCCCGCAGTCTCGGCGGCAAGGCGGCCGAGCGCCATCGACGCGCCCCCCGCCGCGATCAGCACGAGGCCGAGCGCCAGAACGCCAGACAGCCGGCGCCGCGCGAATGAATCGTCCTCGCGGTTGAGCCGCCGGTCGAGCCATGCGATCAACGCGCCGAGCCATGAGACCGGATGGCCGATCGCCGCAAAAAGCGCGGGCGGATAGCCGATCGCCGCCTCGATCGCCGCCGCCAGCGCGGCGATCTCAAGATTGGCGACGACATTCATGCGCGATCCAGACATTTCCGGTAGGACAGCGGCGCAGACTAAAGCATGATGGCGCCGGATGAAATGCGGTCGCGCTCCGTCCTCCGGCAAGCCGGAAAGAACTCTCTTTGACTGACGTCGGGCATGACTTTGTCCAGAAACTTTGCTGTGCGGCGCCGCGCGGTCGGCGCTTGCCCCGGCGCCGAACGCAGCAATCTTCCCGATTGCGACGCGCTCTTGCGGGCTTCGCGCGTGCATAGAGACATGCGCCGCTTCGCCGAGGATACGCCGGACGCCAATGCTCCGGTCGAAACCCATGGCGGCGACCTCGCCGCCGCGCGGCTCGCCTTTCCGGGCGCGCCGGAGCCCTGGCTCGATCTTTCGACGGGCGTTTGTCCTTATCCCTATCCCTTCGCCCCGCCCGCCGCCGAAAGCTGGGTGCGGCTGCCGGGGCGGGACGCGCTCGCCGCGCTCGAAGGCGCCGCCGCCGGCGCCTATCGCGTTCCGGCTGGCGCGCAAGTTGTGGCGGCGCCGGGAACGCAGGCGATCATCAACTGGCTGCCCCGCCTCTTTCCAGCGCGCCGCGCCGGCGTTCTAGGCTTTTCCTATTTCGAGCATGCACAGGCCTGGCGCGCTTCGGGCGCCGTCACGATGATCTCCGAGGATCTCGACGCGCTCTCGGACATGGACGTCGCCGTCATCGTCAATCCCAATAATCCGGACGGGCGGCGCGTCGCCCCTTGCGATCTGCGCGCGCTCGCCGAACGGCTGCAAAGGCATGGCGGCCTTTTGATCGTCGACGAGGCCTTTGTCGATTTTCTGGGAAGTGGCGCCGGTCTTGCGCCTTTGCTTCCGCTCGATGGCGCGATCGTGCTTCGGTCCTTCGGTAAGGCCTATGGCCTGCCTGGGCTGCGGCTCGGCTTCGCCCTTGCAGGGGCGGACGCCGCGCGAAAACTTCGTGACGCGCTCGGATGCTGGCCGGTCTCGGGTCAGGCGATTGCGATCGGCATGGAGGCGCTGCGGGACGAGGCTTGGCTGACCGAAACGCGCGAAAAACTGCGGGCCGACGCCGAGGCGCTCGACGCGCTGCTCCAATCGGCCGGCTTCGAGATCATCGGTCGCACGCCGCTATTCCGACTGGCGCGGGCTGAGGATGCGCCGGCTCGTTTTCGCGCTTTGGCGGAAGCGGGGATTCTTGTACGGCGCTTCGCGGCGCGATCGGACTGGCTCCGTTTCGCCATTCCGGACGGCCCGGGCCAGGCGCGGCTCGCCGCTGGGCTTGCGCGGTAAAGCAGCCGCCTTGCCTGCGCCGAATGTATCGTCCGGCACAGCCGGTCGCAGCCCGGCGGCTCACCCTGCGCCCGTCGTAAAAAAACGGGCGCTGTCGCCAAGAGGGTTCGCATGTTTCTCAAAGCCAAAGGCGCTTCAGACGATTTCACGACATTTGTCACACGCGGCGTCGACATCGTCGCCCAATCGGCGGCCGACCTCGTCGCCAAGGTCGCGAGGCTGTGCGATCCCGGTTCACTGCAGGAGCTTGTGCTCTATGCTCATGGAGCGAACGGCAGCTTTTCAATCGGACCCGACACGATCGGCGGCATGTCCAGAGATTGCGACGCGGCGCTCGCCAAGCTCGCCGGCCTTTCCTCCTATTTTGGCGGCTGCGGCGGCCGGCCGCGCCTGATCCTCGCTATATGCGAGGCCGGCCGAAACCCCGACAATCTCGTCGCCATGGCGAAGACGGTTCGGCAGCCGGTTTACGCCTGCGACGGGGCGGTGAGGCCGACGCTCGGCATCGGCCTCGGCTGGTGGGGGGGCAACATCATCGCCGCCTTTCCCGAAAGCGACAGCACCTCGACCGTGCGTTCGATTCCCGCTCCGCCGATGCTGTTGTCCTGAGATCAGGCAAGCCTCAAAAGCACATGCCGCTTGCGGCCGAGCGAGAGCTTGATGACGCCATTGACCGCGTCTCCCGGCCCGAGGCCCGCGCGTTCGTCCGTCACCGCCGCGTCATTGACCCTGAGGCCGCCGCCCTTGATCTGGCGGCGCGCTTCGCTGGTCGAGGCCACGAGGCCGGCCTTGACGAAGGCGGCGAGCACGCCGAGCCCGGACTCGATCTCGGCGGCGGCGATCTCGACGGACGGCAAGCTCTCGGCGAGCGCGCCTTCCTCAAAGGTTTTCCGGGCGGCGTCGGCCGCTTCGAGCGCCGCCGCGCGGCCGTGCACCATGGCGGTCGCTTCCGTCGCCAGCACTTTCTTCGCTTCGTTGATCTCCGCGCCGCCGAGCTCTTCAAGCTTTGCGATCTCGTCGAGCGGCAATTCCGTGAAAAGCTTCAGAAACCGTCCGACGTCGCCGTCCTCGCAATTGCGCCAATATTGCCAATAGTCGAAGACGGACAGCATCGTCTCTTCGAGCCAGACCGCGCCCTGCGCCGTCTTACCCATTTTGGCGCCGGAGGCGGTCGTCAGCAGCGGCGAGGTCAGGGCGTACAGCTGACCCGTTCCGAGCCTACGCCCGAGATCGAGCCCGGTGATGATGTTGCCCCACTGGTCCGAGCCGCCCATCTGCAAGACGCAGCCGTAGCGGCGATTGAGCTCGACGAAATCATAGGCCTGCAGGCACATGTAGTTGAATTCGAGGAAGGAAAGTTCCTGGTCGCGCTCCAGCCGCAGCTTGACGGAATCCATGGCGAGCATGCGGTTGACCGAGAAATGCCGGCCGACCTCGCGCAGGAAATCGATGTAGTTCAGCGCCGTCAGCCATTCCGCGTTGTCGGTCATCAACGCATCCTTCGGCCCCTCGCCGAAGGCAAGGAATTTCGAGAAGACGCGCTTGATGCCGTTCTTGTTCTCCTCGATCGCCTCGAGCGTTAGCAGCTTGCGGCTTTCGTCCTTGCCGGAGGGGTCGCCGACGCGCGTCGTGCCGCCGCCCATCAGCGCGACCGGCTTGCCGCCTGTTTTCTGCAGCCAGCGCAGCATCATGATCTGCACGAGCGAGCCGACATGCAGCGAAGGGGCGGTGCAATCGAAGCCGATATAGGCGACAAGCTCGCCCGATTTGGCTTTCGCGTCGAGCCCGGCGAAATCCGAACATTGATGCACATATCCGCGCGAGATCAGCGTCGCCAGGAAGTCGGAGGAGGGGCGGAAATCGTCGGACATGATGGATCCTGCGCGGAACGTCGAAATGCGGCAAGCGCGAGGTTTATTGGCATGCGCCGACGAAGGCAATGCGGCGGGGATCCGGGCTCCGGTCACCCGAAATTCCCCGGCCATTTGCGCGCGGCGTTGAATATCGCCAATATTTCGCCGTCCGCATCACGCACTTGCGCCATAACCCGCCATGTCATCCACTAAAGGCATGGTCCGGATCACGTCGTCGCGCCTGCTGCGGACGCCCGCGGCCGATCGCGAGAGGAGACCGCCCATTTCACTCACACACGCAATCGGCTTTATGAGCGGCGCCTCGATGGACGGCGTCGACATCGCGCTCGTCGAGACCGATGGGGGACGCGAGATTTTTTCCGTGGCGCCGCGTCATTTCCTCACGACGAAGGGACCGCGCATTGCGCTGGGCTCGCAGCATACGCGATCTGTCTCACGGATGGGCGCCGGCCGTTGCGGCGCTCAGGGCTGTCGTGCGCCGGTGTGGATGATCGTTCCGACATGCTCGCCGCGCAGCGCGGCGGTGATCCGGCCCGGCACGAGTCCGTTCACGATCTGCACGCGCTCAAGGTGACGCGCGGTCGCCATGACTTCGAGGAGCGCGCGGTCGAACGGCAGCGCGCCCTCGAATTTCGCGAGGTCGGCGGCGCTCGTCTCGGGCAGAAACTGCGCCTGCCCGCCGCCGGCGCCGTTGGGGTCGGCGTCATACACCCCGTCCACGTCCTCCACGATGGTGAGGCCCGCCGCTCCGAGCGCGTCGGCGACCAGAAACGCGCCCGTGTCAGCCCGGTGAGGCGGGATGCGCGAAGTCGGGAACTCGTGGTGGTGAAAGGGAGGAAAGGCGCTCCCCACGACCGCGCGGGCCGCCGTGAGGTGAATCGAGAGCTGGTTCGCGATGGTGGGGTGTTCGATGTAGGAGACGCCTTCCGGCGCGAGCAGCGACGCAAGGATGTGGCCGTTCTGGCCGGCCTCGCTCGCGGCGAGCGGGGCGAGCGATCCGACCGGCAGGCCGAGGTCGAGGCCGACACTGTAGAGGTGGCGGGCGCGAAGGCCGGCGCCCGTCAGGATCAGCATGCGATGCTCGGGCAGGAGCTTGCGAAGCTCGTCAACGACCGGAAGGATCGCTTCCCGGCCGCGATCCATGATGGAGCGGCCGCCGATCTTGACGACCTGCAGCCAGGGAAGAAGCCTGATCGGGTGCACGCCGGCGACGGGATGGGTGAGGTCGCGGTCGAGGAGGGTCTGGCGCGCGAGCGGCGAGGCGACGTGCTTGATGGTGTTGGCGGCGTTGGTCATGGCGGTGGTTCTTCAGCTCGCGGTGATGATGGTCCCGACATGCTCGCCGGCGAGCGCGCGGGTCAGGTTGCCAGGGACGAGGCCGTTCACAACCTGCACCTCGCGGACGTAGCGCGCCGCCTTGAGCAGGTCGAGCATGGGGAACTCGAGGATCGAGTCGTGCAGCCCTTCCGCCTTCATGTCGTCAACCGAGATCTTCGGAATGAATTTGGCGTCCTTCGAGGTTTTCGGGTTCGCGGTGAAGAGGCCGTCTTCGTCCTTCACGAAGATCATCGCCTTGCAGCCGAACTGCTCGGCGACGAGGAAGCATCCGGCGTCGGTGCGGTAGGGCGGAATGACGCCGTCGGGAGCGGGGCGCATCCAGAGGCTGTAGGGCGGCATGCCGCCGAAGACGACGGCGTTCACCTCGGCGAGATAGAGCGGCACCGCCGACATCCCGGCGCCGCTGACCGCGGAGATGCCGTGCTTCGCGAGGAGCTGCCCCAGTATGGCGGCGTTCTGATCGGCGACCGAGGCGCCGAGTTGCGAGAGCACGCCCGCTGGCAGGCTAAGCTCCGCCGCGATCGAATAGAGGTGCCGGGCCCTTGTGCCGGCGCCGGTTCCGATAAGCAGCTGGTGGGCTTTGCGGACAGCGACGATCTCGTCCATGAGCGGGTAGAGGCCCGCGCGGCCGCGGTCGATGATGCTTTGCCCGCCGATCTTGACCACCGTCGCGTCCGGCAGGATCCGGAAGTCCGCCGCCGCCTCCGCCGCCGCCTGGAGCTGCATATCGGTCAGCGACCGCTGCATGAGCAGCGCCTCGAGCTCCGCCGTCGTGTTGGCCATGGGCGCCTCCCTTGGTTTCGATGTATTGTACCTGCCTCTAAGCAGCTTGTTACATCTTAGCGAACGCGCCCTGCAATATGTGAAGTTGGAGGCTCTATCATAATGCAAACGACGGGAGCCCGCCGGATGGTGCGCGATAACCGGCCCTGCTATCCTGCGCGGGCATGATCCGGATCAAGTCGTCGCGCCTGCTGCGGGCGCCCGCGGCCAATCGCGAAGGGAGACGGCCATTTCGCTCACTTATGCAATAGGGCTCATGAGCGGGACCTCCATGGACGGGGTCGACGTCGCCTTGATCGAGACCGACGGCGAGCGCGGCGTTTGTTTCCGGGGTTGCGCGTCGCTTCCTTATGGCGAGGCGGACCGCGCATTGCTCCGCGCGGCGCTCGCTGACGCCGTCCGGCTCGACGACCGCGCCGCGCGCCCCGGCGCGCTCGCGCGAGCCGAAGCCATGGTGACGGAACGCCATTGCGAGGCGGTGCGGCGCTTCCTGCAATCAGAAGGGCTGGCGCGGGACAAGATTGACATCGTCGGCTTTCACGGCCAGACGGTGCTGCACCGGCCCGAGAAGCGCCTCACCGTGCAGATCGGCGACGGCGCGGCCTTGGCGCGAAGCCTCGGCGTCGAGGTGGTCTATGATTTCCGCGCGGCCGACGTGTCGCACGGCGGCCAGGGCGCGCCGCTCGTGCCGGTGTACCACGCCGCGCTCGCCGCCGCGGCCGGGTTTCGCGCCCCTGTGGCCGTCGTCAATATCGGCGGCGTCGCGAACCTCAGCTATATCGCGTGGGACGCCGAACCGATCGCCTGCGACGTGGGTCCGGGCAATGCGCTGATCGACGATCTGATGCTCGCGCGGACGGGGGCCGCGCTCGATCAGGACGGCAAGGCCGCCGCCGCAGGCAGGGTCGACGAAGCGATCCTCGCAAAGCTTCTGGACCATCCCTTCCTGGCTTTGCCGCCGCCAAAGTCGCTCGATCGCAATGATTTCTCGGCCGCGCCGGTCGAGCGGCTCACGACCGAGGACGCTGCGGCGACGCTGACCGCCTTTACCGCCGGAGCAATCGCGCGCGCCCTGCGGTTCATGCCCAAGCCTCCGGCCCTCGTAGTCGTCTGCGGCGGCGGCGCGCATAACCCAACCCTGATCCGTGAATTAGAGGCGCGCCTGCCTTGCCGAATGGCAGGCGCCGACTCCCTGGGCTGGTCGGTCGACGCTATGGAGGCGCAAGCCTTCGCCTATATGGCGGTGCGACGGCAGAAAAATCTGCCGATCACTTTTCCGACGACGACGGGCGTTCCCGCGCCGCTTCAAGGCGGCGTGATCGCGCGGCCGTGACCGGTGGCGGCGCCGCGAAAATGATATCATCGCGAGCAATGCTGTGCCAGGCATCCGGGACGCGAACGCCGCAAGGAGACGCCATGCGCCTACCGCTGATACCGCCCTCCGAACTCACCCCCGAGCAGCGCACGCTGTATAATGACATGAGCGAGGGGATCGCCGCCAATTTCAAGGGCTTCGCCGCGGTGCGCGAGGATGGCGCTCTGGTCGGCCCCTGGAACCCCTGGCTGCACGAGCCTTCCTTCGGCAAGTCGAGCTGGGAGCTCGTCAAGGCGCTGGCCGCCAATCCCTCGCTACCGAGGCCCGTGCGCGAAGTCGCCATTCTGGTGACGGGGGCGCATTTCCATTCGGCCTATGAGATCTATGCTCATGTGCTCGTCGGCGAGCTGCGCGGCCTCTCGGACGAGAAGCTTGCGACGATCGTCGCCGGGCAGCGCCCGGGCGATCTCACGCGTCAGGAGGCGATCGCCTATGACTTCGCGAGCGCGCTGGTCGGCGGCGGGGTGCTGCCCGAGATCACCTATAAGGCGGCGGTCGACGCCTTCGGCGCGCATGGGGCTGCCGAACTATCCTACCTCGTCGGGGTCTATTGCCTGGTCTCCGTCACGCTTAACACCTTCGACGTGCCGGTTCCCGAGCCTGCGAAGTGACGGCGTCGGGAGCGGCTTCACCGCCGCTCCGCCCCGTGTCCCCGCGTCGGCGTTGGCAGGCGCGGCGGGTTGCCGAGGCGGCGGTCGAGATAGATGCCGACCTCCTCGATCAGCGGCTCGACGCAATTTTCGAAGAAATGATTGGCGCCCGGAATCACCGCGTGCTCGATCAGAATGCCTTTTTGAGTCTTCAGCTTCTCGATAAGACCTGTGACCTCCTTCAAGGGCGCGACGCGGTCCTGATCGCCATGGACGAACAGGCCGGAGGAAGGGCAGGGCGCAAGGAAGGAGAAATCAAAGCGGTTGGCCGGCGGGGCGATCGAGATGAATCCCTCGATCTCCGGCCGGCGCATCAAAAGCTGCATGCCAATCCAGGAGCCGAAGGAAATGCCGGCGATCCAGCACGCGCGCGCCTCGGGGTTCACCGACTGCGCCCAGTCGAGCGCGGCGGCGGCGTCCGACAGTTCCCCCTGGCCATGGTCGAAGCCCCCTTGACTGCGGCCGACGCCGCGGAAATTGAACCGCAGCACCGCAAAGCCCCGTTCGGCAAAGGCGTAATAGAGATTATAGACGATCTGATTGTTCATCGTCCCGCCGAACTGCGGATGCGGATGAAGGATGATGGCGATCGGCGCGCCGCGCACGGTCGAGGGATGGAACCGACCCTCGATGCGGCCGGCCGGACCGTTGAACATGACTTCGGGCATTTTTGCTCCATGAGGTGATGGTCGTGCGCGGGGCAATCGGCCGCGGGAGACTTGGGCGTCCGCTTCGGGCTGCCGTCTCTAGTGTCTCTCCCCCGTCAGCCGAGACGAGCCTTGCGGCGCGAATCGGCACCTTGCTTGACTTGCCAAGCAGGGCGCTCCTAAATAGATCATCCGGCCTTCTTACGCCGAAATCGGGCTGCCGACACGCAATTCAAGAGACCTTCCCCAAAACCATGCGCGAAAGCCGTGGCGGAGCCGAAGGTTTCCGGGCCCTGACGCCTGCGGCGCGAAGCTTTGGGCCGAGATGGCGGGCCGCGGACCAACGCCTTTTAGCACGTTCGCCCGGAAGATTTGCAAGACCTTTGACGCGTTGGCTTTTTAAAGGCGCGCGCGGGCCTTCTTGAACAGGACCAGATCGACCGTGCGCCGCGCCTATCTCGATCATAATGCGACGACGCCGCTGCATCCCGCCGCGCGCGACGCGATGCTCGCGGCGCTGGACAAGCCCGGCAACGCCTCCTCCGTTCACGCGGAAGGGCGCGCCGCCCACGCCCTGGTCGAGGAGGCGAGGCTCGAACTCGCGCGTTTCGTCAACGCGCCCGCTGGCGGAATCGTCTTCGTCTCCGGTGGGACGGAGGCGCTCAATCTGGCGCTGACGCCCCGCCTCGAGACGGCCGGGACAAAGGCGCCTTTCGATCTTCTCCTCGTCGGCGCCGGCGAGCATATGGCCGTTCTCGCGGGTCATCGCTTTCCCGCGGGCGCCGTCGAGACCATTCCCCTGACGCCCGGCGGGGTCCTCGATCTCGCCGCGCTCGAGGCCGCGCTCGCGGAAAATGCGGGGCGGCGCGTCATGCTGGCCCTCCAGGCCGCCAATAATGAGACCGGAACGATCCAGCCTGTCGCGGCGGCGGCGCGGCTGGTTCACGCGGCTGGCGGATTTCTTGTCTGCGACGCCGTCCAGGCCGCCGGCAAGATCGATTGTGACGTCGCCCGCCTCGGCGCGGATGCGATCGTCGTCTCGGCGCATAAATTCGGCGGCCCCCAAGGTGTTGGAGCGCTTTGTTTTTCGGCGTCTTCTCCCCATATAGCGGATGTGATGATCCGCGGCGGCGGGCAGGAGCGCGGACTTCGCGCCGGAACCGAGAATGTCGCGGCGATCGCTGGAATGGCCGCCGCCCTTCGAGCGGCGGGGGAGCGGCTTCCCCGGGAGAGCGCAGCCTTGGCCGCCTGGCGCGACGCGTTGGAGGCGGAAATTGCGCGTCGTGTTCCAGACCTGTCGTTTTTCGGACAAACGCGAGAACGATTGCCGAACACCTCGTGCTTTGCCGTGCCAGGAATCGAGGCGCAGCTTTTGCTGATGTGCTTAGATGTCGAAGGCGTCGCGGTGTCGTCGGGGTCCGCCTGTTCGTCAGGGAAGGTGAAAAGGTCACATGTCTTGACGGCGATGGGGGTCGCTCCGGACTTGGCGGGCGGCGCAATCCGGGTCAGTCTGGGCTGGGATTCGTCCGAAGCCGATTGCGCATTCTTCGTCAAGGCGTTCGAAAAGGCGGTATTGTCCTTGAAAGAGAGGCGGTCGAGAGTGAAAAGCCAAGCGGCGTGAGGCGCGTCGCAGAAGCGGCGGGCGAAGCTTGGTCTTAAATGAAGTCTGAACCGGCGGTCCTTGAAACCGACAGGGTGAGGAGAAGCAATATGGCAGCGGTGCAGGAGACCGTCGATCGGGTCAAGTCGATCGACGTCAGCGAATATAAGTACGGTTTCTTTTCCGACATCGAGTCCGAAAAGGCCCCAAAAGGTCTGAATGAGGACATTGTCCGTTTCATTTCGGCCAAGAAGAACGAGCCGGAATGGCTGACCGAATGGCGCCTTGAAGCCTATCGGCGCTGGCTGACCATGTCGGAGCCGCGCTGGGCCCGCGTCGATTTCCCGCAGATCGATTATCAGGACCTCTATTATTATTCGGCTCCGAAGACGGCGGCCGGACCGAAGTCGCTCGACGAGGTCGACCCTGAGCTTTTGCAGGTCTACGCCAAGCTCGGCATTCCGCTCCGCGAACAGGAAGTTCTGGCCGGAGTCGCGCCGGAGCGCCGCGTCGCTGTCGACGCCGTGTTCGATTCGGTCTCCGTCGTCACCACCTTCAAGGAGGAGCTCGCCAAGGCGGGGGTCATCTTCTGCCCGATCTCCGAGGCCGTCCACAGCCACCCCGAGCTTGTGAAGAAATATCTCGGCTCGGTCGTGCCGACGACCGACAATTATTTCGCGACGCTGAACAGCGCGGTCTTCTCGGACGGATCTTTCGTCTACGTCCCGCCGGGCGTTCGTTGCCCGATGGAGCTTTCGACCTATTTCCGCATCAACGAGCAGAACACCGGCCAGTTCGAGCGCACGCTGATCATCGCCGACAAGGGCTCCTATGTCTCCTATCTCGAAGGATGCACGGCGCCAAAGCGCGACGAGAACCAGCTGCACGCGGCGGTCGTCGAGCTCATCGCCCATGAGGACGCCGAGATTAAATATTCGACGGTCCAGAACTGGTATCCGGGCGACGCCGAAGGCAACGGCGGCATCTTCAACTTCGTGACGAAACGCGGCGATTGCCGCGGCGACCGCTCGAAGATCTCCTGGACGCAGGTCGAGACCGGCTCGGCGATCACCTGGAAATATCCCTCCTGCATTCTACGCGGCGACGAATCGCGCGGCGAATTTTATTCGATCGCCATTTCGAACGGCCGGCAGCAGGTCGATTCCGGCACCAAGATGATCCATCTCGGCAAGAACACGACGAGCCGGGTGATCTCGAAAGGCATCGCGGCGGGCTATTCGCAGAACACCTATCGCGGCCAGATCTCGTCGCATCGCAAAGCGACCGGCGCGCGCAACTTCACCAATTGCGACTCGCTCCTCATCGGCAATTCCTGCGGCGCGCATACGGTGCCCTACATCGAATCGCGCAATACGAGCACGCAGTTCGAGCATGAAGCGACGACCTCGAAAATTTCCGAGGATCAGCTCTTCTACTGCATGCAGCGCGGGCTTTCAGGCGAAGAAGCGACGGCGCTGATCGTCAACGGCTTCGTGCGCGACGTTCTGCAGCAGCTCCCGATGGAGTTTGCGGTCGAAGCGCAGAAGCTGATCGCGATCTCGCTCGAGGGCAGCGTCGGCTAGGCCCGGCAGCTGCGGCCTTCAAAGGCCAAGCCCTTGAAGCCAAAGCCCTTGAAGCCAAAGCCCTTGGAATTGAAAAGCCGGGCCCCCGCCGCCTCCGCCAGGACGCGCCGATCGTAGCGGCGGGGCCGCCAGGGAATTGAACGCAAGGATTCTGAACTCATGCTCGAAGTCAAAAACCTCACTGTCTCGATCGACGGCCGGACCATTCTCGAAGATCTCAATCTGACCGTTGAGGACGGCGAGGTCGCCGCCATCATGGGCCCGAACGGCACCGGCAAGTCGACGCTCGCCTATGTCATCGCCGGCCGCAAGGACTACGCGGTCGAGGCGGGCGAGATCCGGCTTGACGGCGTCGACCTTCTCGAGCTCGAACCCGACGTCAGAGCCGCGCATGGCCTCTTCCTCGCGTTCCAGTATCCGCTCGAAATTCCGGGCGTCGCGACGATGACCTTCCTCAAGGCCGCGATGAACGCGCAGCGCAAGCAGCGCGGCGAGCCGGAGCTCACGACGCCCGATTTCATGAAGCGCGTCAAAGGCGCGGCGCAAAAACTCGAGATCAAGCAGGACATGCTGAAGCGCGCGCTGAACGTCGGCTTTTCCGGCGGCGAGAAGAAGCGCATGGACATTCTGCAAATGGCGCTGCTCGAGCCGAGCTTCGCCGTTCTCGACGAGACCGACTCGGGACTGGACATCGATGCGCTCAGAACTGTTGCGAACGGCGTCAATGCGCTGCGCTCGGAAAAGCGCAGCTTCCTCATCATCACCCATTACCAGCGCCTGCTCGACTACATCGCGCCTGATACGGTGCATGTCATGGCGAGGGGCAGGATCATGAAGAGCGGCGGCGCTGATCTTGCTCTCGAACTCGAAAAGAGCGGCTATCGCGACTATGTCGCCGAAGAGGCGGTGGCCTGAAGGGGAAGATGACGATGAGCGCTCAAATCGCCGCGCCGCGCAGCCACGCGGAGACCGCATTGGCCGAGGCCTTCGACGCAGCCCTTCCGGCGCTGCCGGGCGGGACCGAGACGCGCAAATTGCGCGAGGCTGCGTTCAGCGCCTTCTATGAGGCCGGCCTGCCGCATCGGCGCGTCGAGGCCTGGCATTACACCGACCTGCGCGCGCTGATGCGCCTGGCCCTGCCGCTTGCGCCGGCGCCGGACGCCGCCGCGACTGAGGCTGTGCGCGAACTATTGTCGAAGTCGGCGCCGGCGCAGCGCGTCGTCCTTGTCGATGGCGTGTTCGCGCCCCAACTGTCGGACCCGCTGCCCTCGAGCGTCAAGGTCCGCTCGCTCGGCGCCGCGCTCAGTGACGGTGGACCGGAGCTCACGACTTTTCTCGCCGCGCGCGATTTCGGCGGAACCGATCCGATCGTCTCGCTCAATGCGGCGCTGATGCAGGACGGCGTCGTTATCGAGATCGCGGCCGGCGCCACGATCGTTGCCCCGATCCATCTCGTTTACGCCTTCACCGCCAAAACGCCATCGGCCTCATACTCGCGTTCGGCGATTCTCATCGGCGACGGCGCCTCGGCGCATATTATGGAGGAGCGGCTTCAGGTCGAAGCCGCTGCGGCCGGCCAGACCAACGGCTGCCTGATCGTCCGCATCGGCGACGACGCGACTTTCGAGCATGCGGCCGCGCTGAGCGGAATGGGCCGCGGCAGCCTTTGCATCGAAACCTTGATCGCGCATGTCGGCGCCCGCGCGAAATTCAACAGCTTCGCGCTGATCGCCGATGGCGGCGCTGTCCGCCGCCAGATCTTCTTGCGTTTCGGCGGCGCCGATGCGGAAGGTTCGCTGAATGGCGTCTCGCTGCTGCGCGGCCGCGAACATGCCGACACGACTCTCGTCGTCGAACATGCGGCGCCGGGTTGCGCCAGCCGCGAAACCTTCAAATATATTCTCGACGAAGAGGCGGTCGGCGTCTTCCAGGGCAGGATCAATGTCGAAAAGGACGCGCAAAAAACCGATGGGCGGATGCTGAGCAAGGCGCTGCTTCTGTCCGACGGCGTCGTCATGAACAACAAGCCAGAGCTCGAGATCTTCGCCGACGACGTCGCCTGCGGCCATGGCGCCACCTGCGGCGGCCTCAATGAGGATCAGCTCTTCTACCTGCAGGCGCGCGGCATTCCGTTCACCGAGGCTGAGGCGCTCCTTCTTGAAGCCTTTGCCTCCGAGCTCGTCGACGCTGTCGCCGATGAGGCGACGGGCGCGGGCCTGCGCGCTAAAATCGCCGGCTGGCTGTCGGCAAGGGGGAAGGCATGAACAAGCATGCGCCTGCGCCCTATGACGTGATGAAAGTGCGCGAGGATTTTCCGATCCTCGCCACACAGGTTTATGGCAAGCCGCTTGTCTATCTCGACAACGGCGCCTCGGCGCAGAAGCCGAAGGCGGTGGTCGACCGCATGGTGCAGGCGACCTACCAGGAATATGCGAACGTCCATCGCGGCCTGCATTATCTGGCGAACGCCGCGACCGACGCTTACGAGGCCGCGCGCGAAAGCGTGCGCGGTTTCCTCAACGCAGAGAGCGTGAACGACATCATTTTCACGAAGTCGGCGACGGAAGCGATCAATCTCGTCGCAGCGGCTTTCGGCGAGGCGTTCATTGGCGAAGGCGACGAGATCGTCCTGTCCGTGATGGAGCACCACGCCAATATTGTCCCTTGGCACTTCCTGCGCGAACGCAAGGGCGCCGTGCTGAAATGGGTCGACGTCGACGACGAAGGCGAGTTTTCACTCGAACGCTTCGAAGCTGCTTTGACCTCGAGGACAAAGATCGTCGCCATCACCCATATGTCGAACGTGCTCGGCACGGTGACGCCGATCAAGGACATCATCAGGATCGCGCATGAGCGCGGGATCCCGGTGCTCGTCGACGGCTCGCAGGGCGCGGTGCATCTCGACGTCGACATGCGCGATCTCGACGTCGATTTCTATGTCGTCACTGGCCATAAGCTCTATGGCCCGACCGGGATCGGCGCTTTGTACGGCAAGGCCAAATGGCTGGAGCAGTTACCGCCCTTCCTCGGCGGCGGCGAGATGATCCTCGAGGTCACGCGCGACATGGTCACTTACAATGACCCTCCGCATCGCTTCGAGGCCGGCACGCCCCCGATCATCCAGGCAGTCGGGCTTGGCGCCGCGCTCGACTATATGCAGCGCCTTGGCCGCGAGCGCATTCATGCGCATGAGACGGCGCTGAATGCTTATGCGCATGAACGGCTGTCGCAACTGAATTCGCTGCGCATTTTCGGCCGGGCGCGGGGCAAGGGCGCGATCATCTCCTTCGAGATGAAGAACGCCCACGCCCATGACGTCGCGACCATCCTCGACCGCGCCGGCGTCGCGGTTCGCGCCGGAACGCATTGCGCGCAGCCGTTGCTCGCCCGGTTCGGGGTGACCTCGACCTGCCGCGCGTCCTTTGCGCTCTATAATACCTACGAGGAGGTGGACAAACTCGTCGCGGCTCTGATCAAGGCCGAACGCATGTTCGCCTGAAGCGGAATCGAAACTTGCGGACTACTTTGAACCGAATCATATGTAGAAGAACTTGGGGGCATGGTCGTTCACGCGAAACAGCCGTGCTCCCGAGTGAGCGTCGAAACTACATTTTGCCGTTGGGAGACGATCGGCCTTCCGGCCGGGGGACGAGAGTGGAACGTGGCCGGCCTTGAACCGGCTCGCGCGAGGATTGAGGAGCCGATCCATGGCCGAAACGCAAACCGTCGAGACTGCGGAATTCATGCCGAATGAGCCGCAATGGTTATTCGACGGCTCCATTCCGCAACCGGAACGCGCGCGTTTCGTGGATGACGCGGTCGCCTCGTTCAAGACCGTCTTCGATCCGGAGATCCCTTGCGACATTTATGAGCTCGGCCTGATCTACAAGGTCGAGGTGACGGCCGATCGCCTCGTCAAGGTCGAAATGACCTTGACGGCGCCCGGCTGTCCTGTCGCGGGCGAACTTGCCCGCTCCGTCGAGACCGCGGTCGGCGCGGTCGGCGGCACTTTGGGCGTCGTCGTCGACATTGTTTTCGATCCGCCGTGGGATCAGGCGCGAATGTCGGATGAAGCGCGCGTCGCGCTCGACATGTTCTGAGGCGCAAATCCGGGCCGAAACCGGCCCGGATTCTGACGCATCTCGCCTGTTCAACCCTTGAGCAGTGGCTGGAGCAGCTTGTCGAGCGCTTCCGGCGAGATCTCGCCGCTCTGCTTCTGGCCGTTGATGAAGAAGGTCGGCGTCGAGCTGACGCCGAACTTTTCCGACGCGTGGTCGCGCATCTTGTTGATCTTGTTGTAAAGCTCCTGATCCTTCAGGCAGCTCTCGAAGGCCTCCTGGCCAAGGCCCGCCTGTTTGACGAGGGCCGCGAGCGATTCCAGAGGCTTGTCGGTGAAGGCCCAATTCTTCTGCTGCGCGAAGAGAAGGTCGACGAGAGCGTTGCGCTTGTCGTCGCCGGCGCAGCGCGCCAGCATGAAGCCCGCGGTCGCGAGAGGGTCGAGCGGAAATTCGCGCAGGATGAAGCGGACCTTGCCCGGATCGATATATTTGCTCTTCAGAACAGGAAAGGTCTGTGCGTAGAAAGCAGCGCAATGGGAGCAGGTCATAGAGGCGTATTCGACGATGGTGATCGGCGCGTCGCTCTTGCCGATCGGGAGATCGGGCAGCGCCTCTCCGGCCATCAGTTGATCGACGGCGACGCTGGCGCTCTGGGCGGCCGCGGAGGCGGCTCCGGCAATACTGGACAGGACGAGCGCGGCGGCGGCGATCTTGACGAGAATGCGGCTCGAAGCCGCCGGGCGTTTGGTCAGCGTCTGCATGGGTTTCAATCCATCGGAAGGCGGGATGTCTCGGGCTTCTAATTCATTGCATTTTCTGGACGCGGAGACGACCCGTTTTGCTTTCGAAACCGAGGGAGGCGCGGGCGCCCGCTATCATCATGGAGCGGCGAAAAAGCAGCATCAAGGCGTTGCGTCGAGATTAATCATTCCCGGATCAACGCTCATGGGCCGAGGCGCGGGTTAGCACACAGGCGCCGAGCCGCGTCAAGGCTTTCCGCAAAGCTTCGTCGGCGATTTCCTTCATCGAAGCCTCGACGGCGTTCATAATCACGGGATCGGGCGGTTTGCGCGCGGGCCGCGCCGGCCGCCGCTCGATCGGACCCTGCTTCAGAAGCAGCCGGTCGACGCAACGCCAGCCGAGATGCGCGTTGACTCGCTCGATGACGATGCCGGAGAGATGTTGCAATTCGAGCGCGAAGCCCGTCTCGACACGGATGACGAGCGCGGCGGGCGCGAGGCCGCCGTCGCCGACCGGACCGCCACGGGGACGCGGCGGCCACTGCAACTTGACCGGCTGCGACGTCGCGGCGAGCCTTTCCCCGACGATCTCGTCCCAACAGAGGATGATGTCCGACTGGCCAAACCCCCGCCTTGCGAGCGCCGGATCGATGATCGGCCCGACGAGATCGGCGAGCGGTCTCGACCAGGGTTGTTTCCTCGGCTGTTTGGTGCGCGGCGCGGCCATGGGCGATGCTAAGCACATTTCCGAAATGGGGCCACCGTTCTATTTCTCATGCGGGGCGCCGTAGAGCGCTGCCGCGCGTCGCGAAATTTCGTCCGGCGGCACGTCCTCGATGCGGCTCGCGATCCACCAGCGATGACCGAAAGGATCTTCGAACTTGCCGCCGCGGTCGCCGTAGAACTGGTCGGCGACGGGCCGCAGGGCCTTCAGCCCTTCGTCCTCGGCGCGCCGCGTAAAGGCGTCGACGTCCGCGACGTAAAGATGAATAAGCACGGGTGTGCCGCCGACGCTCTGCGGCGCCAGCGCGTCATACTCCGGGAATTCGTCGCACAGCATGATATGCGCGTCGCCGATGGCGAGCTCGGCGTGCCCGATTCGCCCTTCATGCTCGATGCGCATCATCTCGACGGCGCCGAAGGCGCTCTTATAGAAATCGATGGCGCGGCTTGCGGCGCGCACAGTCAGATATGGGGTTGCGCCCTGCCGCCCCGGCGGAATTGGGGTTGCCCTTTCGGGCGATGGTCTGTTCATCGGTTTTCCTCCGCGCGGCGACGGGGCTCGGCGCAAATGGCGCGCTGCTGTGTGGCCCCCTGTTGCCGCATCGCCGCTTTCCCGAGGCCAGAAGAGCCGCTAAAGGAGGCCTATGTGTGACGCCGCCTCTGACGCTGGTCGCGACGAATCCCGCGCGGGCGCCGTCCTCGCTTGGTACGATCGCCATCGCCGCGCGCTGCCGTGGCGCGCGGCCCCCGGGGAGACTCCCGACCCTTACGCGGTCTGGCTCTCCGAGATCATGCTGCAGCAGACGACTGTCGCGGCGGTCAAGCCCTATTTCGCCGCCTTTCTGAAGCGCTGGCCGGACGTCGCGGCGCTCGCGCGGGCGCCGCTCGAAGAGGTGATGCGGCAATGGGCGGGGCTCGGCTATTATTCGCGGGCGCGCAATCTTCACGCCTGCGCGCGCGCTGTCGTCGAGCGGTTTTCCGGCCGCTTTCCGGCTGAGGAGAACGAGTTGCGCTCCTTGCCGGGTCTCGGCCCCTATACGGCGGCGGCTGTGGCCGCGATCGCCTTCGACCGGCCTGCGGTCGTCGTTGACGGCAATATCGAGCGCGTCGTCGCAAGGATCTTCGCCGTCGAGGCGCCGCCGCCTGCCGGCAAGGCCTTGATCCGGCGACACGCGGCTGAGATCGCGCCGCATCGCCGCTCCGGCGATTATTCCCAGGCGATGATGGATCTCGGCGCGACCATTTGTACGCCGAAGCAGCCGGTTTGCGCGATCTGTCCGCTTTGCCCTGGTTGCGCCGGCAGACAGGGAGGCGAGCCGGCGCGCTATCCGGTCAAGGCGCGAAAGGGCGTCCGCCCGCAGCGACGCGGCGCCGTCTTCTTTGTCACCCGGCCCGGCGGAGCGGTGCTGTTGCGCACGCGGCCTGCGAAAGGGCTCCTCGGTGGCATGGCGGAGATTCCGGGAACGGCTTGGAGCGCCGATTTCGACGAGGCGCGCGCGACGGAACTCGCGCCGCTCCCGGCGCGTTACCGTAGGCTTGACGGCGCCGTCGAGCATGTCTTCACACATTTTGCATTGCAACTTTCAATTTATGCGGGCGAAGTCGAGGCGGGGCGGCCGGCGCCCGCCGGCTGTCGCTGGACGGCTCCGGAACGTCTTGAGGAAGAAGCCCTGCCCAGCCTCATGCGCAAGGTGATCGAGGCGGCGACGGGTCAAGTCTACGAGCAAAATCGAGGCCTGAGGGGGCGAGGCGCGTCCCGAACGGGATCGAATCAAGGGCGGGGCATGGGCAAGCGACGCGCGGGGCCGCAAATCATCCTGACCGAAGGCTCCATTCGCGTTCACTGGCGCGATCGCGTGCTGACCGTCCATAAGGGGGCGGCGCCGCCTGACGCCGAAGACCCGGCCGATTTCGTTGTCGACATGGACCGCATCCTCAATTGGGACCCGCCGCATGAGGCGGTCGAGGTCGGCCTCGACGAATTGCAGGTCATCATGCAGGCGATCGAAGGAGAGTTCGAGAAACGCGGGCTTTCGGTGGCTTTCGAATAGGGCAAAGCGCCGCAACTCTCAGCAGTTCGCCCGAGGAGAACCGGCCATGGCGCGGATAGCGGGAGGTTTCGAGGCGGCGTCCTTCAACCAGCCACCACCTTTCGAGGACATCGACCTCTTTGGCGGCGACCGTCCGCTTGGCGACGCCGTGTTGCGGGCGGGCGTCGATCCAGAGGCCTCGGGGCTTGCCGCCTTCGGACGGGAGTTCGGCGCACGCGAGACGATGGAGCTCGGCCGCCTCGCGAACGAGAATCCGCCGCGGCTGCGGGTCGTCGAGGCCAATGGCGACCGCGCCGACAGGGTCGAGTTCCATCCGGCCTATCATCAGTTGATGCGAAGGAGCATGGCGGCGGGCCTGCACGGCTCCGCGTGGGAGGCCGGCGCGGGCCGCATGACCGAGCGCGCGGCGCGGCTCTATATGGCGACGCAGATTGAAGCCGGGCATCTCTGCCCGCTCGTCATGACCAACGCGGCCGCAGCGGCGCTGAAGGCCTCTCCGGCTCTGCTCGACGCCTGGCTGCCGCATATCCTTGCGCGCGAGTACGACGAAGCGATGCGGCCCTGGTTCCAGAAAAAGGCCGTGACGCTCGGCATGGGCATGACGGAGCGCCAGTGCGGCAGCGATGTGCGCGCCATCATCACCAAAGCCGAGCCGTGCGGCGATCATTATGAGATCAGCGGCCACAAATGGTTCATGTCCGCGCCGATGTGCGACGCCTTTCTCGTGCTGGCCCAGGCGCCGTCGGGCCTCACCTGCTTTCTCATGCCGCGTTTTCGCCCGGATGGGTCCATCAACGCGCTGCGCTTTCAGCGCCTCAAAGACAAGCTGGGCAATCGTTCCAACGCTTCGTCCGAGGTCGAGTTCGATGGCGCCTATGCCGAGCGCGTCGGCGAGGAAGGCAAGGGCGTCCGCACCATCATCGCGATGGCCCAGCTGACGCGGCTCGATTGCGCGATTTCCGCCGCGGGCCAGATGCGCTTCGGCCTTGCGCAGGCGGCGCATCATGCGCGCCATCGCTCCGCTTTCCAGCGCCGCCTCGTCGATCAACCCGCGATGCGGGCGCTGCTCGCCGATCTGGCTCTGGAGACCGAGGCCAATGTCGCCCTGGTTTTCCGGCTGGCGCTCGCCTATGAGCGGGCCGAGAAAAGCTCTTTTGAGGCCGCCTACGCGCGGCTCGTGACGCCCGCGGCCAAATATCTCGTCACGAAACTGGCGCCGGGCTTCATCTATGAGGCGCTCGAATGCCTCGGCGGCAATGGCTATGTCGAGGATTTGCCGATCGCGCGGCTCTATCGCGAGGCGCCGCTCAACGCCATTTGGGAGGGCTCGGGCAACATCATGGCGCTCGACATTTTGCGCGCGCTCCGCAGCGAGGGCGGCGCCCTCGCCGTGGTTGAGAGGCTCGGGGCGGCCGGCGCGGCGGGGGAGCGGACCGTGGCCGGGATCAAGGAGAGACTCGCAAGCGGTGAGGCGGAGGCGGGGGCGCGCGTCATCGCCGAAAGGCTGGCGCGCCTCGCCGCGCTCGCGGCGCTGAGCGAGGCCGGCGGGGAAGCCGGCTCGATCGCCGAGGCCTATGCCGACACGCGGCTCGCCGGCCCGCGCGGAACTTTCGGCGCCTGTGATATGGGGGCTGCGCAGGAGCGTCTTTTGTCGAGGCTTTGAACGCGGCGCCATTCGCATCAGGGCGCGAAGGCTGCTGGTCTCGACCCGGTTTCGCCAGCTCTCGAGACGCTTGAATGAATGAGGCCGATAATCGTGTGCTGGAAAATTTGCGGCATATTCGCGCGTCTCAAGACCGCGTGGAGCAACGCCTGGATGATTTGAAGACGCGCGTCGGCCGCATCGAGACAAACCTCGCTCAGGTCCACGTGCAGCTTGCCGAGCAGTCCGTCCGCCTCGACCGTTTCGAGGCGCGCCTCGCGCGCATCGAAAAACGCCTCGATCTCGCAGAAGCATAACGACGTTTGGCCGCGCCAGAGCAGGGGCCCTGCACCCGCGCTTAATCTGACCCCTCGGCCGCGCGCAGCCTTTCCCGCATCATGGAGCGCAGCGCGTCGATCGGCTCCAGCCGATCGCCGCGGCGGAAATGCCAGAATGTCCAGCCGTTGCAGGCGGGCAGGCCCTGCGCCAGCGCGCCGATCTTATGGATCGAGCCGGTGATCGCGCCGAGCCCGAGCGCGCCGTCCGCCCGCACGACGGCGCGATGGCGGCCTTTTTCATCGACCAGCACGGCGCCGGGCTCGATCAATCCCGCCTCGACCACCGCTGAGAAAGGCACGCGCGGCTCCGACCTCTTGCTCGGCGCAGGCGCAACGGCTTCGGGCGGCAAAGACTCGACAGCCGCGATCCTTCGCCGCGCGGCGGCGGCATAGGCCTCCTCGCGCTCGACGCCGACAAAATGACGCCCGAGCCTTTTCGCGACGGCGCCCGTCGTGCCGGAGCCAAAGAAAGGGTCGAGCACCACATCGCCCGCATGGCTCGCGGCGAGCAGAATGCGGGCGAGCAGCGCTTCGGGCTTTTGCGTCGGATGCGTCTTGCGCCCCGATTCGTCCTTCAGCCGTTCATGGCCGGTGCAGATCGGAAACAGCCAGTCCGAGCGCAACTGGCAATCCTCGTTGCCGGCTTTCAGGAGCTCATAGTTGAAGCGGTAGTTCTTGGCGCCTGAATCCTTCGCGGCCCAGATCAGCGTCTCATGCGCGTTGGTGAAGCGCCGCCCGCGAAAATTCGGCATCGGATTGGTCTTGCGCCAGACGATGTCGTTCAAAATCCAGTAGCCCTGATCCTGCAGGGCCGCGCCGACGCGAAAGATATTATGGTAGGAGCCGATGACGAAAATCGTCGCCTGCGGCTTCATCACGCGTCGGACGGCGGCGAGCCACGCCTTCGTGAAAGCGTCGTAATCCGCGAAGCTCGCGAATTTGTCCCACTCGTCGTCGACCGCGTCGACGACGCTCTGGTCCGGCCGCGACAGCGTCGATTCGAGCTGCAAGTTATAGGGCGGATCGGCGAAGACGAGATCGACCGAACTCGCCGGCAGACGGGCGAGCTCTTCGAGGCAGTCGCCGATCAGGATTTCGTCCAGAGGAAGCGGGCCCTCCGGAGCGGACGCTCGCTCGACCGGCGCAAGGATCTCAGGACGCAGAACCTTGATCTGAGATCGGGAACCGTTGGCGAGCGCCGCCGCTCCGGCGGGACCTGGACGCATTGCTAAAAACCGCTACGCTACTGACGGTTTTTGTTTACCGCTTCGCCGGTAAAGGCCGTCTTGCGCGGGCGCGCCGGGCTCTGTCCCGTTTTCGGACGGACCTTTGTCAAACCAGGCGGAAAGGCCGGAAGCTCAACCGGTGATAGGGGCAGGGGCCATGCGCCTCGATCGCCGCGAGATGGGCGGGGGTCGCATAGCCGACATGCTCGCTGAAGCCATAGACGGGGTGGATGGCGCAAAGTCGCGTCATCAGCCGGTCGCGCGTCACCTTGGCGATGATCGAGGCGGCGGCGATCGAGAGCACGGCGCCGTCGCCCTTGACGATCGTCTCGCCCTCGCAGCAAAGGCCGGGCGCGAGATCATTGCCGTCGATCAGCACATAGCGGGGCGGGGCGGAGAGGGCGGCGAGGGCGCGGCGCATGGCGCGAAACGTCGCCTGGCGAATGTTGACGGCGTCGATTTCGGCGGCGCTCGCGAATCCGACGGCGACTGCGACGGCGCGCGCCATGATCGCCTCGTAAAGCCTTTCGCGCTCCTCGCGGGCGAGCAGCTTCGAATCGTTGAGGCCGCGCGGCAGATTCGCGGGGTCGAGGATGACCGCGGCGGCGGCCACAGGCCCGGCGAGCGGGCCGCGTCCCGCCTCATCGACGCCGGCGACGGGCCAGATGTCGCGGCGCAGCAGCTTGCGCTCCCGGCGAAAATCCGGCTTTGCTTCTGCCCGCGCCGGGGCCGGGTCGGGCGTAGCGGCCAAGCCCGCGTCAAAATCGGCTCCCGCCGCCGACGTGCGGGCCGCGACGCTGGAAACACGCGACTTTTTCGACGCGGCCATATATAAATTCCTGAAGACGCCAGTCTGGGCCAAGTTTCCTCCCGGAACATTGGCCCGGAGAGAAGCCGGCTTTTTGGGCTTTGATGGCCGGTCCGGCAGCGTCAAGCCTGCGCGGTCGCGCCATGCCTGCTCGAAAAGTCGTCCGGCATTGAAAATTCGATCAATTTGCCTGCGGGGTTGTTGAGAATGGCGAAAATCCTTCCGGTCATCATGTGCGGCGGTTCAGGGACGCGAGTCTGGCCGGAATCCCGCGAAAGCCTGCCGAAGCAATTCATCTCACTCGTCGGCGCGCGCTCGACGTTCCAGATGGCCGTCGAAATCCTCGATCCCAGCGTCTTCGAAACCCCGGTCATCATTTCCAATCATGATTACAGGTTTCTCGTCGCCGAACAATTGGCCGAGATCAATCGGCCGGCGCGCATCGTCCTCGAGCCCGTCCGGCGCGATTCGGGCCCCGCGGTGGCGGCCGCCGCCGAACTCGCGGCGCTCGCCGATCCGGAAACCATCGTCGCGGTGCTTGCGGCCGACCATGTCGTGCAGAACAAGCAGGGCTTTGTCGAGCTCTGCAAAGAGGCCGCCGAAGCGGCCGCGCTCGGCTATATCGTGACGCTCGGCGTCAAGCCGACGGCGCCCGCGACTGGCTACGGCTATATCAAGACGGGCAAGGCGGTCACGCACGACGGCGCGGTGTTGAAGGTTCTCGGCTTTGTCGAAAAGCCGGACGCCGCCAAGGCGGAACAATATATTCTTGAAAATTATCTGTGGAATTCCGGCAATTTCTTTTTCCGCGCCGACGTCATGCAGACGGAGCTGCAGCGCTACGAGCCGGCGATCGCGGAAGCTGCGGCCGAAGCCGTCGCCAATGCCAAACAGGATCTGAGCTTTCTCGTCCTCGACAAGGACGCTTTCGGCCGGGCGCCGAAGATCTCGATCGATTATGCGGTCATGGAGCGCACCGACAAGGCGGCGGTCGTGCCGGCCGACATCGGCTGGTCGGACGTCGGCACCTGGGCCGCTGTATGGGAGCTCTCCGACCGCGACGAGAACGGCAATTCTGTGCGCGGCCGCGGCGTCGTGATGAACGCCACGAACGTGCATGTGCGTTCCGACGAATATCTCACGACCGTCGTCGGCGTCGATAACGTCGTCGTCGTCACGACGCAGGATGCCGTGCTGGTTCTCAACAAGAACTGCGGCGATCAGGTGAAGCAGCTGGTCGACCGGCTCAAGACCGAAAACCGGCCGGAGGCTTTGGGCCACAAGCGTTCCTACCGGCCCTGGGGCTATTATCAGTCGGTCGACAATGGCGCGCGCTATCAGGTGAAGCGCATCGTCGTCAAACCGGGTCAGCGCCTGTCGCTGCAAAAGCACTTCCATCGGGCCGAGCATTGGATCGTCGTCAAGGGCACCGCCGAGGTCACGCGCAACGACGAGGTCATACTCGTCCACGAGAATGAATCGATCTACCTGCCGATCGGCTGCATCCACCGCATGTCGAACCCCGGCCGCATCGACCTCGAATTGATCGAGGTGCAGACCGGCTCCTATCTCGGAGAGGACGACATCGTCCGCATCGAGGATATTTATAACCGCGAGTGAGGCTTGGGGCCTCTTGACGGCTTCGCTCAAGCGAAGCATCGTCGCGGGACTTTCGGTTCGCGCGGAGAAGCGCGGCAGAGGACCGGCAGGCGGAGTTCGATTGATGACGTTGCGGAGTTTCAGCAGCGTGGCGGCGGCCGGGGTCGCCGCATTATCCATGGCCTTGCCGCTCGAGATGGGCGCCGGCGGCGCGTTCGCGCGCCCGATCGTTCCCTCCGAGCGTCGCTACGAGCCCTTCGACAGCGTGCTGCCCGCCTGCGACGACGCCGCACCTTTGAACGAGATTCTGTCCCGCTTTCATAGACGCGAGAGCGAGTTCTGGCGCACCGGCCTCGAAATCGCGGCGTTTCAGGGAGTGGTGGAAATCGGCTTCCGCACGAACGGCCTCGACTATATCCCGCGCCGCTACTGCCAGGCCCATGTCATTATGAACGACGCCAAGGTGCGGGTGGTCTCCTTTTCGATTTCGAAGGATCTCGGCGGCATCGGCGACACGTTCGGCGTCGAATGGTGTGTCTCCGGCCTCGATCGGTTTGACGCCGACGCCCCGAACTGCAAGATGGCGCAACCCTGAGCGACAGATCGACGATGGCTCGCCGTTGCCGCAAGGCGCCAGGGCGCCTGCGGGCGCTTGCTTTGCTCCTGCTCGCTTGCCTTGCGCCAATCGCCGCCCCGCGCGCCGCGCCCGGCGGCGATTGCATTCTCGACAATTGCGCCGAGAAGTCCGCGCCCGATAAAGGTCCCGGCTCCAGCTCGGCTCCCGCGGCGGCCCCGCGCGCCCCGTTCGGCCGTGGCGCCGCCGGCGATTTCGACTTCTACGTGCTGGCGCTGTCCTGGTCGCCCGGCTTCTGCCGGACGCCTGCGGCGGCCCGTGCGGGACGCCAGTGCGAGGCAGGCGCCAATTTGGGCTTCGTCGTTCACGGGCTCTGGCCGCAATATGAGCATGGCTATCCGTCCGATTGCCCACTCGGCGCGCCAACGCCGTCCCGGCTTGCCCTTCAGGGCGCCGCCGGCCTTTATCCGAGCGAAGGGCTAGCGCGCTATGAATGGCGCAAGCATGGCGTCTGCTCCGGCAAGAGCCCGACGGATTATTTTGGCGACGTGCGCCGCGCGCGCGAGACGATCGTCATTCCGCCGCCCTTTCAGAACGCCACGGCCGACCAGAACTGGACCTCGATCGACATCGAGCGAGCTTTCATCGCCGCCAACCGGCGCCTCCAGCTCGGCATGATCGGCGTCGCCTGCGCGCGCGGGGCCCTGGAGGAAGTGAGGATCTGCTTCTCCAAGGATCTCCGCGATTTCCACGCTTGTCCGGAAGTCAGCCGCCGCGCTTGTCCGATCGGGCAAATTTCCGTTCCGCCGGCGCTATGAAGCTTTGAACTACGCTCATGACTTCCACGCCGGCAATTTCGCCGACGTGTTCAAGCATATATTTCTGACCCGGATTCTCCTCTATCTGCAGCAAAAGCCGGGGGCGCTGCGCTATATCGAAACGCATGGCGGCGCCGGACTTTACGATCTTGCAGGCGCCGAGGCGGAGCAGACGGCTGAATGGCGCGGCGGCGTCCTGCGGCTGTTCCGCGCGCCGCTGGACCCGGAAGCGCACGGCCTTATCGAACCTTATCTTCGCGTAGTCGCGCCGCTCGTCGAAGCCGATCCGCCTCGCTATCCGGGCTCGCCAATGATTGCGCAGGCGCTGCTGCGGCCGCAGGACCGTATGATCGCCTGCGAACTGCATCCCCGGATCTTCCAGCGGCTGAAGGCAAATTTGCGTTCCGGCCCCCGCGCCAAGGCCGTTGAGATCGACGGCTATGCTGCGCTTAAAGCCTATGTCCCGCCGCCCGAGCGGCGCGGCCTCGTTCTGATCGACCCGCCTTTCGAGGATGCCGGCGAGTTCGCGCATCTCCTCGAGGCGCTCCCCGGGGCGGCGCGCAAATGGGCCTCCGGCGTCTTTGTGCTGTGGCATCCGGTCAAGGACTGCACAGCGACGAATTCTTTTGCCAAAACGCTTTCCGGGCAGCTCGCGCAAGCCGGCATCCGGTCCGTTCTGCGGCTCGAGCTTCAGATTGGCGAGGTTCTGCCGCGCGGCGCCTTGACCCGGTGCGGCCTCATTATCGCCAACCCGCCCTACACGCTCGAAGCCGAGGCGCGGATCATCCTGCCGGCTCTCGTCGAGCGCCTTTCGGATGGCCGCGCTGTTCATTTGATCGACGGGCTCAGCCGGGCCTGAAACTATCCAGAACCTGCGCGCGTATCGTCGAACCGGGCATCGGGAGGAAAAAATGGCGAAGGCGTTGTTGCTCATGGGCGCCGGCGCGGCCTTGATTGCGGGCGCCGCGCCGGCCGCCACACAAACCTGTTTCCACATTTGCCTGAAGCAGAACATGACCGCGCCCGACATTGACGATCAGGGCATTCGCGACGCCATGGCCGGCTGCCGTGACGAATGCGAGGAAAAAGAGTTGGCGCATCTCGCTGAACAGGGCCTCACCGAGAAGATCGCCGCCTGTTCGTCGGAGCCGGTCGATGATGCGGACCTAAAAAAACTGCGCTCGGCGAGCCCTTCGGTCGTCGCTTTCGCCAACGCCTTCACCTGGGACGTCAACAATGTCCTGCCGCGCAAGATCATTCGCCGCGTCGAGATCGCGACGCAAAGCCTCGCGCTGCAGGAGGTGACGATCACCGCGTCGGGTTTTGTCGAGCCGGGCGGCAGTGGCACCTTCCTCATGACCAATGTCGCGGACGGCTATCCGAGCCTGCGGGTGACCTCGCGGGTCAAGGCGGTCTATGCCTGCGAGATCGAGTGAGCCGGGGGAAGGCTCGCCAGAGGCGCCAAAACCATTTAGGAAGTCTGGCTTGAGCGCGGCGCCGACCGCGCCGCACCGGGGGAAATGGATGATGATATTGCGGACTTCGGCGGCCTCGCCGTTCGGCCGGAAGGCGCTCCTTTGCGCAGCGATCGCGGGCCTTTCCGACAAGATCGAGATCCTTGCGACCGACACTGGCGACGCGTCGAACGGCCTCGCCGAGCAAAATCCGCTCGGCAAGATTCCGGCGCTCCTGCTACCGGACGGCGCGATCTATTTCGACAGCCGTGTCATCGTCGAATATTTCGACCATCTCACGGGCGGCGCGCTCATCCCGAGCGAGGCTGGCGCGCGCTTTTCCTGCCTTACTCGCGCGGCGTTGGCCGATGGCGTCATGGAGGCCTCGGTTCTGCAGATCTATGAATTGCGCCGGCGCGCGCCTGAAAAGCAGGACCAGGCATGGCTCGAGTCGCAGGCGGAAAAGGTCGCGCGCGGGCTCGCCGTCTTCGAAAAGGAGCCGCCCGCAGGAAAGCGCAGGGTCGATCATGCGGGGCTTGCCGCCGCGCTCGGATACCTCGATCTGCGCTTTGAGGGAAAATGGCGAGCCACCCATCCAAAGCTTGCCGCCTGGCTCGCCCGCTTTGCCGCGGACATTCCCGATTTCGCGGCGACCGCCGCTTGAGGCGGTCTCGCCGTCGATCCTTATGGAATGTAGACCGCCTCGATGACTTTCAGCTCCTTGCCCATCGGGTCCGCCTCGAGGCGGACAACCTCGGCCATCAGCTTGTCGCGAAACTTATAGGCCCGCCGCCAGCCGTCCTCCGTCGTCGGTGGCCAGGGCGTGAAGGTCTTCTTGTCGACCATCAGGGCCTCGCAGCGCAGGCGCGGTCCGGTGATGTTGCGGGCGATGATATACATGGCGCGAGTCCTCGACGCCGATCTCGCTAAAAATTCTAGTCCCGCGCGGCCAGATGTAAATCCGATTTTGCACTCGTTGAAAGGCTTCGATCGGCCCGCGCCGGATTGCGCGCCGGAAAAGCCGCCGCGGCCCGTTCGGCCGAGGCAGCCGAATCGTCTACGCCTTGGCCACGATCGTGGTATAGAGCGCGCGACGCATTCAATTCAACCCTCCCCGAGCAGCGGATGCCCCCATGGCGGCTATGATCGACGGCCCGCGCCTTGCCGCGAAATCGCGCACGACAAAGCAGCTTGTCGTCTTTTTGCATGGCTATGGCGCCGACGGATCGGATCTTATCGCTCTCGCCAAGCAATGGCAGGCGCTGCTGCCGGACGCGGCCTTCGTTTCGCCGCACGCGCCGGAGCCCTGCGTCCAGTCGCCCGGCGGGCGACAATGGTTCCCTTTGACGATGCGCGACCCGAGCGAGCGCTGGATCGGCGTCAACAAGGCGGCGCCCGGCCTTGACGCTTTCCTTGACGCCGAACTGCAGCGCCATGGACTCGACGATTCGAAGCTCGCTCTCGTCGGCTTTAGCCAGGGAACCATGTTGGCCCTGCATGTCGGGCTGCGCCGCGCCCGGCGGCCGGCCGCGATTCTTGGCTATTCCGGCGAACTTGTCGGCCCCGAGCATCTTGCCGAAGCCGCCGCCCGCAAGAGCGGGGCGAGGCCGCCGCCCATTCTGCTGATCCATGGCAGCGAGGACGATCTGATCTCGCCCGAGGCCCTGTTTCTGTCCTGCGAGGAATTGGCTCGCGCGGAAATCCCCTGCCAATGGCATTTTTGTGCGGGGCTCGGGCATGGCATCGACGGCGCCGGCCTGACCCATGGCGGCCTTTTCCTGGCGAATTGCTTCAAGGTGAAGCCGAACCTCAAGCCCCGCGGCTGAAGAAGGCTCGAAAGGCAATGCGCGGCGCGACGCCGACCGGCTCGGTTTTCGGCGCAAATTGCGGCAAGGCCTCCTGCGCTGTCCGCGGGCTCGCCACCGGCCGGTAGAGCTGCTTCGTCGCCTCCACGATCAGCACTCCGGCGCCCGGCAGGCTGAGAAAGGCGCCGATCCGCTCGAAGGCGATCCCCGCGCGCAGAAGCGTTCGGCGCCTGAATGGCGGGAGGTAGAGCGCCTCGGCCCAATGGGTCGGCTCGAACAGGGTTTCGCGCATGAGGTCGCGCAACTGCCCGCGCGAAAAGGGTTGGCCATGTCCGAATGGCGTGCGGTCGAAGCGCGCCCATAATCCGGAGCGGCTCGGCGCGACGACGAGAATGCGCCCGCCAGGCGCCAGCACGCGCCACAGTTCGGCGAGAAGGTCGCGCGGATGCTCGGCGGTCTCGAGACCGTGGATCAGGATCGCCCGGTCGATCGAGGAATCCGGCAGCGGCATCGCCGTCGTCTCGACGAGCGCCGACGCCGAGGAGTCCGACGAGGGCCAGTGCACGACGCCCTGCTGCGCCGGCATGAAGGCAAGGACGCGCACGGCGTTGTCGCGGAAGGCCGCAAGATAGGGCGTCGCATAGCCGACGCCGAGAATGGAATAGCCCGCGCAGTTGGAAAAGCGCCCGCGCATGATGCGGCCGATAAGGCGCTGCGCCAGATCTCCCGGCGGCGACTCATAGAAGGAGCGAAGATCGACGACGTCGACGGACATGACGACCTTACGGGGATTCGGCGCGGTCGAAAATGATATTTGAGGAAATTTGCCGAGTTTGGAAGGAAATCCTGTCCTGTATTGCAAGGAGGCGCGGGGTTCAGCGATCCCGCAGACGCCGGGGTCGGCAATCATCGACCGCCGGCGCCGAAAATGAAAGTCCCGCGCTGGCGGCGCTGGGCCGGATTCTCGGTCCTGCCGAGGCCGCGACGGCCGACGCAGGGCTGCGCGCCCGTCCGGCGATGGGGACGGCGCCGTGCAGCCGCAATAAGAGCGGCGCTCAAGCCTGACGACAGCCTGTGGCGTCGCTTTGGTATTGTTCTCAGCATCTTTTTTGCCGCTGGTTCGTTTTCCATGGCGTCGGGCGGGGTGCTGTCGGAGCCGAGTGCCTACGCTCGTCTTTCGCCTGTCGCCTGTCTTTCCAGATTCCCACGGCTCTGCCATGAGCGGCGCTTCTGAGGTCCTCACGGATGAGGTCCGATGCGCCGCGCGGACTGCATTGAGGAGCGATGATGACGACCGTTGCGGACCAATTCGCCGAGATCCTCGCGATCGCCGGCGTCAAGCGCGTCTATGGCGTCGTCGGCGACAGCCTCAACGGGCTGACCGACTCGATCCGCCGTCAAGGCAAGATGGCGGCAAAGGCCTCATCCACCCACAGCAGGTGGCGCGCGCTCTGAGCGATCACGCCACGGACGACGCCGTGTTTACCTGCGACGTCGGCCTGCCGACGGTATGGGCCGCGCGCTATCTCAAGATGAACGGAAAGCGACGGCTCATCGGCTCCTTCTGGCATGGCTCCATGGCGAACGCCATGGCGCAGGCGATCGGCGCGCAGGCCGCCTTCCCAGGGCGGCAGGTGATCTCGCTGTCGGGCGACGGCGGCTTCGCCATGCTGATGGGCGATTTCCTTTCCCTGACGCAGCTGGGCTTGCCGGCCAAGATCGTCGTGTTCAACAATGGCTCGCTCGGCTTTGTCGAACTGGAGCAGAAATCGACCGGATTCATCAGCGCCGGGACGGATCTCAAGAACCCGAACTTCGCGGCCATGGCGGAAGCCGCCGGCGTCCGCGGAATAAGGCTCGAGGATCCCGGCGACGTCGAGTCGGGCGTCGCTCAGGCGCTCGACTACGGCGGCCCTGTACTGATTGACGCAGTGGTGAACAGAATGGAGCTCGCCATGCCGCCGAAGGTCACGGCGGAAATGGCCAAGGGCTTTACCCTCTACATGGTGAAAGCGGTGATGAACGGCCGCGCCGACGAAGTGCTTGATCTCGCGCGCTCGAACCTCTGGCGCTGAGTTGTGCCGCTGAGCGTCTACGGCAGGCGCCGATCGTGGTCCCCGGCGCTCTCGGCGGCGAGCTGGGCGATGACCTGGCGCAGCCACATCTGCGCCGGGTCGCGATCATAGGAGGCGTGCCACAGCAGCGAGATCGGGATCTGCGGCAGCACTACCGGCGGCGGGCTGAGCGAGAGGCCGAACGCTCCGGCAAAATAGCGCGCGAGTCTCGCATGCATGGTCACGACGACAGGCGCGCCGCCGACGAGAAACGGAACCGCGAGAAAGCGCGGCGTCGTGAGAACGATTGTTCGCTTAAGGCCGAGCTTGGCGAGCGCGTCGTCGACGACGCCATGCTCACCGGGCCGCAGGCTCGTCAGCACATGCGGCAGCCGCACGTAATCCTCGAGCGAGAGGGGCGCTGACAGACCCGTCCGCTCGGCGCTGAACATGCAGAGATAATTATCCGCGAACAGCACCCGTTGCTTGTGGTGTGTCTGGCCCTCAGGAAAGGTTCCGATGCCGAAGGCGAGGTCGAGCCGGTCGGCGTCGAGCGTTTCGAGCACCTGTGACGAATCGATATTGTAGAGTCGCAGCCTGACGCCAGGGGCTTCGTCGCAGAGCCTCGCCAGCAGAGCAGGGCCGAGCAGCACCTCGACGCTATCCGGCAGGCCGATGCGGAAGACGCGCTCGGCCGTCGTCGGATCGAAATCCGTCTGTCGCGAGACCAACGCCTGAATGTCCGAAAGCGCAACCCGCACCGGATCGATCAGCGCCAGCGCGCGCGGCGTCGGGCGCATGCCTTGCGGCGTGCGGGTCAGCAGTTCGTCGCCGAAAAGCGCGCGCAGCCGCGACAGACTATGGCTCATCGCCGACTGGCCAATGCCGACGAGCGCCGCCGCGCGGGTGACGCTGCGTTCGGAAAGCAGCGCGTCGAGCGCGACGAGCAGATTGAGGTCGAGGCGCGTAAGATTAGTGTAATCGATGGCCATCATTAGTCCGATCTATTTGACTAATGATAAGGGGAGGAGCATATCTGCGTCAACGGCGGACGTCAGACGCCCGCGGCCAAACCCAACATTGATGAGGACTGAACATGAAAAGATTTCACGTCATCGCCGGCGCTCTCGCTCTTGCTCTCTCGACGGGCGCAGTTGCGGCGCACGAATTGAAGCCGGTCGCGGCCGAGGCCATCGATCTCGGCGAAGTCTCGGGGGTCGCCTATTACACGGTCGAGCGCGATGGCTTTCATGTCGTCGCGACGGTCGCCAGCGAAGGGGGGGAGGGCCGTCCTGTGCGCCTCGAGGCGATCCTGGCGCCCGGCCAGAGCGTCACCCTCTCGGCGCCGGGCGCGCTCGGCGACGGACCCGACGTGGTCGAGATCACAAGGTCGAACGACCGCGTTCTGGTGCGCAAGACGGCGCTGGTGAACTGACCGGCGCTGCGCCGGGCAGGAGCAAAGGCCCGCTGCTTGTGGCCCAGGCGATCTGGCGCATGCAGCGGACCGCCTGCGCTTCGCGGAAGCGCAGGCGCTTTTGAAGATGGAAGAATCGCAAGTCTCGCGCTATCGCAGCGGACGCAGGCGGGATTTGCGAGGAAGCCATGGCGCTGAAACTCTTTGAGGGGCTTCGCCCTTTTGAAGGCAGGGCGGCGGCGCGCGATGCGTTGGCCGGGGTCACCCTTGCCTCGATGAACATTCCGCAGGTTCTCGGCTATACGAGGATCGCCGGCACGCCCGTGGTCACGGGCCTTTACACGGTTCTTCTGCCGCTCGTCGCCTTCGCCGTCTTCGGCTCGTCGCGCCAGCTCGTGGTGGCGGCCGACTCGGCGACCGCGGCGATCTTTTCCGGCGCGCTGACGCCTATGGCCGAGCAGGCCGGCGAAAAATATATGGCGCTCGTTGGCATGACGGCGCTCCTAACGGCCGCGCTCCTCGGTCTCGCGCGGCTGTTCAAGCTCGGGTTTCTCGCCGATTTCCTATCGCGAACGGTGCTTGTCGGCTTTCTAACCGGCGTCGGCTTTCAGGTCGGCATCGCGATGCTCGGCGAAATTCTCGAGATCGCCGCGCCGTCTCGCCGTTCGCTCGGCCAGCTCTGGCAGATTATTCAGGGTCTGCCGGCTGCCAATCCCCACACGATGGTCCTCGCCGCGGTGGTCATAGCCGCCATTCTCATCGGGCGGCGCTTCCTGCCGAAGTTTCCCGTCGCCCTCGTTGCGGTTCTGGCCTCGATCGTCGCCAGCGCGCGTTTCGGCTTCGAAGCGCGTGGCATTCCGGTCATCGGCCCGGTGCCGGGCGGCCTGCCGAAGATCGCGCTTCCCGACGTCAGCTGGAGCGAGACGCTCGCCGTGCTGCCGGCCGCCGCCTCCTGCGTCGTCATGATCATCGCGCAGAGCGCCGCGACCGCGCGCGCCTTCGCCATTCGCCATCATCAGCCGCTCGACGAGAACGCCGATCTTCTCGGGCTCGCGGCGGCCAATGCCGCAGCCGGCCTCAGCGGCGCCTTCGTCGTCAATGGCAGTCCGACGCAGACCGCCATGGCGGACCGCGCCGGCGCGCGAAGCCAGTTCGCGCAGCTCGTCTTCTCCTGCGTCGTTCTCCTCGTCCTTCTCTATCTCACGGGTCCGCTGCAATATCTGCCGCGCTGCGTGCTGGCAGGAATCGTCTTCACCATCGCTGTCGGCATGGTCGATCTCGACGGGCTCGCCGCGATCCGCCGCGAAAGTCCGGATGAATTCAAGCTCGCCGTCGGCGCCGCCGCGGCGGTCGTGGCCATCGGCGTCGAGCAGGGAATTCTTCTCGCGATCGCGCTGTCGCTGTTGATGCATGTGCGCCACAGCTACCGCCCTCACACCATGGTGCTTTCGCCCGCCGCCGACGGCTGGTGGGCGGCGCAGGACGCGGCGCCGGGGGAAGAGACGGAGGATGGCCTCATCGTCTACCGATTCGGCGCGGATCTCTTCTACGCCAACGACAAGCGCTTCGTCGACGAAGTGCGCGCGCTCGTCGCGCACGCGCCGCATAAGGTGCGCTGGTTCGTCGTCGACGCCGGCGCGATCACGGACATCGACTATTCCGCCGCGCAGTCCGTGCGCGAACTCGTCGAAGAACTCGACGCCAAAGGAATCGGAGTCGTGCTGGCGCGGGTCCGCTCCTATTTGCGCTCCGACCTCGACCGGCATGGCGTCGCCGAGGCGATCGGGCCGGCGCGCATCTTCGAGACGCTGCATGAAGCGATTGCCACCGTGCATGGCGGAGCGCCGTCGCCGCCACGGAACATCTGAAGGGTGTTACGGCGGCGGCCCGCGACGCGCCCAGCGCGCGACAAAAAGCGTGAGCCCGAGAGCCACTGCCGCCTCCACCCACAGGAACACGAAAGCGTCGGCCTTGACGCCGAGCGGCGGCGCGCCGGGCAGAACATTTCGCAGCGCCGGCACGGCGAAGACCATGGCCCCGAGGGCGCCGGTCAGCGCCGCTTCAATTTTTCTCATGCCGAGAAAAACCAGCCCGCCGATCGTGAGCCCGCATGCCGCGATGAGGATCATCGCTCCGTAAATCACAAAAGCGAAAAAGACATGCGCATGCGGACGGCCGGCCTTGACGTAAAGGGCAAGACCTTGCCGACCGCCGGCGGTCTCGGCTTTCGAAATGTTGATGATCCAGCCGGGAATTTCCTGCCACGTCGTCAGGCGAACAGGAACGGTTCCCCTCGATCCGTCGAGGGCTGCGATCGTCAGGCTGGCCTCATAGCGATCGAGCGGATAATCGGCGACGCCGCCGGTCAGGCCGAGTTGCAGCGACTTCGAAGCGGTCGGCTGATTGGCGTGGAGGTTGACGTCTTGAACGTCATTGCCGTCGCTCACCTCGACGATGAGGTCGCGGTCGGGCGCGATCGGAAAATGGAGGCCGCTCCCCTCGGGCTTGGCCGCGAAATCAATCCGCACATTGATCGCCTGCCGGATCGGATCGACCTCGAGCGCTTCAAGGTACATGTCGAGCGGCGGCGGTCCTTCGGCACGCTTCTCCTCAAAGACCTGCTCAATGCCTGGCGGCCTGGTGTAAAGATCGGCGAGCAAGAAGCCGTAAGCGCCGGCGAAGACAGCGAGTGACAGCAAGAGAACGAGAACCGCTCTCCACGACGGGCGAAACGATCGGTCGATATGCGGCTCAGCCAAAGGGCGCGGCTCCGTCGCTCAGCCTTGAAGGGCGAGTTGCGCCTCGGCGTCATCACGACGCTTCGCGTATTCGCGGCTCATCGATTCGAGATGGCCGAGGACGTTCTCCAGCGCCTCTTTTCCGGCCTCGCTATTGGCCTCTCCAAGCCACTCGGCGAATTCTTCCCGCAGCGTGTCCAGAACCTCGAGGCTGCCTTTTGCATTTTCGATCGCGCGCTCAAGCTCCGACATCGCCCGCTCCCCGGAAGAAGCGCCGCATTCGCCTCAACGACGCGGCGCGCTCCAAGGGTAAAAGCAGCGCTCCGCCCTGGCAAGTTCATGGCGCGGCGATGCTTGCTTTGGCCTCGCGGGGGCGTCGAACGCAAGCGCGCTCTTCTCGCCCGTCAAGTAGACTGCGATCGGATGCGCGAGAGACTTGCACGACTGAAAAGTAAAGCCAGGGTTATGGCCCAGCTTAAGTCAAAGGCATCGAAAGAGCGCTGCCCAGAACGGCCGTTCTGTTCAGCGCAGATTGCGAATTCTGGCGGCACAAGGCCCCTGGCCGCCCTAGCCGAAACGGTTATTGAATGACATTATCCCTCCTGCCGCATTTTCCGAACCAGGAACGGACTCGTGAGCTGGAAGAGGAAAAAGGGGGCTACATGGCTGGCGGTCTTGGCGAAATCGGCGGGTTGGCGAAGCCCGCAACCTCTTTTGCGGCTAGCGACCCATCGCGACTGCCTCCTGTCACGAAGCGCTCGGCGGCTCTGATCTTCGTCCTGACGCGCGCGGGCGAGGCCGCCATGATCGACAGAAACAAAATCCCCAGCGTCGATGACATGGACGTTTCGGCGGACCTGGATGTGTCGCTTGTTCTTGCATTCCAGTCTGGGGAAGCGGCAGACGCAGTCCTGAGCCGAGCAAGGAAAAAACTTGGCGAGGCGGCCGCGAATGCCGGGGGTTGGTTTCAGGGCGTAAGCGCCGGCCAAGCCGCTGAGGCCATAAAGGCGGAGGCCGACGCACTCTGTCACAACTTCGCTGTTGTTTACCCTCGTGCCCGTGAGGCTTAGCGCGGCAACCGAGCGCTTTACGAAGCGCCGGCTGCAGGCGCGCGCTGATCGGCTTGTCATCGCGATCGAGGGCAAAGGTATCCCCTCAAAGGCTAAGCCAGATACGAACAGCCGCCACGAAAAGTAAGCCAGAGCCTCGTCAGCGGCCCGCTAAATCAAACCTCCCATTCCTCCGCCTTCGTCAGCAGCACGGGCATGGCATTTGCGTGGATCGGCCGCACGACGTCCGGCCACAGCGTTCACGCAGAGGCGCGTAAAATCCCAATGCGCTGAACCAGCCGCGCTAGGGTCTGTTGGGATTTGGGATTCTCAATCCGGCTTGGCTGTGATTCAAGCTTGGGATGGAACGATTCGTTTTGACTGACGCCCAATGGGCGAAGATGGAGCCGCTGTGTCTCGGCAAGCCGAGCGACCCCGGACGCAGCGGCAAGGACAACCGGCTGTTTGTCGAGGCGGTGTTGTGGATCGCCCGCACGGGCAGCCCATGGCGTGATCTGCCGCGCGCTTTCGGCCACTGGAACAGCGTGTACACGCGCTTCCGCGACTGGGTGAAGGCGGAGGTGTGGAAGCGTCTGTTCGACGCAGTCTCGGACGAGCCGGACCTGGAATACGCCATGGTCGACGCCACCATCGTCAAGGTCCACCGCCACGGTCAGGGCGCAAAAGGGGGACTAAAAGCCAGGCCATCGGCCGCTCGAAAGGCGGCGTGACCACCAAAATCCTGGCGCTCACCGATGCGCTCGGCAATCTCGTGCGTTTCGTGCTGCTGCCCGGACAGCGCTTCGACACGGTCGGCGCTCCGCCGCTCATCGAAGGGTTGGCCTTCGAGGCGCTGATCGCCGACAAGGCGTTCGACAGCAACGCCATCATCGCCGATCTCGACGCGCGCGGCGCCAAGGCCGTCATCTCCCGGCATCCGCGCCGCGCGAAACCTCTCGCCATCGACCAGGAAATGTACAAATGGCGGCATCTGATCGAAAACTTCTTCTGCAAGCTCAAGGAATTCAAGCGCATCGCGCTCCGCGCTGACAAGACCGATCACAGCTTCGCAGCCATGATCCATCTCGCGGCAGCCACGATAAACTCCCGATGAATCCCAACAGACCCTAGTCTAAGCCATTGAAACTTCACTTGTGTTAAGATTTCAATTGAGCCAAGGCCTCCGATAGCGACAGGTCTGCGTCGACATGGCGTGGCTAAGCGCGCCCGCCATGTCGACGCGTCGTCAGATTCCTCGGATTTGGTCGATTTTTCGGCGAGTCGGCGAAGAATCGTCCGTTTGATTGGCGTTACAACAGAACTATTTGTGTAATATCAATGACTTATTTGAAGTCTCGACTCGCTTGACGACTCGGCGATAGGTCGGCGGAGTCGGCGTAACCGTCAACGGCAAGTAAGCGTGGTCTGTAGGTCGCCTTGCATTTGATTGTTGGGCGCGTCGTCGGACCAATTACTTTCTTATTGTGTCCCGGTTGGGTGATCATTGCTACAGCGCACCATCTACATGCCGGCCCTGGTCGCGACGCGGCGCAATCCCGGTCTCAAGGCAAAATACGACCAGCTCATTCGCGCAGGAAAATCCGGGAAGGTCGCCAATACAGCGATCATGAGAAAGCTCATCGTAATGGCAAATGCACTCATGCGAGATGGACGGAAATGGTCAGAACTCCGGCCTTGACCAACATGGGTACTCATCTTCGCTCCCTGAAAGGCTACGATGAGCCAGAAATCCTCCCTTCTTCAACCCGCCGAATCTGTCTCATAGGCGCTGACGTTGGACAGTCAGTGACGGCAAGCCCGCCGCGGACGTGACAAGGCCATTCTTGGAGTATCCAAGAGGTATGGCAACTTCGCCGCATATTGACCAAATCCGCTTCAGCCTTTCATCGTTGAGATCAAAGCTGTTTACGCGGGTCCAATCGATAACCGGGATGCCTGTCGTCGGAGCAACTGTCCTCCCAAGAAATTTACCAATTTCGTAATGTGCTCCGATCGGATCCGCACAAACCTCTTCATAGCGCAGCTGAAAAACCCGGTCGGCGCAAAAGGTTTTGGTAAGCACTCGCCAGACACTTCCGACTTGGTAAGACCACGTCGCGGCATTGTGTAGATAAGGCTCGTCGGAATTGATATTTTGGGGGTCAAGCCCGCAGGCTATGTATGCGGGGGGCAACACAACCGCACCGACAGGGTTGCTCATGCGTGACGTCATATGTGTGCGTCGCAGCGAGCTGGCGATCGGGTGACGGACGAGGTGAATGATCCTCGCGCGCGGAAAAGCCCGCAACACTTGCGGAAGCGCCAGCATCGTTTCAGGAAGCTTCCATCCCCAAACTACATCAGACGGCAAGCCAGCTGCGGCAAGGATCTGCTTCGCTGTTCTGCGCAATCGCGCACGCCAGTATGCATCGCGCGGCGATCCAACGTCGATACCAACTGTAGAGCACTCGATGGCCAAATCATAGATATCCGGGACCCATTCCACCGAGTCCGCGGTCACGTTCAGCGCATTGCCTAGGAAAACCCCATTCGAGGCGGCAAGCGCCGATAACAGTCGCGTCCCGCTTCCGCCACGTCCAAGCAAGATAAGCGGTTCAAGCGCATCGCGTGCATCGTCGGCGGGGCCGTATTCTATCGTCGAGTCACCCATACCCAAAGCTCCTCGCCGATGCGCCAGCTATACGGATAATCTCAGCTTGCTGCTCCTCGTCGAGGCCGCTCTCCCAAACTGACAGCGATGCAGCATCAATTGGCCGCGTTCGGTCCGTTCCTCCGGGACCGAACCCTACATAAACGCAATGCGCGCGTCGCGGCTCGGCGGCATCGGGCAAATGGCACCCCTCCAGCAATAGCGAAATCATCCTGTCGGGCTCGCAAACAAGATCCTCATATTTAAACTGCGTCACGGTAATGCCCGCTTCCTTGAAAATGGGCGCCATGTTGGATTTAATCCTCCAAATCGCGGCCTGCCTTATCCACTGAGGGTGCGCTTCATTTGCAATGAGCAGGTACTCCATCGCAAACCTCTCGATAAGCACTGGTCGATCATTGAGCAAGCGAAGCTGGTTTCGGACAAAGTCAACGTGTCTAAGCCGCGCCATCGAAGCGACGACGGCTCGCGGGTCTCGCACAGGGTACACGACCGATACGGGAGCTCGCAAACACGCAATTCGGCCGGGGTCGTACGTCAAGTTTGGAGCCTTCAGAACGAGGACTGTCGCGCCGGCGTCGGCTGCAGTTCGAGGGCCGCCCAGGCCGCGGCGCCTATCCTCCTGGTGATATTTTGTCGCAGCGCATTTTACCATTGCTTCAGCAAGCGAAGCCGTATCATCGCGTGCATCTACCTCTGCATGGAACCACGGATAGAGGCCGTCAGGTTCGTCAACCAGGAACGCCTGTGGGTGAGCGCCGATGATCTGACCTGTCAGCGTAGTCCCGCTTCGCTGACACCCTACGATAACGATCACTCGCTCAATCCCGTCCCACAAGCTGGTTCGCGGCATGTCGCTAAATGGCCTGTGCCTTTCCAAACTCATTAGCGGCCCGCTTCAACTAGTTTTAAGGATTTCATGATTCGTTTTTCGTCGCGACGCGGGCGACGGAGGAGATCATGGCTGTGAAGGAAATTATCGTAAAGAAAAATGTTGTGCGGTTGAGCGACGTCGAACGTGAACGGCTGGCGAAGCTAATCCGGAAAGGGAGCGGCCCGGCGCAGCGCCTGTTGAAGACGCATGCATTTCGAGGAACAAATCCGTCGATCAGAACCCGACTCTCAGACAGGCCAACGCCGCCGGTCTCGCATAACAGCGATGCTCATCTGGCCGAAAGCGAGCTGAAATGAGTCGCCGCTCGATCGTGTTCCTGGCGTGGGGTGACGCCTTCGTCGATAATGTCGGGCGATGCATTGCGGAAAGTTGCCTTCCAGATTACCCAATCCTCCTCATTACCGACCATGGTTCCGATGTCGCCAGTTTACCTTCCCATGTATCGGTCCTAAGAAAGGAGTTAGGCTTCGGACCCATAACGGTTTGGCTTTGGCTTGAATTTGTGATTCACCGTCTCAAAGGGGAGGCGGTGGATGATTCGCGAAGGATTTTGGCTGACCGACGACCAATTTGCGCGCCTTGCGCC
>WBZN01000101.1_pt1 | contig 129158 bp, 97 predicted proteins | sample 5204281 | NCBI WGS metagenome assembly WBZN01 (sample SAMN12344347, study PRJNA552823) | activated sludge metagenome | biome: Activated sludge suspended growth; feature: Nitrification reactor; material: Wastewater; isolation source: activated sludge from nitrification reactor of wastewater... | reverse complement strand
AATCCGTGCGCACCGAACGCACCGAGCGCGGTCGCGATCGCGATCGAGAGGGCAGCGAGTGCGATCATCCAGCGGGCGTCCTTCGTCATGCGATTCTCCCTTGGGTCAGGCGCGGCCGAGCGCGTTGAGCGGCATGCGCAGGTAGGCGATGCCGTTCGCGCCGGGTGTGGGCAGTGCGCCCGCGCAGATGTTCACCTGCAGCGCGGGGATGATCAGCGCGGGCATGGCGAGCGTGCGGTCGCGCGCGGTGCGCAGCTCGACATAGGCCTCGCGGCTCGTGCCGTGCCGCACGTGGATGTTCTCGCGGTACTGCGCTCCCACGCTCGACTCATGCCGCGCCGTCTGCGCGCCCGTCGGGTAGTCGTGGCACATGTAGAGCCGTGTCGCCTCGGGCAGCGCGAAGAGCTTCTGGATCGAATCGTAGAGTCGGCCCGCATCGCCACCCGGGAAGTCGGTGCGTGCGGTGCCCGCGTCCGGCATGAAGAGCGTGTCGCCGATGAAGGCCGCGTCGCCCACGAGATAGGCGATGCTGTCGCTCGTGTGCCCCGGCAATGCGAGTACGCGCACGTCGAGCCCGCCGAGCGCAATGGTCTCGCCGTCCGCGAGCAGGCGATCGAACTGCGATCCGTCGGTTGCGCAACTTGCCGCAAGATCGAACACCGGCACGAAAGCCTGCTGCACCGCCCGGATGCCCTCGCCGATCGCGACGCGCCCGCCCGCCTGCGCCTTGAGGTACGCCGCCGCCGACAGGTGATCGGCGTGCGCGTGCGTCTCGAGGATCCACTCGAGCGTCTCGCCGCGCTCGTGCAACGCGGCGAGCACGGCATCGGCCGAGCGCGTCGACGTACGGCCCGAGCGCGCGTCGAAATCGAGCACCGGGTCGATGATGGCGGCCCGGCGCGACGCCGGATCGGACACGAGATAGGTGAAGGTGCCGGTCGCGGCGTCGTGGAACGGGGTGATCGTGGGCGCGGCCGTCATTTCGGGCGCGTGTGCTGGGTGCGAAACGGCCGCGCCTTCGTGCGCGCCATCGCCGGCGCCGGCGCGCGCCGGCCTTCGCCACAGCCGCCCGCGCCCGCCGGCTGCCAGGCCGGCACGAGCTGGTGGCGGCCGTTGCCGATGAGGTCCGCGCGACCCATGCGCCGCAGCGCCTCGCGCAGCACCGGCCAGTTGTTGGCGTCGTGGTAACGCAGGAAAGCCTTGTGCAGCCGCCGGACCTTGAGGCCCTTCGGGATGGCGACCTCCTCCGAGCCGCGCGAGATGCGGTGCAGCGGGTTCTTGCCGCTGTGGTACATCGCGGTCGCGGTCGCCATCGGCGAGGGCAGGAAGGCCTGCACCTGGTCGGCGCGAAAGCCGTTCTTCTTGAGCCACAACGCAAGCTCGAGCATGTCCTGGTCGGTCGTGCCCGGATGCGCCGCGATGAAGTACGGGATCAGGTACTGCTCCTTGCCCGCCTCCTTCGAGAAGCGATCGAAGAGCGCCTTGAAGCGGTCGTAGGTGCCGATCCCCGGCTTCATCATCTTCGACAGCGGACCCTCGCTGATCGCCTCCGGCGCGATCTTGAGGTAGCCGCCCACGTGGTGCTGCGCCAGCTCCTTCACGTACTCGGGCGACTCGCTCGCGAGGTCGTAACGCACGCCCGAGGCGATCAACACCTTCTTGATGCCCGGCAGCTCGCGCGCGCGCCGGTACAGCCCGATGAGCGCCGAGTGATCGGTGTTGAGGTTCGGACAGATGCCGGGGAACACGCAGGACGGGCGCCGGCAGGCGCTCTCGATCTCGCGGCTCTTGCAGGCGAGGCGATACATGTTGGCGGTCGGCCCGCCGAGGTCCGATATGACGCCGGTGAAGCCGGGCACGCTGTCGCGCACCTGCTCGATCTCGCGGATCACCGAGCCCTCGGAACGGTTCTGGATGATCCGGCCCTCGTGCTCGGTGATCGAGCAGAAGGTGCAACCGCCGAAGCAGCCGCGCTGGATCGAGATCGAGAAGCGGATCATCTTGTAGGCCGGGATCTCGGCGCCGCCGTAGGCCGGGTGCGGCTGGCGCTGGTAGGCGCGCTCGTACACCCAGTCCATTTCCTTCGTCGTGAGCGGGATCGGCGGCGGGTTGAGCCACACATCGACATCGCCATGACGCTGCACCAGCGCGCGCGCATTGCCGGGGTTCGATTCGGTGTGCAGGATGCGCGAGGCGTGGGCGTAGACCACCGGATCCGCCACCACCTGCTCGAACGACGGCATGCGCACCACGCTGCGCGCGCGATCCGCGCCGCGCACCAGCCGCGGGCCGGCTGGCGGCGCCGTCTCGTCGATCGACGCGGAGTCGATCTCGAGCCAGCCCTCGGGCGCGCCGCGGCGGACGAAGGCCGTGCCGCGCAGGTCGGTGATGCCGCCGATCGCCTCGCCGGCGCCGAGCCGGTGTGCGATCTCGATGATCTGCCGCTCGGCGTTGCCGAAGACCAGCATGTCGGCCTTGGCGTCGAGCAGGATCGAGCGGCGCACTTTCTCCGACCAGTAGTCGAAGTGCGCGATCCGGCGCAGCGAGGCCTCGATGCCGCCAATCACGATCGGCACGTCGCGATAGGCCTCGCGCACGCGCTGCGCGTAGACGATCACCGAACGGTCAGGCCGCTTGCCGCCCTCGCCGCCCGGCGTGTAGGCGTCGTCGCTGCGCACGCGGCGGTCGGAGGTGTAGCGGTTGACCATCGAGTCCATGTTGCCGGCGGTCACGCCGAAGAACAGGTTCGGGCGGCCGAGCGCCTTGAAGGGCTCGGCATCGCGCCAGTCGGGCTGCGCGATGATGCCCACGCGAAAGCCCTGCGCCTCGAGCGTGCGGCCGACGATCGCCATGCCGAAGCTCGGATGGTCGACATAGGCGTCGCCGGTGACCAGGATCACGTCGCAGGAATCCCAGCCGAGCTCGTCCATCTCGGCGCGCGACATCGGCAGGAACGGCGCCGTGCCGAAGCGTGACGCCCAGTACTTGCGGATCCCGGTGATGTCGCGCGCGGCTTCCATCTTCAGTGCGCGGCCGGAAGCCCCGGCACGAACTGCGCGCCCGCGCGCACCTCGATGCTCGAGCCGGCGAAATCGTCGCCGACGGGCTCGAAGCGGCCGCCGAGGCACTGCGACAGGAAGCCTTCCGAGACGGCGTAGGCCGCGGTGCGGTTTTCGGGCCGCGCAAAGCCATGGCCCTCGTCCGGGAAGAGCACATAAGTGACGGGCAGCTTCTTCGCCTGCATCGCCGCGACGATCTGGTCGGACTCGGCCTGCTTGACGCGCGGATCATTCGCCCCCTGCATGATGAGCAGTGGCTTCGCGATCGCGGCCACACGCGTGAGCGGCGAGCGCTCGGCGAGCAGCTTGCGGCCGGCTTCGGTGCGCGGGTCGCCGACGCGCTGCGCGAGCTGCTCGAAGAAGGCTTTCCAGTACGGCGGGATCGAGCCGAGCAGGGTCGCAAGGTTCGAGGGGCCCACGATGTCGACGCCGCAGGCGAAGCGGTCCGGCGTGAAGGTGAGGCCCACGAGCGTGGCGTAGCCGCCGTAGGAGCCGCCGTAAATCGCGACGCTGTCCGCGGTGGTGATCTTCTCGCGCACCGCGTAGTCGATGGCATCGAGCAGGTCGTCGTGCATCTTCGCGGCCCATTCGAGGTTGCCGGCATTGATGAACTGCTTGCCGAAGCCGGTCGAGCCGCGGTAATTCACCGACAGCACCGCGTAGCCGCGGTTGGCGAGCCACTGGTGCTCGGCGTCGAAGCCATAGGCGTCGCGCGCCCACGGGCCGCCATGCACGTTCAGCACGAGCGGCAGTGGCTTGTCGGGACGGCCGTCGCCGTCCGTGTCCGCGCCTTTCGGCAGCGTGAGGTAAGAGACGAGCGTGAGGCCGTCACGCGACTTGATCTCGAGCGCCTTCATCGGCGCGAGCGGCGCGCCGGCGAGCGCCGGGCGCTGGTCGAAGAGTTTGCTCACCGCACCCGTGTCGCGGTCATAGAGATAGCTGCTGAGCGCTGTCAGCGGGTCGTCCACGACGACCACCCACCGGCGATCGTCGAGCGTGCGGCTCGTCACGTCGAACTGCGGCCCGAGCGCCTTCGTCAGCGCGTCGATGTTCTTCTGCACGGCGGGATCGATCGCCGCCACCGAATTGACGAGGTAGTTGACCGAGTACGCCTGGGGCTTCCTCGTGCGCGGCTCGAGCCACACGCCGGCGATGTCGGCCCGGTCGCTCGCGGCGAGCACCGTCTGGGCACGCGTGTCGAGGTTCACCCGCACCAGCGCCGCGGTATTGCGGCCGATCGAGGAATTGATCAGCGCCGTGCGACCCTCGCCCTCGATCACGAGCGGGCCGGTCGTCTGCGTGTCTTCCGGGCCGTATTTCAGCAGGCTGTCCCAGCCGCCCTTCGCATTGCGCACGAGCATCTCGTCGCCATCGGCGCCGGACTTCACCGCGAGCCGCGGCGTGAGCGACTCGTCTTCCACGTAACCCGCGAACTCCTGGTCGTTCTGTTCGACCAGCTTGCGTGCGCCGCTCGCGATGTCGATTTCATACAGGTCGTGCCACTCGGCCTTGCGGTCGTTCAGGCCGACGAGCGCCACGCCGGGCCGCTGCGGGCTCATGCCCACGACCTGGGCCTGCACGCCCGCGATCGGGGTGAGGTCGAGGTCCTTGCCGCTCGACACCTCGACGCTGTGCACGCGCCAGTTCTCGTCGCCGCCCTGGTCCTGCAGGTACAGGACGTGCTGGCCGTCGTAGGCCCAGAAGTGCTGGCGGATGCCGCGCTTCGTGTCGCGGGTCAGCGGCTGCGCGGCATCGAGCTTGCCGTACGGCGCGATCCACACGTTCAGCACGCCGTCGCGCGGCGCGATGTAGGACACGTACTTGCCGTCGGGCGACAGGCGCGCCTGGGTGCGGGTCGGGTTGCCGAACAGCACATCGCGCGGGATCAGCGTGCCGGGTGCGGCCGCCGCGGCGGAAATGGCCAATAGCGTCATCGACAAGGCTCCTGCGAGCGCCCCGGTCCAGCGAGCTGTCATGGGGATCCTTACGGTGGGTGGCGTGTAGTGGAGCGGGCAATTATAGCCCCTGGCGGACCGGGCATCGCCGCGGCGTGTAGACTCGGGGGTTTGCGTCCGCGGCCCGCCGCGCCACTACCCGCGACCATGGCGAAGCAACCGACCGGCGCGATCGCCGTCCGCGGCGCGCGCCAGAACAACCTGAAGAACCTCGACCTCGAGATCCCCCTCGGGGAGCTCGTGGTCGTGACTGGCGTTTCGGGCTCGGGCAAGTCCTCGCTCGTCTTCGACACCCTGTACGCGGAAGGCCAGCGCCGCTACGTCGAGACCTTCTCGCCCTACGCCCGCCAGTTCCTCGACCGGATGGACAAACCGCAGGTCGATCGCGTCGACGGCATCCCGCCCGCCATCGCGATCGACCAGACCAATCCGGTGCGCAGCTCGCGCTCGACCGTCGGCACGATGACCGAGCTGAACGATCACCTGAAGCTCCTGTTTGCGCGCGCCGCCACACTCTACTGCGAGCGTTGCGCCGAGCCGGTGCGCCGCGACACGCCCGACACGATCCATGCCGACCTCGAGCGCCGTGCGGCGGCGGCGGGCGATCCGCGGCTCGAACTCAGCTTCGCGGTCAGCGTCCCGAAGCAGTTCACGGAAGCCGAAGTGCGCGAGTTGCTCGCGCGCCAGGGCTATACGCGCATCTTCGAGCGCGCGGGCCCCAAGGCGCCGCTCGAAGTCGTGCAGGACCGCTTCCGCATCGGCCAGGCCGAGCGGTCGCGCGTCATCGACAGCCTCGAGGCGGCCCTGCGGCACGGCACCGGCCGCGTCACGGTGCGCACGATCGACGCGGAGTCGCCGGCCGGAGAGCGGGTACCTGCGTGGCATTACTCACGCGACCTCGCCTGCGCCCATTGCGACATCGCCTATCGCGAACCCGCGCCGAGCAGTTTCTCCTTCAACTCGCCGCTCGGCGCCTGCGAGACCTGCCGGGGCTTCGGGCGGGTGATCGGCGTCGACTACGGCCTCGTGATCCCCGACGAAACGAAGACATTGCGCGGCGGGGCGATCAAGCCCTTCCAGACCGAGTCGAACCGCGAGTGCCAGGAAGACCTCGAGAAGTACGCGCAACAGCGCGGCATCCCGCTCGACACGCCCTGGCACGGCCTCACGGCCGCGCAGCGGCAGTGGGTCATCGAGGGCGAGGGCTCCTGGCGCAAGAAAGTGTGGTACGGCACCAAGCGCTTCTTCGACTGGCTCGAGAGCCGTGCCTATCGCATGCACGTGCGCGTGCTGCTGTCGAAGTACCGCGCCTATACGCCCTGCGAGGCCTGCGGTGGTGCGCGCCTCAAGCTGCACGCGCTGCTGCCCCGCCTCGGCAGCCATGAGCTCGCATGCGAGGCGCTCGGCGAGCGGTCGCGCTTTCGGCCGCGCGGCGTGGCGTGGACGCCGGAGCGGCTCGCGGCCCTGCCCGGCCTTTCGATCCACGACCTGATGCTGCTGCCGCTCGAGCGCACGCGGCGCTTCCTCGACGGACTGAGCCTGCCGCAGCCGCTGGATGTCGCAACCGGCCAGTTGCTGGGCGAGATCCGCGGGCGCCTGCGCTACCTCGTCGATGTGGGCCTCGGCTACCTCACGCTCGACCGGCAGTCGCGCACGCTGTCGGGCGGCGAGGTCCAGCGCATCAACCTCACCACCGCGCTCGGCACCTCGCTCGTCAACACGCTGTTCGTGCTCGACGAGCCGTCGATCGGGCTGCATCCGCGCGACATGGGCCGCGTGATCGAGGTCATGCAGCGCCTGCGCAACGCCGGCAATTCGCTGGTGGTCGTGGAGCACGATCCGCAGATCATGCTCGAGGCCGACCGGCTGCTCGACCTCGGCCCCGGCGCCGGCGAGCGCGGCGGGGAGATCGTGTTCTACGGAGCGCCCGACGCCATCCGCTCGGCGCCGCAGTCGCTGACCGGTGCCTACCTCTCGGGCGCGCGCAGCGTGGCGGAACCGCAGCGCGAGGCCTCCGCCGCGGCACCGGTCGCCGGCATCGCGCACGCCGTGCGCGCGAGCAGCGCGCTCGTGCTGCGCGGGGCGCGCGAGCACAACCTCAAGGGCATCGACCTCACCGTTCCGCTGCGGCGTTTCGTGTGCATCACCGGCGTGTCGGGCTCGGGCAAGTCGACGCTCGTCGGGGACGTGCTGCATCCCGCCCTCGCCAAGGCCTTCGGCAAGGCGACCGAGGCACCGGGCCTCTACGAGAGCCTCGAAGGCGCCGGCAACCTCGACGACGTGGTGCTCGTCGACCAGAGCCGCATCGGGCGCACCACGCGCTCGACGCCGGCGAGCTACGTCGGGGCGCTCGACGTGATCCGCGAGCTGTTCGCGGCCGCACCCGAGGCGCTCGTGCGCCGCTACACACCGGGCACCTTCAGCTTCAATTCCGGCACCGGCCGCTGCCCGACCTGCGGCGGCAACGGCTTCGAACACATCGAGATGCAGTTCCTGTCGGACGTCTACCTGCGCTGCGCGAGCTGCGACGGCAAGCGCTTTCGCGACGAGGTGCTCGAGGTGCGCCTCGAGGGCGCCGGCGGGCGCCACGCGAACATCGCCGACGTGCTCGACATGACCGTGACCGAGGCGCTCGGATTCTTCGCGAATGCGGGCGCGGTGCGCGCGCTCGTCAAGCCGCTGCAGGAAGTCGGCCTCGAGTACCTGAAGCTCGGCCAGCCCGTACCGACGCTGTCGGGCGGCGAGGCACAGCGCCTCAAGCTCGCCGGCCACCTCGCCGCGCTCGTCGCGCCGCCACCGAAGCGCGCCGCCGACGTGCAGACGCGCGGCAAGCTGTTCCTGTTCGATGAACCGACGACCGGGCTGCACTTCGACGACGTGGCGAAGCTGCTGCGCGCGCTGCGCGGCCTGCTCGCCGCCGGGCATTCGCTGCTCGTGATCGAGCACAACCTCGACGTGATCCGCGCGGCCGACTGGGTCGTCGACCTCGGCCCGGACGGCGGCGATCGTGGCGGGGAAGTCGTCTGCGCGGGCACCCCGCGGCAGTTGCGCGAGCACCCGACGTCGCACACCGGGCGCGCGCTGCGCGAGTACGAGGCGGCGCTCGGCCAGCCGGCGCGCGCAGGCAGCGTGGCCGACGCGCCGGCGCGGCCCGCGCAGGACAACGCCATCGTCGTGCACAACGCGCGCGAGCACAACCTCAAGAATGTGCACGCGCGCATCCCGCGCGATGCCTTCACGGTGATCACCGGCGTGTCGGGCTCCGGCAAGTCGACGCTCGCCTTCGACATCCTCTTCAACGAGGGCCAGCGGCGCTACCTCGAATCACTCAACGCCTACGCGCGCCAGTTCGTGCAACCTGCCGCACGCCCCGATGTCGATGCGATCTACGGCATCCCGCCCACCGTGGCGATCGAGCAGCGCACCAGCCGCGGCGGGCGCAAGAGCACCGTCGCGACGCTCACCGAGATCTACCACTTCCTGCGCCTCGCCTGGGTGAAGCTCGGCACGCAGTATTGCCCCGACTGCAATATCGCGATCGCGCCGCAGAGCCCCGACGCCGTGGCGGCGGGCATCGCGCGGCGCCATCGCGGCCACCGGGTACGCGTGCTCGCGCCACTCGTCGTGGCGCGCAAGGGCTACTACACGGACCTCGCGAAATGGGCCGCGAGGAAGGGCTATCGCGAGTTGCGAGTCGACGGCGCCGACACGCCGACCGGGCGCTGGCCGCGGCTGTCTCGCTTTCGCGAACACACGATCGAACTGCCGCTCGGAGAGGTGCTCGTGAAGCCTGCGCACGAGGCCGCGCTGCGCGAGGCACTGCGCCGCGCCTTCGACTACGGCAAGGGCATCGTGCACCTGCAGGATCTCGACGCGGCCAGGCCCGACAAGGTGTCCGTGTTCTCGACCCGCCGCGCCTGTCCCGGCTGCGGCACGAGCTTCGCGGAGCTCGACCCGCGTCTCTTTTCGTTCAACTCGCCGCACGGCTGGTGCCCGCATTGCCAGGGATCCGGCCTCGAACCAGGCGATGACGACGACGCGGACGATGACGGCAATCGGCCGGCCTGCGGCGAATGCCACGGTGAGCGGCTGAACCGCGTGGCGCGGCACGTGCGCTTTCGCGACCTGTCGATCGCGGCGCTCACGGCGCAGCCCGTCGACGCCACGGCCCGCTTCTTTGCCGGCCTGCGTTTGAAAGGGCGCGACGCGGCCATTGCGCGCGACCTGCTCGCCGAGATCCGTGACCGCCTGTCCTTCCTCGAGCGCGTCGGACTCGGCTACCTCGCCCTCGATCGCGCGGCGCCGACCCTCTCGGGCGGCGAGGCGCAACGCATCCGCCTGGCCGCGCAACTCGGCTCGAGCCTGCAGGGCGTGTGCTACGTGCTCGACGAGCCCACGATCGGCCTGCATCCGCGCGACAATGGCGTGCTGCTCGCCGCGCTCGACGAACTGGTCGCCCACCGGAATACGCTGGTGGTCGTCGAGCACGACGAGGAAACGATCCTGCGTGCCGACCACGTGATCGACCTCGGCCCAGGGGCCGGCAGCCGCGGCGGCCGCATCGTCGCCGAGGGACGTGCGCGCGACCTCGAGCGCTCGGCGGAATCCGTCACCGGCCGCTACCTCGCCGCGCCGCTGCGCCATCCCGCCCGGCCGCGCCGCGCCACCAATTCGCGCACGGCGGCGCTGCGCATCGAGGGTGCCCGGCTGCACAACCTCGCCGGGCTCGATGTGCGCCTGCCGCTGGCGCGGCTCGTCGCGGTGACGGGCGTCTCCGGATCCGGCAAATCGACGCTCGCGCGCGACGTGCTGCACGCGAACCTGCAGCGCCTCGTCGCGGCGCAGGCCGGCCGCAGCCGCAAGCAGGCGGCGCTCGAGGGCTGCGCCGCAATTGCGGGCAGCGAGGCCGTGGGGCGCGTGCTCGAAGTCGACCAGACACCGATCGGCAAGACACCACGCTCCTGCCCCGCGACCTATGTGGGCTTCTGGGACGACATCCGGCGCATCTACGCGGCCGCGCCGGAAGCGAAGCTGCGCGGCTACACGGCGAGCCGCTTCTCGTTCAACACGCAGGGAGGCCGCTGCGAAGCCTGCGAGGGCCAGGGCCTGCAGACGATCGAGATGAGCTTCCTGCCCGACGTGAAAGTCCCCTGCGATGTCTGCGGCGGCCGGCGCTTCAATCCCGAGACGCTCTCGGTCACATGGCGCGCGAGGAGCATCGGTGACGTGCTCGCGATGAGCGTCGACGATGCGGTCGAGTTCTTCCGCGCGCATTCGAAGGTGCACCACGCGCTGGCGCTGCTGCAGGACGTCGGCCTCGGCTACCTGACGCTCGGCCAGCAAAGCCCGACGCTCTCGGGCGGCGAGGCCCAGCGCATCAAGCTCGTCACGGAACTCGCCAAGGCGCAGCCCGAAGCCGCGGCGCGCCTGCGCGCAAAGGCCGTACACACCCTGTACGTGCTCGACGAGCCGACGGTCGGCCTGCACATGGCGGACGTCGAGAGGCTCATCACCGCCCTGCACCGGCTGGTCGAGGCGGGCAACACGGTGGTCGTCGTCGAGCACAACCTCGACGTGATCGCCGAGGCCGACTGGGTCATCGATCTTGGCCCGGAGGCCGGCGCCGCGGGGGGCCGCATCGTCGCCCAGGGTGCGCCCGCCGCAATCGCCGCCGCGCGCGCGAAGTCGCACACCGGCGCGGCGCTCGCGCCTTTCCTTTCGGAGCGGACCGGCTGACGCACTGGCGTTCTCCCGCTGGCGAGTGCGCAGCCCGAGCGCGTCCTTGCTAGAGTGCCGCCATGGCCCACAGCCTCGTGTGCTGGAAATGCGGCGCCTCGCTCGCGGCGCTGTCGCTGCCGCTGCTGCGGCTCGACGAGTGCCCGGCGTGCCGCGCGCAACTGCATGTGTGCCGGCTGTGCGTCGAATACGACACGCGCGTCGCCAAGCACTGCCGCGAACCGACCGCGGAGGAAGTGCGCGACAAGGAGCACGCGAACTTCTGCGACCACTTCAGACCGCGCGAGGGCGCGTATTCGCCCGGGAATGCTGCGGAGGTGGAGAGGGCGAAAGTGGCGCTTGACGACTTGTTCAAGAAGAGCTGAGAGCCGCGTGACGCGGGTGGCGGGCGTGGAGAGCGCCGAGGAGCGGCGATCAGCGACCGGTGACACAGTGCGCCGGGCGCCGCCGAGGCGAGGGGACCGCCGCAGGCGGCGCTCGACCCGCGAGGAACCGGATGCCCCGCCCCCGCCGGCCCGCCGCAAGCTGCTCTTCTCAGCCCTTCCCCACCCGATCCGACAACCGGTCCAGCAACTTCGCGAAGGTCGACGTACGCTTGTCCACTTTGACAGACAGGTGTCGCACGCCGGTGTCGTTCAGCAACTCGCCGCGCCCCCTGTCGATCTCGAGATGGCCCGCGCCGAGTATCTCTAGCGTCTGCTCGAGCGATTCCTCGAGCGACTGCGCTTTCTTGCGCTGCGCTGGCTTCGCGCGGCTGGCGGCGGGTCGCTTGCCCGCCTTCGCGGCCTCGGCGATCCGGGCGCGCACCGCCTCGGCGGGCGGCGCAGGCTTTGTCGGCGGCTGGTCCGCATCGAACAGCTTGAACTCGTCGGCGGCCTTGCTCTGGGCGGCCTTGCGGGCGGCGGGCTGCAGCCGTGCGCCCGCAACAGCGTTTTCCTTTTCCGCCGCCGTCACCGGGACCACCGCAACCGAGCTGAAGTCGGAGCGCACGTAGTAGGCGACCTGCTTGGCCGACAGTGCATCGGTGAAGAACCCGAGCCGCAAGCCGTACCAGCGGCGCCCTTCGCGGTTCGTCTCCACCGAGTAGAGCGTGTAGGCGCTGAAAATGGCGAGCGGCGGCACGGCCGAAGCGTCGATGGGCGTCACCGACCAGGCGAGCTGCACGGCGAACTGCGCGGGCGCATCGCGCTGCACGTCCTCCTTCAGCGCGCGCATGGTGCGCGTGTCCTCGGGTCGCAACATCTCGATGGCGGTGTTGGCCGCGCGCTCTTCCGCCGTGGCGGGACCCGCTGGTTTCGCGCCGTCCGCGCGACGCTCTTCGAGGACCCGCAGTACCTGCGTGTCGCTGAGGGGCGTCGGACTCGCGGCGGCCGGCTTGGCCATGGCCTGCGTCGTCGCCGGGGCCTTCTGCGCAGGCGCCACGGGAGCTGCGCGCGCGGGCGCTTTCGCCGCAGGAAGCGAGGGCGGGGGCGACATCGGCGCGGGCGTCAGTGCCCGCACGGTCGGAATGTGTTCGGGCAATACGGGCGGCGGCGGCACGTAGAGGGTGTGCGCCGGCGTGGCCTGGGGAGCGCTGCGCGGCGGCGCTGCCGGTGTTGGTGCCGGCACAGGTGCCGGTATCGGACCCGGCGCGTCGCTCGCTTGCTGGGGTTCATCGAGCTGGGCCAGCACTTCGCGCACGTTCGACAGCGCGGCCACTGCCGCAGGCGTGCCAGACACCGGCGCGTCCGTACGCGCGGCGACGGGAGCTGCGGGTGCGGCGGGGGCCGGGGGCGCGGCGACCGCCAAGGGCGCAGGGGATTCGACGGCGGCGACGGGCGCGGCGGATGCCGCGGCCGGCAGGGTCGGGACTTGAATGGGCGCGACGACCGGAACGGGCACCGGCTCGGGTACAAGGAGCGCGGCCACCTGCGCAGGCGTCGCGACGGGTGCTGCGACGGGTGCCGCAGCGGACGTTGCGACGGGCGCCGTGCCGCCCTTCGCTTCCAGGGCGGCGGCACGGGCCGCCGCGCGCAGCTTCTTGCCCGGCGCTTCGCCGACCCATGCCGCGGGATACAGCTCGCGCACGACGGCCAGCCACTCCTGCGCCTCATCAGGGCTCGCGAAGTAGCCCATGTGCAGCCGGAAGCGCTCGCGGCCGTCTTCACGGCGGCGGCTGATGAAAAAGGAGAAGCGCTTGAGCGCGCCGTCCTTCGGCTGCTCGAGCGCCATCGGCGTCGTGGACGCGCACAGGTTGATCACGTACTGCTCGGGCACCTCGCCCGGGCCAGTCGCGGCTTCCGCCGTTCCTTGCATTCCAATGTTCCCCGGAACCGTGCGCGCAGGACGCCTCGGCCTTGAGGTCGCCCGGGATGACGGTGGATCACCGCCTCGAGGCAACCCCGCTGTCTCGGCCAAATCCGAGACCGGTGGCTTTGCGTCCCCGTCTCGCAACGGGTTTGCCCTGATCACACATAAAGTCTGGAAGTGTCGCCGGGCACCGTCAAGTGAAGATGTCCGTCGCGTGCGCAATCCGTGCAGTCGTTAACAGACTGCGGGGCCTGCCCGCCGCGGCACGACATAACGCGTGGCGGCCATCACCACGGCACTTCTGCGCCCTGGTAGTCCCAGAAGCGGCCCGTCTCCTGCGGGGTGAGCCGGTCGATGATGCCGATCACCTTGGCGACCGCATCCGCGGGCTTCTGCAGCGGCATGCGCACGCCCTTCATCATGTCGGTGTCGACAGGGCCCGGATTGACGAGCGCCACGGCCACGCCGCGCGCCCGCACGTCGAAGGCAAGGTTGCGCATCAGCATGTTCACGGCTGCCTTGCTCGAGCGATACCAGTAGGCCCGCGGCGAATCGACGAGTGCGATCGAGGCCTCGCTCGAGGAGAGCGTCACGATTTTCCCGCCCGCGCCAGCGGCCACGTTCGGCAGGAAGGCTTCCGCCATGCGCAGCGGCCCGATCGCGTTGGTATCGAGCACCTGCCGGTACGCGTCGTAGTCGAAGCTGCCGAGCGCCTGGCCGCGCGGGCCGGTGATGCCCGCGTTGTTGATCAGGACATCGATCGGCCTGCCCCGGTACTTCGCGGCCAACGCGGCGACGGCCGCCGCATCGGTCACGTCGAGCGCTTCGATGGCCACAGCCGGGTGCCCGGCTGCGAGGGCGGCAAGCTCGGTGGCCTGCGCGGGATGGCGCGCCGTGGCGATCACCTGCCAGCCGCGCGCCGTGTACTGCCGCGCGAGTTCAAGGCCGATGCCGCGGTTGGCGCCGGTGATGAGCACGGTGGGCGCTGCGGCGTAGGCGGAGGTCATCATGGCGAGCAATGCGGTGGCGAACAGGGTGCGGGCGGGCTGCATGCCGCAGACGCTAGCACAGTCTCAGGGAAACCGGCCGGCCCCCGCGTAGTGGGCGGCGTACCAGGGGTCGGCGAGGTCGCCGAACGTGACCGCGCGACCGGTCGACGGCGCATGCACGAAGCGCCCCTCGCCAGCGTACACGCCGACGTGGTCGATCCCGTCACGCCCGCTCGCGAAGAACACGAGGTCGCCGGGCTGCAAGGCGTTGCGCGGCACGGCGGTCGCCGCCTGCTGCTGGGCCGCCGCCGTACGCGGGATCGCGATGCCGACAGATCCATAGGCGTAACGCGTGAGGCCGCTGCAATCGAAGCCCTGCGTCGTCGAGCCGCCGTATCGATAGGGCACGCCGAGGGTGGATTCGGCCGCACGCAGTATTCCAGGTCCAGGCCCGCTTCCTGCCGATGGGGAAACAGGCGCTGCCGGCGGGGGGCTGGTCGTGGCGGGCGCTGGAAGGGTCGCGCGCGGAGTACTCGCGCATCCGGCAAGCAGGAGCATGGCAAGGACCGGCGCAAGGGCTCGGCTCACCGCGGCTACCCCACGAGGCGCTCGCTCGCTGGCGACGTGGCCACCGCACGCCCCGCGAGCAGTTCGCCGACGCCCGCGGCGGGCAGCGGCCGGGCGAGGTAGTAACCCTGCGCGATGTCGCAGCCGCGCTCGCGCAGGAAGTCGAGTTGTTCGATCGTCTCCACGCCTTCCGCCACCACCGTCTTGCCGAGGGCGTGGGCCACGGCGATGACGGTCGCGCCCAGCGCCGCCGCCATCGGATCCTGCGGATCCTCGATCAGCGAACGATCGACCTTGACCACGCTGATCGGGTGCTGGCGCAGGTGCGCGAGGGAGGTTTCGCCCGCACCGAAGTCGTCGAGCGCGAGCCGCACGCCATCGCCTGCGAGGGTCTTCAGCACCGCGCCCACGTCGGGATCGGTGAGCACGGCTTCCGTGAACTCGAGCTCGACCTGGTCGGGTCGCAGCGCATGGCGACGCAAGGCGCGGCGCAGCCCGTCGACGAATTCCGCGGCGCGCAACTGGCGCGCCGACACGTTCAGCGCGAGGCGCGGCGGCGCGAAACCGAGGTCGCGCCACTGCGCAACCTGGGCGCAGGCCGCCTCGATGACCCAGGCACCGATGTCGACGATCAGCCCGGTCTCCTCCGCGGCCGGCACGAATTCGGCCGGGTACTTGAGCCCGTTGCGCGGCGTTTGCCAGCGCAGCAGCGCCTCGAGGCCGACCAGGCGGCCGTCCACCACATTGAACTGCGGCTGGTAAAAAAGGGAGAACTCGCGGTGGCGGAGTGCGTGGAAGAGGCCGCTGCCACTTGCCGAGACCTGCCGGGCGCTCAGCGCGCTGTCATGGAATACGGCGCGTCCACGACCGGCGTCCTTGGCGCGGTACATGGCGGTATCCGCGTTGCGCATCAGCTCGTCGATGTGCGCGGCATCGTCCGGGAACAGCGTGATGCCGATGCTCGCGCGCACGAAATGATCGCGGCCGGCCACGTTCACCGGCGCCTCGAGCGCCGCGATGATGCGCTCCGCCACCGCGCGCACCGCGTCCGGGTCGGTGACCTGGCGCAGCACGATGGTGAACTCGTCGCCGCCGAGGCGCGCAACCGTGTCGCCCTCCTTCACGCAGGCCCGCAGGCGTTGCGCGACGATGGAGAGCAACTGATCGCCCGCCGCGTGCCCGACCGTGTCGTTGACACGCTTGAAATGGTCGAGGTCGATGTAGAGCAGCGCGCCGCGGACGCCGCTGGCCGTCGCCGTCGCGAGCTCCTGCGCCAGCCGGTCGCGGAACAACAGCCGGTTCGGCAGCCCGGTCAGGGCGTCGAAATGCGCCTGGCGGTACAGTCGCTCGTCACGCGCACTGTTCGACAGGGCGACCGACAGCCGCGCGGCAAATTCGGCGCCGTAGCGCGCGAGGGCGGGATCGGCGCTGGGCGCCTCGCGATAACCGAGGGACAGGACCGCGGCGAGGCGCTCTCCCGAGACCACCGGCCACACCCAGAAGAACTCGGCGCCGAGCTCCGCGAGCGGCCGCAGCAGGCTGTGGCGGCCGGGTTCGCAGCGCGCGACGGTCACGCCGTCTTTCGCCGCGGCAAGCGTCGCCAGCAGGTCGGGGTCGAGCTCGACGCGCACCACCGGCAAATCGGCCATCTGCGGCGCGGTGAAGTAGACGCGGCCGTGGGAATCGGAGTCCGCGTCAATCAGCGTGATCGCGACCCCGTCGCAGTGCGTGACCGACTGCACCCGCGTCAGGATCGCGTCGAACATCTGCTCGAGTTCGGCGGAGCCGAGGAGCAGCCGGTCGATTTCACCCAGCGTCTCGAGCGCGGAGAGACGCTCGGCGAACCGGCCGGCTGCGAGGTTGTAGGCTTCGATCGCGTCGCCGAGCTCGTCGGCGTCGGCGCCGCGCACACGGGGCGCGGCAGGCAGGTGGCCCTGCCCGAAGGCCGCGCCGAAGCGCGCGACGAGCGGTACGTAGCGACCCGCCAGCAGCAGCAGGCCGAGGGCAATGCCGCCGAGGGCGAGCGCGGCGAGCGCGGCAAGTTCGGCGGCGACCGGGCCCGCGGCATCGGCCCAGCCGGGACGCGGCTTGAAGACGACGACCGACCAGCTGTCGCCGGAGGGCGCCCCGAGGCGTGCGAGGCCGCCCTGCCATTCGACGCCGGCGGCCTGCCAGGCGAGCGGCAGCGCGCCCTGGGTGGTATCGAGCGTGCCGCCGTAGCGCGCAAGCATGTCCACGACTTCTTCCGGCAAGGGCGCCGTGCTGAACAGCAGGCGGCCGCTCGCGTCGAGCAGCGCGATGCGGCGCGCGTCGGCGGACCGCGAGCCCGCTTCCGGCAATTGCGCGGCGCTCTCGGCGGCGAAGCCGACGGCGTCCGCGCCATTTCGACCGGCGCGCGGGGTCGCGAGGCGTGCGGCGTACCCGGCCGCGAAGGCCTGCGCATCGAGGGTGAGCGCCTGCGCCGCACCGGCATCCACCGCGCGCACGGACTGCTGCATCAGCATGCAGGCCGCGAACGACACCGGCACGAGCACGGCGAGCGCCAGCGTGGCAGCGATCCGTCGCCCCATGCGTGTGCTGAAGCTCGCGCGAAGTGGGTCCATGGGCGTGAATTTAACGAAAGATGGCGCCGGCGAGGCGTGGCGGCTGTCACGATTCGGAGAGTTGTGAAATGCATCACGCTATGCTTGGCGCCGTGAGCTACGACGCCTTCCACCGCGATCACTCGAGACGCCGCGCCGCCTGGCTGCTCGTGCTTACGCTGGTGCTCATCTTCTATGCGTCGTTCTTCCCGTTCCGCTTCGATCCCGCCCGGCTCGCGGCCGCGTTGCATGGCGGCTTCGCGGACCTGTTGCCATGGGGCTATTCGGCGCGCGCCGACCGCGCGGGCAACCTGCTCTCCTACCTGCCGGTCGGCGCCCTGCTCGCCTACCTCGCGCCGCCGCGCTGGCGCGCGCCCGCCGCCTTCGCCGGCGCGATCGCGCTCGCCGCGGCGCTGTCATGCACGGTGGAACTGCTGCAGCACATGACGCGTTCGCGCGTGCCGAACCTCGTGGATGTCGCGATGAACACGACCGGCGGAGCCGCCGGCGCGCTGGCCGGAGCGCTGTTGCGCCGGCGGCGATGGCCGCTCGGTTCGATCGCCCTGCGCCACGCCCGCCCTGAACCGATCGCCCTCGTACTGGTCGCATTGTGGCTCGCGATGCACGCCGTGCCCTTCATGCCGCGCCTCAACCAGGGACACGCCTGGGCCGGCATGCAGCCACTGCGGGACCTCGACTACGACGGCATCGCGATCTTCGCCTACTTCGCCGGCTACCTCGTGGTGGCCTCGGCGGTCAGGCGCCTGGTCGTGCCCGCGAGTTTCGCGCGCAACTTCCTTGGCGCTTCGGTCCTGTCCCTCCTGTTGCGCGTTGCCTTCGTCGGCCAGTGGCTCACGCTCGACGAATGCCTCGGGCTCATGCTCGCATTGCCCGCGGCCGCGGGGCTGCGCGGCATCACGCGCGCACGCGCATTCCGCATCACCTTTGCGATCGTGGTGCTCGCTTTCGCGCTCGAGCTCGCCTTCCCGCCCGCGCAGCCCTGGTCGGAGGCGGTGACCTTCCTCACGCGGGCGTTCATGATCGTCGGCGCGTTGTGGCTCGCGACCGGTGCGGGCGCTTCGCTGCTCGTCTCGACGCTGGTGCTGGCGACCGGCGTCGCCCTGCTCGCCGGCCCGACCGCAGGGCTGCTGGCCGTCGTTGCCGGCTTCCTGGTGCACGCGGGCCGCGTCCTGCACCATTCACCGGTGCCGCGCGTCGTCGATCGCTGAAGGCGCAAGCCGCGCCGCTTCAGTCGCGGCCGCCCTGTGCGGCCAGCGCCCGGATCGCCGTCCAGGTATGGCGCGTGACTCCCCGCCGGCCGCTGCGGGCTGCGCCCAGCATGGCGCGCGCGAGCGTATCCGCGGCCACTGGCCTGTATGCCGCAAGCCCGCCGCGCAGCAGGGGCGCGACGACCGGAAGGGTCCATTGCGCCGCGAGCTCGAGCGGCCGCAGGCCGCGCCGCGCCCCGAGCAGCAGCCCCGGCTGCATGATGTCGACTGCGGGGAATCCGAGTGTCATCACCGCGGACTCCGCCTGCGCCTTCACCCGCAGGTAGAACGCGCGACTGTCGAGGCGCGCCCCGACCGACGACACGAGCACGAAGCGCTGCGCGTTCGCGACCCGCGCCGCGCGCGCGAAGGCCAGCACCAGGTCGTGGTCGACCTGCCGGAATGCCTCCTCCGAGCCCGCCTCCTTCAGGGTCGTGCCGAGGCAACAGAAGGCCTCGGTGCAGGTGATGCCCCGCAGTTGCGCCTCGAGGTCCGCGAAGCGCACCACCCGGTTGGCGAGCTTGGCGTGGTCGCGGGTCAACGGGCGGCGTGTCAGCGCGTAGACCCGCCCATACTCGGGCGCCTCGCACAATGCCGCGAGCAGGCGCTCGCCGACGAGGCCGTTCGCTCCGGCGACGAGCGCCGTCCTTCGTGTATCGTTCATGGCAGCTCCCCCGCCGCGGATGATATCGTGCGGCAGACAAGTGGAGCGATGAGCATGCGAGCAACCCGTTCAATCGCGGCGCTGGCGATCGCCGTCCTCGGTTCGCTGGGCGCCGCGCCCGCGGCGGCGGTCACGGATGACGAGCGCACCGCGATCTACATGCAGTTTCGCGCATTGTTCGATGCCGGCAGCTACCAGGAGGCCCTGCCCATGGCCGAGCAGCTCGTCACCGCGACGGAGCAGCAATACGGCGCCAAGGATCGCGCGCTCGTCAACCCGCTCGCCAATGTCGGCACCACGCAGCTGCGGCTCGGCAATTTCGCCGCGGCGGAGAACGCCTACACGCGCGCGCTCACGATCCTCGACAGCACGGCCACCACGACCGACCGCGCGCGGCTGCGGCCGCTGCAGGGCCTCGGGCTGAGCTACGCCCGCTCGGACCAGCCCGCGCCGGCCGCCGACACGCTGAGGCGAGCGGTCGACCTGTCGCGCAACCTCGACGGCCTCTACAACCTCGGGCAGGTCGACTTCGTCCGCGCGCTGATCAGCGTGTACGTCGCGCAGGGCCGCCTCGATGACGCCGAGCGCGAGCACCAGTACGCCTTCCGCATCGCCGAGACCGCCTATGGCAAGGGCGACCCGCGCATGCTCCCGGCCTACGACTACCTCGCCCGATGGTACGAGTACGTCGGCCGCTATACGACGGCGCGGACCGAGCACCTGCGCGCGCTGCGCCTCGCCGAGGCCACCACGGGCCGCCTCGGCCCGGCGACCATCGAGCCGCTGCGGGGCATCGCGCGGGCCTATCGCCTCGAGTACCTGTACGGTCCCGAGGTCACGCAGGAAGCGGCCGCCGACGACCCGGTGCTCTTCAGCACGAACCAGGGCGTCGGGCAGACGATGGCGCGCCTCAACCCGGAAGGCGAGCGCGCGCTCGCGCTCGCGCTGCGCGCCGCGCGCAAGGCGAGCCCCCCGGTGCCGGCGCAGCTCGGCGCGACACTCGTCGACGTGGGCGACTGGAACCTCACCGCCGGCGATGGCCGGGCCGCACGCGACAGCTATCGCGACGCATGGCAGTCGCTCGTTGCCGCGGGCGACACCTCGGTCGTCGATGCGCCCCGGCAGTTGCGCTACAAGCCGCCGGCATCGTCGATCGCACGCTTCACCGGCTCGAACTACGAGAATTACGACGAGTACGCCATCGAGGCGAAGTTTACGGTGGGCGCCGACGGCCGCACCCGGGACGTGGTCATCTCGCCGACGGAAGCGCCGCAGGAATTCCGCGACGGCGTCGAAGCGGCCGTGCGCAAGGCGCTCTATGCACCGCGCATCGCGAACGGAGAGCCCGTCGAGGCGACCGGTGTCGCGCTCACCGAGCGGGTACTCGTGCGCAAGCCGGCGCAGAAGCCGGCGGGCCCCTAGCTCGCTGCCCTGAGCGGTGTCTGCGGCGGCGGCCCGGCGGGCGGCGTCGGCACGGGCGCGGTCGCGGGCTCGGCCGGCGGCTTCGGCACCGCCTGCTGCGACTCGATCACGGGGACGGCCTCGATCTTTTCCAGCGCTTGCGCCGCGGCGCTCCCGTCCGCCACGGCCACGGCGGGCGCCACAAGCGTTTCACCGCGCGCGAGCTGCTGGCCGATCGGCTGGCGGGGAAACTGCACGAGGAACTTGGCCGCCGCATCGCGCATGGCCGCGCGCGCCGCATTCTCGAGCGGCTTGCTGCTCGACATGGACCGGTCGCGGCTGCTGCCGTAGCCGGTGATCGTGTAGGAGTCCACCGCCTGCATGCCCTGGGCGTAGACGTTGATGCGATAGCGGATCGTCACGGCGAAGTAGTCGCCGCCCGTTTCCTTGGCCGTGGCGAAGGAGAACTGCTCCATGCGCGGCTCGAAGATCACCGCGAGGTCGGTCGCCCGGCGCGCTTCCTCTGCATCGTCGAGATAGCGCACGTCGGCGAACAGCGCGCCGAAGACGTCGCGCGCGAGGCGCTGGTGGCCGGCGCCGAGTGCGACCTGCCAATCGACGCCGCTGCGCGTTTCGGCATGACGGAACGTGCGCTGGTCGCCGGTGAGCAGCACCGCGGCCTTGACCGGCAACTGGCGCACGAGGGGCTTCGGGATGACCGGCTCGGGTGCGATCTCGACGCTGCCGCAGGCGGCGAGCCACGGGAGCGCGGCGGCCGCGGCGATGCGCAACGAAACGGTGAGTGGCGACATCCGGATCAGCCTCCGCCGATGCATTGGCGTGTGCCGAACACCTCGATATAGCCCGCACAGGCCTTCTCGGTGGTCACGGGGACGAAGGTGCCCCCGTTGCGGTCACACACCGCGCGCATCAAAGCAGCAAAGCGGATGCTTGTAAACGGCGGCATGCCCGGGCCCTCCGGGAAGCCGATCGCGTGGATGCGCACCCGGCGGCGGCCGTTGGCATCCGGCGGGTTCGCCTTGTCGATGGCATCGAGCGCCTTCTGGATCGAATCGCCGGTGAACTCGTCGCCGATCACGTAGATGCTGATGCGCTTGTCGAGCGCCCAGTATTTCTCGACCGCCTCCTCGATGCCCTGCACGGGATCGGAATCGCTGAACGCGCGCCAGTTGCGCATCGCGCCCGTGATGCGCGCGCGCTGCTGCGGATTGTCCTGCAGCCACTGGCCACGGGTACCGGCGAACATCGGCTTGCCCTCGTCGTCGAGCACCTGCAGGCCGCGCACCTTCGGGTAGATGTCGAGGATCTCCTTCAGCACGTCCTGCGCGCTGTCCCAGTGGGCGGACAGCATGCTGCCCGATGTGTCGATCACGAAGATGATCCATTCGCTGTCGATCGGGATGCCGCCCACGGCCTCGGTCGGCGGGCGCCGTCGCGACTGCCTCTGCAGCTTCTTCAGGTCCTCGGTGAGCGACTCCTGGGCGGCCACCAGCTCGCCCTCGACAATGTTCGCCACCGCGGCGTCCGTGCGACTCGCCGCGTACTGGCCCTTGACGGTCGACAGCTCGCCGCTCACCCGCGCGAGGTTGAGTTTCTCCTTGCGCAGCGTGTCGGCGCGGCCCTGCATCTCGCGCTCGAGCACCGCGGTCTCGCCGCGGATCTCGTTCAGCTCCTTTTGCAGGGCGAGCACCTGGCCGTCGAGCTGCTCGCGGCTCTTCTCGATCACGACCGGCTGGCCGAACTCGGACAGCACGAGCAGCAGGATGATCGCGCCAAAGCCGCAACATATGCAGTCGAGGAACGAGAGGCTGAAGACCTCCGTATCGCGGCGCTGCAGTTTCATGCGGCCTCGCTCACGGCCAGTCCTTCGAGGGCATCAGGTAGGTGCCGCCGCTGCGGCGCGCGAGGGTCCAGAAGGCGTGCGCGGCCGGATTGTCGCCGCGCATCGGCAGCAACACCACGTCGATCTGCGTACGCGGAGGCAGCGCCTTCACGGCATCGTCGAACAGGCGCAGGCGGCCGCGCGCATCGATGTAGCGGCGGATCGCGGGCGGTGCCGCGCCTTGCGTGGGCAGGCCGTCGGTGATCAGGATCACCTGGTCGGGCGCGGGCGATAGCTGGCGGATCGCGGCGAAGGCATTGACGAGGCTGGTGCCGTTCTGCGGCACCACCTGGTCCATCGCCTCGAGCACTTGGTCGACCTGCGCCTGGTCGCCACCCTGCAACCACTTGCCGGCGGTATCCGCCAGCAACGGCGTGGGTTGCGTGTCGAAGCGGTACACCTGGTACTTGCTCGCGGCTGGGATCTGCGCGGCGAGCCAGCCGACCGTCTTGACGCCCCGGCGCCATTTGCCGGCCGCGCGCCGCGAGGCGTCGCTGGTGTTGCGCAGCCGGATGACGTTGACCACGTCCTCGTCGAGCATGCTCGCGGACGCGTCGATGAGGACCAGCACGTGCCGGCCGCGCATGCGCAGCCCGGTGATGTAGCGGCGATCCGCGCCGCCCTTGGCGACCTTGATCGCGTCGCCCGGCGGGCCCGCTTCCTTGCTCGCGGCCTCGAGGCGACGGGTGCTCTCCTCGAGCGCGCGGATGTCGGCCTTCAGCTTCTCGATGTGCGCGCGGCGCGCGAGCGTCGTGTCGTCGTGGATCGAACCCTGGTCGCGCTCCTTCTGCAACTGCTCGATCAGCCGCGTGGCGCGCGATGAGGCGCTGACGGTTTCGCTGGTGGTCCTGGCGAGCGTGTTGCGCAGGACCACGAGGTTCTTCGTGCCCTCGAGAACCTGCTCCTCGAGCAGGCGCACCTGCGAAGCGAGGTCGTTCGTGCGGCGGATGCGCTCCACGCCGCTCTGCGCGCTGATGATCATGTAGAAAAGGATCACGGCGCCGAACCCGCAGCAGATGCAGTCGAGGAAGGAGAGGCTGAAGACCTCAGTCTGGCGTCGCTTGCGCACCGCCCCCTCCCACGCTGATCAGCGCGAGCCCGATGCCGGGCTCGCCGATGCGGACCTGGTCGCCCGCGTGCAGTCGCGCGCGGCCGGCGACGCGCTCGTCGTTGACCCAGGTGCCGAAGCGGCTGTGGTCGACCAGCACGACGCCCTCGTCGCCGCGCAGGATTGTGCAATGGCGGCGCGAGACGCCCGCGGCGCCGGCCGAGACGGTGATCTCCACGCCGTTGCCCTCGCGCCCCACCGTGAGGCCGCGCGAATTGATGGGCAGGGCGCGGCCGGCGTGCAGCACATGGGTGGGATCGATGACGGCATCGGCCCGCTGCCCGGGATTCTCGCGCCGCGGCGATTCGCCCTGCGGCTGCAGCGCGCTCGCGGGAAGTCGCCGCAAGAGCCGCACGGGAGCGGCCGCGCCCGCTTCCACCGGCAGTTGCGATGCGACGGCCGCCGCCCACCCGTCGGGCAACACGATCAGCTCCGCTTCCGCGAGGGTCGCGAGCCGCTCGCGCAGGCCCGCGAGGCGCAGCAGCGCCGCGGGCACCACCACCGCGACCGGTGCGGCTGCGCGCCGCAGCTCGTGCAGGCAGCGTTCGATTTCGCGATAGCGCGTGGCCGCGGCGGCGGCGAACTGGTCGCGCGCCACGGCCACTTCATGGCGCTCGCCCGCGGGGCCCTCGAGCGCGACGGTCGCCGAACCCGCCTCCTCGACCTGCGCCGCGATGGCCGGCAACTCGTCGAAGAGCCGCTGCTCGACCGCCGCGTCGTGCAGCGGATCGAAGCGCGTGCGCAGCACCATGGCCGCGCTCACGACATCGAGCCAGGACTGGTAAACATCGAGCAGGCCGCCGCCGCGGCTCACGATCGAACGGCGGCGGCGCACGCTGGCACCGCACTCGACCGCCGTCGCCGCGACGTGGAACAGGCCCGCCTCGAGCACGATCGCGGGCTTTGCGAGCCCGAGCGGCGCGACGGCCGCCACCGCCGCATCGACGAAGCCGCACACCGACAGCGAGGCCGCGCGGGCCACCGCCAGCACATCCGACAGCGCGCGCGGCGAAAAAGCGGCGCTGACCGCCACCCACGCCGCCTGCGGCGCTTCGCCCGCGGCGCGGAGGCGCTCGCCGATCTCCGCCGCGGCAATCGACAAGGCGGCCGGGGCCGCGGCGCCCTCCGCCGCAATGTCGTTCCAGTGGCGCGCCGAAACCTCGGCGGGCCGGCGGCGCAGCAGGCCGGGGGCGGGCGTACCGATGGGCGCCTCGCCGCCCTGGCGGCGCACGATCGCGGGTGCGATGCCGAGCACGCGGCCTCCTGCCGCGAGCGCAAGCGCACGGTCGTCGATCGAGAGGCCGAGCACCGCCGTCATCGCACGCTCACCTCGCCTGCATGTTGCGGATCAGCCGCGTGTCGAGCCAGGTCTCGGCGTCGAGCACGAGGCGCTCCTGCGCGAGCTGCAACTGGTGCAGCAGGAACATCAGGAAGATCGACAGCAGCAACGCGATCAGCGTCGAGTTGAAGGCAACGCCCAGGCCCTCGGTGACGCCGGAGATGTCGCCGCCGACCGCCTTGTGCGCCTGGCCGAGCGCATCGCCGATGCCGCGCACGGTGCCGATGAAGCCGATCGCCGGGATCGCCCAGGCGATGTAGCGCAGCATCGACATTTCCGAATCGAGCCGCTCGGCCTCCGACTGGCACATGCTGTGCGCGACGGTGGAAGCGTCCTGCACGCTGCGGGTGGCGCCGAAGCGCGCGAGCGCGGCGAGCAGCGCGCGCGGCAGCAGCATGTGGCGGCGCTCGTGGTCGAGGCCCTCGATCTGGCGCGTGTACTCGCGCGAGTCCTCGGGCAGGATCTTCATGCCTTCCGCCAGCTTCAGCACTTCGCCCTCGAGCGTCTTGCGCTCGCGCGCCTGCCGCGTCGCCTTGTAGCCGATGATCGCGAGCGCCCAGATGAACAGGATGATCTCGCTCTCCTGCTCGTAGTCCTTCACGAGCACGTAGAAGGAGCGCTCGGCGATGTAGTTGGGGTCGTTCAACATGCCGGCGCGCTGCTCCGCGAGGATCGCCTGCGCCTTCGGCCGCACGTCGAGCACGTAGATGGAATGCACGATCATCACCGTGATCGCGAGCGCGAACAGGCTGAAGACGAATTCGGACGGATAGCGGCGGGGCGCGCTCATGGGGTTCCTTCGGGCTCAGATATCCACGGGAAAGCTGACATTGTTGTCGGCCGACTGGCGCAGGTCGGGCGGCAGCTCCTCCTGCTCCTTGACCGGCGCGCCGATGGGCTCCTCCTCTTCGACCGCCTGCGCGAAGGCCGGCGGCACGAGGCGCGCGATCACATAGGCCGCGACCCACACCGCGAGCGAGGCGAAGGTCATGATCCAGATGGAGCGCCAGGTGTTCTTCATCGTGTCAGGGGTCCGCGTAACGTGCGATGCGAAAGCCGATCGTCTGGCTGGCGCTGTCCGCGCCGTCGCGCCAGGCGAGCCGCAGGTCCACGATGGTCGCCGTACGCCAGTTCGAGCCGCGGATCGTATGCCGGGTTCCCTGCGCGGGGCCGAAGGGATCGGTCTGCGGCTCGCTGCCAGGCAGCGACGCATAGTAGTCCTGCGTCCACTCCGAGACATTGCCCGCGAGGTCGTACAGGCCGAAGGGATTCGCGGCGAACTTGCCGACCGGCGCCACGTTCGGGTAGTCGTCGCGGTAGGTCTCGAGCACCGAGGGCATCGTGCCCTGCGCTTCGATCCCGCCGAAGTTGCCGCTCGCCGCGGCGATCGGCAGCGCATCGCCCCACTCATAGCGGCGCATGCCGCCCTTGCCGTCGGCGCGCGCCGCATACTCCCACTCCGCCTCGCTCGGCAAGCGGTAGCCGTTCGCGACCGGCGAGCGCAGCAGCCACTTGCCGTCCTTCTTCTCGTAGGCCTGCGGCAGCCCTTCCTGCGCCGACAGCCAGTTGCAGTATTCGACCGCATCGTCCCAGCTCACCTGCACGACGGGCTGCGCATCGAGGTCGACGCTGTTCTTGTCCACGTAGCCCGAGGCATGGTCGGCCTTGAAGCGGCGGAACTGCGCGTTGGTCACCTCGGTGGCGCCCATGTAGAACGCGCGGCTGAGCGTGACCCGCCGCAGCGTCTCGTTGGTGCGCCGGCCCTGCTCGCGGCGGGCGGTGCCCATCTCGAAGCTCGCCGGCTTCAGCAGGCGCAGCACGTAGCCATCCTTCGTCGCGATGCGCGTTCCGGTGGCGAGCGCGTTCGAAGGCCGGCCCGCCGCGGTGAGCTGGTAGGCGAGGCTGCGCGCAAGCCCTGGCGCGAGCGTGACCGTCGTGCTGTAGGGCGCGAGCGGCGGCTGGCGCACATCGATCACATGCTCGCCCGCGAGCAGCTCGAGCTTGAGCGGTGCGCGCCCCTTCGACACGCCATCGACGCGCACCTCGGCATCGGCCGGTTCGCCGCTCACGGAGAGCGCGACATACACGGGTTCGAGCCTTGCGTCGAACGCGGTGCGTTCGCCCGACACGGCACCGAACGTGCGCGACCACGTCGAGTAACCGGTCCTCGCGACGAGCAGGTCGTGGCGGCCGCCCGGCGACATCGCGATGTCGAGCGGCGTGCGGCCGCGGTACACGCCATCGACGGAGACATCCGCACCCGCCGGCGTCGAACGCACGAGCAGGCGCGCGTCGGGCGCGCCGAGGTCGATCGGCCCGATCGCCACGGTTTCACCGGCCTTCACCACGAGCGCACTGACCCACGGCTTGGCGTTGTCGGCGGAAACCTCGATGCGATGCGCGCCCGCGGGCAGGTCGATGCGGGCCGGCACCGGCACGGGCGCTGCGCCGTCGACCGAGAGCAGCGCGCCGGGCGTGCGCACGCTGAGCGCAAGCGCGCCCCATGAGGGCTTGAGCGTGACGGCGAGGTCCTGGCGCTGGCCGCGACCCTCGACGTCGACCTCGACGATGGCGTCGAAGTAGCGCTCCGCGCGCAAGGTCAGGCTGCGCTTGCCGGCGGCGGCGCGGATGTCGCCTGGAACGCGGCCGGCGTCGGCACCATCCACCGCGACGTTCGCCGCGACGCCGCCGGTATCGATGACCAGGATCCCGGGCTCCTTTTCGAGCCGCAGGCGCACGGGAGCCGTCGCATCGCGCGCCGCCTGCACTCGCCGCTCGAGCGTGACGTAGCCCGGCGCGCTCGCCCGCAGGCGATGCGCCCCCGGCAGCACGAACAGCGTGGCCCCGGAGTGCCACGACAGCAGCGTATCGGTGGCCCGCACCTGCGCCTGCGCGGGCTCGAGCACGAGCGGCACCCGCACCGTGCTCGAGAGCAGCAGAAGCACCGCGGCCGCGAGCGCCAGCACGGCGCCGATGGCGGCCCGCCGCGCCGTGCGGCCCCGCGCTCGCGCAGGCGCGCGACCCGCCGCCGCGAGCGCCTCGCGCGCCACCATGCCGATCTCGACATCCTCGTCGTCGAACGCGCCGTCCCGCTCGAGCGCGGGCGCGAGCGGCGCGATCGTGTCATTGCCGGCGAGATGCAGCACGTCGATCACGCAGGGCGCGACCGCGCGCACCACGAGCTGCGCCTGCCCGAGCGCGATCACGTCACCCGCGCGCAGGTCCCGCGTCTCGTGCAGGCGCTCGCCGTTCAGCCGCGCAGCGCTGCCTTCGGCGGCAGACACGCGCCACAGGCCGTCGTCCACCTCGAAACGCAGCGCCACCGGCAGCGCAGCGCCCGGCACGAGGACATCGGCCCCGGCCTCGCCGACCGAGAATGGCGCCGCCAGCTCGCGCCGGCCGAGCGGCTCGTGCAGGGTGGCGCGCGCGGCGTTGATCGGCGACAGTTCCGGTTGGGTGGACACGATGACTGCGCCTCAGATCGGTTCGACGCAGCTCACCGAGATCGTCTGCACGGCCGAACCGGGCGCGATCGTGATCTCGCGGCGCACGTCGCGGAATCCCTCGCGCGTGCCGGTCAGCGTGTAACGGCCAGGCTTCAGCTCGACCTCGCGGCGCAGGAAGGAGCCGAGCGCGCCCACGCGCTGGATCGTCACGTCGGTGGCGTTGTCGGACTCGAGCGCCACGCGCACGGCCTGGTCGTAGGCCGGCAGCAGCAACTCGATGCGCGCGACCTGCGAACGGATCACCGGACCGGCGGGCGATATGGCGCGCGCCGCCGCGAGCAGTTGCTCCGTCTCGGCGCGCACCGCGGGCGTCGCGAGCCGGTCGGGTCGGTCGATGACGAGCTGCAGGCGACGGTCGAGGTCGGCACGCGGCGCGGCGCGCTCGCGGCCCGCCTGCGCGAACTGCAGCGAGGGATCGCGCGCCAGCACCTCCTCGTACACGGCGAGGGCCTCGCCCCAGCGCTCCGTGCCTTCGAGCGCAGTGCCGCGCTCGCGCGCCGCATCCCCCGCGCGCGCCTGCTCCGCGGCCGCGAGCTGCTCGAGCCCTTCCCGCGGCGCGCTCGCGCCGGGTTGCATGGCGCGGGCCTGCTCGAGCTGGCGGCGCGCGCCAGCGAGATCGCCCGCGCGCAGCGCGTTGAAGCCGCCCGCGAGCACTCGCGCGTACTCGCTCGCGCCCTCGGCGCCGCGCGCCTGCGCGAGTCCGTCGCGCGCCGCACGATAGGCGGGATCCGCCGCGAGCGCCTGTTCGTACAGCTCGACCGCTTGCGCCGCACGCCCCGCCGCGAGCGCGTTGGCCGCCTGCGCCACGAGCGGCATCGCGGCCTCGAGCGCCTGGGCGCGCTTTACGCCGGCCGCCGCGGTGTCGTTGCTCGCGTCGATGCGCAGTGCGAGCTCGAAGGCACCGCGCGCACGAGCCGGTTCGCCGGCTTCGAGCGCCGCCGCGCCCGCCTTGAGCTGCGCGGCGAGGGCCGCGGGCGCCCGCGACTCGATGTCCGCGAGCTGCTTGCCGATGGCGCGCAGGTCCGCGGTCGCCGCGGCAAGTTCACCGTCCGCGGCTCGTGCACTGGCCGTCTCGAAAGCCCGCTTCACGGCGGCGAAGTCCGCGCCACCCCAGGCGGCGGCCGCGCGCGCCTCGATGCTCCCGAGGCGCTTCCCGATGCCGGCACGCAGTTCCTCGAACAATTTTGCGGGATCCTCCGCCGCGCCCGCGCCATCCGCGCGGGCCGTGGCGGAACTAGCCGCGGCTGGCGGCGGGGATTCGCTCGACTGCGGCGCGAGCCGCGGCAGCAGCAGGAACACGGCGGCGAGCGCGGCGGCGATGAGCGCCGCACCGATCCACGGCGCCGCCCGCGGGCCGCGCGCAGGCGGCTCGATCGCTTCCGGCGCGGCGGCGGGCGCCACCACGATCTCATCGGCCGGCCCGGCGGCCGCCCATTCTTCCGCGACCGGCGCGGGCAGTTCGATCGCCACCGTACCCTCGTCCGCGGCGGCGTCGATGCGCGCAATTGGCGCGGTGCTCACCGGAACCGACGGCAGCGGCTCCGGCACGGGCCCAGAGAGCGCGGCTTCGTCCAGCACCTCCGACTCCAGGGTCACGGTATCGTGCAACGAGGACTGCAACTCGTCGATCACCGCGCGCATGGTCGCCGGCCGCGCCTCGCGGCTCTTGGCGAGCATGCGCATCACAAGCGCGATGAGGCGCGGCGGCGCCGGCTTGAGCGGCTTCAGGTCGGCGACCGGTTCCTCGATCACCCTGCGCATCTCGAAGCGCGGATAGAAGGGCGGATAGCCCGACAGCAACTCGTAGGCGAGCGTGCCGAGGCCGTAGATGTCGTCAGACGGCGCGGGCGCCTCCCCGCGCAGCGCCTGCGGGCTTGCGCAGAACGGCGAGCCGTGGTCGGCGAACGGGCTGCCGTCCGCCGTCGAGGCGACGCCGAAATCCGCGATGAGCGTGTGGCCCGATTCGTCGAGCAGCACGTTGCCTGGCTTCAGGTCGCGGTGCACGACGCCCCGCCCGTGCGCATGTTCGAGCGCCTGCGCGATCTCGATCAGGGCGGGCACCACGCGCGTGTAGGCCTCGCCGCGCAGCGCGCCGAGATCGCCGCCCGGCGCGAACGCCATCGGCAGCACGAGCACGCCGTCGCAGTTCTGCGGCTCGAACAGCTTCAGGATGCCCGGATGGCCGAGCTCGCGCGCCACGGCGTATTCATGCTCGAACAGCGCCCAGGCGCCGGCCGGGGCCGGATCGCGCCGCATGATCTTGAGCGCGACGTCCTCGCGCCGCACGACGTCACGGGCTCGCCAGACCTCGGAATGCCCGCCGACGCCGATCTTCGCCATCAGCGTGAAGCGGCCGCAAAGGCGGTCGCCGCGTGCCGGATTCGGCGTGGGTGCGCACGTATTCACTCGGTGCGGGACACCGGCGACGGCGCCGGGGCGGGACCGGTCGCGACGGCCTGCACGCCGCCCGTCTCTTCGAGGTAAACCTGCTGCAGCAAGCCGCGCCACTCGCGGTACTGCTCCTCGGCCGTGCCGGTCAGCTTGAGGGTGCGCCCCTCGACCTCGATCACCTGCGGCGTGACCTCGGCGCGGAAGGTATCGGAAAGCTCCTTCAGCGCCTCGGCGTGCACCTTCGCCTCGGAATACTTGCGAATGCCCGACATCACGCCGGCCACGCCGCCAACCGCGCCGGCGGTGCGCGCCGCGCTCTGCACGTTGCGGCAGGTGTAATCGCCCGACGCGCACTGGTTCGGAACGAGCACGCTCGCAAGCACGGCGGCGGCGCCGAGCACGGTGCGGGTGCGCGCCGAGGCGCGGGCGCGATCCTCCTTCTCGATTTCCTGCTGGCTCACGCGCCGGAAGCTGCCGTAGGAATCCTCGACCTTGTCGGAGAAGTTCGCGTAGTAGCTGTCGACCGTGTCGATCACCGCGAGATCGCGCTCGCGGATGCGCGCGATGCGCTCCATCAGCGGATCGCCTTCCGCGGGCAGCCGCACGACGCTCGTGACGCCCTGCGCGTCGCGCTCGAGGTAGCCCTTGACCGCCTCGGGCGCGAAGTCCTGCGCGAAGCGCAGCCGGGTCACGCGGCGAATGTCGCGGCGGTCGTTCGCGGCGAGCGCCTCGCGCGCCGCGAGCATGTCGTTCGCGATCGCGGAATAAACGTTCTGGAAGGGATCGCGCGCGTGCATCGCGGCGACCGTCTTGTACGCGCCGAGGTCGGCCTCGCCCGAATACTCCTTGTCCTTGATCCACACCCGGCCGCTGGAATCGGTGACCGTGACGCGCAGCACGAGTTGCGCCCCCGTGGAACTGACGATCGTGCCGTCGACGGCGACATCGACGATCGCCTTGGCGGGCACGACGCGCACCGCGCCCCACTGGCCCGACGACTCGAGCGTGGCGCGCAGCAGGCCCGGCATGTAGCCCGCCTCGGCGCTGCGCACTTCCGGGAAGATGCGCTTCTTCGCGAGCGCCTCCTCGTCGTCCTTGATCGCCTCGGGGACGTTGGCGTCGAAAAGCCGCACGCCGACATCCAGCAGTTCCGCCTCCGGAATCTGGCCCGTCGCCTGGATCGGGTTCAGCTTGGGCAGCGGCAGCGTCTCGCTCGTGACGCAGGCGCCGAGCCCGAATGCGAACGTCGCCAGCAGCGACGCGGCCAACCATGGGCGATAGCTGCGCATCGTTCCGCTCATCCGCCTTGCACGCTCTTCTTGTAGTCCTCGTATTCCTTCCAGAGCTTCTCCTTCAGCTCCGGATCCGTCTCCTGCTCCGCGGCGCGGCGCAGGCGGCGGGCGACGATGTCGTCGTCGCTGCCATCGGCCCGCTCGACGGCCCCCTTGCCGGGACCGCCCGTGCCGGCGCTCGTCCGCGGCGGACCGCTGCTGCCGCCTTTGGCATCGTCCCCCTTGGCGCCGCCCTCCGCACCGCCCGCTGTGCCAGCACGGTCGGACTTCAGGTCGCCCGGCTTGCCGCCGGCGCTGCCAGCCGCTTCGTCGGAGCCGGCATCGGCGCCGGCAACCGTTTCCGCGCCGCTGCCCGCGCGGCTGTCGCGTTCCTTCGCGACGCCTTCCTGTTCCTTGCGGATGCGCTCGTCGAACTGGCCCATTGATTCGTCCAAGCGACGATCGACGCCAGCCCGGCGCTCCTCGGGGGTTTCAGCCGTACCAGTCGGGACTTCCGCTCCGCGGCCCGCCGCGCCCTTGTCCGGCATCGATCCGCCCGGGGCCGCGCCTCCGGGCGTCGGGCTCCCCGGTGTGACGCCGCCCGGCGTCGACGGGACACCCGCCGAGGGCAGGCCGCCGCCGCTGCCCGACCCGGACGATCCCTGGGAATCAGATGATGAGGGTGAAGGCGCCCCGCTGCTGCCCCCGCCACCGCCGCCCGACGGGGTCGCGCAGGCCGCGACCAGCAGCGCCGCGATCAGTCCCGGTATCCATGGAGCAAAACGTGAGCGCATGGGCTACCTCGCATCGTCGCTGGGTGCGGCGCCCTTCGCGGCGCTGCTGTCGCCGACGAAGAACCGGCGCAGCTGCCCGGCGAGCCGGTTGCACGCCGTGCCCTGCACGCGCGCGATGAAGGGGATGGGCACGACGGCGCCGATGATCGCCGACGTGCCCGTTACGTTCGTGCCAACCGACCCGGCGGACTTCGCCTCGCGCAGGTCCCAGATGGTCGCTTCGTAGTCCGCTTCCTTTTCCCACCAGCCAAAGCCGATGCAGCCGGCGGCCCCTGGCGCCGCGCCGCAGGCGAGGCTGCCGCCACCGTCGGTGCGGCGCGTGTCGCCGTCGAGCCAGACGACGTAGCGCACGCCGCTCGCGGCGATGCGCTCGCTGACACCGGGCTGCGACAGGAGCGCGGTCACCGCCTCAGGCCGCGCCGGCGCGGTGCCCGGCTCGAACCAGGGGAACATCGCATCGACGAAGGCATCGTTGCCGAGGACGCGCAGGCCCTGCTTGCCCTCGGCGAGATTGTCACCGACGCAGTCCATGAAGCCGTCTTCGGTGCCAGCCCCCTCGACCTGCGGTTTGGCGAGGACGACGACGCCTTCTTCTTTCGTGATATGGGTCGGCAGCTCGCGCGACTCTTCGATGCGCGCCTGCATGCAACCGGCGAGACTCAGCAGCCCCGCTACAGCGATCGGTGTTGCGGCCCTGGACATCATGGGTACCCGGAGTATGCCACGGGGTCGATACCGCATTGAGACTCCGCCGGCGCACCCGGGTTCCCGTTCGTCGCGAAACCCGCGCCTACAGCCCGAGCGCGATTTGCGGACCCGGCACGCACGGCGGCTGGAAGCGCGAGCAGTCGAGGTCGATGCCCCGGCGCGAGTCGAGGCCCAGGCGCCGGGCCGCGAGTTCGAAGCGGCGCCTGAGCAGCGCCGCATCGACGCCGCTGCCGCTCATGCGGCTGCCGAAGGCGGGGTCGTTGTCGCGCCCGCCGCGGATCGAATGCAGGCGCGACATGACGTGCTGCGCGCGCTCCGGATAATGCGCGGCCAGCCAATCGCGAAACAGGTCTTTCAGCTCATGCGGCAGGCGCAGGACGACATAGCCCGCGCAGCGTGCTCCCGCCTCCGCCGCGGCCTCCAGCAGGCGCTCGAGCTCATGGTCGGTCAGCGCGGGAATCACCGGCGCAACCAGCGTGCCGACCGGCACGCCCGCTTCGTGCAGCCGCCGGATCGCCCCGAGACGCGCCAGGGGTGAGGCGGCGCGCGGCTCGAGGCAGCGTTTCAGGTCGGCATCCAGCGTCGTCAGGCTCACCATGACACTGACGAGGTTCTGCCTCGCCATGGGCGCGAGGATATCCAGATCACGCTCGATGAGCGCACCTTTGGTGACAATGGCTACAGGATGACGGCATTTTTCCAGCACCTCCAGGATGGAGCGCGTCACGCGCAGCCGCTTCTCGACGGGCTGGTAGGGGTCGGTGTTGGCGCCGAGCATGATCGGGCGCGCGACATACCGCGGCTTCGACAGCTCATCCATCAGGCGTTCCGCGGCCTGCTCCTTGAAGTAGAGCTTCGTCTCGAAATCGAGGCCGGGCGACAGGCCCAAGTAGGCATGGCTCGGGCGCGCATAGCAGTAGATGCACCCATGCTCGCAGCCGCGATAGGGATTGATCGACTGCGTGAACCCGATGTCGGGCGAATCGTTGCGCGAGATGATGCGGCGCGCGCTTTCCGGCAAGACGCTCGTGGCTACGCTGTCGGGAGGCGGTTCGGCGTACCAGCCGTCGTCCTCGGGCGCGCTGTAGCGCGGCTCGAACCGCGGCGCTGGGCTCGACACCGCTCCCCGCCCCTTGATCAGCCTCGCCATCGCGCAACTGTACGAATATACAGTCTTCGGGTCTACCCCCGGTCCGGCTTCGGGAACCGGTCGAGATGGCGCAGGGACGGGAACATCGCCACGTACGCCAGCACGACGCCGACGCAGGCTGCACCGCCCCACACGACGGCGGGCATGGCGCCGAACAGCCTTGCGCTCGCGCCCGCGCGGAACTCGCCCAGTTCATTCGAGGCCCCGATGAACATCGAGTTCACCGCGCTCACGCGCCCGCGGATCGCATCCGGCGTCTCGAGCTGCACCAGCACCTGGCGGATGTAGACACTCACCATGTCGCCCGCGCCGAGCGCGACGAGGGCCACGAGCGACAGCCAGAACGCCGTCGACAGGCCGAACACGACCGTCGCCGCGGCAAAGAGGCCCGTGCCGAAGAACATCCAGCGCCCGACATGGCTGCGCAGCGGCGCGACCGCCAGCAGCGCGGCGGTCAACGCCGCGCCGACACCCGGCGCGGTGCGCAGCAGCCCGAGGCCGGCGGGACCGACGTGCAGCACATCGCTCGCGTACACGGGCAGCAGCGCGGTTGCCCCGCCGAGCAGCACGGCAAAGAGGTCGAGCGAAATCGCGCCCAGCACCGGCTTGCGTCGCCACACGAAGCGCAGGCCCTCGAGTACGTCGCTGACATGGAAGCCCTGCCCGTCGTCCGGCACGCGCACCGGCCGGATGCGCAGCATGAGCACGACCACCGTCAGCATCAGCAACAGCGCCGCGCCATAAACGACGGCCGCGCCCGCGAGGTACAGCAAGCCGCCGAGCGCGGGCCCTGCGATCACGGCGATTTCGAACAGCATGGAATTGAGCGCCACCGCCGCATTGAAGTCCTCGGCCGGCACGAGGTTCGGCGTGAGCGCCTGCCCGGTGGGCATCCAGAACGCGCGGCCCGCGCCGAAGAAGATCATCGCGACGAAAATCGGCCAGACGATCTCCACGCCGGCGAACGCGAGGGCGAACAGCGCCGCGACACAGGTTGCCTCGACGCCATAGGCCAGCACCAGGATCAGGCGGCGGTCGGCGCGGTCGGCGACTTGCCCGGCCGGCAGCACGAGGGCGAGGAACGGCAGGAACTGCGCGAGGCCGATGAATCCGAGCGCGAGCGGGTCGCGCGTGAACTCGTAGACCTGCCAGCCGACGGCGACGCCCAGCATCTGCCAGGCGAGCGCGGCACAGAAACGCCCCACCGCGTAGTGCGCGAAATCGCGATGGCGCAGCGCCGCGACGGCCGCAGGGCGCCAGGGGCTCATGCGAGCGACCGGATGAAGGTACGGACAGCCATTGAAGCAGGCCAAGCATACGATACCGGCGCATACCCGATGGGAGATCCCATGTCATCGACCCGCATCACCCGCCATTTCGCGACGATCCATGAAGGCCGCTGGGGCTCCCGGCAGGTGCACTATCGCCGTACCGGCAAGGGACCGGTCCTGGTGCTGCTGCACCAGTCGCCGCTGTCCTCGCGCGACATGATCGCGACGATGCGGCGCTGGCAGCGCCACTTCACCTGCATCGCGCCCGACACGCCGGGCTACGGCCTGTCCGACCCGCTGGGCGTCACGCACGCGGAGATGGAGGATTTCGCGCAGGCGGCGGTCGAATTCCTCGACGCCATCGGGGTCGCAAAAGCGGCGTTCTACGGCTTTCATACCGGCGCCATGCTCGCCGCCGCGATCGCCGCGCGCTACCCGCGGCGCGTGCACGCGGTCGTGTCGAACGGCTACGTGATCCCGACGACGGAGGAACGCGCCGAACTCGTCGCGCAGTACCTGCCGCCCTTCGAGGCGAGCTGGGATGGCGCGCACCTGGCGTGGCTGTGGAGCCGCATGCGCGAACAGGTGATCTTCTTCCCGTGGTACCGCAAGGGCGCCGCCGACCGCATGTTCCTCAACCTGCCACCGCCCGAAGGCCTGCAGGCCGGCCTCGTCGAATTCCTGCGCGCCGGCGATCACTATCGCGTCGCCTATCGCGCGGCGTTCACGATGCCCGCGAATGAAGCGCTGCAGTCGATCACGGTGCCGGCGCTGGTCACGGCGTCGCGCACCGACCCGACGTCGCGTTACCTGTCGCGCGCGCTCGATCCCGCCCCCGCGGTCACCGTCCGCGAGTGCGCCACCCCCGCGGAAACGCTCGACCTGTCGCTCGCGCACCTGCGCCGCGCGCGATCGACTGCCGCACCCCGGCTTGCCGCAACGCGCCCGGTCCCGGGCCGCCTGTGGCAGAGGATGATCGACGTGCGGGGCGGCCAGCTGCGCGGGCGCGGCAATGACGAAGCCACCGGGCGCACGGTGGTCGTCCTGCACGACGCGGCGGGATCCGCGGATACCGTGGCGACGCTCGCGGCTGGCTTCATCGGTCGCCGGCCGGTCGTCGCGATCGACCTGCCCGGCCACGGCGAATCGGACGATACCCTGCCACGGGGTGCGGTCACGGTGACGGACTACGCGAAGGCCTTGCGCACGGCGCTCGATGCGCTCGGCATCCGCGAGTTCGATGCCATCGGTGTCTGGGGCGGCGGCCTCGTGGGCCTCGAGCTCGCGCGGCTCGCGCCGAAGCGCGTGCGGCGGCTTGCGCTCGCGGGACCCCTGGTCCTTGACGCGGCCCTGCAGCGGGAGCTGCGGCGACGCTACGCGCCCGACATCCGCATCGACGCGCACGGCGGCCACCTGCTGCAGGCCTGGCAGTTCGTCCGCGACCACGGCAACTACTGGCCCTGGTACGACAACACGCGCGAGGCGATCATCCCGACCGCGGACAGCCTCGATACCGCGGTGGTCCACCAGCGCGTACTCGAGATCTTCCGCGCACCCGATGCGTGGCGCCGCGCGCTCCGCGCGCACTTCAGCTACCCGGCCAAGTCGCGGCTGCGCGCAGTGAAGTGCCCGACGCTGCTCGCGGCCGCCGACGGCGACCCGCTGCGCCCCTACGCGCTGGCGGCTTCGCGGGCGCTGCCGCAACTGCCGTTCTGCGCGCTGCCGCGCGACCCGCGGGAGTGGGCGCAGGCGCTGATGCCGTTCCTCGACGCGTAGGCGGGCGACGGATCGCGTTCCATCGCCAGGAACGCGCTCACCGCGCGGGCCGGGGGCCTACCCTGCGCCTTTCTCCGTGATCCACTCCCGCCACACCGCCATCAGCACGGCGAGGATCACGGGGCCGACGAACAGCCCCACCAGCCCGAAGGCCACGACGCCGCCCAGCACGCCGAACATCACGAGCAGGAACGGGATGCGCGTTGCGTTGCTGATCACGAGCGGGCGCACGATGTTGTCGATCCAGCTGATCGCAAGGAGCCCCCACAGGAAGAGGCCCGCGCCCGCCACGGGCCGGCCGCTGATCACGAGCCAGACGCTCGCGCCCACCCAGACGGCCGGCGTCATGAACGGCACCAGCGCGGCGATCATCGTGAGGGCGCCGAGCGCGATCGGCGCCTTGATGCCTGCGACCCAGTAGCCGAGGCCTGCGATCGTGCCCTGCGCGACGGCCGCGGCGAGCAGTCCGTAGACGACCGCGCGCACGGTCTGGCTGATCGCGACGACATAACCGTGCACGCGCGAGCCGAGTGAGTTCTCGAGCACGCGCACGACCTGCGCGGCGAACGACTCGCCGTCGCGATACATGAAGAAGAGGCTCAGCATCGCGATGAAGAGCTTCGCGATGTTGCGGCCGACGCCGCCGACCACGCCGCTCAACTCGCCCGCCGAACGCTGGATCCAGTTGCGCAGTTCCGCGTTGAGCGCACCGGGATCGTGGGCGATGCGCGCAAGCAGTTCCTCGAGCCACGGGCCGACCCACGGCAGCTCGAAGACGAAATGCGGCAGCTGCACGCCCTGCGCGAGCTGCGCGGCGAAGGTTCCATAGGCGGCCACGAGTTCGGTGCGGATCACCGCGACCAGCCAGATCGCCGGCAACACGATCGCGAGTGTCACCGCGAACGTCATGGCGAGCGCCGTCGCCGCGCGCCGTCCCTTCAGCAGGGCCAGCAGCCTGCGATAGAGGGGCCAGGTGACATGCGCGAGGATCACGGCCCAGATGACGGGCACGATGAATGGTTTCAGCACCTCGAAGGCGAGCACGACGAGGCCCGCCAGCAGGGTCGCGACCAGCAGGCGCCTCAACCACGGTGCGGAGGCCAGATCGTCCATTCGTGACATTGTCGCAGGAGTCGGCGGCCTCGGCCTAGAATCGGGCAGGCCATTCGACCCGAGAGGATCCGACATGTCGAAAGTCCCCGCCACGCTCCTCGCGCTGCTCGCCGGAGCCCTGTCGTTCGCGGCGGTCGCCGCGCCGGTAGCGGTCAGCACCGACGACCAGCTCGCCCTGGCACCCGACGTCGCGGTCGGCCCGAAGGGCGAGATCGCCGTGCTCTGGCTTGCCAAGGGCAATCCCGAGTCCGCTACCGCCAAGGCGGCGGCGGCCGAACGGGCCCAGGCCGGCCATTCGCACCTCTCGTCGATGAATCTTTACGCCGCGGTTTCGAAGGACGGCGGCGCGAGCTTCAGCGCGCCGGTGCGCGTCAATCAAGCCGATGACGAAGTGTGGGGCTTCGCGGTCAGCCGGCCGCGCATCGCATGGGGACGGGGCGGCACGCTGCACGTCGCCTACCCCGCCAATGAAATGCAGGCGAAGCTCGGCAAGGCGGTGCTGACCGCGCGCTATACGCGCTCGACCGACGGCGGCGCGACCTTCGAGCAGCCACGCCGCCTCAGCACCGTGACGGACTCCGACATGTCGAGCGTGATCCACGGCGGTTTCGCGAGCGTCGCGGCCTTCGGCACGATGGGCGTGGCGCCGAACGGCGATGTCCACGTGCTGTGGATCGACACGCGCGACATGAAGAGCGGCACCGACAACGGCAGCATTTACGGCGTCGTCTCGCATGACAACGGCGTGACATTCGGGCCCGAAGAGCGCCTGGCCGCGGGCGACGTGTGCCCCTGCTGCCAGATCAACGTCGCCTTCGACGGCGCTTCACGGCCGATTCTCGGCTCGCGCCAGGTGACGAACGGCGACCTGCGCTCGAGCACGGTCGGGCACGCCGACGGGGATGGCCATTTCACGCACCGCGTGGCCATGGGCGGCAAGCCCTGGCACCTGAACGGCTGCCCGCTCAAGCCCACCGCGCTCGCGGTACGCGGCGAGCATGTGTACACCGCCGCGCACAACGGCGCGGAAACGCCGCCGGGCGTGATGCTGTCCGCCTCGGCCGACGGCGGCAGGACTTTCGCCACGCCCTACGCCGTGCATCCGGGCGCGCTGGTGAGCGACGCGCCGGCGCTCGCGATCGTCGGCCAGCGCGTGCTCGTCGCCTGGCACGCGAAAACCACCGGTCCGCGCCGCGTGTTCTACCGCACGCTGGGCGCCGACGGCGCCGCGCTTGGCGATCCGGTGGAACTCGCCGCGGGTGAAGGCACAACACAGGCGCCGGCGCTCGCCGCGCGCGAGGACGGCCGCGTGCAGATCGCCTGGCAGCAGGGCGACCGCATCTACACCACCGCCCTCGACGTCCGATGAGGCGTCGCGAGTTCACGGCCGGCGCGATGGCGGCGGCGGTCGGGTCGCTGCTCGCGGCGCCCACGCGGGCCGCCGCGCCCACCGGGGCGCCCGCCGCGTCGATCCCGACGGTCGACGCGGCCGGTGTGCGCAAGCTGCTCGATGCGCGGCGCGGCAAAGTCATCGTGCTGAACCTGTGGGCGACCTGGTGCGCGCCCTGCCTGCGCGAAATCCCGGACCTCGTGCGCCTCGAAGCGGAACTCGCGCCGCGCGGTGTTGCGCTCATCGGGGTTTCGATGGATGAACCGGACGACGGCGCGCGGGTGGCCGAATTCCGCGCGAAGTACTTTCCCGCCTTCCCGACCTGGCTGCGCAGCGAACGCGAGCTCGATGCGATCGCGAGCGTGGTCGACCCGGCGTGGAACGAGGTGCTGCCGACCACCTACCTGCTCGGGCGTGACGGCAAGGTCGCCAGGCGCGTGCAGGGCGCGAAGACCCACGAGGAGTTCCGCGCGCTGATCGAGGCAGTGCTCGCGGCCGGCGCGCGCGCCGGCTAGCGCAGCTTCGCCTTCGCCGCGGCGACGAGGATCGCGCCGCGTTTCTTGAGGGCGCGCAGCGAATGGCGCGCCCAGGCGAATTCGAGCCCGAGGATCGCGAGCCCGGCGGGAATCACGATCACCGCCGGCCCGGGCAGCACGATCATCGCGAACCCGACGAACAGCACCGTGAATCCCGTGATCGTGATCACGATGCGCCGCGCCCATTTGTACGGCACGTGCAGCGGATGGTCCCGGTGTAGCCCGCGCCACTTCATGGAACTGGTGAGACCTGCCGCATGACGAAGCGTTCAACGTGCCGCGCGACGGCGGCCGGATCTTCGTGGTGCATCATGTGGCCGACGCCGGGGAGCGTCGCGAGCGTCAACTGCGGGAAGACCGAGTGGAAGTAGGCGTCAGTGCCGTGGGTGCCGAGCCGCGCACGGTGTTCCGAGTGCTCGCCGAGGAGCAGCAGCATCGGCGCGGTGCCGCGTCGCCAGCAGGCCTCCGACTCCTCGCGGCGGTACAGCACGGGATTCACGATGCGATGGCGCGGATCGGCCGCGAGGCGATAGCGCTCGTTCGCCCGCCGCGTCCAGGCCTGCGCGAGGAATGCGGCGCGCGCCGGCGAGAGGCGCGGATTGCGTGTGCTCAGGTAGCCCGCGAGGTCTGCAAGGCTCGCGTATCCCGCCTGGCGCGGGCGCCGCGCCTGCTCGTCGAGCCAGCGCGCGTAACGCGCGGGCGCCTCGTCGGACGCAGCCGAAGGAAGGCCGAAACCCTCGAGGTTGACGGCCCAGGCGACACGGCCCGGGCGGATGCCGCCATAGAGCGCCGCCACATTGCCGCCCATGCTGTGCCCGAAGATGCGCGCCGGCTGCCCGGGCGACACGAGGTCGAGGAACGCCTCGAGATCGGCCAGGTAATCCGGGAACCAGTAGCCGCCCGGCGGCCAGTCGCTGCCGCCGAAGCCGCGCCAGTCGAGCCCGACGTACGACCAGTCGCCGGGCAGCTCGTCGACGAGGAACTGCCAGCTGTCGGACACGTCGAGGAAGCCGTGCAGCAGGACGATCGGCGCAGCCGATGGCGACCCCCAGCGCGTGAGCCGGTGGCGCAACCCGCGCAACACGACATCCTCGTGCACGGGCACGCGCCGGGGCGCATACGCATCGCCGCCCGGTTCAATCACGCGCCGAGGAACATCCGGCAAGCGGGATTGTGGGTTTCCTCGACGTACTCGTAGTGCAGTTCGCCGAGGTGCAGGACGAAGTCTTCGCGCTCCGCCGGCGGCACCTGGATGCCCGCGAGCACGCGGCCATAGTCGGAACCGTGGTTGCGGTAATGGAACAGGCTGATGTTCCAGCGCGTGCCAACCGCCTGCAGGAACCGCAACAGGGCGCCGGGGCGCTCGGGAAACTCGAAGCGGAAGAGCAGCTCGTGCTCGATGCCGCGCGCGTGCCCGCCGACCATGTAGCGCGCGTGCAGCTTCGCGACCTCGTTCTCGGACATGTCGTGCACCGCGTATCCCACGCCGCGCAGCGCCTCGATGACGGCGTCCTTTTCCGCGCGCCCCTGCGACAGCGCGAAGCCGACGAAGATCTGCGCCGCGTGCGCGCTCTCGTAGCGATAGTTGAACTCGGTGACGCCGCGCGCGCCGAGCGCCTGGCAGAAGGCGAGGAAACTGCCCGGCTTCTCCGGGATCTCGACCGCGAGCAGCGCCTCGCGTTGCGCACCGAGGTCGGCACGCTCGGCGACATGGCGCAGGCGATCGAAGTTGATGTTGGCACCGCTCGTCACTGCGACGAGCCGCTTGCCGCGCCAACCGGCGCGCACCACGTACTTCTTGATGCCGGCAACCGCGAGTGCCCCCGCGGGTTCCGCGATCGAGCGGGTGTCCTCGAAGATGTCCTGGATGGCGGCGCAGGTCTCGTCGGTGTCGACGAGCACGATCTCATCGACATGCTCGCGCACGAGCCCGAAGGTCTCCTCGCCGACCCGCCGCACGGCGACGCCATCGGCGAACATGCCGACGCGCTCGAGCGTCACGCGCTTGCCCTGGCGCAACGACTCGTGCATCGCGGCGGCGTCCGACGGCTCGACCCCGATAACCTTGATGCGCGGATGGAGGAACTTGGCGTAGACGGCGATGCCCGCGATCAGGCCGCCGCCGCCGACCGGCACGAAGATCGCGTCGATCTCGCCGCCCGTCTGGCGCAGGATCTCCATGCCGACCGTGCCCTGGCCCGCGATCACGTCGGGATCGTCGAAGGGGTGCACGAATACCAGCCCGCGCTCGCGCGCGAGCGTGAGCGCGTGTTCATGCGCCGCGTCGTAGTCGTCGCCGTGCAGCACCGCTTCGCCACCGAGGTCGAGGACGGCCTGCACCTTGATCTGCGGGGTCGTCACCGGCATCACGATCACGGCCTTGATGCCCCGGCGCTGCGCCGCGAGCGCCACGCCCTGCGCATGATTGCCCGCCGAGGCGCAGATCACGCCGCGGCTCGCGGCGGATTGCGACAGGTTCGCGATGCGGTTGTAGGCGCCGCGCAGCTTGAAGGAAAACACCGGCTGCAGGTCCTCGCGCTTGAGCCGCACGTCGTTGCCGATGCGGCGTGACAGCCGGGGTGCGGCGTCGAGCGGCGACTCGATCGCCACGTCGTAGACACGCGCCTTCAGGATGCGCTCGATGTAGGGGCTGGCCAAGGGAGGGTTCTTCGGGCAGAGGGCCGATTGCGGCCTAGCTTACCGAAATTCAATCGGCGGCGGGCAGGAGCCCGGCCGATGCGGGGAACTCCGCTGGTCGCCGTCACCCAAGGCCCGGGCTGGTGAGGGTCGCAGCGCGCGAGGCTTGCGCGGCCACGCATGCCGACAGGGCCCGCGAAGGCATTCAGTCAGTGGATGTCACGAAAGAATCTCGAGGGCCGCCCGCTCACCCGATTCCAGCGCCCCCTCGAAGCCGCGCGCCATCAGCGCCGTATGCTCGCCGGCGAAGTGCCAGTTGCCCCACGGTGCAATCAGGGCCTCGTTGAATCGTGGCACCTGGCCCGGCGCCCAAGTCGCATATGAGCCGCCCGAGAACCGGTCGTTCTGCATCGACCAGGCCCGCAACGGCTGCAGGACTCCCTTGAGCGACGGCCTCATCGCCACGAGCTCGCGCAGCACGAACGCGGTGGCATCCTCAAAGCTCATCTTGTCCAGCCGCGCGGCATTGTGGCCATTTGCATATGCGAGAAAGCAGGCGATTTCCTTGCCGTCGATGTCCTTCAGCGCATTGAAGCGGCCAACCGGGCCGTCAGTCCAAAGTGACGGAGGCAGGCCATCATCCTCCCAGAATCGCCGCTTGAATCCGAAATGAATCTGGTAAGTCTTGTGATAGCCGAGATTCAGGACGGCATCTGCCTTTGCACCGGTCAATGGCGGATCGACCTTGAGATCGCGCAGGACCGGCGCAGGCAGTGTGCAGAGACCCCGGCGCGCGCGATGGCGGGAACCGTCCTCGCAGACGGCTTCGACACCGTCGCTGCTGGTGCGGATGCCGGTCACCCGCGCGGCAAGCCGGACTTCGCCGCGGAGCGAGCGTGCCATCGCCTCCGGCAGGCGTTGATTGCCGTCGGCGCAATTGACTCTCGGGCCGGCCACGGCTTGCAGCCGCTGCCACGTGAAATAGTGGTAGAGATGCAGGCCGCTCAGGGTGAAGAAGTTGTTCCCGTAGCTCGAGTTCGACTGCAGGATCCGCAGCGCCTCTTCACTGTAGCCCCGTTCCGCCAGGATGTCCTGCACCGGCCGATCATGGGACGCGAAGCGCGAAGCGCGCCAATCGCCCAGGTTCTCGAACGGACTGAGCTTCAGCAATTCCCCAAAATAGACGTCCCAGGGTGTCTTGGACCTCAATTGCCCGGGAAACGGATTCAGCCTCGAGGACTCCCAGTCCTTCACGGGAATCGTCTGTCCGCGGATGTTCAGGGCAACCTCGCCGGCCACCGGCTCCGTCCGCGGCCGCGCCGGTGCCAAGGCCACCTTGAGGCGATCGGCCAGGTCGAGTGCACGTGCATAGCGCGGCCCGAGCAGGCTTCCCCCACCCTCGGGCCTGCCCGGCAGGTGATCAAGCGTGAACATCCGGCCGCCCACCCGGTCGCGACCCTCGATCACGAGAACCTTCATGCCATGCTCCTCGAGCAGCATGGCGGCATTCAATCCAGACAGGCCGGCGCCGATTACCAGCACATCCGCGTCGTAGCCCCCTCCGCTGCGCGCCGGCGTACCGGCACGAGCGGTCAGGACATGGTTGCCGCCGGACAGCAGCAACCCTGCCGATGCGATGAAACGGCGCCGCTCCATCTATTTGCCCTCAGAACGCGTAGCGCAGCGTGACACCCCATTTGCGCCCTTCCGAGCGCAGGTACGGGAAGCTGAAGTTGTTGCCGGGTACGGTGACATCCCGGAAGCGGGTAACCATCAGCAAGCCGTCATCGTCCGTGAGATTCTCGACATACACGACGCCGGCAAACGGTCCCCGGCTCAGCGTCCCGCGCAGGTTGGTGCGCCAATAGCCCTCGGCATACGCCAGGTTCACCTCGTCGCTCCAACGCTTGCCCATGTAGGATTCGTCCAGGCGCAGAGTGGCACTCCAGTCGGATGGCAGGTCGAAGGTGTAGCTGGCGGCAAATGATCCCTGGATCTTCGGAAAGCGCGCCGCCTCGTTGCCAGCCGCCTGCGGATTGCCGAACACCTGTTGGATGTTGGCCGAATTGAAGTTCGTGTACTCCGCCTTGACATAGGCAAACGTCGCGTCGAGATTCAGCGCGCGCGTGACTGCAAAGTGGCTTTCCAGCTCCAGGCCCTTGATCTCGGTCGAACCCGCATTGTCGACCACGTTGATCTGCGTCGCGCTGTTGGCGGACGGGAACACCTGCCGGCGGGTCACCTGGTCCTCCCATTTCATCAGGAACGCAGCGAGGTTGAGCGTGGCGCGACGCTCGAACCAGGACGACTTCAGGCCGATCTCATAGTTCTTCAGCTGTTCTTCATCGAGTGCAATGCCGACGCCGTAGGTCGCCGCGATATAGTCGCGCTGCGCCTGCGGCAGCCCGGCGATATTCGCGTTGAACTGTCGCGGCTTGTTGCCCTCCGAGTAGACGCCGTAGATCATCGCGTCCTCGGTCAGCTTGAAGTCCACGATTGCGCGCGGCAGCCACGCATCGGTCTTCGCCGACAGCAGGCGGCGCGCCGCGCCCTGCCCCCCGATATTGGTGACTTCGTCCTCCTGATAGCGAAGCTCGAGGCTGCCCTTCAGGCGGTTGGTAAAGGCGTAGCTGACCGATGCAAATGCGGCGATATTCTCGGACTCGGCACGATCGGGCGACAGTGTCGCAGGTATGTCGCTGAGATTGGCGGCACGCCCGAACACGCGCTCATCGAAGCGGCCCTTGTACCGATAGACGCCGGTGACATAGTTCAGCCGTTCACTGCCATCCGAAGCCAGTCTCAGCTCGAACGAGCTGTCGTCGAAGTCCTGCAGGGTCGCGGTTGCGGCAAATGGGACGCCGGTGAAGTCGAGATCGTTGACTGCCGAGTTCTCCTCTTCATACTTCGCCGCGGTGAACGATACCTCGTGGCTGCCGATGGCATAGCTCGCCTTGAGCGACAGCATCTCTGCGGTTCGATCGAAGCCGAACTCGTCAATGCCCAGCGCGTTTGGCCCGACGACGGTATTGAGGGCTGGCTGGCCGCTGGTCGGGATGGCGCCACAGTAGAAGCGCAGGCCGCCCGGAAAGAAAGGCCCGCAGTTGAGGCTGGAGGCGCCGACCATCAGCAACGGCGCCGTGCCATCGTCATCTTCCTGGCGCGTGTACCGCAAGTCGAAGCGCAGCGCCTCGACCGGCATCCAGGTAACCAGGGCCGAACCCGACAGCGACTCTTCCTGCCCAAGACGCTTGCCGTCGATGGAATTGCGGAACTTGCCGGAGTAGTCATAGCTGCGCAGGTGCAGGCGCGCGAACAGCTTGTCCTCCACCAGGCCGCCGGAGATGCTGCCGCTGTATTCGCGCAAGTCGTTTGAACCCAGGGTGGCCGAGACGTCTGCCTGGAGTTCGTTTCTTGGCGCCTTCGAGATGAAGTTGACCGCGCCACCGAAGGTCTGCCGGCCGAACAGCGCACTCTGCGGACCCTTGATCACCTCGACGCGCTCGAATTCGCCGAAGTCGAGCGACTGCACGGAACCCGGCATGTACACGCCGTCAATGAAGAACGACGCGTTCTGCCTTGTCGGGTTCGCCGTATTGATCTCCATGCCGCGGATGCGCGGCTGGCTCATCTGTCGCGTGCCGTCCTTCTCGTAGTGGAAGCCGGGCGTGATGTTGGACAGCTGCGCAACATTGGTGATGCCACCGGCAACAATGGTTGCAGACGTTACGGCCGTGATCGTCAGCGGGACGTCTTGCAGCCGCTCATCGCGCTTGCGCGCCGACACGATGACTTCCTCGATTTCGGCAGTTTCGCCGGCAGCGGGCGTCTGGCCGAGAACGTCGCCTGAGACCAAGCCCAGTGCGAGAACCGCAAATGTGAATGAGCCGCGAAGAACCATGGTCTATGAACTCCTGACGCTCCCTGAAGCGCTCCGTATGAATATGCCGCCTAGCGTGTCGCTGATTCGAGGTAGGCAATCAGCGCACGCCGGTCTGCTTCGCCGGGAATGCCGACGAAGGCCATCGTCGTACCCGGCACAATGGACGCCGGGTGTTTGATCCAGTTGTCGAGCGTGGCGAAATCCCAGGTCAGCCCGGACTTCTTGAGCGCATCGGAGTAGGCATAGCCTTCTGCGAGCGCTGCTTTTCGACCCATGACGCCGTGCAGGTTCGGGCCAACCTTGTGGGGCTGGCCCGATGCAACCTCATGGCAGGCGCGACATTGCAGGAACAGCAGCTTGCCGCGACGGATCTCCGCTTCGCCGGGCGAGGCAGCGACAGCCGCAGGACCGCTCTCGCCGGCCAGCGCGGCGGTGGCGATGCCGACTCCGCACAGGGCGGCCACGAGCACAAGCAATCCAATGCCGGGTTTCAGGTCAGACATGTTGCAGAATCTCCATGGCGGCACGCTCGCCGGCTTCGAAGGCACCTTCCATGCCACGCTGCATGATGGCGGTGTGCTCGCCACAAAATGCGACACGGGCGAGGCCGTCGCGCATGTGATGAGCGTATTTGCGAACCTGTCCGGGCTTCCAGTAGACCCAGTCACCGGCGCCGAACGGGTCGCGCGCGCACGACTGGATCGTGATCGGTTCCAGCAGTCCGCGGGTCGATGGGCGGATCTGCGCCGCAACGGCCGCGACGTACTCGAAGCATTCCTGGTCGCTCATGAACGCATAACGTCGCGCCTCGGCGCCGTTGATGAATGCGATCATGGAGGACACCTCGCCATTCGGGCCGCGGTTGAGTGGCGTGAACCGCTCTATTCCGGTGTCCGTCCACATGCTCGGCGGCAAGCCGTCCTTTTCCCAGTACGGCTCGCGCACCCGCATGTGCACCTGGATGGAGAGCCCGTAGTCGACTTCCTGCACGGCACCCGCGAGGGGTGCCGAGAGTCCCGGAGAGAACAGCACATCGCGCAACCGTGGCAACGGCATCGACACGACCGCGAAGCGCGCCCGATGGCGCGTCGCGTCGGTGCAATGCACGGTCACTCCGTCGCCATCGCTGGCCAGCGCGAACACGGCTTTTCCCAGTTGAACGCCGTTCTTCAGGGAACCAGCCATTGCCTCGGGCAAGCGCGAATTGCCGCCGGCGATCTGCATGCCGAAGTTGGCGCCGGAGGAGAGGTTGCCGCGACTGGCATCGCCAACGTGATACCGGCGCATCTCGTGAAGGGCTGACGTACCGGCAAGAGTGTCGGTGTGCACGACAATTCCGGCGAGGTCGATTGTCTGCTGGTTGTGCCCGAGTGCGCGCAGGTAGTCAGTGGCGGGAATGTCCCATTTCTCGAACTCGGGCGTGAGCCAGGCGTCAAGGGAACGGCCGCGCAAGGGGGCATCGCGGTACATCAGTGTCTGCAGCAACTGATGAGGCAGGATCTTGCGGTCGTCCCCCGACAGGGGATTCATGGTGCTCGACTGCCACTCGTCCTTGAGGATGAACTTGCCGCCGAGGTAGTACGCCCAGTCCCCGGGAGGCGCGAGGGGCTTCAGCGGCGCGACCTCGAGCTTGAGTCGGCGTGCCGTATCGAGCATGCGCGCATAGGCCGGCCCGATCACTTCGCCCCCCGCCTCGACGCTGCCGGGCACCATCTTCAGGGTGTACACGCGACCGCCGACCCGCTGCCTGCCTTCGAGCACCTGCACGCTGAGCCCCTGCTCCTCGAGCAGCAAGGCGGCGTACAGGCCCGACAGCCCGGCGCCTACGACTACGGCGTCCAGTGGGCGGTCCGCACTTGCATAAAGCGGGCGTGGCAGCGTGCCGACCGCGCCTCCAAGCAGCGCGAGAGCCGTACGTCGATTGACGGTGGTCATGGTGACTCCACGAGATGGATCCGCAAGCCGGCGGGGGTCGTCAACGTGGCCATGCGTGCTCGACCGTAGATGCTTGCGACCCGGCCCAGATCGCTCACATGACCAGCCGCCCGGGAGACTATCCGGGCGAGATCGTCAACGAAGTACGTGACGGACAACTGGCCGCGCGCTGGCGCAACGGCTCGCGGGTAGCGGTTTTCGCTTGCCACTCCCTCGTACTGCACGAGCTCAATGCGCCCGAACACACGCGATCGGGCGCCCAGAATGCGCACATCCAGGCTTGCCCCAGGCGGCAGCCCGATGGTGCGCTCGACGGAGGGCCCGCCGAAGCGGTTATGCATCAACTCCTCGAGTCCCAGCACGTGCTGGAGGAACTCCGCCTCGAGCCGGTTGTCAGGCGAAATGGCCACAATGAGCGGCGCGACGCCATAACCCCTGGAACTTGCGGGTTCCAGCTGCCCGGGCTGCTCCACCAGCACCACATTGATGCCGTCGTGCCCGGTCATGTGCACTTCGAATACCTTCTGGCGCTGCTCGGTCTCGAACGCACCAACCTTCGACCGGAACTGGTAGCCCGCATCCTTGAGTTCCGCGTACCGGGCCTCGATGTCGCGCACGGCCACATCGATGCTCTTCGGCAGCAATGCGGTGGGCGACGCGCCGTCACGCACGGCGGGACCGGGATCGCGGAACTTCACGAGATGTATGCCGCCATCCTTGACGCCCGGTGTGCGCAACAGCGCCTGATCCACTATGCCGTCGCCGGGAAGATTCCAGGCGCGGGCGAGCTCAGGGTCGTCTCCTGACTGGCGCACCACCACTTCCATGCCGAAGCGCCCGACCCACAGGTCGAGCGCCTCCTGCATGTCGCCGACACCTATGACTGCATAGGCGATCGCGAGTGGCATCGTGGTTGCAAGCTCGAACACCTTTGCTTCCCCTGGCGCCTGGCTGGCGGAAAAATCAGCTGCGGGGCGAACCCATGCGTTCGCAGAACACGCTCAACCACCCGAGGTTGAATCCAATCAGTGTCGCGGCCGGATCGTGCAGCGAGTAGGCGAGGAATGGCTCATTGCCGCGACGCACGGACAGGAACATGAAATCCGGATTCTCTTCGAAGTACGGGTACTCCTTGTCACGCAGCCGAAAGACATACTCCTTCCGGTCGGATGCGCGCGTGACCTTTATGGTTCCACCCTGGCTGTGAATCTCCTGATCCAGGATCGCCTGGTCATCCGGATGCGGGCCCTGCAGGTAGTCGCCCGCATAGAAATTGATGTCACAGGAGAATTTTTTCGTCCGCACCATCTTGTGCGGCACTCCGGCCGGGTGTCCTTGATACAACCTGCCGGAATCCAGCAGAAAGGTGCGATCAACGCGCCAGTACTTGGTGGCCGACAGTATGAGATCGTGCTGCGAGTAGCGTCGTTCTGCCTTGTCACCGAAGACGCAGGCGCGCGGCTGCATGCCTCCAACGTACTGGTCGCCCTCGAGCACCCATAGCACGTCGCAGCCGGCAATCTCGGATACATCCGCGCGAGTGATCCCCGAGATTTTCGCTGCATCCTTTTGGGCACCCACTACGTTCGCCGGCTGCCTGAAGAACCACAGCCTCATCCGGACACCAGCCTCACGCGCGCTTTCGAAGGTTACGAGGCGTTGGCGAAAAATCCTGGCGGGATCGTCGTCGAGATACTCCTCGACGTAGAACACGTACTGGCCAAAGGCGGGGAGATTCACCCGGCTGTGCGTGGCGTGCACTCGCTCATGGCGTTCGCCGACCGCAACACGGGACCGCCGCTCATTCTCAAACCAGACCTGTTCCTGGTTGTCGAAGTCACCCTCGAACCACGCGACCAGTCGCTGCAGATCGCGCGCGCTCGGGTCATCCTGGACCGGTGCGGCCGAGGTCACGACCGGTGATGCGGCGCTCGCCACGGCGCCGATCAGCGCAATTGCGAGTTGCCGAACAGGGACCATGGCAGTGGCACGAGTCCACCAATCACTGGAACGAGGCATGCTTAACGTATAACTTCAGTGATCACAGCGCTCAAACAAGTTTTTCTAATCAGCTGCTCGGGAATCCCGATCGCCTTCCGGGCCGTTCAGGCTGCTTTCGTTGCGCGAAGCGACGCAAAGGCCAGGATTCCACCGATCACGCCCGGATGCGTCGTGACCGCATGACCCGAACTAGTCGCGCAGCAGGGCGTCGATCAGCAGGCCGTGGAAGTAGTTGGAAGTCAGAGACCTCGCGGACTCGAGGAACTTCCTGACTTCGGCCTTGCTGGGCTCACCGGGACACCCCTTGAACCTTCCCTCGAGCGCATACGCGGGATAGCCCAGCACGGCAGACATCCGACCGTACTCGGCCGACTCCCGGAGCAACTCCGCGGCCCGGCAAGGGTCTTTTGGTGCGCCCGCGAATCCCTCCAGGTACAGGTAGCCGGTGACGAAGAGCGCCTGCGGATAGTGGAGAGCGACAGCCTTCTCTATGAGCGGGAGCGCTTCCTTGACCTGCCCGGCGTACGTCAGTGCGCGCGCGGTCTGGTAAAGAATGCGCGGGTTTCCCGGATCCTGCGTGAGTGCTACGCGACAAGCAGCAATTGCGGCCAGGAAATCCACTGATTCCGTCGGAAGGCCGGGCGTTACCTTGAAGGGATCCTCGGGATGTGCGGCCAGCCGGTCGCATCCGGTCACGGCCTGGGAAAACGGGGAGCTGTCAAATGTCCTGGACCCCGGCTCGCCCGCCAGGGCGGCGGCTGAAGAAAACAGGAGTGCAAGAACAGAGGCGAACTTCGGCATGGCTTTCCTTCAAGAAATCGAACCCCGGGTCCGCTGCCCCAGGGTCAATTGAATATGGAACGTCTTACGTATAACTTTATGCCACCCTCGCCTCAATCCAGTTTTTCTAATGAGCCTACCCGCCCGATCGACCCGGTTCAGGCAACGCAAGCTCCCACCCCTGGGGTCGGTGCGAGCTTTTGAGGCTGCCGTCCGTCACATGAGTTTCAGCGAGGCCGCCCGGGAGCTCTGTGTCACGACGTCTGCAATCAGCCAGCAAATCAAGACGCTGGAAGAGTACCTGGACATCCAGCTCTTTCGACGCGACCCCTCGCAAGGGCTGTCCCTGACGGCAGCGGGCCATGTCTGCGCGCCTGGCCTTCACACGATTTTTGATTCCATCTCGCACGTGTTCGACCACGTGCATGTGGAGCGGGAGAAACATACCGTCACGATCATCTTGCCGCCTTCGCTGTTGAACACCTGGTTTCCGGCGCGCTTGCTGCGGTTCCAGGAAAGCTTCCCGAACGTGGAACTGCGCCTGTGGCTCAACCAGGGATTGCTGCAAACCCAGAACAGCATCGAGCATGACCTGGCCATCTACTTCGGAAACGGACCGTTCAATGACGTTCGCGTCGACCAGATGATGTCGGACGCCATATTCCCGGTTTGCAGCCCCGACCTGCTTGCCCGTGCGCCGATCAGTCGGGCATCGGACCTGTTGTCGCAGTGCCTGATTCATGACGACACGATGCTGCACAGTCGCGAGATCAGGACGCTTGGATTGCCCGACTGGCCCATCTGGCTGGCTCATGCCGGGGTCCGGGGCGCGCACGGATCACGCAGCCTGCGCATTCAGATGTCGAACAACGTCCTCGCCGCAGCCGCCTGCGGCGCAGGAATAGCGCTAGCCCGCAGCAGCGTGGCGGAGTCCTATCTCAGCCAGGGAACCCTGGTGCAACCGCTTGCCATCGAGTATCCCCGACGCTTCGCCTACTACCTCGTGTGCAGCCCCAGCGCCCTCGCACGGCAGTCGGTCTCTCAAGTGCACGAGTGGTTGTTGAACGAGGGTCGAAGCACGAAGTGAGGATGCACGAGGTGGTTGCATCCGCCGTCCGGCGCGATCGCCTGCGGCCGCCCCGTCAGGCGACCGAAAGCAGCTCGAGTGCCGCCCGCTCTCCCGATTCGAGCGCGCCTTCCATGCCGCGGGCGAGCGTGGACGTGTGTTCGCCACACATGAACATGCGCTGATGGGGACGTCGCATCGCATCCGCGAATCGGGTTATCTGGCCAGGCATCCAGGACGCGTACGCCCCGCCTGAAAACGGCGTCTGCTGCCACGACACCGTCTTCAGCACCCGAAGCGCGCCCTTGGCCGCCGGTCGAATTCGCTCGACTTCGCCGAGGATGAACTGCGCGGCGGCGTTGGGATCCATGCGATCGAAACGCTCCGTGCTGTCCCCATTCGAGTAGTGCAGGAAGGATGAAATCGAGCCTCCCGGCCCGTAGTCCAGTGCATTGAAGCGCTCGATCGGCCCATCCGACCAGAAGGAAGGCGGCAAGCCGTCCTTTTCCCAGAACGGCTTCTCGATTGCGTAGTGAACCTGGAAAGCATGGTGGTAAGGCAGTGTCGCGATTGCCTCGGCCTGCAGCCCGCTGAACGCCGGCTCGATGGACAGCAGCCGCAATGCCGAGAAGGGCAGCGACATCACCACGTGCTTGCTGCAATGACGCGTCCCGTCGAGGCATCGGACTTCCACGCCATCGCGACCCATGTGCACGGCGGCAACATGTCGCCCCGCCAGCACGTCACCCTTGAGCGCACCGGCCATCGCCTCCGGCATCCTCTGGTTGCCACCCTCGACACTCATCGACGACTTGCCATGCGCCAACTGCATCGATACACGCATGAAGCTGAATACATGCGCAAACTGAAGCAATGACGACTGCCAGAGATTGGTGCCGTAGGAACTGAATTTGTCGGCCAGGCGAATGGTCTCGTCGTTCAGCCCCTGCGAAGCGAGGTAGCCGGCAACAGGTATGTCGAGGTGCGCGTTCGCAACACTCCGCCATCCATCGAGATCCATCTCCGGCAACCGCGAATTGAGGAAGCTGAAAATGATCTGCCACGGAGTCAGGTGTCGCAGTCCATCGGGATGGGGATTCGACGAATGGCCTTCCCATTTGTCCAGCGGGATGAATTCCCCGTTGATGTGCAGCGAACTCCTGTCCTTTGGTTCGGTTCGCAAGCGCTCGGGGACGAGCCGGACATCGAGACGCCGCGCCAGGTCAAGGAATCTTGCGTAGGAGTGTCCAATGCCGTTCCCGCCTGCCTCGGGCCTGCCGGGAACGTCGGCAAGCGTATACAGGCGCCCGCCAATGCGGTCTCGACCCTCCAGCACGGTGACGGACAACCCCTGCTCTTCCAGCAGCAGCGCCGCATTGAGGCCTGACAAGCCCGCGCCGATCACCAATACATCGCTGCGCGTCGCCGGCAGCGGCGCACCACGCGCGGCACCGGCCATGCCGATCGCCGCACACCCGCCGACCGCAAGCTGCAACAGCTCGCGACGACTGATGCCAGATTCCACTTGACGCCCCGGGCAGGGCGTTTCGATCTGATTAGATTTCATCAATTGCCATGTTCGGAGAACTATCGCAGCCTTGCAAGCCTGAAAGCCACGTAGATCAGGAGTCACGGGTGAAACTGATATCCCGTCGCGAGAGCCTCGCTTCCATCGGCGCGATGAGCGGCTTGCTGACATTGTCAGCCGCAGCGAGTGACAAGACGGCTGCAGATGCCTCGGCTGCCCCCGCTTCACTGCCGATTCACGACCCGCGCTTCAACGTGAAGACACTGGGGCGCCTGCAAGGCGATCTGTCGGGCAAGACGGTCTATGCGTTCAAGCACGGCCGTGTGTTCGGGCTCGACCCGCAGAAGGGCCCAGCCCTGGCGGACTACGGCCGCCTGATGTACCTCATCGAGGGCGTGAGCGTGCGCAGCTCGAGCCTGCGCGGAGACGGCGCGGTGGTCGAGCGCAATCGCAACTGGCTCTTCTACAAGGATGCGCAAACCCACCGCTATCTCTCGACTTACGCCAATCCATACACCGGCGAGGAAGTCCCCGTACCGACTTTCCGGGCTGGCATCTCCGGCGCGGTGATCGGCCTGCGCGGGCCCGAATTTTCGGCGAACTTCCCCATGGAGAGCACGGTATTCGACCGACCGATGCTGCTCGACTGGCAATTCCTCGGCGATCAAGCATGGATCTACCGGCATGCATTCACGCGCTGGCGCGAGCCGTCGAGCGGCCAGTTCCGCACCGAGATGACGCTCGATTGCTGGATCTGCAAGATCGCGGATGTCCTGAATGAAGGACTTCAGCACATCCCGAACACTTACTCGTGGGTCAGCCAGACCGAATGGCAATCCTGGCTCAAGATGGGCGAGCGGCCCGGGGCGATGCTGTGGCGAACGGACGGAATCCTGTTCAGTCGAATCGACCAGCTGCCCCGCGAGTTCGTCGAGCATTCGGAAAAGGAAATGCCGGGCCAGCTGTCGGCACCACTGTAGTTCAAGCGCAGTGGCGCGGGCCGCAGCCCGGATCTTGCGCCAGCACCTTGGCAGCGCGAACCCTACGCCCTGGGTTCGCGCTCGCCCACCGGCCGCACCCCGTAGCGGAATTTCGCCTTGCCGATCGTCACCTGGTCGCCATCGGCGAGCGTCTCGCGCGTCACGCGCCGGCCGTTGACGTAGACGCCGTTGGTGCTGTTCAGGTCCTCGACGATGGTCAAGGTGGGCCCGGCGAGGATCACGGCATGGTGGCGGCTGATGAATTTCGCATTGATCTGCACATCGTTGTCCGGCGTGCGCCCGATGGTCGTCTTGCGGCCGAGGACATGCACGACTTCGCCGTGGCCGTCGATACGCGTCAGTAGCCGGGCGAGGCCATCGTGCGCCGCCTCGTTGCCGGTGGCCGCGAGGGGATCGATGCGCTGCATGCTCTCGCGGATGCTGCCGAGCACGGCCGCGCTGCTCGCGGCCTCCGCCTCGATGCGCCCGATCAGCGCATCGCGTTCCTCGAGCTTGCGGCGCGTGCCGGTGAGCTGCGCGCGCACGTCGGCGCCAATGGCCGCGAGTTCGTCGATGCGCAGTTGCCGGTCGCGCAACTCGGCCTCGTGCCGGTTCAACTGCTCTTCGGCGGCCTGCAGGTCCTGTTGCAATTCGGCGGCGCGCGCGACCGCCTCCTGCAGCCGGGCGTGCGACTCGGCGAGCAGGCGGTCCCGTTCCGCGAGCTGCGCGGTCAGTTCGCCTTCACGCCGCTCGAGTCCGAGCGAGCGTTCGCTGTGCGAGCGCAGGGCCTCGTTGGCGCTCGAGGCGTGCGCATCCCGCTCCGCGAAGGCCTTGCGCGCGGCCGCCAGATCCGCGGCCAGTGCCTCGGCGCGCGCCTTCTCGGCGGCCAGCAGGGCCTCCAGCTCGTCGTGCAACGCCGTCGCGGCGCGCATTGTTGCCTCGTGGTCGGCATCGCGGGCGTCGGCGGCCCGCACCAGCCGGTCGAGCTCGGCCAGGCGCTCGTCCTGACGGCCGACGCTGTCGCGTTGCGAGCTGTACGAAGAGCGCGCCGCCTGCAATTCCTGCGTCAGGTTGACCACCACGGCGCCAAGCCGCGCGGTCTCCGCCTCGAGCCCCTCGACCTGCTGCTTGCGCCTCTCGAGTGTCGCCTCGAGCGAAGCAACCGCTGCGCGCAGCGTGTCGCGCTCCGTCTCGCCCCGTGCCAGCTCGCGGGCCCGCTCCGCGATCACCTCGGACTGCCGATCCTTTTCTGCGCCGAGCGCGGCGATCGCCTCCTCGCGCGCGGCCAGCTCCCGTTGCAGCACCCCGGCTTCGCGCGCATGCCCCGCGAGCGCCGTCGTACGGTCCGCGATCTCGGACTCGGACTCCCGCAGTTTCGCGAGGCCGCCATCCCGCTCGGACTCGAGCGCCGCGATGCGCGCCCCCGCCGCGGCGAGGCGGGCTTCGAGTGCGGCACCGCGCTCCCGCTCGCGCTCGACCTCGCCCTGCAGCGTCGTGGCATGCGCATGCCGCTCGTGGGTCTCTCCCTGGGCGGCGAGCAGCAGCCCTTCGTACACCGCCCGCAGGCCCTCGCGCGAGCTGGCCTGCTCGCGGTGGCGCGCCAGCGCGCCGCGCAAGTCCGCGAGTTCGGCGGCGCGCTGCGCCTCGAGCCGCTCGCGCCGGGCGAGTTGCAGGCCGGCCGACGCCGCCTCGTCCGTTCGCGCGCGCAGCGACTGCCCGAGCGCCGCGAGCTCGACGCGCAAGCGTTCCGCATCGTCGACGGCCGCCGCGAGCGCGGCACGCGCCTCGTTCGCGCCCTGGTCGCCGGTGGCGAGCGCGGCGCGCAGGCCTTCCAGGGTCGCGTCGCGCTCGGCGAGCGCCGCGGCCCCTTCAGCCAGTTCCACCGTCAGTTGCGAGCAGCGCGCCGCCAGTTCCTGGCGTTCGCGCTCGAGCTGGTCCACGCGCTGCCCGCGGTGCACGTAGTCGGGCTCGAGCTCCGCGAGGCGGCGTTCGCGCCCGGCGAGCGCATTGGCGCGATCCGCCAGCGCGATGTCGCGCTCGGCGAGCGTCTCGCGCAGCGTGCGCGCCTCGCCCCGCAGCCGGTCCGCCTCGCCGGCAAGTTCCGCGCCGCGCGCCTCGAGCGCGGCGGTGGCGAGCGAACCGCCTTCATGGCGGCGCGTCGCCTCATCGGCACGCTGGCGCTCCGCATCGAGCGCGGCACTGGCGGTGGCGAGCGTAGCGGCCGCCGCGTCCGCGCGGGCACTCGCGGCGTCGCGCTCGGCGCGTGCCACTTCGAGCTCTTCCTCGAGCGCCGCGAGTCGTTCGCCGTTCTTGCGCAAGCGCTCCTCGACGCCCCGCAGCGTCGCCGATTGCGCGCGCAGGTCGACTTCGAGCGCGCTGCGCTGTTCGGTGGCGCTGGCGAGGTCGGAACGGAGTGCGCCGATCTCGTCGTCGCCCACGGGCAGCGCACCCACCGCCCATGTATCGGTGGACGAAAGCGGATCGTCCAGCCCGGGCAGTTCGGCGGTGCTGTCGGCATCGGCGTCCGGAGGCGGCCGGGTGGTCTTCTTGTGCGCGCCCATGGCCCGGCGAGTGTAGCGCGCTCCGGCGCTCGCGGCGTCGCACCATCCGACATAAGATGGCCGCCATGCGCAGCGTCTGGATCCTGACCCTGGCACAGGCGCTGGCCGGTTGCGGCAACTTCGTGCTGATCGCCTTTGGCGGCATCATCGGCGCCAGCATTGCGCCGAGCCCGGCACTCGCGACCCTGCCGCTCTCCCTGGCCGTGGTCGGCGTCGCCGCCAATTCCATTCCGGCAGCCCTCTCCATGCAGCGCTATGGACGGCGGCGCATGTTCATCCTGAGCGCCCTGGCCGCGAGCGTGGCGGCGCTCGGCTGCGCCTGGGGGATCGCCCGCGGGGACTTCATCGCATTCTGCATTGGCGCAACCCTGCTCGGCGCGAACATGGCTTTCGTGCAGCAGTATCGTTTCGCGGCGACCGAGCATGTCGAGGTGCAGGACGTGCCCAGGGCGGTCGCGAACGTGATGCTCGGCACCCTCGTGGCGGCGTTCATCGGGCCCGAGGCTGGCGGGAGGTTGCGGGGATTCGGCGGCTGGCCCGAGTTCACGGGTTCGTTCATCGTCGTCGCCGCCTTCCTCGTCCTGTCCGCGATCGTGCTGGCCCGGCTCGAGCCGCCGCATCCACACGCGCACCCGAAAGGTGGCGCCGTGCGCCCGCTCGGCGAGATCGTGCGCCAGCCCGGCTATCTCGTGGCGCTGTTCGCGGGGCTCTCGTCGTACGCCGTGATGAGCTTCATCATGACCGCGACCCCGATCAGCATGCACGTGATCGACGGCCACGATGTCGCCGCCACGCAGCGCGTGATCACCTCGCACCTCGTCGCGATGTACGCGCCGTCGCTCGTGAGCGGCTGGCTGATCGCAAGACTCGGCATCGGGCGGATGATGATCGCGGGCATCGCGTGCATGGCTGCCTGCGTTGCGGTGGCCGCGGTGCTCGGCCACGCCGTCACGCACTACCTCGCGGGGCTCATGCTGCTGGGCCTCGGCTGGAACCTGCTGTTCGTCGCCGGCACGACCCTGCTGACGCGCAGCTACACGCCGCCCGAGCGCTTCCGCGCGCAGGGATTCAACGATTTCGCGACCTTCACCTCGCAGGCGTTCGCATCGCTGGCGGCGGGCGCCGCCATCACCACGATCGGCTGGCGCAACGTGAATCTGGTCAGCATCCCGCTGCTGCTCGCGATGCTCGGCGCCGTCCTTGCCTGGCGGCGCGCGGCCGGAGGCCCAACGGCAGCTATGCGCTGAGGAAGGTTCGCAGCTCCGCGGCGAATGCCGGCTGCTCGAGATCGAAGCCGTCGCGGGCCTGCAGCAGCAGCGTGGGCTGGGTGAGCAGGGGCAGCTTCTCGCGGATCCGCTGGTCGGCCGCTGGGTCCGGCAGGTCGAGGAAGGCGACGCGGCGCACCTGGTCCACGCGCGCGAGCGCCAGCTCGGTCGCCACGAAGGCGCCCGCACCGACGGCCAGCACATCGACGCGGCGCAGTCGCAGGTCCTGCAGGAAATCGCCGAGCGCCGCGGCGAGATCCGCAGCCCCGGCACCCGGTGGGCCGTCCGACTCGCCGCTGCCGGGCAGGTCCGGCGCGTAGACCGACCGGTCGCGGCCCATCGTGCGCATCAATCCGGCGAACATGCGCCCGGTGACGCCGTTGCGATGCATGCAAAGGAGCGGCGTCGCCTCATCGAAGCCGCCACCCGCGGGCATCGCATTGTGGACGTGGAGCTGGCCGAAGCGGCACTCGAAATACGCCCGCCGGATACTCGGTTCGGGATCCCGTCCGCCCGCTGCTGTCGCGCGCCTCGCCATGTCGCTGCCCACTCCTTGCGCGGCCGACCGCGCCGTGAACGCGAACTATAGCGATAATCGCGACCCTGACTTGTGACCGCCAGCCCAAACCAAGGTAACCCCATGAAGCTCTACGGCTCCCTCGCATCGCCTTATGTCGCGCGCCCGCTGCTCGTCGCCCGCTGGAAAGGCTGCGGCCTCGAACTCACGCCGCCGCCCGGCGGCGGCATCAAGTCGGCGGAGTACCTCGCCATCAATCCGCTCGGCAAGATGCCGGCGCTCGAGGACGGCGGCCGCTGCCTCGCCGAGTCGACGGTGATCTGCGAATACATTGACGAAACGCAGGCCGGCCGCCGGCTCATGCCCGAGTCCGCGATGGACCGCGCCCAGGTGAGGCTCATCGCACGAATCGTCGATACCTATGTCGTGCCGACGATCGGCGCGCTCTTTCGCAACGCGAACCCCGCGAACCGCAACGACGCGGATGTGCAGGCCGGCCTCGCCTCGCTGCGCAAGACGGTCGGCGACCTCGAGAAGTTCATGGGTACGGGCCCGTGGGCGGGCGGCGCGACACCCGGCTTCGCCGATGCCGTCATCGCACCCACGTTCTGGGTGATCTTCGCGCTGCTGCCGATGTACGGCGTAAACGACCTGTTCAGCGGATTGCCGAGGCTCGCGCGCTGGTACGAGGCCGTGGAGGCCGATCCGGTCTCCGGGCCGTTGCACAAGGAATACGAAGCCGCGTTCCGCGCGTTCCTGCAGTCGCGGGTGAAAGCGGCGTAGTTCGGCAGCCAGTGGCGGGCCGGAGGGGGAGCGGGTCCTCCGGTTCCTCACGGGTCGAGCGCCGCCTGCGGCGGTCCCCTCGTCGCCGGAGCTCCCGCTCCTCCTCCAGCGCGCGGCTGGCCACCCGACGGCGAAGCCTGACTGAGGTCAGGGTAAGTCACGTCGCGTATCGATCCTCTCCTCAAGGGCAGCGCGCTGTGACTTGCGAGCGGCCGGCCGGAGGCGCGGTGATTCATCCGCGGACGAGCGTGGAGAGCGCGCCCGATTCGCGAGGGCGCGGATGAATCACCGCGCTTCCGGCCCGCAACCCGCACCACGCAGCCCGCCGCGCCTCAGCTCCTCGCCACCCCCGTCTCCACGAGCCGCGCAATCGCCCGCGCCTGGCGCTCGCGGAAGAACGCGCGATCGGGAATCACCAGCTTGCCCTTCGCGAGCAGGCCGTTCGGTTCACGGATGTGGGCCGCCGCGAAACTCGCTGCGTACATGTCGAGCGCCTGGCGCGCGAGCAGGTTGCCCATGCCGGGACGGCGGCGGTAGGCGCGCAGGCCCGCGAGATCGAGCGAGGCGTAAGCCACCATCGACACGCCCTGCCCGGCCATCACCATCTGGTTGCCGAGGTAGTCGATGACGTCGGAGAAGCCGTTGCTCGAATCGACCGGCACGTCGATGCCGAGCATCGCCGAGCAGTTGGCCGACACGACGTAGGCGAGGTTTTCCAGCGCGCGGGCGCGCCGCGCGATCTGCTTCGGCGTGAGCGTGAGCGCCGCGATCTCGCCGGTCGAGTGCAGCAGCACTTCGGCGCCGCGGATCGCGTGGCAGCGCGCGATCTCCGGGTAAAGGATCTCCTCGGAGGCGATCGCGGCGAGCTTGCCGAGCGCGGTGTCCGCGACCGGGAACACCGCATCGAGGCCGTATAGCTCGAGGTAACGGTCCCAGACGTCGTGCGGTGTCGGCGCGAACATCGACACGAGCCGCCGGTAGCGCAGCACGCGACGCCCGCTGTCGTCGAAGACGAATGACGCCTGGAAGTAGATTCCCGGGAAGTTGGGATCGGTTTCGTAGGCGTTGCCCGCAATGTGCACGCCGTGGCGCTGCGCGAGCTGTGCGAAAGCCTCGTATTCGGGACCGCCGTCGTCGAGCGCGGCCTTGTCGGCCCAGGCCGGGATCGGCTCGCCCCACGGCGGCCCGGTGAGGATGTACTCGGGCAACACGACGAGCTTCAGGTCGTCGCCGACCCAGCGCTTGGCGCCGGCGATCGCGGTGTCGATGCGCGCAAGGCTCGCGGCCATGCGCGCGCGCGCGCTGGCGCGGTCGGAGTCGGGGTGCACGCCATCGCAATCGATCTGCAGGGCGACGGCGTAGTAACGATCGAGCAGGGACAGGGACATTCACGAACCTCGCACGAGGGTGTCATGGGCTGCGAGCGCGGCTCGCAGGTCGGGGAAACGGGGCACTCGCCCGAGTTGCACTTCTTCGATGGCCGCGCGCACCTGGGCGGCGCAGACGCGCGCCGGCAGGCCGCCGGTGCCGGTGCCGAGGCCCGGCATCGCGAGCGAAGTCACGGCGTGGCTCACATGGCCCTCGCCGCCGGAGCCCGGCGCGAAGCGGCCCTGCTTGACGAGCCGCAGCGCCGCGCGCGCCGCGAGGAAGGCGTTCACCGTGCCCGTGACGTCCATCGGCACGCGCATCGTCGGCGCGGCGATCAGCCAGCGGATGCGCGGATGCTCGATCGCGATGATCTCGGCACGCCCGACCGGCAGCTCGCCGTCGTGCTGCGCGCGCAACAATGCCTGCAGGCGCTCCTGCACGTGGCCGCCGAAGGAGCGCCGGTACACGGCATCGAGCCCCCCTTCCATGAAGCCGAAGCTGTTCGCGGGGCTCACCACGGCATCGACATCGAGGTCGAGGATCGAGCCTTCATGCACCGACACATCGGCGAGCCCGCCGCACAGGCCGCGCCAGGCGGACGCCAGTTCACCGTCGGTTGCCGCGAGCGTGATGCGCATGGGATGGCCCTGGGAAAGGGGGATGGACGGATTGTACGCGGCACTCGTCGCAGATGGGCGGCGGCTCGTGGACGGATGGGGCACAATCGCCGGCCACTGTGCCAACGGAGAGAGCCTGATGTCCGTCATTGCCCGCGGCCTCGCCGCACTGCTCGCCTGTTGCTCCATGACCGCGTTCGCCGCGGGGACCCACCCGTATACCGCGGAGGCCATGTGGGGCCTCGCACGCCTCGGCAGCCCGACCCTTTCGCCCGACGGCAAGCTCGCCGTCGTACCCGTCACCCGCTACGACCTCGACAAGGACAAGGGCAGCACCGATCTCTGGATGATGCCGACCGCCGGCGGGGCCGCGCGGCAGCTCACGAGCGACCAGGCGAACGACACGTCGCCCGCCTTCAGTCCCGACGGCCAGTGGGTCGCCTTCCTCTCGAAGCGCGGCGACGACGAGCACACGCAGGTCTACGCGATCGCGCTGGGCGGGGGCGAGGCGCGCCGCATCACGAACGTGCCGGTCGGCGCCGGCGCCTTCAAGTGGTTCCCGGACAGCAAGCGCATCGCGTTCGTGGCCGATGTCTGGCCGGACCTCGTCAAGTGGGAAGACCAGGGCAAGCGCCTGAAGGAGCGTGCCGACGCGAAAACCAGCGCGAAATCCTGGGAGCGCGCGCCGATCGCCTACTGGGACCATTTCCTCGACGATCGCGAGCCGCACCTGTTCTCGATCGCGCTCGAAGGCGGGGAGACGACCGCCATCACGCGGGGCTCGGGCTTCTGGCTGTCGAAGCAGGAGTACAGCGCCTCGTCGTACGACATCTCGCCCGACGGCACGGAAGTCGCCTTTGTCGCCGATCGCGACCGGAGCGGCATCGACGCGAACGACGACATCATCGTGACCGCGACCTGCGGCTGCAAGCCCGCGCGCGACTTGAACGCCGGCAGCATCGCCGACGAGAGCGGGCCGGTGTACTCGCCCGACGGCAAGTACCTCGCGTACGCGCAGAAGCGCACGCCGCGCTTCTATGCCGACACGCAGCGCCTGATGCTGCTCGACCGCGCGGCCGGCACGACCCGCGGGCTCACCGAACAGTGGGACCGCTCCGTCGACGGCCTCGTGTGGGCGGATGATTCGAAGTCGCTCTTCGGCGTAATCGACGATGCCGCGACCTCGCGCATCTACCGCTTCGCGCTCGCGGGCGGCGCGCCGCGCGCCGTGACGGGTGCCAGCAGTTTTTCGGGCCTCGAGGTCGCGGGCAAGACCGCGATCGCGCTTCGGCAAAGCTTCTCCGAGCCCGCCACCCTCGTGCGGCTCGACCTCGCCAAGGGCGCGGCGACCAAGCTGTCGGACTTCAACGACGCGGCACTCGCGGGACTCGCGATGGGCAAGGTCGAGAGCGTCACTTACAAGGGCGCGCGGGGCGACGACATCCAGATGTGGGTGATCTATCCGCCCGGCTTCGATCCCGCGAAGAAATATCCCGTGTACATGCTGCTGCACGGCGGGCCGCACAACGGCATCCAGGACGCGGTGACCTACCGCTGGAACGCGCACGTATTCGCGAACTGGGGCTATGTCGTCACGTGGCACAACTTCCACGGCTCGAGCGGCTTCGGCCAGGCGTTCGCCGACTCGATCAATCCCGACCGCATCACGATGCCCTATGAGGACACGATCAAGGCGGCCGAGTGGCTCGCGGCGCAGCCGTTCGTGGACGCCGATCGCATGGTGGCGGGCGGCGGCAGCTACGGCGGGTTCCTGGCGGCGACCCTGCTCGGAAGGCCACACCCGTTCAAGGCGCTGATCGCGCACGCGGCGGTGTACGACAATTTCACGCAGGTCGGCGCCGACTACGGTGCATCGAAGGAGCGCTTCTTCAACTTCTGGGAGAAGCCGGAGGAGTTCGCGCGCTACTCGCCGCACACGTCAGCCGGCAACTTCGTCACGCCGACGCTCGTGATCCACGGCCAGCTCGACCAGCGAGTGCCCGTGAACCACGGCATCGAGCTCTTCAACACGCTGCAGACGCGCGGGGTGCCCTCGAAGCTCGTGTACTTCCCCGACGAGAACCACTGGGTGCTGAAGCCCGGCAACTCCCTGTACTGGTACCAGGCGGTGCACGACTGGCTCGCGAAGTACGCACCGGCGGGTGCGCGCTGATCAGGGGAAGGACCAGGTGACACCGACGAGGACGTAGCGGGGCAGCCAGGTCTGGCCCTCGCCGCCGAGGCTGGCCGCATCGCCGGGAACGGCGATGCGGTACTCGGTGCAGCAGGCGTTGGCATGGTCGGTCGCGTTGCTGACCTCCACGAAGACCTGCAACGCTCCGAGCGGCAGCGCTCGCTGCCAGCTCGCGCGCGCGTCGAGCGAGAAATAGTCGGGCCAGGCGGCGGCATTGCGCGGTGACAGCGCCAAGGCCGATCCGCCGCCCGATGTAGCCTCGACCGTGAGCAGGTTCCTTCGCCAGCCGCTGTGCCAGATGGCATTGCCGGACAGCTGCCACGGCCCGCGTGTCCATGAAAGCCCGGTCACCGCCGAATGCCGCTGGTCCCAGCTGCGCAGTGCCCGCCCGTCGCTGAAGCGATCGGTAACTTCGGACCAGCTGTAGCTGAGCCAGGCCGACCAGGTGCGCCGCGGCTCCCAGCGCATCGTCAGTTCCGCCCCGTAGGCGCGCGAGGAAACGGGTGCGACGCGCACGCGATCGACTTCGATCTCGGGCAGCAGCGTCACGGGATCGAGCAGGTTCTCGTAGGACGGCCGCACCTGGCCCAGGCGCTTGTCGAAGGCCTCGATGCGCAGCGAAACATCGTTCGAGAGCCGCTGTTCGAGCGCGACGACTCCCTGGGCCGCCGTCTGCACGGCGTGAAAGTCCGCGTCACCGTCGGTCACCTGCAGCTCGTCGGGCCGCTCGGCCTGCGACAGGCGACCCCAGGACAGGCGCAGGGCGGTCCCCCTGCGCGGCCGGAACTCGAGCCCGAGCCGCGGCGACCATTGCGCATCCCGAAACGCCGCCCTGTAGCGCTGCACGTCGCGGCGTACGCCGAGGTCCGCATCGAGGCGATCCGACAGCGCGACCACCGCCGACGCGTACGCGCCGAAGGACTGCCCGCCCGCATCGAGTCCGATGTCGCGCGAAAACTGCGCCGGGCGGCCGAGCACGGCCGCGAGCAGCGCATCGAACTGCGCCGCGGCCCGATACTCGTACGATGAGTCGTGGTCCATCAATTCCGCGCCCAGCGAGAACTGCACCCGGTCGCGGTCCGCATCGAGCTCGAGCCGCGCGGTCGTGGCATCCATGAAGCGCCGGTCCTGGAGATCGCCGCTGCCGCTGCCCGGCCTCGCGAGCGTGCCGCTGCGCGATGTGTGCCGCTCGGTGCGCGACAGCACGCCGCGCAGCGCCGTGGCGTCGCCGATGCGCCAGGTGCCGCGCAGCCAGGCGGTGCCGTCGCGATAGCGGGCATGCGCGCGCTCCGTGCCGTCGGCGAGATCGGCGCTCAGCTCGTCGTTCAGCAGCAGCCAGCCGGCGGCGACCTCGCTGCCGTCACCGAAGCGCCAGGCGAGGCGCGACAGCACGTCGAGGAACGCGGGCTGCCCCGAGCGCTCCTCGGCGAGCTTCATGATGCCGTCGATCGTGCTCTTGCGGACCGCCACGAGCCACTCGAGCGGCTGTGACTCGAGGCGGCCCTGCGAGAGTGCATGTGCGTAGAGGAGGCTCGCACCGATCTCGTGGTGATCGCTTCCGGTCCAGCTGCGCGGCGTGATGTCGAGCACCCCCGACAGGCGGCCGCCGAATCGCGCCGGATGCACGCCGCTCCAGAAATCGAGCTTGCCGATCGTCGCCGGGTCGAGGATGCCGAGCAGGCCCTGGAAATCCTTGAAGTGGAACGGCTCGAAGAGCGGCACCCCGTCGAAGTAGGCGCCGAGTTCGTCGACCTGCCCGCCGCGCACGTGCGCGCGCGCCGACAGGCCGTTGGTGGCGGTGCCCGGCAGGAAGCGCGTCACCCGCAGCGCATCCTCATCGAGGCCCGGCAGCGCCGCGAGGTCCTCGCGCGTGAACTCGACGGGCGCGAACCGCGACTGCTGGTCGAAGCGGTAGCGGCTCGCGAGCACGCTCACCTCCGCGAGCCCGTCGCTGCCGCCGGTGAGCCGCAGCGCGCCGCGCCAGGTCTCGCCACGATGGATGCGGATGCCGCGCAGGCGCGCGGCGGCGCCCGTGGCATCGCTGCCCTCCGCATCGAACACGCCCGGCGGCAGCGATCCGAAACGCAGCCGGCCGGCGGCATCCGACTGCGCGAAACGCTCGCCCGGTTGCAGCAGGACGTGCGCGCCGGCGGCCGGCGATCCATCCGCCCGCTCGACGATCAGTTCGATCGCGGCATCGCCGTCGAGGTCGCGTCGCACGACGACGTACGCACCGGGCTGCACGGGCTCGAGCGCAAGGCCGTGGGGCGCGAGGATCTCGCGCGCGACCTCGACGGGCGGGCCGGCGCGCGGCGGCGCGAGCACGCGCATGGCGGGTGTCACGAGCGCGGTGCTGTAGACGATATTGAGGCCGGATTTCGCGAGCCGGTCGAGCGCGGCCGCGAGCGGCTCGCCGGTTTCGGCGGCATGCAGCGGCACGCAGGCCGCGATGAGCCACAGCAGGCCGCGGGCCAGGTCGAGCGCGAACCGCCTCGCCGGTCTTGGCATCGAACAATGTTATCAGCGATGGGCGGGACCGATGACGACCGGACCCTGCGCCGGGACCACGGCCTCGAGATCGACCGAGGCGGCGACGATCGCCAGCGCCTGCGAGGGTGGCAGGCCGTCGACCGAGCCATGCAGGATCGCGCCCTGCGCGCGCGCGCGCGTCGCCGCGTCGGCAAAGCGGACGTCGCGGCCCGTCTCCGAGGCGTACCAGCGCAGGAAGGCGGCGAATGTCTTGCCCTCGATGGAGATCGGCGAGACCAGCTTGTCGGCCCAGCCCCAGGGCGCGTCGCCGCCGAGTTCGCGGCGCACGATGGCGCCGGCGGCGCCGACGTGCAGGGCCTCGCCCGCCCGGGCGCGCGCGGCGTGCGACCCGGCATCGAGTTGAATTGCCCCATCGCGCACGGCGACATCGAGCTCACCGTCGCTCACGCTGACCACGTAGCGCGTCCCCACGTGGCGCACGTCGCCCGCGTCCGTATGCACGACGAACGGAATCTCCGCACCCGGCGTCGCGGCGACCAGGATGCGGCCCGCGTCGAGCCGCAGGTTTCCCGCATCCGTGAGCGTGACGCGCGAGCCTGCGTCGATGCGCAGCGAGAGGTCCGGCGAGTAGCGCAGCAGCGCGCCCGAACCGGCGGCCGTGACGAGCGATGCGCCGCGCCGCAGCGGCGCGCCGGCGGCGAGCGACTGGCCCGCCTCGGCGACAACGCCCTGGGCGCGCTCGAGCGTTGCGACCTGCGCAGGTGGCGACTGCCACCACAGGAGGCCCGCGAGCGCGGCCACCGCCACCGACGCGGCCGCCAGCCACCGCGCGGGCTTCGATGCCGGCCGGCCTTGCGACGGCGGCAGCGATCGTCGCCACTCGGCGTGGACGGCCTCGAACACGCGCGCACGCGCCGCAGGGTCGGCTGCGCCGCGCGGAACGCGGCGCATCAGCTGCGCAAGGCGCGCCTCGTCGGCCTCGCCCCATTTCTCCCTGTCAGTCATGGCAGGAGCTCATGCCAATCATGCCCGCGCGCCTCGAGCGCCGCGCGCAGCGCGACTCGGGCGCGCGCGAGCGCCGACTGCGCCGCCTCGAAAGTCGAGCCGAGTTCGTCCGCGATCCGCTGCACGCTCCATTCCTCGAGATACTTCCATTCCAGAATATCGCCGTAGCGCCCGGGCAGCCCATCGAGCACGCGGCGCAACTCTCCCGCCGCATGGGCCGCGCGCAGCTGCTCCTCCGGCGCCGGCCCGTCATCCGCCACGGACTGCGCGCGCCGCAGGGCCCGCTCGTCCGCGTCGAAACTCGCCTCGCGCCCGCCGCGCCGCCGCTCGCCTTCGGCCAGCTCGGCGAGCTCGTTGCGGCAGATCTGCGCGAGCCAGGTAAAGAGCGCGGCCTCGCCGCGATACTGCGACAGGGCGCGCACCGCACGGCACAGCGCCCGCTGCGCGGCCTCCTCGGCGACATCGGCACGCCCCGCCGTGCGCGACAGCGCAAAGCGGTACAGGCGGTCGAAATACTCGTCGAAAAAGCTTCGAAACGCATGTTCGTCGCCGGTCAGCAGGCGCGCCACGAGGGCGCGGTCGTCCAGTCGCATCGGCCAGAGGTTAGACAGGCAGGCGGCCGAAGATCAATCGGCGATTGATCCGGCCGGCGGCGGCCGTCGAACGGGGTACATGCGCGCCATCCGCCCCACCCTCGCCCTGCTGATGCTGCCCTGCATCGGGCCGATGGCGTTCGCGGACAGCGCGGCCACGGTCGTGCACGACCCCGGGCAGGCGCTGCCCACCGATGCCGAGCTCGAGCGGGCGGGCGCGCGCATCGGCCGGATCTCGATCGAGAACGACGCCATCTTCGACGAGAACGACCCGCGCGAGGATGCCGTCCTCTATCGGGCGGTGAATCGCCTGCATGTCACGACGCGGGAATCGACCATTCGCGCCCAATTGCTGTTCGCGAGCGGCGACCGCTACTCGCGCCGGGTGCTCGACGAATCCGAGCGCGCGCTGCGCAGCCAGCGCTACCTGCGCGAGCCCGCGATCCAGCCCGTCGCCTGGCACGACGGCGTGGTCGACCTGCGCGTGCGCTCCGAGGACGTCTGGACGACCAATCCCGGGCTGTCGCTCTCGCGTACGGGAGGCACCAACACGCTCGGATTCGAGCTGGAGGAGCTGAACCTGTTCGGCCGCGGCAAGCAACTCTCCGCCGGCTACAGCAACAATGTCGACCGCACCTCGATCGGCCTCTCCTGGCGCGATCCGGCTGTCTGGGGTTCGCGCTGGACGAGCGGCGCCTCATTCACCGACAGCGACGATGGCAGCGGCTGGTCGCTCGCGGCCGAGCGTCCGTTCTATGAGCTCGATGCGCGCTGGAGCGCCGGCTTCGCCGCGCAGTCGCTGACCCAGGTCGAGAATCGCTACGCGCTCGGCCAGCGGGTGGACGGCTGGCGCGCCGACCGGCAGGCGTTCGACATCCATCGTGGCTGGTCATCGGGCCTGCGCGATGACTGGGTGCGCCGCTGGACCGCGGGCTTTCGCCATGATCGCGCGCGCTTCGGGCCGGCGGACACGGCCCTCGTCGGCCCCCTGCCGGCCGATCGCACCCTTGCCTATCCCTACGCCCGCCTCGAGCTTCTGCAGGACGACTACTCGACCGCGCACAACCTCGACCAGATCGGCCGCACCGAGGACCTGAGCTTCGGCACGCAACTCGCCGCCGAGATCGGCTGGTCGCAATCGGCGTTCGGCGCGAGCCGCGATGCGCTCGTGGCCTCGCTCGATGCAAGGCGCGGCTATCGGCTGCCGGCGGACCAGACCCTGTTCGCCGCAGCCAGCTGGGCGTCGCGGCTCGAAAGCGGCCGCCTCCGCGACTCGTTGCTCTCGGCGAGCGTGCGCTACTTCTGGCGCGTGAACGAGCGCACGGTGTTTTACGCCGGTCTCGCGGCCGACAGCGGCAGCGCGCTCGACCTCGACCACGAACTGACCCTCGGCGGCGACACCGGCTTGCGCGGCTATCCGCTGCGCTACCAGACGGGCACGGCACGCGCCCTGCTCACCCTCGAAGGCCGCTACTTCACCGACTGGTATCCCTTCCGCCTCGCGCGCGTGGGCGCCGCGATCTTCGCCGACGTCGGCCGCAGCTGGGGCGCGAGTGCGCTCGATGTGCCGGAACTCGGCACGCTGCGGGATGTCGGAATCGGCCTGCGGTTCGGCAATACGCGTTCAGCGCTCGGCAACGTGCTGCACGTCGACCTCGCTTTCCCGCTCGACGGCGACCCGTCGATCAAGTCCGTGCAGTTCCTCCTCAAGACACACAAGAGCTTCTGAATCATGCTGCGAACCGGCTGGCCGCGTTTTCGGCCGATCCTCGTCCTCTTCGGCTGGTACCTCGTTGCCGGACTGCTGTTGCGCGCCGCGCTCTGGTGGTCGTTCGGCCGCCTCGCCGGCGTATCCGACACCGGCCTGTACACGGCATTCGCCGTGGGTGCCGTCGCGGATGCCGTTCAGGCGCTGTACCTGTTCGCGCCCTTCGCCGTCGCCGCCTGGCTGCTCGGCGACCGGGCTTTCCGCTCGCGGCCGATGCGCGCCACGATGCTGGCCGCGAGCACGCTCGTGCTCTTCGGCCTCACGTTCCTCGCCGCGGTCGAGTACTTTTTCTTCCAGGAATTCGACTCGCGCTTCAACCTCGTCTCGGTCGACTACCTGCTGTACCCGACCGAAGTGGTGGGCGACATATGGGCCGCTTATCCCGTCGCCCGCGTCGCGATGCTCGTGGCGCTGCTGTCGGTCGCCACGGTGGCGGTGCTGCGCCGGCCGCTGCTCGCGGGCGCGCAGGCCGTGACCACGCTGCGCGACCGGACCGCCGTGTTTGCGGTCTACGCCGTGCTGCTCGGCGGCGCCATCGCGGGGGTCGACAAGGACAGCTTCGCCTTCTCAGGCAACCGGGTGGAAAACGAAATTGCCGCCAACGGCGCCGACAGCTTCTTCAATGCGCTGCGCACCAGCGAGATCGACTACCACGCCTACTACGCGACCCGCGCGCCGCAAGCCAACCTGCACACGCTGCGCACGGCGCTCGCCCGGGGCGGCGGACAATTCCTCGGCGCCGGCCTCGATCGCGCCTTCCCGGCGCGCGCCGACGGCCTCGGGCGGCTGAACGTCGTGGTCGTGGTGAGCGAATCCTTCGGCGCGGAGTTCAGCCGCGCCTACGGCGGCGATCGCGACTGGACGCCTTATCTGGACGCGTACGCCCGGCGCGGCCTGATGTTCGCGAACATGTACGCGTCGGGCACCCGCACCGTGCGCGGCCTCGAAGCCATCACGGCCTCGTTCCCGCCGATTCCCTCGACCTCGATCCTGCACCGCCCGGGCAATGCGGGCATCGCGACCTGGGGCAGCGTGATGCGCGACCTCGGCTACAGCACGAGCTTCTTTTACGGCGGCTACGGCCAGTTCGACGACATGAACGCCTTCTTCGCGGGCAACGGCTTCGAGGTCGCCGACCGCCGCGCGATCGACGGCCCGGTGCGCTTCGAGAACATCTGGGGCGTGGCCGACGAGGACCTGTACGACCTCGCGATGCGCCGCTTCGACACGCTGTCGAGGGACGGCAAGCCGTTCTTCGCGATCATCATGAACACCTCGAACCACAAGCCCTATACGTTCCGGGAAGGCGTGCCCGGCGTGAAGCCCGAGGGCGGGGGCCGCGAATCGGGCGTGCGCTACGCCGACTACGCGCAGGCCTACCTGCTGCGCGAGGCCGAGAAGCATCGCTGGTTCGACGACACCTTGTTCGTGATCGTCGCCGACCACGGTGCACGCGTGTACGGCCGCGAGGACATCCCGCTCAAGACCTACCGCATCCCGATGCTGTTCTACTCGCCGAAGCACCTCGCGCCGGGGCGGGTCGACACGCTCACGACGCAGATCGACGTCGCGCCGACGGTGCTCGGCCTCCTCGGGCTGCCCTACAGCGCGCCGTTCTTCGGCCAGGACGTGCGCCATGCGCCGGCGCAGGATCGCGTCGCCTTCTTCAGCCACAACCATGACGTCGCGCTGCTGCGCGGCGGCGAACTGGCGATCCTCGGCCTCAAGAAAGAGGTGAAGAACCTGCGCTACGACGCGGGGACGAACACGTACCGCCCCGCGCCTGCCGATCCGGCGCTCGATTCGCTCGCCGTTGCCTACTACCAGACGGCCTACGAGATGTTCCGCGAGCACCGCTACGTGCCGACGCCACCGTTCCCGGCGCGCGCGCATGTCGCGGCTGCCGGCGAGCCCTGACTCACCAGGGCAGCTCGCTGCCGTCGTAGCGCCAGAACCGGCCGGACTTCTCCGCGTCGAGCCCGTCGACGACCCGCAGGAGGCCGGCGACGCTCTCGGGGGCATCGATGTCCGCGCGCGGGCCTCCCATGTCGGTGCGCACCCAGCCGGGATGCAGCATCGCGACGACGAGGCCGTGCGAACGCCCGAGATCGATGGCAAGGGACTTCATGCAGGCATTGAGTGCCGCCTTGCTCGCACGATAGGCATAGAGCCCGCCCGACGTGTTGCTGGCGATCGAGCCGACGACGCTCGACAGCGCGACGACCTTCCGGCCGGCCGATCGCGCGACGTGCTCGACGAAGGCTTCGGTCACCTTCATCGGCCCCTCGACATTGACGCGGAAAATCTCCTCCCAGTCCGCGTAGTCGATTTCGCCGAAGCGGCTCGCCGGAAAGCCGGCGCCCACCCTGCTGCCGCGACCCATGGTGCCGGCACTGTTGAACAGGACGTCGATCGGGCGCCCCGCGAGCCGCCGCGCCGCCGCATCGACGCCCTTGTGGTCGGTGACATCGAGCCGCTCGAGCGCCACGCGGCCCCCGCTCGCATGCGCCAGCGCCGTGAGGTCGGTGGCAGCCTCGGGCCGGCGCGCGCAGGCGATCACCTCCCAGCCGCGCGCCGCGTACTGGCGCGTGAGCTCGAGGCCGAGCCCGCGGTTCGCACCGGTGATGAGGACAGTCGCCATGACGCACACCTCTTTCGATTATGATCGCGCGCCCATGATGCAGCCTTACCGCAAGATCGTCATCCAGCGCCTGACGGGCGAGATCCGCAGTTCCATCGGCATCGTCGAGGCCCCGTGGCGCGATCCGGGACCCGGGCAGATCGTGATTCGCAACCGCTACGCCGGCGTGAACGGGATCTTCGACCAGAACCTGTGCCGCAACACGGTGCGCTACGTCGATGTTGCGCCGCCCTTCGACATGGGCGTCGAGGCGATCGGCGAGGTCGTCGCGCTGGGCGAGCGCGTCGATGGCATCCGGATCGGCGACGCCGTCGCCACCGTGAAGCTCGGCTGCGCCTATCGCGATTACCAGGTGGTCGATGTCGGCAAGGCGATTCGCGTGCGCGAAGCCTCGCCCGAGATCCTGGCACTGATCGCCTCGGGCGTCTCCGCGATGGTGGCGCTCGAGCGCATCGCGGACATGAAGAGCGGCGAGACCGTCGCGGTGTCGGCGGCGGCGGGCGGCCTCGGGCAGTTCGTCATGCAGCTCGCGAAGCGCGCCGGCAACCACGTGATCGCGCTCACGGGTTCCGACCACAAGGCGGCGCTGCTGCGCGAGCTCGGGGCCGACCGGGTGGTCAACTACCGCAGCGAATCGTTGCGCGCGGTGCTCGCGAACGAGTATCCGCGCGGCCTCGACATCGCCTACGACTCCGTCGGCGGCGAGATCTTCGACGCCTTCCTCGACCACCTCGCGATGTACGGCCGGCTGATCGTCAGCGGCCACACCTCGGATTTCGACAAGCCGGTCGAGGACGTGCCGCACCCGCGCGCCTATCACAAGCTCTACTGGAAATCGGCGTCGATCCGCGCGTTCCAGAACCCGGCCTTTCCGCAGTACTTCGACGACGCCGCACGCCGCATCCTCGACCTCTATTATCGGGGCGAGCTGCGGGCACTCATCGACCCGACGCCGTTCGACGGCCTCGAGGCGGCGGCGGATGCGGTCGAGTACCAGCTCGCCGGCCGCAACGCCGGCAAGGTCGTGCTGAAGCTCTGAGGAAACGCGGCGGCGGCCGGGGGCCGTACCGGCGTTCCGTCCCGCTCTCGAAGGTGGTTGACCCGTTCAATGGAATGCCCCTGGCGCCGAGGTCGTAAGCTCGGACGCGGGCACACTGGAAGGGGTTCGACCAACCATGCGCGACAAGGCCTCGGGGCGCGGGCGCCTGCTGGCACGCAAGTCCCTCGCGACACTTCAGCGGGAAGCCGGCCAACAGGGCCTCAAGCGCTCGCTCGGCCCGCTCAACCTCGTCCTGCTCGGCATCGGCTGCATCCTCGGTGCCGGCATCTACGTGATGCCGGGCAATGCCGCGGCATTCTTTGCCGGACCCGCCGTGATGCTTTCTTTCGTCGTCGCCGGCTCCGCCTGCGCGCTCACCGCGTTTTGCTATGCCGAGCTGTCGTCGACGATGCCCGTGACCGGCTCGGCCTACACTTATTGTTATGCCGCGATGGGCGAAGTGTTCGCCTGGTTCATCGGCTGGCTGCTGATCCTCGAATACGGCATGGCGGCAGCGACCCTCGCCGTGGGCTTTTCAGGTTATTTCACCAGCCTGATGCGCGATTTCGGCGTGCACATCCCCGCGACGCTCGCTACGCCGTTGATCGAGGCGAGTTCGTCGGGCCACGGCACGGTCCTCACCCTCACCCGCTCCTTCAACCTGGTCGCCGCACTCGCCATCGGCGTGGTGACGGTCGTGCTCACGCTCGGGATCTCCGCCTCGGCGGCCGTCAACAACTTCCTCGTGATCGTGAAGGTCTCGGTGCTGATTGCCTTCATCGCCATCGGCATCGGTGCGGTGGATCCGTCGAACTGGACGCCCTTCATCCCGCCGAACGAAGGCGGCTTCGCCTATGGCTGGCAGGGCGTGATGCGGGCCGCGTCGATCCTGTTCTTCGCCTACCTCGGCTTCGAAACGGTCTCGACCGCCGCGGCGGAGGCCCGCAACCCGGAGCGCGACCTGCCGATCGGCATCCTGGGTTCGCTCATTGCCTGCACGATCATCTACATCATCGTCGCGGCCGTGCTGACCGGTGCCGTGCCGTACCGTGAACTCGGCGTGCCGGATCCGATCGCGATCGCGGTCGATCGCATGGGGCACCCCGGCTTTGCCGTGCTGGTGAAGGTCGGCGCGCTGATGGGCCTCGCATCGGTGCTCCTCGTGAACGCCTATGGCCAGTCGCGCGTCACCTTCGCCATGTCCCGCGACGGGCTGTTGCCACCGCTCTTCAGCACGCTGCACAAGCGCTTCAAGACGCCGCACCTCGGCACGGTCCTGCTCGGCGTGATCGCCGCGGCCGCCGCCGCCTTCATGCCGCTGTCCCTTCTCGGCGACCTCATCAGCATCGGCATCGGCCTTGCCTTCATCGTCGTCGCCCTTTCCGTGATGTGGTTGCGCACCACCCAGCCGGACCTGCATCGCCCGTTCCGCGTGCCGTTCGGGGGCTTCCACGTCGGCCGCTTCTGGGTGGGCTACGTGCCGCTCGGTGCGATCCTGCTGTGCTTCGCGATGATCGTGCCGGTGATCGTCGACCTCGTCAGGCAGGCGTTGCTGGGCCAGCCGGCGCCCATCCTTTTCCTCATCGTCTACGCTCTCGCCGGTGTGCTGACGTACTTCGGCTACTCGATGCGTCGCTCGAAGCTCGCGCTGGAGGGCGCATGAATACATCCCGTGACAAGTTTGCCCCACCGGACCCCGCCGAGGTGCCGCGCCTCATCGAATCCTTCCCGCTGGCCTGGCTGGTCAGCGCCGAGCCGGAGTTCCTCGCGACGCCGCTGCCGCTGCGCCCGCACTATGGCGACACGGGGAACCTGGTCGAGCTGCACGGCCACATGTCGCGCGGCAATCCGCAGGTCGCGGCGCTGCAGGCGCAACCTCGCGCCCTCGCGCTGTTCATCGGTCCGCACGGCTACGTCTCGCCCTCCTGGATGAACGATCGCACGCAGGCACCGACCTGGAACTATGCGTCGGCGCAGTTCGTCGTCGAGGCGCAGTTCGTCGGGAGCGATGCCGAGCTCGATCCGATGCTGGACGACCTCGTCGAGACGATGGAGGAAGGTCGCGAACGCTGCTGGCACGCGGCCGAGATGGGCGAGCGCTATCGCAAGCTGACCCGCCGCATCATCGGCTTTCGCCTCCTCGTGCGTGGCGGCCGGGTGAAGTTCAAGCTCGGCCAGGACGAGCGCGACGACATCTATGGCGACATCGTCCGTGGCCTCGCGGACGAAGGCAGCACGGAGCTGCTCGGCTGGATGCATCGCTGCAATCCGGGCCGCGCACCGGAATGATTGCCGGGCCCGCGGCCTTCTCAGTGGGCGCCGGACATGGCAACGTGCGCGGCATGAGCCTGCCAAGGCGCCTTCGCTCCGCGATCCTGCTGGCCGTCGCCTGCAGTGCGGCCACAGTGGCCACAGTGGCCACCGTGGCCATCGCGGCGGCTCCCGCCACACCGGCCACGAAGCCCGCGACACCGCGCGAGCCGCTGCCCTTCGCGCTCGATCCCTATCCGGGCACCTATCGGCCCATGCCGCGCGTCGACACGATGGTCACCGGTGCGACGGTCCTCGACGGTGCCGGCCGCCGGCTCGACCACGCGTCCGTGCTGATGCGCGACGGCAAGATCGTCGCGATCGGCCCGGAACTGGCGGCGCCGGCGGGCGTCACGGTCGTCGATGCCCGCGGCCGCTGGGTGACGCCGGGCATCGTCGACATCCACACCCACCTCGGCGACTTCCCCTTTCCCTTCGCGTCCACCGACTTCAACCACTCGGATGTGGGCGAGGTCACCGATCCCAACACGGCCGGCGTGTGGGCCGAGCACTCGATCACCGTGCAGGACCCTGCCTTCATGCGTGCCATCGCGGCCGGGGTGACCACGGTGCAGGTGCTGCCGGGCTCGGCGAACCTGTTCGGCGGTCGCGGCGTGGTGCTGCACAACGTGCCGGCGACCACGGTGCAGGCGAAGAAGTTCGCGGGCGCACCGCCTTCGCTCAAGATGGCCTGCGGCGAGAACCCGAAGTACAACTACGGCGACCTGGGCCGGTTCCCATCGAGCCGCATGGGCAATGTGTACGGCTACCGCGTGGCATTCCTCGAGGCGAAGCAGTATCTCGCGGACTGGGAAGCCTACGAGCGGGGCGACAAGGCCGAGCCGCCGAAACGCGACCTGAAGCTCGACACGCTGGCCGGCGTGCTGCACGGCGACGTGAAAGTGCACGTGCATTGCTACCGGGCCGACGAAATGGCGGTGCTCCTCGACGTGGCCCGCGAGTTCGGTTTCAGGATCACCGCCTTTCACCACGCGGTGGAGGCCTACAAGATCGCGGGGCTGCTCAGGCAATCCGGCACCTGCTCGGCCGTGTGGTCCGACTGGTGGGGCTACAAGCAGGAGGCATTCGATGCCATCCGCGAGAATGCCGCTTACCTCGACGCCGCGGGGGCCTGCGTCATGATGCATTCGGATTCGGCGATCATCGGCCAGCGCCTGGTGCTCGAGGCGGGCAAAGCCATGGCAGCGGGCAACCGCATGGGACTCGGCATCGCGAAGGAGCACGCCATTGCCTGGGTGACCCGCGTGCCGGCGCGAACTCTGGGGCTCGGCGATCGCATCGGCACGCTCGAGCCCGGCAAGAATGCGGACCTGGTCGTCTGGTCCGGCGACCCGTTCAGTGTTTACACGCTGGCAGACGAAGTGTTCGTCGACGGCGCGCTGGTGTTCGATCGCAGGGACCCGCGCCGCCAGCCTGCCTCGGATCTCGAAGCGGGATTGCCCTCGCGCGGAGCGGCCCGATGACCTGCCTGCGCTGGCGTCCCGTCCCGCTTGCGACGGCACTGGCCGTCGCCGCGTGGATCCCGCTTGCGGCAGGTGGCGCGACGCTCGCGATCACGAACGCCCGCGCGTTTACCGGCGATTCCGCGCAAGCCGTCGACCGGGCCACGATCGTCGTCGAAGACGGCCGCATCGCCTCCGTCACCGCCGCTGGCGCGGTACCGGCGGGAGCGCAGGTTGTCGATGCGCAAGGCGCCATCGTCACCTCGGGCCTGATGGGTGCAGGCACCCAGCTCGGCCTCGTCGAGCTGTATTCACTGAAGGAGACGACAGACCCCGCGGTTTCGAAGGGCCCGCTGGGCGCCGCCTTCGATGTGGAGTACGCCATGAACGCGAACTCCACGCTGATTCCCCAGGCGCGCGCGGACGGTGTCACGCGCGCACTTTCCTATCCGACGGGTTCGGCCAGCGCGCCCTTCTCGGGACTCGCCGCCGTGCTGCGGCTCGACGACTCCCCGACGCTCATCGAGCGGCCGAGGGCGGGGCTATTCATCGTGACGGGCGGCATCGCGGCCATGCAAGGCGCCGGCTCGCGCAGTGCCCAGTGGCAGCTCATCCGCAATGCCTTCGACGAAGCGAAGCAGTACCGGCCCACCGGCAAGGTGGGCGGGCCGCGCGACCAGCAACTGAACCGGCTCGACATCGAGGCCTTGCGGGCCGTGCTCGCGCAGCGCCTGCCGCTCGGCATCTTCGCGTACCGCGAATCCGACATCCGGCAGGCGGTTCAACTCGGCCAGGATTACGGCCTGCGCGTCATCATCTATGGCGGCACGGAAGCCTGGCGTGTCGCCGACCTGCTCGCCGCGCAAGGAGCGGGCGTGGTGCTCGATCCCGTCGCCAACCTGCCGGCCACCTTCGACGACCTCGGCGTGCGCGCGGACAACGCCGCGCTGCTGCAGCGTGCCGGCGTGACCCTCGCGTTCTTCGCGCCCGGCATCCAGCTCAATCACAATGTCGGCACCGCGATCCGCGAGGCGGCGGGCGTCGCGGTGGCGAACGGACTGCCGTGGAACGAGGCCTTGCGTGCCCTCACGGCCAACCCGGCGAAGCTCTGGGGCATGGATGACCACTACGGGCGGCTCGCGCGCGGCCAGGACGCGGACCTCGTGATCTGGAGCGGCGACCCGCTCGAACCGGCCAGCGTACCGCTGGCTGTCTACGTGCGCGGGGAGGCCATGTCGCTCGATACGCGCCAGAAGGCCTTGCGCGAGAGATACGACCCGCGGCATGCGCAGGACCCATGGCCTCCCGCCTATCGTTGATCGCGCTGGCGGCGGCGATCGCCGTCGTGGGCGCTGCGCGCGGCGATGCGGCACCCGATGACCTGCCGCTCAAATCGACGCGCCACATCGAGTTCGACACCACTGAAGGCACGTGGATGTCGCTCGATCTCTCGCCCGACGGCCGCACGATCGTCTTCGACCTGCTCGGCGACCTCTACACATTGTCGATCGATGGCGGGGATGCGCGGCGCCTGACGAGCGGCCTGCCGTTCGACTCCCAACCGGTCTACTCGCCGGACGGCGCCTTCATCGCCTTCCTCAGCGACCGCTCGGGCGCCGAGAACCTGTGGGTGGCGCGCGCCGACGGCACGCAAGCGCGGCAGGTCTCGTTCCAGGGCGATCACAATACCTTCATCTCGCCGGAATGGTCGGCGGATGGCCGCAGGCTTTACGTGGCGCACCACCGGACCGAGGGCAATGCCTTCGAGCTGTGGAGTTACGACGCGTGGCAGCCCGGCCCGGCCCGCGTGCTGCTGCCGTTCAGGGCAGACGCCGGGCAGCCCAGCAATGCATGGCGACACGCCCTCGGCCCGAGCCCCTCACCCGACGGCCAGTCTCTTTACTATGCCGCGCACATCGGCGATCTCGACTACGACAAGGTGCCGGAGTGGTCGATCCGGCGCCTCGACCTCGCCTCCGGCAGCGACAGCTCGATCGTCTCGGCGCCGCGCAGTCCGCGACCTGACCTGAGCCTCGGCACATCCTTCCGCCCGCGCATCTCGCCGGACGGCAGGACCCTGGTTTACGCGACGCGCTACGACGGCCGCACGGGCCTGCGCGTGCTCGACCTCGCCACACGGGACGATCGCTGGCTCGCCTATCCGGTGCAGCAGGACCAGTTGATGTCGCTGCCGGGCCAGGACCTGATGCCGCGCTACACCTTCACGCGCGACAGCAAGAGTCTCGTGATGTCGGACGGGGGCGGGTTCCAGCGCCTCGATCTCGCGACGGGCCGGGCCACGCCGATTCCGTTTCGTGCGCACGTCGCGCTCGACGTCGGACCGAACTTGCGCATACCGGTCAAGCAGGAAACGGGGCCCGTCCGGGCCCGCCTGATCCAGGACCCCCTGCCGTCACCCGACGGCAGGCGGATCGCGTTCTCCGCGCTCGGTCGCGTGTACCTGATGGAGTTGAAGCACGGCGCGGTGCCGCGGCCGCTCACGAGGAGCGACACACCGCAGTTCCAGCCTTCATGGTCCCCGGACGGCCGACAGGTCGTGTACGTGACCTGGACAGCCAGCGGCGCAGGCCAGGTCTGGACCGCGCCGGTCGACGGCCGCACTGCGCCGAAGCAGGTCACGTCGACCGCGGCCTTCTACACGCATCCGGTCTTTGCGCCGGACGGCGGGAGCATCCTCGCCGTGCGCTCGGGCAACTGGGCGCGCCTGCACAGTTACATGGAGTACGGCAACCTTCGCGAGGCCGAGCTGCGACGACTGCCGGCCGCGGGCGGCGACGGCGACGTGATTGCGCGCGGCGTGATGGGGGGACTGCCGCATTTCACGCGGGAGCCGGGCCGTGTGTACCTGAATTTTTCGGACGGCTTGAACTCGGTGGCCCTGGATGGCTCGGGCCGCACGCCGCTCCTGGCCGCCCAGGGACCCGGCTGGTATTTCGCCGAGGGCCCCGGTTCGGCAGACGATATGCGGATCAGCCCCGACGGGCGATGGGCGCTCGTGCAGATGGCCCAGCAGCTGCACCTGGTTGCGATCCCCACGGGCAAGGACAAGACGGTCGACCTCGATCATCCCGGCGTCGCCCATCGTCGCCTGACGGACGTCGGTGCCGACTTCTTCGCGTGGGCCGATGGCGGACGCACGATCACCTGGGCCGTGGGTTCGACCTTCTATCGCCGCCCGCTCGCGAGCGTCGCACTGAATGCGGCAGGATCGCCCGGTGGCGCGGCCGACAAGCCAGAGCCCGGCAAGCAGGGCGTCGAGGCCTTCCACGCTTTGGTCGCGGTGCCGCGCGATGCGCCGCAAGGCACGCTGGTGCTGCGCGGCGCGACCGTCGTGACCATGCGCGGCGATGAGGTCATCCGGGATGCGGACCTCGTGATCCGCGACGAGCGCATCGCGGCCATCGGGCCGCGCGGGCAGGTGGCCATCCCGAAAGGCGCGACGATCCGCGACGTCAGCGGGCGCTACATCGTGCCCGGCTTCATCGACGCGCACGATCACATCGCGGACATCCGCCGCGGCGTCCTCGATTTCGAGCCGTGGGGGCCCCTGTCCAACCTCGCGTACGGCGTGACCACCGGCTTCGATCCCTCGCCCCTCAGCATCGACATGCTGGCCTACGAGGATCTCGTCGATGCGGGGCTGATGGTCGGCTCGCGCATCCACTCGACGGGACCCGCGGTGTTCTCGTTCAACGAATTCCGCTCACTGCCGGAAGTCGAGGCGGTCGTCTCGCGCAACACACTGCACTACCGCACCCGCAACCTGAAGGAATACCGCACCGGCAACCGGCGCGTGCGGCAGTGGGTGGCGATGGCGGCGCACGACCTGGGAGTCATGCCCACGACGGAGGGCGCGCTTTCGGTGAAGCTGGATCTCACGCAGATACAGGACGGCTTCGCCGGCAACGAGCACTCACTGCCGACCGTGCCGCTCTACGACGACGTCGTGCAGCTGATGGCGCGCACGCGCGTGAGCTATGTACTGACATTGATGATCGCGCACGGCGGGCCCGAGGGGCAGGACTACTACATCGGCCGCACCGCACCGCACGACGACCCGAAGTTCAACCGCTTCGCGCCGCACTTCGTCGTGGACATCAAGTCGTTGCAGCGCACCTGGCGGGACTCACTCGAGTACCTGTTCCCGCGCGTGGCCGCGAGCGCCGCGCGGGTACTGCGTGCCGGCGGGCTGCTCGGCGTCGGCAGTCACGGCGAGATACCGGGCATCGGGTTCCACTGGGAGCTGCAGGCCTATGCCGAGGGCGGCCTGACCCCGCATGAAGTGCTCCGCGCGGCGACGCTCGGATCCGCCGAGACCATCGGTCGCGCCGCAGAGTTCGGCAGCATCGAGGCGGGCAAGTATGCGGACCTCATCGTCCTCGACCGCGATCCGCTCGCGGACATCTCGAACACGCTGTCCATCCACGAGGTGATGAAGAACGGCCGGCTCTACGAGGGCGACACCCTCGACGAGGTGTGGCCGCGGCAGCGGCCACTACCCTCGCCGTGGTTCTGGTCGGACTATCCGCCCGGTCAGAAGTCGACCGAGGCGGACAGCACGAAGGTGCGCGGCGCGCCGAGCACCATGTAGCCCTGGAACGGATAGCCGCCCGCGGAGATCCAGTCGTTCTCGTTCGTGACGTTGTCGATGCGCGCCCGCAGGTTGAACGGCCGGCCGGCGAGCTGCGTCGCATAGCGCGCGCCGATGTCGAAGCGCGTCCACGAATCGAGCTTCAGCGCGTTGGCGGTGTCGGCGTACTGCGAGGCCGTGTACATGGCCCGCCCTTCGAGCGTCAGGCCCTCGACCGGCAGGTCCCACTCCACGTTGACGTTGGCCTGCAGGTCGGGCGTGCCGATCGGGCTGTTGCCCTGCGGCAGGCCGATGCCGCCGGTGGAATACTCGGAATCGAGCCAGGTGATGCCGCCGATGACGCGCAGCATTTCGAGCGGCTGGCCGAACACGCTCGCCTCGATGCCGCGGTTGCGCACTTCGCCGGTCAGCCCGTAGAGCAGTTCCACGCCGGGCGTCCCCGGATTGTCCGCGTCGTCCGACAGCGTACCGACGCTCTTGGTGACGTTGAATGCGCTCAGCGACGCGCCGAAGTCGTCCGCTTCCCACTTCACGCCGAGCTCCACCTGCTTGGCCGCGAACGGCTTCTGGATCTCGCCGCCATTGACCACGGTCTCGAAGGCGGGACCGAAGAACGGTGCGGTATCGCCCGCCACCAGCCCCTCGATGTAGTTGGCGAAGATCGACACCGAATCGCGCGGGCGCAGCACGAGGCCGGCGACCGGGGTCGTCTTGCTGTCGTCGAAGCCCGAGATCCTGGCACCCGTGTTGTAGTCGAAGTTCTCGCTCTCGATCTTCTGGTTGCGCGCGCCGAGGGTCAGGATCACCTTGCCGTCGACGAACTTCAGCACGTAGGCGAGGGCATAGCTCGAGGTGTCCGTCTCGAAAGTCGTGTGCGGGTCGCTCATCGAGCCGCCGACGAAGAAGTTGGCGGCGGGCGCCGGCACGTTCACCGGGTGGTTCAGGTCCGATGCGAAGGGCGCGAAGAAGTTCGAGAATGCGTAGGCGTTCTTCGAGTCGATGTTGAACTTCGAGCCGGAGAGGATCACGCGGTGCTCGACCGCGCCCGTGGTGAAGTCCCAGCGCAGGCCGATCTCTCCCGAGTAGACATCGTCCTTGCGGGCGTTGTCGAAACGATAGGCCGTGAGCGAACCGTCGGCCAATGCGTTCGGGTTGGCGAGCACGTTCTTCTCTTCGCCGCGACGCATGCCGAAGGCGCCCCAGGTCGAGACCGAGCGGGTCAGGTCATATTCCGCGCGCACCACGCCGAACAGCTGCTCCTCGTCCGTGTACGTCCAGTCCTGTGCGAAGTTGGTGTCCGCGTCGGGCGCCCTGGCGACACCGCCGATCGGCGTGACGCTCGGCCTCGGCGCGTCGATGTGGTGGTCCTGGTAGCCGACATCCGCCGACAGGCGCAACTGGTCGCCCTGGTGGTCGACGCCGAAGGAGAGCACGGTCAGCTTGCGGTCCTGGTCCTCGACCGAGGTTTCACCGTCGCGGTACGCGAAGTTGCCGCGGACGCCCGTGGCCTTGTCCGCGCCGAAGCGGCGGCCGACATCGGCCGCGAAGTAACCCGCCGCCGCATTCTCGTAGCCGGCGGTGAAACGCGTGAGGCCCTCGGCGGGCGCGCGCTTGGGCACGAGGTTGATGGCTCCGCCCAGGTTGCTGCCGCCCGGGGCCGCGCCATTCAGGAACGCGCTCGCGCCGCGGAACACCTCGACGCGCTCGAGGAACTCGGAGGCGACGAACTGGCGCGGCAGGATGCCGTAGATGCCGTTGTAGGTCATGTCGTCCGAGTAGGCAGGGAAGCCGCGCATGATGAACAGCTCCTGGAAGTTGCCGAAGCCGCGCGCCACGCGCACGTTCGGGTCGTTCAGGAGCACGTCGGCGACGCTTTTCGCCTGCTGGTTCACCATCAGCTCGGAGGTGTAGTTGGTGGTCGAGAACGGCGTGTCGAGCAGGTCGAGGTTGCCGAGGATGCCGGCGCGACCGCCGCTCGCCACCTGCCCGCCCGCGTAGGCGGGAGGCAGCGTGACCTGGGAACCGTATACGACGACTTCGTCCAGCTTCTCGGAGCTGGCCGGGCTCGCCGCCTGTTGCGCCGACGCGGCTGTCGAGCCGAGCGCGAGTGCGCAGGCAGCGGACAGGACAACATTGCGCTTCGTGGACATGGTCATACCCCTCAGGCCGGTTTTGGTTGTGCGCAGTTACTTTGAGCGCGGGGTGCGCGGTCCCGCATTCGAGTCAGGGACGAAAAGCATCGTGATGGAGCCAGCGTGACGGCCACTACTGCTCCGCCATGTACGGATATCCCGGGCGGACGGGTGGCGCGAAGTTCTCCTTGATCGTCCGGGGCGAGACCCAGCGCACGAGGTTCAGGATGGACCCCGCCTTGTCGTTGGTGCCGCTGGCGCGCGCACCGCCGAACGGCTGCTGACCGACGACCGCCCCCGTGGGCTTGTCGTTGACGTAGAAGTTGCCGGCCGTATGGCGCAGTGCATCCATGGCCTGGGCCACGGCGGCCCGATCCTGCGCGAACACGGCGCCGGTCAGCCCGTACTCCGCCGTACCGTCGATCCGGCGCAGCATGTCCTCCCACAGGGCATCGTCGTAGACATAAGCCGCGAGCACCGGCCCGAACAGTTCTTCCTTGAGCAGCCGATGCGCGGGGTCATCCACCTGCACGAACGTCGGCTGGATGTACCAGCCCTCGCTGCGATCGCCGCCGCCGCCCGCCAGGATCTTCGCGCCTGCATCGCGCCGGGTTGCATCGAGGCGGCGGCTCAGCCGTTCATAGGCCCGCTCGTCGATGACCGCGGCCATGAAATTGCGGAAGTCGGCCGGGTCGCCCTGGCGGATATCGGCCACCTGCGCCAGCACGCGCTCGCGCACGGCGGGCCACAGCGACTTCGGGATGTAGGCACGCGAGGCGGCGCTGCACTTCTGGCCCTGGTACTCGAAGGCACCGCGGACCAGCGCCGTCGCATAGGCATCGACGTCGGCGCTCGCGTGCGCCAGCACGAAGTTCTTGCCGCCCGTCTCGCCGACGAGGCGCGGATAACTGCGATAGCGGCCAATGCGCGCAGCCACGTCCTGCCACAGCGACTGGAACACGGCGGTCGATCCCGTGAAATGGATGCCGGCGAGGCGCGCATCCTCGATGACGGTCCGGGAGACCGCCACCGGATCGCCCGGAACGAAGTTGATCACGCCCGGCGGCAACCCGGCTTCGAGCAGCACTTCGAGCACGCGCCAGCTCGACAGGGCCGCCGTCGCCGGGGGCTTCCACACGACGGTGTTGCCGAGGATGGCCGGCGCCGTGACCAGGTTGCCGCCGATCGCGGTGAAGTTGAACGGCGAGATCGCATAGATGAAGCCTTCGAGCGGGCGGTAATCGACGCGATTCCAGGTGCCGGGCGCGGAATCCGGTTGCTCGGCGTGGAGGCGCTCGGCGAAATGCACGTTGAAGCGCAGGAAGTCCGCGAGTTCACAGGCGACGTCGATCTCCGACTGGATCACGGTCTTGCTCTGCCCGACCATCGTCGCGGCGTTGAGCCGCTCACGCCAGGCGCCCGCGACCAGGTCGGCGGCCTTGAGGAACACGCCGGCGCGATGTTCGAAGGGCCGCGACGACCAGTCATGCTGCGCGGCCACCGCCGAATCGATGGCGCGCCGCACCTGCGCCTCGTCGGCCTGCTGCAGACGGGCGAGCACCTGCGCGTGGCGATGCGGGGCCGTGACATCGACGGTGCGGCCCGTGGCGACCCCCCGGTTGTCGATCAGCACGGGAATATCCGCGACTTCGCCCTCGACCGTGGCTATCGCCGCCTTCAGGCGTGCGCGGGCCGGGGTACCCGGCAGGTAATCCTGGATCGGCTCGTTGCGCGGGACGGGAATGCTCGTCGGGTGTTTCATGCGGCTTTCACCTGGTACCAAGGATGAGATCGGCGGCTTTCTCCGCGATCATGATCACGGGGGCGTTGGTGTTGCCCGATACGAGGACGGGCATCACGGATGCATCGACGACGCGCAAGCCGGCGATGCCGTGCACGCGCAGTTCGGCGTCGACGACCGCCAGCGGGCCGCTGCCCATGGCGCAGGTGCCGGACGGGTGGTAGACCGTGACGCCTTTCTCGCGCAGGAACGCCAGCATCTCGCCATCGCTCTCGCAGTCCGGCCCCGGCTCCCGTTCGGCGCGAATCCACCCGGCGAAGGCCGGCACGCGCGCCATCGTCCGCAGCATGCGCATGCCGGCGAGCATCGTGGCTTCGTCCCGCGGCGTCTGGAGCAGTCCCAGGCGGATGACGGGCGGGACCGCAGGGTCGCGCGAGCGGATCCCGACCGTGCCGCGCGACTCGGGGCGCAACTGGCACACCGATACGGTGAAGCCCGGGAAGTCGTGCAGGGAAGGATTGACGCGGTCGGTGCTGAACGGAAAGAAGTGGAATTGCACGTCCGGACGGTCGAGCCCCGGTCCGGTGCGCGCGAAGCCGCCGGCGACGCCGGCCGGCCAGGACATCGGGCCGCCGCGCCCGAGCAGGTAGCGCAGGCCCATCCAGAGCTTGCGGTGCAGGCCGCGCATGTCGTCGTTGACCGTCACCGGCCGCGTGCACTCCCAGATGAAGCGCGCCTGCAGGTGGTCCTGCAGGTTCCGGCCGACTCCTTCGAGGGCGTGCACGACCTCGATGCCCTGCTGTCGCAGCAGGCCCGCCGGTCCGACACCGGAGAGCTGCAGCAATTGCGGTGACTGGATGCCTCCGGCGCAGAGGATCACTTCGTGGTTCGACCGCGCCGCGCGTTCAACGCCGCCGGCGTGATAGCGCACGCCGCAGGCACGTCCCTGCTCGATGCACACGCGGCTCACCAGGGCTTCGGTGTGTATCGCGAGATTGGCGCGACCGCGCGCCGGATTCAGGTAGGCCAGGGCGCTGCTGCAACGCCGCCCACGGCGCGTGGTCGCCTGGAAGTACCCGACGCCCTCCTGTTGCGCGCCGTTGAAATCCTCGTTGCGCGGCAGCCCGAGCGCCTGGCCTGCCGCGATGAAGCCTTCGACGAGCGGCATGCGCGGTACATCGGATACCGTCAGCGGCCCGCCCACGCCATGCCATTCATCGGCGCCGCGCACCTGGTCTTCGCACTTGCGGAAATACGGCAGGCAGTCGTCGTAACCCCAGCCTGCATTGCCGAGGTCGCGCCAGTGGTCGTAGTCCTCGCGCTGGCCGCGGATGTAGATCATGCCGTTGATCGAACTGGTGCCGCCGAGCACGCGTCCGCGCGGCACTTTGATGCGGCGGCCCGCGAGCTGCGCCTCGGGCTCGGACTCGAACATCCAGTTCAGACTGCCGTCGAACATCGTCCGGCCATAGCCGATCGGCACGTGGATCCAGAGGTTGCGATCGGCCGGACCGGCCTCGAGCAACAGCACGCGGTGGCGACCCGATTCGCTCAGCCGGTTCGCGAGCACGCAGCCCGCGGAGCCCGCGCCGATGACGATGTAGTCGTAGGTCGCCCCGGCCGCGCTCATGTCAGTTTCCTGCCCCGGCTCCACCAGAGGCCAAGGCCCAGCACCAGCATCGACAGCAACCACGCGCCCACGGCGAGCGAGAGCAGCCGCCCGACCGTGCCGGCGGCTTCGCCCGTGTGCACCGGGTAGAGGTTGTCGAGGAAGCGCCGGCCCATGGACGAGGCGTGCAACGGGTCCTGCACGTAGAGCACGTCGCCGGTCGTGGCGGCGACGTACACGGTCGTGGTGCCGTACACGCGTCGCCACTCGACAGGCTGGCGCAAGCGCACCTGGTACCACGCCTGCCCGGGGCCCGGGAACGAGACGCCGCTCAAGGTGGCGGCGGGAAAGCGCTGCATGGCGGTCGCGATCGCCACGGCCGGTGCGACGGGTGTGCCAGTGAACGCCGGCAAGGACTGCAGTTGCGGGGACAGTGCGTCTTCGCCCATCCAGCGCTCGATGGGATCGTAGAACACGAGCATGACGCCGACCGCGACGAGCGCGAACGCGGGCAGCGCGAGCCACAATCCCGCCGCGCGATGCCACGCGTAGCGTCGTGCGGCGCCCGGGCGCGCGCCACGAGGCAGCAGCGTCGCACGCAACTGCCTGCGGCGCGGCCAGCCGAGTACCGTACCCATGGCGATCGCCGAGAGGAGGATCAGGCCGCTCACGCCGACGACCACATGGCCGGTGTCTCCGGCGAGCAGCGTCTGGTGCAGGTCGGCGGCCACGGGGATCAGCCCATCGCGCAGGAAACCGTCGCCGTCCGGCCGCTCGCGCAGCAGCCGACCCGCCCCGTCGACGCGCAGCACGCGTTGCTGTCCCGCGGCATCCCTGGCGAAAAGGTCGAAGCGGCCGTCGACGCCGCCTGTCGCCCACAGCGAGTCGACCTTGAGGGGGTCGGACGTGCGCTGCCCGAGCTCCTCGATACGCGCGCCGAGGGCGGCGACGTCGAGCGGCGCGGCGACCGCGCGGAGGGCCACGTCGTCGAGCTCCCACCGATAGACCATCAGCAGGCCCGTGGCGGCCTGCGAGAGCCAGAGCAACGCGCAGCCGATCGCCAGCCAGCGATGGATACGACGCAGGGTGCTGCGCACCGGGCCTCCGGCCTCAGGCCCGCCCGGTGCCGATCGTGGCGCGCAGCCAGCGCGCGCCGTCTTCGATCGCGCGATCGGCCAGCGGGGAGATCGACACGGCCTCGATGAACGAATGCGTGGCGCCGGGATACAGGTGGTAAGCGACGCTCACGCCGGCCGCCTCCAGCTTGCCGGCCATGACGGCGCTCGTCTCGGTCAGCACGTCGCATTCCGGTATCGTCATGCACACGGGCGGCAGGCCGGCCAGCCTCGCGTGGATGGCACAGGCGAGCGGGTTCGCGAGTATGTCCGCGCCGCCCGCATAGTTGTCCCAGAAATAGATCACCTCGTCGGCGGTCAGAACCGCGCCGGGATTGCCGTAGCGCTCGAGGGCCTCGGCGCTGCAGTCGCGGTCGAAGGCGGGATAGATGAGCAGCAGACCCTGCACGCGCCCCGGCTCGCCGGCATCGCGCAGCGCCAGCGCCGCGCCGATGGAGAGGCTGCCGCCCGCGGAATCGCCACCCAGCGCCAGGCGCCCGGGATCGATGCCGAGCGCAGCGCCGTGCTCGCCCAGCCAGCGCACGACGCCCACGACCTGCTCGAGCGCCACCGGGAAGCGCACCTCGGGCGAGAGCGCGTAGTCCACGCCGACCACCATCACGCCGGCGCGCGCCGCGTATTCGCGCATCACCCGGTCGTGGGTGTCGAGGCTGAAGAGCGTCCAGCCGCCGCCGTGCATGTAGACGAGCGCGGGAGCGGGCTGCGTGACGCCCGGGTCGTGGACGCGCAGGCGAACCGGGCCGCGCGGGGTCGGCACCGTGACTTCGCGTGTGCGGCTCATGACCGGGCCGCCCTGGCGCCAGGGAGCGCGCACCTTTTCCGCCACCTCCCGCATCTCGGCGACCGAGAGTTCGCGACCGCCGGTGTGGCGCTCGTAGTCGGCATTCACCCGCATCACGAAGCGCCGGATGTCGGGGTCGACGCCCCGCAAGGCGGGCACGTCGGGCAGCTCATTCATGGGTTCGCTCATCGGTTTCCTCGCCGTTGCGGCCACGCGCCCGCGACCGAACCGCCGGGCTGGCCGCTGCCTTGTCATTCCTTCAGGGCTAGTGATAACTTCGGCCGCAGTTCGGCGCTGTCGGGGCAGGAACAGATTCCGTCTCGGACGGGCCACGCGGAGTTCCGATCGACATGGCACGCAGCACCAGCGGGATCGACTACCAGGATGTGCCGCGTCCGGTCGCGGCGCTGGCGGACGAGTATCCGCCGAATTCCCACGATCCCCCGCACAGCCACAAGCGTGGCCAGCTCGCCTACGCGATCAGCGGCGTGCTCGTGCTGTCGACGGGCGACGCCACTTATGTCGTGCCGCCGCAGCGGGCCGTCTGGGTGCCACGTGGTGTCGTCCACGAGGCGCGCACGCGCGGCCGGGTGTCGCTGCGCACTCTGTACCTCGACGATACGGTCGCCTGCGCGCTGCCGCAGCACTGCATGACGATCGAAGTGTCGTCACTGTTGCGCGAGCTGATCGTCGAGGCGACGCGCATACCGGTCGAGTACGAAATCGACTCCCGCGACGGCCGCGTGATGGCGCTCATCGTGGAGGAGATCCGGCATGCGCGCACCGCACCGCTCCAGGTGCCGATGCCGGGCCACGCCCAGCTGCTGAAGGTATGCCGGGCGATCCTCAAGGACCCGGCCCAGAACGACGTGCTCGACGACTGGGCCGAGGCGGCGGGCATGTGCCGGCGCACCTTCACGCGCCTGTTCCGCCGCGAAACGGGCGTGACCTTCGCCACCTGGCGCCAGAACGTGCGCCTGATGGAGGCCATGTCGCGCCTCGCGAACGGGCAGTCGGTGACCGCGGTGGCCTGCGACGTGGGCTACAGCAGCCCGAGCGCCTTTACGGCGATGTTCCGCCGCGCATTCGGCGTGCCGCCGACGCACTATTGCCCCGACCCCGCGTCGCATTGAGGTTTCGTCCCCGGTCCGGCAGCAGCGCGTGGAGCGCGAGGCTCGTGAACCACGCAATCGCCGCGCTCGTCAGATCGTGCGAGAGGAAGTGTGCGCCGCGCGCCTCCTGAGCGAAGGCGAAGAGCGTGCCGAGCCCGAGGCCGACCGCGAGGCCGATCCACGCCCGGCCGCGATCGAGGTCGCGCAGCACGAAGTAGAGGGCGACGAGCGCAAAGCCCGAGGCCGAGTGCGCGCCTGGAAAGCAGGCGGCATGGCGCAGTGCGTCGGGCCGATCGGCGAAGAGGCCCACATAGGGAAAGCGGCCGCCGAAAGGCTCGAGATCCCAGGGACAGTCGATGTTCGTGATCCGCTTCAGCAGGCCCGTCAGGCCGTTGGTGACGGCCAGGGCCAGCACGAAGTAGCCGAGCGCGCGCCGATACGGCGCGAGGCGCGCGACCCTCCAGCTCGCAAGCCAGGCGGCGAGAGCGACGAGCCCGATGGCGCGCACCAGCAGCCCGCCGCCGGTATGCACGAGATCCCCGGCCCAGAACGCGCCACGCGCGAGCCATCCGCCGCCCGCAGCGTCGAAGAACCAGCGCTGCGCGATCGCGACATCGAGGTGCATCCCGGCAAGCAGCCCCATCGCCGCCAGGTAGGCCGCGAGCGGCCACAGCAGGTGCGCGCGCCAGAATGGGCTCATGCGCGCCGCGTGTGCTTGAGCGACTCCTCGGTCAGGCGGTAGAACGCGAGGCAGGGGATCGACAGCGCGAAGTAGATGCACGGCAACAGCGCCGCGGCCCACTTGATGCCGTCGATGGCCGCCGGTGCCTGCACCGGCGCCTTCGACTCGAAGCCGACGGCCGCATAGACGAGCAGCAGGATCGACGGGGCGAGCGCCGCGGCGACCTTCTCCACGAAGCTGTAGAGCGCCGAGAATATGCCCTCGCGCCTGAGGCCGGTGCGCCGGTAGTCGTATTCCATCGTGTCGGGCAGCATCGACTGGCCCATCAGCAGCAGGCCCGACGCCGCCACGCCCTTGAGAGCCGCGCGCAGGCAGAAGAACCACAGGGGCTCCGCGGGACCCGCGAGCAGCCACGAGAGCGACACGACGCTGAAGATCGCGGTGGCGAGGATGTAGGTGCGCTGCTTCTCGATCGCGATCGCGATGCGGCGCCACAGCGGGATCGTCACGATCTGCGTGATGCCGGCGCACGCGACGAACCACAGCATCCACTCGCCCGGGTTCTCGCGGCCGATCACGAAGCGCACGACGAAGATCGCCGTCGCGGTATTGGTGAACATGCCGAAGAGCTGCAGGAACTTGGTCGCGATCAGGGCGACGAACGGCCGGTTCGAGAACCCCGTGCGCCATTGCTCGCCGAGCGGGACGGACTTGCGCTCGCGCACCGTGAAGCGCGCGCCGGCGGTGCCGTAGAACGCCGCGGCCATGAACACGAAGATGCCCGCGCCGAAGATCACGCCCATGGCCGCATAGCCGCGCGCCCCGCCGCCGAACCACTCCGCGGCCCGCTGCGCGAGGCCGCCGGCGAGGAAGGTGCCGATGCCGATGAAGAACACGCGGTAGGACATCATCCGCGTGCGCTCCTTGTAGTCGTCGAGCATCTCGGCGGGCATCGCCATGTAGGGCACGTTGAAGATCGTGTAGCCCGTGCCGACGATCGCGAGCACGAGCGTGATCACGGGCAAGGGCAGCCGGGTGGGCGCCAGCCCGAGGGCGTACACGCCGGCGAAGCCGATCGAGGTCACGACGGCGCCGAGCAGCAGGTAGGGGCGGCGGCGGCCCCAGCGCGTCGACGTGCGATCGCTGATGACGCCCATCACGGGATTGGCGACGATGTCCCAGGCCTTGGCGACGAACAGCATCGCCGCCGCCGTCGCCGCGCCGATGCCCAGCACCGTGGTCAGGAAGAACGGCACCAGGAAGGAAAAGCCGTTGAGCACGAGCGAGGCGCCCAGCGTGCCGATGCCCCAGCCCAGGTGGAGGCGCCAGGTGGCGGCGCGGACGGGAGCGGCGGTCAGGGATTCGGCGTTGGCGGACATCGATGCACCTGCGTAGGGAGCTTTAGGCTACGAGCTTATGGCTTCGGGCTCCGCGCCAGAAGTCCACGACGTGCGCGGACCGACCATCACGCGGCTACGCAGCGCTTTGGCCCACCGCCCGCCGCCGCTTGTCGGGACCCTTCCGCCCATGCGGGCTGTAGCATCCCCACCATGAATCCCGCTTTGCCCTCCCCTGGAGCCGCGGCCCAGGCCTTCCTCGCCCGCGCGCATGGCCATTTCATCGGCGGGCGCTGGGTCGCGCCGCTCGCCGGCGAGCGCTTCGATGTCTTCGATCCGGGCACCGGGCTGAAGATCTCGACCGCCGCGGCCGGCGACGCCCAGGACATCGATGCGGCCGTGGCGGCCGCGCGCGCGGCGTTCACGGGCCCGTGGGCGAAATTCACGGCCGCCGAACGCGGCAAGGTACTGTGGAAGCTCGCCGACCTCGTCGAGCGTCATGCGCAGGAACTCATCGAGCTCGAAATCCTCGACAACGGCCTGCCGCTGCCGGTCGCGCAGTATGTCGTGCACCATGTAGTGCCGGATTTCTTCCGTTACTACGCCGGCTGGCCGACCAAGATCGAGGGCGCGACGATTCCGGCGGCGCCGCAGGGGCGGCGGCCGGGCGAGGTGCTGTCGTTCACCCTGCGCGAGCCGCTCGGCGTGGTCGGCGCCATCACGCCCTGGAATGCACCGCTGCCGATGCTGATGGTGAAGCTCGCACCGGCGCTCGCGGCCGGCTGCACGCTGGTGCTGAAGCCCGCGGAGCTGACGCCGCTCACGGCGCTGCGGATGGCGGAACTGTGCGCCGAGGCGGGCGTCCCGGACGGTGTCGTCAATGTCGTGACGGGCTTGGGTGAAACGGCGGGCGCCGCGCTCGCCGCACACCCGCGCGTCGACAAGATCGCGTTCACCGGCTCGACGGAAGTCGGTCGCCTGATCGTCAAGGCTGCCGTCGGCAACCTCAAGAAGGTGTCGCTCGAACTCGGCGGCAAGTCCCCGGTGATCGTGTTCGCCGACGCCGCGCTCGAGCAGGTGATCCCGGGAGCGGCGCGCGCCTGCTTTTTCCTGCAGGGCCAGAACTGCATGGCGGGCACGCGCCTGTACGTGCACGAGAAGGTGCACGACCAGGTCGTCGCCGGCGTCGCCAACATCGCCCGTTCGATGCAGATGGGCCACGGGCTCGATCCGGCCTCGCAGTTCGGCCCGCTGATCTCGACCGAACAGCGTGAGCGCGTGCGCGGTTTCGTCGAGGCGGGCCGCCGCGAAGGCGGCGAACTCGTGTGCGGCGGCGGCGTGCCCTCGCGCCCCGGCTATTTCTTCGAGCCGACGGTGTTCGCGCGCATGCGGCCCGACATGACGCCGGTGAAGAGCGAGATCTTCGGCCCGGTGCTGTGCGTGCAGGCCTTCGGCGACCAGGACCTCGAGCGCGTCGCGGCCGAAGCCAACGACACGATCTACGGCCTCTCGGGCAGCGTCTGGACGCGCGATATCGGCCTGGCGATGCAGATGGTGCGCCGGATCGATTCGGGACAGGTGAGCGTCAACATGCACGCCGCGCTCGACCCCGCGATGCCCTTTGGCGGCAACAAGCAGTCGGGCTGGGGCCGCGAGTTCGGCAAGGAGGGGCTCGACTCCTACCTCAAGACGAAGGGCGTCAGCGTCGCGTGGTGAGGCGCCAGACGCCGACCGTCAGCACCGGCACGACCAGCAGTGCGATGAAAGCCCACGTGAGCGCCCCGTAGCCTTTCGCGATGAGGTCGACCAGGCCGACCCGCGCGGCCGCGTACACCGACAGCAGCATGATCGCGGTTGCGAGCAGGGGTCGGACGAGGCGCGGCATGTCCCGCCGCCGCTCTTCATAGGCCTTCGCCACGCGTTCGTTGATCGCGTGCAGCACCGCGACCCCCGTATCGACCAATGTCAGCAGCACGGCGAGCTGGAACGCCCATTCGAACCACGGCGCGTGCAGGCGCGCCAGCAGGAAGGCCGAAGGCAAGGCCTCGGCGCCGACCCCGGGGTAGTAGCCTATCATCGCGATATAGAAGAGCACGGCGGGCAGCATGCCGAGCGGCCCGGCGAGCGCGCCGGCAACCAGCGCTTCGCGGCGCGTCGTCAGGTGCCGGATGCAGAACAGCACCGCCGGGATCGTCGCCACGTTGTAGCCCGCGTAGCTGATGCCGGCCTTGAACCAGCCATCGGCCGGCACCCCCGACGCAAAGCTGGCTTCGATGCGATCGCCGAACGCGAACAGGCTCCAGGCCACGAGCACGACGTAGACGAGGTACAGGTAGCCCACCGACAGCGTCAGGAACTTCTCGATGAAGGCATTGCTGTAGAAGAGCAGCGCACCCGTGGCGATGATCATGCCGAGCGAGCCGGCGAGCTTCGGCCAGCCGAAGAGGCTGTGCACCACTTCCCCCGCGGCCGCGCCCATCACCGCCAGGATGATGACGATCAGCAGCAGGTACGCAACCTCGAACAGGAACCAGCCGCGGCCCAGCAGCAGCCGGAAGAAACTTCGGTAGTCATAGGCCCTCGCGACACGGGCCAGCTCGAAGCTGACCATCAGCACGGCGCTCCACACGAGCATGCTGACGAGCATGCCGAGCAGGCCGCCCCAGGGGCCGGCGGGCATGAAGAACTCGACGAGCTCGCGACCCGTGGCGTAGCCGCCGGCGATCACGGCGGATTCGAACACGAAGCCGGGCAGCAGGTAGCGCCGGAAGAAATCGCTCATGCGCGGGCGATCATGATGCCGGTCTGGCCACTCGCACGGAAATCCGCCGGCAGGCTTAGGCTGATGGCCCCCGGAGCGCAAGCCAGTTCGCCGATGCACTTCTCGCCGGCCCAGTCGCGCAGGCCAAAGGCGGTCTTGGCATAGCCCGGTTCCGATGTATCGCCGAGAAACAGCAGGTAGGGATGCGGCAACTCCAGCATCGTCATGCCTTCCCGCCACCCCAGACCGTGTCGGGACAATCGACGCTGCCCTCGGTGTAGCGCACGCCGGGCACGCGATCCTGGGCAAGGAAGATCGGGCCGTCGAGATCGACGAAGTCACACAGCTGGGCCACGACGAAGGCCGGCGCCATCGCGAGGCTCGAGCCCAGCATGTTGCCGACCATGACCTGGAGCCCCAGCCGCCTTGCCTCGGCAACGATCAGCAGCGCCTCGGTGAGGCCACCGCACTTGTCGAGCTTGATGTTCACCACGTCGAACCGGCCCACGAGGCCCGCCACGTCCGCAAGCCCCTGCACGCTTTCGTCGGCGGCCAGGGGTATCGGGCAGCCGAGTCCTTCGAGATCCGCCTCGCCGCCGCGTGGCAACGGCTGTTCGATCAGCTCGACGCCGGCATCGACCAGGTGCGGAAGGACGGTGTCGAGCGTGTCGAGGGTGTAGCCCTGGTTGGCATCGACGCCCAGCCACACATCGGGACGCGCCGCGCGCAGGCTGCGGACCCTTTCGATGTCGGTCGGCACGTCGCCGTCGAGCTTGAGCTTGATCGCGCGCGCGCCGGCCAGCGCCCGTGCGCCGTGGGAGACGACAGCCGGATCGTCCGCGCCGAGCGTAAAGGTGGTGATGCGTGCGACCGGACGATCGATCCCCGCCAGTTGCCACGCGGACCGGCCCGCGAGCTTCGCCTCGAGATCCCACAGCGCGCAATCGACGGCATTGCGCGCGCCCCCCACCGGCAACAGCTCGCGCAGGGCCGTGCGATCGATGCCGCCCTCGATCGCATCGCGATGCGCCGCCAGGGTAGCGACGATCTGCGCGGGCCTGTCCTCGAGGTAGTAGACACCCGCGGCCTCGCCCCATCCCCGCGCGGCACCGCCCTGCAGGGTGGCCACCGCGACGGGCACGTCGGTGAAGGTATACCCGGAGATGCGAAATGGCGCCTTCAGGGGCAGCGGCTCCACTTCGACCCGCATCGCCAGGCGCCCGCCCATCGCTGAGGTGCGCAAGTGCATTGGACCCTCGCTCATGTCCGCCGATCCCCGGATCCCACGCTGCCGCAATCCGACCGCGCGTTGCGGCAGGACCCGCGGGCCCGCCCTTGCGCTACAGGTTCGCGCGCAGCCTGACGCTGTAGTAGCGCCCGATGACATCATACAGCGCCGCATCCGGGACCTTCGGCGGCTCACGCTCACGTACGACAAGCTGCTGCAGCTGAGCGAGCGGCTGAAGATTCCGATGGCCGAACTGTTTGCCGAGCCAGGCGACGGGCACGAAGCCGCGGTGGCCGCGGGCCGCAAGCGCATGCTTCCGGTGCTGACGCGCGTTCGCGCCAAGAGCGTCGGCGAATTCGGCGAGCTGGTGCACCACGCCGGCGAAGAGTACATCCGCGTGCTCGAAGGGCGGGTCGAAATCCACACCGAGTCTTACGACCCGATCGTTCTTCCGGCGGGAGAATCCACCTGCATCGATTCGAGCATGGGCCACCCCTACGTCGCGGCGGAGGGCTGCGACGAAGGCACCCGCATCGAGCCGCCGGACGAAGGCGGCAAGCTATCGCCGGTCGCGAAGCCGAGGCAGCGCCGCAGGGCCGGCGCCTAGCAACGCGCCGAGTTCCCCGACCGGAATCGCGCGCACGGTGCGACCGTTGCCGGTCGTATCGGTCGCCTTGAGCAGCGAGTCGTAGATCGCCTCTTCCGTTGCATCCATAACCGCTTCGAAGAACGGCGACACGGCATCGGTCGGCAGGAATTCGCGCGCCATCGTGGCCGTTGAAAAGGCGATCGCGTAGTCACCGCTGCCATTGGAGAACGTGGAGCCGGTGCGCGCCATCGCGTAGATCGCGCGCGCGGCGAGGCGCTCGAGGTTGCGCGCATCGAGCGGCGCATCGGTCGCGACTACGATCATGCAGGAGCCGTCGGCCGACGCCACGCGCTCTTGCACCGGTGGTGCGAGATGCTTCCACACCGGCACGCCCGCGATCGTGAGGCGCCCGCCGAAGTTCGTCTGCACGAGCACGCCCACCGTCCAGGCTTCACCGCCCTGCTCCACCCGTCGCGAGGCCGTGCCGATGCCGCCCTTCCAGCCGAACGCAATCGTGCCGGTACCCGCGCCCACCGCGCCCTCCTCTACCGGCCCGGTGCGCGCGGAGCGGATCGCTTCGATCACGTGGTCGCGCGTCACGTGGCCGCCACGAATGTCGTTCAGCGCGCCGTCATTCGTCTCGCCGACCAGCGCATTCACCGAGCGCACCGCTTCGTTGCCGGGCTGCGCCAGCGTCCACGCGACCACGCCTTCGACAGCCGGACCGACCGCGAGCGTGTTCGTGAGCACGATCGGAGTCTCGATCGTGCCGAGCTCGCGCACCTGCGTCGAGCCCGCCAGTTTGCCGAAGGCGTTGCCGACGAATACAGCGCCCGGCACCTTCTGCTGGAAGAGATTGCCGCCGTGCGGCAGGATGACCGTGACGCCGGTGCGCACGCGCTCGCCCGCGACCAGCGTGACCTGCCCGACCTTCACGCCGGCGACATCGGTGATCGCATCGAGCAGACCCGGCTGCATCACGCCCGGTGCGACCCCGAGGTCGCGCGCGCGCGGACGATCGGCCGCCGCGGGCTGCGAGGCAAGCATTGCCAGCGCGTACAGCGCGAACGCCCGGCGACGCAGCCTCGCCCGCGCCTTCATGGCGGCACGTTGCCTTCCGCAGCGCGGGCCGCGATCGGCGCCGCGAGCGCAACCTGGCGCTCGCGCCAGATGATGTAGAGCCCGCTGCCGATCACGATCGCACCACCGGTCAGCACGCGCGGCGAGGGCAGCGCGCTCCAGACGACCCAGTCGATCACGATGCCCCAGAACAGCGCCGTGTACTCGAAGGGCGCGATCACCGACGCCGGCGCCGAGCGGAACGCTTCGATCAGGAGCATCTGCGCGATCGCGCCAGCGAGCCCGATGCCGGCGATCTGCAGCCAGTGCCCGGCCTGCACCGCCTGCCAGCCGCCCGTCGCGAGCGCGAGCGCCCACGAAACGATGGCCATCACGGAGATCGACCACAGCGCGACGCTCGCGGTCGAGTCGGTGCGCGTCAGCACGCGCAGCAGGATCGCGTTGCTCGCATAGGCGAACGCGGAGACCAGGGCGCCGATGGCGCCCCAGGTGACGAGGCTCGTGCCGGAGGGCTTCAGCATCGTCAGCGCACCGACGAGCCCGACGCCGATCGCGAGCCAGCGCCGCCAGCCGACGTCCTCGCCCAACAGCAGCGCCGCAAGCGCGGTCACCATCAGCGGCGCGGACAGGAAGATCGCATAGGCGTCCGCAAGCGTCAGCTCGCGTACCGCGTAGACGAAGCCGAGCATGATCACCACCATGATGAGCCCGCGCAGCAGGTGCATGCCCGGCCGCTCGGCCAGCAGCTGCGTCGCCCGGCCGGTCAACAGGAAGGGCAACGAGATGAAGGGCAGCGACGCGAAGCCGCGCAGCGCACTCACCTGCATCGGTGAATAGTGCGCGGCGAGGAATTTCAGCAGGGCGTCCATCGACGCGAATACGGCCACCGCGCAGAGCATGAGCGCGATGCCGCGGAGGTTGCGCGGGGGCATGCGGGGAGGATAGCGCGCCGCGGCCGGCGGCGCCCGCCGGGCCGCCACCGCTCGCGCCGTGGTCCCGTCAGAACTTGACGCTGACCCCCGCCATCATGCTCCAGGAGTAGAACTCGTTCTCCGCCAGCCGCGCACGGGTGCCGCTGACATAGCGCAGCGGCTCGTTGGTGATGTTGTTCACCTGGAAGAACGCGCCGACCTGCTTCGTGAAGTCGTAGCTGGCCTTGAAGTCGAGCTGGCCGTGGCGGTCGATGTAGAGGTCTTCCGCGACTGCGTCGCCGAGCGCATACAGGTACTCGCTGCGGTAGGCGTAGCCGAGGCGCAGCTCGAGTCCGGCCATCTCGTAGAAGAGGGCGGCATTGGCAACATGCTCGGATTGCATGAAGAACGGCACCTTGGCGCTGCGGCCCGGTGCATCCGCCTCGCTGTCGGTCCACGTGTAACCCACCGACACACCAAGTCCGCGCAGGAAGCCGGGCAGCATGCTGAACTGCTGCTGGTAGCTGAACTCAATTCCGAAGATGTTGCCATTACTCGCGTTCTGCGCCTGCTCGGTCTCGAGCTCGGAGTAGAAGCGTCCCTCGAACGTCACGTCCTCGAGGGTCTGCAGGCGCGTGAAGATCGGATGGTCGATGTCCTTGTAGAACAGCCCGCCCGAGAGGATGCCGGTCGGCCGCAGGTACCACTCCAGCGCGAGGTCGTAGTTTGCCGATTCCAGCGCGTCGAGTTCGGGATTGCCCATCTCGATCGCGCCCTCGAACACGTCCGGATCGTCTTCCTCGATCTCGAAGATGCGAAACGGCACGTTCTGCTCGTAGGACGGGCGGCCGATGGTGTTGGTCCACGCCGCACGCGCGATCAGATCGTCGCGGATCGACCAGGTCATCTGCAGGCCCGGCAGCCAGTTGGTGTAGTTCTTGGTGCCGGTGACCTGCGGCGGCGGGTCCTGCGCATCGCCGTCGACGATCTGGACGTCGTACGCGCTGAAGTCCGTTTCGGTGCGTTCGACGCGCACTCCGCCGACGAAGGTGGCGTTGCCGACATCGAGCGACGCCATCAGGTAGCCGGCCGTCACGTCTTCCTTCACCGAGTAGTCGACGCCGTAGGACTCGATGACGGTGTCCTCGGCGCTCACCTCGAAGTCGCCCGCGTTGTCGCGGAAGAACCGCTCGGCCAGGCGGTAGTCCGGGTAGGGGCCGAACGTGTAGTACGGCCGCACGTCACGGTAGAAGCTCCGGTTGCCGGCGGCCGCGACCTGGGACAGCAGGAAATCGTCGTCGCCGTCGAAGCCGTCGTACACGATCATGTCCTGGTCGGAGCTGTTGCGGCGGCTGATGTACTTGGCGCCGCCCTTGATGAAGCCGTCGTGCCCGTCGCCCCATTCGATGTCGCGGCGCAGGTCGATCTGGCCGACCTTGAGCTTCTCCTCGATCAACTGGTGGCCGCGCTTGGCTTCGTCGAACTCGTAGAGGCTGGCGTCATAGAAGTCCGCGGGCGCATCGACATGCCAGTAGTAGTCCGAGATGTCGTAGGTCATCGGGAACACGTCGTCGGCTTCGAACACGTAGTCGTTGTCGTACGGCGTGTCCTGCTCGGTCTTGCCGTAGGTGGCGGCCAGCGCGAGCGTCCAGCGGCCGATCTCGAACTCGCCGCCTATCGTCGAGGAAAGGATCTTCTGGATCTCGAAGCGCTCCGAGTTCTCGCGCTTGCCTTCGCCCTCGGTGAACAGCCCCGAGGTCGGTGTCACGTTCTCGAGGTCGCCGTTGCGGTAGTCGTAGGTGACCTCCGGCTGCAGCTCGGTGTCCTCGTAGCGGTTGACGATGTTGCGCCAGTGGAGCCTGGTCGTGTCGTTGGGGCGGAATTCGAAGTTTGCGACGAATCCCTTGCGCACCCGGCGGATCAGGTAGTCGCGGATATTCTGCTCGTCGGGAATGAGGTACGGGTAGTCCCCGCCGTCGTCCGTCCAGGGATCGCCACCCTGCACGTTCTCTGAGTTGAACTTGCGGTCGGAATAGCTGGCGGACAGCACCACGCCGAGCCGGTCGTCGGCAAATACGCCGCTCCACGCCGCGCTCGCGCCCCACGGGTGCTGCTCGCCGAGGTCCGAATAGCCGTAATCGGCGGTCGCCGAGAACGAACGGCCGTCCGGGTCGTCGAACGCGCTCGGCGTGACGAGATTCACGGTGCCGCCGATTGCATTGCCGTCGAGATCCGGCGTCACGGACTTGATGACTTCGAGCTTCGAGAGGATGTTCGCCGGTATCGTGTCCATCGCGACGCGGCGAGTGTCGCCCTCGGGCGAACCGATCGTCTGGCCATCGATCGTGACATTGCTGAGCGCCGCGTCGATGCCGCGGATCGTCACGTAGCGGCCCTCGCCCTGGTCGGTCGTGACCGCCACCCCGGTGACCCGCGCAAGCGTGTCGCCGGCATTCTGGTCGGGCAGCTTGCCGGCATCGTCAGCCGTGATCGACTCCTTGATGACCTTTGCCGACTTCTTGTCCTGCAGCGCCGTCGCCTGCGCCAGGCGGTAGCCAGTGACCGTCACCTCCTCGATGCCGGTGCCCACCGCGACCCCGGCCAGGGCGATGGGCAGGGACGAGGCGCCGCTCGCCTGCACGGCGACCTTGCCCGATGCGTCGCCGAAGCCGACATACTCGGCCACGACCGTGTAGTCACCCGCCGGCAAGTCGCTGAAGCGATAGTCTCCGGAGCGATCCGCCCGGGTGGCACGGTTCAGCTCGGGGATTCGTACGGTGGCGTTTGGCAACGCACGGCCCGTGGCTGCGTCGGTGATGCGCCCCGCGACTTCGCCCGCCAGTGCGCGACCTGCGACGGCCGCCAGCAGCGCGGCGGCGACCGCGGCAAGCAGGGGTGGGAAGCGGTGTCTGGTGAATTCATGTACTGGCACGGCCGTGACCCCTCGCAATCCATGGAATTGGAGTTCCATTTTCGCCCAAGTATAGAACAAGAATTTTGCAGAAGGCAACAAGTGGAATAACCATTCTACAATTGGATCGCAACGAGGTGCATGAAAGCAAGGCTTGGCGCCCGACTGCATGGCGCGATGCGCCTGAAATATCCATTCGACAGTTGGAATTTTTTTTACACTCTGGCTAAATCTTTATTGCGCCCGGGTCGCGATCGCGCATTTCCCCGGTACGGATAAGCCACATGGTCCATGCCAAAGACGTCGAGAAGCTGCGCAGCGAAATCGTACGGCGCTATGACCGGCTGAGCCCGCGACTCAAGCAGGTGGCCCAGTTCGTGCTCGATCACCCGAATGACATGGGCCTGCAGACCCTCGCGGTCATCGCGGAGCGCTGCAAGGTGCAGCCGTCCACCGTGGTGCGCTTCGCAAAGGCCATGGGCTACGAGGGCGCGAGCGACATGCAGAAGCTCTTCCGCGACGAATTGCTCGCGTTCGCGCCGAGCCCAAGCTATGCGGATCGCATCCGGCAGTTCAGCGAGCGCGCAGGCGAAGTCGACGTGCTCTCGCCGCACGACCTGATGCAGGAATTCGCCGACAGCAACATCATCGCGCTCGAGCACCTGAAGGAGTCGATCCGGCGCGCCGACCTCGAGAAGGCGGTGAGCCTCATCCGCAGCGCACCGGCGGTCTACATCATCGGCCTGCGGCGCTCGTTCCCGGTGGCATCCTACCTCGCCTATGCGCTTCGCCACGTCGACGACAAGCGCACCTACCTGCTCGACGGCGTGGCGGGCATGCTGGCCGAACAGAGCAGCATGGTGCGGGCGAAGGACTTGCTCATCGCCATCAGTTTCCGGCCGTACGCGCAGGAGACGGCGGAAATCACCGAGCAAGCACGGGCGCGCGGCGCCCGCGTCCTCGCGCTCAGCGACACGCGGCTGTCGCCCGTCGCGCGCGAGGCCGACGTGGTGTTCGAGACCAAGGACGCCGAGGTGCGCCAGTTCCGTTCGTTGACGGCATCCCTGTGCCTCGCACAGACGCTCGTCATCAGCTATGCGTTCCAGGTGGAGCGTGGGAGCCACAAGGACAAATGAACGTGAAGCACGGGTTCGCGCTGTTCGGCGCCGGTCGCATCGGGCAGATCCACGCGCGCAACCTTGCCGCGCATGCGGACGCTCGCCTGTTGCATGTCGTCGATGTCGCCGCCGACGCCGCAGGGCAGCTCGCGGCAACCTGCGGCGCGCGGGTAAGTGACACGGCGGCGGCGCTTGCGGACCCCGCGGTGCACGCGATCCTGGTCGCGAGTTCCACCGACACGCACGCCGCGCTGATCCGGGCAGGCGCACAGGCCGGCAAGGCGATCTTCTGCGAGAAGCCGCTCGACCTCGACATCGCCGGCGCGCAGGCGAGCCTTGCGGTCGTGGCACAGGCGGGCGTGCTGCTTGCCCTCGGCTTCAACCGTCGCTTCGACCCCGCCTTTCGCCGCCTGTACCGCGAGATCGCTGCCGGCCGGGCCGGCAAGGTCGAGGTCATCAGCATCACGAGCCGCGACCCCACGCCGCCACCGCCGGCTTACGTGGCCCGCTCGGGCGGCCTGTTCCGCGACATGATGATCCATGACCTCGACATGGCGCGCTGGCTGCTCGCCGAGGAGCCTGCCACCGTGTTTGCCCGCGGCAGCGCGCTCATCGATCCGGCCATCGGCGACGCCGGCGACGTGGACACCGCGGTGGTCGTGCTCGAGACGGCGAGCGGCCGGCTCTGCCAGATCACGAACAGCCGCCGCTGCGCGTACGGCTACGACCAGCGCATCGAGGTATTTGGCGCGAAGGGGCTGCTGCGCGCCGACAACGTCCCCGCCACCACGGTCGAGTCCGCCGGCGCGGAAGGGTTCACGCGCGAGCCCGCCCTGCCATTCTTCCTCGAGCGCTATGCGGCGGCCTATCGTAACGAACTCGACGAGTTCCTGAAGGCGCTGCGGGGCGCACCTGCCCAGCTCGCCAGTGGCGAAGATGGCCGGCGCGCCTTGCTGCTCGCCAACGCAGCGCAGGAATCGCTCGACTCGGGGGTGCCGATACGCCTCTAGAACGTTTTTTTCAGTACCTACCTGTCTTGAAATACTGATTCCATTTCGTTATCGTCCTTTCTCCATCGGCGACGGCTCCCGGCACGCATGTCCCGCCTCAGGTTCGGATTGATCGGCACCGGCTTCATCGGCCGCACCCACGCCATCGCGCTCAACGCGTCGGGCGCGGTGTTCGGGGAGCGCTTCGCGCCCGTGTGCGAGATGCTGGCCGACCACACCGAAGAGGCCGCGCGGCGCGGCGCAACGGCACTCGGCTTCGCCCGCGGAACGGGCGACTGGCGCGAGCTCGTCGCCGATCCCGCGGTCGATGTGGTCGACATCTGCACGCCGAACTACCTGCACCGCGAAATGGCACTCGCGGCGATCGCGGCCGGCAAGCACGTCTACTGCGAGAAGCCGCTGGCCAATACGGCGCAGGAGGCGGCGGCCATTGCCGCGGCGGCCGATGCGGCCGGCGTGCGCCACATGGTCGGCTTCAACTACATCTGCAATCCGCTGCTGCACCTCGCGCGCGAGATGATCGCCTCCGGCGAGCTAGGCGAGGTATACGCGTTTCGCGGCAGCTACCTGGAAGACTACATGAGCGACCCCGCATCGCCATGGAGCTGGCGTTGCGACCGCTCGCTCGCCGGCAGCGGCGCACTCGCGGACCTTGGCTCGCACCTCATTAACCTCGCGCACTTCCTGCTCGGCGGCATCGCGCGTGCGCAGGGCAGCCTGCAGACGGTGCATGCGCAGCGGCGCGACCCCGCCAGCGGCGCGGCCCGCGCGGTCGAGAACGAGGACATCGCACGCGCGCTCATCGAGTTCGCGAGCGGCATCCCGGGCACTTTCGAGATCAGCCGCGTCGCGACCGGCCGCAAGTGCGGCCTCGACTTCACGGTCTTCGGCACGCGCGGGGCGCTCGAGTTCGGGCAGGAACGCATGAACGAGCTGCGTTGGTACGAGGCTGCGGCCCGCGCCGGCCGTGAAGGCTTTCGCACGATCCTTGCGGGCCCCATTCATCCCGACTATCGCGCGTTCTGCCCCGCTCCCGGCCATGGGCTCGGCTACAACGACCTGAAGACTATCGAAGTCCGCAACGTGGTCCGCACGATCACGTCGGGCGCGGCCGGCTGGCCGGATTTCCACGAAGGCGCGCGCGTGCAGCGCGTGATGGAGTCGATCGAACGTTCGCATGCGGAGCGCGCATGGACGGAGGTTGCGCCGTGAGCCACATCGCAACGCATCGGCAGGGCTTCGCCGCGGGATACACGGCCGTCACCCGCGCGGCCGACGCAGTCAACTTCACCGGCATCGGCTTCGGCGTCCTGCGGCTCGCGGCCGGCGAGACCTGGCGTGGTTGCATCGAACGCGAGACGGCCTGGCTCCTGATGTCGGGCGCCGCGCGCGTGAAGGCCGGCGACCTCGAGGCCGCGCTTGCGCGCACTTCGCTGTTCGACGAGTCGGCGAGCTGCCTGCACGCGGCGGCCGGCACGCTCGTCGAGTTGCATGCGTCAGTCGCGACCGAGCTCACTGTGTACGACTGCCTGAACATGCGCGGCTTCGCGCCCCGGATATTCCGCCCCGCCGACGTGCCGAACGAACCGCGCGGCAAGGGCCAGGTGCGCGACCGCAGCCTGCGCTACGTGCGCACCATCTTCGACGCGGGCAACTCGCCGCCCGAGGCCGGGCTCGTGCTCGGAGAAGTGGTGACTTTCCCGGGTGGCTGGTCGAGCTATCCACCGCACCATCATCCACAGCCGGAGATCTACCACTACCGCTTCACCGCACCGCAGGGCTACGGCCACGCCGAACTCGGCGAAGCGGTCGTAAAGGTGCGCGAGTTCGACACGGTGTGCATCCCCGCAGGGCACGATCACGCCCAGTGTGCCGCGCCCGGCTACGGCATGTACTACTCGTGGGTCATTCGTCACCTGCCTGGCGCGCCCTACACGGCGCCCAGCTTCACGCCGGAGCATGCCTGGACGATGTCCAGGGACGCGCGGTTCTGGTGGCCCGCCGAGGGCGGTCATGACTGAGCCCGCCGCGCGCAGGCTCGACGTCATCTGCCTCGGGCGGGCCGCCGTCGATCTCTATGGCCAGCAGCTCGGCGGGCGCTTCGAGGAAGTGCAGACCTTTGCCAAGTACCTCGGCGGGTCCTCGGCGAACGTCGCGTTCGGACTCGCGCGGCTCGGGTCGCGGTCCTCGATGCTCTCGCGCGTGGGCGATGAGCAGATGGGCCGCTTCGTGCGCGAGGCGCTGGCCGGCGCCGGGGTCGACGTCAGTCATCTCGCGACCGATCCGCAGCGCCTGACCGCGCTCGTGCTGCTCGGCATCTGCGGGCGCGATGAGTACCCGCATATTTTCTATCGCGAGCAATGCGCCGACATGGGCCTCGACGCAGGGGACTTCGACGCCGGTTACATCGCCTCGAGCCGCCTGCTCGCGATCACCGGCACGCACCTGTCGACCACGGGCACCGCCGCCGCCGTGATGAAGGCTGTTGGGCTCGCGCGCGCGCACGGCACCCGGGTCGTGTTCGACATCGACTATCGCCCGGTGCTGTGGGGACTCGCGAACGCGGGCGATGGCGCGAACCGCTTCGTCGCCTCGGCCACGGTCACGGCACGCATGGAGCCGCTGCTCGCCCACTGTGACCTCATCGTCGGCACCGAAGAGGAAATCCGCATCGCCGGCGGATGCGAGGACACCGACCAGGCACTCGAGGCGATCCGCGCAGCGAGTGAAGCCACGCTGGTCGTCAAACGCGGTGCCGCCGGCTGCACCGTCTACCCACCCGACGGCGGCCCGATCGTCGTCGGGGGCTTCGGGGTCGAGCCGCTCAACACGCTCGGCGCAGGCGATGCCTTCCTCGCCGGCCTGCTCCACGGCCACTTGTCGGGCGACGACTGGCGGCGCGCAGCGACGCTCGGCAACGCCTGCGGCGCACTCGTTGTGTCGCGCCATGGCTGCGCGCCCGCGATGCCCGGCCGCCTGGAACTCGAGGACTTCCTCGCACGCGCCGCCAGCGTGCCGCGCCCCGACCTCGACCCACGCCTCACGCAGCTGCACGATGCCACCACGACCCGTCGCCCGCGCCGCGACCTGTACGTGCTCGCCTTTGATCACAGGCGCCAGCTGGAGCAGCTCGCGGCGGGCGCGGGCCAGCCGCTCGCGCGCATCGATCGCCTTAAGGGCCTGGTCGCCGACGCCGTCGAGCGGGTTGCGGACCGCGTGCCCTGCGGCGACCGCCTCGGCGTGATCGTCGACGATCGCTATGGCGAATCGGTTCTCCAGCGCATGACGCGCGCGGGTTACTGGGTGGGCCGAGCAATCGAGATACCGGGCTCACGGCCGCTCGAGCTCGAGCCGCGCAACCACAGCGGCCTGCCGTTGCTCGCCTGGCCGGCGGGCCACGTGGTCAAGTGCCTCGTCTTCTATCATCCTGACGATCCGCCCGAGCTGCGGCTCGCGCAGGAGGAGAGGATCGTCGAGCTGTGGCGCGATACCGCCGCGCTCGGTCGCGAACTGCTGCTCGAAATCATCGCCGGCGGCCGCGGGCACCGCGTCGACGAGCACACGGTCGCACGTGCGCTGCGCCGCTTCTATCATCTCGGCGTATCGCCCGCGTGGTGGAAGCTCGAACCGCCTGCCGCAGCCGCCTGGCCGCACATCGAAGCCGCCATCGCGGAACACGACCCGCACTGCAACGGCGTCTTGCTGCTCGGGCTCGACGCGCCCGAAGCGCAGCTGCGCGCCTCGTTCGAGCGCGCCGCGCCGCATGCCATCTGCCGCGGCTTCGCGGTCGGCCGCAGCATCTTCGGCCAGCCGGCACGCGACTGGATGCATGGCACGCTCGACGACGCCGCCGTGGTCGTGGAAATTGCCACGCGCTACGAGCGCATGATCGACGCGTGGCGTAGTCTGCGACCATGAGACGGATCCGGCTCACCATGGCGCAGGCGGTGGTGCGATATCTCGCCGCGCAGCGCACGCGAATCGACGGTGAGGAATGGCCGCTGTTCGCCGGGATGTTTGCCATTTTCGGCCACGGCAATGTTGCCGGCCTCGGCGAGGCGCTACAGGACATGGGACGCGCACTGCCCGTCTATCGCGCCCACAACGAGCAGGCCATGGCGCACGCCGCGATCGCCTTCGCCAAGGCGAGCCGGCGGCGCCGGATGATGGCCTGCACCACTTCGATCGGGCCGGGCGCGACCAACATGGTGACAGCTGCCGCGCTCGCCCATGTGAACCGCCTGCCGGTCCTGCTGCTGCCTGGCGAGACCTTCGCGGGTCGCGAGCCCGATCCAGTGCTGCAGCAGATCGAGGATTTCGGCGACCCGACCGTGAGCGCGAACGACTGCTTCCGACCCGTTTCACGCTACTGGGACCGCATAACGCGCCCCGGCCAGCTGCTCTCGTCGCTGCCGCAAGCGCTGTCGCTGCTCACCGATTCCGCCGACTGCGGCCCGGTGACGCTGGCGCTGCCGCAGGACGTGCAGGCCGAGGCCTTCGATTACCCCGCCGCGTTCTTCGAACCGCAATGGCACGAGAGCGCGCGTCCCGGGCCGGATCGCGGGCAGCTGCGGCGCGCGACGGAGCTTATCGCCGCGGCGAAGCGGCCGCTGATCGTCGCCGGCGGCGGCGTGCTCTACTCCGGGGCCTGCGAGGCGCTCGCCGCGTTTGCGACCGCGCGTGCCATTCCCGTATGTGAAACCCAGGCAGGCAAGGGCGCGCTCGCATGGGATCACCCCTGCAACACGGGCTCGGTCGGCGTCACGGGCACGGGCGCGGCCAACGCGCTTGCCGTCGAGGCCGACCTCGTGATCGCGATCGGCACGCGCCTCGCTGACTTCACCACCGGCTCGGCACGCCTGATCCCGCGCGAAGGCAGCCGGCTGCTCTCGCTCAATGTCTGTCGCCACGATGCCGTCAAGCGCGGCGCGGTGGCGCTGCAGGCTGACGCCCTGCGCGGCCTCGAAGAACTCGGCGCGGCACTTTCCGGCGCGCGCCCGACGGCCCAGTGGCTGGCCGTGGCGAACGCCCGCGTGAAGGAGTGGAGCGCGGCGCGCGACGCGGCGGTCGCCGCGCGCACCGGGCAGCGTGCTTCCGACGCCGAGGTCCTCGACGTGGCAAATCGCGTGGGCGGCACGCGCGCCACCGTCGTCTGCGCCGCGGGCGGCCTTCCGGGCGAGCTGCACAAGCTGTGGCGCGCGAGCGGCCCCGGCGCCTACCACGTCGAGTACGGCTATTCCTGCATGGGCTACGAGATCGCGGGCGCACTCGGCGTGAAGCTCGCGCAGCCCGGGCGCGACGTGCTCGTGCTGGTCGGCGACGGCAGCTACCTGATGATGAACTCGGAGATCGCCACCTCGATCGCGCTCGGGCTGAAGCTCACGATCGTGCTGCTCGACAACCGGGGCTTCGGCTGCATCAACCGGCTGCAGGCCGCCTGCGGCGGCGATGCCTTCAACAACCTCCTCGAAGATGCGGCGCCGAAGGTCGACTTCGTTGCACATGCCCGCGCGCTCGGCGCTCAAGCCGAGAAGGCCGAAAGCCTGGCTGCGCTCGGTCCCGCGCTCGAGCGCGCGCTCGCGGCCGAGCGCACCGCCGTGGTCGTGATCGACACCGACCCGGCGCATTCCACGGCGGCGGGGGGCAGCTGGTGGAACGTGCCGGTCGCGGAGGTCTCCACCAGCCCGCGTGTGCGCGAGGCGCATGTGGATTACCGCCGGCAGCTGGACGAATCATGACGATCCGCCTTGGCATCAATCCCATCGGCTGGACCAACGACGACCTGCCGGCGCTCGGTGACGACATCCCGCTCGAGACCTGCCTCGACGAGGCGCGCGCCGCGGGATTCGCGGGCGTCGAGCTCGGGCGCAAGTTCCCGCGCGAGCCGCGTGCCCTCGCCGCCGTGCTCGCGCGGCACGAGCTCGCGCTCGTCTCCGGCTGGTACAGCCTGCGACTGCTCGAGCGCGATGCGGACGCGGAATACGCAGCGATGGCGTCCCATTTCGCGCTGCTGAAGGCGCTCGGCGCCGGTGTGATGGTCGTCTGCGAAGTGACTGGCTGCATCCACGGCGACCTGCGCGCGCGACTCTCGCGCCGGCCGCACCTGCCGCCGCGGCGATGGCGAGAGTTCGGCGCGCGGCTGACGCGCCTCGCGCAACGGATGCGCGGCGCCGGCCTGCGCATGGCTTACCACCACCACATGGGAACGGTGGTGCAATCGGGGGCTGATGTCGAAGCACTGCTGGAACACACCGGGCCCGAAGTGGAGTTGCTGCTCGACACCGGGCACCTGAGCTTCGCAGGTGAGGACCCCGTGCGCGTCGCGGCCGCCCACGCGTCCCGCATCGCGCATGTGCACTGCAAGGACGTGCGGCCCGCCGCGCTCGCCCGGGCGTTGAACCGCGACGCGAGCTTCCTCGATGCCGTGCTGATGGGCGTGTTCACCGTGCCGGGCGACGGCTGCGTGGACTATCCGGCCGTGCTCGGCCCGCTGGCGCGCGCGGGATACTCCGGCTGGCTGGTCGTGGAGGCCGAGCAGGACCCCGCGATCGCAATCCCTTCGCTGCAGGCCAGGCGGGCGCAGGACTATCTCGCGCGAGCCGCCCTGCCGATCTTCGATGGAGAAGCCCGTTGACCGACTCCCTGCGCCGTCGCCTGCTCGGAACCGCCGCGGGCAGCGCGGGCCTCGCATTGATGCCGTGGCGGGCGGGGGGCGCGCCGCGCGGCTATCCGCGCCTGCTGCAAGGTCCGATGGTGGGCGACACCGGACCGCGGCACCTCACGATCTGGGGACGCGCGAACGGGCCCTATCCGCTGTCGGTGGAGTACTCGGCCGACCGCGATTTCGCCAGGCCGCAGCGGAGCGTCGCGGTACCCACTACCACCGCGGGAGACTTCGCCGCTGTCGTGCGCATCGAAGGCCTCGAACCCGGCACTCGCTACTGGTACCGGGTTCTCGTCGATGGCATCGTCGATCGCTACAAGCCGGTGCCGTTCGCCGCGCGCACCACGCCGGCAGGACCGGCGGACGTCCGGGTCGCCTTCGGATCCTGCGCGCGCATTGCGCGCGACGCCGTGCAGCGCATCTTCGATGTCGTGGTACGTGAATCGCCCGACCTCTTCCTCTGGCTCGGCGACAACGTGTACGCGGACTCGGAGGCACCCGAAGCGATCGCGGATGAGTATCGGCGCCAGCGCGAAGTGCACTCGTTGCAGCCACTGATCCGTTCCGTACCCCAGCTCGCCATCTGGGACGACCACGACTTCGGCTACAACAACAGCGACGGCACCTCGCCCTACAAGGACGCCTCACTCGCCACGTTCAGGAACTACTGGGCCAACCCGTCCTACGGCCTGCCCGAAGCCCCGGGTGTGTTCTTCGCGAAGCAGTTCGGCGGCATCGACTTCTTCATGCTCGACGGGCGCTACTACCGCTCGCCGAATGACGCGCCGGACGGGCCCGGCAAGCACTTCCTCGGACCCGCACAGGGCGCCTGGCTGCGCGAACAGCTGCGGGCGAGCCGCGCACCGTTCAAGATGCTCGTGTGCGGCAGCGGCTGGTCGATGGCGGACGGCCCCGAGGGCGACACCTGGGCGGCCTTCCGCACCGAGCGCGACGCCCTGTTCGACTTCATTCGCGACGAGAAGATCGGTGGCGTCGTGTGCCTGTCGGGCGACAGCCACGTCGGCGAGCTGAACTGCATCCCGTGGTCCGCGCGCGGTGGCTACGACATCTACGACCTCGTGAGCTCACCGCTCGCGCAGTCGCCCGCCACGTCCTGGGTCAGGCAGCATCCCGAGTTGCGCCTGCGCGATGTCTACGCAGGCGGCGCCAATTTCGGCATGCTGCATTTCACCGCGGAACCCTCGCCGTCGCTCACCTTCACGCTGTTCGACGAATGGGGCCTGACGCCCTGGAAGCCGCTGCACCTGGCGCCGCAGGAGCTCGTGAACGGGGTGGTGAGCTGGAAGTCGAAGGCTGAGTAACGCGGGTAGCGGGCCACAAGCCACCTATCGCAATCCCAGCGCCCGCTCCACCGCATCCCACGGCACGTACTTGAAGTTCTGCGACTCGCCCGGCGTGATGTTGCGGCCATCCTGCACGACGAGCAGGCCATGCGGGAATCGCGACCCGAGCGGGGCGCTCGAGACATCGAGGCCGTCGGTCTCCGAGGCGCCATCGATGCCGAGGGCATCATTGGCGACAATGGAGAAAAAGCCGACGAACTCATTGGCGCCTTCGCGGCGGAACACGGCGTAGTTGTCGGCGCCCTGGTTCGAGAGCACGAGATAGCCCGTGCCACCGGGTCCGGCCCAGAGGCCGATGCCTTCGGCGTCGTCGGTGAGCCCGCCGGGTCCGACCTTGCCGATCGCCCGGCGCGCATCGCCACCGTCCGGCTCTGCCGAGTAGCGCCACACCGCGACATCCTCTTCCGACACATAGAGCGCGCCCGTCGCATCGTCGGCGACACAGCCTTCCGCCAGCGAGCCGACCTTGAAGCTGCGCACCGCTTCGGCCCGAACCTTGCTCCCCGCCGCGACCAGCCGCCACTGCTTCATCGTGCCCGTGTCCTCATTGTCGTTCACGAAGACAAAGGTCTCGCCGCTCTTGGCGCTGCGATACATGCAGAGGCCGTATGGATCGGCGAGCCCCGTCGAGACCACGCCATCGGCCACGTCCACGAGCCGGCGCGCGGCGGCATCGACGCGATAGAGCGCGATGCCCTTGGTGGTGCGATTTGACGCTGCAACGAGCGCCACCGGCTTGCCGCCGAGCAGGAAGCCCCCGCGCAGGTCGACATTGTTCATGCGGCCATCCGGCAGGACCTGCAGCCGCCTGCCACTGAGGTCGTAGACATCGAGGCCGCGCTTCTTGTTGGTTCCGATGACGAGCGAACGCGAAGGATCGGTGGGATGCACCCAGATCGCAGGATCGTCGGCCGCATCGCCGAAAGTCCCGGTCGGCTCGCTCTCCGCGACCGGCATGACTGTGCGCGCGGTCGGTGCAGGCGGATTGCGCGGATCGACACCCGCGGCGCTCGCGAGACCGAGCGCGGCCGCTATGTCGTCCCAGGCCGCCAGCTTGATGTTGCCGGCTCCGTCATCATTCTCCTCGTCGAATGCCGCGATCAGGCCACCTTTCGAGCCCGCGAGCGGGAAGGCCACCGCCGCAAGGCCCTCGCTCTCGCCGACTTCATCGACGCTGGTTGCGGCGCCGATCCGGAAGCTGCCCAGCCACTCGCCGCTATCGACCGCATATACATTGAAGCGCGGGGCAGCCACGTCCGCCGCGAGGAGGTAGGCGTGCGTCGCGTCGGCACGGTAGAGGCCGAGCCCCTTCACTTCCTTCTCGATGTGCCCGCGCGGCGCGACGAGATCGACGGCTTGACGCTCCGCATCCGTCTCAGGCTCGGCCGAAAGGCGCCAGATGCCGACCTTCTCCTCGGCGACGAACAGCGTGCGGGTCGCATCGTCGACCGCACAGTATCCCGCCCCGACGCCGACCGGGATGCTGCGCACGAGGCGGCCCTGCACGACGCCGCCGCGCGCGGTCAGCTGCCACTGCTGCACGGCGCCCTCGACGGTCGCGAAAGCGTAGTGCAGCCCGGTATCGGGACTGCGGTAGGTACAGAGTCCCGTGACTTCGCCGTGCACCGGCATGGGCTCGGGCGACACGCGCCGCGGCTCGAGGCTTGCCGGATCGATCGTCAGCGCCACCAGTGAGCCGCTCGCCCGGTCGGCCGCCACCACGAGGCCCGTGGCGCCCCCTCCTTCCGCTCCATTGCCCATCGCGAAACCGTACGTCACGGCGACGAAATCCGGCTCGATGGCCGTGAATGCACCGATGCGACGACCGCTGAGATCGAACAGTTCGAGGCCCGCCGTGCCTGCGGTGCCCAGCACCAGGCTGCGCGCTGCATCGGCCGCCAGCCAGAACGCCACGTCGTTGCCGTCATTCTGCGTGTTCGCGGCGGTTTCCGCGCGTGCGGCGACGACGGCTTCGCGTGGTGCCGGCGCAGCGGGAACGCCGGGCGGCGGGCTGTCGCAGGCGGTTGCCGCAAGGATGCAGAGGGCGGAGGCGAGAGGCTTGCGCATGGCGGGAAACCCGTTGTGGAAAAAATTTTCTATCAAGGTATCATAGTAGAAATGTCGTTTCATTCCAAACCGGAAGCCGGGGCGTGAACGGGTTGCTTCGCCGGTTCGCCACCGGCCCCGATGTCCCGCTGCTCGCGGACGGTGCGCGTGTCGATGTGCTGTTTCGACGCCATCGCTTCCGCGTGATGCTCGCGATCACGCTCGGCTATGGCGTCGCGTATACCTGCCGCCTTGCGCTGTCGGTTGTCAAGAAGCCGCTGATCGACGCCGGCATTTTCTCGCCGACCGATCTCGGCCTGATCGGTTCGGCGCTCTTCTATACCTACGCCGTCGGCAAGCTCGTCAACGGCTTCCTCGCCGACCACGCGAACATGAAGCTGTTCTTCGCCTTCGCGGTGCTCATGTCGGCGCTGCTCAATATCGGCATGGGTTTCTCGACCGTCGTCGCCGTTTCGGCGCTGCTGTGGGGCCTGAATGGCTGGTTCCAGAGCTTCGGCGCGCCAGCCGGCGTCGTCGCGATGACCAACTGGTTCAGCAATCGCGAGCGCGGCCGCTTCTATGGCATCTGGAGCACCGCCCATTCGATCGGCGAAGGGCTCACCTTCGTCGCAGTCGGCGGCCTCGTCGCTGCCTTCGGCTGGCGCTTCGGGTTCTGGGGGCCGGGCGTGTTGTGCGTGCTGGTCGCGGCGCTGATGTACTGGCTGGTGCAGGATCGCCCGCGCACCCTCGGCCTCCCGACAGTCGCCGACTGGCGCCGGGACCACTGGCGGCAGGAGGTTACCGGAAGATCACAGGCCGGTGTGTTCCGCACCCAGCTGTCGATCCTGACGATCCCCGCGGTTTGGGTGCTGGCGCTCGCCAGCGCGAGCATCTATGTTTCGCGCTACGCGATTAACAGCTGGGGGGTCCTCTACTTGCAGGAAACCCACGGCTTCTCCCTCGTCGAGGCGGGCAGCTTCCTGATGGTGAACACCTTCGCGGGAATCGCCGGTTGCCTCGCGTTCGGCTTCCTCTCGGACAAATGCTTCGGGGCCCGCCGACCACCGGCGAACCTGCTGTTCGCACTGGCGGAGATCGCCGGTCTGCTGCTCCTCTTCTACGGCCCGGGCACGCCGGCGGTGCTGTTCGCCGCTTTCGTGCTTTACGGCCTCGGGCTGAACGGCCTGGTCACTTCGCTGGGCGGCCTGTTTGCCGTCGACATCTCACCGAAGCGCGTGGCGGGCGCGGCGATGGGGCTCATTGGCATCTTCAGCTACATCGGCGCGGCGATCCAGGAGAACGTCAGCGGCCACCTGATCGAGCGCGGCATGACGATCGCCGCGGATGGCGAGCGCCACTACGACTTCGGACCCGTCACCCTGTTCTGGCTCGGGTCGTCCATCGTATCGATGCTGCTCGCCGCGACCCTGTGGCGCGTGCGCCTGCGCGACTGACATCCACCACCGGAGCATGCCTTGACCCAGACCATCCGCTGCGACTTCGCCACCCTCGGCGCCTACACCAAGGACACGATCGTGTCGAAGGCGGGCACCCGCCACGTCGACGGCGGGGGCTACAGCTACGCGGCCCATGCCGCGCGCCTGGCGGGCCTCGAGGTGGCCGCGATCACGCGGCTCGCCACCGCGGACCGCGGCAGCACGCGGCTGCTGGTCGAGGCCGGCGTGCAGGTCGTGATCCACGAGTCGCGCGCCTCGACGCTGATGCGGCTCGAGTATCCGAGCGACGATGTCGACGAACGGATCCTCACGGTCGCCGCCGTGGCCGATCCCTTCGTGCCCGCGGACATCGCAGGCATCGAGGCACGCGCGTGGCTCGTGAGCGCCTCGATTCGCGGCGAGGTGTCGCTCGAGGTACTTCAGGCGCTCAAGGCGAAAGGTGGCCTCATCGGCGCCGATGTGCAGGGGTTCGTGCGTGTCGTCGGCGAAGACGGCCGGCTTCACTACACACCCTGGCCCGGGCAGCGCGCGGTGCTCGCGCTCGTCGATGTGCTGAAGACCGACGCCGTCGAGGCCGAATTCCTGACCGGTACCGCCGATATCCACCGCGCCGCGGCGATGCTCGCGGCGCAGGGCCCCCGCGAGATCGTGCTGACTCACCGCGACGGCGTACTGGTGCTCGCCGATGGCCGGGAACACGAGGCCATGTTCCATCCCGAGCCACTGCGTGGCCGCAGCGGCCGTGGCGATACCTGCGTCGGCTCCTACCTTTCCCGCAGGCTGTCCGCATCGCCCGCCGAAGCCACGATCTGGGCGGCGGCTGTCACCAGCCTGAAGATGGAAGCGGAAGGCCCGATCCGCAGGCCGGTGGCGGACGTGCACGCGATGATCGCGCGGCGTTACGCCGGGGCATGAACGACATGGCAGCCCACGATGGGACCCGCGCTGCGCCGTGGCGCTTCGGGTCGCTCGCCATCATCGCGCTGCTCGCCGGCTGCGCGACCCAACAACCGAACAACCGAAGATCCGGCACCGAGGCTTTCGGGTTCCTGGCGTTCGGGGACAGTGGCTATCACTACGATTATCTCGACCCGGACGACGTGCAGCAGGATGCCGCGGCCTACATCGCCCACGAACGGTCCGAATGGCTCGAGGACCGGCGCGCACCCGCCGAGTTCACCGCCGCTCCGCCGCACACGCTGCCCGACGGCCGCGTGGTCGCGGCCAGTGGCGCGCTGCCGGTCGCCGCAGCCATGCGCACCTACTGCGGGGAACATGATTGTCGCTTCGCCACGATGCTCGGCGACAACATCTATCCCGAGGGCGCGACGGCCGGCGCGGACGGGCGCAGCGATGCGGAGCGCTTTCGCGCCGTTTTCGAAACGCCCTACGGACGCTTCGGCGAGCTCGCGCCCGACTTTCGCATCTACTCGGCGCTCGGCAACCACGACTGGAAGACTTCGCGCGCCGGCGCGCTCGCCGAGCTTCACTACCTCGAGCACACGCCGCCCTTCTACATGGACGGATTCTTCTACCGCGTGACACCGCCTGGCCTCGAGGGGCAGGTCGAGCTGTTCGTGCTCGATACCGAGCTGCTGCTTGCCAACGTCAGCGTGCCCGAGACTGCGGTGGACTGGGACGGCAGCGAGATCCTGCTGCCCGAGCGCGACGAACCGGGCGAGGGCGCCCAACAACAGACCGACGCCGAGCGCGGCCAGGCCAGGTGGCTCGAGCAGGCGCTGGCGACATCGACGGCGCGCTGGAAGATCGTCGTCGGCCACCACCCGCTCTGGTCCACGGCCGGCAGCAAATTTGCCCAGGCGCGCGCGCTGCGCGCATTGGTCCTGCCCGCGCTGTGCCGTTACGCCGACCTGTACCTCGCGGGCCATGAACACACGCTCGAGGTGCATCTGGACGATTGCCGCAAGGCGCTGGCCGGCGAGCCCGTGCCGCCGCTGCTGCAGGTGGTCTCCGGCGCCGCCTCCAAACAACGCCCCTCGAACAGCGCCTTTGCCACGCAACAACAGGCCGCAAACCCGGAGTTGCGCTCGCTCTTCTCCCACGGCATGGTGTGGGGATTCGCACACATCTCCATCGACGGCGATCGCGCGACCGTGCGGCTCCTTTCGACGCCCGACGACGCGAGCGGTCGACCGGTCGAGGAGTTCCAGTACAGCGTGGAGCGCCGCGGCCGCAGGACGCGCGATAATGCGCGCCCCGGGTCGTGATCCGCCCGCCGCGCACCGCCCGTCACGACGACAAGGGTTTCTTCCATGAACATCGCAGCCGCCGACTCGCGCCTCACTTCCGCCCTACTCGATCTCGGCCACCACATCGGTGGCATGCATGCCGCGGGCGCTGTCGCCGGCCGCCACGGGCACGTCTTCAATCCCGCGACCGGCACGGTGCGCGCACGCGTCGCCTACGCGAGCGCGGGCGAGACCGCTGCAGCCATTGCGGCGGCGAAGGCCGCTGCGCCGGCCTGGGCCGCGACGCCGCCGCTCAAGCGCGCACGCGTGATGTTCCGTTTCAAGGAGCTGATCGAGCAGCACCACGACGAGCTCGCGCGCCTGATCACGCTCGAGCACGGCAAGGTTCTCTCCGACGCGCACGGCGAGGTAACGCGCGGACTCGAGGTCGTCGAGTTCGCCTGCGGCATCCCGCAGCTGCTCAAGGGCGAATTCAGTGAAAATGTGGGCGCCGGCATCGACAGCTGGTCGCTGCGCCAGCCGCTCGGCGTGTGCGCGGGCATCACGCCGTTCAACTTTCCGGCGATGGTGCCGCTCTGGATGTTCCCGGTGGCGATCGCCTGCGGCAACTCCTTCGTCCTGAAGCCCTCGGAGAAGGACCCGTCCTGCCCGCTGCGCCTCGCGGAACTGCTGGCCGAGGCCGGCCTGCCCGCCGGCGTATTCAACGTCGTGAACGGCGATCGGGAGGCAGTCGACACGCTGCTGACGCACCCGGACGTCGCGGCGGTCACCTTCGTCGGCTCGACGCCGATCGCCGAGTACATCCACCGCACCGCCGCCCAGCACGGCAAGCGCGTGCAGGCGCTCGGCGGCGCAAAGAACCACATGGTCGTGATGCCGGACGCGGACACCGATCTTGCGGCGAACGCGCTGCTCGGCGCGGCCTACGGCTCGGCGGGCGAGCGCTGCATGGCCATCTCGGTCGCGGTCACCGTCGGCGGCATCGCGGATCCGCTGATCGCCTCGCTGCAGGACAAGCTCGCCACCTTGCGCGTCGGGTCGGGTCTGGAGCCAGGCGTCGAGATGGGCCCGCTCGTCACGCGCGAGCACCGCGACAAGGTGCGCGGCTACATCGACCTCGGGGTCGCCGAAGGCGCAAGGCTCGTGGTCGACGGGCGCGAGCACGCCCTGTCGAATGCCGGGCGAGGCTTCTTCCTCGGGCCTTCGCTGTTCGACGGCGTCGGCCGCGACATGCGCATCTACCGCGAGGAAATCTTCGGGCCGGTGCTCGCGATCGTTCGCGCGGGCAGCCTCGCCGAGGCGCTCGAACTCGTGAATGCCCACGAATTCGGCAACGGCACCTCGATCTTCACCAACGACGGCCGTGCCGCGCGCGAATTCGCCAGCGGTGTCGCCGCCGGCATGGTGGGCATCAACATCCCGATCCCGGTGCCGATGGCCTTCCACAGCTTCGGCGGCTGGAAGCGCTCGCTGTTCGGCGACACGCACGTGCATGGCCCGGAGGGTGTGCGCTTCTACACGCGCCTCAAGACGGTGACGGCGCGCTGGCCGACGAGCGGCGCAGGCACCGCCGAATTCGTCATGCCGACGATGAAGTAGTCTCGTGCCACGCCCGGTCGCCGCCCATCAGGTTCGCCGGGAGTGAAAATGCGCTCACGAGCGAGGTGAGGATCGTCGCGGCGTATGGCACGGACTGGATCAGCAGCACGACGATCCACGCGAGCCTGTCCGGGCTATCCATCTGCGGCGTGTGCGCCACGCCCCAGGCGGACAGCCACAGCGCGAGCATCAGTGCGGCCTCCTCGCGCGCGGCATTGAGCGCCGTACGCACGCGATGCCTGGTGGCCTGCTTCGGTGTCCTGAAGAAGGGTTCGTTGCGGGTGAAGAGGCCCTTCACCACCGCAAGACCGATGGTGTGCGAGAGCGCGAGACCGGCGATGGCCGCCGCGAAGGTCTGGCGCCAGCCCGCGCCCACGCGTGCCTGGTACAGATGCAGCAGCTTCGCGAGCTTGAAGGTGAACAATGACAACGGCAGCACGGCGAACATCGCGAGCGGCGGATCGACCTGCCCCGGCGCGAGCACCATCGCCGCCGACCAGCCGAGCGCCGCGAGGTTGAAGATCACGTTGAAGCCGTCCGCAACCCACGGCAGCCAGCCCGCGATGAAGTGGTAGCGCTGCCCGGTGGTCAGCACGCGGCCGCCGGAGAACAGCAGCTGCGCGTGCTCCTTCATGATCTGCATCGCACCGTAGGCCCAGCGGAAGCGCTGCTTCTTGAAGTCGATGAAGGTGTCGGGGATGAGGCCGCGACCGTAGGACTTCGGCGTGTAGACGGCCTCGTAGCCCGCCTCGAAGATGCGCAGGCCGAGTTCCGCGTCCTCGGTGATGCACCACTCGGCCCAGCCGCTGAGGCCTTCGAGCAGCGAGCGGCGCACCATCGTCATCGTACCGTGCTGGATGATCGCGTTGCGCTCGTTGCGCGTCACCATGCCGATCTGGAAGAAGCCGCGGTACTCCGCAAGGCACATCGCCTTGAAGGCGTTCTCGGCGCCGTCGCGGTAGTCCTGCGGCGCCTGCACGATGCCAACGAAGCGGCTGGCAAAGCACGGCGCGAGATCGCGCAGCCAGGCGGGATCGACCACGTAGTCGCTGTCGATCACCGCAACGACCTCGGCATCGGGCGCCGTGTGGGCGAGCGCGAAATTGAGCGCGCCGGCCTTGAAGCCCGCGAGCGGCGCGACATGGAAGAAGCGGAAGCGCGGGCCGAGTGCCGCGCAATGCGCCTCGACGGGGCGCCACACCGCCTCGTCCTTCGTGTTGTTGTCGATCACCAGCACTTCGAAATCGGGATAGTCGAGCCGCGCGAGGGCATCGAGCGTCTCGATCAGCATGTCGGGCGGCTCGTTGTAGGCCGGCACGTGGATCGACACCTTCGGCCGCGTTTCGCCGCCCTCGAGCAGCAGCTGCGCCGCGAGCCGCCGGCGCCCGACCACCCACTGCGCCTCGGCCCATTCATGGGCCTCGGCGAGCAGCACCGCGATCACGCCGATCATGCCGATGCAGAGCAGCACGCCGACGATCACGCTGGTCGCGGTGAGATACTGCTGCGTGAACTGGTAGAACACCCATACCGCGATCGTCGCGGTCGGGAAGACGATCACGGCAAGGAAGCTGCGACCGCGCTTCCTCAGTGTCGCGCTGTTGAGGTAGAGGAGCGCGAGGATGAAGAGCGCGACCAGCACCGACACGCTGGCGAGCACCTGCCACTGCGGCACCCGCACGATCGGCGCGGTGAACTCGAACTTCGGCTGCCGCTCGACGTCGTAGACGCCCCAGTACGCACCGACCGCGCCTTCGTAGGTGGCCTTCCACGGCTGGTCGAAAGCCTCCATCAGGTAGTAGATGTAGCCCTCGGCCTGTGCGTGCTGCAGGAAGCGGCGCAGGAACAGCGCCTCGTTCGCCACCGAGGCCACCGCGCCCTCGCGCGTGCGGCCGTTGCTGGGCCAGCCCACCTCGCCGATGATGATCGGCTTGCCGGGAAAGCGTGCCTGCACCTGCTCGTAACGCTGCAGCGAATACTCGACCGCCTGCTCGACCGGAATGCCCTCCCAATAGGGCAGCAGGTGCAGCGCGATGAAATCCACGTGATCGGCGAGCCCCGGGTTCGCGAGCCACACATGCCAGGGCTCGGCGGTGCCGACGGGCTGGCGGATGGCCGCGCGCGCGCGATCGAGGTAGGCGTACATCTCGTCGAACGGCACGTCGCCGCGCAGCACGACTTCATTGCCCACCAGCACGCGCACGACATTCGCATGGGTGCGCGCGAGGGAGATGGCGCCGTCGAGCTCGCGCTCGTTCACGGCGCGGTTGGCGTCGATCCAGGCGCCGAGCGCCACATTGATGTCGTGCTTGTCGGCGAGACGCGGCACGGCGCCGAGCGAACCGAGCGTGCTGTAGGTGCGCACGGCGTTCGTCTTGCCCGACAGCAGCGCGAGGTCGCGATCGATCTCCTGCTCGGTGGGCATGAGCTGCAGGCCCGGATCCTGCCCCTGCGCGAAGGGCGAGAACGCGAATCCCTGGATGCGCGCCGGCCAGGGCGGCTCCGGCGTCGGGCGGTTCATCGCCGCCCACAGCACGAAGGTGAGCGCGGCGAACCCGGCTGCGATCAGCAGCCCTGCGATGCGTGCACGCTTCTCGGCCATGGCGCGCGCGTCACCACGTGCCCGTGTTCGGCATGGAAGACCAGGGCTCGGCGGGCGCGAGCGCCGCGCCTTCCTGCAACAGCTCGACCGAAATGCCGTCGGGCGAGCGCACGAACGCCATGCGGCCGTCGCGCGGCGGACGGTTGACCGTCACGCCGAGCGCAGCGAGGCGCGCGCAAGCCGCGTAGATGTCGCCGACCGCATAGGCGAGATGCCCGAAGTTGCGGCCTCCCGTGTACGCCTCGGGATCCCAGTTGTGCGTCAGCTCGACCTGCGCCGCCTCATCGCCGGGCGCGGCGAGGAACACGAGGGTGTAGCGGCCCTGGGGTACCTCCCTGCGCCGCACTTCCCTGAGCCCCAGGCCCTCGCAATAGAAGCGCAACGACGCCGCGAGATCCGTTACGCGCACCATCGTGTGCAGGTATTTCAGGCGCGATTCCTCAGAACATTTCCGACGGGTCCGGCGCGGCCGGCTCCGTGCTCGGCGCGGCGTTCCTCGACACGATGTGATCGCCGGTGATCATCTTGTCGTAGGACTGCCCCGGGCCGACCATCGGGTAGACGCCGGCATCCGGGTCGATCAGCACCTCGAGGAAGGCCGGCCCGTCGTAAGCGAGGAATTCCGCGATCACGCGCGGCACGTCCGCCTTCCGGTCGAGGCGCACCGCATAGCCGAAGCCGTCCGCCTGCGCGGCCTTCACGAAATCCTTCTTGTGCAGCGACTTGTCGCTCGCCGACAGCCGCCCCTTGAAGAAGAGCTTCTGCCACTGCTTGACCATGCCGTCGCCGAAGTTGTTCAGCACCATGACCTTGACCGGCAGGCCGTAGGTGGTCACGGTCTCGAGCTCGCCGATGTTCATGCGCACGCTCGCATCGCCATCGATGTCGATCACGAGGCGGCCGGGATTGGCGACCTGCGCACCGATCGCCGCGGGCAGCCCGAAGCCCATCGTGCCCATGCTGCCGGAGGTGAGCCACAGGCGCGGCTCGCGGAACTCGCAGTATTGGGCGGCCCACATCTGGTGCTGGCCGACGCCGGTCGACACGATCGCCGCGCCCTTCGTCAGGCGGGCAACCTCCTCGATCACGTAGTACGGCTGGATCAGCGGGCTCTCGCGGTCGTAGTTCATCGCGTGCACGCGGCGCAGTTCGCCGAGCTCGGCGCGCCACGCGGCGTGCTCCGCGCGCACGCCGAGCCCCTTGCCCGCCGCGGTGAGCGCCACGAGCGCCTCGGCCAGCGGCCCCACGTGGCTCCATTGCACGCGCTTGACCTTGTTGATCTCGGCACGGTCGATGTCGAACTGCGCGATCGCGCGCGCATTGGCCGCGAAGCGCTGCGGGTCGCCGGCGACGCGATCGTCGAAGCGCGCACCGATGGCGATGAGGAAATCGCAGTCCTCGACGGCGTAGTTGGCGAACGCCGCCCCGTGCATGCCGAGCATGCGCAGGCAGAGAGGGTCCTGGGTGTCCATTGCGCCGATGCCCATCAGGGTCGTGACCACCGGGATGTCGAAGGCCGCCGCGAAGGCGCGCAACGGTGCCGCGGCCTCGCCGTTGACGACGCCACCGCCCGCGTACACGAGCGGTCGCTGCGACCCACCCAGCAGCTCGAAGAAACGTTCGGCATCGGCATTCGCCAGGGCGCAGGCGGCCGCCTGGTCCATGCGCACGCGATAGCCGGGGATCGGCAATGTGCCCTGGCCGAGGTACTCGCCCTGCCAGTTCTGCACGTCCTTCGGCACGTCGATCACGACGGGGCCGGGCCGCCCGGTGCGGGCGATCTCGAACGCGGTGCGCACGGTGGCTTCGAGCTTCGCGGGGTCGGTCACCAGGAACACATGCTTGGCGACCGCGCCCATGATCGAGGCGACCGGCGCTTCCTGGAACGCATCCGAACCGATCGCCGCCGTGGGCACCTGGCCGCAGATCACGACGATCGGCACCGAATCCGCCATGCAGTCGCGGATCGGCGTGACGGTATTGGTGGCGCCGGGGCCCGAGGTCACGAGCGCGACCCCGACACGGCCGCTCGAGCGCGCGTAACCGGCCGCCATGAATCCCGCGCCCTGCTCGTTCGCGGGCACGATCAGCGGCATCTGGCGCCCGCCCTCGCGCTGCTGCGCCTCGTTGTAGAGGAAGACCGCGTCGTAGGTCGGCAGGATCGCGCCGCCGCTATAGCCGAAGATCGCGGAAGTCCCCTCGTCGGCGATGACCTGCACGATCATCTGCGCCCCCGACATGGCCTGGCCGGCCAGCGGATGGGCCTGGGGGCGGGGCATGATGACCGTGTCACTCATCGGCGGCAGCGTCGCTCGTCGCAAGGGGGACCCGAAAGACTAGCAGCTTGCAGGCGGCGCGCAAATCCGCACCGCCCGGGCACCCGTACGGTGTATCCTCACGGGCGCTCCTCCCTGGCCGGAATCCCATGCGTCATATCATCGCGATCCTCCTGCAGAACGAGGCGGGCGCGCTTACGCGCGTTGCAGGCCTCTTCTCGACCCGCAACTTCAACATCGAGTCGCTGTCGGTCGCCGCCACCGACAACCCGACCGTCTCGCGCATCACGCTCGTCACGCGCGGCTCCGAGGCCGTCCTGCAGCAGATCGCGAACCAGTTGCTGAAGCTCATCGACGTGGCCGCGGTGGAGGACCTCACCGACGGCGAGCATATCGAGCGCGAGCTCGCGCTCCTGAAGCTGCGCGTCGCGCCGCAGGACAGCGATGCCGTGCGCGGCTACGTGGTGCGCGCGGGCGGTCGCGTGCTCGACCCGGCGCCCGACGGCTTCATCGTCGAGCTCACGGCGAGCGAGGCCGAGATCAACGGATTCATCGCCGGACTTGCGCAGCACGGCGAGGCGCTCGAGGTCGTGCGCAGCGGCGCACTCGGCGTCGGCCGCACCGGCCGCAGCCTGCGCCTCGTGAGGTGAACCCATGACGATTCCCTGGCGCGACGTGTTCCCGGCGATGACGACGCAGTTCCGCCGCGACGAGTCGCTCGACCTCGACGCCACCGGGCGCCACATCGAGCGGATGATCGCGAGCGGCGCCTCCGGGATCGTGATGCTCGGCTCGCTCGGCGAGAACGCCACGCTCGCGCCGGAGGAAAAGCGGCGCGTGGTGGCCGCCGCGATCGAGGCCGCCGCCGGGCGCGTGCCGGTGATCGCCACGGTCGTCGAAACGGGCACGGCCGCGGCGAAGCAGTTTGCGCGCGACATGGAGCGCCTCGGCGCCGACGGATTGATGCTGCTGCCGGCGATGATCTACCGCGCCGATCCGCGCGAAACCATGCTGCACTACCGCGATGTGGCGCGCGCGACGCAGCTCCCGATCATCTGCTACAACAACCCGCTCGCCTACCACGTCGACATCACGCCCGCGATGTTCGCCGAGCTCGCCGAGGTGCCGAACCTCGTCGCGATCAAGGAATCCTCGGGCGACGTGCGCCGCCTCACCGACCTGCGCAACGCGGTAGGCGATCGCTACGTGCTGTTCGCCGGCGTCGACGACCTCGCGCTCGAAAGCGCAGTGCTCGGCGCCGACGGCTGGATCGCCGGCATCGGCCTCGCGTTCCCGGAGGAGAACCAGCGCCTGTGGGACCTCGCGGTCGCGCGCGAGATCGAAGCGGCGCTGCCGCTTTACCGCTGGTTCACGCCGCTCGCGCACCTCGATACGCACGTCAAGTTCGTGCAGTACATCAAGCTCGCGGTCCAGGAGGCGGGCCTCGGCGCCGAGTGGGTGCGCGCGCCGCGCCGGGTGCTCGTGCACGAGGAACGCCGGCGCATCCTGAAGGTCATCCACGCGGGACTCGAGGGCCGCCCCAAGCTGCCGAAGGCGCGCAAGCCGCGGCCACGGGCGCGCTGACGCAGCGCCCATGGAAATCCACGTCGTCGATTCCCACACCGGCGGCGAACCGACGCGCGTCGTGATAGACGGCGGCCCCGTCCTGCTCGGCCCGTTCGCACAGCGCGTCGGCGAGTTGCAGGCGCGGCACGACGGCCTGCGCACGATGCTCGTCGGGGAGCCGCGCGGTTCCGAGGCGCTGGTCGGCGCGCTGCTCACGCCGCCGGTCGATCCGGACTGCGCCGCGGGCGTGATCTTCTTCGACAATGCGGGCTATCTCGGCATGTGCGGCCACGGCACGATCGGCACGGTCGTCACCCTCGCCTGGCTCGGCCGCCTCGCGATCGGCGAGCACCGCATCGAGACGCCCGTGGGCATCGTCACCGCGACATTGCACGACGCGAACACGGTGTCGGTGCGCAACGTGCCGGCGTACCGCCATGCGCGCGGCGTGCGGGTCGAGGTCGAGGGCCACGGCCGGGTCACCGGCGACGTGGCCTGGGGCGGCAACTGGTTCTTCGTCTGCGAGGACCACGGCCAGCCGCTCGCGCTCGCGCGCGCCCCGGCGCTCAGCGGGTTCTGCGAGCGCGTGAAGCAAGCACTCGTGCGCGCCGGCATCACGGGCGCTGGTGGCGCACCCATCGATCACGTCGAACTGTCGGATGACGCGCGCAATTTCGTGCTGTGCCCCGGCGGCGCGTACGACCGCTCGCCCTGCGGCACGGGCACGAGCGCAAAGCTCGCCTGCCTCGCCGCCGACGGCCGCCTCGCCCCGGGGGAGACCTGGCGCCAGCGGAGCATCACGGACAGCGTCTTCGAGGCGCGTTACGAGCGTGCCGGGGACCACATCATCCCGACCATCACCGGGAAGGCCTGGGTCACGGCGGAGGCGATGCTGCTCGCCGATCCGGCCGACCCGCTCGCCCACGGCATCCGGGTCGCGCCATGAGCGCGCGAGTCTCGCCTTGAGCGCCCGGTTGCCCCCGTCGCGGCGCGTCGTCGTGATCGGTGGTGGCATCGCCGGACTTGCCTGCGCGTGGTATGCGTCGCAGGACGGCCATCGCGTCGCGCTCGTCGATCGCGGCGCGCCGGATGGCGATCGCTGCTCGCTCGGCAACGCGGGCATGATCGTGCCGAGCCACCTCGTACCCCTCGCCTCGCCGGGGTCGGTCCGCCTCGGCCTGCTGTCGCTCGCCAACCCGACGAGCCCGCTGCGCCTCGCGCCGCGCCTCGACCCGCAGTACCTGCGCTGGTGCTGGCAGTTCCTGTGCGCGGCGCGCAGCTCGCGCGTCGCGCTCGCGGCCCCCGCGCTACGCGACCTGGCGCTGCTCGGCCGCCGCGGCTACGAGGCGCTTGCGTTGCTCTGGCCGCAGGGCGTGCCGCTCGCCGAACGCGGCATGCTGATCCTCTGCCGCGGTGCGCACGCGCTGCGCGAGGAGCAAGAAGGCGCGAAGCTGGCCCAGCGCCTCGGCGTGCCGGCCGAGGTCCTCGATCCGGATGCCGCGGCCGCGCTCGAGCCCGACATCGACATGGCGATCGCGGGCGCCGTTCGCTATCCGCTCGACGCGCAGACCGTGCCGCAACGGGTCGTCGCGACGCTCATCGCGGGGCTCGCGGAGTCGGGCGTCGAACTGCACTGGCGCACCGAAGTCACGGCGCTGCGGCGCGCGGGATCCCGCGTCGCGGCGGCCGTGACGGCCGCGGGCGAGATCGGCGGCGACGAGTTCGTGATCGCAGGCGGCATGTGGTCCAGCGAGCTCGCGCGCGCCATCGACTTGCCGCTGCCGCTGATGGCGGGCAAGGGCTACAGCTTCACGCTCGACCAGCCGCGCGTGCGGCCGCATGCCGGCGCGATCCTGAACGAAGCGCGCATCGCGGTGACCCCGATGGGGTCGGGCCTTCGCTTCGCGGGCACCATGGAACTCTGCGGCCTCGATCGCAGCATCGACCCGCGGCGCATCGCCGCCATGATCGAGTCGATCCCGCGCTACTACCCGCAGTTCGGGCCCGCCGATTTCGCCGGCATCACGCCCTGGGCCGGACTGCGGCCCTGCCCGCCCGACGGCATGCCGTACATCGGCCGCACGCGCCGCGCCGACAACGTGCTCCTTGCGACGGGGCACTCGATGATGGGCGTGAGCCTTGCGCCGGCGACCGGCCGCGTCGTCACCGACCTGATCGCCGGCCGCGAGCCGACGGTGCCGATCGGGCTGTTTGCGCCGGATCGATACGGCTGAAGACCGCGAGCGGCGGGTAGACGGCGGCGGACCGGAGGGGGAGCGGAGCCTCCGGTTCCTCACGGGTCGAGCGCCGCCTGCGGCGGTCCCCTCGTCGCGGCGGCGCCCGGCGCACTGTGTCGGTAGACGCTGAAGGACCTGTATACGCCGGACGCTGATCGCCGCTCCTCGGCGCTCTCCACGCTCGTCACCGGAGACTC
>WBZN01000100.1_pt1 | contig 130284 bp, 141 predicted proteins | sample 5204281 | NCBI WGS metagenome assembly WBZN01 (sample SAMN12344347, study PRJNA552823) | activated sludge metagenome | biome: Activated sludge suspended growth; feature: Nitrification reactor; material: Wastewater; isolation source: activated sludge from nitrification reactor of wastewater... | reverse complement strand
ACGGGCACGCACGCGCGGTGATCGTCGTCGGGCTGGCGGTGAGCGTCGCGTCGGCATTCGTGCTCATCCCGAGGATCATCGATCCCTACAGGGGCCGGGGGACCGGGTCCACGACCGCGAGCGGCGCGTCGACGCGTTTCACGCCCGTCCCGGCGATCGCGCCGTCGTCGACCTCCGGGGTGTTCCGCGACCAGTTGCACGGGGTGAGGTTCCCCGGGGAGGGGACCAACAGCTGGACGTGTGTCGGCCGCTCCCTCGCGCCGTGCACCATCGTGCACGGCCACGGAGCGCACCTGCTGCTGACGGGCGACAGTCAGGCGTGGAGCCTGTTCCCGACGTTCGTCAGGATGGCGCAGCAGCACGACCTCACGCTCTCGGTCTCGGCGTCGGCCTCGTGTCCGTGGCAGCGGCACCTCACGCTCGACCCGGCCGTGTCGGCCGTGTACCGGGAACGGAGCACGATCTGCACCGCGATGAAGGACGACCTGGTGCGGCGGATGATCCCGCGGTTGCGGCCCGACATCGTCATCACGGTCGGACTCGACTACGACCGTCCCTCCGGTCACGTCCTCCTCGACGGTGACGGCCGGCCGACGCGCCTCGACGCCGCGGCGCTCGACCGGTCGGTGCGCGCGGACACGCAGGGGACCGTGGCGGATCTCGCGGGCGACACCCGCACGGTCGTCATGCTCGAGACGCCGCCGGTGGCGCTCCAGGACCACGATCCGACGGTCTGTCTCGCGCACGCGCGGTACGTGGAGGACTGCCGGTTCATCGCCAACACCGCCCCGACCAGCGAGGAGCGCATCTACCGGTCGCTCGCAGACCGGCGGCGCATCATCGACCTGGACATCGACCGGATGATCTGCCCGTACATGCCGATCTGCGATCCGATCGTGAACGGGCGAGCCGTGCGCTCCGACTACGCCCACATCAGCCCCGAGTACGGCATCACCATCTCCGACGCGATGTTCACGGCGCTCCGCGACTCGGGTGCGCTCCACCCGCGCTGACGCGAGGACCGGCGCGGCGTCAGCCGGTCGCGAGGACCCGGGCGGGACGGAAGCGTGCCGCGAGCCGGGAGGGGAGCAGGGCGGCGGCGAGCGCGACGACGACCGCGCCGGCGGTGACGAGCGCGACGGTGCCGGCGGACGGCAGGTCGGCGTCCGTGGCGACGCCGAGCCGGCCGGCGAACGTCGCCCAGGCGAGACGCCCGCCGACGACCCCGAGCGGCACGCCGACGACGACCGCGCCGACGACGAGTGTCAGCACCTGCCACACGACCGTCGCCCGCACCTGACGCCGGGTCAGACCGACGACGCGGAGCACGGCGAAGAAACGGGCCCGTCCCCGCACCGAGGTGAGCAGCGCGTGCAGGAGTGCGGCGAACCCGAGCACGGCGAGCAGCGTGACGAGGGTCGTGAGCAGGCCGCCGCCGCGGGACAGCTCCGTCAGGTCCTGGGGTCGGGCCTGGTCGGATGTCGGGATGGGCTCGACGGCGCGCGCCATGGCCGCGCGCCCTTCCGGCCCGCCGGCGCCCGGCCGGAACCGCACGAGGAACACGTTGGTCGGCGACTCGGGCAGCAGGCGCCGGAGTCCCCGTGCGGTCATGAGCGCGCCGGTGCCGAGCTGACCGGCATCGCCGAACTCCGGCATCACGCTGCGGCCGACGACGCGCAGCCGGGCGGTCCGCGTCCCGATCCGGGCGTCGACGGTCCCGCCGACGTGCGTGTGCAGCGTGGTCAGACTCCGTCCGCCGACCGCGATCTCGTCGGTGCGTCGAGGCGCCCGACCGCTGGTGATCGTCGGCAGGGCGTGACCCTCCACCGTGTCCAACCCGAGGACGTCGATGCGCGCCCGGCCCGCGTCGATCTGGGTCACGGTCCCGCTCGAGAAGGCGACGACCCGATCGTCCCCGCGCAGCGCAGGCACGACGGCCGCCCCGAGGTCGGGGAGCCCGGGCGCGCCGATCTTCAGGTCCCAGTTCCATCCGTAGCGCGCCGGCTCGTCGAGGAGTCGGCGCAGGCTCGCCGTGAACGTGAGCGCACCCGTGAGGAGCGCGACCGTCAGCGCGGTCGCGACGAGCGTCGCCCAGGGCGGGATGGCACGCGCGGCGCGCCGGGTGGCGAGACGGACGCCGATCGCGACCGGAACGGGCAGCGGCGTGGCGGCGGTCGCCCGTTCGGCCCGCCGGGCGAGCGCCGTGGGCGCCGGCGGTGCTTCCCGCCGGAGGGCGAGGCGCGCTGCGACCGCACCGACGACGACCGCGAATCCCAGCAGGACGACCGTCCCGAGTCCCAGTACCACCGCGTCCGGATGCACCCCGCCGTGCAGCTCGGCGGTGCGCGCGAGGGGGAGCAGGGCCAGCTGCGCGCCCAGGGTGGCGAGCAGACCGCCCAGTACCGCGCCCGCGGCGCCGATGGCGAGGATCCGCAGGAGGACCAGCAGCCGCAGCTGGGCGTCGCGCATACCGAGGGCCCGCAGGGTCGTGAACTCGCCGGTGTCGGCGAGGACCTGACGGACCAGTGCCTGCCCGATCGCCACGGCGGCGGTGATGCCGACGAGCGCGGCCACGATCGCGAGCGCGACCGCCTCGGCGCGGATGGCGCGCTCGACCTTCGGCTGCTGGTTCGCGCGCGTGGTGACGAACGAGACGGGACGGCCGGCCGCGGCCCGCTCGATCGCGAGCTGCAACGGGCGCAGGTCGTCCCGGTGCCGGAGTCCGAAGTAGCCGAGGGGCGAACCGACGACGGTGGACGCGTAGCGCCGTGCGAACGCGGGCGTGAGGTGCAGCACCGGCGCGAGGTCGTTGAGCAGGGGTGGGAACTCCGCCGGCGATGCCTCGACCCCCACGATCCGGAAGTGGACGACCGGACCGTCGGCCGCACGCGTCGGTCGCTGGTGCGTCCGGTCGCGTCGGTCGACGCGGCGGGCGAGGGTGCCGAGGATCCGCGCCGCGACCGACGGGAAGTGGTCGGCACGGTAGAAGCGCAGCGTCAGGCGGCTGCCGACGTGCAGGCCGGCGCGCTGGGCCAACACGAAGCTCGCGGTCGCTTCGTGCACGCGCCCGGGCTGCGCCCGCCGGCCGGCGAGCAGCTTCCATCGCTCGACCGTGTGGCCGAGCCGCCCGTCGGTGGCAGCCACGGGGAGGAGGTCGGCCGCGTCGAGGTGCCGGCCCGCAGCGGTCGATCCCGAGAAGGGGATCGCCACGAAGGCGCCGGCGCTGCGTCGCACGGCGGGACTCGCCGCGGCCGCTCGGAGATCGACGGTGCCGACGAGGCCGAAGGTGCTCCGACCGGTCATGACGACGTCGGCGGCGCGCTCGGCGTCGGCGAACCGTGCGTACGCGTCGTCGCTGCGGCGGGCCGCGGCCGCGAGCGCCATCGTGGCGCCCGCCGCGAGCGCGACGAGGAGGGCGAGGCCGACCCACCCGGTCCAGCGACGGCGGGCCTGGTGGCCCAGGACGAGGAGGACGGCGCTCACGGCCCTGGTGGCCCCGCCGTCACGACTCCCGCCGCGCCCGGCGGATCAGGCGCGTCAGCTCCATCGCACGCGGGTCCATGCCGCCCGGGAGCGGGAGCCGTTGGACCGTGTAGCCGAACGCGACGTCGACGGAGGGGTCGTAGAACGCGAGGGAGCCTCCGGCGCCGTCGTGGCCGAACGCGCCCACGCCCCCGAAGTCCCACCGCGGCGGGTCCGGGACCTGGAACAGGACGCCGAAGCGCGCGTCGAGTCCGGTCCCGAGCTCGGTCCCGGCGACCTGGACCTGGGCCATCCGCGCCAGCGTGTCGTCGCCGACGAGCCGCGGGACGCCGTTGATCTCGTGGCGGAGACAGGCGTAGAGCGCACCGAGCCCCCGGGCGCTGGCGACCACTCCGGCCGCGGGCGGGGCCGCCCGCCGGAACGACGCGTCGTTCACCCGCGAGAACAGCCCGAGCAGGTCGCCTCGGGGCAACGGCAGCGTCGCGAGCGGATCGGCGCCGAGCGGGGGCAGCGGACCGGCGGTGAGCTCCTCGGCGGTCGGCGGCAGCGCGTCGACGACCCGCGCGTCCTCCGACTCGGGCAGGCCCATCCACACGTCGATCGCGCGCGGGCCGGTGACGTCCGCGTGGAGGACCTCGGCGACGGGGCGACCGTCGATCCGCCGGACCAGCTCGTCGGCCAGCGTCCCGATGGTCAGCGCGTGGTACATGAACCCGGCGCCGGGTCGCCAGAACGGGCGTTGCGCGGCGAGGCGCGCCGCGAGCGCGTCGTGGTCGAGCAGCTCGTCCCAGGTGAAGCCGCCGTCGACGCCGGGCAGGCCCGCCTGGTGGGACAGCAGCTGGCGGACGGGGATGCCGGCCTTGTCGCCGGCCGCGAACTCGGGCCAGTAGGAGGCGACCGGTGCGTCGAGGTCCAGCAGGCCCCGGTCGACCAGCAGCGCGACGACGGTCGCGGTCGCACCCTTGCTGCTCGAGTACACCGGGAGGAGGGAGTCGGCCTGCAGCACACCGGCGGTGAGGTCGAGGACGCGTTCCGCGCCGACGTGGACCGCGAGCTGCGCGCTGTAGGTCGGGTCGGCCGCGACGAACGAGTCGAACGCGGCGACGACGGGATCGAGCGACGGGATCCGGCTCTCGGGGAGGGTCACGCGGTGCTCCTGGGTCGGCGCGTCGGTCACGACGCGTACGGCGGTCCGTCATCCTCCCCGGTGACGGGCGCCGGTTCCAGCCCGCGCGCGGGGCCGCGACGGCGGACCGCCGGTCACCGCCGCCAGAACAGGTGGTGGGTCACGCCGCTCGGGCTGGGCACCGACTCGTGGTGGAAGCGGTCCTCGAGCTCCTCCGGGGTACGCCAGAGCCGCTCCCCGGCGCCGATCTCGACGGGCGCGACGGCGACGTGCAGGGTGTCGACGAGATCGGCGGCGAGGAACTCGCGCACCGTGGCGACGCCACCGCCGATCCGGACGTCCCGGCCGTCGGCCTCCGCCATCGCCCGGCGCAGCGCCTCGGCCGGCGTGGCGTCGACGAAGTGGAACGTGGTGTCGGCGAGCGAGAAGCTCGGCCGGGGATGGTGGGTGAGGACGAGCACCGGGGTGTGGAACGGCGGGACGTCACCCCACCAGCCCTTCCAGTCCTCGTCCTCCCACGGACCCCGCTGCGGACCGAACTTGTTGCGTCCCATGATCTCGGCACCGATGTTCCGTGCGAAGTCGCGCGTGAAGTAGTCGTCGAGGCCGCGCGTGCCGTCCTCGTCGGTGCGGCCGGGCCAGCTCGCGGTGGCGAACGCCCACCGGCCGAGGTCGGCCGGGAGGTCGGCCGCGCGACCGTCGCGCGGTTCGGCGTCGCCGAAGGGCGCGTCGAGGCGCTGGTCGACGCCGGCGCCGAAGCCGTCCGCCGAGAGCATGAAGTTCTGCACACGTACCAGTTGCGACATCGGTCGTTCCTCTCGTCGGTGCGTGCGGGTGCGCACGCGGTGGTCGGGTGGCTCAGTCGACGCCGAGATGGCGGGCGAGCTTGTCCATCGTCTGCAGGCCGAGCTCGACCGCGCCGAAGTCGATGGCGGTGTGACGCGCCTCGACGCTCGGGTGGAGCTGGCGCAGCGTCAGCACCGTCTTGCCGTCGGCCTGCTCGTCGAGGGTGATCGTCACCCGGAAGCGGCCGGCGTCGTCGTCGGTGTCGGTGCCGTGATCGAGGACCAGCCGCGCGCCGCCGACGACCTCGAGGTAGTCGAAGCGGTTGGTGAACACGGTGCCGTCGGGCGCGGTCATGTCGAAGCGCGCCCGGCCACCGGCTCGCACGTCCATCTCCCGGACCGTGCACGTGAACCCCTCGGGACCGAACCACCGGCAGAAGGCGTCGGGGTCGGTCCAGGCGGCGAACACCGCGTCACGCGGCGCGTCGAGCACGCGCACGAGGACGATCTCGCGGTCGAGTGACCAGGTCGTCGGGTCGGTGACGGTCGGGGTACCGGTCATGGCTGCTCCTCGTTCGGGGAGGGGGGCGGGTGCGACGTGCTCCGGAGGTGGGCGTCGAGCCGGTCGAGCCGCTGCTCCCACGCAGTACGCGTGTGCTCGGCCCAGGCCGCGATCTCGACCAGCGGCTCGGTCCGCAGCCGGCACGGCCGCCGGCGGCCGTCCCGGCCCCTGCTGATCAGGCCCGCCTGCTCGAGCACCTTCAGGTGGCGTGAGATCGCCGGGAGGCTGATCGGGAACGGCTCGGCGAGCTCGAGCACGGTGGCCTCGCCGTCGGCGAGACGACGCACGATGGCCCGGCGGGTCGGGTCCGACAGGGCGGAGAACACGACGTCGAAGCGGTCGGGGGCGGTCAGGGTCACGGCTTCGCGTCCCCGGCTCGGTGCGTCACGCCCACATTTAACCAAACGGCTAAATGACCGTCAAGATGCGTCGGGACCGGGCCCGGCGGCGACCGGCGGGCCGTCGCCGGCCCCGACAGCCGGCGGCAACGTCGGGAGGTGCCGGACCGGCGACCACCACACCCAGAGCACGGCGAGCAGTGAGCCGGCCCCGCCGACGAGGAGCGTGGGGCGGAGCCCGAGCGTCGTACCCAGCACCCCGCCGAGGAGCGCGCCGACGGGCATGGTGCCCCACACCATGAATCGCATCGCCGCGTTCATCCGGCCCTGCAGCCGGTGCGGGGTGACCGCCTGGCGCAGGCTCACCTGGTGGACGTTGTAGACGACGCCGGTCCCCGAGAAGAGGACGAACCCGGCGACGAACCAGCCGAAGGCACCGTCGGTGGGAGCCACGCCGAGGAGCAGCATGCCGATGCTGCCGATCCCGATGGCGGTCACGATCGCGTGACCGACCCCGAGCCGCCGGCCCCACCACTCGCTGGTGAGGGCGCCCCCGAGCGCACCGACGCTGCCGAGGGTGAACACCAGCCCGATCGCGCCGGCGCCGTAGCCGAGGGCACGACTCGCGTAGACGATGAAGACCGCCATGCTGATCGAGCTGAAGAGGTTCGACGTCGCGGTGCAGAGCGCGATCGGGCGCAGCAGCGGGTGGTGCCAGACGTAGGCGACGCCCTCCTTCACGTCGTGGCGCAGTCGGGGCCTCGGGCCCGGCGGTGGCTCGGGCGCGGGCTCGTGGGCGCGGACGAACGCGAGGAAGCCGGCCGACGCCACGAAGCTCAGGGCGTCGGCGAGGACGGCGGTGACCGCACCGATCCACTGCACGAGCAGCCCGCCGAGGCCGGGGCCCGCGACCTGGGCGGCGGAGCGGCTCGTCTCGAGCTTGGCATTGCCGTCCGCGATCTGGTCGGGCGCGACGAGGGCGGGGAGGATCGACATGGCCGCGACGTCGAAGAACACGGTCATGATCCCGTTGACGAAGACGACCACGTAGAGCTGCGCCATCGTGAGGCCGCCCAGCCAGTGCGCGAGCGGCAGGGTCGCGAGGGCGACGGCCCGCCCGACGTCGCAGGCCATCATCACCGGTCGTCGGCGCACCCGGTCCACGAGCGCGCCGGCCACGAGACCGACGAGGATGAACGGGGAGAACTCGACCGCCGTGAGCGCGCCGACCTGGAACGTCGAGGCGTGCAGCACCGTGATCGCGGTCAACGGGATCGCGATGAGGCTGATCTGGGTCCCGACCTGACTGACGGTCTCGGCGCACCACAGACCGCGGAATCCGGGGTGGCGCAGGACGGAGCGTCGCTCGCCGCGGGGTCGGGACCGTCGGGCCATGGCGGGGCCATCCTGGCCCGGGAGCGCGATCCCGATGGCGCGTCGCGTCCGCCGCCGCGGCCTGCGGTGGCGGGACCCGCCGAGCGATTGGACTATCTTCGGGCGGTTCGAGCACCGGTCAAGGGGCCCGCACGGCTCGCTGCGGTGTCCGTCGCGAGAGGTGGCCAGGGCCGGTGAGGCGAGGAAAGCTCTTCCAGCGGAAGTCCGGGCCGGAGCCCGAGGCCGTGACGCCCGGGCCCGACGCCACCGCCGCGGCACTCGCCGCGGCCGACGATCTGGCCCGCGCCGGGCGGGCCCCGGAGGCGGTCGACCTGCTGGTCGAGGCGCAGCGGCGACACCCCGATCCGCGCATCGAGATCCGCACGCTGCGACTCCGCGAGGCCGCGGCCGAGGCCGTCGACCCCGGAGCGGGCCGCGCCCCGTGGCCCCCGGTCTACCCGGACCCGTTCCCCGACGTCCGCGGCGCCCTCCCCGAGATCGAGGCACGCGACCTGACCGTCGAGCGGCTGGGCGGGGCGGTGACCCACCACGGGGCCCTGATCGTGCGGAACCTCCTGGGCCCCGAGGACGTGCGCCGGCTGATCGCCGGCATCGACCGGGCCGAGGCCGAGCGCGACCGGGCGGGAGGTGGGCCCCGGGACGCGGAGAGCACCCGGTGGTACGACCGGTACCCGCAACGCTACGGACCGCAGACCCGGGCGATGGTCGAGAAGCGCGGCAACGTCTGGCTCGCCGACTCGCCCGCGAACGCGGCGACGGTCCTCGACCTGCTGGCAGCGCGCGGCGTGATCGGCGCCGTCGCCGCGCACCTCGGCGAGCGGCCCTGCTTCTCGCTTCAGAAGTCGACGTTGCGCCACGTGCGTGCGGTGCCCGACTTCGGCGGCTGGCACCAGGACGGCGCGTTCCTGGGCGACGACGTGCGGACCATGAACGTCTGGGTCGCGCTCACGCCGTGCGGTGGCGACCTCCCGACGCCCGGCCTCGAGGTGGTGCCGCGCCGCATCGACGAGATCCTCTCCACCGAGGGCGGGTTCGTGGCGCACTCGGTCGATCCCGGCCTGATCGACCGGGTCGCCGGCGACACGCCGCCGGTACGGCCCGAGTTCGGCGTCGGCGACGGTGTGCTCTTCGACGAGCGGTTCCTGCACAGCACCTACCTGCCCGAGCAGATGACCGAGGACCGCTACGCGCTCGAGTGCTGGCTGTTCGCGCCGTCGCACCGGTCACCCGAGTACCTGCCCTTCCTGGTCTGAGAGGCGTCGCACGTTGGCCGAGAGCATCGTCGCCGGGTCCCGTCGTCTGCGGCGCCGGGCGGGACGGTGGCGGCGCGGTCTGCTCGGCGTGGGCGACGGTCCGGACACCGGCTGGTACTGGGCCGCGATCCGGAGCCGGCACCCGCACTTCGGCGCCGCGGTGCTCGAGGACGCCCGGGTGACCGCCCGCCGCCGCGGCGAGCGCAGCGAGTACCGCAACACCGCGGACGCCGTCGTCCAGGTGATCCGACTCGCTTTCGTCACCGAGTCGTTCCTCGGCCAGATCTGCTACCGCGCCAAGGCGCGCTGCCAGACGCTGCGGATCCCGGTGCTCCCGCGCCTGTTCCAGCACGTGGCCGTCACCCACGGGGGGATCTGCATCGGCGACCCGGTCGTCGTCCAGCCCGGGGTCCACATCCCGCACGGACACGTGGTGGTCAACGGGGGGGTCGAGATCGGTCGCGGGGTGGTGCTGTCGCCGTTCACGACGCTCGGGCTGGTGAGCACGTCCTTCGGGGGTCCGACGATCGAGCCGATGGCGTCGATCGGGACCGGGGCGAAGGTGCTCGGTCCGGTGACCGTCGGCGCGCGGGCGAAGGTCGGCGCCAACGCCGTCGTGCTCGCCGACGTGCCCCCGGGTGCGACCGCGGTGGGCGCACCCGCCCGGATCATCCCCGGCTAGCCGGGGATGCGGCGTTTCCGCGCCCCGGCGGGGGGTACACCGACCGGCATGTATATCGGCGGCGGTGTCATCGTCCTCATCCTCATCATCCTCCTGGTCCTCTTCCTCGTTCGGCGCTGACGGACGGACCGCGGTTTGCCGATGGGCGCCCGCGGGTACGCCACTGTCCGGAATGTCCGAATCCTCGGTACAAGGAGGGCAGTGATGACCAGCACCCGACCCGTAGTCCCTGCCGGTGACCGGCGCATCGAACGCGACTCGTGGGTCCCCACCCTCGGGCCCGGGATGGTGCTCGGCGCACTCGGCACCATCGGCCTCGTCGTCTCGATGTTCATGACGTGGCGCTCACCCGACGTGCACCCGAGCGGCATCCCGCTCGCGTTCCTCTTCGACAGCGGCACGCACGCCAGTGATCCGTCGATCCTGCTCCTCCTGATCCCCATGGCGATCCTGCTCGCCGTCGGCACGCTGCTGCCGCGTGCGAGCGCGGCGCGCGTGGTGGGCTCGTTGGGCACGCTCGTGGTGGTCGTGCTGTTCGCAGTGCAGCTCAACGACGCGATCGACGCGCTCCCCGGCGCGCACCTGGGCGACCTGCTCGACACCGGCTTCTACGTCGCGGCGATCGCCGGCGTGGTCGGTCTGGTGAGCGGGCTGATGCCGTCCGGGTGGACCCGTCGGTGGAGCCGCACCGAGATCTCCGACGGTCGCGGCGTCGACCTCGGGAATCCGCGCATCTGACACGCGGGACGGCGAGCGCGGTCCGGGTCGGTGACGGGCCCGGGCCGCGTCGCCGCGTCCGGATCAGGTGAATCGCGACTCCACGTCGGTGAGGTCGACCACGTCGCCGCCGACCGGGGGCGGCTCGCGGTAGGCCGGGTCGAAGCTGCCGCCGATGACCGTGGCCGAGGGCGCCGCGGGCTCGACGGGCGCCGTCGGCTCGAGCGCCGGGGTGGCGGCCGACTGGGTCACGACCAGCGTCAGCAGCTCGATCGCGCGGTCGATGCGCTCGTGGCGGTCGCGGTCCTGCTCGTTCTGGATCCGGACCTGGTCCGTCGCCTGGGCGACCCGGGCCATCGCGTCGATCAGCTCGATGTCCCGGCGCGCCAGCTCGCGGTGCAGGGCGGCGAGCTCCTGGTGCAGCGCGACGATCTCGGCGCGCATGGCCGCGGCCTGCTGGCCGGTCACCTCGGACTGCTGCATCGCGAGGTCGAGCGCCCGCGAACGTTGGCTCTTCCAGGCCACCGTGATCTCCTCTCAGTCCCCGGTCCGCTCGGGGCATTCCCGGACCGCGACGCCCGGAACCGGCGGTGCGCCGGTCACGGTGCCGTCCCGGTCGCCGCCAGCTCGGCCCGGGCCCGGCCCAGCGAGTGCTCGACGAGGCGCACGAGCACGCGCCGGACCGACTGACGCTCCCGCGCGTCGTAGAACTCCAGCGGGATGTCGGGCGCGATCGCCAGCGCCTCCTGCACGTCGGGCGCCTCGTGCAGCTGGACGCCGTCGAAGCAGTTGACGGCGACGACGAAGGGCACGTGCCGCGCCTCGAAGAAGTCGACCGTCGTGAACGAGTCGGCGAGGCGGCGGGTGTCAACCGCGACGATCGCGCCGACGGCGCCGCGTGCCAGCTCGTCCCACATGAACGTGAACCGCTCCTGGCCCGGGGTGCCGAAGAGGTACAGCACGAGATCGGACGCGACGGTGATGCGCCCGAAGTCGAGCGCGGCGGTGGTGTCGGTCTTGCCCGGCGCGCCCGCGAGCTCGTCGAGCGCGGCGCCGGCCTCCGTGATCGGTGCGTCGGTGGAGAGCGGCTCGATCTCGGAGATCGCGCCGACGGTGGTGGTCTTGCCCACGCCGAAGCCGCCCGCGACGACGACCTTCAACGCGAGGGGTGCCACCGTGGCCTCAGAGCTCACGGACACCCTCCAGCAGACGCTCGAGCGCGCGCACCCGCTCGTCGAGGCGGTCACTCGCCGTCACCCCGATCGCGAGGATGTGCTGCTCGGCGAGGTCGGCGACGAGGACTCGCACCACGCCGAGCGCGAGACCGAGCCGGGCCGCGATCTCCACCACCGAGCAGGGGGTGGTGCAGAGGTCGACGATGGCGACCACCTCCGGGGTCGCGCCGCGTGGCAGGGAGTGCTGCTCGGTGACCACGACGGCCTCGATCGGCAGCTCGACCGTGCCGCGCGTCCGACCGCCCGTCAGGACGTACGGGCGCGTCAACGACGCGTGCCCCGGACTCGCGTCGGGTGGCCCACCGGCCTGCGCGTCGGCGTGGGCGTCGGGTGCGCCGGTCGTGGTCATGCCGGGAGCGACTCGCGGAGCCGGGTGACGAGCTGAGGTGTGAGCGCCGGGCCGACCCGCTCGACGAGCATCGCCATCTCGTACGCGACCAGTCCCATGTCGCACGGGCGCTGCGCGACGACTGCGAGCGCGGAGCCGTCGGAGATGCCCATGACGATGATGAGGGCCTGCTCGTACTCGACGATCACCTCGTGCACCGCGCCGGCCCGCATGGGGGTCCCGGCCCCGCGCGCGACGCTGATCAGGCCGGCGGCGACGGCCGCGAGCCGGTCGCCGGTCCCACGGTCGATGCCGGGGGAGAGCGCGACGAGCAACCCGTCGGAGGACACCACCGCGGCCTCGCGGATGCCGGGTACGTCCTCGACGAGGCCCCGCAGGAGGAAGCCGAGATCGGTCGTCGGGTTCATCCGGACTCCCCACCCGGATCGCCGGCCCCGGCGTCCGAATCGCCGTGCGCGTCGTCGCGAGCGCGTCGGCGGCCCGCCTCGTACCGGGCGACGAGCTCGAAGACGGCGTCGGGCGGCCGGGCGGGGGGCGTGGCGACCGTCTCGGCGACGGGCGGCGTCCCGGGTGCCTTCGGGACCCGGCGGGGCAGCCCGGCGGCGGTGGTCGGGTCGTCACCGTGCGCGGCCCCCGGACTCGGGACCGCCTCGAGGACGGGCGCGGGGCGCGGCGATTCGGCCCCGGCGGTGGTGGGCGCCCCGCCGGCCGGATGCTCCTCGGCGACGAGGTCGACGACGGGCGCGACGCGCTCCGTCTCGTGTGGGCCGGCGAAGGCGTCGGGGGCGGGACCTGCGGCGCGCGTCGCGGTCTCGACGATGCGCAGCAACGCCCGTGGGAGCGTGACGACCGCCGCGGTCCCGACGTCCGGCGCGCTCCGGAGCTGCACGTGCACGCCGATCCGGTGGGCGAGCCGGCCCGCGACCACGAGGCCGAGCGACCGCGAGAGCACCAGCCCGGGCGGCGGCGGGTCGCTGAGCGTCGAGTTCAGCGCGGCGAGGCGGTCCTCCGGGATGCCGATGCCCTTGTCGGTGACGGTGAGGTCGAGGCCCGAGTCGGTCACCTGGGCGACGACGGTCACCTGGGTCGCCGGCGCCGAGTAGGCGGTGGCGTTCTCGAGGAGCTCGGAGAGGAGGTGGGCGAGGTCGGCGGCGGCGTACCCCGCGATGTCGACGCGCGCCGGGATCCCCGCGGTGTGGACGCGCCGGAAGTCCCCGGTCTCGGAGACCGCGCCGCGGACGACGTCGAGCAGCGGGACGGGCGTGCGCACGCCCTCGTCCTGCTCGACCCCGGCGAGGACCAGGAGGCTGTCGGAGTTGCGCCGCATGCGGGTCGCGAGGTGGTCGAGCGCGAAGTAGGCCTCGAGGTGGTCGGCGTCGCGCTCGTCCGCCTCGAGATCCTCGATGACCGCGAGCTGCCGCTCGAGCAGCTGCTGGTTGCGACGGGCGAGGTTGACGTACAGGTCGCTGATCCCCGTGGCGAGCGCTTCGCGCTGCAGCTCGGCGACCTCGACCGTCGTGCGCTCGACGCGGTTGAACGCCTTCGCCAGGTCACCCAGCTCGTCGCGCGACTGCACGGTGATCGGGGTGATCGGCGGCATGAGGGCGTCCGGGTCCCGCAGCGTGTCGACCAGCGCGGGGAGCTGGTTCGAGGCGACGTCGTTCGCGTTGTCGGCGAGGCGCCGGAGCGGCCGCGTCGTCGCCCGGGCGATGAGGACCGCGAGGAACGCGGCGAGCAGGAGCACGCCGACCGAGCCGAGCGCGATGGCCAGGAGTGCCGAGCGGGCGTCGTCGCGTCGCGAGTCCAGGTCGGCGCGGATCCTGCGGGTCACCGTGTCGGTGGTCGTACGCCAGCCGGTCAGCTGTGCGGTCGCCGCGTCGTACCAGCGCGACGCCGACACGGTGGGGAGCTGACGTGCCGTGAGGGCCGGGGCCCGGAGCCGGCGGACCTCGTCGGTCGCGCCGCGCAGCGCGGCCCGCCGTTGGTCGACGACGGCGCGCGTGCCGGGCGCGCCGCGCTGCTCGAGCTCGGTGGTCGCCGAGTTCTGGCGGGTGGACGCCGCGACGAGGCTGTCGGCGCCGGTGTCGCTCAGCTGGCCGCGGGCCAGCGCCAGCGTGAGCACGGCGCGCTCGTCACCGAGCGCGGCGTCGAGGTGGGTGAGGGTCGCGAGGTCCCGCAGCCGGAGGGCTGCGGCGGCGCTGCTCGGCGCGCCGGCGAGGGTGTCGAGCGCGCCGGCCGCGTCGTCGGAGAGATCGCGGAAGTACCCGAGCACCGAGGCGTCGGGCGTGAAGCGGAGGTCGACGAACTGGCGCTGCTGGCCGATCAGCGCGGCCGACTCCCGGAGATCGTGGATCCGGGCCGCCGCCGCGCCGGCGCCGGCGGCGCTCGCGTCGCGCTCGGCGGCGGCGAGCTCGCGGACCGCCCGGTCCGTCGCGGTCCGGGCCGTCTGCAGCCGGGTCTCGAGCGTCGGGTCGTTCGCCGCGAGCCACCAGGCCGACAGCGATCCCTCGTCGGCGATGCGCCGCTCCACCGTGCTCACCCGGTTCGCCGGGCCCAGCAGGGCGATGGCCTCGTCGGACGTGTCGAGGTCGCGGAGGCGCGCCCGCACGCCCGGCAGCGCGACCGCCAGCGCGGCGATCAGTGGGATCGCCACGAGCAGGGCGAGCTTGGTCCGGAAGCGCAGGTTGGTGAGCACGCCGGTCTCCTAGAGGTGGCGGAAGTCGCGCGTCAGGTGGATCCAGCCGTCACGCGGACAGCTGAAGCCGGAGGTCGGGTAGGCGCGATGGAACGCGCCCTGTTCGACGCGCAGGTAGGCGAAGCAGCTGCTGGCGCGGTCCGCGCCGGGGTCGGTGGGGATCTGGATGCGGTTGCCGTCCCACCGGTGGATCGCGCGGAGCCGCGCGAGCAGCGCGGTGCGGTCGAGGCGCGGGCCCGCCCGGCGCGCGGCCTCGGCGAACAGCAGTGCGGCCGACCACGCCCGCACCCCCTGCGCGGTGGGCACCGAGCCGGGCACCGTGCGCGCCAGCCAGGTGCGGTAGCGGGCGAGCTCGGGCACGACCGGCCGGTCCTCGAGCGGGGTGGTCAGCACCTGGACCCACGTGCCCTCGGCGGCGGGCCCCGCCGCCTGCAGGTACGCCGGGTCGTAGAAGAGGGGACCGGCGTCGACGACCTCCGGCTCGGCCCCTTTGGCGACGAGGGCCTTCTGGAAGTCGGCGAGGTCGGAGATCCGGCCCTGCACGCTGAGGTAGCGCACGTGACGGTCCGCCATCGTCTGCGCCCGGGCGTCGATGTCACCGCTGTTCCCGATCGGTGGGAAGGAGGAGACGACGGGATAGCGGTAGCCGATCCGGCGCGTGGCCTCGAGCTGGCGCCGGGCGCGCAGCGCGGTGACCCCGACGTCGACGTAGGTCATCCCGCCGCGCCGGATCGCCGCCGGAGCCGTACGCGCGAGGTAGCGCTGCGGTGCGACGAGGAACAGGTTCTGCGGGTTGGGGAACGGCGTGACGACGGTCGGGACGCGCGCGTGCGCCGGTTCGGCCACCACGGCTGGCACGTCGGGGATGCCGCAGTCGGTCTCCTCCGACGAGCCGTCGCCGTCGAACACCGCCGCGGAGCCGACGAGCGCGAACACCGAGTCGCACGACGACTCGATGGCGGCGCGGTGGTCGAAGACCTGGCTGTTGAAGAGCCGGACGTCGAGGCGCCGTCCGTTGATCCCGCCCCGGGCGTTGCACGCCGCGGCGAACGCCTGCATCGCGTCCCAGTTCGCGGCGAACTGTGCGCGCGGGCCGGTGACGTCGGCGACCACCCCGACGGTGACCGCGTCCGGGCTCACGCCGATCTCGTCCACGGGCCCGGGGGTGCCGGGACCGCACGGGTCGACCGCCGGTGCGGGGGCGCTCGACGCCGCCACCGCGACGCGCGGCGCGGTGGCCGACCCGCCGCCGGACCCGCACGACGCGAGCGCGACGAAGCCGGCCAGGGTCGCCCATCCGATCCGGTGCGCGCGCAGAGCGCTCACCGGCCTCCGCCTCGTCCCACTTCCCACTCCGCCGTCGAACGCGTTCCTCCGCCGGAGGCGCGACGCGCAGTGGCGATGCCCTCCGACGAACGGGGACAAACATAGGCAGGTTGCGGGCTTTTGCCCAGCCCGGGCCCACGGAACGTGGCGTTGTCCCATCGGTCCCCATCGCGGCGTGCGCACCGACGCGCAGGGTTGCGTCCCCGCCACCGAGCGTGACGGAGCGGGATCAGCGCAGGACGGCGCTCCGGAGGTCGAGCAGGACGTCGGCGAGCCGGACGGCGTCGACCAGCGTGTCGCGGTCGATCGCGGCGGTCGCGTCGTCGAGGACCCGGGTGACGCCCGGGCCCAGCACGACCTCGTCGACCTGGAGCCGGACCTCGGCCAGGATCCGGGCCGCCTCGGCGATCGAGAACCGCGCACGACCGGCGAGGCCCACGAGGGCGTGGTCGACGGCGTCGGTCGCGAGGGCCCGGGCGACGGCCGGCGCTCCGATCGCCGGCGGGTCCGCGACCGGACGTCGTCGAGTGAGCAGGCTCACCGGGAACCCGCCGGGTGCGGGACGGGCCTGGTCGTCTGAACGGCCTGGAGCCGGAAGGCGTCGGCCAGCTCGGCGGAGAGGCCGCTGGTCCGCTGGTGCGTCGCCAGGTACCGGAAGAAGTCGCTGAGGGTCATGGGTCGGGCTCCTCGGGTCGGGAGCTCCCAGCATCCGTCGGACCCGGCGGTGCGGGTGAGGGCCGGAGGTCCCGAGCCGAGGGGTCGCACGGCCGGATCCCCGGCGGGCGGAGTGCCTCCGGTGCCAACATGCGGCGGTGACGGTCACGGGGATGGCGAACCTCGCGGTGAAGGTGCGGGACCTCGACGCCGCGGTCGCGTTCTACGAGCGGGCCGGCGCCGAGGTGCGGGACCGGATGGAGTGGAACGGCGGGGAGCGGGCCGACGTCCACCTCGGGGCGCTGATGATCACGTTGTTCACCCGGGCGATCTACGAGGACGTCGTCGACCTGCCTGACGAGGGCTTCCTCCACCCGGCGCTGTTCACCGACGATCTCGACCGTGAGCTCGCCGGACACAGCGTGCTCTGGGGTCCGGCCGTCGTCAGCGGGGCGTTCGGCACGCGCAGGATCGCGTTCGTCGAGGCGCCGGGTGGCATCCGCCTCGAGTTCATGGAGCAGCTGGACTGAGCGTCCGGCGGTCGGGGAGTGGTGATGGATCGGGTCCGGATCGGGATCGTCGGCATCGGCAACATCGCGCCGCTCAACGTCGCCGGGTACCTGGAGCACCCGCAGTGCGACGTCGTCGCGGTGTGCGACCCGCGCGAGGAGAAGGCGAGCGCGATGGCGGCCGAGTGGGGCGTGCCGAAGGTGTACACGGACCTCGCCGATCTGCTGGCGGATCCGGAGATCGACGCGGTCGAGATCCTCACGCCGACGCACCTGCACAAGGAGCACGTGCTCGCGGCCGTCGCGGCCGGCAAGCACGTGAGCGTGCAGAAGCCGATCGCGAACACCGTCGCCGACGCTCGTACGATGCGCGACGCCGCGGATGCGGCCGGACTGGTGCTTCGGGTGAGCGAGTGCTTCCTGCACTACCCGCCGCTGCTGAAGGCGAAGGAGCTGATCGCTTCGGGCGCGATCGGCATCCCGACGATGGTGCGGATCAAGACCGTCGTCGGGACCACCGACACGGAGTTCCAGGCGAACCTCGAGCCGGGCGGGTACGAGTGGCGCTTCAACGACCGCAGCCCGGGCGGTCACCTCTTCGACGACGTGATCCACAAGTACGGCGTGGGGATCTGGCTCTTCGACCAGGACGTCACGTCGGTGCAGGCGATCGTGAGGCGCGCCCCGGTGTTCTTCGAGGCGCCGACCGCCGCGATCTGGGAGTACGAGCGCAGCACCCTCCTCGGGATGATGGAGGTGACCTACGCGCCGGAGATGTTCATCCGCAGCCGCTACTACGGCGCCGACGAGTTCTTCGAGATCCAGGGCACCGAGGGGTTCGTCTGGGTCACACGTGCGACCGGTGAGATGCTCGACCTCGCGCCGGTGGTCCACTACGCGAAGGACGGCACCCAGACGCACTTCGACGACCTGGACGCCGACTGGCTCACCGGGTTCCGCGAGTCGTCGAAGCACTTCGTCGACGCGCTCCTCGCGGGCACGCGGCCCGTCGACATGACCCCCGACGCCGCGATCAAGGCGCTGCAGCTGTGCTTCGCCGTGTACCGCGCGAGTGAGGAGCGCGGACCGGTCGACCCCCGCACGATCGACGGCGCGCACGGCCCGCCGTGGTGGCCGCCCGACCTGCACGAGGCGATCGAGCTGCTCAACACGTACGGGACGGAGTGACGGTGGCCGGTGCGAGCGGACCCGACGATCCGGTGCTGCTCGCCGGCGGCAACCCGCAGATCCCGAAGGGCGACGGCGACGGGCCGGTGCAGGCCTACCTCGCGGCGATGCCGGGATGGAAGGAGGACCTCGGCCGGCGGCTCGACACCCTGATCACCCGCACCGTGCCCGACGTGCGCAAGGCCGTGAAGTGGAACCAGCCGCTCTACGGCGCGGGCGAGGAGCCCGACCACTGGTTCGTGTCGTTCCGCTGCTTCACCCGGTACGTGAAGGTCTCGTTCTTCCGGGGCGTCGATCTCGATCCGGTGCCCCCGGGTGCGGGGAAGCAGCCCGACGTCCGCTGGCTCGACGTGCACGAGGACGACGACGTGGACGAGGCGCAGATCGTCGCGTGGATCGACCAGGCCGCACGCCTGCCGGGCACGAAGATGTAGCGACTCAGCGGACGCCGAGGCGGCGGGCGGCGCGGTCGGCCGCCTCGGGTCCGCCGAGGAGCCGGAGCAGGATCAGCCCGTCGATGAGCGCGACCGCAGCCTCGGCCTCGGCCTGCCGGCGCGCCTTCGGTCCGGCGAGGAACGGCGCCAGCCAGTCGATCCAGGCGGTCATCAGGACGGGGACGAGGGTGGCGTACGGCTCGCGGCCCGCGACGGCGAGACCGTTGGCCTCGAAGAAGAGCCCGAACACCGGGTCCGCGCGTCTCGTCGCGAGCACCGGCCATGCGGCCCGGGCGAGCGCGACGTGGTCGTCGGCCGGCGTGGTGAACGCCGCACCGACCATCGCCTGGAGCTCGAGGCCCATCGAGACGACGACCGCGCTCACGAGGTCGTCCTTGGTGGGGAAGTAATAGACGACGGTCCGGTCGTTGATGCCGAGGTGCTTCGCGACCCGCCCGAACGTCACCCGGCTCAGTCCGTCGGCGAGGGCGACCGCCAGGGCGCCGTCGAGGATCTGCTCACGCGTGTGCTTCGGGCCCATGGGGGTTGATTGTAGTGGTCACTACGACTACGGTTCCGTAGTGGTCACTACAACCGAGGGAAGGCGGAGCCTCCATGAGCGAGCTGACGATCGACGCGGCATCGGATCTGTTCCGGACCGCACCGGAGTCGTTCATCGACGTCGGGCCGGCCGCGGTCGCGTACCGACGGGTCGGGACCGGTCCCGACGTGCTGTTCGTGCACGGCTGGCCGGTGAGCGGGGCGACGTTCCGGACGCTGCTGCCGCACCTCGCGCCCCACGTCACGTGCCACGTCGTCGACCTGCCGGGTGCGGGCGCGAGCCGATGGGACGCCGACGCGCCGTTGTCGCTCGACCTGCACATCGAGAGTGTGCGGCGAGTGATCGACGCGCTCGGCCTCGACTCGGTCGCGGTGGTGGGCCACGACAGCGGCGGCCTGATCGCCCGGCACGCTGTCGCGGGCGATGCGCGGGTGCGCGCGATGGGCCTGATCGACACCGAGCAGTCGACCGGGACCTCGCTGATGTTCAAGTCGTTCGTGGCGACCCGGCACGCGCCCGGCTTCGGCGCCGCGCTCGGTTGGCTCGCCGGGCGGCCGCGGCTGCGGCGTACCGAGCTGGCCTTCGGCGGCGCCTTCGCGGACCGGTCCCTCCTCGACGGCGAGTTCGACGAGTTCTTCTTCGCGCCGCTGCGCACCCGGCCCGAGGCGCGGGACGCGGCCCAGCGGATCCTCCGGAGCTTCCACCCGAGGTGGGTCGAGCAGCTGGACTCGCTGCACCGGCGGATCGACGCTCCGGTGCAGCTCGTGTGGGGCGAGAACGACCCGTTCTTCCCCGTGAAGTGGGCGGAGGCGATGGTGCCGTCGTTCCCCGACGCCCGACTCACGGTCGTCCCGGGCGGGCGGCTCTTCGTGCACGAGGAATTCCCGGCGGAGGTGGGGGACGCCTTGCTCCCCGTGCTCACGTCATGATGGGCGGGTGACCGACGACGTCGAGGTGTTGCAGGGTGGCGTCGCCAACGCCGGCGCGGTGCTGCGCATCGGCGACGAGGTGCAGCGTCCGGCGAACCCGCACAGCGCGACGATCCACCGGTTCCTGCGGCACCTTCGCTCGCGTGGCGTCGCCGTTGCCTCGGATCCGATCGCGATCACCGGCGACGACCGGGAGCGGCTGCGGTTCGTCCCGGGCGACGTGCCGGTCCCGCCGTACCCGACGTGGGCGCAGTCGGAGGCCGCGCTCGTCTCGACGACGTATTTGATCCGCGCGCTGCACGACGGTTCCGTCGACTTCGCCGCGTCGCCCACCGACACGTGGAGCGACGAGATGGCCGACCGCGCGCCCGCGGGCGACCTCGTCGTCTGTCACAACGACGTGTGCCTCGAGAACGTCGTGTTCCGTGACAGCGTCGCCGTGGCGCTGCTCGACTTCGACTTCGCCGCGCCGGGACGGCGCGGCCACGACCTCGGCTGCTTCGTGCGCATGTGCGTGCCCGTCGACGACGAGGACAACCGCGCGAAGTTCGGGTGGGAGGCCACCGACCTCCCGGGGCGCGTGCGCCTCGTCGCCGACACGTACGGGTGCACCTTGGACCAGCGGCGCGAGATGCTCGACTCGCTCGACCGCGCCATCCGCCACGGTGGGGAGTTCGTGCAGCGTCACGCCGAGGCGGGGGAGCCCGGCTTCGTCGCGATGTGGGAGGAGTTCGGGATGGCGCGCTTCGACCGCCGCCGTGAGTGGTGGGCACGCGAGCGCGACTCGTTCGTCGCCGCGCTCGTCTGAGCTACCGCGACGGCCGGATCGTCGTGAGGATCGTCCGGCTCACGTCCGGATCCCCACCGATCGAGAGCGTGACGACGCTCGGGTGACGGCGGTCGCCGACCACCAGCGCGAAGCGCGGGTACGGGTCGATCACGGCGCCCTCGCCGCTGACGCGTATGAGCCGGTGGCCGTTCACAGTGAGCCGCGTGCGCGTGGCGGCGGCGATGCCGGACGCGTCGGTGCCGACGGGTCGGCGTGACCACGTCGCGTTGCCCCACGGCTCGTATCCTGCGAGCACCGGACACGACGGAACTTCGGGGCGCCCGCCCACGAGTGCTCGACGCGGCGTCGGGCCGTCGGCGCAGAAGCCGTAGCCGGTCGTCGGCCCGAGACGCTGCATTTGCCAACTGCTCGGCACCCTCATCGTGATGCCGGCGCCGGTCACGGTGCGCCAGCGGCGGGTGTCGAGCGTGGGTCCGTCGTGTACCGCGCGATACGCGGGCGAGGTGGTGATCGACCGGATGACCTTCGATCGCACCGCGGGATCGGCGATCCGGATCGTGAGCTGGTCGCCGCGGTCGACCGTCTGCAGGGTGCAACCCGTGGCCGGACAGGTCGCGGGGTCGAGCTGCGGTGGGGCGGCCGGGCCGCACGGGACGTAGACGCGCAGGCCGTTGACTCGCGCGGTGCTCTTGCAGGTCCCGTCGATCGGTGCGTGCAGTGTCACGACAACCTGCCGGCCGTCCGCGAGCTTGACGCAGGCCGCCAGGTCCGAGGACCAGTTCGTGAGCCCGACGTCACCGCCGGGGCACGGGGAGCCCGTCCGCACCGTCCAGTCGCCCGGGACCGCAAAGCGGAGATCGCCCCAGTCGACGTGGCGCCAGCCCTTCGGGAGGGGCGGGTCGACGTGGGGGACCGACGGGGGGCGGTGGTCGGCCGTCGACGCGGTGCGGTGGGTCATGCGCACCGACACCGCGAGCGCGGTCAGCACGAGCACCGCGCACAGCCCGGCCGCGACCGCGCCCACGACGCGCCGCCGCCGGAGGTGGGTGCCCCGCGCCCGGGCGCGCGCGGCCCCGTCGTTCGGAACGGGCGCGGGCTCCACGAGGAACGCGAGGTCCGGATCGCTGATCGGATCGAGGTCGTTCACGGTGACGGCTCCAGCTCGGTCGATGCGCGCAGCGCGGTGATGCCCCGGTGGACCAGTTGCCGTGCCGCGGTGTCGGTCACGCCCAGCGCGGCGCCCACCTCGGCGCTCGACAGGCCGAGCACGTGGTGGGCGACGACGGCCTCGCGCTGGCGGTCGGGGAGCGCGGCGAGCGCCCGGGTCAGCGTCACACGGTCGAGCGTCGCGAGATCGTCGACGGTCGCGGTCTCGGGCAGGGTGGCGGTGACCGTCGTGCGGGCGTCGAGGCGGCGCATGCGGCGGCGGACGAGGCGGAAGCCCGTCGTGTAGAGCCATCCGGCCGGACGGTCCAGGCGGGTGACCGTCCGCCAGTGGCTCCACGCGCGGGCGAACGTCTCCTGCGCGGTCTCCTCGGCCGTGCGCCGGTCGCCGCACACGAGCGCGAGCACGCCGGCGAGGCGGCCCCACTCGGCCGCGTACATCGCGTCGAACTCGGCGACGGCCCGGTCCCGGTCCACTGCCCCTACAGAGTCATCGACCGTCGCCGACGTGACGGTCGTCGTGGACGAATCCTGACCGGTTCGTCGGGGTCGGGTCCGGCGGCCCGGCGGTTCGGGACTTCCGGCCCTCCGTCCCGGTGACGTCAGGGCCGATGCTGCGCACGACGGTGACGACCAGCGGAGGCCCGACATGAAGATCGATGACGACATCGAGCAGCTGATCACCCGACCCGCCGTGATGGTCGACGGCCAGACGACGATCCGGCGCGCAGCGGCGCTCCTCACCGACGAGTCGATCGGGGTGCTCGTGATCCAAGGGATCCACCCGCCGGCGCTGGTCTCCGAGCGCGACGTCGTCACCGCGCTGGCCGACGGCATGGACCCGGACCTCGAGCACGTCGAGACCATCGCGACGTTCGACGTCGCCGTCGTCGGACCGCACGCGACGATCGCCGAGGTCGGGCGCCTGATGGTGGAGAACCAGATCCGGCACGTCCCGATCGTCGACGGTCACGTCACGGCGGGCGTCGCCTCGATGCGCGACGTCCTGGGCGCCGCGCTCGGGCTCAACCCGGAGTAGGGACGCCGGTCAGGCGACTGCGGCCTCGGCGGCCCGCACCGCGCCGACGACCCGGGCGCGCCGGACCGCGAGGTCGGGGATGCGGGCGCGCGCGTTGTGCGCGCGTTGCGCCCGGACCCACCGCCGCAACGCGTCGTAGTCGCCGGCGAGCAGCCACAACGCGAACGGGACGAAGACGGCCTCGCCGACGACCACTCCGAGCACCGGGAGCACGCCGTCGAAGGTGATGATCCCGGCGACGAGCCACGACACCGGGAACAGCACGACCGCGACGAGCGCGCGGACGGTGCCCTTGGTGACGGGAACGGAGACGAGCCGGTCGACGAGCACGAGGATGGCGATCGCGGGACCGTTGACGATCGCGCTCCACACGATGAGCGGCGCCAGCACCCAGGTGACGACACCGCGCACGACGAGCGACGCGTACCCCGGTCGCAGCGTGCCGGCGACCGCGGGGTCGTCGACGCCCGCGAGGTCGAGCGCGAGGGTGTAGTCGGCGATGGCGCGCTCGACCGCCACCCGTCGGGCCTCGGGGGCCCGGGCCGTGGTGCGCGCGACCGGTCGCGTCTCGGACAGTCTCGGCTCGCGGCCGTCGCGCCGCGCCGCGACCGCCGCCGAGCGCTCGTGGGCCCATGCCTCGATCGGGTCGTCGAGTCCGGGGACGAGCACCGCGAGTCCGTGCGTGATCCGGGCCGTGAGGTCGTCGACCGCCGCGTGGTCCTCGTCGTCGCCGGGCGGGAGCGCGATCGCCGGCCCCACCTCCACCAGCACGTCGTTGCGGAGCCGCGTCTTGTCGCCGTAGGTGAGGCCCACGGGACGGACCCGCAGCCCGGTCACACCGGCGGCCGCCGCGCCGAGCGCGATGCGCGCCGCGCCGGTGCGGATGGGCGCGAGCGACTCACGGTCGTGGGTGGTGCCCTCCGGGAAGATCACGATGCAGTCGCCCTGCGCGAGCCGGCGGTGGCACTCGTGGAAGGCGTTCTCGTTCGCGCCGGTGCCCTCGCCGTCGACGCGACGCTGGACGAGCACGACGCCGGCGAGGCGCAGGAACGGTCGCGCGACCACCACCTTGTGCAGGGTGGCCTTGCCGACGAAGCGGGGGAGCCGGCCGAGCGCGGCGACGATCACGACGACGTCCATGAACCCGTTGAAGTGGTTCACGACCACGAGCCGCGGTCCGGTCGCGCGCAGTCCCGGCCGGCCGAGGTACTCGACCCGCCGGTTGAGGCCGCGCACCAGCGCCTGACAGACGAGCCCGAACAACCGGTCGACGAGCCGGCGCATCATCCCGGCGCCTCGCCGGTGGCGACCAGGGTGGCGGCGAGGGCGCTCAGCACGTGCCACACGCCGTGACCCTGGACGAGCCCGTCCGGATCGCACGCGCGGCACCCGGTGCGCGTCGACGCGTGGATCCCGACCGCGACCACCGTGATCGCCGCGGCGGGGAGGCGGTGGCGGTTGGGCCGCCGCCAGCCGCTCGCGCCGACCACACCGAGCGCGACGAGCGAGGAGTCGTGGAGCCGCTTGCCGCCGGGGGTGCCGGGTCCGTGGTAGCCGATGCTGCCGAGCCCGACCCAGGTGAGGGTCGCGGCCCAGAGCAGCCGCCGCGGCGACGGCCGGCGCGCCAGCCAGGCGGCGCCGACCAGGTAGGCCGCGCTCGTGACCGTGTTCACCGGCTGGCCGAGCGGCCCGGGCCGGACCCGCTCGCAGTCACCCCGCGCCGCGTGCCACGCGGTCGGATCCGGCTCCACCGTCACCTCGTCTCCCTCGGTCGTCCGTGCCGGCCCATCGTCGCAGCCGGGACCCGTCCGTCCGCGGAGGGTGTCGCACCCCCTCGGTAGGGTGCGATGCATGGCGGAGGTGCGCGTCTGCGCCTACGGGCAGGTCGCGTCGGCGGCGCTGCAGGAGGTGGTCGCGGCGGCCCAGGCGGCCGACCGGCTCGCGCCCGTCACCGTCGTCGTCCCGTCCCAGCTGGCCGGCCTCGCGCAGCGGCGCGCCCTTGCGGCCGCGGGTGGCATCGCCAACGTCACCTTCCTCACGCCGCTGGCCCTGGCCGAGCGCCTCGGCGGGTCCCGCACCGCGGCGGCCGATCTCGTCCCCCTGACCGACGCGGTGCTCGTGGCCGCCATCCGGGTCGAGCTGCGGGCGGAGCCCGGGATGTTCGCCCCGGTCGCCGAGCACGCCGCCACCGAGTCGGCGCTCGCCCGGCGGTACCTGGAGCTGGTCCGCTGCCGCCCGGAGACGCTCACGCGCCTCCGGGCCGAGGGCTCCACGCGCGCCCGCGCCCTCGTCGACCTCGTCGAGCGCGTCCGGGCACGCCTCGCCGGCCACCTCGACGAGTCCCGCCTCGTCGCGGCGGCCCGGGACGCGGTCACCGAGGGGGATCCGGCGGTGGCCTCGCTCGGCACCGTCGTGGTCTTCCTCCCCCAGGCGGACGCCCCGGGGTTCGTCGATCTCGTGGTCGCGGTGGCGGGGGCGCGGCCGACCACCTGGATCGTCGGCGCCACCGGCGACGGATCCGCGGACGCGTCGGTGCGCGCCGCGTGGCGCGCGGCCGGTGCCCCGGCCGGGATCGACGCGACCGCGGACGCGTCCGTCGTGGCCGGCACCGAGATGATCAGCACGTCGGACGTCGACGAGGAGGTGCGCGCCGTCGTGCGGCGGCTGCTCGCGCTCGCCGCGGACGGGATCGGCTTCGACCGGATGGCCGTGCTGTACCCGTCGCTGGAGCCGTACGCCCGTACGGTCCACGCGCAGCTCGAGGCGGCCGGGATCGCGCACAACGCGCCCGCGATCCGCCGCCTCGCCGACACGGTCGCGGGCCGAGCGGTGAGCCGGCTCGTCGCGATGGTCGACGCCGCGTTCGCGCGCGACGAGGTGATCGAGTTCCTCGCCTCGGTGCCACAGCGTCGGGCCGACGGCGGCGCGGTGCCGGTCGACGCGTGGGATCGCGTCAGCCGGCGCGCCGGCGTGGTCCGCGGCGACGACTGGACCGACCGGCTCGGGAAGTACGCCACCGAGATGGAGGCGCGCGCCGCGGACCGGAGCCGCGCCGGCGTGTCGGATGCCGAGCCGCGGTGGGCCGCGGCCACCGCCCGGGCGTGCGGTGAGTTCGTCGGTGGGCTGCGGGAGCAGGTCGCCGCGGTCGCCGCGGCCGGAGGGTGGGCCGAACGCGCCTCGCGCGTCGGCGCCTGGCTCGACGACGCCGTCGGACCGTCCCTGCGCGGCCACGCGGTGCCCGAGACCGAGCAGGACGCGCTCGACGCGGTGCACGGCGCGCTCGAGCGGCTGGCCGCGCTCGACGCGGTCGAGCCCACGCCCGCCCCGGGGGCCTTCGCCCGCGCCCTCACCGCCGAGCTCGACGCACCCGGCCGGCGGGTGGGCCGGGTCGGGATCGGCGTCGCGTGCGGTCCCGTGGCCGCGGGGATCGGATCCGACGTCGACGTCGTGTGCGTCCTCGGCCTCACGGAGGGGAGCCTCCCGGTCACCCGCCGGGAGGACGCGCTGCTGGGTGACACCGACCGCGCCCTCGCGGTCGGCCACGAGCTCCCGACGCGCGACGACGCGCTCGCGCGGCAACGCCACCAGTACCTCGCCGCGCTCGGAGCGGGCGGACGGCACCGGATCCTCAGCGCGCCGCGTGGCGATCTGCGGACGGGACGGGAGCGGCTCCCGTCCCGCTGGCTGCTCGAGACCGCGTCGCTGCTCGCGGGGACCCGGGTGTTCGGCAGCGAGCTCGCCGCGCTGAGCGCGGACCAGGGCCTCACGACGGTGCCGTCCTACTCCGCCGCGCTCGCCGACGTCGACGGCGCGGCGCTGGCGACCGAGCGGGTGCTGGGACTCGTGGTCGCGGCCGAGGGCGATGCGCCGGACGTGCGCGCGTCGGACCACCCGCTGCTGGCCGGGACCGTGACCGCGCTCGGGATCGACGCCCAGCTGGCCCGGGCCGGCGACGCGTTCACGCGCTGGGACGGCAACGTCGCGGCGGCCGCGCACCGGGTCGGGTCGCCGGCGACGGGCGGTGAGGTGTCGCCCACGCGCCTGCAGGACTGGGTCGAGTGCCCGATGCGGTATCTCCTGGCCCACGTGCTGCGCGTCCCGGCGGAGGAGACGCCCGAGCGGTTGCTCGAGCTCTCGCCCCTCGACCGCGGGACGCTCGTCCACGAGGTGCTCGAGCGGTTCATCGGCGAGGAGCTGGCTCGGCCGGAGGCCGAGCGCGTCCCGGCGGGGGCGACGTGGGGCCCGGAGCACCTCGTGCGGATGCGGGAGCTGGTGGCCGAGTGCGCCGACGCGGCCGAGGCAGCCGGGCTCACCGGCAAGGCCACGCTGTGGGCGCTGCACCGCGAGGAGATCGAGCAGGAGCTCGGCACGTTCCTCGAGGTCGACAACGAGTGGCGCCGCTACGACGACGCGGTCCCCGAGTCGGTCGAGCTGCCGTTCGGTCTCGACGGCCGGGATCCGGTCGTCGTCGAGCTCGACGACGGCCGGGCCGTCAGGTTCCGCGGCCGCGCCGACCGCGTCGACGTCCGTCCCGACGGCACCCGCATCGTGCTCGACTACAAGACCGGCCGGAAGCCCGACTACAAGCCGGCGTCCCGGGACGACCCGGTGCGCGGCGGTCGTCGCCTGCAGCTCCCCGTCTACGCCGAGGCCGCCCGCCAGCTGCTCGGCGCCGAGCACGTGGAGGCCGCCTACTGGTACGTCTCGGACCGGGGCCGGTGGGAGCGGGACCCCTTCGTGCTCGACGCCGAGGGCGAGGCCCGCTTCCGGGAGGTGGTCGGTCACGTCGTCGACGGGATCGACGCCGGCGTGTTCCCGGCGACGCCCGGCGAGGCGAGCTGGTTCTACGGCACCGGCCAGGCGTGCGGGTACTGCGACTACGACGCGCTGTGTCCGGTCGATCGCATCGACCAGAGCGAGCGGAAGTGGCAGGCCGTCGAGCTCGGGCCGCTGCACGCGCTCACCTGGGCGCCGGCCGGGGAGGACGAGGCATGACGGTGCCCGTGCTCGTCGACGACGAGGCCCGGACGCGCATCAGCGCGACCGGCCTGCACGAGCTGCTGTTCGTCGAGGCCGGCGCCGGCACCGGCAAGACCAAGCAGCTCGTCGACCGGGTGGTCGCGCTCGTGCTCGACGCCGGCGTGGCGATGCGCGCGGTCGCCGCGATCACCTTCACCGAGGCCGCGGCGAGCGAGCTGCGCGCCCGCATCCGCGAGGCGTTCGAGCGGCTCGTCGAGGATCCGGCGACCACCGACGGGCGCCGGCGCGGCGCCGAGCAGGCCCTCGCCGATCTCGACGGCGCCGCGATCGGCACGGTGCACGCCTTCGCCCAGCGCATCCTCTCGGAGCATCCGGTCGAGGCCGGGCTGCCCCCGCACGTCGAGGTGCTCGACGAGGTGGAGAGCCTGCTCGCGTTCGGCCGGCGCTGGGACGAGCAGGTCGACCGGATGTTCGCCGATCCTCGGTTCGACGACGTCATCGTGTGCGCCCGGCTGCTCGGCATCCGCGTCGACGACGCGCGGCTGCCGTCGCTGCGCGACCTCGCGAGCGTCTTCGCCGACAACTGGGACCGCATCGACGTCGTCGCGTCCACGCCGATCGAGATGCCGGAGGTCGACCGGGCCCCGGCGCTCGCCGCGATGGCCGCGCTCGCACCGGTGCTCGATCGGTGCCGCGAGGTCGCCGACGACCGGCTCGCCGCCCGGCTGCTGGGCCACGAGGTCGAGATGGACTTCGTGCGGCGCACCCTCGAGTCCGGGACCGACCGGGCGGTCTGGCGCGTGATCGCGGGCTGCGACACCTGGGTGGCGAGGAACATCGGGAAGGCGGACGCCTACGGCGGCAAGGAGGGCAAGCAGGCGGTCGTCGACACGGTGCTCGCCGCGGAGGAGGCCCTCGCCGATCTCGTCGCCCAGGCCGCCGACGCCGTGCTCACCGTCTTCGCCGGCGAGGTCGCGCGCTTCACCCTCGCCGCCGCGAGCGAGCGCCGCCGCGAGGGCCGCCTCGAGTTCCACGACCTGCTCGTGCTCGCGCGGGAGCTGCTCCGGACCGACGCCGAGGCGCGTCGCTCGTTGCACGACCGCTACGAGCGGCTTCTCGTCGACGAGTTCCAGGACACCGACCCGATCCAGATCGAGGTCGCCACGCTGATCGCCGCCGCGATCGACGAGCACGCTCCGCTGCCCGACCGTTGGGACGCCGTGCCCGTCGACCCGGCGCGCCTGTTCTTCGTGGGTGACCCGAAGCAGTCGATCTACCGCTTCCGGCGGGCCGACATCGGGCTGTTCCTCGAGGCCCGGGACCGCTTCGCGGGCGAGGCGGTGCGTCTCACCACCAACTTCCGGACCGTCGCGCCGATCCTCGCCTGGGTGAACGACGTGTTCGGGGGGCTGATGGCCGAGGAGATCCCGGGCCGCCGGCCGCGGTACGAGCCGCTGGCGGCCCGGCGCGGGCCGTCGCCGGCCGACCACCGCGTCACGCTGCTCGGGGGGCGCCACGAGAAGGACGAGAAGCTCCGGGCCGGTCCGCTGCGCGAGCTCGAGGCGGCCACCGTGGCCGACGCGATCGCAGGGGTCCTCGACCGCCCCGGCGACTGGCCGGTCGAGGACCGGTCCACGGGGGAGTGGCGCCCGGCCCGGCCCGAGGACATCGCGATCCTCATCCCGACCCGCACCTCCCTCGGCGTGCTCACCGACGCGCTGAGCGAGCGCGGCGTCGAGTACCGCACCGAGACCGGCACCCTCGTGTACGAGACCCAGGAGGTGCGCGATCTCGTCGCGGTGCTGCGCGCGGTGGCGTTCGGGTCCGACGCCGTCTCCCTCGTCGCCGCGCTGCGGTCCGCGATCTTCGCCTGCGCCGACGACGACCTCGTCACCTACGCGGCGGCGGGGGGTCGGTGGGAGATCGGCCGCACCCCGCCCGCCGAGCTCGGGCCGGACCATCCGGTCGTCGCCGCGCTGGAGTACGTCGACGGGCTGCGGGCCGCGCGGTGGTGGACGGGGCCCAGCGAGCTGCTGGAGCGGATCGTCGAGGACCGGAGGGTGATGGCGCTCGCGTTCGGCGCGCCGCGGGCGCGCGACGTCTGGCGGCGCGTGCGCTTCCTGATCGACCAGGCGCGCCTGTTCGAGGCGTCGCAGTCGGCCGACCTCGTCGAGTTCGTCGCCTGGTGCGAGCTGCAGCGCTCGGACATGGCGCGTGTGCACGAGCCGCTCCTCCCGGAGTCGGACGACCACGCCGTGCGCATCATGACGATGCACGGCGCCAAGGGCCTCGAGTTCCCGATCACGGTCCTGTCCGGGCTGACCACGCGCATCTCGCCGCGCCGGACCGGCGTGCGGGTGCTCTTCGACGGGGACACGGTCGAGGTCTCGGCCCGCAAGGACGTCGGCACCATGGGCTTCGACCGGCGGGCCGACCTCGAGGTCGAGATGGACGAGGAGGAGAAGCTCCGCCTCCTGTACGTCGCGTGCACCCGGGCGCGTGACCACCTGCTCATCGGTGCCCACCACATCGCGGACTGTCCGTCGTTCGCGAAGCTGGTGTGGGACGCGGCGGTGACCTTCCCCCAGGAGCACTGGCGGCACGAGCCGGAGCCCGCGCCGACGACCCTCGTCGTCGAGCGCGGGCCGGACGATGCCCGTGTCGTCGACGGCGACGCGATCCGGGCCGCGCACCGCGCCTGGTGTGCCGAGCGGGAGCGGCTCCTGGCCGGCGGGCGCGTCGCCCGCACGATCAGCGCCACCGAGCTGCGCCAGGCCGCGACCGGGACCGTGACCGTCGCGCCGGACGACGACGAGTTTGGGGACGCCGGCGCCGCCGCGGTCTCCGCGCTCGTCGCCGCGCCGGGGGAGGAGCACGCACCGGCGTGGCGGCGCGGCCGGGCGGCCACCGCCTTCGGCCGCGCGGTGCACCGGGTGCTCGAGGACGGACCCGCGCCCGATCCGGACCTGGCGGCGCGCGCCCGGCGCGCTGCCGGCGTGGAGGGTCTCGCCGACCGGGTCGACGAGGTCCTGGGCGCGACGCGCTCCGTGCTGGGTGCCGCGGTGGTGCGTGCCGCGGGCCCGGACGCGCACCGGGAGCTCTACGTCGCCGCGCCGGTCGCGGGCCGCACGATCGAGGGCTTCGTCGACCTGCTGGTCCCGTCGCCCGACGGGTACCTGGTCGTCGACTACAAGACCGACGCGATCACCGACCCGGCGGCCCGGGAGCGCAAGGCGCGTGACTACGCGGTGCAGCTCGCGGCGTACGCGCTGGCGCTCGAGGCGGTGACGGGCGAACCGGTCGCGGCGGGGGTGCTCGTGTTCGCCGACCCCGGCGGCGGCGCGGCCGTCGAGCGGCGCATCGACCGGGCCGAGCTGCCCACCGAGCGGGTGCGGGAGCTCCTGAGCGCCGGCTGACCGCCGGGCCGGGGTGCCCCGATTCTGCGGGGCCGGTGTGCGATCCTGGGGCCACACACATGAAGTCTTCGCACCGTTTCGCGCGACTCGTCGGGATCGTTCTCGCCGGCGGGGTCGTTCTCGGCGTCTGCCTCGTCGCGCTCGGACCCGGGGTGTCGACGCTCGCGGCGAGTTCCCGGTACTCGGGCAAGGTGGCACCGCAGCTCAAGCCGCTCGACTTCCCGACCACGCTGTACGACGCCAACGGCAACGCGATGGACCGGCTCGGCAACCTCTACCGCAGCGCGGTGACGCTCGGCGACGTGCCCCCGGTGCTCCGGGACGCGGTCATCGCGACCGAGGACCGCAGCTTCTACTCGAACCCGGGCATCGACATGCGGGCGATCGTGCGGGCCCTGGGCTCGAACGTCGATTCCGGCGGGATCGGACAGGGCGGTTCGACGATCACCCAGCAGCTGATCAAGAACCGGTACTTCACCAACCCGAAGCGGGACCTGGACCGCAAGGTGCGGGAGGCGGTGCTCGCGACGCGTCTCACCGGCGAGTGGTCGAAGCACCGGATCCTGCAGGAGTACCTCAACACCGTGTACTTCGGCGTGAACGCCTACGGCGTGAGCGAAGCCGCGAACCGGATCGCCGGCAAACCGCTCGCGAAGATCGACCTCGCCGATGCCGCGCTGCTCGCCGGGCTCATCAAGAACCCGAGCGCCTACGACCCGTTCGTGCACCCCGAGGCGGCGAAGGCCCGGCGCAAGGTCGTGCTCGACGGCATGGTCGCCTCGCACAAGATCACCCCGGCCGAGGCCACGTACGCCGACGCGCTGCCGCTGCCCGCCCACCAGGACTGCCGGCTCGCGACCGGCGACGCCACCTGCGACCTGCTCCAGGCGCACTCGCCGTACGCGGAGGAGGTGAAGAACCGCCTGCTCGGGTTGTCGGAGCTCGGGGCCGACGCCCAGGAGCGGGCGCAGCGGATCTTCGCCGGCGGCCTCAAGGTGTACACGGCGTATCGCCCCGACGTCACCGCGCTCGCCAACCAGGCCATCGCGTCCACGATCGGCCGGTTCGAGCCGACCTACGGCGCCGGCATGGCCGTGATCGATCCGCACAACGGCGAGGTTCTCGCGATCGCGAGCAGCGGTGCGACCGCGCTGGGCTTCAACTTCGCGACGATGGGTCCGTCGACGGGCGGGGGTCGGTTCGTCGGCTCCACGTTCAAGCCGATCACGCTCGCCACCGCGATCGAGAACCGGTACTCGCCCCTCGACACCGTGAGCGGCGCCCAGGACAGTCGGGACCCGATCACGGGCGACAGCGCCTGCAAGATCGAGTACAAGCCGTGGAGTCTGGCGCCCTACTACCTGAAGAACGCGGGCGACAGCTCCGTGGGTGGCGCCACGCTCTACGACCAGACCAAGCACTCGGTGAACTGCGCCTACGGACGACTGTTCACCAGCGTCGGGCCGCCGAAGGTGCAGGCGATGGCCAAGCGCCTCGGGTACACCCGACCGGTGAACCCGTACCCGTCGGCCGCGATCGGCGACACCGCGCACTCGCCGCTCGAGGTCGCGACGGTCTTCTCCACCTTCGCGTCCGAGGGCATGCACCACGAGCCGATCTTCATCCGCCGGGTCGAGGACGCGGCCGGCCACGTGATCTACCGGGCCCCGAACGGCAACCGGGCGCTCAGCGTGCAGGACGCCCGGACCGTCACCGACGTGCTCAGTCACGTGACCGACGACGGCGCCACCGGCACCCGGGCGAAGCTGCCCGACGACCGGCCGCTCGCGGGCAAGACCGGGACGCGCGACCAGGAGACCGACGCGTGGTTCGCCGGCTACACGCCGCAACTGGTCGCCGCGGTGTGGATGGGGAACCCCACGTACTCGAGCCCGGAACCGTGCAACAAGGTCACGGGGAAGTGCGCCCACCCCGAGGCGAGCATGCAACGCGTCGGCGGGGTGACCGTCTACGGGGGGACCTACCCGGCAGAGATCTGGCGCACGTTCATGGCCGCCGCGCTCGCGAACCAGCCGATCGTGCCGTTCAACCGGCCCGACGAGGCGCTGTGGCCCGCACCGGCGCAGGTCAACCCCGCGGGCGGTCACGGGTTCCCACTCGACTCCGTGCCCTCGTTCCGCTCGGGCTCGTCGAGCACCACCTCGAGCACCCTGCCGGTCGACAGCAGCACGACCACGCTCCCGCCCGAGACCACCACGTCGACGGCCGCGCCGCCGACCAGCACCACGTCGAGACCCAAGGGTCCCTGACGTGGGGGGCGGCGGATCGGTACTGGTACCGTCGCCGTCGATGTCCCCGCTCGAGCAGCTCCTCGTCGTCCAGGAGCACGACAGCGCCATCGACCACCTCCGGCACCGCCGGACGCACCTGCCCGAGCGCGAGGCGCTCGCCGCCGCCGAGGCCGCGATCCGGTCGTTGGCGGACCCGATCACCGAGATCTCGCAGCGTCGTGACGTCGTCGCCCGCGACGTGAAGCGCCTCGAGGACGAGACCGCGTCCGTCACCGCGAAGGTCGCGGAGATCGATCGGACGATGTACTCGGGTTCGGTGACCTCGCCGAAGGAGCTGCAGGCGATGCAGGCCGAGATCGACCAGCTCCGGCGCCACCGGGCGACGCTCGAGGACCGCGAGCTCGAGCTGCTGGAGGGCCAGGAGGAGGTCGAGTCCGAGCTCGCCCCGCTCGTCGCCCGGGTCGCCGAGCACGAGGCGACCGCCCGCGCCGCCCGTGAGCGCATCGCCGCGGAGGAGGCGGTGATCGACGGCGAGATCGCCGCCGAGACCGACGTGCGCGCCGGCGCGGCGGCGGGGATCCCCGCCGACCTGCTCGCCGACTACGAGCGGTGCCGGAGCGCGGCGCGCGGCGTCGGGGTCGCCCGGCTCGTCGGCAACACCTGCCAGGGGTGCCGCCTCACCATCCCCGCCACCGAGGTCGCCCGCATCCGCAAGGGTGAGACCGAGGGTGTGATCGAGCACTGCGACAACTGCGGTGCGATCCTCGTACCGAAGCAGTGAACGGGCACCCACGGTGAACCAGCGGCTGCCCGGTTTCGACGCGCCCGCCCGGCGCACGCTGCGCATCTACTGCGACGGCGGTTCGCGCGGCAACCCCGGTCCCGCTGCGGTCGGCGCGGTGATCCTCGACGCGACGGAGGAGCCCCCGGCGGTCGTCGGCACGGTGAGCGAGACGATCGGCGTCGCGACCAACAACGTCGCCGAGTACACCGCGCTGATCCGCGGGTTGGAGGTCGCGGCGCCGTTCGCCGCCGACCGCGTGGAGGTACGGGCCGACTCCCAGCTGCTGATCCGCCAGCTCGAGGGCCGGTACCGCGTGAAGCACCCGGCGCTGCAGCCGCTCCACCAGCAGGTCCGGCGACTCCTCGGCGCGTACTCGGAGGTCGACCTGCTCCACGTGCGGCGCGAGCAGAACACCGAGGCCGACGCGCTCGTGAACGCGGCGCTCGACGCGGCGGGTTGAGCCGGTGCTCTTCTGGTACATCGGTCCGTCGATCGTCGCCATGTACGAGATCTTCAACAGTCGCGGGCTCGACTACCGGCTCATCGCGCTCGGATCGATCATGCCGTTGCTGGTCGACCTGCCCCTCGGTCACTTCGGACCGGGTCACTCGATCGTGGTGGCGGTCGGGGTGCTCGCCGTCGTCATGGTCGGCACCATCGGCCGGCCGCGTCTGCTCCGGCGCCATCTGGTGTGCCTGCCGATCGGCTGGTTCTGCGGGCTGGTGCTCTCGGGCGCCTTCCTCCACGACCAGTCGTTCCTCTGGCCGCTCCTCGGCCCGATCACCAAGGACGTCGGTCTGCTCCCGCCGCCGACGCTGCTGGTGCTCGGCGAGGCCGCGGGCTTCGCGGTGATCGCGTGGAGCGTCGGCCGGTTCGCGCTGAACACCGCCGCCGGGCGGGAGCAGTTCGTGCGAACCGGCCGTCTCGTCGACGCGGCGCGACCCTGAGCGGTGGCGGCATGATCCTCCTGGTCCGGCACGGCGAGACCGAGGCGAACCGTGAGCGACTCGCCCTGGGACGCGCCGACCCGCCGTTGACTGCGACGGGGACGCGCCAGGCCGCGGCGCTCGCGACGGCGCTCGGGCGCGCCTGCGCCGGCGTCGACGGGATCCGGGTCGTGAGCAGCCCGCTCGCGCGGGCGCGCGCGACGGCCGAGCCGATCGCGGCCGCGCTGGGACTCGAGGTCGTGGTCGAGCCGCGTCTCGTGGAGATGGACTACGGCGAGTGGGACGTCCGCTCCTTCGCGGAGTTCCCGCCCGAGGACCTCGCGCGTTGGCGCCGCGACGCCACGTTCGCGCCGCCGGGCGGGGAGAGCCTGGTGGCGGTCGGGGCGCGCGTCGGCGAGTGGTGCGGCGAGGTGGCCGGGGGCCCGACCGTGATCGCGGTGAGCCACGTCTCACCGATCAAGGCGGCCGTGCTGTGGGCGATGGACGCCGATCCGCTGCTCGCCTGGCGCATGCGCCTCGACGTCGCGTCGATCACGCGGGTCGACGCCGGGGCGGACGGCCGGCGCGCCCTCGTCGGCTTCAACGAGACCACGCACCTCCACTGACCCCGCCGGCCGCCCGGTCAACGGGTCGGGCGGCTCGTGGTCGTCGTGACGGCTCCGGCGACCGGAGTCCTGCGGGTGGCGGACCGCGCGATCCGCGTCAGCTCGGGCGCCAGCCACTTCCACACCTGCACCGAGCCGCCCTGGGTGAAGTGCACCCCGTCGGTGCGCATGGTCACGCCGTGCAGCGTGTCGGCGTACCGGCCGTCCGGACACACGCGCGCGTCGAGGTCGATCACCGTCACGTCGGGACGGGTCGCGGCGTAGCGCCGCCACACGCCGTTGAGGAACTGCACGCGTGACGGGTCCGCGCGGTCGGCCTCGCCGAACTCACCGAGGATCCGCTGCGCGGGCGAGAAGCAGGGTGTGGTGAGGATGACGAACCGGGCCCCGCCGGCGGTCACGGTCTCGCGGATGCGGTCGAGGGCGGCGTCTAGCGCCGACTCCATGTCCGGGGTGCCGGCGGCGACCCGCCGCCCGTCGAGGTTCTGGTCGAAGACCTCCCAGCCGCCCGTGAGCAGCACCGCGAGCTGCGGCCGGCTCTTCGCCACCTCCGTGCGGTCCTGGTCGAGCTGCGCGCGGCAGCGGTCCTGCGGCTCGCCCGCCACGCCCCGCGAGACCGGCTGGCCGGCGAGGATCCCGCAGCCCACCTCCGCGGTGCCACGGAGCCAGATCCTCCGGCGCAGCGCGTCGGGGAGCCAGTAGCCGAGGGTCACCGCGATCGAGTCGCCGAGCAGGAGCACGCGCGTCGCGCCCGGGGGCGCAGGCGCGTTGAGCCGGGCCGCGAACGCGGCGATGTCGACGGTCTTCGGTCGCGGCTTCGCCGCGGCGCCGCCGCCGGCCAGGGCGAGGATCGCGACGGCGGTGACCGCGGAGGTGACCGGGATCCAGAGCGCGCGGTGGCGGACCCACCGGACGCGCTGCTGGCGGATCGGCTGCTCGACGAGGAAGTACGACAGCAACGCGGGCACGAACGACGCCCCGAGCCGGAGCAGCAGGAGCCGGTCACCCTCGAGCCCCGTGCGCGCGGGGGAGAGGAACACGTACACCGGCCAGTGCCAGAGGTAGAGCCCGTACGAGATGCGGCCGATCGCGGGCAGCGGCGGCAGTCGCAGCACCCACCGCACCGGTCCGGGTGTCATCGCGCCGACGATGAGCGCAGCGGCCGCGACCGCGATCAGGGTGAACCCGCCGCGATAGAGGATCGACCACGAGTCGGACTGTCCGATGACGAACCACGCCAGGAACGCCGCGCCGCCGACCGCGAGCGCCTGCGCGATCCAGGTGAACGGCTTCGTGACCCGGTCGAACCGCTGCCCGAACGTCACCGCGAGCGCGGCGCCGATGAGGAGGGCCTGCGCGCGGGTGTCGGTCCCGTAGTACGCGCGTGAGTGGTCGCCACCGTGGTGGGCGAGCAGGGCCATCAGTCCGGCCGAGCCGGCCGCGAGCGCGAGCACGGTCACCGTGATGAGGTGCACGTTGCGCTTCGTCGCCTTGACGATGCCGAGGAACACCAGCGGCCAGACGAGGTACCACTGCTCCTCGATCGCCAACGACCACATGTGCCGGAGGGGCGACGGAGACCCGAACTGCGCGAAGTAGCCCTGGCCCGAGAACACGAGCCGCCAGTTCTGCACGTAGAAGAGCGATCCGAGCAGGTCGCCCCGCAGGCCGAGCGCCTCGTCGCCGCGGGCGACGAACGCGCCGAAGGCCGCGACGGCGATCAGCAGGACGACGAGCGCGGGGAGCAGGCGCCGGGCGCGCCGGAGCCAGAACTCCTTCACCGCGATGCGGCCGGTGGCGGTGATCTCCTCGAGCAGCAGGGTGGTGATGAGGAAGCCGGACAGCGCGAGGAACACGTCGACGCCGATGAAGCCGCCGGTGGCGCGTTCGACGCCGCCGTGGAACAGCATGACGGCCAGCACGGCGACGGCGCGGATGCCGTCGAGCGACGGTTCGTGCCGGAGGCGCGTCGGAGGCGCGGGGGCGGTTCCGGGGCTCATGGGCGGTCGCGGGACTCCATCAGGACACCGGACCCGACGGGCCGGAACCGCCCGAGTCTACGAACGCGGGCGCCGGTCGCCGCTGCACCGGGCGGGGCCCGCGAGAATGGGATCCGTCGGTCGCCACCGGGAGGGACCATGCCACCCGCGGAGCAACACGAGATCTGCGCCGGGTGCCGTTTCGACAGCGATGCCTACCCGCACCCGGACCTGCTCGGCACCCTGGCCGTGCTCGAGGTCTGGTGGCGTCTCCTGGTCGCGCCCGAGACGCCGGAGTCGATCACGACGCGCCCGGCGCCGGACACCTGGTCCGCACTCGAGTACTGCGCGCACAGCGAGCTCGTGGTCGGGATCCACGCCGCCGGACTCGAGCTCCTCGCCGCGGGTGACGACGTCGTGCTGCCCCCGTTCGCCGAGGACGACGTCGCGAACCGGTCGCCCGTCGGTCCCACGACGACGATGGAGTCGGCGATCGCCGGGCTCGCCGGCAACGTCGAGCAACTGACCGAGCGGTACCGCACCGCGCACCGGCACGGCGACGGCGCGACCCTCACCGTCGGCGGCGGCGAGCCCATGACGGCCGCGGGCATGACCCGGCACGCCCTGCACGACACCATCCATCACCTCCAGGACGTCGGACGGGGCTTCGTCGCGCTCGGTGGTGGCGCGCCGCGAGCGACCGGGACCGTCGTGCAGGTCAACGCCGGTTCCGGCGGCGTACCGAAGCTCCCCGTCGCCCACGCCGCCATCGGGTTCCGCGGGATCGTCGGCGATCGTCAGGCCGAGCGGCGGCACCACGGGCGCGTGTGGCAGGCGCTGTGCCTGTTCCCGCTCGAGGCGATCGAGCGGCTCCGGGCCGAAGGGCACCCGATCGGCCCGGGCGCGGTCGGGGAGAACCTCACCCTGGGCGGGCTCGACTTCGCCTCGTTCCGGCCCGGTACCCGGGTGCAGATCGGTGACGCGCTCTGCGAGCTGACGCTGCCTGCGATCCCGTGCCGGAAGAACGCCCGCTGGTTCACCGACGGCGACTTCGGCCGGCTCTCCCACACGCGCGATCCGGCGGCCACCCGCTGGTATGCGCGCGTGCTCGAGGACGGCGCGGTCGCACCGGGCGCGCCGGTCGAGGTCGAGCCGCACTGATCGACGCGGGCGCGCCGGCACCCGATCGACCGGGGCCGCGCCCGTACACTGCGCGGCGCGATCTCGACCCGGGAGGGATCCTCAGTGACCATCGACGCGTCGGCCCCCGTGCCCGTCACCGATCCGTTCGGGCCGGCGCGCCTCGGGCCGGTGACGGTGCGCAACCGCATCGTGAAGGCGGCGACGTTCGAGGGACTCGCGTCGCGCGGTGAGGTCACCGACGGTCTGATCGAGTTCCACCGCCGGGTCGCGGCGGGGGGTGTCGGGATGACGACGCTCGCGTACTGCGCGGTCTCCGAGGACGGCCAGGGCGCGCCCAACGAGATCGTGGTCACCCCGGCCGTGCGACCGGGCCTCACCCGGTTCACCGACGCGATCCACGCGACGGGTGCCGCCGCCTCGATCCAGCTCGGCCACGCCGGCCCGGTCGCCGCCGGCACGGGCCGCGCGGGACTCGCGCCGTCGAGGATCTTCGCCCCGCAGGCGATGCGCTTCACCGAGCCGGTGGGCGAGACGGACCTCACCCGCATCGTCGGCGACTTCGCGCGTGCCGCCACCGTCGCCGCCGACGCCGGGTTCGACGCGGTCGAGCTGCACTTCGGCCACGGATACCTCGTCAGCGCGTTCCTCAGCCCGAAGCTCAACCGCCGGACCGACCGCTGGGGCGGATCGATCGAGCACCGGGCCCGGCTCGCGCGCGCCGTCGCCGAGGCGGTGCGCGATGCGGTCGGCGGCCGGATCGCCGTGCTCGCGAAGCTCAACATGGCCGACGGCGTGCCCGGCGGCCTGTGGCTCGACGAGAGCGTGACGGTGGCCCGGCTGCTCGAGTCCGACGGCACGCTCGACGCGATCGAGCTCACGGGCGGGAGCTCGTTCCAGAACCCGATGTACCTGTTCCGGGGCGACGCGCCGATCCACGAGATGGCCGCCGCGTTCCCGTCGTACCTGCGGTACGGCTTCCGCCTGATGGGCCCCCGCTTCATGCCGTCGTACCCGTTCGAGGAGGCGTACTTCCTGCCCTTCGCCCGGCAGTTCCGCGACGCGCTCACGATGCCCCTGATCCTGCTCGGGGGGATCAACCGGCTCGCCACCGTCGAGCAGGCGCTCGCCGAGGGCTTCGGGTTCGTGGCGATGGGCCGCGCCCTGCTGCGCGAGCCCGATCTCGTCGCCCGCTGGCGACAGGGCGACGAACGCGAGTCGCTCTGCATCCACTGCAACAAGTGCATGCCGACCATCTACACCGGGACGCGGTGCGTGCTCGCCGAGCCGGCACCGCCACGGCCGTCGCCCCGGGTGGACGCGGCTGCATCGACCGTCGCGGCGGAGAGCGTGCTCGGGCGCGCGGTGCAGAAGGTCAGCGCGACGCGGACGTTCGCGCGCGTCGCGCCGAAGGTGGTGCCCCGGCTCGATCTGCTGGTGCACCGGCTCACCTGTGGCCGCCACCTCACGTCGGAGCGCATGGTCACGACCCTCGTGCTCACCACGACGGGAGCGAGATCGGGCCGACCGCGTCGGGCGCCGCTCGCCTGTCTCGTCGACGGCGACGCCTTCTACGTGGTCGGGTCGAACTTCGGACGCGCCGAGCAGCCGGCCTGGACCGGGAACCTCATCGCCACGCCGGACGCGGCGGTCACCTTCGCGGGCCGCACGGTCCCGGTCCGGGCCACGCTGCTCGACGCCGATGGGAAGGCGGCGGTCTGGCCGCGACTGGTCGGGCTCTGGCCGAACTACGACGTCTACGACGCGCGCGTGGACCGCGAGCTGCGCGTCTTCCGCCTGGACCCGGTGGCGGCCGGGTCCGGGTGATCCGGGACGGCTGCGCACTCCGCCACGGTCGGGGGACCGGAGGCCCGGAATCGGTCCGGAGAGATGCCGAGGCCCCGCGAGCCCGGGCAGGGAGGGCTCAGCGGGGCCATCGGCAAGGTGAGAGTATCCAATCGCATTGACGTATTTGTGTCAATGGGTCGTGTCCGCAGCGTCAACGGGTCGGCGGCCTCCCCCCAGTGGCGCCACCGACCCGTCCCGGCCCGCTGACCCCTGCATCCTCCACCGGGCCCGGGAGGCGCGCAAGAGGTCGGTCGACCCGGTCCGTGAGGCATGGTCGGCACCCGGCACGTGGTACAGCGTTGGTCGTGTCCGCGGACCAGGTCGAAGTGTTCGGGAGTGAGGACGCGCGCACGGCGCGCCGCCGGCGGCGGGTGCTCGTCGTCCTGCTCGGCCTCGCGGCGGTCGCGGTGCTCGCGGTGCTGGGGCTGACCCGCCTCGACGTGGCGCAGACCGAGGGGGCGCGACCGACGACGACCACCGCACCGGTCGGGCCGACCGCGGCCCTGGCACTGCACGCCGTGGCGCTGCCGCGTCCGGGATCCGAGCAGTACACGGTCCGGGCGGGCGACACCCTGGAGGGGATCGCGCACCGCTTCGGGCGCGCCCCCGCCGCGATCGTCGCCCGCAACCGGCTCGCCACCCCCGACCACCTCACGATCGGCCAGCGGCTCGTGATCCCGGCCGCGCCCGTGCTGCGGGTGGGAGTCGTTTCCGCCTCGGCCCTCGGGGTCCGGGTGCGGATGACCCTACGGGGGCAGGAGCGCGAGCAGATCGTCTTCACGGTGCGGTCGCCGTCGGGCACCTACGTCGGTCCGGCCCACCCGGTCGACGTCGACCGTTCCGTGCGCGTGACCTACGACGCCCCGCCCACCGCCGGCCGCTACGAGATCGCCGCGAAGGGAGACCGGGGCACGACCGCGGGCGCGGCCTTCGATCTCGCGCCCCGCTGATCGGACGCGACGTCAGGCGCCGGGGATCGGGCGCTCGCGCCGCACCGCGCGCGGATCGACGTCGTCGCGTTCACCGAGCAGGACCGGGTGCCGGAGGCGGCCCTCGGCCGTCCACTCGGTGAACCCGACCTCGACCACCAGCTCGGGACGCACGAAGCGCGCCTCGGGCGGGAGCGGGTCCGGCCTGAAGGGGCTCGTCGCCTCGGCGCGCTGTGCCAGCTCCCGGGTCCACCGCTCGAGCGCGGCACCGGTGAACCCGGAACCGACCCGACCCGCGTAGTGCAACCGGCCCTCGTCGTCGTAGACGCCCACGAGCAACGCGCCGAGCGTGGTCCGGCGCCCGCCCTGGCCGGGGAGCCAGCCGCCGACCACGAACTCCTGGGTCGCACGGTGCTTCACCTTGAGCCACGCGCGCGACCGCCGGCCCGCTTCGTAGCGCGAGTCGGCGCGCTTCGCCACGATCCCCTCGAGGCCGAGATCGCGGGTCGCGTCCACGAGCGCACGGCCGCGTGGGCTCGTCGCCGGCTCCGAGCCGGGCGTCTGCCAGTGGGGGCCCGCGAGGCGCAGTCCCTCCAACGCGGCCCGGCGGGCCGTGTAGGGCTCGGTGAGCCGCGACGTCCCGTCGAGCCACAGCACGTCGAAGATCATCAGCGCGACCGGCACCTCCGTCGCGAGACGCTGCTGGGCGCGCCGGTCCCGGACGTGCATGCGGCGCTGGAGCCGCTCGAAGCTCGGACGGCCGTCGGGGTCCAGGGCGACGATCTCCCCGTCGAGCAGCACCGGGGCGCCGACCGCACCGGCGAGGGCGTCCAGCTCGGGGTACCGCCCGCTCAGGTCGTTGCCGCGCCGGCTGGTCACGGTGACCGACCCGGCGTCGAGCGCGACGATCGCACGCACGCCGTCCCACTTGATCTCGTAGCACCAGTCGGCGGTCGCGGGCGCGGTGGTCGCGGGAGTCGCGAGCATCGGGGGCAGGAAGGAGGGCATCGGATCGGTCATCGGGTGGCACACGCTCCGGTCGTGCGGTGATCGTCGGGTGACGCCAGCTTCGCCCAGATCTCGAACCGTCCGTGACCCGCCGACGTTTGCGGTCGGGCGCCCCGGGGCACGACCGCCTATTCGACGACGCGGAGGTGTGCGGTGCCGGCCATGGCGGTGATCCCGATGAGCAGCGGCGAGTACGACGTCCGGATCGGTGAGGGGGTGCGGACCAAGACGTTGCGCGTGCACGTCGGTGCGCAGCTGCTCGCCACGCTGCACCTCGGCCCCGACTCGGGCAGCCGGGTCGTGCGGGCCGCGCTCGAGACGCTCGACGAGAGCGACCAGCTCGACGAGCTCGGCGCGTTCGTGCCGCTGGAGCGCTTCGGCGACGAGGAGGAGTTCGTCGCCGGCGTCCGCCGGCACCTCGACGACGTCGGGTCCGAGGACTGAGGGGGCGGGCCGTGGCGAAGGTCAAGGTGACCGCATCCGACGGGACCACCGTGTTCGACGGCGACCTCGACGTCGTGCCCCGCGCCGGCGAGCTCATCCGTCGGGGCGACGAGGTCCGGCGCATCGAGTCCGTGGTGTGGACGATCGACGAGGACGGCGGCGGCTCGCCGGCTGCGACGATCCGCCTCGAGGACGCCGAGTACCGCTACTGACGGCGGGGTGCGCCGACGCCGGCCTCAGAGCCCGCCCGACTCCGGGGCGGACTGGCCGCCGACGACGAGCGCCCGGGCGGACGGGCCGCGGGCGAAGTACACCGCCAGCCCCACGTAGACGACGATGCACGCGTACGGGCTCACGAACGCGATCGCGATCGTGGACGCGTACACCACCGGACTCACCCACGAGAGGCGCAGGCTCCGGCGGACCTGGGCCGGTGTCACGGACTCGACCATCAGATCCGTGTGCCGCGTGAGGTACCACCACTGCAACGTGAAGACGAGACCGATCAGCATCATCACGAAGCTGTAGACCGCGGTCGCGATCGATGCGTTGCGGCCGCCGTCGCTGATGAACTGCGCGAGCAGCTGGGTCGGCCACGGGATGAACCCGACGAGCAGGAGCAGCGCGAGGTTGCTGAAGATCAGCGGCCGGTCGACGGCGCGCACGCGGTCGAACATCCCGTGGTGCGCGACCCAGATGAGGCCGATCACGGTGAACGACACGACGTAGGCCAGGTACGACGGCCAGTTGTCGAGGATCGCCCGCAGCAGCTTCTCGTGCTCGCCGACGCGCACCCTCCCGATGTCGATGACGAGCAGGGTGGCGGAGATCGCCATGACCCCGTCGCTCAGCGCCTCGAGTCGGCTGGTGGTGAGCGTCTGCGCGGGCCGGGGGTGCGGCGCCGTCATGATCCCGACACCGGGGGGCGCGTCATGGCGGGACTCTCGCATGCGGTGCGCGGTGCGGTCGAACGCCGCCGTCGTCAACCGCCGGGGACGGGCCGGGACTCGTGGCCCACGCGCTCGCGCGTCCGCCGCGGCGACACGCGATCAGGACGCGGGATCGTCCGGCCGCCTTCCGACGACCGGACGATCCCGTCGACGTCCCCGCTCACTACCGGTCGACCTCGCCACGCCAGGAACCGGTCGCGCTGCCACGCGTCTCGACGAACTCCTTGAAGCGCCGGAGGTCACCCACGGCCCGGCGCTTGACGAAGCCGAGGGCGTCGCCTGCGGTCTCGACGATGCCCTCGGGCTCGAAGTCGAGCTGCAGCATGACCTTGCTGTGCGAGTCGTCGAGCCGGTGGAACGTCACGACACCGGCGTTGGTGGCGCCCTCGGTGGCGGTCCACGCCACCCGCTCGTCGGGTCGCTGCTCGGTGATCTCGGCGTCCCACTCGCGTGCGGCGCCGGCGATCTCGGCCTTCCAGTGCAGATGGGTGTCGTCGATCTGGCGGACCGACTCGACGCCCTCCATGAACTGCGGGAAGGATTCGAACTGGGTCCACTGGTCGTAGGCCGTGCGGATGGGCACGTCGACCTCGATGGATTCCTCGATGGTGCTCATGACGGGTCCCTTCGGGGTAGGGGAGGGTCTCGGACCCTCTACCCCCGGGTGAGGTTCGACCAAACAGCGTGTGGAGGGGCGGATGACCGAGGACGACCGGAGCGTGACGATCGGCGAGGCCGCCGCGCGCACCGGCCTCACCGTGCCGACGCTGCGCGCCTGGGAGCAGCGCTACGGGTTCCCACGACCGGCGCGCACCGAGCACGGGGTGCGCGTCTACGACGCGTCGACCTGCCGGCAGATCGACGCGGTCGTCCGCGCGCGTCGCGAAGGGCTGTCGCTCGCCGCTGCGATCCGCCGCGTCGTGCGGGCGCCGGCCGTCGGGGAGACGTCGCTGTTCGCGGCGGTGCACCGGTTCGCGCCGCACCTCCCGACCCGCCGCCTCGGCGTACGCGCCATGCGCGCGCTGTCCACTGCGGTGGAGGACCAGACGATCGCGTACGGATCACGGGCGGTCGTCCTCGGTGCGTTCCAGCGCGCCGAGGCGTTCGCCGCGGCGCAGCCCCGGTGGGACGAGTTGGCCCGGACGGCTCCGGTGGCGGCGGTGTTCGCCGACTTCGACCCGGGCGACGCTATGAGCGCCCCGGCGCCGGACGCGGACGACCACACGGACCGCGGGTCCGCGTCCGCCGGCCGACGACCGGAACGGGTGCCGCTGGACCCTGACTCGCACCTCCGGCGCGAGTGGGCGGTGGTGTCGCTCGGGCCCGAGCTCTCGGCGTGTCTCGCCGGGTGGGAGCAGCCGGCGGACGCAGGGCGGCGCCGGTGCTTCGAGGCGGTCTGGACCACCTCGGTGCCGGTCGTGCGGCACGCGACCGAGGTGCTCGCGTCCTGTGCGGCGCCGTGGGTGCCGGATCTCGCCGACCGGGTGCGCGCGGAGACCGCGGGCTGGGCACCGGATCCCGACTCCCGGGGGCTCGCGGACCGGCTCGCGTTGCGGGCGATCGAGGCGACCGATCGGTCGGAAGGTCTCTGAGCGGTCTCCTAGACCCCGGCGCCGTGATCGGCGAGTTGGCGGAGGATCTCGGTGTCCGGTGCGCCGCGGAGCTGCCGGGTGACCGACACCACCACGACGAGGGTGCCGTCCTCCCGGCGGACCGCGCACCGGTGATAGCCGAAGAGGCCGAGCCGGTCTCCTTCGAGCTGCCGGGACGCCTTGACGTCGTCGTAGTCGATCGCGCCGGAGACGAGCCGGTCCCATCGGCGGCGTTCCCCGTCTCGGTACTCGGGGTCCACCATCTCGTCGAAGCGCAGCCCGATCGGTGCATCGGCCGCTACGAGACGCGCGCCCGTGACGAACGCACGGTTCGCGGCGATGAGGTAGCCGTCCCGGTCGAAGATGCAGATCCCGTACTGCGACAGCGCGGCGACATCGTCGATCAGGCGCTGCGCGTCACCGGCGTAGAGCGGCCCGAACCGGCGGGCGGACCAGCGCGTGATCGCGGCCGTGACGGCGGCCCGCAGGTCCCAGGCGCCGCGGATGTCGTGCGCGGTGGCGACGAGATCGCTGATGCGTTCGCCGCACCGGAGCAGCGCGGCCTCGTCGTCGTCGGTGAACGCCGGGAGCGTGCCGCCCCGGGTGAGGATCACGAAGCCGTTCACCTCGCCGTCCTTGGTCACCGGGACGCCGAGCAGGCTGCGGATCGGGTAGCGGTCGAGGTGCAGCCGCATCTCCGGACGAACCCAGTGCACGAAGTCGTCGACCGGCACATGGGTGAGACGGAGCACCTGCCCGTCCCGGAGCGCGGACACGACCTCGGCGACTGCGTCCGGATCGATCGGGGCGAGATCCCGGAGTGACGCCACGAAGGTGATCCAGTCGGCCCGGGGATGGTCGAACACCGTGATCGTGGTGCCGTCGTGTCGCATCAGCGACGTGACGCACAGCGCCTGGAACGTCGTCGACAGTCTGCGCGACGCGTGCATCGCGACCGCATGCGTGCTCAGCAACGGGTCGAGCAGCATCGACTCCGCCTCCTCGATCACGTCCTCGGGAGTCATCTCGGGAGGATCGAGAGGTTCGTCGCTCGGCGTCGACGCCCCCACGTACCAGCGGCGCTGGGCCTGGAACGCGGCGACCGCATCGTCGCTGATCTCGTAACGGGAGCCGATGCGAACTGCGGCGAGCGATCCGGACCGCACCCACTTGTACGCGGTCTGGTAGTGCACGCCGAGTTCTACGGCGGCCAGCTTGAGGTTCATGCCCACACCTCCGGGCAACACGACCCGAGGTCGGGTGGCCGCTCGGACGGTGCCGTGACGGCGCGTCGGGTCGCCCAGCAATTTGCCGGAGACGGCGCTGCGATGCAACGACCGACCGGCCCCCAACGGCGAACGGCGTTCACGACGCGCGTCGCGCGCTAGCCCGGGCGTGAGGTCCGTTCGTGCTCCAGGTCGGCCTCGGCGGCGGCGAGGGCGTTGGCGGTCTCGGTGACCGCGGCCTCGGCACTCGCGTGTGCGTGCTCGCTCGTCTCGAGTCGCCGGCGGGCCGTCGCGACCTCGGCCGCGGCACGCTCCCGCGCAACCTCGGCCTCGGCGTGCTCCGAGCGGCGCTGCCCGACGGCGGCCTCGAGCTCGCGTTCGCGCGCGGTCGGGCCGGGATCGGCGGGCGGTGACGGAGGCTTCGCTCGCGGCGAGCGCGTGCGCGCGGTGGTCGCCCGCGTTTCGTTCTTCGCCGCCGGACGGGCACTCCGGGCCCGGCGCGGAGGGTCCGGCGCGCCGGCGAAGAGCTCGTCGTCCTCGCGGATCGCCGAGCCGAGCACGCCGGCGGCGACCTGGTCGAGGGCGCCGACCGGCAGGGTGCGGAGCAGCGCGGCGACGTCGTCGCGCCGGGACCCGTCGTCGATCGTCGTGACGACCGCGTCGACCATCGCGTCGGTGGCGGTGCGGAGCTCGCGCACCGCAGTGCGCAGGGCGGTGGCGTCGGCGCCACCGATCGACGCGGACTGCGCGTCGGCGACTGCGCGCGTCGCCCGGACCCACGCGGTCGTGGTCGCGGGATCGGCGCGGGCCGTCCGGTTGACCGCGCGCTCGACGACCGACGGCTTCCGGAGCGCGGCGATGCGCGTCGCGTCCGCGCTGCGCTTCTCCCGGCGGGCCGCCTTCGCCGCGGCGTTGCGGGCCGCGACGAACTCCTCGGGCGGCAGTCCGTAGAGCCGGACGACCTCGGCGGTGAGCGGATCCGCGGGCGGCATCGATCCTCCTGGCCCGATTCGCCCCGACCGGCGCGGGCCCGCACCGGTTTCGGCCCGGAAGCTACGCGGTACGGCCGGGGTATGGCGAGAGCGATCTGGTCCGGTTCGGTCAGCTTCGGTCTGGTGAACGTCCCGGTGAAGGCGTTCTCGGCGGTACGCGACCACGACGTCCACTTCCATCAGCTCGACCGCAAGTCGGGCGCGCGGGTCCGCACCAAGAAGGTGTCCGAGAAGACCGGGCGCGAGGTGAAGGCGGACGACATCGAGATGGGATTCGAGATCTCGAAGGGGGAGTACGTCACGTTCGGCAAGGACGAGCTCGTCGAGCTGAGGCCGGAGTCGACGCGCGCCGTCGAGATCAGCGACTTCGTCGACCTCGACGAGATCGACCCCATCTACTACGAGCGCACCTACTGGCTCGCGCCCGACGGCGACGCGGCGAAGAAGGCGTACTCGCTCCTGGTGGCGGCGATGGCCGACCGCAACCGGGTCGGCATCGGCACCGTGGTGATGCGCAACAAGGAGTACCTGACCGCGGTCCGCCCGCTCGACGGCGTCCTGGCGATGTCGACGATGCGATTCGCCGACGAGGTGGTGCCGCGCCACTCGATCGACGCGCTCCCGTCGCGTGCCTCGAAGCCCGACGCCAAGACCCTGCGCATGGCGACCCAGCTCATCGAGAGCCTCGCGGCGCCCTGGAAGCCCGCCGCCTACCACGACACCTACGCCGAGGACCTGCGCAAGCGGATCAAGGCGAAGGACACCGGCAAGGAGGTCGTGCGGGAGGCGCCGGCCGAGGACACGGGGAAGGTGCTGGACCTGATGGCGGCGCTCGAGGCCAGCCTCGACACCGCGTCCGGGCGCCGGTCCAAGCCACGGAAGGCGAAGAAGAAGAGCGCCTGAACCGGCTCCCCGCCGTCCGCCCGAATCACCGCCGGCCCCGGCGGGCAGGCCCGTATTGCTTGACCTGAACTCGCGGTGAACCTAGCGTGAACCTTTCGGGCGCGACCGTCACGGTCGCGGGAGTTGGGGGCAAACGCACATGAAACGTCTCGGGATCGTCCTCGCGGTCGCGGTCATCGCACTCGCAGCCTGCTCGCTGCCGTCGATCGAGCCGGGGAGTGCAGGATTCCCCGACGGCGTCGCCGCCGGCGACGTCACGAGCAGCGGCGCCATCCTCTGGACCCGCACCTCGGCCGCGTCCGCATCGGTCGAGCTCGACCTCTTCGACTCGGTGCAGCAGCCGAACGGACGGGTCCTGCCGGGGGACACCCCGATCTCGACGATCGGCACCTCGACGAGCTCCGCCACCGACTTCACCACCAAGGTGCCGGTCAGCGGCCTGCAGACGCACCACGTGTACTTCTACCGCTTCGTCGACGGCGACGAGCACAGCCAGCTCGGTCGCTTCGTCACCGCGCCGGCGGCGAACGAGGCCGCGTCCTTCAGCTTCGTCGTGGCCGCCGACAGCGACGGCTTCCCGGTCGGTGGGCCGCCGCACTTCAACAACTTCGAGGTCCTCGAGCGCGCCCGGCTGAACCAGCCCGACTTCTTCTCGTTCCTGGGTGACACGATCTACTCCGACTCCAGCTACGCGCCCGGTCCGGTGACCACCGTCGCCGACTACCGCGCCGCGCACGCGCAGAACCGGAGCTTCCCGAACCTGCGCAACCTGATGAGCGCGACGGGCACGTACGCGCAGATCGACGACCACGAGGTGTACAACGACTTCGACGGCGCGACGGTCGACCCGACCCGGTACGCGAACGGGCTCCAGGCGTTCAACGAGTGGATGCCGACGAACACCGCCAACGTCCTCGACGACAGCTCGTGCGCCGGCGGCCACCCCCGCTACTTCCACCAGAAGTGGGGCACCCAGGTCGAGATCTTCCAGCTCGACCTGCGCTCCTGCCGCAGCTCCGAGGACGTTGTCAAGGCCGCGTGCACGAGTGGCAGCACGCTCGACCTCGCGCCGACCGCGTCGAGCTCGTTGCGGCTCGCGGCCGGGCTCCCCGCGACCCCGCCGGCCGGCTGCCTCGACGCCATCGACGACCCGGGCCAGACCATGCTCGGCCCGGTCCAGAAGGCGGCGTTCAAGGCGGATCTCGCCGCCTCCACCGCGAAGTTCAAGATCGTCCTCAACGAGGACGCCATCCAGCAGTTCTACGCGCTGCCGTACGACCGCTGGGAGGGCTTCGGCTCGGAGCGCAGCGAGCTCCTCAACTACATCCGCGACAACTCGATCGGGAACGTGGTGTTCCTCACCACCGACCTGCACGCCAACATCGCCAACAACGTGTTCATCGACAAGACGAGCGACCCGACGCCGATCGCCTACGAGGCGATCAGCGGTCCGATCGCCACGAACACGTACAAGAACGAGATCCTGAACCAGTTCCCGACCAACGGGACGACGCTGGTGAACTCGCTGCAGGCGGTGCTCTCGCTCCAGGGCGTCGAGTGCCGGGCGATCGACTCGTACTCGTACCAGCTGGTCCAGGTGGACGCGTCGACCGGCAAGCTGACGATCAGCTCGCGGGGCGCCGACGGCAAGGTCCTGAGCGACGACCTCAACTCCGCCACGAAGTGCACCAAGACGCTGGGCTGAGGATCCGGACTCCGAACCCGCGCGGCTCGGCCGCGTCCGGGCGCCCACCGTCGGGATGCGACGGTCGACGCCCGGACGCCGCACCGGAGACGCCGTCGCCACCGCCTGGTGCGCCGCGTCGTCGACGGACAGTGGTCGTCTCGCAGGTTCGGCGAGGTTCTGCTCCGCCGAGGTCGGGTTGTGTGCTCGACGCGACCTACGGTCCCCGGCCGTCGCCGGCCCCGGAGGAGCCCCCTGCCCGGGGCGGTCGGGGCCGGCGAAACCTCACGTCGTGGTCGACGGCGCCCCTGGCCTCTCGTGACGGAGCGCTCTAGCCTCCGGACGGGGCACCGCACGGGGGAGCGTCGCCGATGACAGGGAAGCGAATGGTGATCGTCGCGTTGGCCGGCCTGGCGGTCGTCGCGTTGAGCGGCTGCATCAGGTTCGCCGCGCCGGAGTCACTGCCGGTCTCCGGGGGCACCAGGCTGGCCGATGTCAACGGCGACGGCAAGGCCGACGTGCTCGCCGACGACGGGACCGGTCTCGCGCGTTTCGTGTACTGCGGTACGGGGTGCGTGCAGCCGAAGGAGAAGTTCAGCGGCCAGCACCTCCGCCAGGTCGCCGACTTCAACGGTGACGGCATCGTCGACGTGCTCACCCACGACGGCACGACCTACCGGGTGCTGTTCGGCGGGTCGAGCGGTCTCGGGAACGCGGCCACCTTCGCTGCGGCACCGGACAACCCGGGTCTCGCCGACGTCGGAGACTTCAACGGTGACGGCAAGGCCGACCTCGTGCGTTCCGGATCCCTCGCTCCGGGATTCGGACGCTTCGTCGTCTACCTCGGGGACGGTCTCGGCGGCTTCACGGCGTCGACGCTCAGCGTCGTCTACCCGGAAGGGGAGAGCGGTCCGGTCCAACTGCTCGTCGGTGATGTCGACGGCAACCACCGCGACGACCTCCTGGTGGCGGCGGTCGGACAGATCGGCGTGTTCCGGTACGGCGACCCGTCGACGTGCACGTTCGGGGCCACCTGCGCCTACTTCTTCGCCGCGATGGGCGGAAACCAGTTCGCGCTCGGGGACGTCAACGGTGACGGCAAGGCGGACCTGGCGCGTTACACCTTCGGCACCCCGGGGACGGTCGACTTCTTCCGCTCGACCGGGAGCGGGTTCACCAAGTTCCCGGCGTACCAGACCATCTCGGTGCCGGTGAGCGGCAAGACGCTGCAGATGGGTCTCCGCGACGTGGACGGCGACGGCAAGGTCGACTTCCTGATGAACGACTTGGTGGACACCCGGACGTGGTGGAGCGGCACCGGCGACGGCGGGTTCCCGTATCAGGCCCGGACCGACGTGCCGCTGACGGTGTCCGGGTGCCCTTCCTGCCTGGGCGACGTCGACGGCGACGGTCGCCTGGACGCGGCCGATGCCGGACAGATCTGGTTCAACACGTCCGACTGAGTTGCCGGGCGGCGGTGCGACCGGAGCGCGCCGGGCCTGCGGCGCCCGCGGCGCCGCGGGGGCCCGGCGCAGCGCCGTCGAGGTGGCTGACCTGCGGATTTCCCTGCCTTGTCATGTCCGTGGATGCCCGCTAGGGTCCGATGTCAGACGTCAGACATCAGACCGACGTCGGGATGGAAGATGTCATGGACCTCCTCATGATCGACTTCGAAGACGGTGATCCGTCGACCCTGCACATCGCAGGAGAGTTGGACCTGGCGGTGGCGGACCGGCTGCGCGAATCGCTCGAGGACGCCCTGGCGCGCGACCCGAGGGTCGTGGTCGACATGGGCGGCGTGACGTTCATCGACGCGTCGGGGCTGCGCGTGGTCCTCGACGTCGCAGGGAAGCTCAACGGCGACGGACCGCTCTCGCTGGTGAACGCGGAACGCGTCGAGTGGCTCCTCGAGCTCGTCGGACTCCGGGAGCTGCCCTCGCTCCGGGTCGCGTAGGTCGACGAACCGTGGCAGGCGAGGTCATCCCCCTGGGGAGTCGGCTCCGGCAACACCGCGAGCAGCGCGGACTCACCCAGGCCGAAGCGGCGCGCGAGCTCGACGTCGCGCGCACCGCGTACCGCCTCTGGGAGATGGAAGCGGCGCGACCCGCGCCGGACCGGTGGCGCTCGATCGCCCGGTGGCTGGGCATCTCGATGACGGCGATGCTGCTCGCCGAGGAGCTGCTCGACGAGCAGGAGGCGCGCGACGCGCAGGACGCCGCGCTCGGTGGCGGCATGACCGAGACGCAATGGGATGCTGCGAGCGACGCGTCGCCCGGTGACTTCTTCTCCCAGGAGCGGTCGATGATCGGCGAGCAGGCGAAGCTCGGGAACCTCACCGCCTCCCAGGCCGCGGGTCTGGGTCGGGTCCTGGCCCGTATCCAGGACGCGACCGCACCCGGCGCGACCGGCACGTGGCACCCGGGCAACTTCCGCAAGCGGTTCCCGAACGACGAGATCGCGCCGGCGCTCGCACGGGCGGCGCTCGGCGCGACCGCCATCGGGATTCCCGTCGCGACCTTCGATGCTGCGATCCTGCTGCTCAGCGAGCTCGTCACCAACAGCGTCCGGCACGCACCGACCGGGTGGGTCGAGGTCTCGATCGTGCTCGCCGCCAATTGCCTACGGCTCGAGGTCACTGATCAGGCGGTCCAGGCGCTGCGTCCCCGGACCCCGGACGGGACCGGTGGCTGGGGGCTGACGCTCGTCGCCGAGCTCGCGACCCGCTGGGGTGTCGAGCGACTGCCGGACGGCAAGACGATCTGGATCGAGTTCGACCTCGCCGCCGGGGCGTGACGGGCCCGGGTGCGGCCGGTGCGCTTCGATCCTCGGCCACGATCGAGTCGAGGGTGCCGCCGCGGGTGAGGGCGGGTAGGCCCTCCTCGTGAACTCGAAGAACGTCGACACCCCGAGCCGCGAGCCGTCCAGGACTGGAGCGAGGTGGTCGCCGAACTCGACCGGGGCGACTACCTCTCGCTGGAGAACCGTCCACCGCACTTCACGACGTGGCTCACCACGATCAACGCGGACGGATCTCCCCACGTCACGGCAGTGGGCGCACTCTGGGACCAGGGCGCGTTCTGGTTCCAGACCGGGCGACGCACCCTGAAGGCGCGCAACGTCGATCGGGACCCGCGGTGCGCGGTGAGCATCACGCTCGATGCGTTCGACGTCGTGGTCGAGGGAACCGCCGGCCGGGTGACCGACACCGAGACCGTCGCACGGATCGCGCACCTCTACGCGACACGCGGTGGCTGGCCGGCCGAGCCCGACGAGTCGGGCACCGGGCTCACCGCTCCGTTCAACGCACCCGGCCTCGGTCCGGCGCCCTGGTTCGTCTACCGCATCGAGCCCCGTGCGGCGACCTCGGTGCTGACCACCTCGGCCACCGAAGGTGGGTCGACGCGCTGGACCTGGTGAGCGTGGCGCCCAGTACGCGGTCCCGTCGTGGTGGCCGGTGGTGCGGCCGTCGCGCGGCCCGCAGCTCGGTCAGCGCGACGGCGACGGTCCGGTTCCCGTCATCACGCGACGTTTCCGAATCGGCGCACCGCCTGATTGCGCTGGTCTGACTCGGCGCGGTCAGTAGTTGCTCGATCACTGCGTCGCGCGGGGTAGCGAACACGCGTGGATCAGGCTTCGACGGCTGGGCCTCAGCCGCTCTGGGCGGGCGACGCAAAGGCGGAGAGGCCCACCGAGCCGGCGTAGATCCATCCGTGCCCGATCGCCGGCGATGCGGCGACGCCGTCCTTCATCGGTGCCGACCAGATCGGCGAACACTGTCGCTGCGGCGATCCCGAGCATTTCGCAACACCTGCGCCATCAAAAGCGTAGAGATGCCCGTCGTAAGAGCCGACGTAGACAATTCCATGGGCGACCGCCGGTGACGAAAACACGCTCCCGCCGGTGACTGCTGTCCAGAGGGGCGAGCAGGTCGTCGGAGTACCCGCGCAGTTGGTGTTGCCCTTAGCGTCGAAGGCATACAGGTTGTGATCGTCCGAACCGACATAGACCACGCCGTTCGCAACTGCCGGCGACGACTCGACGTAATCGCCCATTGTCGCTGTCCAGAGTGGTGCACAGGTTGTTGGCATTCCGGAGCAGTTGCTCACGCCGGCGGCGTCGAATGCATACAGCTTCTTGTCGTCGGAACCCACGTAGACAACTCCGTCGGCGACGGCCGGAGACGAAAAGATCGACGCACCGGTCGGTGCGGTCCAAAGGGGCAGGCACGTCTTCGGTGTGCCGGAACAGTTCGTGGTTCCCAACGCATCGAATGCGTACAGCTTGTTGTCGAACGAGCCGACGTAGACGACGCCGTCCGCAACTGCCGGCGACGACTCTACCCAGAGCCCCGTCGGCGCAGACCAGAGTGGCTTGCACAGCCTGGGTGAGGTTCCCGTACACCCTGTCACTCCTGCGGCATCGAACGCGTACAGGTTGTTGTTGTTCGAGCCGACGTAGACGACACCGTTCGCAACTACGGGCGATGACTCGAAGTGCGAATCCATGTCGGCGATCCACAGAGGCGGGCAGCTCTTCAGCCCGAAGGTCACGACACAGCCAGCACCGCCCGAAGCGTCGAACGCGTAGAGCGCGCCTCCGAACGTGCTGACATAGACAACTCCATCGGCAACGGCCGGAGCCGTGATGATCGTCGCGTTGGTGTGGCCGACCCACAGCGGGTCGCATGTGATCGGCGTGCCGCTACAACCCTTGCCGGTTGCATCGAAGGCGTAAAGGGAACCGTTACCACCACCTGTGTAGACGACGCCGTTGGCGAGTGTCGGCGAGGTGGCGCTGTTGTTGTCCATTGACCCGTACCAGCGCAAACCAACCTTGCTGGTGAGGGTGTTTGCGTCGATCGACGGATCGCCGCTTGCACCAGTGTGCTGAGGCCCGCCACGGAACTGCGGCCAGTCACATCCAGCCAGCACCACAACAAGCGCGACCATCAGGACGATCGTGTAACGCCTGCACCGTGCCATCGCACCTCCCCGGAAACCCACAGAATAGGACTGCCATCCTCGCTGGGACGCCGGCCGAACGCACCAGCGGATCGGACGGAACCGATCCAGTCCGCATTCGGTAGAGAGCTGTGTCTGCAGTGATGGCGCAGCAGATGCTCGTGCGGTGCGTGCCCTCCAACCGGCGATAGGGGGCAGTGGTCGCGGCTGGCCGTGACGGATCGTGGTTAGACGGTCTGTGAGTGCACAGCATGCGCTGCGGTGACCAGGATTTCGTGTTCCCTGCGGCGCAGCCAGATCGGCTCGGTGCCGACCGGGTCGCACACGTGCGACCGGGTACTGGCGGCGGCCGCGAGGATCTGATCCAGCGGTGCGTTGCCGACGATCTGATTGGGTCGAGCGTCGAACGCGGTCTCTCGAGTGACCACGATGTCCCGGTCGGTGATCGCAACTCCACGCGGAGGGTTGATAGCTCTACGGGCGATCACAAAGACCAACAGCCCGGGAACGAGGATGATCCCGGTGAACGCCGTGAGGACCGCCGAGAAGCAGACCGCACCCCCGATCAACCACAGGAGCGAACGCTGCTGCTCGGGACCCGTCACACCAAACCCGTACATGCGACAGGTCGCTCGCTCGGCGAGGAGAGGCTGAGTCCTGCGGACGGCCTTCGCTCGCCGCGCCGCCATCGGCTTCGGCATCTTGTTCGCTGCCACCCCTACATGCTCGACACCCCCGCGCCGGTGCTTGAACGCGGTGACTGCCGATCGCTCGGTCGGTGTCCGGCGTTCAGGGGTACTGCTCATTGCCCTGCGTCTCGGAACTCGGTCTGATCCGTAACTGTCGGTGATGTAGATGCGCAGGTCGTGCTGAAGGTCACCTTTCATGGGTTAGTCCGATCGCGAGGCGCAGCAGGCGGAGACCGCGTTCGACGTGGTTCTGAACTGAGGAGTGGGACAGGCCGAGCAAGTCGTCTACCTCCTGATGCGTCCATTCGTAGGCGAAGACGAGGAGCACGAGCCTGCTGATCCGACGCGGCGAGTCGGTGAAGGTCGTGCAGGCTCGGCTCGGTCATGCCTCGGTCGCGGAAACACTCGACACGTACTCGCACCTGTGGCCCGGCTCGGGGAACCGCACGCGGACGGCGGTCGACGCTGTACTTGGCGACCTCACGGCGGATGGTGTGAGATCGGATCGCGGACTCGTCGCGGGCCGGTTGAGTGTTCTCGCAGGTCAGATGGTGCGCGGTGGTGAGTCGGCCTGTACGCCGGATTCTGTCGAGGGTGGTCATCCATCTCGGTCGGCGGTTGCCCGACGACTCTTGCGGTCTACCCGGGAGTATCGGGCGGGCCGCCCACTCCCTGTCTGACCTTGCTCCACGTGGGGTTTACCGAGCCGCCCGGGTCACCCCGGGCGCTGGTGCGCTCTTACCGCACCGTTGCACCCTTACCTGTGCGCCGAAGCGCCATCGGCGGTCTGTTCTCTGTGGCACTGTCCTGCGGGTCGCCCCGACTGGGTGTTACCCAGCACGTTGCCCTGTGGAGTCCGGACGTTCCTCGGACGGGTCGATGCCCGTACGCGACCACCCGGCCGGCTCACCACCGCGCCCGCATCATCGCACGTGGACGGGGAGGGCCCGTTCCGTCGGGCCGGCGCGGCTCAACCGAGGCGGGCGAGCAGGACCCGGGCGAGTCCGACGGGGTCGCTGACCATCACGTCGTGCGGCGCGTCCATCTCGACGACGTCGTCGACCCGATCCATCGCGGCGATGGTCCTGCGCTGCAACGCGGGCGGGACGGCCCGGTCGCGGGTCGTGAGGACCCACGTCAGCGGCGGACCCGGGCGGGCCGGGGGAGCGACGGCCTGGCGGGCGAGCCAGCCCGCCTCCGGGACCAGTCGATCGGTGACGAACCGGGTCTGCTCGGGCGTCATGCCGTTGCAGAACAGGGCCCGGGCGACGAGCTTCGGCATCCGGTACGGGCGCGGCCACCGCGCGGCGACCCGGCCGACGGTGCGGGTCGGGAGGGGCAGCGTGTCGAGGACGGAGCGGTTCGGCGGCGCGACGTTGGCGGCGATCAGCACGATGCGTTCGGTCGTGACCGCGCCACCGATCGCGTCTGCGACCCCGGGCACGATCATCCCGGCCATCGAGTGACCGACGAGGACGATGCGGTCGAGCTCCGCCTGCCGGATCTGACCGGCGACGGCGTCGACGCACCGTCCGACGGTCAGCCCCTGCAGGTCTCCCGGCCGGGTGCCGCGGCCCGGGAGATCGACGGCCAGCGTGCGCACCCGCGACGTCGCCGCAACCGCGTCGGTGAGCAGCTCCCAGCAGCGTGCGTCGTGACCTCCGCCGTGCACCAGCACGAGCGCGGGAGGGTCGACCACGGGCGCACGGTAACCGCCGCGCCGCGGGATCAGTCGGTCGGTTGCGCGACGGTGGCGCGCCGACCGGCGAGCCAGCCGCCGAGGGCGCCGAGCGCGGCGGCGAGGAGCAGCTGGGTGAACACGGCGGCGACCGAGAACACCGGCGTCGGGCCGGTGAAGAGGCCCTGGGGGGTGTCGCGCAGCGCCCAGATGACGATGCGGATCGGGATCCACAGGAGGAACGCGCCGATCGCGGCGACCATCCCGTTGGAGTACGGCGCGTCCTCGGCCTCCCGTCCGCCCACGTAGCCGGCGATCAGATACACCGCCAGCAGCGCGAGGGCGAAGACCGGCGCCCAGGCGCTGTGGTCGAAGTCGTTGACGTTGTCGTCGACGACGGCGCGCAGGGCGGCGATCGGCACGAACAGCAGCAGTCCGATGGCCGCGCCCCGGGCGACGGCGTTGCGGTCGATGACGTTCATGCGGTGGGCTCCGGGACGCGGTCACCGTGGACCAGCTCGTTGGGCGGGGTGCGCAGTCCGTCGCGCAGCAGCGGGCGGAACGCCCGGTGGTTCCGGTAGATGATGACCGCCGCGAGCACGAGATACACGACACCCACCGCGATCCGCTCCAGCTCCTTCAGATCCCCGGGCAGGACGGCGCCCAGCACGAACTGCGAGACGAACAGGCCGAGCAGGGCCCAGGCCTCCTTCACCGAGATCGACCGGTTGGCGAGGATGGCCACCGCGAACGCCGACTGGGCGGCGGTGAGGAACAGCTCCTCGCGCTGGAGATCGTCGAGCGGGAGCCCGTGCAGCGAGCTGGACGAGATCGCGAACACGATCGGCAGCGAGCCGACGAGGAGCGTCCACTGGTTGACCTTCGACGACACGAGCGCCCCGAGGCCGGCCTCGGTGTTGAGCCGCCACGCGAACAGCCCGGCGACGAGCAGCTCGGGCGCCTCCGACGCGAGCGGGGCGAGCCACTGCACGAGCAGGAACTTCGAGATGCCGAACTCGGAGCCCGTCTCGACGAGCGCCTCGGCGAAGCCCTCGGCGCACAGCAGGATGATGCCGGCCGCGGCGAGCAGCAGCGCGGCGACGGCGATGCGGCGCTTCCGCTGCGGGAGGTCGCCGACGAGCTTGGCGGGACCGACGAGGTGCGGCTCGTCGGCCGGTGCGCGCGCCAGTCGCACCATGTAGACGACGAAGAGCGACACGAGGATCAGCGAGTCGAACAGGGTCAGGCTGCGCTTCAGTGGCAGGGTCAGCGAGTAGACGGTCGCGACGAGCAGGAACGCGATCTCGATGGAGTGGGCTCGGCTGAGGTGCGCCTCGGTGTCGATCGGTCCCTCGTAGTGGTCCCGCCGGGCGATCCGCTTCATCCGCCAGGCGGCGAGCAGCACGACCATCGACCAGCCGACGCCGATCAGCAGCCGGTTGCCGCCCGTCATGTTGGCGAGGGCGAGCGGCGCGTACTCCTGGGGGTTCTTCCCGGCCTTCGAGGTGAAGACGAAGTCGACGGCGTACTCGGGCAGCACCGCGATCAGCGCCAGGACCGCGAGCGCCAGGCCCTGGGACACGTCGAGCTGGAGCGCCTCGGCGCCCCACGCCATGAGGAACGCGGCCCCGACGACGGCGAGGCCGAAGCACACGGCGGCGATCCAGGCGGCGGGATGGCTGCCGGTGATCCGGATGGTGAGGCCCGGAACGGTGGCGCCGACGGCCAGGACCATCGCGGTGATGCTCCCGCGGGCGCTCCGTCCGTCCATGAAGGGGCGATCCTACGGCCCGATCGGCCCGGATCTGGCGGCCAACGGGGCGGTTCTTCGGGCTCCGGGCCTCAGGTCGGCAGGAATACGCGCCGAAGAGAGGCCGTTGTCGGCTTTCCCTCCGGTTCGAGGATGCACCTCATGATCGCAGTCACCCCCATCTCCCCGAACTCCGACTGGCGCGAGTTCGCGGAGTGTCGCGGCGTCGATCCCTCGGTCTTCCATCCCGAGGACGAGGAGGAGAACGAGTTCGCCGCCGAGGCCGCCAAGGCGGTCTGCTTCCGCTGCCCGGTCCGCGAGGTCTGCCTCGAGCACGCCATCGCCGTACGGGAGAAGCACGGGGTCTGGGGCGGTCTCACGGCGCGCGAGCGGCGTCGCCTCATCCGCCGCCGTCGCCGCGCGTCCTGATCGCTCCGCTCACTGCGCCGTAGACGCTCTCTCCGCTCGGCCCGGGTCGGCCGGTGACCCGGCCGCGGTCCACGGCCCCTCGACCCGACCCGGCCGATCCCGGGGCCGCTGCGGGTCGTCCCGATCCCGACGCCTAGCGTCGCCCGGATGCGCAGATCGGCGGCGGTGGCGGGACTCGCGGTGGGCGCGGCCCTCGGGGTCGCGACCGGGGTGACCGTCGCGCGCCGGCGCGCGTCCGGACCCCACACCCCGGTGCTCGGCAGCACCGCCGTCGCCCGGAACGCCCGGCTGGCCCGGCTCGGCGTCCGGGCCGGCGGCCGGCACGCGGTCGCGAGCGCGCAGCGGGTCTTCGCCACGGCGGAGCGGCGCGAGGAGCTCGACCGGTCCGTCGAGCTGCGCCACGCGCAGGACGTCGCCCGCGAGCTCGGTCAGATGAAGGGCGCGCTGATGAAGCTCGGCCAGATGATCAGCTACCTCGACGAGGGGCTGCCCGAGCACGTCCGCCTGACGCTCGCCGAGCTCCAGGCCGACGCGCCGCCGATGAGCGTCGAGCTGGCCGCCCGGACGATCGAGGAGGAGCTCGGCGCCCCGCCCGACGTGCTGTTCGCGGAGTTCGACCCCGACCCGATCGCGTCGGCGTCGATCGGACAGGTCCACCGCGCCGTGACCCGTGACGGGCGCGCCGTGGCGGTCAAGGTGCAGTACCCGGGAGTGGCCGCCGCGGTCGAGTCCGATCTCGGCAACGTGGGCCTCCTCTTCGGCGGGATCGGCAAGGCGTATCCGGGGTTCGAGCCGGGCCCGCTCGTCGACGAGCTGCGCGCCCGACTGCGCGAGGAGCTCGACTACCGCCTCGAGGCGGCGCGCCAGACCCAGTTCGCCGACTACTACGCGGGCCATCCGTTCATCCACGTGCCCGCGGTCCACTCGGACCTGAGCACCGGTGGGGTCCTCACGACCGAGCTCGCGACCGGCGTGCGGTTCGCGGAGGCGCGGGAGTGGTCGGAGGAGCAGCGCGGGCTCGCGGGCGAGGCGATCTTCCGCTTCGTGTTCCGCTCGTTCTACCGGCTGCAGCTCTTCAACGGCGATCCCCACCCCGGCAACTACCTGTTCGAGGGCGACGGGCGCGTCACGTTCCTCGACTACGGACTCGTGAAGGAGTTCGGGTCGCGCGAGCTCGCGCTGATCCAGCAGCTGATCGAGACGATCGTGCTCACCCCGGACCCGGCGGCGTTCCGCGCCGCGATGGAGGGAGCCGGATTCCTGCAGCCGGGCGCGCCCATGTCCGATCGCGACGTCGTCGAGTACTTCGGTCATTTCTACGGGCACCTCGAGGAGCGCGGCGTGCGTCCGATCACGCCCGAGTTCGCGAGCGAGATCGTCCGGCGGTTCTTCGACGTGCGCGGTCCGTACGCCGAGGTGATGAAGCACGCGAACGTCCCGCCGGAGTTCGTGGTCGTGCAGCGCGTGAACCTCGGGCTGTTCGCGGTCCTCGCGCAGTTGGGCGGGGCCGCCGACTGGCGCTCGGTGGCCGAGGAGCTGTGGCCGTGGGTCGACGCGCCGCCGTCGAGCGAGCTCGGGCGCCAGGAGGCGGAGTGGCGCGCCCGGTACGGGCGGTGACCCCGGGACGGTCCGGTCCCCGCACCGCTCGATCCCGGACGTGAGCGCCCGGGCCTGACGGATACCGGTGCCCGGGCCCGCTCGGCGCGCCCCCCGGTCCGACCGCGGCCTGCGCCCGACCCGCCGGTAGGCTCTTTTCCCTTGACCGACGCGACCTCCACGTTCCACTGGCCGGACGTCCTCATGCCGCTGCTGCGGCACCAGTCCGTCGCCCCCGAGCTGGTCGGCGCGGCGATGGCGACGATCCTCGACGGCAGCGCGACCGACGCCCAGATCGCGGCCTTCGCGGTGGCGCTGCGCTCGAAGGGGGAGACGCCCGAGGAGCTGGCGGCGCTCGTGCGCACGATGCTCGCCTACTCGGAGCCGGTGAAGGTGCTCGGCGAGGAGGACGGCGGCCCGATCGTCGACACCTGCGGCACCGGTGGTGACCGGTCGCACACGTTCAACATCTCGACGACGGCCGCGCTCGTCGTCGCCGGCGCCGGCGTGCGGGTCGCGAAGCACGGCAACCGCGCCGCGTCGTCGCAGTGCGGGTCGGCCGACGTGCTCGGCGAGCTCGGCGTGGTGATCGACCTCGACGGACCCGGCGTCGCGCGCTGCATCGACGAGGTGGGCATCGGGTTCTGCTTCGCCCAGAAGTTCCACCCCGCGCTCCGGCACGCCGGTCCGGCGCGGACGCAGATCGGCGTGCCGACCACGTTCAACTTCCTCGGTCCGCTCGCGAACCCGGCACGCGTCCCGCGCCAGTCGGTTGGCGTCGGCGACCCGGCGATGGGTGAGCGCGTGGCGCAGACGCTCGTGGAGCTGGGCTCGACGCGCGCCATGGTGTTCTTCGGGCACGACGGGCTCGACGAGCTGACGACCGTCGACTCGTCGACGGTGCTCGACATCGCCCACGGTTCCGTCACCCGCTCGACCCTCGACCCCACCACGCTCGGGCTGCCGCGCGCCACGCTCGACGACCTGCGGGGTGGGGACGCGACGGTCAACGCGGGCATCGTGCACGCGATCCTCGGGGGCGAGGCCGGCCCGAAGCGCGACGTCGTGCTGCTCAACGCGGCCGCGGCGCTGCAGGTGGCCGGCGTCGCCGACTCGTGGGAGCAGGGCATCGAGCGCGCGGCCACGTCGATCGACGGCGGGCACGCGGCCTCGGTGCTGGTGCGGTGGATCGCCACGTCGCAGGCGGTCCGGGACGGCGCCGGCGGATGAGCACCGCGCTCCAGTGTCCCGATTGCGGGCAGAAGCACCCACTCGGGTCGGTCGGCGACCAGCCGGTGTTCCCGTGCGCGCGCTGCTCGCGACCGTTGAAGGTCCCGGCGGCGTACCGGCCGGGCACGAACGGCTCCGGCAACGGGACCGGCCGCGCGGCGGCGCGCCGTCCGGCCGGGAGCTCGAAGCCGGCGCAGCGGCGTCGCGGCGGGTCCATGAGCATGCCGGTGAAGATCCTGCTCTGGGTCGTCGCGTTCGCGCTCGGCGCCGTGGTCGTGCGCTCGCTCGCGAAGTGGACCGGGTTCGTCGGCGGCGACACGCTCGTCGACCTCCTGATCGACCACAGCTTCGGCAACTACTTCCGCCTGTTCGTGCTCGTGCCGTTCTGGGCGCTGTTCTCGACGCTGTTCCTCACGTTGTTCCTCGAGGGGCCCGACTGGTTCCGGCGCCGCCGGGCCCGGACGGCGACGGGCCCGCGAACCGGTCGGACCGCGACGACGGCACGCGTGGCCGGCACGGGCGTCGCCGCGACCGCCGGTGCGGCCTCGCGGGGCGCGAACCGGACGGCCGGCGCGGCGACCCGCGCCGGTGCGACCGGCACGATCCCGAAGCGCGTGCCCGCCACCGCGGCTGCGGCCGCCGCGGGCGCCGCGGTGGGTGCGGCCACCCGGCCCCGGACCATTCCGCGTCGCGGCGAGGCGTCGGTGGAGCCGGTCGCGGCGGCCGCCGCGCCCCGGCCCGACGATCGCACCCAGGCGCTCGCGGTCGCGCCCAGCGAGCCGGAGCCGGCCCCCGAGCCCGTCGACGAGTACGCGGCGCGTGCTGCGGCGGGTCACCGGCCGCGGCGGATCCCCCGGCGCACCGACGGCTCGTAGCGGGGGAGCGCGCCCGCACGAGGCGACGTGGGCGTGCCCGACACGTCGAGCAGCCGCGCCCGCCCGGCGGCGATCTCACGGTCGAGCCAGCGCGCCACGACGAGCAGCTCGTCCGCGCGGCGCCGGTCGAGGTGCGCGGGGAGCGGCGGCGCGGTGAGGTCGATCCCGTCGCCGGACGGGGCGGTGTCGAAGAGGCTCGGTGCGTTGCCGCCCAGCAGCAGACGTCCGTCGTGGAACGAGACCACCCCGTCGGCGACGGCGACGTTCATGGCCCCGCTCGTCGAGAGCCACGCGAGCGTCTGCGCGCGCCGCAACACCCGGCTCAGCGCGCCCAGGCGGTCCCGGGTCAGAGCGGCCTCCTCGAAGCGCTCCTGACGCGCGAGCGCGTCCATGCGCCGTTCGAGGGGGGTGAGCAGCAGCGCCGGCTCGCCGTCGAGGCCGCGGCGGACCGTGTCGACGATCGCGGCGTAGTCGGCTTCGGCCGTGTGGCCGCGGCAGGGACAGGACGCGACCCCGAGCTGTGCGGGCGCGCACGGCGCGTCGAGGGTGATCTCGGCCCTCCTCCCGACCCGCGTGGTGCAGCGACGCAACGGCGCCGCGGTCTCGACCGCCTCCCGCACGGTGTGCGCCGCACGCGTGGAGGCGAACGGTCCGAGGTAGAGGTTGCCGTCGTCCTTCACGGCCCGGACGACCGTGAGGCGCGGGAAGCGCTCGGACAGGGTCAGCTTGAGGTAGGCGCTGGAGCGCCACCGCTTGCCCTGCCGGTTGAAGCGGGGCTCGATCTCCTGGATCAGGCGCAGCTCCCGGACGGCCGCCTCGAGCTCGTGGGAGCACTCGATCCAGTCGATAGCCTCGGTCTCGCGCAGCAGCTGCGGGACCTTCCGGCGGTCGTCGCCGCTGAAGTACGAGCGCACGCGGGAGCGCAGGTTGGTGGCCTTGCCGACGTAGAGGACCCGCCCGCCGCGGTCCTTCATGATGTAGACGCCCGGTTTGCGTGGGAGGCGCGCAGTGAGGCGCAGCTTCGACGCCGACGGGTGCGCGCGGATGGTGGGCAGGGCGAGCAGGTCGTCGAGGCCGAGCACGCCGAACGTGCCCGCCCGTTCGAGGAGGGCGTGGAGCACCTCCGCGGTCGCGGCCGCGTCGGCGAACGCGCGATGGCACGGTGAGACCGACACGCGCAGGTGACGCGCGAGCGTCGACAGCTTGAGGTCGGGGATCTCGTCGCGCAGCAGCCGGCGCGCGAGCCCGAGCGTGTCGACGCGGCGCTGCGCGAGGCGCGGGTAGCCCGCGGCCGTGAGCGCGGCGTCGAGGAACGAGATGTCGAAGCGGATGTTGTGGCCGACGATCACCGCGCCGCCGATGAACTCGAGCAGCGGCGGGAGCACCTCCTCGATGCGCGGCGCGGGGATGAGCATCGACTCGGTGATGCCGGTGAGCACGGTGATGTACGGGGGGATCGGGACGCCCGGGTTGACCAGCGTCTCGAACCGGCCGAGCAGCTCGCCGCCGCGGTACTTGACCGCGCCGACCTCGGTGATCGCGCAGTCGTTGGGGGACGCGCCCGTGGTCTCGAGGTCGAGGACGACGAACGTGACCTGCGAGAGCGGCGAGCCGAGGTCGTCGAAGCTCGCCTGACGCGGCGCGGAGGGGAACATCCGTTCGACAGTATCCGAACGGGTGTTCGTCCGCGGTGGACCCCGGTCCGGCCGAGGGCGGTGCCGGGCCTCAGGCCTCGACGGTCTCGATCCGGTCGCCGGTCGCGCCGCACCAACGGCAGACGACCGCCTGCACGTCCTCGGCGAGCACCTCGACGGATTCCACCTCGAGCTCGCCGCCGACGCTGAAGTGCTGGAACTCCTTGACCCGGCGCTCGACCGTGACGTCGAACCGGGTCAGGTTGCCGCAGCCGACGCAGCGGTAGCGGGTCGACGCGGTGGCCTCGGGAGCGTCCGGCATCGGCGGGGGCTAGTCGCCGAGGACGGTGACGACGAGGCGGCGGCTCCGCGACCGGTCGTCGAAGTCGACGCAGACGATCCGCTGCCAGACGCCGAGCATCATCTCCGTGGCCGTGACCGGGACGGTGACCGACGGGCCGATGATCCCGGCCCGGGCGTGGCTGTGGCCGTTGGTGTCGGCGTTGCGCTCGTTGTGCTCCCAGCGGTCGGCCTCGGGGGCCAGGCGCTCCATGACCGTGTTGAGGTCGGCGTTGCAGCCCGGCTCGGCCTCGATGATGGTGACCCCGCAGGTGGAGTGGGCGACGAACACGGTGACGATCCCCTCGGTGACCCCGCTGTTGGCCAGGGCCTTCTCGGCGAGGTCGGTGACGTCGATGACCTCGCCGTCGCCACGGGTGTCGAGGGTGTGCGTGTCGTGGTGGACCGTCATGCGGCCTCCGAGCCTATTGGTCCGGAGCCCGGTCGCGCGGATCCGGCCCCGCCGGTGCTCCTCCGGTGGCCCGGCGGCGTGCCCTTCGTCCGGTCCGCGGCCGGTGGTCGCAGGGTCGTGCGAGGGTGTCCCCGTGAGAATCGATTGCCGCGACTGTGCGATGCAGGCCACCGCCGCCTGCGAGGACTGCGTGGTCACGTTCGTGACCAGCCGGGAACCGGGCGACGCCGTCGTCATCGACGTGGCCGCCGAGCGGGCGGTCCGCATGCTCGCCCGGGCCGGCCTCGTCCCCGAGCTCCGCCACCTCCCGAGGGTCGCCACCGACGGCTGAGCCCCCTGCCACCCGGGTCGGCTGGTGCACCGAGGCGCGTGCGGCTGACGTCGGTGGGCGGGGTCGAGCGCACACACTTCGCCGGCCGTGACGGGTGCACCGAGGGATGTGCGTCCGACCTCGGTGGGCGGGGTGAGGCGCACACACCACGCTCGATCGTCTCCGTCTCGGACGGTGCCGGTCCCTTCTTCCCCGGAACGCGAACCCGTGCCGCCGCAGGGCGGCCGGACGGGAAGGGGAGGGGAGACATGGACGCCCGATGGAGGTCGGCGCTGGCCGGCGCCGAGGAGCACTACGGACTGGTGACCCGACGGCAGCTGAGGGCCGTCGGTCTGAGTGTTCAGCAGATCGATCGTGCGCTCGTCGACGGGCTGCTCGTCGTCGTGGCGCACGGGATCTACCGGGTGCGCGGAGTGCCGCAGTCCGAGCGGATGGCGATCGCCGCGGCGGTGCTCGCCGCCGGGGCCGGGGCGTCGTTCGCGACCGCAGGCTCCCTCCTGCGGCTCGAGACACCGCTCGCATCGGTGCCGATCGACGTCAGCGTCGAGCACGGTCGGGCCCAGCCGCGGGTCCGGCGCGTCGAGATCGGGACCGCATCGAGGTCGTTCCACCCCGTGGTGGTGCACCGCTGCCGATCGGTGGTCGAGTCGCAGGTGACCGTCGACGGCATCGCCTGCTCGGACCCGGCACGGACGATCCTCGACCTCGCGACCCGGCTTCCGGTCGACGATCTGGCCGACGCGTTCGAGCGTGGTTGCCGGCTGGGTCTGCTGACACCCGCGGTGCTCGCCCGCCGCTGCGAGTCGCTCGGAGGTCAGGGTCGGAAGGGTGCTGCGAACGTACGTGAGGTCCTCGCCGAAACCCGCCCCGGAGTGCTCGACTCGAAGCTGGAGGGCCGGGCCTGGCGGATGATGCTGCGTTCGACCCTTCCCGAACCGCGGCGGCAGTTCCAGGTCGACGTCTCGCTTCGGCGGCGGTACCGGATCGACTTCGCCTGGCCGGAGCTGCTCGTCGCGGTCGAGGCGGAGGGGTTCGAGTGGCACAGCGGCCGGGTGCGCTGGAAGGCGGACCGACTCCGTGTCGCCGCGCTGGAGCGGTTGGGCTGGCGGGTCCTGGTCGTCACCTGGGACGACGTCGTGCTCCACCCGACCGAGACGCGCGAACGCATCGCCATGGCGCTCGCCGAGCGGACGACGCTGGCTCGCGTCGGCTGACTCGCGACTCGTGTGCGGCTGACGTCGGTGGGCGGGGTCGGGCGCACACACTTCGGCGGGCCGTGACGGGTGCCGGGGAGGATGGTGCGTGTGACGTCGGTGGGCGGGGTCGGCGCACACACCTCGGCGGGCGCGGGTGCCGGGGAGGATTGTGCGTGTGACGTCGGTTGGCGGGGTCGGGCGCACACACTTCGGCGGGCCGTGACGGGTGCCGGGGAGGATGGTGCGTGTGACGTCGGTGGGCGGGGTCGGGCGCACACACCTCGGCGGGCGGTGACGGCGGGCGGTGACGACGGGTGGTGACGGGCCGGCGTCAGTCCTTTGAGGCGATGGCGTTGGGGACGACGTTCATCTTGGGGACGTACTCCTCGGCGGCGACGTCGTCGCGGGCCTCACCCGCGAACTTGGCGTAGAGCTCGTCGACGCAGCTCCCGCACGGCCCGTAGAAGCGCTGCTCGCCGGCCGAGCCGCAGCGGGGGCAGGTGACGGTCATCGGGGCCAGGTCCACGGTGCTCCTGTCGGGCGGTCGGCGTCGGGACCTGCACCGTACGCGGCGCGACCCGCGCCGGCGCGCACCCCGGTCACTCGCTGCGCAGGGAGTCGGCGACGCCCCGGTGCGCGGCCCGCCACGCCGGCCACCAGGCCGCCAGGCCGGCGAGCACGAGGGTCGCCGGGACCACGACGACGACCGGCCACCACGGCACCGACCAGTCGGTGACGGCGCCGATCCCGTGGGTCGCGGCCCTCCAGGCGGCCCGGCCGAGCAGCAGTCCGAGCGGGACGCCGATGAGCACGGCGAGCGCGCCGAGGACGGTGGCCTGCACGGCGACGGTCCGCTCGACCTGACCGGGTGTGAACCCGAGCACCCGCAGCACCGCGAGGTGGACCCGCCGCCGCCGGACGGTGACGAGGAGCGCGTGGAGGATGCTCAGGAGTCCGAGCACCCCGAAGAAGACGGCGAGCGCGACGACGACGCCGCTGAGCCCACCGACCTGGCGGACCGCGCCGGGCACCTGCGGCTCGGTGAACGCGTTGAACTCGAGCCCGTACTCCCGGTGCAGCGCGCGCCGGGTCGCGGCGACGTCGGCACCGGGTGGATAGGTGAGATCGACGGCGTCCGTTGCGTCCGGCTGTGGCGTCGCGACCGCGAACGTCGCGGGGGTCAGCACCGCGCCGGTCTCGAGCGCGTGATCCTCGCTCGGCGGGATGACGACCGTCCCCACGACCGTGACCCGGCGATGACCCACGATCTTCTTGTGGGCATCGGGCAGCGCGAGCGACACCCGGTCGCCGATCCGGCGGTGCACCGCGGCGAGGGACGCGCGGCCGAGCGCGATCTCGTCGTCACGCACGGGTAGACGCCCGGCGAGCGTCCGCATCGTGAGGCCGCCGTGGTCCGAGCGCAGCGTCATCGCGTTCATGCCGCGACCGTCGACGATGACCTGGCTCACCGTCCGGACCGCGACCGATCCGACCCGCGGATCGCGGGCGAGCCGGTCGGCGAGCACGCGAGCGCTCGTGCCCTCGTCGAACACGTCGGGCTCGGAGGTCCACGTCCGTCCCCAGCGCGCCGGGTCGGAGACGAGGGCGTGGTAGCTCGCGACGACGGTGATCCCGCCGACGGTCGCCGCGACCGCGAGGGCGAGGCCGAGCACGGCGGTGCGGACCGGCACCGAGCGGTCGCCTGGGACGCGCCGGTCCATCGCGAGCTGCACGCCGGCGACGGTCGGCGGTCGTGCGTGGCCGACGAGGGCCCCGAGCCGGCTCGGCCGGTCGAAGCCGAGGCGCCCGGCCTCGGTGCGGAGGCGGCGCGCGCCCAGGAAGGTCCCGACCGCGACGACGGCGAGGACGGTCAGCGCGCTGAGCGCGAGCAGGCCCGGATCGACCCACACCCCGGGGTCGACCTCGGCCCGGCGACCGAGTCCGACCGGGAGCAGCGGCGACACGGCGACCGCGATGCCGGCGCCGACGAGCACCCCGACCGTCGCCGCGGTGACGACGGGCGTCGCGAGCGCGAGCGCGCCGCGGCTGCGGGTCGCGCCCAGCTCCCGCAGGCGCGTGCTCGTGTCGCCCGCGCCCGCGAGGTGGCGCGCGATCGCCTGGCCGACGACGAGCGCGCCCGCGAGCACGGCCGCCAGGGCGAAGACGAGCAGCGCGACCGCCTCGCGGTCGGTGGTGCGGTGGGCGGTCGTCGCGTACTGCGCGCCCTGTGACTGCCCCTGGCCGCGCCGGAAGCCCGCAACGCGCGCTCCCGGCCGGGACGGCAGCTGCTCGGCGAAGCGCTCGAAGCCCGGGATCCCGCCGCGGGTGCGCACGAAGAAGGCCGGTGGCCAGGCGCCGAGCCCGGGATGCGACCGGAGGAAGCGCGGCGACGCGAGCGCGTACGGAGACGTGCGCTCCACGTCGCCGGGCAGACCGTCGAGCGTGCGCACCACGCCGACGACGCGGAGATCGAGGCGCGGCCCGTTGAACCCGGGGAACCCGCCGCCGCCGAAGAGCGCGCGCAGGTCGTCGTCGTCCCAGGTCCGGGCGCGCAGCCGGTCGCCGACCCCACGGTGCAGGAGCGTCGCGGCCTGGTCGTTCAGCGCGATCTCGTTGGCCGCGTCGGGGCGGGGGAGCCGCCCGTGGAGGACGTGGGGCCGATCCATGGTCCGGCCGAAGCGGTCGCTCGGATCGGAGAAGATCGCGATGTCGGGGAGGCGCTGGCCGGTGAGGAACGTGTTGACGATCGACCGGCGCGCGACGGCCGTGACCTCGGGCTGGCGGGCGAGGACCCGCCGGAACGCCGGCGCCTGGCCGGGGTCGTCGGTCTGGAAGGAGCCGTCGGAGGCGTGGGCCCAGTCGCGGAACCGGTCGACCGCGGTCGCGCTGCGGCGCGCGCCCACCACGCCGGCCGCCACCCCCGCGGTCACCACGGCGACGAGGAGCCCGAGCAGCACCAACGAGCCGGTGCGGCGGCGGAACTCGGCACCGGCGACGAGGCGGACGAGCGCGCTCACGGCACCGGCCGCGGAATCGGACGGTCGGACGTCACGGGGCCATCGGACCGCGTGCGGTCGCCCCGACGCAAGGGCGGCGCCCACCCGGGGGATGGGTGTGCCAGCACCCGGTCCCGGTCGGCCGCGGCGCCGCCGCAGTAGGTTCGGTCGGTCGCCGAGGAGGATCAGTCGTGCACAACGTCGAGGGGTTCAACGCCGGAGTGCTGGTCGTGCGCATCGCGATCGGGATCGTGATGCTCGCCCACGGCTACAACCACATCTGGGGCGGGGGGAAGATCACGGGCACGGCGGGCTGGTTCGAGTCGCTCGGGATGCGGCCCGGCAAGCTGCATGCGTGGCTCGCGAGCCTCACCGAGCTCGCGGTGGGCGTAATGCTGATCCTCGGGCTGCTCCTCCCGCTGGCCGCGGCCGGCGTGATGGGCGTGATGCTCGTGGCGCTCATCACCAACCACCTGAAGAACGGCTTCTTCATCTTCCGCCCGGGCGAGGGCTACGAGTACGTGCTCACGTTGCTCCTCGTGAGCTTCGGGCTCGCCGGCATCGGTGCGGGCAAGTGGTCGATCGACCACCTGGTCGAGGGGACCGCCCACACCTGGCTGTGGGGGCTGAAGGGGATGTTCGTCGCCGCGGTCGCCGGACTGGGTGGCGGCGCGCTGCTCCTCGCCGTGTACTGGCGACCCGAGAAGAAGGCGGCGGAGGCCTGAACTCCGGACCCCTGGTGTCCCGGGGGCGCGCGGCGTAGCGTCCGGCACCTCGCGACCGGGGGGATGCGTTGAAGCAGCTGACGGGACTCGACAACAGCTTCCTGCGGCTCGAGGGCCCGACGATGTACGGCCACGTCGCGTCGCTCGCCATCTTCGACCCGGCCACCGCCCCGCACCCGGTCGGGTACCAGGACGTCCGCGCGCTGGTCGACCAGCGGCTGCACCTCGTGCCGCCGTTCCGGCGGCGCCTGGTGGAGGTCCCGCTCGGCCTCGACCACCCGTACTGGATCGAGGACCCCGACTTCGACCTGGACTTCCACCTGCGCCACATCGCGGTGCCGCCACCCGGTGACCGGCACCAGCTCGCGGAGCTCGCCGTCCGCATCGCGGCGCGCCACCTCGACCGCAGCCGCCCGCTGTGGGAGATGTACGTGATCGAGGGCCTCGAGGGCGGCTTCATCGCGCAGCTGACCAAGATCCACCACGCGTGCATCGACGGGGTCGCGGGCGCCGAGATCCTCGGGGTGCTGCTCGACATCGAGCCCGAGGCCCCGCCCACGCCGCCACCGGCCGAGCCCTGGCAGTGGGAGCGGCAGCCGGGGACCGGCGAGATGCTGGCCCGCGGCATGCTCGGCGCGGCGACCCGACCGCGCGTCGGACTGCGGATCATGCGCGACACGGTGCCGGCGTTCGGCTCGGTCATGCGCAACTTCGCGCTGAACGCCCCGGGCGTGAAGAAGCGCGACGACGTGCTGTCGCGCCCGTCGGTCCAGGCGCCGCGCACGTCGCTCAACGGGGTGATCAGCCCGCACCGCCGGTTCTCGTTCGGCAGTCTGCCGCTCGACTCGGTCAAGACGGTGAAGAACGCGTTCGACGCGACCGTCAACGACGTGGTCATGGCGATCTGCGCCGGCGCGTTGCGCCGGTGGCTCATCGAGCACGACGAGCTGCCCGAGCTGCCGTTGCTCGCGATGGTTCCGGTGTCGGTGCGTGACGACAGCGAGCGCGGCGCCGGCGGCAACCGGGTGTCGGCGATGGTCGCGGTGCTGCCGACCGACGAGCCCGACCCGGTCCGGCGGGTGCAGGCGATGCGCGGCGAGATGGCGGTGGCGAAGCAGGAGCACGGCGCGCTGCCGGCCTCACTGCTCCAGGACATCACGCAGTTCACGCCGCCGTCGGTCCTCGGCACCGCCAACCGGGTCATCACCCGGGCGCGACTGATGGACCGGGTCAACCTGCCGTTCAACGTCATCATCTCGAACGTGCCCGGCCCGCAGTTCCCGCTCTACACGAACGGCGCGCGCATGGAGGGCATCTACCCGATCTCGACGATCGTCGACGGCGTCGGGCTCAACATGACGTTGATGTCGTACAACGGCAGCCTCGACTTCGGCCTCGTCGCCGACCGCGAGATGATGCCGGACGTCTGGCTCCTCATGGAGTACCTCAGCGAGGAGCTCGAGACGCTGGAGAAGCTGGCGCAGAACCCCTAGCTACGGACGCAGCGTCTCCCGCAACGCGACGACCAACCGGGGGACGATCTCCCGATGGTCGCCGACGATCCCGAAGTCGGCGGCGTCGAACACGAGCGCGTCCGGATCGGGGTTGACGGCGAGCACCGTGCCCGCGGTGCGGACGCCGACCATGTGGTTGAACTTGCCGCTGGCGCCGATGCTGACGAACAGCTGCGGTGAGATGGTCCGACCGGTGATGCCGAGCTGCCGGGCCCGGGGGAGCCAACCCCGGTCGGTCACCTTGCGGGTCGCGGCCAGTTCGGCATCGAGCACCGCGAGCAGCGGGTCGAGGGTCGGGTAGTCGGACGGGTCGACCCCTTGGCCGACGCCGACGACGCGCGTCGCCTGGGCGAGGAGGTCGAGATCGTCGTCGCGGGTGCGGGCGAGGATCTCGACCCGGCTCGTCGTCGGCGCCGCGAGCATCTCGAGGTCGGCGACGGCGGCGCGCGGCATCAGCTCCGGGAGGACGCCGGCCCGGACCGTGACCATCTGCGGGCGGGTCGAGCAGTGGATCGCGGCGACGAGCGCGCCACCGAAGGCCGGCTTCCACGCGACGAGGTCGTCGCCGTCGACGGTGAGCTCCACCGCGTCACCGGTCAGGCCGGTCCGCAACGCGGCCGCGCTCCGGGCGGCGACCTCGCGACCCCACGCGGTGCTCGGGGCCAGCACCGCCCACGGGTGCTCGATCACGCTCCACGCGACGAGCGCCGCGGCCGTGTCCTCCTCGTTGGCGGTCGGGACGCCCGGCACCCGCACGACCGTGTCCGCGCCCCACGCTGCGAGGTCGGCCGGCTCCGGCCCGTCGACGGTGAGGGCGACGACGCGCCCGCCGAGCGTGGCCGCGGTCCCGAGGAGCTCGCGGGCCTGGTGGGCCCGGTCGGGTTCGACCACGACGCCGATCACGCGGGTCGCGTCCGGATCCGGCGGCGGCACCGACGGTCGGGGCGCCCGCGGCGCGGGTGCGAGCGCACCCCGGTCGGCGAGCCTCGCGACGGCCTGCTCGATCTGGTCCGCGATCGGCAGCTCCGGATGACGCTCCCCGGCGCGGTCCGCCGCGACGATGCGGGTGGCGCCGACGCGGGTGGGACTGGCCGCCGCGCCCCAGGGGCCGGGACCGAGCGTCGCGGCGTCGAGTGTCGTGATCAGCCCGCTCGGGACCGCGGCCCGGCCGGCGGGGTCGACCTTGCACGGGTCGATCAGCCGCTCGGCCGTCGAGAGCACCGCGGGGAGCGCCACGCGTGCCTGCACCCACCCGTCGTCGTGCTCCGCGCGCAGGTCGAGGACCGACCCGTCGAGGTTGAGGTGCCGGACCCCGGTGACGAAGGGCAGACCCAGCAGCTGCGCGACCTGCGGGCCCACCTGACCGGTGTCCGCGTCCACCGAGTTCCGGCCGGCGAGCACCAGATCGAAGTCGCCCGCGTGCCGGAGCGCAGCGGCGAGTGCGAGGGCGGTGGCGAGCGTGTCGGAGCCGGCGAACGCGGGGTCGGAGATCAGCGTGCCGTGAATCTCGACGTCCCGGTCGAGGCCCCAGGCGATCGCCTCGCGCAGCACGTCCTCCGCGCTCGGAGGCCCGAGCGTCAGCACGTCGACGGTCCCGCCGTGGGTGGCGGCGAGCTCGACCGCCTGCGCGACCGCACGCCGGCAGTACGCGCTCAGCTCCAGGGCGAGGCCCTCGCGCACGAGTCGCCCGTCGGGGCCGAGGGTCATCGCCTCGAACGCGGGGATCTGCTTGACGAGCGCGGCGATGCGGAGGGTCATGGGGACGCCGATGTTACGGAGCGGGTCACGTGAGCGCGGCCAGGGCGGCGAGCTGCTCGCAGTAGTGGTCGCGCGAATGGTGGACGAGCCGGACTGCGAGGCCGGTCGCACCCACGGCCGTCATGCGCCCGAGCTGCTCGCGCACGCGCTCGGGCTCGCCGGCGGGGTCCCACGGCCGGTCGTTCTGGAGCACGATCTCGAGCGGTCGGGTGCGCGCCGCCCACGCCTCGGTGGCGCGGGCCCGCTCCAGCAGCGCGCCGAGGTCGGCGGTCCGCAACCCGAACGGTGCCCACGCGTCGCCCAGCTCGACCGCCCGGCGCAACGAGCGGGCGGTGCGGCCGCCGACCCAGAGAGGAACGTCGGTGCGGAGCGCGTGGGGCTCGACGAGCTGGCCCGAGAACCTGAAGTGCGGCCCGTCGTACTCGGGGAGCCGCCGACCGAGCGCGGCGCGCAGTGCGCGCATGGCGTCGTCCGCGATCGGACCGCGGCCGGCGAACTCCGCGCCGAGCAGCGCGAATTCCTCCTCGAGCGAGCCGGAGCCGACGCCGAGGATCAGCCGCCCGCCGCTGACGACGTCGAGCGTCCCGTAACGCTTCGCAACGGCGAGCGGGTGGTGGTAGCCGAGGACCAGCACGAAGGTGGCGAGCTCGATGGTGCTCGTGTGCGCGGCGAGGTAGCCGAACGTCGCGAGGGGATCCCAGTACGTGCCACCCCGCACGGCGGCGACGTCGACCGGAACCGCCACGTGCTCACTGCACGTGCAGAACGCGTACCCGAGCCGCTCGGCCTCGACGACCACCGCGCGCACGTCGACGACGGTGCCCGTCTCCTCCCAGCGCGCGTGCGCGCGCGGCAGGCGGGTGACGACCGGGGTGACGATGCCGATGCGGAGCGGTGGGCTCACGCGCGTGTCTGGCTCGTCGTGAGCGGGGCCCGCTCGCGCGAGGTCTCCATGAGGTGCCGGCGCGCCGCACCCGCGGCGTCGGCGTCACGGGCCGGCAGCCCGAACCCGGTGTAGAGCACCTTGCGCTCGCCGGTGCTCGGCGGCTCGGCGCGGTGCATCGTGCAGCTGAGGTGGACGGTCACGTCTCCGGTCGCCGTGGGCAGCGGCACGTCGACGAGGTCGTGCACCGTGGTCGGGTCGACGAGCGACGGCCAGATCAACGCGCGGTGCGACCCGGCGAGCGCGTGGAGCTGACCGGTGGTCGCCCCGCCGGGGGTCACGCTGATCCCGACGGTCAGCCCGCAGCAGTCGTAGCTGTGCCGGCCGAGGCTGCAGTCCTTGTGCCACGGGATGTCGGAGATCCCCTGGGTCACACCGAGCGGCTTGAACAGGGCCTCGATCCGGTTGCCCGCCCACCGCGGGACGTGCGCGCCGCCTCCCAGGGCGCGGATTCGGTCGAGGCGCTCGTCGCCGAGCAACGCGGCGACGGTGGGCGAGTGCTCGTCGAAGTACTGCATGCGAACGACGCGACGTGTGCCGTCGGCCAGGGTCGCCCACCAGCTGCGCCCGTCGCCGTCGTGGTACGTGGGTGCGGCGCGGTCCATGTCGGCGGCGACCTGCGCCATCTCCGCCTCGGTGAACACGTCGCGGAGGTGGAGGAACCCGTTGGTCCCGAGGAAGCGCGCGGCCTCGGCGGGGTCGTCGGCGAGCGTGAGGGCGCGGTCGAGGTCGGTATCGACGGTCACGGCGCCGGGCGTGTGCACCGGGCGGTCGTCGAGGATGCTGCGCAGGACCAGCCACCAGTCCATGACCCGGGCGATGCGGTCGCGCTCGAGGACCAGGTCGCCGGCGGTCATCAGCCCGACCGGGGTCACCTGGTCGGTGAGCACGCGGACCGCCTGGTCCGGCGTGAGGGTCCAGTGCTCCTGCACCGCGTCGGCGCGACCGGCGGCCACGCCCGGTCTCCCCGCCGCGTCCCGGGCGAGGGTCCACGTCGTGTCGCCGACGGTCACTGCCACCGGTCGGAGGTCCAGGATCCCGATGGCGTCGACGAGGGCGGGCGACGCGGCGATCCGGCGGGGGAGCTCGTCGGCGAAGAAGGCGCGCGGGTCGACGGGCTCGGGGGCGTCGTCGAAGCGGGTCCGCAGGTCGACCGGCACGGGACCTCCTCGGTTCGGAGCCGGGCCGCGTCATGATCGCACGCCGGCGGTGCCTTAGGTTTCCCCGCCGTGCTGACGGTGAGACGGCCCCGGGGACGGACGCGACGAGTGGTGCCGGCGGTGGTGCTCGCCGCCGTGCTCGTCGCCGGATGCGGCAGCAGCGGTGGGTCCGGGGCGGCGCGCCCGGCGACCGGTTCGACGGGAGCGAGCTCCCGCACGCCGGTGCCCGCACTGCTGGCGAACGTCCCGCAGCCGGTGATCACGATCGCCTATCTGCTCCAGGACGAGCTGACCCGCCTCGGCTACCCGACCGGTCCGATCGACCGGGACTTCGCGGCGCGGGTCACGAAGTCGCTCGAGCAGTTCCAGGCCGCGCACGGCCTGCCGCGGACGGGCGCCTTCGACCAGGCCACGGCGGTCGCGTTGCGCGCCGCGTCGGGTCGGACCGATCCGACGATCGTCCGCGGTCTGCAGTCCGTCCTGACCGAGCTCGCGCTCTACTCGGGTCCGATCGACGGCAACTTCGGGCCGGAGACGGTCGCGGGGGTGGAGAAGGTGCAGCGCGCTGCGGACCTGCCCGCGACCGGGCGGGTCGACGCGGCGACGCTCGTGGCGATCGTCCGCGCGTGGGAGAAGGGCACGTTGCCCGAGAGGCCGCAGCCCGCGGCGCCCGCCGGTCCCGCCGTGCTCAACATCGGTGACTCGGGGCCGCAGGTGGTCGCATTGCAGCAGCGGCTCGCGACGCTCGGGTACCGGCCCGGCGATCCCGACGGTCGGTTCGGCGCGGCGACCCAGAGTGCGGTGGTCGCGTTCGAGAAGCACGAGGGCCTGACCCGCGACGGTGCGGTCGGACCGGCGGTGCAGGAGCGCCTGAAGCACCCCACCGGCGCCGGACCGCGTTCGCTCGCCCCTCAGCCCCACATCGAGGTCGACCTCGACCGGCAGATCGCGTTCGTGGTGCTCCCGGCCGGGGTCACGGTCCTCGACGTGTCGACCGGCAGCGGCCAGACCTACGTGACGCCGGGGACCACGGCCAGGCAGGTGGCGTACACGCCCGTCGGGACGTTCTCGGTCTACCGGGCGGTCGGCGACCTCGTCACCGCGCCGCTCGGCACGCTGTACAAGCCGCTGTACTTCAAGGAGGGCTGGGCGATGCACGGTGAGCCGATCGTCCCGCCGTACCCGGGGAGCCACGGCTGCGTCCGCACCCACGACTGGGACCAGGACTGGCTGTTCCCGCAGATCCCGGTGGGGACCCGGATCGACATCTACGGCACGAACCCGGGCGGCAACGACCAGTCCGGCGGGCAGGCGGGGTACTGACGGTGGCGACGTTCCCCGACGGGTTCCTGTGGGGTGCCGCGACCGCCGGCCATCAGGTCGAGGGCGGCAACGTCAACGCGGACATCTGGGCGGCGGAGTGGGCGGAGCGCTCCATGTTCCGCGAGCCGTCGGGCGACGCGTGCGACCACTACCACCGGTACGCCGAGGACATCGGTCTGCTCGCGGACGTCGGGCTGCGCGCGTACCGGTTCAGTGTGGAATGGTCACGCGTCGAGCCGGAGCGCGGGTACGTCTCGCGCGCCGAGCTCGACCACTACCGCCGCGTCGCGGCCACGTGCCGCCAGCACGGCATCACGCCCGTGGTGTCGCTCAACCACTTCACCGTGCCGCGCTGGTTCTCGAAGGCCGGCGGCTGGAACCGTGACGACGCGTCGGAGGAGTTCGGCCGGTACGCCGAGGCGGTGACCGCGCATCTCGGCGACCTCGTGCCGTGGGTGTGCACGCTCAACGAGCCCAACATCGTCGCGATGGTCACCGCCACCGGGAGCGCTCCGGCCGCGTCCGTCGAGCAGGGCGCGCGGCTCGCGGAGTCGGTCGACGGTGGCCGTGCGATGTTCGCCTCGGTCTCGGTCGAGCGCATGGCGGCGGCGCACCGGCGCGCGGTCGAAGCGGTGAAGAGCGGTCCCGGCGACGCACTCGTCGGCTGGACGCTGGCGCTGCCGGACTTCCAGGCGTTGCCCGGCGGCGAGGAGGTGTGCGCGCAGGCGACGCGGGTGGCGCAGCTCGACTGGCTCGACGTGGCACGCGACGACGACTTCGTCGGCGTGCAGACCTACACCCGCGACCGGTTCGGTCCCGGCGGCGTGGTGGCGCCGGGCGAGGAGGTCGCGCGCACCCAGACCGGGTGGGAGGTGTATCCGGAGGCGCTCGCCGCCTCCGTCCGGCGCGCCTGGGACCGCACCGGCGTTCCGGTGCTCGTCACCGAGAACGGCATGGCGACCGCCGACGACGACGCGCGTTGGGACTACACCGAAGCAGCGCTCACCGGTCTCGCCGCTGCGATCGCCGACGGAGTGGACGTTCGCGGGTACCTGCACTGGTCGTTCCTCGACAACTTCGAGTGGATGTCGGGCTACGCGATGACGTTCGGTCTCGTGGCCGTCGACCGCACGACGTTCGCCCGGATCGTGAAGCCGTCCGCCCGGCGGCTCGGCGCGGTCGCCCGCGCCAACGCGCTCCCCTGAGCCCTGCGCGTCAGGGCTCGTCGTCGATGCCCGGGACGCGGCAGCGGAAGTGGATGCAGTGCCACTCGCCCCACGGGCGGTACGAGCTGCGCGCCCGGATCCAGTAGCCCGCGTCGGTGCCGGCGTGGTCGAGGTCGACCGGTCCGCCGCAGCGCGTGCAGTGCTGTGTCTCCACCCGGTCCTCCCGAGGTGCCTGGCCCTCGCATCCTGTCGCGTCCCGCCCGACGCGCGCGGTTCCCGCCGGTCATCGGATCGCAAACTCGCGAAGGCCCGGATCCCGCCCGGGCCGGTCGACCCTGGTCCGGGTCCGCTCTGCCCGCGACGCTCGACCGGTGACGGCCGTGGAGCCCGGGATCGGGACGGAAGGGACGGAACGCCCAGGGGACGGGCTGCCTCGGAAGCGCCGGAGACGCTGGCCGTGGATCGTCGCCGGGGCGGCCGCGATCGTGCTCGTCCTGGCCGGCGGGTTCGTGGCCTGGATCTGGGGCGGGCGGGGCGCGGAGCCGGCGTCGGTCGGCGACGCGCTCAGCCGCTTCCGCGCCGCGCGGGCCGGGGGCCGCGCCAATCCGCTCCAGCCCGCGGCCGGCGTGTACCGCTACCGCGGCACCGGGAGCGAGCGGCTCTCCGTGCTCGATGCCCACCAGGCGTGGGGCCCGACCATCCCGGTCACCGTCACGACGAGGGGCACCGGCTGCTGGACGGTGCGGATCGACTACAGCAGCAACCACCGCCAGGAGTTCGACTACTGCGAGCGGGGTACGGAGCTGCTGGAGTCGGGCGGGCGGACCCGGCAGCGGTTCGACTTCGGTGCGTTCTCGGCCGACGACACGCAGCGGTTCGTGTGCGACCCCCCGGGGGTCGCGGCGAAGGTCGGTGCGACCCCGGGTGACTCGTGGCGCCAGTCGTGCTCCGGCGGCAGCACGACCCAGAAGACCTCGGTCGTCTCGGCCGGGCCGAACACGTTCCTCGGCGTGCGCTCGCTGCGGATCGACGGGAAGCGCGTGGACGCGTACGTCTACCGCACCGACCGCACGCTCTCGGGGGACCAGTCCGGAAGGGAGCACGATCTGATGTGGTTCTCGGTCGACACCGGGCTGCTGCTCCGGTACCACCGGGACTCGAAGGTCACGAGCCCGTCGGTGGTCGGCACGGTGGGATACCGCGAGGTCGGCACCATGACCGCCACGGAGCTGACGCCCCGGCGTTGACCGCGACCGCGACGAGGTGATGGCATCACCCGGCCGCACCGCTCCGGTGCGCCCCTGATCGCGAGGAGCCTCCGCATGTCCGCACACACGTACAAGGTCACCGAGATCGTCGGGTCCTCGTCCGAGGGGATCGACGACGCGGTCCGCAGCGGCATCGCCCGCGCGTCGGAATCGTTGCGCAACCTCGGCTGGTTCGAGGTGACCGACATCCGGGGCCACCTCGAGGACGGGGCGATCGCGCACTTCCAGGTGACGATGAAGGTCGGCTTCCGCCTCGAGGACGACTGAGGCGCGTGGCCGGTTCTCGCGTCACGCGCCTGATCGGCGTGTACGACGCCGACGGTTCGCTCGCGGGCGAGCTCCGGTACTGGATCGGTGCGCGCCTCGGGCGCGCGCACTGCGCGCTCTGCGACATCACCCACGGCCTCGTGCGCGAGCGCGCCGACTGGCGTGCGTGCCGGTCGACGCTGCCCGTCGAGTTCGCCACGTACCACCGGGACGACCAGCCGGACGCGGTGCGGGTCGCGGCGGGTGACCGTGCGCCGGTCGTCGTCGCCGAGACCGACACCGGGTTCGTGGTCCTGCTCGACGGGGCCGCGCTCGACGACTGCGCCGGCGATCCCGAAGCGCTCGTGGCGACGGTCCGCGACGCGCTCGCGGCGCGCGGTCTGCGAGTCGGTTGACGGCGGGCGCTCAGGCGGGGGAGGGCGCCAGGACGCCGCGCGACTCCAGGAGCGCCACCACCGCGGCGGCCTGGGTGTCGGCGAGGCGGCGCATCACGGCGGCCGCGGTGTCGTGGTCCCGGGCCGCGACCGCGCGCAGGGTCCGCGTGATCGCGCGCCGTTGAGGCTCGAGGGTGCCCGGGACCTCGGCGAAGAAGTCGCCGGGGACGACGTTGGGCACGGCCCGGGCCGCGGCCTCCAGGCGGGGTGAGCGCCCGGCTGCGATCAGGAGCCGCATCGCGCGGTCGTTGAGCTCGGTGAACGCGTCGGGGTCGTGCTCCTTCGCGAGCCGGCGGCCGAGCGGCGCGAGCTCCGCGAGCTCGGCGTCGGTGGCGCGCCGGCAGGCGCGGGCGGCGAGCAGCGCGTAGACGCCGCCCATCAGCGCGTAGTGGTCGGTGACCCAGGCCTCGTCGACCCCGTGGACGAATGCGCCCCGGTGCGGCTCGATGCGGAGCCAGCCCTCGCTCTCGAGGGCGATGATCGCCTCGCGGACGGGGACCGGGCTGACGCCCAGGCTGGCCGCGATCTCGTCCCGGGGGACGCGCTCGCCGGGCTGCAGGTGGCCACTGACGACGAGCGCCCGGACGTAGCGGGCGACGGCGTCGGGCGAGGTCTCCCGCCGGAAGCCGGCCGCGTCGGGAAGCGCCATGCCGAGATCATATATGATCTCGGACCTATGGATCTGGGAACCCCGTACCTGCACTGGGAGCGCTCCGACGCGGTGGCGTGGGTGACGATCGACCGTCCCGACCGCCGCAACGCCCTGACGCAGAACATGTACTTCGGCATCCGCCGGGCGGTCGACGCGGTGAACCAGTCGTCGACGCTCCAGGTGCTCGTGCTGACCGGCACCGGTGACGTCTTCGCGCCGGGCGGCGACATGGGCGGTCAGGACGGCGACCCGATCAGCGAGCTCGGTCGGCACCTCGGCGCCTCCGCGGTGCCGTTCGACTCCATCCGTGAGTCCCGCAAGCCCGTGGTCTCGATGGTCAACGGCCTGTGCATGGGCGGCGGGATGCTCATCGCGATGCTCTCCGACCTCTCGATCGCGAGCGACCGCGCCGTGTTCGGCGCCCCCGAGCTGCGACGCGGGGTGGCGGACGCGTACCACGCTGCGATCCTTCCGGAGCACGTGGGCGTCGCGATCGCGCGCGACATGCTCTTCACCGGACGCCGCCTCGATGCGTTCGAGGCATTGACCCACGGTGTGGTCTCGCGCGTGGTGCCCCACGAGCAGCTGCGCGAGGTGACGGACCAGGCGGTGCACGACCTCCTGCTGAGCGCGCCGCACGCGCGGGCGTCGCTCAAGCGGATCATGAACGCTCGCTACGGACTCGTCGACAAGCTGACCTTCGAGGAGTCGCTCGCCGGCCCGGAGGTCAGGGAGGGCTTCGCCGCCTTCGTCGAGAAGCGGGCGCCCGCGTGGGTGCCCGAGTCGATGCGGACGGTGGGCCGGGTCTGACGCCCGGGCTCAGGCGGTCGCGCGCTGACCGATGGACGCCGCCGACGCTCCCACCTGGCGCTCCCGGCGCCCGGTGTCGGTGGACCGTTCGCTCACGTCGTGGCCCGCGACCTCGGCCCGCAGCGCACCGACCGTCGACTGCGCCTCCGCGCGGTGCCGGAACGGATCCCACGAGTACCAGCGGAGGGCGTTCTCGTGCGTCATCGCGCGCAGCTCGGCGTCGGTGACCGGCGTCGAGCAGGCGGCGGTCTCGGTGAGCAGCGACTCGGCCGGTGTGGGCCAGGTGCTGTCGGAGTGCGGGTAGTCGAGCTCCCAGCAGATGCGCTCCACGCCGATGCGGTGCCGGAGCTCGAGGCCGACCGGGTCCTTGATGAAGCACGTCAGGAAGTGCTCCTTGAACACCTCCGAGGGCAGCTTCCCGCCGAAGTCCTGGCCGGTCCACGCCCGGTGCACGTCGTAGGTGCTGTCGGCCCGCTCGAGGAAGTACGGGATCCAGCCGATGCCGCCCTCGGTGAGCGCGAGCTTCAGCGTCGGGAAGTCGCGCGGGATCCGGGACCAAAGGAGGTCGGCCGCGGCCTGGACGATGTTCATGGGCTGCAGGTTGATCATCACGTCGGCGGGCGCGTCGGGCGCGGTGATCACCAGCTCGCCCGACGATCCGAGGTGGATCGAGACCACGACGTCGAGCTCGCTGCACACCTGCCACAGGGGCGTCCAGTACGGGTCGTGGAAGCTGGCGAAGCCGAGCTTCGCCGGGTTCTCGGTGAAGGAGATGGAGTGACAGCCCTTCGCGGCGCAGCGCCGGACCTCGGCGACGACGAGGTCGATGTCCCACAGCGGGGTGAGCGCCATCGGGATGAAGCGGTCGGGGTACGTGCCGCACCATTCGTCGATGTGCCAGTCGTTGTAGGCCTGCACGACGGCGAGGGCGAGGTCCTTGTCCGGGGTAGCGGCGAACAGGCGGCCCGAGAATGCGGGGAAGCTCGGGAAGTTCATCGAGCCGAGCACGCCGGCCGCGCTCATGTCCTTCACCCGCTCGTGCACGTCGTAGCAGCCGACGCGGATCTCCTCGAAGCTCGTCGGCTCGACCCCGAACTCGTTCTTCGGTCGGCCGGCCACCGCGTTGAGGCCGATGTTCGGGATGATCGCGTCTCCGAACTGCCAGACGTCGTCGCCCTCGTCGGTGCGGATCACGTGGGGCGCACGGTCGCGGTACTTCTGCGGGATGTGCGCGTCGAACATCGTGGGCGGCTCGACGAGGTGGTCGTCGATGGACACGAGGATCAGGTCGTCGGGTTGCACGGGGAACCTCCGGAGGGGTGGGGCGTCAGGCGCGGAACGCGTCGGCGACGATCGAGTGGAGCTCGGCCAGTGGGAGCCGCTCGGGTGCGGCGGGATCCGCGGTGACGATCACGGGATCGGTGCTCTGGAACGCCGCGACCAGCCCGCTCAGCAGGCGGGCGAGGACGAGCGGGTCGCCCCCACGCAGCACGCCGGCGGCCTGGCCCCGGGTGAAGAGCGCCGCGTGCAGCTGCATGGCATCGTCGTACCTGCCGCGCGCGATCGCGTCGACCGGGGTGTGCGTCGACGTGAGGGTGGCGTCCGCTTCGCGGAGGTAGATGCGGGCGAAGTGCGGATGGGACCGGAAGAAGCCGACCTCGAACTCGACGAGCGCGTGCAGCTCGTGGACGGGGTCGTCGCCGGTGGGGATCGCGCGGAGCCCGGCCATGAACGCCTCGCCACGGCGCTCGAAGATCCCACGGAACAGGTCGTCCTTGCCCGCGAAGAAGTTGTACACGGAGCCGACGGAGAACTCGGCGGCGGCGGCGACGTCCTTCAGCGACGTCTGGTGGAAGCCCTTCTCGCCGAAGACCTCCTCGGCGGCGTCGAGCAGGTGGTCCCGGCCCAGCCGCTGCGCATGGCCCCGGCGCTCCGCCCGGCGGCTCGGCGCAGAGTCGACGACCATGATTGAACCTCGGTTCGGTGGAGTGAACGTCGGTTCAAACTACAGCTCCGGCGCCAGCAGCGGCAACCCCGCCCCGTCGTCGTGGGCGGTGTGCTCCCGCAGGCGGTGCTCGGGGAGGCGCAGCGCGAGCACGATCGTCACGAGGGCCACCGGGATCGCGGCGAGGTAGACGGCGTTGACCGCGTCCGTGACCGCCCCGGCGCCGGTGTGATCGGCGAGCACGCTCTGGTACACCGCGGCGAGGGTCGACGCCCCGAGGGTCACGCCGAGCGAGCGACCGAGCAGCGCGGTCGAGGTCGCGACGCCGAGGTCGCGCACCGGCACGCCGTTCTGCATCGCCAGCAGCGAAGTCTGCATGATGAAGCCGATCCCGCTGCCGAGCACCGCACCGAACGCCGCCGGGATCCACACCGCGCCGTCCCGGGTGAGCGTCGCGAGCAGGCCGACGCCGACGACCGTGAGGACCGACCCGACGATCGGCCAGATGCGGTAGCGGCCGGAGCGCTCCACCCGGCGACCCGCGACGAGCGTCGTGAACGCGGTGGTGAACATGAACGGAACGAGCAGCAGACCGGACTCGGTCGCGCTCGTGCCTGCGACCTGCTGCAGGTAGACGGGTAGGAAGTAGATGCCGGCGGCGAACAGCGCCCCGCTCGTCACGTTGATGAGCGCCGACACGCGCACGACCCGTTCGTGGAGAAGGCGCAGCGGCAGCACCGGCTCGGCGGCCCGGCGCTCACGCGCGACGAAGCCGGCGAGGCAGGCGAGCACGAGCACGCCGAGGGCGACGATCGTGGGCGAGCCCCACGCGACGTCGCGCCCGCCGAGACTGGCGGCGAGCACGGTGCCGCCGAGCGCGAGCGTCAGGAGGAGCGACCCGGCGTAGTCGATCGCGTGCGCGAGCCGGCGGTAGGGGACGTGCAGCGTCCGGACGACGATCACCGCGCTCAGCACCGCGAACGGCAGGTTGACGTAGAACGCCCATCGCCAGGACAGGTGGTCGACGAACAGCCCACCGGTGAGCGGTCCGATGAGTGACGCCACCGCGAACAGCGCGCCCTGGTATCCGAGCCAGCGCCCGAGCGCTCGGGCGGGGACGACGTCGGCGACGATCGCCATCGCGAGCACGCCGAGGCCGCCGGCGCCGAGTCCCTGGAGGAAGCGGAACGCCACCAGCTGGGGTAGGGACTGCGCGACGCCGCACGCCATCGAGCCGACGGTGAAGAGCCCGAGCGCGAAGAGGAAGATGCGCTTGCGGCCGTAGAGGTCGCCGATCTTCCCGTAGATCGGCATGGTGGCGACCTGGGCGAGCAGGTACGCGGTGATCACCCAGGCCCGTTGGCCGGGGTCGCCCAGATCCCGGCCGATCGTCGGGAGCGCGGTCGCGACGATGGTGCTGTCGAGCGTGCTCAGGATCATCCCCAGCTGCACGCCGACGAACACCCACCAGATCGTGCGGGTCGGGCTGCGTTCGGTCGGTACGGCGATGGCGGGAACCTAACCGCGGCGGAGCGCGTGATCGTGCGGCGGCCGGCCTCCGCTCGGTAGCGTGCGCCCCGCGTGGCACTCGGGCAGGTGATCCCCACGGGAACGGTGACGTTCCTCTTCTCGGACGTGGTCGGCTCCACGCGCGCCTGGGCGGCCGACCCGCCCCGGATGTCGGTCGCGCTGCGGAAGCACGACACGGTGTGTCGCGGGGCGATCGAGGACCACGGCGGTCACGTGTTCTCGGTCGCCGGTGACTCGTTCGGCGCCGCGTTCCAACGTGCCGGCTCGGCGGTCGCGTGCGCGCAGCAGGTACAGGCCGAGCTCGCCGGCACCGACTGGGGTGACGGTCCCACGATCCTCGTGCGCGTCGGGCTCCACCTCGGTGAGGCGGAGGAGCGCGACGGCAACTACTTCGGGCCCGTGGTCAACGAGGCGGCGCGGGTCATGGCGGTGGCGCACGGCGGTCAGATCCTGCTGACGCGGGCGGTGCGGGAGGCGGCGGGCGTGAGCGCCGTCGACCTCGGTACCCACACCCTGCGTGACGTCGACGCCCCCGTCGACCTCTGGCAGCTCGGTCGCGACGGGTTCCCGCCGCTCGCCGGCCGGACCGCGGCGTCGGTGTCGCTGCCGTCGCCGCGCACGTCGCTCGTGGGTCGTGACGGGGCCGTCGACGAGGTGCGGGCCCTGCTCGGTCGGCACCGACCGGTGACGCTGACCGGCGCGGGCGGCTGCGGCAAGACCCGCATCGCGATCGAGGTGGCGCACCGCGAGGTCGCCGGCGCGCCCGACGACGTGTGGTTCGTCGATCTCGTCACCGTGACCGATGATGCAGGGGTCGTGGGCGAACTCGCGGCGACCCTCGGCATCTCGGCGGAGTCCGGCGCCGATCCGCTCGACGCCGTCGCCGACGTGCTCGCGGGCCGTGACGCGCTCCTCGTGATCGACAACTGCGAGCACGTCGTCGACGCCGCGGCCGAGACCGTCGACCGGCTGCTGGAGCGCTGCCCGCGTCTGCGCATCCTCACGACGAGCCGGGAGTCGCTCGACTGCGACGGTGAGTTCGCGTGGCGCGTCCCGCCCCTCGGCACCGCGACGGGTGCACCGGCGACGCAACTGTTCGTAGAGCGGGCGCTCGCCGCCGGCGCCGAGCTCCCGCGCGGGCCCGAGGCGGACGCGCTCGTCGCCGAGATCGTCGACGCCCTCGACGGGCTTCCGCTCGCGATCGAGCTGGCGGCGGCTCGGACCCGGAGCCTCGACCTCGCCGAGCTGCTCCGGCGACTCGACGACCGGTTCCGGCTCCTCGGGACGACGGGCCGCCGGCGCCGGCCCCGCCAGGCGACGCTCGAGGCGGCGGTGCAATGGTCCTACGACCTGCTCACCCCCGAGGAGCAGTCGTTCCTCCAGGTGCTGTCCGTGTTCCAGGGCGGCTTCGACGGTCCCGGTGTCGTCGGGGTCACCGGCTTCCCCGAGGCGGAGGTCGCGGATCGCATCGACGCGCTCGTCGCGCGATCCCTGGTGGACGTGCGGCGCGACGGGTCGGGCGTCTCGCGCCACCGCCTGCTGGAGACCATCCGGCTGTTCGCGGCGACCCGACTGGCCGAGTCGGGGGACGAGGACACGGTCCGCGACCGTCACCTGGACCACTTCCGCCACGATCCCGTCGGCGCGTCGCTCGACCGATGGCTCGCCATGGACTCGGTCCTGCACTGCGCGCGCGAGTACGAGAACTTCCGGGCCGCGGCGCAGTGGGCGGTGGCCCGTGGTCGGCCGGCCGACGCGGCCCGCATCGCCGCCGTCGTCACCGAGGCGGGCACGAACCGGGGCGAGGTCGGGCAGGTGCTCGAGTGGCTGCAGCTGCCGGGTGACCTGCCGCCGGCGGACCGGCTCGTGGTCGACACGATGCTCGGGTGGGAGCGGCTGCACCGCGGCGACCTCGACGGCGCTGCGACCGCGACCGCGCGGGCGCTGGCGCTCGCTGCGGACACCGGCAGCGACTTCGGCGTCTACGCGCGCTTCACCGAGTCGACGCGCCTCGGCATCGTGGGCGATCTCATCGGGATGGTCGAGGGCTTCCTCACTGCACGCGAGGTCGCGCACGCGCAGCACGGTCCGAACGTGTGCGGCCTCAGTGACTTCTACCTGGGGTGGCTCGCGGGTCTGACGTTCCGGTACGAGGACGCGCTCGCGCAGTTCGACTTCGCGCTCGCGGAGGCGCCCGACGGCGCCTACCGCCACATCATCGAGGCGAACCGCGCGTGGGCGCTGCTGTGCCTCGGCCGGGTCGAGGACGCCGCACGCGCCGTCGACGAGTTCGCACCGGTGCCCGCGGGGTCCCAGTGGGCGCACCTCAACCTGGTCTTCGCCCGGATGGTGCTCGCCCACACCGACGGTCCGGAGGTGGCGGCGCGTTCGCTGACGGTCGCGGCGCGGCCACTCGTGGCCCGACGCCCCGAGGTGCGTGCCTTCGTGTTGTCGGGGTTCGCGTACCTGGCGCAGCAGCGCGGCGACGAGGACCGTGCGCAGGACCTGGCGGCGAGCATCGTGGCCCCCGACGGCGAGCAGATCTGGAACCACGTGGTCCTGCGGCCGCTCGGCGCCACCGCCGACACCTTCGTCGCCGCCCGGGAGGAGTACGAGGGGCGGCACCCGGTCGCGGCGCGCGCCGAGCGTCAGGCCGCGACCGGTGCCCGGCTGCTCGAGGAGGAGTTCGCCCGCTGGTCGTGACGATGCGTGCTTGACGGTCCCGGGTCCGCGGGCGGAGGATGAGTCGGCACACGAGGCAGGGAGACCCGATGCACGCGACGAGGCCCGAGCAGGTCCTGGGGACGGTTCCGCTGTTCGCGCAGCTGTCGAGACGCGCGCTGCGCGACGTCGGTGGGCTCGCGACGACGATCGATGTCGACGCGGGCCGGACGTTCATCCAGGAGGGCGAAGCCGGCCGTGAGTTCTTCGTCGTGCTCGCGGGAGAGGCCGAGATCCGGCGCGACGGTGAGGTGATCGCGGTCCGCGGCCCGGGCGAGTTCTTCGGCGAGATCTCCCTGCTACTCGACCGCCCGCGCACGGCCACGGTCTCCGCCCGGACCGACATGACGCTCGACGTCATCGAGCGCAAGGACTTCAAGCGCCTGCTGCTCGACCATCCCGAGCTCTACGACCCCCTGCTCGCCGCCGTCGCGCAGCGGCTCGCGGAGCTGGACGAGCACGCGCACTGACCGGCCGGGTGGACACGATCACCGTCACGCGGACCCCCGAGCAGGCGACCGCGACCCTGACCCTCGACCGCCCCGAGAAGCGCAACGCGCTGTCGGTCGGCCTGCGCGACGAGGTGACGGCTGCGCTCGGTGAGCTCGCCACCGATGACACCGTGAAGAGCGTCGTGGTCACCGGAGCCGGCGCGGTGTTCTCGGCCGGCTTCGACCTCGGTGAGTTCACCCGGGCCGCCGCGGACCCCGGGTTCCACCGGGAGCTCTGGGCGAGCAGCGACGCGTTCCACCACGCGCTGCTGACGTTCCCGCTGCCGCTGCTCGCCGCGGTCAACGGTCCGGCACTCGCCGGCGGCTTCGATCTCGCGGTGTGCTGCGACGTGCGGATCGCGTCGACTGCGGCCCGGTTCGCCCATCCGGAGTTCACCTTCGGCGACGTCGTCTACTCGCCGCTTCACGAGATCGTGGGCGGGGGAGTGGCGCGCGATCTCGCGCTCACCGGACGGGAGCTCGACGCCGCAGAGGCGCTCGCCGTGGGCCTCGTCACGGAGGTCGTCGCGCCCGACGCGCTCGCAGACGCCGTCGCGGTCACGACGGCACGAATCGCGACCGCCCCGCGCGAGTTCCTGCTGCGGACGAAGGCCAAGGCCATCGCGCGGGCGGGAATCCCGCTCGGGCCGACGCTCGACCTCTAGACGCAGCGGTTGCGGATGGTGCCGACGCCCTCGATCCAGGACTCGAGCACCTCGCCCGGCGCCAAGAACCGCGCCGGCTGGCGGGTCGCGCCGATGCCGGCCGGGGTGCCGGTGAAGATCACGTCGCCGGGCAGCAGCGGCAGCACCGCGGAGAGCTCGGCCACGAGGCGGGGGACCGAGAAGATGAGGTCGGACGTACGCGCGTCCTGCACCGTCTCGCCGTCGACCGAGCAGCCGAGCGCGAGGTCGTCGGGGTCGGCGAGCTCGTCGGTGGTGACGAGCCACGGGCCGAGCGGACCGTAGGTGCGGCGCGACTTGCCGAGCGAGAACTGCGCGCCCGCGGCGAACTGCAGATGTCGGTCGCTGATGTCCTGGCCGACGGTGACCCCCGCGACGTGCGCCCACCCGTCGGTCTCCTCGACCCGGTCGGCCCGCGTGCCGATCACTGCGACCAGCTCGACCTCCCAGTCGTTCGCGCCGCCGACCAGCTCGACGTCGGCGAAGGGCCCGGTGAGCGACTCGGGGTACTTGGTGAAGGTGGCCGGGACGGCGGGGAGGTCCATGCCCGACTCCTCGGCGTGGCTGCGGTAGTTGAGGCCGATCGCGAACACCTGTCGTGGCGCCGGGACCGGATTGCCGAGGTCGGCCTCGACGAGAGGGCCGGTGCCGGAGGTGACGCCGGCGGCGACTTCGCGCAGCTCGGACCAGTGCGCGTAGGCGTCCATCAGGTCGGGGCCGAATCGCCCTCCCGACACGGTCTCGAGGTCGGCGATCTCGTCGCCGAGGACGAGCGCGGCGCGACCGGCGACGTTGGCGAGCTTCACGGGCGCATCACTCCTTGGGGTCGGGCGAACAGCAGCGCGACGACGGCGTCGGCGTGCTGCTCGATCACGGCGGGGTCGAACGGGTCGATGCCGGTGAGCCGGCGGCACTCGGGGGCGAGGACGAACATCGTCGCCCCTGCGCCGGTGAGCAGGTAATAGAGGTGCACCGCCGGGAACGGCGCGATGAGCCCCGTGTCGGCGAGGTGCTGCAGCCGCGCCGCGGTCGACTCGTACAGCGGGCGGATGTGCGTGTCGACGAGCCAGTCGATGCGCGGCCCGTCGGTCTTGCACTCCTGCATGATGATGCGGTGCAGCTGCGGGTGCGCGGCGGAGAACCCGACGAACTCGCGCACGATCAGCTGTGCGGCGGTGAGATCGTCGACGCCGCGCAGGCCGTCCACCCGGTCCTCGAGGACCGAGCGCAGCTGCGCGAACAGCCGGTCGATCGCCGCGCGCCAGAGCTCGTCCTTGCCGCGGAAGTGGTAGTTGAGCAGCGGCTGCGTGACACCGGCGCGCTCGGCGATCTGGCGGGTGGTGGCGCCCTCGAACGACCGTTCCGAGAAGAGGTCGAGCGCGGCGGAGAGGATCCGGTCGCGGGTCTCGTCGGCGGACGGACGGGTGGACCGGGCCGGTGCGGGAGCGGTCGCCATGACCCGGAACCCTAATCAACTGAACAGGGGGTTGCAAGATCCCTGATCGTATGATCAACTACCACGACATCACCCGAGAGGATCCACCATGGCGCTGCACCGACTCCTCGGCCTCCGGGCCGCCGTCCCCGATCCCGCCTCGGTGGCGGCCTACTACGGCGAGCTGGGCCTGACCGGCGACGCCGACCGGGGCTGGTCCGGGAGCGAGGGCGGTGCGGTCGTCGAACTCGAGGAGTCGGCCTTCCGGCGCCCGCTGGGGGTGACCGTCGGCTGTGCCGATGCGGCCGACCTCGACGCCATCGTGGGCCGGCTCGGCGACGGCGGGGCCGACGTCGCGCGGACCGCCGACGCACTCGCGGTCACGGACCCTGCGTCGCGGGTCCGGTTCGAGGTGCGCGTCGCCGAGCCGTGGACCGATCCGGTCGCGGTCACCTCGCCGGAGCACAACGCGCCCGGCCATACGGTGCGCACCGACGTGCGCGCGCCGGCCGTGTTCCAGGGGCCGCGCCCGCCGCGCCGCCTCGGTCACCTCGTGCTCGGCACGCCCGACTTCGCCGCGACACGCGATCTGCTGATCGAGGGCCTCGGGTTCCGGATGAGCGACGAGATCCCCGGGATCATCGGCTTCTACCGGTGCTCGCCGGATCACCACAACCTCGCGCTCGTCGAGTCGCCGGTGCCGTTGCTGCAGCACTACTCGTGGATGTGCGACGACGTCGACCACGTGGGGCACACCGCGACCGCACTGCTGCGCGCGGACCCCGACCGTCACGCATGGGGCTTCGGCCGCCACTTCGCGGGTTCGAACTTCTACTGGTACCTGCGCGACCCGGCGGGCTCGTTCGTCGAGCTCTACTCGGACCTCGACCAGATCCTCGACGACGAGGCGTGGGAGGTGCGCGGCCGCACGCCGTTCGAGTTCGAGCACCTCGCCAACAGCTGGGGACCGGAGATCCCGCTGGAGTTCATCGTGCCCACTGATCTCGACGAGCTGCAGGCCGGCTGGGCCGCGCTCGACGCCTGAGCCGCGCGGACCCGAGGGGGGAGCGGTATGACCGGAGTCGACGCCGACATCCTCGTGGTGGGCGCGGGTCCCGTGGGCAGTGGCCTCGCATTGCTGCTCGCCGATCGCGGGCGCCGCGTGACGGTGGTGGAGCGCTACCCGGCGCCGTACCCGAAGCCGCGTGCGGTGCACTTCGACGACGAGACGGCGCGGATCCTGCAGGCCTGCGGCATCGGCGACCGCCTGCCCGCGCTGTCCGAACCGGCCGACGTCTACGAATGGCGCAACGCCGACGGGCTCGTGCTGCTGCGGTTCGCGCTCGACGAACTCGGGGTGAGCGGCTGGCCGGCGGCGAACATGTTCAACCAACCCGACCTCGAGGCCGAGCTCTCCCGCCGGCTCGACGCCCACCCGCACGTGACCATGTGTCGCGGCGCTGACGCGGCCGCGTACGCGCAGGACGTCGACGGGGTCACCCTGACCGTCCGCGTCGACGGCGCCGAGACGCAGCTGCGCGCGCGTTACCTCGTCGGATGCGACGGCGCGAACAGCACCGTGCGAGCGCAGCTCGACCCGCCGATGGAGGACCACGGGTTCTTCTTCGATTGGCTCATCGTCGACGTCGCGCTGCGCGAGCCGCGCGTGTTCGACCCCGTGAACCTCCAGGTGTGCGACCCGACCCGTCCGACCACCATCGTGTCGGGCGGACCGGGCCGGCGCCGGTGGGAGTTCATGTGCCTGCCCGGCGAGACGCTCGACGCGCTCGACGAGGAGGCCCGGGCGTGGGAGCTGCTCGCGCCGTGGGACGTGACGCCGGCGAACGCGACGATGGTGCGCCACGCGGGTTACCGGTTCCAGGCACGCTGGGCCACGCAGTGGCACGACGGCCGCGTCTTCCTCGCCGGTGACGCCGCGCACCTCACGCCGCCGTTCGCGGGCCAGGGGATGTGCGCGGGTCTGCGCGACGCGGTGAACCTCGCCTGGAAGCTGGACCACGTGCTCTCGCACCCGGGGGCCTCGGCATTGCTCGAGACCTACGACGAGGAGCGGATCCCGCACGCGGCCCAGGTCGTCGGGCTCGCGATCGAGCTGGGCAAGGTGATCTGCGTGCCCGATCCGGACGAGGCCGCCGCGCGTGACGCGGCAATGGCCGAGGCCGCGGCGGCCGGCGCGGTGCCAATCCCCGGACTGCCACCGTTCACGGCCGGGATCGGGGTGTTCACGACGCCGGGGGCCGGGGAGCTCTTCGTCCAGGGTCGGATCGCCGTCGACGGGGCGACGAGCCGGTTCGACGACCGGTTCGGCGTCGGGTGGCGTCTCGTCGGGGTGCGCCCGATCGGACTGGCGCCGGCCGAGGCGGCCTGGTTCGAGTCGATCGGCGGGGTCGTCGTCTCCGTCGGCGACGGGGGTGACGCGTCCGACGTCGACGGGTCCTACGGGCGGTGGTTCGGCGGCCACGGCGTCGAGGTGGCGCTGCAGCGCCCCGACTTCCACGTGTTCGGCACAGCCGCCGACCCGGCCGGCGCCACGGGGCTCGTGGCGGCGCTGAGGGTCCGGATCGAGGGCGACGCGGCGGCGGTCTCCGGACGTACAGGAGCCCCGCCGACCTGACGCGGGGCAACGACATCAAATCGGGCGGGGCTCCGTTGGACCATCTGTACCCCGGGGCCCGGGGACGGAAACACCGGCGTCCGGAGTCGCGGCTCAGCCGAGCGGCGGGAGGGTCGGGGTTCGCCCGTGACCGGCGTCAGGCCAGCCGGTCGCCGGCGTGCATCAGCCGGTCCGCCGGCGCCTGGCCCGAGTCGACGTCCTCGTAGGTCCAGTCCGGCTGCTTGGCCAGCTCGTCGAGGTGACGGGTGAAGCGCGTGCCGTCGAGCTCCGCCAGCGGTGCGATCAGCTCCGCGATCCGGTGGTCGGCGACCGCGGGCCGGGGTCCGGCGAGGAGGTCCGGGAACCGCTCGAGCGCGGTGCCGACGGTCGCCTGCTGCTGGCCGGCGAGCGCGCAGCGGGCCGAGTCGCCGACGGTCCCGAGCGCCGAGAGCAGCGTGCTCCGGTGCTCGTCCTCGCGTACGTCGGGCCCCGGCTCGATCATCGCCGCGAGCGTCGCGGCGATCGTGCGGCCGTCCTGCTTGCACGGCGTGCACTGGCCGCAGGACTCCACGGCGAGGAAGCGGGCGACGGCGGCGGCGAGCGCGAGCAGGTCGGCCCCGACGCCGGCGACGATGAATCCGGCGGTGCCGAGCGAGCTGCCGTGGGCCGCGAAGTCCTCGTAGGTCAGCGGGCAGTCGAGGTCGTCGGGTCGGAGCCAGGCTCCGCTCACCCCGGGGAGGACCGCGGCGACGTCGCGCCGGTCGACGGCGCCGACGGTCGCGAGGACCTCGACGAGCGGGGTCCCCATCGGGAACTCGGCGACGCCGTGCTGCGCGCACTGACCCGAGACGGTGGCGACCACCGTGCCGGGCGACTCCTCGGTCCCGAGGCTGCGGAACCAGTCGGCGCCCTCGAGCGCGATGCACGCGGCGTGGGCGAGTGTCTCGACGTTGTCCACCAGGGTCGGCGCGGCGACGGTCGTGTCATTCGGGCCGGCCAGCTCCGCGCGTGCCGCGGTGCGGTCGGGATCGCGCAGGTCGATCGTCTCCTCGTCGATCCCGCGCCGGTAGGGAGGCGTGACGCGCGGGAACGGTGGCCGACCGTCGACCGCTTCGAGCAGGGCGGTCTCCTCGCCGAGCAGGTACTCGCGAGGACCGGTGAAGACCTCGATCGCGATACCGGGCGCCCAGCCGGCGTCACCGAACTCCGCCGCTGCGTCGGCGAGGCGCCGGGCCTCGACCGTCGAGCCCTCCTTCAGCGCGACGATGACGCGGTTCCCGCCCACGGCACGGGCGGCGATGCATGCGCCCTCGAGCACGCGGTACGGGTCCCGCCGGATCAGCAGCCGGTCCTTGAACGAGCCTGGCTCGCCCTCGGCGGCGTTGACGACGACGGCGGGAGAGTGGTCGGCGTCGATCCCGGCGCGGCGGACGGTGTCCCACTTGCGGGCGGTCGGGAAGCCGGCACCACCGCGACCGCGCAGTCCGGCGGCGGTGACGGTGTCGATCAATGCCAGCGGGTCGAGTTCGTCGAGCGTGCGGGCGAGCCGGCCGCCACCCAGCCGCTCCGCGTCGCGCAGGGACGCGACCGGGTTGCGGCGCAACACGCGCTCTACGCGTCCGTCGGTGGTCATGGGCACTGGCTCCTCGGTCGACGGTCCGTCCGGGGCGTACCCGGCGAGGTCCCCCGGGAACCGGCGACTCAGGCGGCGCGTACCGGGAGTTGCGAGGGGACGAGACCGAGCAGGGCGTGCCCGTCGCGGTCCCACGCCGCCCGCAGCATGCCGGCGAAGCGGGATTCGACCAGGTCCAGCGCACGGGCGCCGAAGCGCACCATGCCGGCCTGCCCGGGCTCCGCCGCGAGGAATCCGGGGACCATCTCCTCGACGGCGATGCGTCCGTGGTCCTCGTCCGCGACGACGTGCACGTCGTAGAACCGGCGCGCGGCCGCGTCGATCCCGAGCCGGTCGAGCGTGGCTGCGTACCGGCGCATCGGCGCGACGGAGGTGGTCTCGAAGAGCGCGAGGTGGCCGACGCCCGCACCGCGGAATTCGCGCCGCAGGCCGAAGAGCGAGACGAGATTGCCGGTGGCGAGCGTGGGCGCGGGGAGCGCATCGAGGTACGCGCCGTACCGGTCGTCGAGCCCGAGCGCGCGCATCGTCGTGGCGAACAGCTCGGCGTGCGACTCGCCCGGGGCGCCGGTGCCGTACTCGTCGACCTGCACCTGCACGACGGCGCCTTTGCCCCGGCCGTGCAGACGCGGGATGAGCCACGTGTGCGGGTCGGCCTCCTTCAGCTGGTACGCGCTCCGGTGGATGCAGAACTCACGGAAGCGCGCCAGGGTCCCGTGCGCGAGCATCTCCGCCGAAAGGGACGGTCCCGTGCCCGTGGCGAGCTCGCGCACCGTGTCGAGCGCGTCGGCCGGGGTGCATCGCCGCGGCGCGCCGACCTCGTCCACGATCCGGGCCACGAACGCGTCCTCGAGGTCCACCCGTGCGGCCAGGAGGTCCCCGTCGGTCTCCCAGCGGTCGTCCACCCCGGCGAAGCTGCGGTAGGAGAGCTCCTGGAGACACGTGAGCGCGAGCTGCGCGTCGTCGTCGGTGAGCAGGTCGCAGCCCGTCGGGTCGGGGAGGGCGAGCCCGGAGCCGGGCGGGCGGGTCAGTGCGCCGACGACCGCCTCGCCGAACGGACCGCGCGCGGGCGGGAGCGGAGCGGTGCCCGGGGGCGCGGGCGTCGGGAGGAAGGTCACGCCGGCGTTCCGAACCGGACGTCCGCGAGCTGCCGGCGCAGGCGGCGCGAGGGGGTGGCCGCGGACCGGAGGACGCCGCTGCGGTACGGGATCCCGCCGAGGAACAGGCGCGCACCGAGTGCCAGCCACGCCGTGACGGCGCGCTCGAGGACCCAGAGCGGGGCGAAGGCCACGATGTCCGCCGGGAAGCGGTCGCGCCCGGCGGCCCGGCATCGGCCGGCGGCCGCGGCGACGAGAGCGAGGGCGCTCAGGGCCAGCGCGGCCCGGAGGCGACCGAGGGCGACGGCGGGAGCGACGGCGAGCGCGCCGACCAGGAACCACGGTCGCGCGAGCTCGTCGTACGCGTGGCGGACCCGCTGCGACAGGAACTGGCGCGTCGTCGGGGGCTCCCGGCCCACGAAGAGGTCGGGTGCGTGCACCACGCGACCGCCGACGGCCGCGACGGTGCGCACGAGCTCGAGGTTCTCGAACATGACGTCGCCGGCGTACCCGCCGGTCGCGAGCAGCGCGTCGCGGCGGACGCCGAGGGTTCCCGGCCAGTCGACCGAGACGGAGCGATGGACGAGCGCACGGGCACCGTCCCACCGGGCGTGCCAGGGCCAGTGCGTGAACACGTTCTGCGGGATCACGACGTCGGCGGTGGCGAGCATCCGCTCGATCCGGGCGAGCGCCGGCGGGTCGTAGCGCACGTCGTCGTCGGCGACCACGACGTGGGGGTGCGTGGCGCGGTCGATGCCGGTGAGGACACCACCCACCTTGCCCATCGGCGTGCGCCGGCCGGCGGCGACCGGCAGGTGGCGGACCCGACCCGACCAGGCCTCGCCGTGCCGGTCGAAGACCTCGGGTTCCGAACCGTCGACGACGATGACCTCGGCCCGGTCGGCGAGCCAGTCGAGGTACGGCGTGAGGTCGTCACGCACGGTCGCGGACTTCAGCGGCAGGACGTAAGTGAGCGTCACGCGCGACCGGCGCCGGGCGGCAGCGAGTCGGACGGGTCCGGCTCCTGCGGTGCGTCCGGGCGGTCCGGGTCCTCGTTCCGTGCCGGCCGCGGTGCGGGCCGGTCGGTGTCGGGCGCGTCGACGAACTCGACGGCCTCTCCGCCGGTGGGACCGACCGAGGGGTTCGGCTCCGACATCGTCATGGCGACGCCGGGCCGCGGTCGATCCGGTCCTGGTCCGGCCCCGACGTGGGGACGGCGCCATCGGACAGCGGCTCGCCGAGCCCGCTCCCGTCCGGAACCGGCTCGGGGTCGTCGCCCCGGCGCTCGCGCGGCGGATCGGCGGGGTCCATCGCCGCGATCTCGGCGAGGAGGTCGGCGATCTCACCCGCGGTCCAGGGCTGGTTCGGGTGGTGCTCATCGACCTCGCGCGGGGTCGGGACCACGTGGATGCGGATGCCGGAGAGCACGAGCAGGTCGGCGGCGCGCGGAGCGGTCGCGACCGTGTTGGCGCGGCCGCACGACCGGCACTGGAACTGGTACCAGATCGCGTCGTGGGTCGCGACGAGCTCGACGTCCGCGAACGGCACGATGATCGGGCCGCACGAGCTGCACGCGACGCGCGCCGTCGTCACCCGGACGGCGTGGTCGCGCGGGTCGGCGCGGCGGATCGATCGCCGGCCGGCCATCACACGCGTGATCCGCGGCGCGGATCGGGACATGGGTTCGTCATGGTGGCTGCGGTACCCACGCATGCCGCCGGTCACTCGGCCAATCGCGGCGGTTTCCGCCGGCGGGCGACCGGGCACGAGGCACCGGGACGGGGCGGACGAGTGGAGAGGGGCTTCCCGTGGACGCAGCGGCAACGGTGACCGGCGTCGAGCCGATCGACGCCACCGCCTTCGAGAACGCGGTCGAGGCGCTCGCCCGGTGCGAGCGACGATCACTGGAGTGCGTCGACGCGTGCGTCGGCGAAGATGACGCCGCGTCCATGGCCGAGTGCATCCGGCGCGACCTGGACTGCGCCGGGGTGTGCGCGGCGACCCGCGGTGCGCTCAGCCGGTGGCGGTCCTGGGACCCGTTCGCCGTCATGGCGCTGCTCGACGCGTGCATCGTCGTGTGCGGGCGCAGCGCCGACGAGTGCCTGCGGCACGATCACGAGCACTGCCGCCGTTGCGGCGAACAGACACGGGAGTGCGAGGCGATGTGTCGCGCGCTCGCCGCGGACATCGAACGCGTCGTCGCCCAGGCGATGCCGGCCTGACGTGGACGGAACGGCGGAGGAGCGGGACGGAGGCGCGTCGCCCCGGCCGCTGCGGATCGAGCTCGGGCGCCTGGTGCGGGCGGTCGACGTCCTGCTCGCCGACGGCGGGCACGACGTGCGCGTCGACGTCCGGCCGGGAATCGTCGAGCTGGCTGCGCTGCACGTCACCGGCTGGTCGGTGGTCTCGCTGATCCCGGTCGGCGACGTGCCGGCCGACGTGCTCGGTGCCCGGTCGGTGGCGCTGGCCCCGCTGCAACGGCGCCTCGCCGAGCTTGCCCGGACGATGCGGGACACCCGCCCGGTCGTGCTCGCGCTGCACGCCGACCACGTGACGGTGGCCGACCGCGCCGTCGCCGCCCGGGAGCCCGGGCGGGCTCCGCCCCGCCCCGTTCCTGCGGACCCGCCGGTGCGCCTCGTCGGCCTGGAGGAGGATCTCGGCGCCGCCCGCTTCCTGGATCCCGGCGGTCGCATCCTCGGGGTCGACGACGTGTGGTCCGGTCGGCTCCGGCACTTCGGCCCGGCGCGGTTCCACGGCTTCGCGGCCGGTCAGCGCCAGTACGTCCAGGCGAGCGCCGAGCGCGCCACGGAGGACCTGCTGACCGCACTGGTGATGCCCGCGGCGGTCGTCGACGAGTGGTGAGGCCCCGGCGCGCCCACGGCCGCCGGCGCATGGAATCGGCCGGTTCCGGGTACAACCCGGACACCACGACCCCACGGAAGGACGCATTCGATGTTCCGGATGCTGCAGCACCTGCTCCAGGTCATCTTCCCCCACGAAGGTCGCTTCGACTTCGAGGCCCTGCCGGGACGGGACGCGCTCAGCTCCTGGTGACCCGACGCCCGCCCGCGGGAGGAGCGACCCGGCTCACTCGCGTGGCGCGTGTAGCCGCCCGCCGCAGTCGGCGCACCGGCGCACGGCCGGGACGGCGACGATCACGGGAACCGGTGGTCGGGCGCTGACGACGTCGCGCCGACACGTGGGGCAGTGCATGCGGGCCATCGGCAGCGGTGCCCCGGGGCCGGGCGTCGCCAAACCCGACGACGGGCTCCGCCTGCCGCGACTCCGTCCCGCAGCGAGAGGTTCTCGCGCACGGTGCCTGGGTACCGACCGGTTCCCGCAACGGGGTCCACCGGCGAAGAGGGAGAACCCGTGAAGGCCGTGACGTTCCAGGGCAAGCGCGACATCCGCGTGGAAGAGGTGCCCGATCCCGTGATCGAGGCGCCGACCGATGCGATCGTGCGCGTGACGTCGTCCGCGCTCTGCGGCTCGGATCTGCACCTCTACGAGGTGCTGTCGCCCTTCCTCGACCCTGGCGACGTGCTCGGGCACGAGCCCATGGGGATCGTGGAGGAGGTCGGTCCGGCGGTCGAGAACCTCAGACCCGGCGACCGCGTCGTCGTGCCGTTCAACATCTCGTGCGGTCACTGCTTCATGTGCGACCGGCAGCTGTACTCGCAGTGCGAGACGACCCAGAACCACGAGCACGGGACCGGAGCCTCGCTGTTCGGCTACACCAAGCTGTACGGGCAGGTGCCGGGCGGGCAGGCGGAGTACCTGCGGGTGCCCCAGGCGCAGTTCGGTCCCATCCCGGTGCCGGACGGACCGCCCGACGACCGCTTCCTCTTCCTGTCCGACGTGCTGCCGACCGCGTGGCAGGCCGTGGAGTACGCGGCCGTGCCCGCCGGCGGGACCCTCGCCGTGATCGGGCTCGGGCCCATCGGCACGATGTGCGCGCGCATCGCCCGCGCCCGCGGGGTCGAGCGGGTCATCGGCGTGGACCTCGTCCCGGAGCGCCTGGCCCGGGCGTTCGCCGACGGGATCGAGATCGTCGATCTGACGGTTGCCGACGACGCGGCCGAGGCGATCCGTGCGATGACCCACGGGCGCGGCGCCGACTCGGTGATCGATGCGGTCGGAATGGAGGCGCACGGTGCGCCCGTCGCGAAGGTCGCGCAGCAGGCGACGGCGCTGCTGCCGGACGCGTTCCAGGCGCGCCTGATGCGCAAGGCGGGCGTCGACCGGCTCGCAGCGCTGACCACGGCGATCGACGCGGTGCGGCGCGGCGGCACGATCTCGCTCTCGGGCGTCTACGGCGGGATGACCGATCCGCTCCCGATGCTCGTCCTGTTCGACAAGCAGGTGCAGTTGCGGATGGGCCAGGCGAACGTCCGGCGCTGGGTCGACGACATCATGCCGTTGCTCACCGGGGACGACGATCCGCTCGGCGTCGAGGGGTTCGCGACGCACCACCTCCCGCTCGGTGACGCGCCGGACGCGTACGCGATGTTCCAGAAGAAGGAGCAGGGGACGTTCAAGGTGGTGTTCCGGCCCGGACTCGCGGGGGTATGAGCCCGGCATGGCCACCACCCGCAACGAGATCACGGTGCCCGAACCGCCGGCCGCGGTGTTCGCGGTGTTCGACGACGCGCTCGCCTACCCGCGTTGGGTGGTGGGGACCCGGCGGGTGCGCGGCGTCGACCCGACCTGGCCGCTCCCCGGGGCGTCGTTCCACCACGCCGTCGGCACCCGGGCGCTCGAGTTGCACGACCTGACGACGGTGCTGGAGCGGGACGCGCAGGAGCGGCTCGTGCTCCGCGTGCGGTTCCGGCCCACGGGGGTGGCGACCGTCTCCCTGACGGTGACCCCGGAGGGCACGGGATCGCGGGTCGTGCTCGAGGAGACCCCCGAGTCGGGGCCCGCGGCGGCGATCCCGCGCCCGCTCGTCGCCTTCCTCCTCTGGGTGCGCAACGCGGAGTCGCTCCGCCGGCTGCGGCGCGAGGTGCGGCGGCGCGCCCACCTGCTCACCTGAGCGACCGTCCGATCAAGCCGTCTCCGCGACGGGCTCGGCGGTCAAGGGGGGCGTGGATCCGGCCGCGCCGTCGGCGAGCCCGCCCAGGAGCTCGACCAGCGTCGAGCGCGCGTCGTGCGCCGGCTGCCATCCCAGCTCGTCGTGGGCCCGTGCCGCGCTCATGATCGGGCTGCGCCGCGCGAGGTCCAGCCAGCCGGGCTCGGTGGGCTGCAGACGGAGGCGGAACGACGCCGCGAGCGCCGCCCGGGCGACACCGGGTGGCACCTTCACCGCGACGCACCGCAACGCCTCGCAGACCGCGCCCTCGTCCAGCGGGGGCGTCGCCGCCAGGTTGAACGCGCCGCGCACGTCGGAGTCGACGACGCGCGCGATCGCGTCGCCGACGTCGTCGCCGTGCACCACCTGGAGCTCGAGGCCGCTCGGGAACGGGATCACCCGCAGGCGACCGGGCCGCAGCGGACCGGTCGGCAGCCAGGCCGGCAGGAACAGGCGGGCGATCCCGGACGCGACTTCGCGCCGCAGTACCAGCGCGGGGCGCATCCGCACCACCCGCACCTCCGGGTGCGTGCGCTCGAAGTCGTCGAGCAGTCGCTCGACCGCGGCCTTGTGCCGGCTGTAGCGGCTCGAGCGCACGCCGCCGGTCGGCCACGACTCGTCCACCGGGATGCGGGAGGCCGCGGGGGAGTACGCGCCGACCGACGACGCGTGTACGACCGTGCCCACCCCCGAGGCCACCGCCGCCTCGAGGACCCGCTCGGTGCCGAAGAGGTTCGTGGCCCGCATCCGGGCGGGATCGTGCGCCGGCTGGATCGCCCAGGCGAGGTGCACGACGGTCGACGCGCCCGCCAGCGGCGCCGAGAGGTCGTCGGTGGCGAGGTCGGCGGCGTGCCAGCGCACCGGCAGGGGATCGCGTGACGGCGGGAGTCGGCGGGCGATGCCGACCACCTCGTGGCCCTGCGCGTCGAGCGCGCGCGCCGTCGCGGTGCCGACGTTGCCGCTCGCTCCGGTGACCACCACGCGCATGGCGTCGGGTGCCCGGTCACCGACGGACGGAAACGCCGGCGATCGACCCCCGGTTTGTCGGTGTACGTGAGCGGGAACCGCCGCACGGACGTCCGACGGGAGGTGACGGTGGTGGAACGCGGTTCGGTGCAGCACGGCGCGCGGCTCGACGAGTCGCTGGCGGAGGGCAGCGAGCGTTCCCTGCGGGGTGGTGGCGCGACCGAGCGCGAGGACCTGCGGCCCGAGCTGCCGGGCGAGGACGAGACGCCCGACGTCCGCGCGCCGCACGACGTCGAGGCGACCGACGGCCCCGACGCGGACGCGGTGCACGACCGCAGCGAGCTCGCCCGTTGGTTGCAGCCCTCGCGCTTCCCGGCCGCGGCTGCCACGCTCGTGCGCAGCGCGCGTGAGGACGGGGCGCCCGACGACGTGGTCGCCGAGCTGTCGGCGCTGCCGGCGGATCTCCGTTACGAGACCGTCGGTGAGGTCTGGCGCGCACTCGGCGGCGAGGTCGAGGCCCGCGACGGCGACGCCGGGATCGCTCCGGACACCGACCTCGGCGACGCGGTGACCCGGGCCGTGACCGAGGTCGCCGCGGAGATCGCGCCCGAGGGCGCGCCGGACCCCGGGCCCCGGACCGATGAAGCCGTGGTGGAAGGTGGCCTGCTCGGCGACGAGCTCGCCGTCGCGCCGCCGGTCGTGGTCGAGGAGCTCGTCGTCGAGGAGGTGGTCCTCGTCGTCGAGGAGCCCGAGGACGCCCTCGTGGAGGAGGCGGTCGTGGTGAGCGCGCCGGACCGCTCGGGGGGCCGCGCCGCCACGGGTGCGGGTGGCCGTCTCGATCCCACGCCCGAGCGGTCGGAGCATCGTGAGGAGCACGCGTCGGCGCTCGCCCAGGTGGCCGGGCTCACCGTCGCGGTGGTCGACCTCGCGCTGGTGCCGGTGCGGATCGGCGTGTCGATCGTCGGCCGGGTGCTGCGGCTGGGGCGTCCGCGCCCGGACTGATCGCGCCGCACCGTTTGTCGCCGGCCGCCCCGCGGGTACCGGCCCGCGCATGACGACCCCCCGATTCGGCTTCACCCTCGGCTCCGAGGAGTACGGACCGCGCCCGCTCGTCGACCAGGCGGTGCGGGCCGAGGAGCTCGGCTTCGACTTCGTCTCGATCTCGGACCACTTCCATCCCTGGGTCGGCGCCCAGGGTCACAGTCCGTTCGTCTGGAGCGTCCTCGGCGCGATCGCCGGACGGACCGACACGATCGGCGTCGGAACGGGGGTCACGTGCCCGACGGTGCGCATCCACCCGGCGGTGGTGGCGCAGGCTGTGGCCACCACGTCGCTCCTCCTCGGTGACCGCTTCTTCTTCGGGGTCGGGAGCGGGGAGGCGTTGAACGAGCACATCCTCGGACATCGCTGGCCGCCGGCCGGGACCCGGCTCGCGATGCTCGAGGAGGCCGTGACGCTGATGCGGCGGATGTGGTCCGGTGAGGTGGTGGACCACCACGGCCGGTTCTACGACGTGGAGAACGCGCGTCTGTTCGACGTTCCGCCGACCGCACCTCCGGTCGTCGTCAGTGCGTTCGGCGAGGCGTCGGCCACGCTCGCGGCCGAGATCGGCGACGGGCTGTTCTCGGTCGCGCCGGACCGGTCGGTCACCGAGCGGTTCCGCGCCGGCGGCACGGACGGACCCTGCTACGCGCAGCTCACGGTCGCCGTCGCCGACGACGTCGAGCGCGCACGCGCCACGATGCGCCGCCAATGGCCGAACGGTGGTCTCTCGGGCCAGGTCCTCCAGGACCTGCCGACCTGGACGCACTTCGAGCAGGTCACCGAGCAGCTCACGGTGGACCAGGTGGTCGGGCCGACTCCGTGCGGCCCCGACGTCGCACCGATTCTGGAGTCGGTCCGGACGTATCTGGATGCCGGCTTCGACCACCTGTACTTCCACCAGATCGGCGAACCCGAAGCGTTCCTGCGCCTGTGGGAGGACGAGCTCGCCGAGGCGCTCCGCGGGATGTCGGCGGAGCGCCTCGCGAGCTGACGCTCAGCTGCCGACGCCGGTGAGGTCGCTCACCCGGTCGACGACGTCGCGGCCGACGTCACGGGCGTGGCCGATCGCGGAGGAGACGAGGTCGCCTGCGCCGGCGCCGTTGCCGGCGGTCAGGTCGACCTCGGGCTCCGTCGGTGCGGTCCGCTTGGCGGCCGCGAGCTCCTCGCCGAGCTCGAGCAGCTCGGCGCGGGTGCCGACGTCGCGCAGGTACCGGAAGAGCTCGTCCTCCTCCTCCTCCACGTGGTGGCGCACCATCTCCATCATCACGGTCGCACGCGCCTCGTAGCGCTCGTCCTCGGGGTCCATGTGGTCGAGCTCCCGCAGCAGCCACTTGACGACGCGGTGCTCCTCGAGGGCCTCGAAGACGTCGTCGTCGACATCCTCGATGTACTCACGTGCCCACGGGTACAGGAGCTGCTCCTCGACCGCGGCGTGGCGGGACAGCGCCTCGACGATGGAACGCATGATCGTGCGCCGGCGGGCGGGCGCGGACGTCGACTCGAACTGCTTGAAGAGCTTCTCGACCTCGCGGTGGTCCGCCTTCAACACGGCGATGGCGTCCTGCGGACGCGAGGACGACCGGGACGCGCGTGCGCTGCGACGGCGGGTGGCGGTGGGCATGGCGTGACTCCTCGGGTGAGTGGGCGATCGTCGGTGCCCGTACCCGCGGAGGGCGGCGGGCGAAACGGGCGGCCGGCGCGGGGTCAGGACCTGGCGCGCGCCCGCTCGTGGAGGAGACCGAGGCTGCGGGTCAGGAGACGGGAGACGTGCATCTGGCTGATGCCCACCTCCTCGGCGATCTCGGTCTGGGTCTTGTCCTCGAAGAAGCGCAGGTAGACGATGCGCTGCTCGCGCTCGGGCAGCTCGCGCAGCAGGGCGCGGACCGCGGCGCGCGTGTCGACCGTGTCGAGCTCGGGGTCGGGCGCGCCGAGCAGCTCGCCCGAGGTGACTCCGGTGACGGCGGCGGGCGCGTCGAGCGACCCGGGCCGGTACATCTCGGCGGCCTCGAGCGCCTCGAGCACCGCCTCCACCGAGGTGCCCGCGGCGTCGGCGATCTCGGTCAGGGTCGGCGCACGCCCCAGCTCGTGACCGGTGCGACTCACGATCGTGTCGAGCTGGAGGTGCAGCTCCTGGACCCTGCGGGGCACCCGGATCGTCCACCCGTGGTCCCGGAAGTGGCGCCGCAGCTCGCCGCGGATCGTCGGGATGGCGAAGGGGCGGAACGGAGCGCCGCGACGCGGGTCGAATCCCTCGACCGCCTTGAGCAGGCCGACGAGCGCGACCTGGCGCAGGTCGTCGTACGGGATCCCGCGGCGGCGGTACCGGCCGGCGATGCCCTCGGCGAGCGGGACGTGCGCCTCGATGAGCCGGTTGCGCACCGCCCGGTCGCGCGTGCGGTGGTACTCGACGAACTGGGCCCACACGGTCTGGTCGACGCGTTCGTAGCGCTCGTCCGAACTCGGGCACGGCGGGTACGCGTCGGGCGGGCCGGGCGCCGGCTCGGGGGAGTCGCTGCGGGGCATCGCCGTGCGCGTACCCGTCCGCGCGCACCGTGAATCAGGCCGCGTCGCCGGCGCGGCACCGGTGGGTGCGCCCTCACGGCCGTTCCGCACCCGTGCGGTCGATCCGTTTCCGGGCGGGTGTCTGCGGGCATCCGTCAGGTGAGCGCGAGGAGGACATCATGCTGGTCGACCCGCCCGAGGGAACGTCCGGAACCGATCCCACCGCCGACCCACCGGCGGGTGACGCGACCGCGCCGCCTCCCGACGGCTTCCTGTCCGCCCGGCCGCCGCGGCGGCGGCCCGAGTCGGCGCTCGTCCGGGTGGTGGCGACGGGGGGGATCGTCGGCATCGGCACCGCACTCGGTGCGATCCTCGGTGCCTTCGACGTCGACGCCTGGGCGATCGCGCTGGTCGCGTCGCTGCTCAGCGTCGTGCTCGCCGCGGTGCTGTGGCGGTCCCGGGTCCTGTGACCGGCGCCCGCGGCGACGAGACCGGCGCGTCCGGCGACCGCGCCCCGGGTGACGTGGCGCCCGACGGATACCTGCAGGGCGAGGCCCGCACCCTGCTCGACGTGCTCGGGGGGTTCGAGGCGGAGGGCTACCGGGGCCAACTGGCCGAGCGGGACGGCACCGTCCGGTGCCTGACCTGCGAGACGCGCACCGAGCCCGCCGCATTCCCGATCGACCGGGTCGAGCGCCTGGAGGGTGCATCGGACCCGGCGGACATGCTGATGGTCCTGGGCGGTCGCTGCCCCTTCTGCGGCACGCTCGGTACCCTCACCCTCAACTTCGGGCCCACCGCCACGGCGGGGGAGGACCGCCTGCTCGAACGGCTGGTGCTCCCGGCGGGCTGACCGAAGGAATTTCCGGTTTCGACGTCCGTCGGAGCGGGTAGCCCGGCGGGTCGGGCCGGGAAGCGTCCGGCCACGGTGATGGGGGTGACGCGTTGGAGGTGGAGGAGCAGCGCCTCCTCGCGGCGCGCGCCGCGACCCGGGCCGCCCAGCTGCAGGCCCGGCGGCACGCGCTCCTCGCCGAGATCGGTCGGGCCGCACTCCAGGGCGCGAGCACCGCCGAGCTGTTCGAGCGCACGGTCGCGCAGGTCCCCGCCGTCCTCGACTGCGTCGCCGTCGTCGTGCTCGAGCTCGAGCCCGGGTCCGGCGGGCTCACCGTGCGGGCGGGCGCCGCGCCGGCGCAGCTCGGGTCCGACACCGGGGCGCTGGAGTTCCGGCCGATCGTCGCCGACGGGCCGGTCACCTGGACCGACCGCGACGAGGCGCCCGGCAGCGGTCTCGTCTGGCCCCGGCCCGTGCGCGCCGCGCTCGCCACCCTGATCCGCGGTCCCCAGCAGGACTTCGGGGTGGTGGCCGTGTACCGCGTCGAGACGGAGCCGTTCGACGACGACGACGTCCTCTGGGTCCGTGCCGTGGCGAACGTGCTCGGCGCCGCGGTCGCCCGTGAGCGGGCGGAGCTCGAGCTCCGCGCGCGTGACGTCCAGACCCGGCTCACCCTCGCCGCCGGCCGGATGGGGGCGTGGAGCTGGGATCCCGCGACGGACGCCGTGTGGTGGTCGCCCGAGCTCGAACACGTCTACGGGTTCCACCCGGGCTCGTTCGGTCGGACGTTCGCCGCCTATGCCGCCGCGATCCACCCGGCCGACCGCGAGCGCGTCGCCGCGACGGTCGACGCGGCGCGCGCGGCGGGCCGGGACTTCACCGTGGAGCACCGCATCGTCCGCCCGGTCGACGGGGAGGTCCGCTGGATCGAGGGCCGGGGCAGCCCGCTCCGCGACGCAGCCGGTGACATCGAGCAGTGGATCGGGATCGCGATCGACATCACCGAGCGCGTCGCACGCGACGAGGAGCTGCGCCAGCGCGAGATCCAGACCCGGCTGGCGTTCGCCGCCGGGCGCATGGGGTCCTGGACGTGGCACCCCGACCCCGGTCGGGGCGTGATCTCGGTCGAGCTCGAGGAGCTGCTCGGGATGGTGCCGGGCGAGTACGACGGCACGTGGGACCGGTTCGTCGCGCCGATCCTCCCGGAGGACCACGAGATCCTCCGGCGCGAGGTTCTCGCCGCGGCCGAGACGGGTCGCGAGTTCACCGCGCGCTACCGGGTCCGCCGGGCCGACGGCGAGATCCGCTGGATGGAGAGCCGCGGCCGCCGGGCGTCGGCCGGGGAGTGGGTCGGGGTCACCATCGACGTCACCGAGCCGATGCTCGCCGAGGAAGAAAGGCGGCGGAACGCCGCGCTGCTGCGCGCGACCTACGACACCGCACCGGTGGGGCTCGCGTTCTTCGACCGTGACCTGCGGGTGCAGTTCGTCAACGAGCATCTCGCACAGCTCCACGGCCGACCGGCCGAGGACCACGTCGGGCACCGGCTCTCGGACGTCGCACCCGGAACCGCGGCGACGATCGAGGCCGAGCTCGCGCGGGTCCTGGCCGACGGCGTGGCGAGCCTGCAGTTCGAGGTGCGCGGGACGACGGGCGCGTTCCCCACCGAGACCCGCGTGTTCGACGCGAGCACCTATCCCGTGGTCGACGGCGGCGAGGTGATCGGCGCGGGGCTCGTGCTCGTGGACACGACGGTCCGGCGCCAGGAGCAGCGGGCGCTGCTCGACGCGCACGACCGGCTCGGCGACACCGTGGCCCGGCTGGACACGCTCCTCGAGCGCGGTCCGTTCGGGTTCGCGTTCCTCGACCGCACGGGCCGCGTGATCGGCGTCAACCAGCGCTACGCCGAGCTCACCGGCGTGCCGCGCGAACGCCACGTCGGAGCACCGCTCGCGGACCTCGCCCCCCGGATCGGGGCGACCGTCGTGGGCGCGGCCCGGGCCGTGCTCGACGGCGCCGCCCACGTCGACGGCGTGGAGATCACGACGAAGGCCGCCGGCCCGGACGGCGGCGAGCGGTTCTGGCTCCTGAGCCACTTCCCCGTGCGCGACGCCGCCGGCACGATCACCGGGGTCGGATCGCTCGCGGTGGACATCACCGAGCAGCGGCGACGGGAGCGGGCCGTCCGGCTCGCCGCCCGCATCGGGGACCTGGTGTCGCGCTCGGAGGACGACGTCCTGTACCGCGCCGCGGCTGCGACGGTGCCGGAGTTCGCCGACCTGTGCCTCATCTGCGTCCCCGCCGGTGGGGGTGAGCTGCGCCGCTCGGCGATTGCGTACGTGGACTCGCTCGTGGAGCGGGCGCTGGTCGACTCCGACGAGCGCTGGCCCATGGACGTCGACCGGATCCGGCGGCTGCTGGGGGACCGCGAGCATTTGCTCGTCGCCGAGGTCACCGACGAGATCCGCACCTCGTTCCTCTCCGGCGACCCGGCCGAGGCCGCGCTCGTCGAGCTCGCGGGGGTCCGGTCGGCGCTGATCGCGCCGTTGCGAGCCGGTGCGCGCGACCTCGGCGTCGTGGTCTTCGCGCACACCGACGCGAGCGGTCGTCGCTTCGGCGCGGCCGACACCGAGCTCGCCCGCGACGTCGGGGCGCGGATCGCGCAGCTCGTCGACCGGCGCCAGCTCGCCCATGAGGCCGACCGGGCCGGCGCGCGTCTCGGCCTGCTCGCCGCGATCAGTGAGCTGCTCACCGTCGACCTGGACTCCCAAGCGCGGCTCGACGCGATCGTCGACGTCGTGGTGCCGATCTTCGCCGACACGTGCTCGGTCTACGTGCCGGTCGACGGCGGCATCGAGATGGGGGCGTTCGCGAGCGTCGAACCGTTGGCCGAGGCCGAGTACCACGCGCTGGAGCTGCCGATCCGCCACGAGTTCGACGACGACGTGCCACAGGTGCGCGTGATGCAGACGAACCAGCCACTCCTCGTGCCGGTCTTCGACGTGAACGAGGCCGTGGCCTGGGACTCGGTGGGGGCGCGGCTGCGGGCCGCGGCGAAGACCGGCTCGTTCATCCTGTGCCCGCTGCCCGGCACCGACGGACCGATCGGGGTGATCGGCTTCGCGCTGCGTGGCGACGAGCGGCGCTACGAGTCGGCGGACCTACCCCTCGCGGAGGAGATCGCGCGGCGCGTGTCGCCCGCGGTGGAGAACGCGTGGCGGTTCGAGCGGGAGGCGGCCACCGCCGAGCAGCTGCAGCGGGTGCTGCTACCGGAGCGCCTCGCCCACCTCGACACCGTCGAGCTCGCGGCCCGGTACCTGCCGAGCTCGGTCGACGTGCGCGTCGGCGGCGACTGGTACGACTCCGTCGAGCTGCCGAGCGGCGAGCTGCTCGTTGCGATCGGCGACGTGGTCGGCCACGGCGGCAGCGCGGCCACCTGGATGGGCAAGCTGCGGTCGGTGGTGCAGTTCTGCGGCCTCGACGGGCGCGGTCCGGCCGCCACGCTCCGGCACGTCAACGACTACTGCAAGCTGCTGCCCGGGTCGGACATGACCACGGTCATGATCGCGGTCTACGACCCCGTCACCCAGCGGCTGCGGTTCGCGAGCGCCGGGCATCCGCCGGCGATGGTGCGCACCGCCGACGGCGAGGTCCGCACGGTGTGGGAAGGCCGCGGTCCCCCGCTCGGCGCCCTCGACCACCCCACCTTCGAGGAGTCCGAGCTGACGCTGGGGCCGGGCGACCTGCTGGTGCTCTACACGGACGGGCTCGTGGAGCGGCGGGCGGAGTCGCTCGACGTCGGCCTCGAGCGGCTGGAACAGGCCGTGGCGTCCGGGACGGGGGACGTGGAGCGGATCGCCGACACGCTCATCGGCGAGCTGCTCGGCGGGGGGCCCGCGGCCGACGACGTCGCGGTCCTGCTGATGCGGCCCCGGGACGCCCGTGACGACCTCGCGCTGAGGCTGCGGGCCGATCCGCGGGAGCTGGTCCGGCTCCGCCGGGTCACGCGCGGCTGGCTCAGGCAGGCCGGGGCGGGGGAGGACCGCATCGGCGAGGTGCTCGTCGCCGTCAACGAGCTCGCCGCCAACGCCATCGAGCACGCCTACGGTCCGGCGGAGGCGTGGTTCGAGGTGACGGGCCGGCTCGACGACGGCGTCGTGACCTTCGAGGTGCGCGACTTCGGTCGCTGGCGGCCGCCCCGCCGGGCGTCGCACCGTGGCCGGGGCCTGCGGCTGGTCGCCGACCTCACCGACGCCTTCTCGCTGGACCGCACCGACGCCGGGACCGTCGCGCGCTTCCGCGTCGCGCTGGAGGGACCGTGAACGCGCTCGCGACCGTGACCGTCGTCCCGCACGGCACCGTCCGGGTCGCGAGCGTCGTCGGGGAGGTCGACCTGTCCAACGTCGACGCCGTCGGCGAGTCGCTGTTCGCCGTGGTCGGGCCGGACGTCACCGGTGTGGTGATCGACCTCTCCGGCACCACGTACCTCGACTCGACCGGGATCCGCCTGCTCTTCAACCTCACCGCGCAGCTGCACACCCGGCGCCAGGCCGTCCGCATCGTGGCCGACCGCGCGATCGTTCGGCGCGTGCTCGTGCTGACGAAGCTCGACGCCGCGGTCCCGTTCGACCCGAGCGTCGAGGACGCGCTGACGGCGCTCGCGAGCGGCGACGACGGGCCGGGGCCTCCCGTCGACTGAGCCCGGATCCCGCGGTTCGACGGACGCGATGACGGGTACGACGCCCGCCATGGAGCCCAACAGCGCGCGCCCGGCGTCCGACGACGACCTCGCCGAGGAGGTCGAGCAGGTGGTCGCCGAGGTGGTGGACAAGGTCGGGGACGTCGTCGTCGAGCACGCGCCGGGGGCCTGATGGACACGCCCCGACTGCCCGGCGCCCACCGGGTCGCCGAACGACTCGCCGACGTCGGCGTGCTCGACGGTCCGGCCGACTGGCTCGCCGCGCGCGTCGCCCGCTGGCCGCGCGTGGTGCGCGACGTCGCCCACGGAGTGCCGACCGGGACTCCGCTGCACCCCGTGCTCACCGACGTGACGATCGGCTGCTGGACCGCGGCGTTCCTGCTCGGACCCGTTCCCCGCTCCCGACGGGCCGTGCGGGTCCTGCTCGGTCTGGGGGTCGTCAGCGCGTTCCCGACCGCCGCCGCCGGCGTCGCCGACTGGCACGTGCTCGACCGGCGGGCCCGGCGCGTGGGCTTCGTCCACCTGCTCACGATGGCCGGCGCGACCGGGCTGTACGCGGTCGCCTGGCGCAAGGCGCGCCGGTCCTCGTTCGGCGGCTTCGCCGCGCTGGCCGGTGCCGGGGTCGCCACCGTCGGCGCCCACCTCGGGGGCAACCTCGTCTACCGCTTCGGTGCGGGTGTGGCCCGCCCGCCCGTCGACGGACCGGTGACGGTGCACGGCCTCGACCCGACGGCGGTGACGTCCGCGCTCGGCGGCTTCGACGTCGACGGCACCCGCATCGTCGCCACCCGGGTCGACGGTCGGATCTGCGCGTTCGACGACCGGTGCCCGCACCTGGGCGGTCCCCTTTCCGAGGGCAGCCGCACCGAGACGCACCTGCGCTGCCCGTGGCACGCGAGCGAGTTCCGGCTCACCGACGGGGCCGTGCTGCACGGTCCTGCCACCGCCCCGCTGCGGCCCGTCGAGATCGCACCGGACGGCGCGCCCGACCCGGCCCGGGTGCGGTCCACGGCGGGGGAGCACGCATGAGCGACGACGCGGGGCTGCACGAGCCCCGGGAGGTGGTCGGTCCCGACGGCGAGGACCTCCACCGGGCGTTGCGGTCGATCCAGGAGGAGCTCGAGGCGGTCGACTGGTACGACCAGCGCGCCCGGGCCACGAGCGACGCCGAGCTGCGCTCGGTGCTCGAGCACAACCGTGACGAGGAGAAGGAGCACGCCGCCATGGTGATCGAGTGGGTTCGGCGGCGCGACGCGTCGTTCGACCGGCACCTGCGCACGTACCTCTTCACCGACGGCTCGATCGTCGGGCGGGAGGCCGAGGCGACCGAGGGGGGCGGAGCGGACGGCGGCGCATCGTCGGCGACCGGTCTCGGGCTCGGATCGCTCCGGGAAACGGGGCCGGCGTGAACCATCTGCGACGCGAGCAGGCACCCGTGAGCAGTCGCGTCTGGGAGCAGCTCGACGACGAGGTGCGGCGATCGCTCACGACCTACCTGACGGCCCGTCGGCTCGTCGACTTCGAGGGGCCGTTCGGCTACGAGCTCTCGGCGGTGAACACCGGCCGCACCTCGGCGGTGCACACGGTGCCCGGTGCCGACGTGCAGGTGTCGACCCGCACCGTGCAGCCCCTCGTCGAGGTCCGGTGCCCGTTCACGATCGCGTGGACCGAGATCGAGGCGATCGACCGTGGCGCCACCGTCGTCGACCTCGACCCCGCCACGGCGGCGGCCCGTGCGGTCGCGACCGTCGAGGACACCCTGGTGTTCGAGGGCTTCGACGCGGTCGGCGCCGACGGCCTCGTCTCCGACGAGGACGACGCCATCACCGTCGGGCCGGAGCCGGCGATGCTCACCGAGGCGGTGGCGCGCGCGGTCACCACGCTGCGCAACCGCGGGGTCGACGGTCCGTACGCGATGGTCGCCGGGTCCCAGCTCTACACCGAGGTCGTCGAGGCGTCCGAGGACGGGTACCCGGTGCTCCGGCACCTGCGCCTCCTGCTGGAGGGGACCGTGCTCTGGGCCCCCGCCCTCGAGGGGGCGGTGGTGGTCTCGACGCGCGGCGGCGACTTCGCGCTCGTCGTGGGCGAGGACCTGTCGGTCGGCTACTCCCGCCACGACGACGTCGGGGTGACGTTCGTGCTCGAGGAGACGGTCGCGGTGCGCGTCGACACGCCCGAGGCGGCGATCGCGCTGCGCTGCACCGAGCGGGTCTGATCGGCCCGCGGTCGAAGGCCCGTCGAAGGTTTGGTCACGAGGGTTCGGGGGAACGCAGAGCACATGGAATTCATCCTCTGGTTGCTGGCCGTGATCCTCGTCATCGCGGGGATCGTCACGCTCGTCCGCGGTGCGGTGCTCTACGGCATCGTGCTCATCGTGGTGGGTCTCCTCGTGGGTCCCGGCGGGGTGAGCATCTTCACCTGATCTCCGGCCCGGACCTGCCCGCGACTGCGAGCGCGCGGCGGTCCGGGCCGGTTTGCCTGTGGCCGCCGTCTGCGGAGTGCCCGACCCTGCCCCGGGCCCCGCGACGGCGGCCACTGCGCGTCCGGCGCCAGTTCACAGGGGGTCGGCAGGGTTGCGCTGGAGGGCGAGGCGTGGACGGCGCGCGACACGCGCGAACCGTCGGCTAGCGCGGGCCCGAGAGTGTGCGGCGGCGCGGCGCTCAGTCGCCGGACGCGGCCGCGAGCTCGGCCTCGGCGTCCTCGCGGTTCGCCATGGCGAGCAGCACGTCGATGCGGAGCCGGTGACGCCGGGGCGGGAAACCGGCGCGGGTGCGCTCGCTCTCGCTCTCGCCGCCCCAGAAGCCGTGCTCCCCGTGCTCGCGTGCGAACGCACGGCACTCGGCCCGTACGGGGCAGCGCTCGCACAGGCGGCGGGCCTGCTCCTCGCGGTACTCCCGCATCCCGGAGCCCTCGCGCTCGGACGGGAAGAACCACTCGAAGCGGCCCGGACAGAGCGCCTCGGAGAACCACTCGGGCCGGGCGAACCCGCGGATGCTCGAGGGCCCGCGCCGGGTCCGGACCGGGGCCGGCTCGACGACGAGCGCAGCGGCAGCAGCGTTGTTCATGGCGTCCTCCCGGGGGTGGGGACGGCGGCCGGAGCCGCCCGGTTGAGGGTTCGGGTCGCAACCGGCAGCACCGGGAACCAGGGCAACGCGAGTTCGGCGATGCGCATCGGCACTCTCGGATCGGGGGGATCGGGCGATCCTGACGGGCGGACCGGGTTCCGGGAGCGTGCCCGGCGACGGTGGGTCCGAAACGGGCGTTCGAGCACGCCTCGGTCAGGATCCGACACGCCCCGGGCGGCGGGGCCGGCGGTCAGCGGCCCGACCCCGACCGCCGGGGTCGCTCGCCGAGGAACCGCACGAGGGTGGCCTCCTCGCCCGTGAGCCACCGGCGGTCGCGGGCCCGGAGCCGCCGCCAGGTGGCGCCGAGCGACCCGTCCTCGTAGGCGGTGACGACGCGGGGGTGGACGTAGGAGGCCCGGGCGACCGTCGCGGTGTTGCCGAGCCGGGCGCCGACCACCTGCATCACCGTCTTGACGGTGCGGGCGCTGCGCCGGTCCGACTCCGGCGGGTCGAGGCCCGCGAGGGCGACGGCGGCCATCAGCGTGGCCATCCACGTGCGGAAGTCCTTCGCGGTGAAGTCGCCGCCGGTCACCCGGCGCAGATACTCGTTCACGTCGGCGGAGCCGATCGGTCGCAGTGAGCCGTCCGGGCCGCGGTAGCGGAAGAGCCGCTGGCCGGGGAGCTCCTGGCAGCGCCGCACGGTGCGGGCGGCGAGGCGGTCCTCCACGTCGATCTCGTGGTCCTTGCCGGACTTGCCGGTGAAGACGAACCGTACTTCGGAGCCCTCGACCACGACCTGCGGCGCCCGCAGCGTCGTGAGCCCGTACGAGCCGTTCTGGCGGGCGTACTCGTCGTTGCCGACGCGGATCAGCGTGCGCTCGAGCAGGTGGACGACCGTGGCGACGACGGTGTCGTGCTCGAGCCCGCGGCGCCGGATGTCCGTGGCGACCTGCTTGCGCAGCGGGCCGAGGGCCCGGCCGAACTCGGGCAGCTTCTCGAACTTCATGTCGTCGCGCTGGGCGCGGTAGCGGGAGTGGTAGCGGTACTGCTTGCGGCCCTTCGCGTCGCGCCCGGTCGCTTGCAGGTGGGCGTGCGGATCCGGAGCGATCCACACGTCCGTCCAGGCCGGCGGTACCGCGAGCGCGGCGAACCGGGCGCGCTCGGCCTCGTCGGTCACCGCCGTGCCGTCCGGACCGCGGTACGAGAAGCCCGTGCCGCGCCGGACCCGGGTGATGCCCGGCTCACGGTCGTCGGCGAAGTGGAGCCCGCGGGGGAGGGTCTCCGTCGGGGCCCGGGTCATGTCACCCCTCGCCCCCGTCGACCGGCCGCACGTGCCGGGGCAGGTCGTCGAGCGTCCCGCCGTGGGCGGCCGGACGCGACCGCACCGGCCGGAGCGACGACACGTCGCTCAGCGGCCGGTGCGGTCGGGTCGGGGACCGGCGCAGGCCGCGCCGTTCCCTTTCGTTCGGCGTCAGTACCAGCGTCGGCCCCATGTCGCGCCGGTCGAGTCCGCGATCCAGAGCGCCGCGCCGATGATGGCGAGGATCAGACCGATGGTCCACAGGACCGGCACGCCGAGCACCAGTCCGAGCAGGAGCAGGATCACTCCGAGTACCAGCATCCCTTCACCTCCAGGGTTCCGAATGGTGAAGCAGGTGTTCCCCCGGCGCACGCGAGCGAAACGCCGTCGAAGGGGGTCCGGCTCAGTCGCCGCCGGCGACGCTCTCGTCCGGTTCGTCGACGCGCATGACGAAGCGGATGGTGGTGGTCTCGACGTCGGACCGCACCGACCACTCGGACGCGATGTGATCGAAGAGCTGCGCCATGGTCGGATCGATCTCGATCAACGGCCGTTCGTGCCGCACCGTCATGCGCACCGTGACGGCGGCCGGGTCGGGCGCGGCGACGGTCAGGCGGATCGGCGCGACCCCGTGGCGGTAGGCCCAGGCGACCACTTCGCTCGCGAGCTGGACGGCCGACTCGGCCCGGTCGTCGTCGGGCGCGAAGCGTTGGAAGGCGGCGGCCACGTACCGGCGGGCGGACGCGGCGCTCTCCGGCACCACGGGGAATGCGGTCGAGACATCGGTGAACGATCGGGAGGCGGAGTCGGGCATGAGGCCCCCGTACCCTCGGCCACTCCGGCGCAACCGTCGCGCCGGTCCAGGTCGTCGGCGGCCCGCTCAGGCGTCGACGATCGTGAACAGCGACTCGACGGCGCTGAGCTCGAACACCCGTCGGACCGCCGCCGAGGGTGCGACGAGCACCACCTCGGCGACGAGCTCCCGTGCGACGAGCAGCTGGTGCAGCCCCGACGAGTCGAGGAAGGTCACCCGGCGCAGATCGATGTGCAGGCGGACCGGTGCGCCGGCCGCCGCCTCGGCGATCGCGTCGCGCAACAACTCGCGCACCGCGAGGTCGATGTCGCCCCCCAGATGGAGCACGGTCGCTCCACCGCTGCGTTGGATCTCGAACCACGGTGCGTCGTCGGCACCTGCCCCCATGGTCCGCCGCGTCTCCCTGTCGCCGTCGCCCGGTGATGACCGGACGTCATCGTCGCGACCGTGTCGACGGTCGTCAAGCGCAGGGAACCAGCCCGGGGTACACCGCGGCCTGGGACTCGGCCACGGTGAACCACACCACCCGCCCACCGTGGGCCGGGCGCTCCCATCCCCAGGCGGTCACGACCGACGCGACGATCGCGAGCCCGCGGCCGTGCTCATCGTCGGGATGGGCGTTCCGGAGTTGCATGGGTGCGGCACCGGCATCGGTCACCGTCGCCGTGATCCGGCCCGGCTCCACGCTGACGCGGAGCTCCACCGGGGGCTGCCCGTGCGTCAGCGCGTTCGTCACGAGCTCGGACAGGGCGAGCTCGGCTCGGGCGGCGGTGTCGGTCGTCGCGAGTTCGTCCCCGGCGAGCTCCCGCAGCAGGCGGCGCGCGTCGGCCACCGCCGCCGGGGTCGGCCGGAGCTCGGTCTCTCGCATCGTGCGGTCGCTCATGGTGCGTCCTCTGCCGAGGGAGTCCCCGCGGCCGAGGCCGCGGGGACCCGGACTCAGCGGTCCCGGCGAACTGCGTCGCGGACGTCGTCGACCTTGTCCTCGACCCAGTCCTTCGCGTCCTCGATCTTGTCCTTGGCCTTGCCGGTCGCACGGTCCGTCTTGCCCTCGCGCTTCAGACGGTCGTCGTCGGTCAGCGCGCCGGCGGCCTCCTTGGCCCGGCCCTTCAGGTCGTCACTCGTGCCACTCATCGTCGGTTTCCTCTCGTCGGGAGTTCGGTCACGCGCAGGGTTCCCCGCCGCGAGCGGATCCATGCGCGTGTGGCACGGGGCGCAGCACGTTTCGAGCGGCCCGGCGCCGGGCACCCGACCCGTGCCGTCCCCTGCGGCCGCACCGGTTTCGGGGGACGCCGCATCGCCCGGCGCACCCTTGCGCCACCGACGACGAGGAACGAGGACCGCGATGACCGCGCCGTACACCCTGCCGGACCTGTCCTACGACTACGGCGCCCTGGAGCCGCACCTCGACGCCCGGATCGTCGAACTCCACCACGACAAGCACCACGCGGCGTACGTGAAGGGCGCCAACGCCGCGCTCGAGCGGCTCGCGGACGGTGCGACCGACGCGACCGGGGCGGTGGCCGCGGAGCGCGATCTCGCGTTCCACCTCGCGGGCCACCTGCTCCACTCCGTGCTGTGGACGAACCTCACCGGCGACCCGCAGGATCCCAGTGGTGCGCTCACGGAGGTGTTGGGAGACGCGTTCGGGGGCGTCGACGCGTTCCGGACTCGGATGACCGAGACGGCGCTCGCCGTCCAGGGCTCGGGCTGGGCGGTCGCCGCCTGGGAGCCGATCGCGCGGCGCGTCGTGGTGCAGCAGATCCACGACCACCAGGCGCAGCACGCGCCGGCGGCGGTGCCGCTGCTCGTGATCGACGCCTGGGAGCACGCCTACTACTTGCAGTACCAGAACGAGAAGGCGAAGTACTTCGACGCGATCTGGAACGTCGTCAACTGGGCGGACGTCGAGCGCCGGCTGCAGGAGGCGCGGGATCGCGAGCTGGTCATCGCCTGATGACGGCCGTCCCCGACGACCGCGGGCACCGGCCGGCTGGGCGCGCGCTCGTCGCGGTGTACCGCGACCTCGGCGTCGCGAGCTCGGTTCGTGACGAGCTGATGGCGGGCGGGATCGAGGGGTCCGCCGTCACGATCGGCGATCGCGCGACCGCCGCACGCGCCGAGATGACTCAGGAACTCGACGAATCGCTCACGGTGTTCCCGTTCGTCGCCGGCACGCAGGCTGCGAGCGCGCTGCGCGTCGCCGTCGTCGTGGGTGTCCTCGGCGTGTTCGTCGGGCTGGCGCTGGGTCTCGCGCTGTTCGACTTCGGCGCCGGATGGATGAACGCGCTCGCCGGCGCGGCGATCGTCGGACCGCTGTTCACGGTCGTCGGTGGGGTCGTCGGCGGCGGCATCGGCGCGGAGTCGCCCACCGGCGAGGCCGTCGCCGCCCAGGAAGGCGTCCCGCTCGAGGTCGTCATCCCGGCGGGACCCTCACCGAAGCTGCACGAGACGCTGCTGCGTTGGGCGCCCCGGCGCCTCGACGAGTATCGCGACGGCGAGCACGTCGCCACGCTCGTCGACGAGCGACCGTCGACGGCGAGGCGGCTCGGGCGTGGCGTGACGGACCCGTCGTCGTGGTCGTGAGCGACCGTGGGGCCGGCCGGCCCGACGACGAAGATCCGGAGCGAGTGTCGCGGACCCGCACCGAGGGACGTGACGATCCGGCAGAGGATCCGGACGCACGTCTCTACTCCGGCGTCGAGCTCGAGACGGAGGACGGAACCGTCGTACCCCGGCAGATGAACGTCGGGGTCGACAACGAGCAGGGCGGCGGGGAATGGCCCGATCCCGACGCTCCGCCGACGGCGCCCGCGCCCGGCGCGGTCGACGGGAGCACCCGACGCCGGCATCGCAGAGGCCATGGACCGCGCACGGAGCCGCACGGCCCCTGACGTGCTCAGGTGACCGTCGACCGCGGCGGGTTCACCTGCTCAGGGCTCGTCGACGACGTGGACGGCGGACTCCTCGGCACTCATGCCGAGCATCGGGTCGGTGCCGACGTCGGTCGCGACGAGGTCCTTCTCGTCGTCGGCGAGCAGATCGTCGCCCACCAGGGTCGGGGAGACCTCGGGCGCGGGTCGCTCGGCGTCGGGGTTCTCGCGCGCGAGCCGCGACTCGAGCGACTCGCCGGCGAGCTGCTCCGCTTCGGTCGTGCCGAACTCGACCGAGCCCCGCGGCCGGTCGTCGGGCGGAGGCGCGCCCTCCTGCGGGTCGCCGGTCTCGGCCTTGCCGCGGAGTGGTCCGTCGAGGTCGGCCATGCCCTCCTCGTCGAGCGTCCGACCGGCGGCGGTGTCGATGCCGGCGCCGCGGGTGGTTCCGCCCGTGTCCTCGCCGTCGAGGTGGCCGAGCACGACGGCGGGTCCGGCGGCGACGTCGAGCACCGCCGCGACGATCCCGTCCGCTCCGGTGACCACGGCCTGGTCCGGCCCGGTCCCGAACGCGGCGGCGATCGAGCCGTCGGCGTCGGCCAGGATCGGCAGCGAGACCCCGTCCCGGTCGGCGAGGTCCCGCACCTCCCGCGGAGTCTCCCGCAGCACCACCAGGACCTGGATCCGCCGGCGCCCGAACTCGACGAGGTGGTCGTCGAAGGACCGCAGCAGCGCGGCGGTCCGGTCGGGAGCCGGGAACACCAGCACCACGGGGACCTTGCCGAGGAAGGACTCCTGGTCGAGGGTCTGACCGTGGCTGCTCGGTGCCCGGAACTCGGGGGCGCGGGATCCGACGGCGATGGGTGACGGCACGGCGGTCCTCCTCGGACGCAGCGGGCGGGACGGGCGCGGTACCCGACGGGCCGGCCCGTCAACCCGGCGGAGCAATCAGCGGCCGGGGTTTCGACGGCGGCGCGCCCGGGTAACACCCGCCGGTGCGAGGGGTTCGGTGGGGTGACACGCGCCCGGTTCGCTGCGTTGCCCGGACGGCGACGGTGGTCGAACATGGTCCGACGGCGAAGGGCCGGCGGACGGAGATACCGGCTGGCCGCCCCGGAGGAGCGCGACGATGACCGAAGAGCAGCCCGGAGGCCCGGACGAGGCCGTGGAGCTGAAGATCCCCGCCTCGGCCTCGTACCTGCGACTGGCGCGACTGGCCGCCGCCGACGTGGCCGCCCGCGCCGGATGGACCTACGAGGAGATCGACGATCTGCGGATCGCGGTCGACGAGCTCTGCTATGCGATCGGGGCCGGGTCGGACTCCGGCTGGCTGACGCTCAGCTACGCCGCGCGGGACGGCCACATCGAGGTCCAGGGGACCGGGACCGACACCGGCGCGGCGATCGACCCCGGTGAGCTCTCGGAGGCCATCGTGAGCGCGGTGGTCGACGAGTTCGAGCTCGACCGGACGGCGGCCACGTTCCGGCTGGTGAAGCGGGGTTGACCGTGAGTGGTCAGGCCAACGCCGCCGTGACCCTGCGCTTCAGCGACTACCGCCGAACCGGGGACCGCGCCCTGCGCGACGAGCTCGTGCTCGAGCACATCGGGCTCGCGCGTGCGCTCGCGCGGCGGTACGCGGGCCGGGGCGAGTCGCTCGACGACATCCAGCAGGTCGCCATGATGGGTCTGGTCAAGGCGGTCGACCGCTTCGATCCCGACCGCGGGCTCTCGTTCACCACGTTCGCGGTTCCGACGATCACGGGTGAGATCAAGCGCCACTTCCGCGACCGCACCTGGTCGACCCGCGTGCCGCGCGGCCTGCAGGAACTCGCGCTGCGGCTCGGCAACGTCGTGCGCACGCTCAGTCAGGAGCTCGGCCGCTCGCCGTCGGTCGCCGAGATCGCCGAGGCGCTCGAGGTCGACGAGGAGTCGGTCCTCGAGGCGATGGAGGTGAGCCGCTCCTACCGCGCCGCGTCGCTCGACGCGCCGGCCGAGGACGACTCCGGCCGGAGCATGAACGACGACGTGCTCGGACGCGTCGACGGCGCGTTCGAGGCCGTCGAGCAGCGCATGACCGTCGATCACCTGCTGAGCACGCTCTCCGAGCGGGACCGCACGATCGTCGTGCTGCGCTTCTTCGAGAACAAGACGCAGTCCGAGATCGCGGCGGAGATCGGCATCAGTCAGATGCACGTGTCGCGGCTGCTGGCCCGGGCGCTCGAGCGTCTGCACGGCGTGCTCGCCGAACCCGGCGACCACACCCACGACGACGACGCCGCCTGAGCCCGGTCCTGGGTGCACGGCCCGGACCTCGTCGGCGTTGGTTGCAGGTCGGTCGCTGAGCGACCGGATCTCCGCAAACGGTCGCAGAGGTCGGCGGGAGCGAGCTTCAGCTGATGCCGAAGGGCTCGAGGAGCCCGGTGATCTCGAAGACCTTGCGCGGCGCGCCGTCGATGTGGTCGACGACGATCGTGCCCTGGTCCTCGCGGGCGCGCTTCAACGCGGAGACGAGCACGCCGAGACCGGAGGAGTCGATGAAGGTGACGCCGGCCATGTCGACCCGCACCGTCGTCCCGGTGTGACCCTCGATCAGGGTCCGCAGCACGCGGTCCAGCTCCGGGACCGTCGCCACGTCGATCTCGCCATGGCACACGACCGTGGGAGGCTCGTCGACCGTCTCGAAGCGCGCCGTCTCCATCGGTTCGTCCCGCATATCGGCTCCCGGGTCGTCGGCGCCCACCCTCCGGACACCGCTGTTCGGACCGGCCTACCCGCGACCGGTCCCGGACAAACCCCATCTTCGCCGATGGGCGACGCTCAGGCGGCGACGGGCGCCAGCCGGCGTTGCTCCTCGACCGCGGCCACCAGACGCCCCAGCAGTCCCGAGACGAAGTCCCGGGTCGCGGCGTCGACCAGGCGCAGCTCGGAGTCGAACACCTCGGTGGCGTTGCGCACGAGGACCTCGGGCGGCCCGACCACGCGGGCGTCGTTGAACACGAGGGTCTGACGGAGCTGCGACTGCGCCCGGGCGGTGCCGCCGATCCCCGGGGAGGCGCCCATGATCCCGACCACCTTCTGGTGCAGCGCCGAGTCGGCGGCGGGACGGGAGGCCCAGTCGAGCGCGTTCTTGAGCACCCCGGGAACCCCGTGCTGGTACTCGGGAGTGGCGATCAGGACCGCGTCGGCGGTGCGGATCCGGTTCTTCAGGTCGGTGACCGCGGTCGGGTCGCCGACCGCCTCGACGTCGCCGTTGAACAGCGGGACCGCGTCGAGCAGGTACGGCTCGATCGTCAGGTTCGGCGGGGCCAGCTCCCGGGCGGCGCGGATCAGCGCCCGGTTGTACGAGCCGCGCCGCAGGCTGCCGGCGATGCCGAGGACCGAGACCGCCGCGGTCACGAGTTCGACTCGACGCCGAGCTCGTGGGCGGCGAGGGGGCTGAGCGGCCGGTCCTCGCGGTGCGGCTCCGGGTCGCCGAACGGACCGGTCGACTCGACGCCGCCGGACGTCGAGCTGTCCGTGGCCGTCTGCTGGACCTCCTGCGCGACGTCGCGCGATGCGTCGGCCAGGGTGGACGCGGCGCGTCCGGCGGCCTCGTTGATCGTGTTGGCCGCGTCCTGCACGGCGGGCTTGACCGACTGGTCGATGAGACGACTCCCGGTCCGGCGGGCCTCCTGGACGCGCGGTCCGTACTTCTCGTACAGCGAGCGGGCACCGACGGCGGCGAGCGCGAGTACGGCGATGCGGACGAGCAGTTTCATGGCGGGGTCCTTTCGTCGTCACGCGGCGTGCCCGATCGGACCGCCCGGCAAACGCGGGAGCGGCGCGGAGGCCGTCGCCTCGCGCGATCAGTCCTGCTTGCGCGCGATCGCCCGGCCGATCTCCTCCTTGTTCATGCGCGACCGCCCGGTGATCCCGAGGCGCTTCGCCCGTTCGAGCAGCTCGGCGCGGGTGTGGCCGAGCACGTCGACGCCACCGGCCGAGGGAGGGCCGCCGCCGCCCCGACGGTGCTCGGCCGCCCGGGCGTCCGAGGGGCCTGTGCGCCGCTTCGGCTCCCAGTGGTCGCCGATCTTCTCGAAGCTGTGCTTCAGCGCGGCGTACGCCGTCTGGTAGGCCCGTCGCCCGTTGCCGTACTCCCGTTCCGCCGCCTGCAGCGTCTTGCGGAAGATCGCCTGCGCGTGTTCGGGCGAACGGCGGATGGTGCCGGGAAGCGGTGGCATCTTCGACCTCCGGGGTGGACGTACGACCTCCGGCACGTTCCCGTCCGGCGCGCGGTGGAAACGTCGAGCCGCAGGTCGGTCGGACGCGGTGACGCGTGCACGCGGTCGCCGGAGCGCGGGGGCGCGTCCGCTCCGCGTCGGGGCGGTCACGGGGCGACCGTCACGGTGGTGCCCTCCCGTGCCGCGGTCACGTCGACGTCGGAGAGATCGGCGACGGTCGCGTACGCACGCGCCAGGCAGTCGTCGTCGTGGCCCGGGTCGTGGTGGAAGCCCACGAGACGGGGGATGGCGAGCCGGCGCGCGAACGCCACCGCGTGCTCGAGGCTGCTGTGACCCCACCCGACGTGCTGGACGTACTCGTCATCGAGGTACTGCGCGTCGTGCACGAGGAGATCGGCACCGTGGGCGAGCCGGGCCCCGGACATCCACCGGGCCGACGTCGGGAAGGCGACCGAGCCCAACGCCGGCTCGTGGTCCGACAGGTAGGTGACCGTCGACGCGCCGTCCGAGATCCGGTAGCCGACGGTCGGGTCCGGATGACAGATCAGCTGCGCCTCCACCTCGAGGCCGGGGATCTCGAAGCGGCCGAGCGGGACGTCGTGGAGATGCGGTCGGGACGGCAGGTCGCGCAGCCGGACCGGGAACAGCGGCGGGGACAGGTAGCGCGTGAGTCGCTCCCGCAGGCCGCGCGTCGTCGAGGCCGGGCCCCACACGTGCACGTCGGTGTCGGGACGGAAGAACCCCGCGAAGAACCCGAGCCCGACGATGTGGTCGAGGTGCAGGTGACCGAGCAGCACGTCGACGCGGCGGACGTCGGGTCCGAGCGCGACCCCGAGCGGCCGGATCCCGGTCCCGGCGTCGAGGACGACGAGATGGTGCGGGTCGTCCGTCTGCACCTCGACGCAGGAGGTGTTGCCCCCGTACCGGCTGGTCGCGGCGCCCGGGGTCGCGAGCGAGCCGCGCGTCCCCCAGAACTTGATCCTCACCGGGCGGGCTGCTCCCAGAAGATCGCGACCGCGCCGAGGTGACGGTCGTGCAGCCCGATGAGCGGGAACGCGGTCACGGCGAGGGTCCGGGCGGTGCCGTCGAGCGCGGTGATGCGGAAGTCCATCTGCGCGGGTCGCCCACGGCGCACGGCCTGCACGAGCGGCAGCTCGTCGGCGACGAGCGGTCCGCCCTCGACGGTGACCGGGCGGAACTGCTCGGCCCAGTCGTCGAGCGTCATCGGATCCGTCGTGTCGAACGGCCGTCCGAGGATCTCCTCGGCCGGCTCGTTGAAGAACACGAGGTCGCCGTCGGGGTCGACGATGAAGATCGGCGTCGCCAGGTAGCTCGTGAGCTGGCGCAGCAGGATCATCTCGAGCTCCGGCGCGCCCGCGCCCGGTCCCGAGTCGGTGGTGGAGGCCCGCGGGTCCGACTCGTCGCCGCGGACCGGCGCGTTGGTCATGGCGCCCTCCTCGCCGGGCCGGATGCGGGCGGTGTTCCCGTCGCCGCGTGGGGTGAAACGACGCGCCGCCGTTTGCGGCCCGCGTCCGGCGGGCACGTGCCCGCCGTGACCGCGACCGCCGACCGTCCGCCGCGGCTCGAATCGCGCGCCGGCCGGATGCGTGCGCTCGTGTCCTTCGCGCGCCGGGTGCGTCTGCAGCTGACCGAGGACCGCGTCCCGCTCGTGGCCGCAGGGGTCGCGTTCTACTCGTTCGTCGCGCTGGTTCCCACCGTGTTCGTCGTCCTCTCGGTGTACGGCTTCCTCGCGGATCCGGCCGACGTGCGCCACCTCGCGCAGGAGACGCTCGGGGCGGCGCCCGCCGAGGTGCGGCGCCTCGTGCTGTCGCAGCTGAACGAGCGCCTGCACGCGACCGCGACCTCCGTGAGCATCCGCGCCGTCGTCGGAGGGCTGGTCGCGCTCTGGGGGGCGTCCGCCGCGCTCGCGCGCCTCATCGAGGCGGTGAGCATCGCCGTCGACCAGGAGCCGCGCGCCGAGGGGTTCCGGCTCCGCCTCTTCGCCGTCGGCGCCACCGTCGTCGCCGCGGTCGGCGTGGCCCTGGCCGTCGGGCTCGTCACGGTGCTGCCACACCTCGTCCCGGGAGGGTGGCGGGGCGTGGTCGAGGTGCTGCGTTGGCCACTGCTGTTCGCCGTGCTCGTCGGCGGTCTCGTGCTCCTGTACCGCTACGCGCCTTCGCATCCGAACCCGGCCGCACGCGTGCCGACCCCCGGCGCGCTCGTCGGGGCCGCCGTCTTCGTCGCGGCGTCGATCCTGATGTCGGTCTACGCCTCCAACTTCGCGCGCTTCCACCAGACGTACGGCACCCTGAGCACGAGCGTCGTGACGCTGCTGTGGCTGTACCTCGGGGCGTTCGCCGTCGTGCTCGGCGCCGAGGTGGACGCCGAGCTCGGGCGGTCCGACGCACCGGTTCGGTGACCCGGCGCTGCGGGTACGGCGTGCGCTGTGAGCGGTGAGCGCGACGGTCGGGACGACCAGGCCGAGCCGGACCAGCTCGACGACGTCCGGAACCGGGACGAACTGCGCGAGCGCTACTACGGCCTGCTCCAGGAGCTCCGCGTCGTGGTGCCGGGAGTGCAGGTGCTCCTCGCGTTCCTGCTCACCGTCCCATTCGCGACCGGGTTCCGGCGTCTCGACGAGTCGTCCCGGCAGCTGTTCGGTGTCGCCCTCACGCTCGCGATGCTGTCGGTCGTCGTGCTCCTGACCCCGACGCTGGTGCACCGCTTCGGCGCCCGCACGGCGAGGTCGGCCCGGCTCCGGCTGAGCATCGTCTCGACCCGGATCGGGATGGCGCTGATGGGTCCGGCGCTCCTGCTGTCGATGCTCGTGGTGCTCCGGCTGATATTCAGCGGCTGGACGGTGGTGGCGCTGATGACGCTGCTCGTGCTCGTCATGGTCGCGATGTGGATCGCGGTGCCGTGGTTCACGTGGCGGGTCGAGGACGAGGCGCGCGCCGCCGAGGGCGCCCGGCTCCCGCGTTTGGAGTGAGGCCCGCCCGGGGCACCGCGCGGGCTCGGGACGTCGACCGGTCGGCCGATGTCCTCACCCGGACGATGTTCAGGAGGACGACGATGCGTCCAAGGGATCTGATCGCGATCACCGGTGCGGCCGCCGCGCTCGTGGCGCTCGTGGCCTGGTGGCTCCGCCAGGGTCTCGGCCAGGCGCCGGTGCCCGCGCCCGTCGGGCTCGAGCCCGCCGATCCTGCGCAGCACTTCGGCGCCGAGGCCGCGGGAGACGCCGCACTGGCCGACGAGGTGGTGGCGGAGACGCACAATGACCTCGCCGCGGCCGAGCGCCGGTTCGAGCGACGCCGGGGAGGCGACGACCGTTGAGTCGCTCACCGCGGGTGCTGGTCGGCGGTGTGCTCCTCGCTGCGGCGGTCGCCATCGGTGGAGGCTGCGGTTCCTCGTCCACGCGTGACGAGCCGGCGCGCGACGTGACGCCGTGCCCGAGCGTCGCGCAGAGCGATCCGTCGCAGAGCGGACAGGGGCAGGCGAACGCGAACGGTGGGAACACCGATCCGGCCCCGGGCAGCGGGTCCACCGGTGACGCAGGCTCGGGTGTGTCCGGTGGCGGTGCCGACCCGTCGGGCGGTCAGGGGACGGCGAGCCCGTCGACGTCGTCGTCAGGCTCGGGCGGTTCCGGCCGGTGCGGCGGCTCCGACTTCCGCACCAACGAGGACGGCGGGACCGGCACGGGCAGCGGGAACCGCTGACGCCGCGCGCCGTCAGTCGGCCGGATCGGGACGCTCGTCCGGGCCGGGTCGCCAGGAGGGCGGCACGACCACGACCGGGCGCACCACGTGCCCGCGCAGCGCCCGCAGCGTGCTGCGGCTGACCAGTTCGCCGAGCGAGCCCCGGCCGGACATGCCGATCACGATCAGCTCGGCACCCCAACGGCGGGCGACCGCGATGAGCTGGTCGGCCACGGCGCCGACGGCGACGCTGGAGTGGTACGTCACCCCGGCCTCGCGCAGCGGCGCGCACCACTCCCGCTCGAGGCGCTGCTCGAGCCCGTGCCGCACGGGATCCGGATCGATCTGCGCGGCGGCGAGCTCCCACTCGCCGACGGCGGAGACCACGTGGACCACGACGACGGTGCCGTGCGTCCCGACGTAGTGGGCCGCCCACTGCAACGCGGCCCGTGACGCGTCGCTGTCGTCGTAACCGACGATCACGTCACCCATCGCTGTTCCTCCTCGCACGCGTGCCCGTGGAGTGCGCTACCCGGGCCGGTGCCGGTCCACACCGGCGCGCAACGTCAGCAGGGCTTCGGTGTGGTCAGCAGCCCGAGCTGGGCCGTGAGGTCGTGCGCGATCGTCTGGCCGTAGATGCGTGCCCCGTCGTCGGTGAGATGGGCGGTGTCCTCGGCGCGGATCACCATCTGGCGCCCGCACGTCTGCTTCTGCCCGACGGCACCCCCGTTCGCGTCCCCGAGCGAGGGGCCGGCGTCGATGGTGTGGTCACCCGGGATGCGGGCGTATCCCTCGTACAGCTTGCGCGCCGTCAGGAACGGCGGGAACGCCATCGGCGGCGGCGACACCCAGTAGAGCCGGGCACCACCGCGGTGCACCGCCCGGGAGAATGCCTCGGCGCGGGCCTGCCAGGCGGAGAGGTACTCCGGGCTGTCCTTCACGATCTCGCGACCCTGCGCGTCGTGCGCCGGCGGGCCGAGGTAGTTGCCGACGAAGATGACCAGCACGACGTCCGGATGCTCCCGGGCGACGAGGGTCCGCACGGTGGCCACCCAGTCCATGCCGGCCAGCAGCCCCGATCCGGAGACCGCCTCGCGTGACGTCGTGATCCCGACGTCCGCGAGCTGGTCGGCGACCGCGCACGAGGCCTGCACCATGATCGAGTCGCCGACGAGCAGCACCCGGTGGACTCCCGGTGCTGCGAGGAGGGGATGGTGGTGCGCGGCGACGGTCTGGGGACAGTCCATGCCCGGGTCGGTCGGACCCGCCCGCCGCCAGTTGCGGTCCCACACCACGAACGCGGCCGCGGCCACCAGAGCGACGGCGAGGATGATCGCGCCCGCCAGGCGGAGTCGCATGACCGGGGGAGTGCCCGCGCGCATTCGGCCCCAAACGCATCGACGGCGGTCGCCGGCCGGTCCGAGGCGTCCGGTCCGCGCTGAATGGTTCAAAAATTGAACCGAGGGGAATGCCCTCGTGGTCCACCGCGGTCGCGCCGATGACGGGCAGAGTGACCGGCGCGGGGCACTGAACCGGAAAAACGGGTGGGAATGAATCTCAAAGAGGCCGCCGCCGAGCTCGGTGTGCACTATCAGACCGCGTACAAGTGGGTGCGCTCCGGCGTGCTGCCCGCGGTGCGCATCGGGGCGCGCTACGAGATCAGCGAGCAGGGACTCGAGGTCTTCATGGCCCGTCGTCGCCAGCTCGCCACGACGGCCGACGCGTTCGGCGCCGCCGACGAGACGCCGGAGCTCTCACCCGAGGATCTCGTGGAGGAGGCCGAGGCGATGGTCCTCGATCCGCTCCTCAGCACCCACGCGATCGCCGCCTACGCCGCACGCCGGTGCTCGACGGTCTTCGGTGACCTCTGCATCGCGTCGCTGCAGACCGCCACCGGCGAGACCGTGACCGTCGTCGACCATCCGCGTCCGGACTGGGTGACGTACGTGTCCTCGGCGATGGAGCTCGCGCCGCAGGACCCCGACGAGATGCTGCCCATCCTCAAGGTCGTGCGGACGGGCCAGCCGGTGCGGATCACC